>PJUD01000003.1_pt1 | contig 638161 bp, 560 predicted proteins | sample 1512341 | NCBI WGS metagenome assembly PJUD01 (sample SAMN08177675, study PRJNA422409) | Feces metagenome, whole genome shotgun sequencing project. | isolation source: Chicken feces (3) enriched on wood chips: beechwood xylan treatment | host: Gallus gallus | place: USA: Madison | collected...
AGAGGTTTTGTTTCGCCTTGATGGCGAGTCACTCTCTTTTGCTTCGCCAAAAGAGAGTAACCAGAGAAAAGGCGACCCGGATATCCCCGCCCCGGCTTACAGCCGGGTAACCTGCGTTGCTCGGATTTATCGGGGTCACGCTCAAACTCGCTGCGCTCAGACAGTCGCGCGCCCTGATCCGATAAACCCTGCGCTACTCGGCGGGTCTAAACGGGAGGGAAAGTCAAAGGCTCCGGGTCAAGTTGCCACACTGGTAAATAAGCTCGATTACTTTTGTCTGCATCGCCCATCAAGGCGAAACACAATCTCTCGCCATCGACAGCAGGCGTCAAGCCGACCCAACCCTCTCGCCACCAACAGCAGGGGCCAAGCCCCTTCATCCCTGCCGTTCCCGCTAGCTGCAAATATAAGCGAAGCCCCATCAGTTTGGACTTCGCTCAAACGCTTTAACCTGCTGATCTGGCGATTGCGCCCAGTAGTAGCTAGATATCCAGCCTGACACTGACACCAAAGGTACGCGGTGCGCCTACGTCCAGTACGGTGCCATTGTTGTTGGTGGTGTATTCCCTATCAAACAGGTTGCGCACAAAGCCAGTAAAACGCAGGCGCTGGTTGAGCTGGTAACCTACCGAGGCATTGAGCAGTTTGACGCTGTCGTTGTATTGCGGAATGCCGCCTCGTTGGTAGATAGCCGGGCTTTCATCCTGGTAAATAGCATCCACGGTGAAGAACAAAGGCGCTATGGGTCTATAGGTCAGGCCCAGGTTGATTTTGTATTTGGGTGCCATGACAAAGGATTTACCGCTGAGGTCATCGCCATCGGCAGTGATGTAGTCTTCGTAACGGGTGTGGTTGTATGAAGCCCCGGCAAACAGACGCAGTTGTTTGTTCACATCATAATCACTGGATAGTTCCAGACCCTGCATGCGGCTGCGTGCGGCATTGGAGACAAACACGGTGTCGGTAGCGGTGTCCAGCATGCGCACTTGCTGATCTTTCCAATCGGTGTAATAGGCGTTGGCCATCAAGCGTAATTGCTGCCATTGACCGCGGTAGGAAAGCTCGTAATTGGTGGTGTACTCGGCATCATAAGGGCGGTGATCCGAAGGCACGCGGGTGTTGGTGCCGCCGCCTCTATAACCACGCTGCACCACAAAGCCCAGCAGTTGTTGCTGGGTCAGCTGGTAGCTTACGCCCAGCTTGGGCAGGAGGGCACCAAAGGATTTGCTTTCATTGGCAGCACTCACTGGTGAGAAGCCCAAAATATCACGCAAATAGGTGACGTTGGTGTTGTTCTTTTCCGAGTCGTAACGCAGGCCTGCTATCAGTTTCCACTGCGGGATAAATGCCCAGTTAACCTCACCAAACACGGCACGGTTGCGTATTTTGTTCTCGCCTTCAGCGTTTAGCGCCAGGGTGTTGCCAGAGCGCAGGGCATCCTCAAACTTGACTTGCGAATCGCTGTAATAAGCGCCCACATGTGCTTGCAAGGTTTCGGCGCTATATACCGCACGCAGTTCTTGATTGAACAGGCGGGTACGGTAATCCATATTGGCGCGCTGGTTGGTGGTGGCGTTCTGGTCAAAATCCAGCAGCGCATGGTATTCGGAATGCGTGCCTGAGGTAATGCTGGTCAGGGTCCAATTGGGCGTTAGGTAGTGGTTTAGTTTCAGCGTGGCTTCATTTTGCTGAATTCTGTCACCCGCGTCGGTGTTCTGGATCAGCTGGTAATACAGGGGTCGCTGGTTGTTGCGCGTCACTCCGTTGCTGCCAGTACGGTAGTTGGTATGGGCCAGTGTCAGCATGGCATCGGTTTGCTCAGTAGCCACCAATAGCAATTTACCACGCAGATTGACCGAGCGTCTGGCATCGGCATCTTTGTCGAGGAAGGGGTTGCGGATATAACCATCCTCATTTTCAGCACTGACTGTGAAGCGGCCTGCCAGTTGGCCGGGCACGATTTCGGCATTGGCCATGACAGCAGCGCCGCGCTGGCCGTAATTGCCTATCTGGGTCTGCACGGCCATTTCGTTCTTGAATACCGGGTCATTGCTTTGCATGATGACGGCACCCGCCAAGGCATTGCGGCCTTGCACGGTGGATTGCGAGCCACGGAAGACTTCTATCTGTTTCATATCCCACAAGGAAAGCGGACTCATGGTGATAAAGCGGTTGGTTTGCAAGGCACCATCAACAAACACCGAGACGGCATTATTCAGCGTGCGCGGGCCCTGATCATCAAAGCCGGAAACTGGCACGCCGCGTATGCCCCAGGTTTCATTGCGCGATTGGATATTGACGCCTGGCGTACGCGCCAGGGTATCCATGAGGGAGTAATCAGCATGCTCTTTCATATCTTCGGCAGTGGTTACCGCCACGCTGGATAAGGTTTCGCTCCATTTACGCTGAATTTTCTCGCCGCTGACGATGACTTCATCTAGCTTGGCTTCCTGAATATGCGTAGCCGTTGGTATTGCACTGCTGCTGGCAGCGCTGACGATGGCGAGACCGCCATTGAGGCGCTGGGCAGTCAGGCCTGTGCCTTGCAGCAGCTTGTTGAGTGCCTGTTCGGCGCTCATGCGGCCACTGGTGGCGGGGGCGGATTTGCCAGCCAGTAGCTTGCCATCGCTATAAATCTGCATGCCGCTTTGCTTGGAGAGCGCAGTAATGGCGTCTGCCAGAGGCTGGGCGCTGATATTGATGCTGACACTGGGCTGAATGCCAATTTCAGTGCTGCTTTCTGCCAGTGCTGAGTTTGTGCTCAGCAGTGTGCTGGCAAATGCCAGTAACAGTAGCTGCCTGCCTAGCGTGAGTGTGTGAGTGGTGCTGATGCTCATGTTGTGGTGTTTCCCTGAAATAAATGGTGGCTAAGTTGCCACTTCATCTGAGAAGACAGCGCAGCAGGAAAAACGGAGACAGGCTTGTGAGCGTTTTTTGCGTGATCAGCGAGATTTAAGTTGTGTCTCTGTAGCGCCAGGGATCAGTTGCAAGGGCAAGATGACAGGGAGTGCCCGTTCCAGGGCTTGTTGATCTTGGGCGCGGAAGCGGCCACTCAGGCGTAATTGCGCAGTGTGGGCGTCAGCAATGGTCAAGGGCTGCTGCCTGAATGCATTGATCAGGGGCAGGGCATCAGCCAAGGGCATGTTGTTGAATACCAGCCAGCCACTACGCCAGGCCGAGGCATCTGCGGCATCTACCTTGCCCAGCTCAATCACGCCTGCCTGGCTCAAGAGTTGATCTCTGGCCAGCAGGTCATAGGCCACAGGCTTTTCAGTCTGGGGGTGTGACGCTATAGAAGGCGGATAGTAGCGCACATGGCCTTGCTCTACATTGACTGCCAGGCGTTGCTGACGCTGGCTGACCGTGAATATGGTGCCCACAACCTCAACGCTGCCTTGCTGGGTGCTCACCATGAAAGGCCGCTGCCGATCTGGGCTGACAGTGAAATGCACTTCACCTTGCTGCAAAGCTACCAGGCGTTGCTGACGGTACAAACTTACATGCAGTGCACTTTGCGCATTGATGGCCAAATGACTGCCGTCTGGCAGGGTGATTTGGCGAACTTCGGCGACACCTGTGTGATAGTCCGCCTCAAACACAGGCTGCTGCCAATACCAATGCCCAGCTTTGAGCAAGGCGGCGGCTGCTAATGCCAGCACGCCCCAGCCTAGCAGGGAATGTGTTTGCGCTCGGCGTTTTTTGGCAGCATGTGGCTTGTGATCTTGGGTAGTGGGGTCGCTAAATTCAGTTTGTAGGCTGGGGGCCAAAGAGAGCAGGGCTTGCATTTGCTCGGTGGCTTGCTGGTATGCCGATTCATGCCCCTCTGAGCGTGAACGCCAGTGTTGCAGCCGTGTTTGCAGGCGCTCGGTTTGCTCTGCGCTGGCCATTTCGAGTTGGGCTAGCTGGCGCAGGGCCTGCTTCAGCAAGACGTCGCTGTGGCTCATGGCAGGCAGCAGGTATGCAGGTTTACCATGCTCAGGCAGCATCCTCTAACCAGGCCTGGCGTACTTCGCTAAATATCACCGCGCAGTCTACGGTGGCGCGCACTACATGTTTGGCGACGGCAGAGGGGGTGATGCTGAGCCGTTGGGCAATTTCATCGCGGCTATAGCCATAGACGCGGAACAACAGAAATACATCACGGCGGCGTGCGGGCATGCTTTCCAGATGGGCAACCAGGCGCATGAGTAATTGCCGCTGTGCTGCCTGTTGCTCGGCTGAAGGCACGCTGTTGTGAGCTGCCTGCTGGCTGCGGTCTTGCAGCCATTCCAGTACCAGTTTGTCGTGACGGCACAGATTGATGCATAGATGGTGTGCCGCCTTGAATAACAGGGCACGTGGCGATTCTATCTGCGGAGGCTCACCCTGGGCTGGCAGCGCATAGCGATAAACACGCTCAAAGCTGCTTTGGGCGATATCTGCCGCATCCTCGGCATTGCGCAGCCTGCCACGCAGGTAATGGCCTAACTCGCGGTAGGAATGCAGCAATTCAGCGATAAGCGTGCCGGACATTGAGGATGCGCAGAAAAAACGCTTATGCTAAAGCAGAGGTTGATTGATATCAAGAATCATTCTTTTTATTATGTTGTTTTGCCAGCGAGGCCAGCGCATAAATCAAGCGCAGAAAACAGGCAGTGCCTGATCTTGAAAGCAAAAAAGCCGGATTGCTCCGGCTTTTTTATTGGCAGAGGTTGGCGGTTTAACCAAATTTGCCTGTGATGTAGTCTTCGGTTTCTTTGCGGCTGGGGTTGGTGAAGATTTTGTCGGTATCGTCGTACTCAATCAGTTCACCCAGATACATATAAGCGGTGTAATCGGAAACACGTGCCGCTTGCTGCATATTGTGCGTCACCACCAGAATGGTGAGCTTGTTGCGCAGTTCGGACATCAGTTCTTCGATGTTGGCCGTGGCAATTGGGTCCAGCGCCGAGGTTGGTTCATCAAACAGCATGATTTCAGGGTCGGTTGCTAGAGCACGGGCAATACACAGACGTTGTTGCTGACCACCGGAAAGGTTGAACGCCAGATCATGCAGGCGGTTTTTTACTTCATCCCACAGTGCCGCACCCTTGAGCGCTTCTTCCACTTTGTCATCCACGGCGCGCTTGTTGCGCTCACCACGTACACGCAAGCCATAGGCCACGTTTTCATAGATGGACTTGGGGAAAGGGTTGGGTTTCTGGAACACCATGCTGATACGCATGCGCACTTCGATAGGGTCTACACCGCTTTCGAGGATGTTGGTGTTGTCCGGGTGCATGACAATCTGGCCATCGTAGCGATTGCCAGGGTAAAGGTCATGCATGCGGTTGAAACAGCGCAGGAAGGTGGACTTGCCACAGCCGGAAGGGCCGATCAGGGCGGTAATGCGTTTTTCGTACAAAGGCATGCTGATGCCCTTGAGCGCTTTGTGACCGCTGCTGTAAAAGAAGTTCAAGTCACGTGCTTCGGCTTTGATCGGGCTAGTTGTTGTAACCATGTGTGATATGTCCTGATTCGGGTTTCTGCTTAAGGGTGAGCCTAGTTATAGTCAGTCTAGACTTACCACTTGATGTTCTTGCGGATGCGGTAGCGCAGCCAGATGGCGGTGCCGTTCATCAGCAGGGTAACAATGATGATAAGGGCGCCAGTGGCGGCGGCATTGATATGGAAGGCGTGGTCAGGACGCGACAGCCAGTTGAACATCTGGATCGGTAATACAGTGAAGCCAGAGCTCAGCCATTCAAAATTGATGAAGGGGGCAACATCGCTCACGGGTGAAGGTGGCAAGAAGGCGATAAAAGTCAACGCGCCTATGGTGATGATAGGGGCGGTCTCACCCAGCGCACGCGCCATGCCGATGATGATGCCAGTCAGTATGCCGCCAGAAGAATAATGCAGCACGTGGTGGTAAACCACTTGCCACTTGGTGGCACCCACGGCATAAGCCGCTTCACGGATAGACACTGGAATGCCGCGTATGGATTCACGTGTGGTGACGATGACGATAGGCAAAATCAGCAGACCCAATGTGAGGCCAGCGGTCAAAATGCTTTCACCCAAACCCAGGCCGTAAACAAACAGACCCAAAGCCAGCAAACCGTAAACGATGGAAGGCACACCCGCCAGGTTGGTGACGTTGATTTCAATCAGGTCAGAGAACCAGTTCTTGGGTGCATATTCCTCAAGGTAAACCCCGGCGGCCACGCCCATAGGCACGGCAGAAAGGAAGGTCACCAGCATGACCAGCATGGAACCTACCCAGGCTGAGAGCAAACCAGCACTGCCAGCACGGCGTGATGGATAGTTGGTGAGGAAATCCAGATTGAAACGGGGATAGCCGTCGGCCACCAGGTCGATGAACAAGGTCAGCAGGGTTAACAGGCCTATGGCCAGCGCCAGCAAACCAACGATGGAGAACAGGTAATCGTTGCGCTTGTGGCGGCGTATCATGGCCCGCACTTCGGCGAGATTTTCCAGAACGGATGCTTGTGTACTCATGATTTTAGTAAGTCTCGCGGAATCTCTTGCGGGCGATATGGCCCAGAATATTGAAGGTCAGGGTCATCAGCATCAGTACCAAGCCTGCGGCAAAGATACTCTGATAACCAATGCTGCCATGCGGCAGATCGCCCATGGCTACCTGCACGATATAGGCAGTGATAGTGGCAGCGCTTTCCATAGGGTTGAAGGTCAGGTTAGGCTGTTGACCTGCGGCCAGGGCCACCACCATGGTTTCACCCACAGCACGGGAGATGGCCATGATGTAGGCGGCGATGATGCCGGAGATGGCGGCAGGTGTCACCACGCGCACAGCGGTCTGGAAGCGGGTTGCACCCATGGCGTAAGAGCCTTCGCGCATGCTCATGGGCACGGCACGCATGGCATCTTCGGCCATGGAACTGATGTAAGGAATGATCATAATGCCCATGACGATGCCTGGGCCTAACATGTTGAAGCCTGGCAGTTCAGGGAATATCTTTTGCAACAGTGGTGTGACAAACAGCAAGGCAAAGTAACCGAAGACCACAGTAGGTACACCTACCAGCAGCTCCAGAATAGGCTTGACGATTTCACGGGTGCGGTGCGAGGCAAACTCGGACAGGTAGATTGCACCTATGGTACCTAGAGGCACGGCCACGGACAGCGCAATAGCGGAGGTGGTCAGGGTGCCGGATACCAGCGGCAGGATGCCGTAGTGGGCATCTTCAAATAATGGAGTCCATTGGGTGTCGGTCAAGAAGTCGATGATGGACACATGGGCAAAGAAGGTGAATGACTCATACAGCAGAATCAGCACGATGGCGATAGTGGTGGCCACGGCGGAAAGAGCCGCCAGCATCAAGATAAATTCAATGACGCGTTCCAAGGCATTGCGGCGCACATTCTTGGCAAGACGGGCACTGATGGAGAGTTCTGAGGGTTTTTGTAACACTTGGCTGGTCATGATCACGTTAATAATTCGTGCATTGTAACGGAATGCCGTTATGCAGGCGATGACTGGGGGCAGTACTAGACTGCCCCCATACGGATCGCGTTTACTTGATGCGCTTCAGAAGGTCGGTGATTTTTACACCAACTTCTGGCTCGCCACCAAAGCCTGTACCAACCTTTTGGGCTTTCCAGTGCTCATTGACGGCAGTGTATTCATTGGCTGGCAATGGAATGTACTTTACTTCTTCAACCAGAGGCTTTGCGTTAGCCAGGTAGAAGTCGATGAAAGCCTTGACGTTAGGATTGTTCTTGGCAGCGTTGGCGCTGACATAGATGAACAAAGGACGGGACAAAGGCTGGTAGCTACCGTTCATGACGTTTTCACGTGATGGCAGCACAGCTGGTGCGCCTGCCTTGGCAACGATAGGCACAGCCTTGACGCGGGTGGCGTTTTCTTCGTAGTAGGCAAAGCCGAAGTAACCAGTGGCGGCCACATCATTGGCTACCCCTTGCACCAGAACATTGTCATCTTCAGAAGCGGTGAAATCGCCACGGCTGGACTTGGCCTTGCCCACGATGGCTTCTGTGAAGTAGTCAAAAGTACCGGAATCGGAACCAGCGCCAAACAGCTTCACTGGGCTATCAGGCCAGCTTGGGTTAACTTGCTTCCAGGTCTTAACCTTGCCTTGCGCTTCTGGTTCCCACAGCTTTTTCAGTTCTTCAACAGTGAAGCTCTTGATGAAGCTGTTCTTGGGGTTAACCACTACGGTCAGAGCGTCATAAGCCACTGGCAGTTCGATATATTCAATGCCTGCAGCCTTACACAATTCCATTTCCTTGGCGAGGATAGGGCGTGAAGCTTCGGAGATATCGGTCTCGCCACGGCAGAACTTCTTGAAGCCGCCGCCAGTGCCGGAGATACCAACGGTAACCTTGACTCTCTTGGCCTTCTGGAACTCTTCTGCTACGGCTTCAGTGATGGGGTATACGGTGCTGGAACCGTCTATACGTACGATGTCATTGCTGGCTGCATCTGCCTGAGGCATAGAAAATGCAGCGCTGATGAGGACAGCAACACCTGCTGCCTTCAGTATTTGGCTTGGAACAAATGGGGATTGCATAATGGCTCCGTCGATTGGTAGATGTTGCCTGCGCTGATGACTAGGCGGTTTTTACACCCGGTATGGCGGCAACGTGGCAAATATAATGAGGAAATATTTCATATTTGTGACAAATTTGCATAAAGCCCATTTTGCCTATGTAAACTTTTGTTGTCATCCCAGCTTGGCATAGGTTTGCACAGGCCCATCTTTACTGCTCAAGCGGCGCAAACAAGCGCCAGTGAGCAGGGCCAAGCCCAGCAGCATGAGGGTGATTTGCTCAGGCTCGGGCACAGCAGTGACATACATCGTGTCTGGGTTGAAAGAGGCTTGCGCGGATATTGATGACAAGTTTGTTCTATCAAGGCTCACCCAATTAATTTGTTGTCGTCGCAGCTCTTCTGGGTTGCTGGGCTGATAACGCAGCAAAGTAATATCTAGCCAGTCGCGAAAGGCGGTAGGTTGTACAAAGCAGGATTTATTGGTCATGCAGATGGCAGAGGCTATGCCTCCCAGCAAAGGATTTGCCTCCCCGGCGGCAGAAAGAAACAGGCCGCTGCCACTATCGCCGGACTGCAATAATGGGTTGCCGCTGCTATGTTGATCGGCCACCACCCAATGCACAGCGTAATTGCCAGCCCAAGTAAGGGCATTCACCAGTGTGCTTTCTACATAACGGTTTTGCCATTGGCTGCCTTGCGCATTGCTACTGGCATTGGCCAGGGTAACGCTGCCTATTTGCGCCAGGTGGCTGGTTTCGAGATAGTCCAGATTGAGTGCGGTGTACTGGCTGCTGACTATGGGGGTTGCCAGATGCAGCAAGGCAAGATCATGGCCGGGAAACTGGTAACCGGGTAACACAAAGCTGGCATCTATCATGGCCTGGCCCTGGCCCGAGGAAAACAGTTTGGAGGTGGTGGCAGCATGGCCCGCGGTCAATACCCAGTTGGGGGCAACGAGCACGCCATCCACGCCGCCTACTATTTGACCCACCATGGGGTAATTTGTACTTGGGCTGCTGCCATTCAGGGCCAGGGCTGGCTGGACATACATGGACGCCAGGGCTAACCCGGCGATTAGCCGTATGGGCGTGAGTTGGCAGGGTTTTGTGTGGCGCATGTTTTTGTCGCGCATAAATGAGCTCTCGTTTCCTGGGGGGGTAAGAATTCTCATTCTAGGCAAATGTGCTGATGACAAATACTTGCTGCCAGCATGGTTTAAGACGCTTGCTCTACATATCACTCACAGCGGCATGTGGTGCATTAATGTATAATTCCCGGCTTTGAATTCAGCAGGTTCGGAATCATTCATGGAAGCGGAACAACTCAATCTGATTGCCAATCGTCTAGACGATCTGGAGCAGCGTCACCAGGCCCTACGGGGGTATCTTTGACTTCGAGACCAAGCAGCAACGTCTGGAAGAAGTCTCGCAACTCCTAGAAGACCCTAACATCTGGAACGACAATGAGCGTTCCCAGAAGCTGGGCAAGGAGCGCCGTGAGCTGGAGTTTGTCGTCAAGTCACTGACCGATGTTGATAATGGCGTGCGCGACAGCCGTGAATTGTTTGAAATGGCACGTGAAGAGAATGACGACGACACCCTGCTCAGCATAGAGCGCGATAGTCTGGCGTTGGAGCAGGTGGTGGCAGAAATGGAATTCCGCCGCATGTTTGCCCACCCCATGGACCCGAATAACTGCTTCCTTGATATTCAGTCTGGCTCAGGCGGTACTGAAGCCCAGGATTGGGCTTCCATGCTATTGCGCATGTATTTGCGCTATTGCGAGAACAAGAATTTCAAGGTGGAAGTGCTGGAAGAATCCGAAGGCGATGTGGCCGGTATCAAAAGTGCCTCGCTGAAGATTTCCGGTGATTACGCCTATGGCTTCCTACGCACCGAGAGTGGGGTGCACCGCCTAGTGCGCAAGTCGCCTTTCGATTCCGGTAACCGCCGCCATACCTCGTTTGCCAGTGTGTTTATCTACCCAGAGGTGGATGACTCCATTCAGGTGGAAATCAACCCGGCGGATTTGCGCATCGATACCTACCGTGCCTCGGGTGCGGGTGGTCAGCACATTAACAAAACCGATTCTGCCGTGCGTATTACCCACTTGCCGACCAATACCGTGGTGCAGTGCCAGAACGACCGTTCACAGCACCGCAACAAGGAAGAGGCCATGAATATGCTGAAGGCGCAGCTATACGCGCTGGAGCTACGCAAGCGCAACGAAGAAAAACAAGCCATGGAAGACGCCAAGACCGATATTGGCTGGGGTCACCAGATTCGTTCCTACGTGCTGGATCAATCGCGCATCAAGGATTTGCGCACCAATGTCGAGGTCGGTAATACCCAGGGTGTGCTGGATGGCGATCTGGATCCATTTATTTCTGAAAGTTTGAAGCAGGGAGTGTAAGGGTGAGTGACGTAGAGAATTCAAAGCCTAACGAGGCAGCTGGCGTAACGCAGGACGAAAACCATGTGATCGCCGAGCGCCGCGAGAAGCTCAAGGCCATACGCGAAAAAGGTGTGGCCTTCCCCAATGATTTCAAGCCTGAGCATGCTGCGCAAAGCCTGCATGACAGCTATGACGCCAGCGAAGGCGAAGCCCTGGACGCGCAACAGATTCAGGTGGCTATTGCAGGCCGCATGATGCTGAAACGCGTGATGGGTAAGGCCAGTTTTGCCACCGTGCAGGACAAGAGCGGCCGTATTCAGGTGTTTGTCACGCGCGAAACCCTGGGCGAAGAAGTTTACGATGCCTTCAAGAAGTGGGATTTGGGTGACATCATTGCTGCACGCGGTGTGCTGTTCAAGACCAAGACTGGCGAGCTGTCGGTCAAGGTCAGCGAGTTACGCCTGCTGACCAAGTCCCTGCGCCCGCTGCCAGAGAAATTCCATGGCCTGGCAGATCAGGAAACCAAATACCGTCAGCGCTATGTAGACCTGATCGTCTCCGAAGATACGCGCAAGACCTTTATCAGCCGTAGCAAGATTGTTGCCGCCATCCGTGCCTTCATGCTCAGCCATGAGTTTTTGGAAGTGGAAACGCCCATGCTGCACCCTATCCCCGGTGGTGCCGCAGCCAAGCCGTTTATCACCCACCACAATGCGCTGGATATGCAAATGTATATGCGCATTGCGCCCGAGCTTTACCTCAAGCGTCTGGTAGTGGGCGGCTTTGATCGCGTATTTGAGATCAACCGTAACTTCCGTAATGAAGGCTTGAGCGTACGTCACAACCCTGAATTCACCATGATGGAATTCTATGCGGCGTATACCGATTACAAATGGCTGATGGATTTCACCGAGTCTTGCATACGTGCAGCGGCGATTGCGGCCTGTGGTTCTGCCGTGGTGCAGTACCAAGGTCGTGAGCTTGATCTTGCCAAGCCATTCCAGCGCCTGACGATTGTGGGTGCCATCCAGAAATACGCCCCGCAATACACAGAGGCGCAATTGCAGGATGCCACTTTCCTGCGTGCCGAGCTGAAGAAGTTTGGTGTTGAAGCCTTTGCCCACGCAGGTCTGGGCGCTTTGCAACTGGCCTTGTTTGAAGAAACCGCGGAAAGCCAGCTGTGGGAGCCAACCTATATCATCGATTACCCTGTTGAGGTTTCACCACTGGCACGTGCCTCGGATAGCAACCCTGCGATTACTGAGCGCTATGAGTTGTTTATCACTGGCCGTGAAATTGCCAATGGTTTCTCTGAGTTGAATGATGCGGAAGACCAGGCTGCACGTTTCCATGCGCAGGTAGCCGCCAAGGAAGCAGGCGATGATGAAGCCATGTATTACGATGCAGACTTTATCCGCGCTCTGGAATATGGCCTGCCCCCTACAGGCGGCTGTGGCATAGGCATAGACCGTTTGGTCATGCTGCTGACCGATAGCGCCAGCATCCGTGATGTGATTCTGTTCCCGCATATGCGGCCTGAACACTAAACTGCACCAAGCTAACGCTAAGCTTAATTTTTGCGCTACACATACTCAGGCCGGGTTTCCCGGCCTTTTTGTTTTTGCGCGCTGCAATGTGTGAACTAGTGATATGTGACAAGGCGTGTAGGTGTTTGGCTATGTTGCCTGTGAGCGACAAGGCAATAAGTTGTAGGAGGCTGTGACTTGCGCCCAGCCTTGTGCTGCAAGGATATTGGCGTGATTGACGCTATAGGTGGCGTTGGCGCTAGATGCTGCTGACCATAAGTAAGACTGGATAGGCGAGTATGGCCTAGCCAGGCTAAGCCAGCATGTCGTAGATGAGCGACGATTCACCGCGCTTTTTCGAGCAAAGGATTAGCTGGTTTTTTCAAATAACTGAAACATAAGACTTTTTGTTGTTGGGCACAGGGCTTGCTAACTCAAGGAGGGTCTGGATACAGCCATCACGCTGTATCACCCTGTCATTATTCATAGCGAGGTTTATCACATGCTCAACAAGCAAGGTCTTTTCAATCGTTCTTCCAACCAGCCTGGCAATAACCCTATCGCTTCCACGCCGCTCAATACCAGGCCAGATCCTACGCCCGTGGCCTCCCATGTTCCTAGCCACGTTAACCCCATCAGCACGAGTACTGCCCCCAAGGTTGAAAGCAAGCCCGGTGAAGGCCTGAGTGCTGATGTCACCACTGGCAGCCGCCTGATTGTTGGCCCGGATGTCAAACTCAAGGGCGCTGAAATTCAGGACTGCGATATTCTGGTGGTTGAAGGCAGGGTAGAGGCGACCATGGACAGCCGCGTGATTCAGATTGCCGAGCATGGCGCGTTTTCTGGCAAGGTAGGCATTGATGTTGCCGAGGTGCATGGCAATTTCGAGGGTGAACTGACCGCACGTAGCCAATTGATCATTCATGCGACAGGGCGTGTGAGTGGCAAGATTCGTTACGGCAAGATTCTGATTGAGGAAGGTGGCGAACTTTCAGGTGATATTGCCTCGCTGGTATCGGAAGAACAGGGCAAGGTAAAGCGCATACAGTCCGCCTCTTGATGCGGCCTTACCAGACCTAGGCCATCAGGCCCAGGCAATAAAAAAGCCCCGTGAGGGGCTTTTTTATTGCCTGGAAAAATTGCCTGCAAAAAACAGGCCTCCAGGTTTAAGCAGAACGCTAGCCGTTGATCGCGGCAGCTTCCTTGGTGTGGTACTTGCTGATCAAGCTGTCCCACTCTATGGTGACCTTGCCACCTGTGAGCTGGTACTGCTTTTGCCAGCCATTGATCAACTCGATGCAAGCATGGTCGATATATTCCAGATCATCAAACTGCACGCTGATATCACGGCCAACATCCAGCTTATCCAGCACGCTGACCAGCTTGGGAATACCCAGCAGGGTGGCAGAGCCCTTGAGGTGCAGAATGGTTTGCTGGCTGTTGGGGATGTGTTCAGCCTTGATGGAAACATGGGAGAACACATACAACAGCTTGGCGATAGACAGCGCCAGACCAGTAATCACGCCTGCCAGCAGGTTGAAGCTGACGATGGTGATAATGGTGATGATGTAGATTGCCAGTTCAGGCTTGCCATAGGCCAGCAGCTCTTTGGCCACCTTGGGGTAAGCCAGTTTGTAGCCTGTGTAGACCAATACACCCGCCAATGTCGCAACCGGAATATATTCCAGCGTGAACAGGAAGATGCTGATGAACAGCAAGAGCCAGGTGCCGTGCATGATGGTGGAAGCGCGGCTGGTAGCCCCGGCTTCGACGTTGGCGCTGGAACGTACAATCACGCCTGTCATCGGCAAGGCGCTGAGGAAACCGCAAATTGCGTTACCTATGCCTTGCGCCATCAATTCCCTGTCGTACTTGGTACGCTGACCCTGGTGCATCTGGTCAACCGCAGCGCAAGACAGCAGGGACTCGGCACTGGCAATAAAGGCCAGCGAGATCACCGCCACCAGTACACCCGCGGTCATGGAAGCTTCTACCGTACCCATATGCGGGATGATGATGGTGCCAAGAATGTTTTGCAGATCAGTCGGGCCATCAAACAAATCGGTCAGGTACTTGATGTCGAAGCCGAATACATTGGCCACGATCACGGACAAGACCACGCCTATCAAAGCCCCCGGAATCAGCTTGAAGCGGGCTGGCGCAAAGCGCGTCCACAGTACGATGGAGATAATGGTCAAGAGGCCTATGCTGGCGGCATAAATGTTACCGCCGTGCGATTCAAAGGTTTCCAGCAGGCCATTGGGGATATCCAGCAGGTTCTTGATGCCACTGGAAAGTGGATCACGATCCAGCATGATATGGAATTGCGAGCCTATGATCAGGATACCGATACCGCCCAACATGCCATGAATCACGGCAGGGGAGATGGCACGGAACCATACTCCTAGCTTGAATACACCTGCCAGTATCTGCACACCACCTGCCAGCAGCACGATGATGCCGTAAACAGCAATGCCGAATTCAGCCACGATATCCGCCACGATCACTACCAGGCCAGCGGCAGGGCCACTGACGGTCAAGGGCGAGCCGGAAATCGAACCCACGATAATGCCACCAATAATGCCGGTGATAATGCCTGCGGTCGGCGGCAGGCCAGAAGCGATGGCGATACCCAGACAAAGGGGAACCGCCACCAGAAATACCACTATGGACGCAAAGAAATCTTTGCTGAAGCTACTGCTGGGAGCAGTAGCCGTGGAAGTTTGAGTTGTCATGCCAGTGTTGTCCTGAAAATAGGGTTACGCGTATTGCGTGCGCTGCCAGGCTAGTTTTGTACCAGCGGATGGTCGGAGCTGAAAATCTGGTATTGCTCAGGGAAGTTGACTTCCGCAGTCGCGAGGTCATATACGCCACCCACAATGCCAATCTGGCCCTGGTTCAGCATATCGCGCAGGATGTCGCTGGAGTTCCAGATGGTGTCGATCTGTGTTTTGACGTTAAGGGTGCAGACATGACCAACAAATTCGTTATTGGCTGAGCTGCGGTTTTCCTTGGTTTCGGTTTCTGCTTCAACCGCTGGGAAGATCATCTTGGTGATTTCACCGATATGGCCGCCAGTAAAGCCATCGCAGGCTGCCTTGACCGCGCCGCAATTGGTGTGACCGAGTACCACAATCAATTTGCTGCCCAGATATTTGCAGGAGTATTCCAAGCTGCCTATGGCCTTGCGTGAAGCAATATTGCCTGCCAGACGTACGCTGAAAAGATCGCCCAGGCCTTGATCAAAGATCAGCTCGGTAGCAGTGCGGGAATCGCTGCAGCTAAGAATGGCAGCGAAAGGATGTTGTTTTTCCTTGGTGATGTTGACCACATTGAGCAGGTCACGATGCGCAGAAATGTTCTGGGTGAAGCGTTGATTGCCTTCCAACAGTATGGTCAGGGCTTCTTGTGGCGACATCTTTTCACGGTCTTGCAGAGGGTGCTTATACATATATTTGTTTCCCCGGGTAAGTTAATAAAAGCACGGAATTTAGGGGTAAATTCGGCTTGATTTCAAACGAAAATGACGGACTAAGGGTCATTTTCACAGTGTATTGACATGATTATTATAGATAAATTTCATTGTTTCTATAAAAAAGATTTTGTAAGGAAATGTAAGTTTATGTCAGTTTTACTGTAAAAAAACCTACACATCATGCAGTTAAACCATGACAGATTAATGAAAAATAATTGGAAAACTAGCGTCTGACTAGTTCTTTCTTGGTCGTGAGAATTTTGCCTCAGTCACAAAAATGTCATTTTTCTTACATTCACCAGTCACATTTCAACCACATACTGCACGCCGAGATCACTGCTGACAGGGTTTTAACCTGACAGGGTGCTGAATGATGGCGCAGACCATCATGTTTGGGAGGTATCAACCTGGTTGATATCAGCTTAGTAAAGTGCGTTTAACAAAGTGATTGCGATGAACACCAATTCAATCCTCAAGGCTGCAGTACTGGCCGCTTTAGTGACTACGGCCTCTGCCACTGCAATGGCCGACGGTCAAACTCTGGAATTATATGTGGATTCGACCACCAAGCAGATTTTCTCTGAGCCTGGTCCTAACCGCGTGAAGATGGGTACTTTCAAGCCTGTGGATGCCGCTGCTGAAGCAGCAGGTGCAAACAGTGCCGGGATTGATTTTGCAGAAATGCAGCACAATCTTGAAGTTAAGCAACGTGAGCTTGAAGACAAGCTGGACAAGATTGCCATGGCACCAGCTCCCAAGCCTGCTGCCAAGAACTGGTCAGACACCATGAAGGTGCGTGGCTATGTGCAGATTCGTAGCAACCCGATTATCGGCGGTGACCGCGAAATTGCGCACCAAGCTGACCGTTCCATCGGTGAAAACACCAATTTCATGATTCGTCGTATGCGCCTGATCTTCTCTGGCGATATTGGCGAGCGTTTGTCTTACTATATCCAGCCTGACTTCGCCAGCCGCGCTTCCGGCAACAACAACAGCGAAATCGGCAATATTGCCCAGCTGCGTGATGCCTACGGTGATATTTACCTGACCAAAGACCGGGTACACAGGCTGCGCGTAGGTCAATCCAAGATCCCTTACAGCTTTGAAAACCTGCAGTCCAGCCAGAATCGTATCGCGCTGGATCGTAACGATGCGCTGAACAGCTGCTGCAAGGACGAACGTGACCTCGGTGCCTTCTACTACTGGACGCCTACAGACAAGCAGGAAATGTTCAAGTATCTGGTGGATAGCGGCCTCAAGGGCTCGGGCAACTACGGTGTGTTTGCCTTCGGTGCCTATAACGGTACAGGTGCCAACCGCTCTGAGAACAACGACAACCTGCACCTGGTTTCGCGTTTCACTTATCCGGTCAAGTTTGAAAACGGCCAGATTTTTGAAGCGGGTATTCAGGCAATTCACGGTACTTTCAAGCCTTCACGCAGCGGTACCGTGGCGGCTGACTCCAAGACCGATGGTTTCAAGGATCAGCGCGTTGGTCTGCACGCGGTGCTTTACCCACAACCTTTCGGTCTGCAAGCTGAATGGAACTGGGGCAAGGGCCCAGGTTTGAATGATGCAGGTACCCGCGTAGAAGAGCAGTCGCTCAATGGTGGCTATATCCAGGCGATGTACCGTGTGAAAGACTTCTATGGTTACGGCGTGCTGATTCCATTCATCAAGTGGCAATACTTTGATGGCGCGCAAAAGTTTGAAACCAATGCACCGCAAAATCATGTCAAGGATTGGGAAGCTGGTTTCGAGTGGCAGCCTGTACCGGAAATCGAGTTCACGGCTTACTACTCCAAGCTGGATCGCAACAATCTGGCAACCGCGCCTTACAGCAAGTACAACACCGACATCTTGCGCATGCAATTGCAATATAACTTCTAATCCAAGCTGATTATTAGTTAAGGTTGCCAAGAGAAAAAGCCCGCCTCGTGCGGGCTTTTTATTTGATGACAAGTTTTATTCGCAGGGTAGGAATTTACAACTACAATACTTTCATTATGTATATATCAAGCCACCAGCCTGTCAACAAGAGCAGGCCGATTCGATATTTGCTGACGTTGATGGTGGTCGCTGCCGCTTATTTTCTGCTTGGGCAAACGGCCATCCAGTTGGGCGTGCCCAAGACCATCGCCACCTTTATCTGGCCGCCTGCGGGGTTTGCCCTGGCGATATTGATTATTGCCGGGCGTCGTTTATGGCCTGGCCTGTTGCTGGGGGCGATTGTCACTGAATACGCGGTAGGGCTGCCGCTAGAGGTGGCCATTACCATCGCGCTGGGCAATGTGGCGGGCGCGCTACTGGCGCATTACCTGCTGACCCGCAAACTGCAATTTGAACCCAGCTTGAGCCGCTTGCGTGATCTGCTGGCCTTGATTTTTGCCGGGGTGGGGCTGGCACCGCTGGTCGGCGCCGTGGTGGCGCTGCTGAGCTTGCGCTATGGCGGCATTATTGTCGATGAAACCTGGGAGCTGGTGCTGCAATGGTGGATGGGGGATGCGCTCAGCATCATGCTGTTTACCCCGGCCATTCTGGCCTGCGTTTACTACGAGCCCATACGCTGGAGCCGCATGAAGCGCGTGGAGGCGCTGGTGCTGTTTTCTGGTCTGTTAGGCCTGTGCGTGCTGGCTTTCTTTGGCATGTTGTCACAATCGCTCACCGAGTTTGAGGCCAAGGCTTTCCTGATTTTTCCGCTGGTCATCTGGGCGGCTTTGAGTTTTCACCAGCGCGGTGCAGCGCTGGCTTCCCTGCTGCTGGCGATTACTGCCCAACTGGGCGCAGTTGGTTTCCAGGGGTATTTCAGCTTGGGCGTGGCCAGTGCGGATATGTTCAGCTACTGGGTGTTTGTGCTGGTGACAGTCTCAACCGGGGTAGGGCTGTCTGGCCTCAATGTAGGCCGCTTGCACGCCGGACAACGGCTCAAGCAGCAGCTTGGGCTATATAACGCTCTCATCAACGCGCAGTCTGACGCAGGTGAAGGTGTGGTGGTCATTGAGCATGGCAAGATCATCTATGCCAATGAAGCAGCCTGGAAGATAGGCGGTTACGACCCGCGCGATGTGCCCATGGGCTCGGATTTTCTCACCTTGATTCACCCTTCTGACCGTCAGCGCGTGGCCGAGCATTATTTATCACGCTTGCAGGGCGATCACGCGCCCAGCCGTTATGAGGCTTTGGGCCTGAGCAAGGCAGGCCGCGCCATTCCGATTGAAGTGGCCGCCGCCAATTATCGTGATGGCAGTGAGCGTGTGGTGGTGCTGATTATTGATATCAGCAGCCGCAAACAGGCAGAAGAAGCCTTGCTGCAAAGCCGTGCGGATTACCGCGAGCTGGTGGAGTCGGTGCAGGCGATTGTCTGGCGTGCCACACCAGCCGGCGCATTTACTTTTGTCAGCCAGGAAGCCGAAACCTTGCTGGGATATCCGCTGAGTGACTGGACCAGCAATACGCGCTTCTGGCTGGAAAAGCTGCATGCGGATGACAGGGAATGGGTCAGCGAATTTTGCAGCACAGAGACTGAAGCCCTGCGCAATCATGTCATGGATTACCGCATGCTGGCGGCCGATGGCCGCGTGGTGTGGCTGCAGGATATGGTGCGCGTGATCCCCAACCGCTTTGGCAAGCCGCAGGAGCTGGTGGGGGTGATGCTGGACATTACCGCACGCAAGGAAGCAGAGCTGAGCCTGCGCTTGTCCAAGCAGGTGTTCGAGAACACGGCCGAAGCCATCATGATTGCCGATATCAACCTAGTGGTGCTGGATGTTAATCAGTCCTATCTCGATATCACCGCCTATGCCCGCGAGGAAAGCGTGGGCCAGCGCCTGCGCCTCATGGATGAAATAGGCGAGGGTGATCGCACCATAGGTAGCCTGGTGCAGGAGCATGGCAAGTGGATGGGCGAATTGCTCGCGCGCAAGAAAACTGGGGAATACTACCCGCAGTGGGTCTCCATCAGCACCGTGCAGGACAGCAAAGGCGTGGTGCAACATTATGTGGCGGTGCTGACGGATATCAGCCAGCGCAAGCAGTCAGAAGAGCGGCTGCAATTCCTTGCCACGCATGATGCCCTGACTGGCCTGCCTAACCGCGCCTTGTTGCAGGAGCGCATAGAGTTGGCCTTGTTGCGCGCCCAACGCTATCAATGCAAGGCAGGTATTTTGTTTATCGATCTTGATAGATTCAAGATCATCAACGACACCCTGGGACATCAGGCGGGCGATATGCTGCTGCAAGAGGCTGCCCGCCGCCTCAAGGATTGCCTGCGCCTCACCGATACCATTGCGCGCCAGGGTGGCGACGAGTTTGTGGTGCTGGTGGAAGACTTCACCGATTCGCAGTATCTGGGTGGGGTGGCGCGCAAAATCATGCATGCGCTGGCGCAGCCGTTTATCCTCATGCAGCAAGAGCTCTATATCAGCGCCAGCATAGGCATCAGCGTGTTCCCCGATGACGGCGTGGATATCTTCTCCTTATTGAAGAACGCCGACATGGCGATGTATAGAGCCAAGGACGATGGCAAGAACACCTTCCATTACTACTCTGCTGATAGCAATGTGCACAGCGTAGAGCGCCTGACGCTGGAAAACGGCTTGCGCCGTGCGCTGGAGCGTGAAGAGTTCACCCTGCACTATCAGGCCAAGCTGGACCTCAACGATCAAAGCATCATAGGTGCCGAAGCCTTGATACGCTGGCACAGCGCAGAGCTGGGCATGATCTCACCGCAAGACTTTATACCCATAGCCGAAGAAACCGGGCTGATCATAGATATAGGCGCCTGGGTGGTGAATCAGGCCTGCAAGGATGCATACGCCTGGCAAGCCGTGGCTGACAGGCCAATACGCGTAGGTGTGAACTTGTCTGCGCGCCAGTTCCGTGAGGATAGCCTGCATGATGTCATTAGCGAGGCGCTGGAAGATACCGGGCTAACGCCGGACTGCCTGGAGCTGGAAATCACCGAGAGCATGATTATGCAGAATGCCGAACATGCCAGCGAGATATTGCAGCACTTCCGCGATATGGGCACGCATGTGCTGATTGATGATTTTGGCACTGGTTATTCTTCGCTGGGGTATCTCAAGCACTTCCCTATAGACTCACTGAAGATTGACCGCTCGTTTGTGCGCGATGTACCACAGGATAGCGATGATGCTGCCATTACCCAGGCCATTATTGCCATGGCACACAGCCTGAAGATCAAGGTGGTGGCAGAGGGTGTGGAAAATCAGGCACAGCTGGACTTCTTGCGCGATCAAGGCTGCGATCAGTTACAAGGCTTTATCTTCAGCCGCCCATTGAATGCCACTGATTTCCTCGCCATGCTGCGCTTTGATGTGGCGAGACGCGCGGGACGGACTTATATTGCCGATATGCAAGATTTCTCGGAAGAAGCCTTACTCACCGAGTAAAGGCAGTGCTGAATAGCACGCAGTCAGCTTGATGCTGTGCCTAGAAAGACACAGGGCCAGCTATGCTGGCCCTGATAATAACGCGTCAGCAAAGCTGACCCTAATGTTAATGCTCCAGCAAAGCTAGCCCTGATAATAATGCGTCAGCATAGCTGACCCTGCTGTTAATGCAGCAGCACAGCGTAACCTAGCGCTAGTGCGGTGGTTCCTTCGCCAGGTTAAGCGAGTAGAGTGGAATCTCGACCACCACATCTTTGTCACCAATGATGGCCTGGCAGGAAAGGCGAGAATTAGCCTTGAGGCCCCAGGCCTGATCCAGCATGTCTTCTTCGTTTTCATCCGGCTCAGACAGGCTGTTATAACCTTCCTTGATATAGACATGGCAGGTGGTACAGGCGCAGACGCCACCACAGGCGCTATCTACATCCACATGCTGCTTTTGCAGATTATGGCAAATGGAGCGGTCAGGCTGCGCCTCGAAAGTGACACCCTCGGGGCAAAGTTCGGGGTGGGGAAGTACGGTAATCTTGGCCATGCCTAAAGCTCCAATGTGTTCAACGACTGCCCGGCAAGCGCCTGCCTCACCGAGGCATCCATGCGTCGGGCGGCAAAGGTTTCAGTTGCTTGGTTGAGGGCTTCCACGGCCTTGTGGATCGCATGATGATCTTGCTGTTGCGCCAGCTCGCGCAGTTGCAACATTTCGGTAAGAATGGCTTGCAGCTCATCCTGGCTCAGCAGGCGTTCGCCATCCTGGCGTAATGCGGCCTCTATGGCTTCCAGTAATCGTGCTGCATCAACGCGGGCTTCCTGTAGCGCACGTGCCTGCTTATCGGCTTCTGCCGTGCCAAATGAGGCTTGCAGCATGCTGGTGATCTGTTCTTCATTCAGGCCATAAGAGGGCTTGACCACGATATTGGCTTCCACACCACTGGCTTGCTCACGCGCAGAGACCGATAGCAAGCCATCGGCATCGACCTGGAAGGTCACGCGGATACGCGCTGCCCCTGCTGCCATGGGCGGAATGCCACGCAATTCAAAACGGGCCAGGGAGCGGTTATCTGCCACCAGTTCACGCTCGCCTTGCAGCACGTGAATGCTCATGGCGGTCTGGCCATCCTTGAAGGTGGTGAAGTCCTGCGCGCGGGCCAGCGGCAAGGTGGCATTGCGCGGAATGACTTTCTCCACCAGGCCGCCCATGGTTTCCAGGCCCAGTGACAGAGGAATCACATCCAGCAGCAGCAGGTCTTCATCGCTGCGGTTACCCGCCAATACATTGGCCTGGATCGCCGCGCCAAGCGCTACCACTTGATCTGGGTCCAGATTGGTCAGTGGCGGCTTGCCAAAGAATTGCGCTACTGCCTGACGCACTTGCGGCATACGGGTGGCACCGCCCACCAATACTATGCCTTTGACTTCATCCAGCTCCAGGCTGGCATCACGCAAGGCCTTGCGTACCGGGCTGATGGTGCGGTTGATCAATTGCTGACTGAGCGTGTGGAATTCAGATTGCGTTAATTGCAGGTCTAGAACTTCGCCAGAAGAAAGCACGGCCGTGATGCTGGCCACGCTGTGCTCGGTGAGCCATTCCTTGGCCTCTCTGGCCTTGGTCATGAGTAAACGGGTATCGGCAGCGCCCAGGGGTTGCAAGCCGGCTTGCTCCAGCACCCAGCAGAAAATACGTCTGTCGAAATCATCACCACCCAGGGCAGAGTCGCCATTGGTAGCTAATACCTCAAACACACCCTTGGATAAACGCAGGATGGAGACATCAAACGTGCCGCCGCCCAGATCATAAATGACGTAAATGCCTTCAGCGGCATTGTCCAGGCCATAAGCCACCGCGGCAGCCGTCGGTTCATTCAGCAGACGCAGTACATTGAGGCCTGCCAGGCGCGCGGCATCCTTGGTGGCCTGGCGTTGGGTATCATCGAAATAAGCGGGTACCGTAATGACAGCACCTGTGAGTTCGCCACCCAGGGATTTCTCTGCTCTTTCCTTCAGTGCCCGCAGAATATCGGCCGATATCTGCACCGGGCTTTTGATGCCTGCACGGGTTTCCAGTTGCACCATGCCAGGTGCATCAATAAAACGGTAGGGCAGGTGGGTGGTATCGCCAATATCATTCAAGCCACGGCCCAGCAGACGCTTCACAGAAACAATGGTGTTGTGCGGGTCCAGGCTTTGTTGCTGCTGCGCGGCATAGCCCACTTCAAGCTGCTCATTTGCACCGTAATGCACAATAGATGGCAGCAGGGCACGGCCTGCTTCATCCAGCAATACCGTGCTCAAGCCACTGCGTACTGTGGCCACCAGGGAATTGGTGGTGCCCAGGTCTATGCCCACCGCCAGCCTGTGCTGGTGCGGTGCGGCGCTCATGCCTGGTTCTGATATTTGTAGTAAAGCCATAACGCCTGTTTACTCGTTTTCCAAATGACTACTCGTTATTCATTCGACCAATTGCTATCAAATAAACTAATTATCTTCTAACCGACTGATTTTCTGGCTGACATCGGCGCGGATTTTGTCGATAAAGCTCAGTTTGCGTACCTGTTCTGCACCTTCTGGCCAATTTTTATCCTGATCCAGCGTTTGCTTTAGTGCTGCTTGCAAGGATAAGCCTTCCTGGCGCATCTGCTTCAGCAGGCTGTCTAGCGCGGCAATATCACGCGCGTCAAACGCCTCTTCTATGGCCTCACGCCATTCCATTTGCAGCATGAGAAAGTCCATAGGCATGGAGGTGTTGCTTTCCTCTGCGGTATCCACGCCTTGCAATTGCAACAGATAGCGCGCACGCGCAGCGGGTTGCTTCAGGGCCTGATAGGCTTCATTCACCAGCGTGGCCCACTGCATGGATTGCAGGCGCTCTCCCGCTGACGCAGCGGCAAAGCGGTCTGGATGCACCTCTGCCTGCAATGTGCGGTAGTGTTGATCCAGCAGGCTTAAGTCCAGATCAAACTGGACTGGCATGCCTAGAATCTCGAAATAGTTCTTTTGTAGCTCAGACATAGGATGAAGGTGGCCAGTGCCAGGCCAGGTAGGGGTTGCGGGAGACCAGGCGAGCTTTAAGCGTGAGGCTTGATTTAGCGCTAACGCTTAAACCGTGAAGCTTTCGCCGCAGCCGCACTCATCCTTGACATTGGGGTTGTTGAACTTGAAGCCTTCGTTCAAGCCTTCCTTGGCAAAGTCGAGTTCGGTGCCATCGATATACACCAGGCTCTTGGGATCAACAATCACATTGACGCCATGGCTCTCAAACACCATGTCCTCGCCATTGGTTTCATCGACAAACTCCAGCGTATACGCCATGCCGGAACAGCCCGTGGTCTTGACGCCCAGGCGCAAACCTACGCCTTTGCCACGGTTGGCAAGGAATTTCTGAACGCGCTGGGCGGCAACTGGGGTCAGTGTGATGGCCATGCTGTTCCCTTAAGCGACGTGTTCGGCTTCGGTAGCAGCCGCCTGTGGGGTGATACCCTGCTTGGACTTGAGATCAGCCACCGCAGCGCGGATGGCATCTTCTGCCAGTACCGAGCAATGGATTTTAACCGGAGGCAAAGCCAGTTCTTCAGCAATATCCGAGTTCTTGATTTCCATAACTTGATCCAGGGATTTACCCTTGATCCATTCAGTCACCAAAGAACTGGAAGCAATAGCAGAACCGCAACCATAGGTTTTGAATTTGGCATCTTCAATAATGCCGCTTTCGTTTACCTTGATTTGCAGCTTCATGACATCGCCACAAGCGGGCGCACCTACCATGCCAGTACCGACGCTGGGGTCGTTCTTGTCGAGAGAACCCACGTTACGGGGGTTTTCGTAATGGTCTAGGACCTTGTCTGAATAAGCCATGATTCACTCCTCAAATAAGGCAACACGCATCATCATTGCGGCTGCAGGTGCATCGTCTAGTAAATTGCTGATGCCGATATAGTTTAGTCTGGCTGCAAGGCGTTTAATTCCCGCGCTTTGCAACTTAACATTATTTCTTTCAGTGGCTTAGCTTAATGTGCTGCCCATTCCACTGTATTCAAGTCCACGCCGTCCAGATGCATTTCCCATAGTGGGGAAAGCTCGCGCAGCTTGCCTATCTTGCTCTTCATGAGTTCTACGGTGTAGTCGATATCTTCTTCTGTAGTGAAGCGACCAATCGAGAAACGGATGGAGCTGTGCGCTAGTTCATCGGAGCGGCCTAGCGCGCGCAAGACATAAGATGGCTCCAGGCTGGCAGAGGTACACGCCGAGCCACTGGAAACCGCAATATCCTTGACCGCCATAATCAGTGATTCACCTTCAACAAAGTTGAAGCTGATGTTGAGGTTGTGCGCCACGCGGTGTTCAAGATCGCCATTGACATAGACTTCGTCAATTTCCTGCAAGCCTTTGAGCAGGCGTTCACGCAATTGCAGAATGCGTACGTTCTCAGTATCCATTTCTTCACGTGCCAGGCGGAATGCCTCGCCCATGCCAACAATCTGGTGTGTGGCCAGGGTGCCGGAACGCATGCCGCGTTCATGACCGCCACCATGCATTTGGGCTTCAATACGCACGCGCGGCTTGCGGCGTACATAGAGCGCGCCTATGCCCTTGGGGCCGTAGGTCTTGTGCGCGGAGAAGCTCATCAGGTCAACTGGCAGTTTTTCCAGATCGATATGCACCTTGCCTGTGGCCTGGGCGGCATCCACGTGGAAGATAATGCCTTGCTCACGGCAGATATTGCCGATGGCGACAATATCCTGAATTACGCCGATTTCATTGTTTACCAGCATCACAGACACGACTACGGTGTCAGGACGCAAGGCTGCCTTGAATTTTTCCAGATCCAACAGACCACTGGGTTCAGGGGTCAGGTAAGTGGCTTCGTAACCAATACGCTCTAGTTCACGGACGGTGTCGATCACCGCTTTGTGCTCGGTCTGCACGGTGACGATATGCTTGCCCTTGGCACCGCTGTAGAAATTGGCCGCACCCTTGATGGCGAGGTTGTTGGACTCGGTAGCACCGGAAGTCCAGACGATTTCGCGTGGGTCGGCATTGACCAGCTTGGCCACTTCTTCACGTGCGTTTTCCACGGCTTTTTCCGCCGTCCAGCCAAAAGAATGGCTGCGCGAGGCAGGGTTGCCAAAATGCTCGGTCAGATAAGGAATCATCTTTTCCGCCACCCGTGGGTCTATCGGGGTGGTGGCAGAGTAATCCAGGTAAATAGGCGTACGTACTGTCATATCAACTTTCCTAAACTGCTACCGCAGTTAATTTTCTCAATCTGGTTAATTCGCGTTCCAAGGTCAGCAGGAAGGCTGCAACCTGCTCAGGCTGATTGTCCTGCCCCAGGCTGACGCGGATGGCACCACGTGCCAAATCCGGGTTTACACCCATGGCCAGCAATACATGGCTGGGCTCAGTGCTATCACTGGAGCAGGCCGAACCACTGGCAACGGCAAAACCTTGTCTATCCAGCGCCATCACCAGGGTTTCGCCTTCTATGCCATCAAAGGCAAAGAAACTGGTATTAGGCAGGCGACTGGCACTGGCACCAAAAATGGTGGCACCTAAGGCGTTCAGGCCTTGTTCAAGTTGGCCACGCATCGCACTCAATGCCTGCTGACGCGATTGACCTTCAGCACTTGCCAGTTGGCAAGCCAGGCCAAACCCCACAATAGCGGCGATATTTTCACTACCGCTACGCAAAGCTCTTTCCTGACCACCGCCATAGAGCAAGGGGCGCAAATCTATACGCTTGTCCAGAATCAGCGCGCCCGCACCCTGAGGGCCATGAATTTTATGAGAAGACAAACTCATGGCATGTACATTCAGGGCGGAAAAATCGACATTGATTTTGCCCAGTGCCTGTACGGCATCAGTATGCATATAAGCGCCATGCTCTCTGGCAATTTCACCCAGGGTGGCAATATCCTGTATCACCCCGGTTTCATTATTGGCCAGCATCACAGAGACCATATCGGTACGCTGTTGCAACACATTTCGCAAGGCGCTGGCTTCAACCTGGCCTTGGGTGTTGCTGTCTATATGCGCCAGCTTCCAGCCTTGCCATTTCAGGGCATCGGCAGCACGTGATACTGCTGGATGCTCCAGGCTACCTATGGCAATGCGGCCAATGGATTGGGCATTGGCGACACCGGTAATAGCCAGATTATCAGCCTCCGTACCACCACCCGTAAAAATAACTTGCGAAGGATGCGCACCAACAGCCTCTGCCACTTGCTCACGCGCCTGATTAATGGCGTTGCGTGCACCGCGGCCAAAAGCATGACGGCTGGTGGCATTGCCTTGCTGCTGCGACAAGTATGGCAACATCGCCTGCAGGACTCTGGGATCCAGGGCGGTGGTGCCATTGTTATCGAAGTAGACGGCGCTGGTCATGGATGGCTTACTTGCTTAAGCCGCAACTTGCGTGGCAACCTGCACGATAGAGCGCTGGCTGTCGCGACGGGTAGTAAAGCGGATTTCCTTGCCTTCGCGTTGCGAGGCCACCAGGTCAGCGAGGGCAACACCGGAGAGATACTCCAAAATCTTGCTGTTGAGGCTGGACCACAGGTCATGCGTCATGCAAGGCTTGCCTTCATGGCAGTTTTCCTTGCCGCCGCACTGGGTGGCGTCAATTAGTTCATCGACGGCAGTGATAATGTCAGAGACGGAAATGTCATGGTGCTGTTTGGCCAAACGGTAGCCGCCACCAGGGCCGCGCACGCTCTTGACCAAGCCATTGCGACGCAAACGGCTGAACAACTGCTCAAGGTAAGAAAGCGAAATGCCTTGACGCTCGCTGATGCCAGCAAGGGTGACTGGCTTTTCTTCTTCATTCAGGGCGAGATCCAGCATTGCGGTCACTGCAAAACGGCCTTTGGTGGTTAATCTCATTTTTACTTCCTAAAGTATTCAGATTACGCGTCAATACTGGCTTGCGGCGCAGTTGCGCATGGCATGATTCTAGGGTTTGATTCTAGAATACCTGAATAGTTTAGTCAACTATTTTGTTGATGTAATTAAGGTCAAAAGCCTGGCCAACTTCCGCATCTGTTTCCACGTCTGCGCCTAGCTTGGCGAGCTGTTGCATGACTTCTTGCAGCTGGGCATCCTGACGCTCGATATGAGCTAGCAGGGTATGCACTGCCTTGGTCATGGGGTCATTCATATTGTCGCTGACCGCATAGGCAGAAAAGCCGATTTTTTCCGCCATGCTGTCCTGTTGGCGGTTTTTATCCTGATCGACGATGCGCGCAGGAATGCCCACTGCGGTGGCTTCATCCGGCACATCTTTCACCACCACCGCATTGGAGCCTATCTTGGCCTTGGTGCCTATAGTGATGGGGCCTAGCACTTTGGCGCCCGCACCGATCACCACGCCTTCCAGCAGGGTGGGGTGGCGCTTGCCCTTGTTCCAGGAGGTGCCGCCCAGGGTTACGCCGTGGTAGAGAGTACAGTCATTGCCGATGACGGCGGTTTCACCTATCACCACGCCCATGCCATGGTCTATGAACACGCGGCGACCTATGACTGCGCCGGGATGAATTTCTATGCCTGTGAGCCAGCGCGCAATATGTGAGCACAAGCGGGCAATCCAATAAAAACGGTGTTGCCAAATCCAGTGCGAAAGGCGGTGTATAAGCAGGGCGTGCACACCTGGGTAGGTGGTGAGGATTTCCCAGCGGGTGCGGGCGGCGGGGTCGCGCTCGAACACAACGCTGATGTCTTCTTTGATATGGCTGAACATCCGACTATTTTACTCTGATATTAAGGTTAAGCTAAGCGTTTGGCTTTAACCTGAATGAGGCATTAACCAAAATTGCCACAACAAGCCCGGGTGGCAGACAGCGGCATGAGCTGCCTGTTGCCATAAGCTGTGTGTTGCAGGGCTTAGCTTTGAGGGGGTCTGGGCTCTTGGGTAGAGCTTAGTATGCCGCGCAGGATGTTGACTTCCTCTTTCTCCAGCTTGGTGCGGCCAAACAGGCGGCGCAAGCGTTGCATCAGGCGCTTGGGATATTGCGGGTTGAGAAAGCCGATCTGTATCAGCGTTTCCTGCATATGCTCGTACATACGCTCAATATCTTCATTCGGGGCCAGTTCCAGCGCTGGGGATGCGGCAGGGGCGGGGCTATCTAGGGCTGCCATGCGCAACTCATAGCTCAGTACTTGTACCGCTGCCGCCAGGTTGAGCGAGGAAAAAGCCGGGTTGGCTGGAATCATCGCGAGCAGTTGGCATAAATCCAACTCCGCGTTCGACAGGCCACTCATCTCGGTGCCAAACACCAGGGCGACTTGCCCATGGTGGGCTTCCTTGATGGCACGTTCTGCCCCTTGGCGCGCGGACAGCAGCTCATGAGAAATTTCACGTTTGCGGGCGCTGAGGCCAATGGCCACGGTGGTGCCTTCCAGCGCCTCGGCCAGGCTCTCGCACACCACTGCTGTATCCAGCAGATCGCTGGCGCCTGTCGCCAGCGAAACAGCCTCGGCATGCGGGAAAGATTTGGGATTGACCAGATAGAGGCGTGACAGCCCCATGGTCTTCATCGCTCGTGCTGCAGAACCAATATTGCCCGGATGGCTGGTCTGGCAGAGAACGATACGGATTTGGTCTAGTAGATCGGGTTTGGAAGTCATGGGAATAAGCATTAAAATAGCATTTTAACAGTTACTGGCGACAAGACTGCAATCTGCTTGCAGTTCGCCACTGGCTTGCTGCTCTTTAAAAAATACCTGGGCTGACTTGTACAGCCCATCTCCATACTTACGGAAAGAATTTATGCATCCCATGCTGACCAATGCGGTTAAGGCCGCCCGCCGTGCAGGCGGTATCATCAACCGTGCTTCGCTTGATATCGGTGCGCTCACCATACGCAGCAAGAATTACAACGATTTTGTCAGTGAAGTGGATCACGCGGCAGAAGCCGCCATCATTGAGACGCTCAAGGATGCATATCCAGATCATGGTTTCTTTGGTGAAGAGAGCGGCAAGCAGGATGCAGATGCTGAAAACGTCTGGATCATAGACCCGCTGGATGGCACCACCAACTTCCTGCATGGTTTTCCGCAGTATTCGGTATCCATTGCCCTGATGCAAAGAGGTGTGATTACCCAGGCAGTTGTTTACGATCCTAGCCGTAACGATTTATTCACGGCCACTCGTGGCCGTGGCGCTTTCCTCAATGACAAGCGCATTCGTGTTACCAATCGTCCCAAGCTACAAGATTCCATCATAGGCACTGGTTTCCCTTTCCGTGATTTCACACATCTGGATACTTATCTGGGCATGTTCAAGGACATGGTGAAGAAAACTGCTGGCCTGCGTAGACCAGGTTCGGCAGCGCTGGATCTCGCCTATGTAGCGGCTGGCTGGTTTGATGGCTTCTGGGAAATTGGTCTGTCACCCTGGGATATTGCTGCGGGCACGCTGCTGGTGCATGAAGCAGGCGGTCTGGTAGGGGATTTCCAGGGTAACGAGGGTTATCTTGATAGCGGCAATATTGTCGCAGCCAACCCCAAGGTGTTTGTGCAAATGCTGCAAGTGTTGGAGCCACACCTGACCGATACGCTCAAGACTGCAAAAGCTTAAGAGTGAGTGGGCCTTGCTGGCCTGTAAGCAAAGCCCAGAACATGTGGTTTGAATGTCGTAAAAAAGCCAGCGTGCAGGCACGCTGGCGTTACATACTGACTTTACTATGGAGAAGTTGCCAAGAACATGGAGTGAACTCATAACTTCTGAGAGACATTCTAAAAGCGGCAACCCGGCTTGACTGTAGGAAAGTGTCACCCAGTTCGGGGGAAATCTTCATCATGTTTTTGCTTGCCAGGCAGCGAACATTGGGACTTTCTCCCGTATCTGTTTTTGGAGAACTGATTTAAATTGCGCAATCCTTTGCAACAGTACGCTCAATCCAGTTCCCCGATGAACCTGAAGCTACGTCTTAACCTCATCATTACCCTTCTGCTGGCCCTGGTGCTGTTTTTGGCAGCCTTGCTGATGGTGCACAATGCCCGTGATGATGTGCGGGCAGAGGTGCAATCCACGGCTTTGCTGGCCATGCATCTACTGGATGCAGAAATTTTGCATTACACCTCGGATTACGGCTGGCTGCGCCAGCAGGAAAATCCCAACTCCAATTCCATGTTCAGATTGCATGATCTGGGCAATGTACGGCATTTGCGCATTGAGTTTTTTGACGCGCATGGCCGCCTGCGCGATAGCAATATCGAATCTGGCCGTCAGGAAAGCACTTCCTGGCTGGTGCGCACCATGGGCTTTCTTTCACCATCGCTGCCGGAAATCCGCCGTAAGATATTTGCCAATGGACGCATGATAGGTGAGCTGGTGGTAACACCAGACCCCAGCTATGAAATTGCCGAAGTGCTGGATGACATCATGGGGCTATTAGTGCTGGTGGCCGTGTTTTTTGTGGCGGTGAATGGCGTGGTGTACTGGGCTGTAGGCCGGGCGATGCGCCCGGTTGATACGGTGTTGACGGCTTTGAATGAGCTGGAGCAGGGCAACCTCAAGGCCAGATTGCCTGAGTTTGAACTGCCTGAACTATCAGGCATCAGCCGCAAGTTCAACGCCATGGCGGAAACGCTGGAAAAAAGCATAAAAAGCAATCACAAGCTCACGCAGCAGATGATACGGTTGCAGGAAGACGAGCGCAAAAATCTGGCACGTGATTTGCATGATGAAATCGGCCAATATCTCACGGCCGTGCATGTGGATGCCTCTGCCATTCTCAATGCCAAGAGCATTGAAGGGGCCAAGGACAGCGCCAAGGCCATTAGCGTGGTGGCCAGGCAGATGATGGATATTGTGCATGATATGTTGCAGCGCTTGCGGCCATCTGGGCTGGATGCCTTTGGTTTGGCGATTGCGCTGACTGATCTGGTCAATATCTGGAAACAACGCCAGCGTAATGTGCAGGTGAATCTGGATATTCCAGAGAACCTGGATCAGGTTAAAGATGAAACCATGGCGATTGCGATTTACCGCATCGTGCAGGAGTGCCTGACCAATATCACGCGCCATGCCCATGCCAGCAGCGTGAATATACGGATTGTGATTGAGGGTGATATGCTCAGCATCACGGTTGAGGATGATGGGCGTGGTTTCAATACCGCCCAGGCACCCTCTGGATTTGGTCTTGCAGGTATGCGTGAACGCGTGGAAGGTCTGGGCGGAAAATACACACTGGAAAGTGCACTGGCAGCGGGCGCGCGCGTTCATGTCAGTTTGCCTTTGCAGCTTACAGTTGAGGGTGGGCAATGAACAAGAAAATAAACGTCATGCTGGTAGATGACCACGAGGTGGTACGCTCCGGCCTGCGGCGCTTGCTTGAACAAAACGATGGCATAGACGTGGTGGTAGAAGCCGAAAGCGGCGAGCAGGCTTACCAGCTATATGGCGAGCATCTGCCTGATGTGGTGGTGATGGATATGTCCATGCCCGGCATGGGTGGGCTGGAAGCCTTGCGGCGCATCATTGCCCGTTACCCACAAGCCAGGGTGATTATCTTTTCCATGCATGAAAATGCCGCCTATGCCTCGCAAGCGCTGGGCGTAGGCGCACGGGCCTATGTAGCCAAGTCTGGCGCTGCGGATGATCTGGTACAGGCGGTGCGGGAAGTGGCCGCGGGCAAGGGTTATCTCAGCCCTGGCATTGCGCAACAGATTGCCTTGCAGACCTTGTCTGGCAGTGATGACCCCACACGTTTGCTATCGGCACGTGAGTTTGAGGTGTTTAGATTGCTTGCCGCAGGCAAGGGCATAGAAGAAATATCTACCACCTTGAAGATCAGTCAAAAGACGGTGGCCAACTATCAAACCCTGCTCAAGCAGAAGCTAGGCATCTCCAGCCCGATAGAGCTGGTGCGGCTGGCAATCAAGCATGGGGTGATTGAGGGCTGATGCTGTATTGCTGATATTTTGCTGGCTATCACTGGCACTCATGAATATAAGCAGCATGATTGGGAGAAAATCCCGATGATTTTAAGGAATTAATGTATGGCTGTTATGGGTGGCAAAGCATAGGATGTGCATGAACAACTTGTACTTTTCGCGGATAGTCACCTAGCCCCCAGTACGTTGTCCATACTCCATACCACTAAGGATTTTTCCAAAACCAGGTTCACCACCTGGTTTTTTTTTCGCTTAAATTTCAACTGCTGCCTTTACGGCGGCAATCACCACTATTCCCGACTATTCCCGCTGTTGCGATATGCCAAAACGTATGGCGATATGCACCAACTGCCCTGTGGTCTGCACGTTAAGCTTTTGCCGCACCTGGGTCTGGATATTGGCTGCTGTCTTGTAGCCTATATGCAGTTGATCAGCGATGGTGGCAAGTGAAGCGCCTTCGGCAATACGACGGAACACTTCAAATTCACGCGGCGAGAGTTTTTCCAGCGGATTGTCGGTGGGCGAGAATCTGTCCATGGCCAGATGCTGGGCCAGATCGTGACCAATATAGCGGCCACCGCGCAATACCTGCTTGATGGCTTCCAGCAATACCTCTGGCGCATCTGTCTTCACCACATAGCCTTTGGCACCCGCTTGCAGGGCGCGCGTGGCGTAGATGTTGTCATCGTGCATGCTGAAGATGATCAGCTTGGCGTTGGGGTCGCGCGCCAGAATGCGCTGCAGGGTTTCTAGACCGCCTATGCCGGGCATATCGAGATCAAGTATGCCCAGATCGGGGTGATGTTCCTGCCAGAGAATACAGCTACGCTCACCATTTTCTGCTTCGGCGACAATGGTGTAGCCCACGTTTTCCAATAGGGTACGCAAGCCACTGCGGACCACGGCGTGGTCATCGGCCAACAAAATCTTATGCATTTAATTACTTTCTTGAATGACGGCTAATGCAGTTTGCAAAGGGATGCTGGCAGATACCAGCACGCCTTTGCCCTGACTCTGAATTGTGAATACGCCGCCTTCTGCTTCTATACGCTCTCGCATGCCCGAGACGCCAAATCCGGCCCTGGGGCTGTAGGTGTTGAAACCAATGCCATCATCACGGATTTCTATGCTGAGCGTGTCTGCCAGAATGCCGCGCGTGCGCATGAGCTTGATGGAGACATGTTGCGCACGGGCGTGGCGTGCAATATTGGTCAAGGATTCCTGCACAATGCGGTAGGCCGCAATACTGGTTTTTTCCGGCATGCTTTGACAGCTTTGATCCAGCGATAGCGCAAAGCTCACCTGCGGGTGTTGCTTCTTCCAATCCTTGACCAGTTGTTCCACGGCCTCTACCAAGCCATGCGCATCCAGCGCGGTGGGGCGCAGTTTGTGAATCAAGCCACGTACCGCTTGCTGGATATGCTCTACATGCGAGCTGATGCGCAAGGCAATGGCGGCATGGGGCGCTGATTTGTCTTTGGGCAAGGTGGCAACATCCAGGCGTATGGCCGTGAGGTATTGCCCCATCTCATCATGAATTTCCCTGGCGATATTGCGGCGCTCTTCTTCCTGTACGCGCATGGCATGCCGTGCCAGAGACTGGTTTTCCTTGAACAGAATTGCCAGTTCGCGCTCTGCCAGATGTTGTTCGGTGACATCGGCGAAAAAGCCGTGAATATTGCTGCCGCTTGTGGTCGGCGAGGGGGTGTCGGCAGTCGGAGACTGGTCTGTAGTTGCGGCTTGATCAGACACCTGGGTCAGGCGTGCCATGACTATCCATGGGGCACCGTCAGGGCGTGTCACCTTGAGTTCGGCAATATCAATCTTGCCCACTTGCTGTAACTGCGTACAGTACTCGTCCCATTGCGGGCCCAGGGCCTGCCTGAGATTGAGCGTGGCCTCGCTGCGCCCACACATGCTGCTGAAGGCGGAATTGCACAGCAAAATATTGCCTTCAAAATCGGCAACAAAATTACCGCACAAGCCTTGATCAAACAGGCTTTTGAACATGCGCTGGCTTTGCTGCGAAGTGCGCTCTGCGGCAATGCGTAGATGCGCTTGCTCCATGACCTCACGCATGCGGCGGCGCGAAAACCAGATGGAAACCAAGGCCGCCGAAAACAATACCAGCGGAAACTCATCCAGTTGCAAAGTCTCGTGACTCAAGGCCCAGTGGGTGAATTTTTCGGAAAGATCGAGTTGGGCAGAGGCAAAGAAAACACAGGCTATGGCAATCAGTGCGATGACAAGGTCACGATGAGGCTGATGAATCCTGTTCCAGAGAGTAACCATGGGAGGGTGAGGGGTGTAAGTGTTCATTACCCCTCATTTTGAAGAGATTGAGCCTATGCAGAAAGTGAGTTTTTCCCGGAAACGCTGGTGGGGCCTGGCTTTCGTGAATTTTTCCCGATTTCTGCGGCCATTACCTCATATTACATTTTAAATATTTTGAAACATATTCGGGATTTATTCCCGGAGCTATTCAGGATTAATTCCCCTTCTTGAATTGAACTAATCACCGGAAACTCTCGCCTGTTGTCGATTACATATTTTAACAATTATAGAACATCGATGATAAATATGGAGAAAGCGGGTATGCCAGTCATACCCAGCATTTAAAATTTGAGAGGGAATGAAAATGAAAAGACCCATCATGGGGTTGGCAGTGCTGATTTTGACCATGCCTGCCTTGGCGGCAGAGCTGGCTAGCCAGCAGGCAGCAAACGCTGACAGTGAGCAGGTGCTGGTGGAAAAGGTCAAAGTGGGCGCCATATTACCAGATCGCCTTGAAGCCGTGCCTGGTTCATTCGATGTCGTCGATGAGAAAGAGCTTAAAGCTCGTCAGCCATTTAGTATCCGTGAAGCATTGAGCCAAGTGCCCGGTGTCAATATCGTTGGTGAAGATGCTTTTGTACTGGCTCCTAATATCGGTATTCGTGGCTTGAATCCTCGCCGTACTTCCCGCACCTTGCTGCTGGAAGATGGTATGCCTTTGTTCCTGGCACCCTATGGTGATCCGTCCGCGCATTACTCCACCCCGTTGGATCGCGTCAGCCGCATTGAGGTTGTCAAAGGTTCAGGTCAGACACTATATGGCCCGCAGACAGTAGGCGGCATGATCAATTTTGTCACCAAGCCAGTGCCCAAGGAATTCCAGGCCAGTGTCATGGCGATCATAGGCAATAACAACTTCAGTGGTGGTCACGTCAACATCGGTACTGGTGGTGATTGGGGCGGCATCATGTTGGATGCGGTCAATCGTAAGGGTGACGGTATACGCAGGAATCACGATTTTGAAATCAATGAATTGACCCTCAAAGGTCAACTCAATCTGGACGATCGCAATACATTGATCGCCAAGGTGGGTTGGTATGAAGAGAACTCAAGTGTTTCAGAGACAGGCCTTGGTGCTGTTGAGTATGCTGAAGACAAATATCAAGCACCTACTGGTAAGCAGGATTATTTCAATCACGAGCGTAAGTCTCTGCAGTTACAGCACATCTTCCAAGTGAATGAGCGCGCCAAGCTGAGCACCCAGTTCTATTATGCAAAGTCTGATCGAGCCTCTTTCCGCCAGATCAATGAGCCAGGTAGTCTCAATGGTCGTTCAGAAATGGATCGCTGTAGTGGAGTAGTTGCCACTGAAGCAAATTCTGCAAACTGTGGGGGCCGTTGGAGGCCGCGCGATTTTGAGTATTGGGGCATAGAGCCGCGTCTGGATATCAGCCATAAGCTATTCGGCATTGATAGTGATGCCGTCATTGGCTTCCGTTACCATCGTGAAGACATTAACCGCAATCAATTCCGCGGTGCAGACCCCCGCTTCCAGGATTTGCGCTACGCGCAAAGTTTCAATGGCGTGAACGGTAGCACTGGCCACCGCGAGCAAATTGATATCAATGTGGAAGCTAAGTCCTACTATGCGCAAAACACTTTCTATGTGGGCAATTGGTCTCTGACTCCTGGTGTGCGCGTGGAAGATATTCGTATTTCCACAGACGTTAAACGCGCTGAAGGGCAGCCACAGAACAATGCTGAGTCTGATGTTACCAATAACCAATCCAAGGTCTTGCCTGGTTTTGGTGTGGCATGGAATGGTATAGCGAATACCACGGTCTTCGGTGGTGTGCACAGGGGTTTTGCACCGCCACGTCCTGATCGCGATATCGTTGCCAGCGCCGCTAATACAGCGGTAGTTTCCAAGACCAAGGCTGAAGAAAGTACCAACTGGGAATTAGGCTTGCGTTCTGCCTTCTTCAAGGGTTTCAAGTACGAAGCCACGTTGTTCCACACGCAGTTTGATGAGATTGTTGTCAGCAATGGTTTTGGCCGTTTCGTCAATGGTGGCAAATCCGAGCATAGTGGCCTGGAATTAGCAGGGCGTTTGGATTTTGGGACGATTTACAACAGCTCGCATAATTTCTATGTCGCTGGTTCCTACACCAATGTCTTTACTGCCAAGTTCAAGAAAACCAGTGCGGCAGAAAATATCGAGAGCGGTGATCGTTTGGCTTACACCCCTAAGCATATTGCCTCGCTCAACTTTGGCTATGAACACCCAGTAGGCTTTAACGCCCGCATAGGTGTGGATTACATTAGCGAGCAGTATGAAGACGTTAACTTCCGTGAAGGCCGAGATGACTTTGATCCTCTCAGCGGTATGACAGGCAAAATTCCTTCATACACTTTACTCAACGCTTCTGTTAGCTATAAGCCAGTCGGCAGCAAGGCCACCTTCTTTGTCAGTGGTAATAACTTGGCTGACAAGGAATATCTGGCCAGCCGTGTAGATGGCATGGTGGCAGGTCGTCAACGCCAAGTATTCGGTGGTATTCGTTACGACTTCTAAGCATTCATGCTTCCTTCCCCCGGCTTAGGCCGGGAAATGACACGCCCCTCACGGGGCGTTTTTTTTGCCCGCCGTCTATAATGCTTGGGTTTGTCATACAGTGATGCCGCTTGAGCGGCAGGATAGGTGGAAGATTTGAGCAAGGAAACTCAGCCTTTGGATCAAGGCGCGGCGCCAGAGGTGCTGGAACAGCACACGCCCATGATGCGGCAATACCTGGGCATCAAGGCGCAATATCCTGACATGCTGGTGTTTTATCGCATGGGCGATTTTTACGAATTGTTCCATGACGATGCCGAGAAAGCAGCACGGCTATTGGGCATTACCCTGACCAAGCGTGGCAGCTCGAATGGTGAGCCTATCCGTATGGCGGGCGTGCCTTATCATACCGCAGAGCAATATTTGGCCAAGCTGGCCAAATTGGGCGAGGCCGTTGCTATCTGCGAGCAGGTGGGTGACCCGGCCAAGAGCAAGGGCCCGGTGGAGCGTCAGGTGACGCGTATTCTCACGCCTGGCACCTTGACCGATGCTGCCTTGCTGGATGACACCCGCGATAATCTTTTGCTTGCCGTGGCCCAGGGTGAAGGGGTGCTGGGTCTGGCACGTATCAACCTGGCCTCTGGCCGCTTTGTGCTCAATGAAATTGCGCCTGGCTTGCTGGCGCAGGAGCTGGAGCGTATCAGCCCGGCAGAAGTGCTTTATGCCGATGATTTCTCGCACCCCGCACTCGCCAATATCAAATGCTCAAAAAAGCGTCTGGCCCCCTGGCAGTTTGATCTGGATTCCGCCACCCAGGCATTGACCAAACAATTCAATACTTATGACCTGGGTGGTTTTGGTTGTGCTGATCTGCATGCGGCGATTATGGCCGCTGGCGCGCTGCTGGATTACGTCAAACACACCCAGCGTACCAATCTGCCGCATATACAAAGCCTGAGTGTAGAGCAGGGTAGCCAATATATTCAGCTTGATGCAGCTACCAGGCGCAATCTGGAGATAGACCAGACCCTGCGTGGTGAGCCTAGCCCTACGCTGTATGCTTTGCTGAACACGACCTATACCGCCATGGGCGCACGCTTGCTCAGGCAGTGGCTGCATCATCCGCTGCAATGCCAGGCCACGGTGCAGGCCAGATTGGCAGCGGTGGAGGCCATGCGCAGGCAATATGGCCAGTTGCGGCCAGTGCTGCGCAATATTGGCGATGTGGAGCGTATCAGCGCGCGTATTGCTCTGAAATCGGCCCGGCCCAGGGATTTGTCTGGCCTTAGGGATAGTTTGCAGCAGCTACCGCAATTACAGCAGCTGATGGTTACGGCAGATATTCATCTGCTGCAAACCTTGCAACAACAATTGGCCGTGCCTGAAGCTGGCCTGGCCTTGTTGCAATCGGCGGTCAAGTCCGAGCCCTCTGCCTTGCTGCGTGAGGGTGGTGTGATTGCCGATGGCTATGATGCTGAGCTGGATGAATTGCGCGGCATACAGGCGAATTGCGGCGAGTTTCTCTTGAAGTTTGAAGCCGAAGAGCGCGTGCGTAGCGGCATTAATAATCTCAAGGTTGAGTACAACAGCGTGCACGGTTTCTATATTGAAATCAGCCGCGCGCAATCTGAAAACGTGCCAGCGGAATACCGCCGCCGCCAAACCCTGAAAAATGTAGAGCGCTTTATCACGCCTGAACTCAAGAGCTTTGAGGATAAAGTGCTGTCGGCCAACGACAGGGCATTGGCGCGTGAAAAACTGCTGTTTGATAGCCTGCTGGATCAGTTGCAGTCAGTGTTGCAGCAATTGCAAATCAATGCTGAGGCCGTGGCGCAGTTGGATGTGTTGGCCACGTTTGCCGAGCGCGCCGATGTGCTGAATTATGTGCAGCCGCAATTTAGCAGCGAGCCCGGCTTGAGCATAGAAGCAGGGCGGCACCCGGTGGTGGAGCAGATTGCCCAGCCCTTTATTGCCAACAATGTCAGCCTCTCGCCTTACAGGCAGCTGCTGTTGATTACCGGGCCGAATATGGGCGGTAAATCGACCTATATGCGCCAGACGGCCCTGATTGTGCTGCTGGCGCATTGTGGCTGCTTTGTGCCTGCTACCAGCGCGCGTCTGGGGCCTATAGACCGGATTTTCACGCGTATAGGCGCGTCTGATGACCTTGCAGGGGGTCGTTCTACCTTTATGGTGGAAATGACCGAAACCGCCAACATTCTGCACAACGCTACTGAACATAGCCTGGTGTTGCTGGATGAAATTGGCCGCGGCACCTCAACTTTTGATGGCTTATCGCTGGCCTGGGCGGTTGCGCGGCAATTGCTGGAAAGAAACCGCAGCTACACCTTGTTTGCCACGCATTATTTTGAGCTGACGCGTATTAGCGAGGATTTCAAGCAAGCGGCCAATGTGCACCTGGATGCAGTGGAACACGGCCATGGCATTGTGTTCCTACACAATGTAGAAGAAGGCCCGGCGAGCCAGAGCTATGGCTTGCAGGTGGCGCAACTGGCAGGCATACCGCGTGCGGTAGTGAATGCTGCCAAACGCAAACTGGTGCAGCTTGAGCAGAACCAGCTTTTGCAACAGGCACCCGCCTGGCAGGGCGATATGTTTGTGGCGGCAGAATCGCAGCCAGAGCCCGTGGTGCATCCTGTGGTGGCCGAGCTGGATAGCATAGACCCCGATGAGCTGACGCCCAAGCAGGCACTGGAAGTTTTATACAAATTGAAAAAATTAAGCTGAATTTAGCTTGATTATGGAAATAGTTCTGAAACAACCGACATAGTTCTGAAACAACTACCCGCGATAATACGAAGCGTCAGCCTTATCCAGGTTGGCGTGTCAATAACTTAATCTCCCAAAAGGAAATCATGATCGTCGAGTATTTCATCAAGATAGTAATCCCTGTGGTATTTGCCTCTTTTGTCGCCATGATCGGCTGGTTTGCCGATGAAAAGCTCGGAGCAATGATCGCTGGTGGTTCTGCCTTGGCTGTCTCCATAGGCTGGACTAGCTATAGCTGGTCTCTGTCCGAACGTCAGTCGCGCGTTAACGAGCGTCTGGCCAAGCGTAAGCAGGCAAGGGCCAAGAAGGCCGCGCGTAGGGTGTCCTGCGCTTAAAAGTAGTCCCTGAAAGCAAGTTGTAGTGGTGTCTTCCCCCCATGCCACGAAGGAATATAAAAAGGCAGCCATGTGGCTGCCTTTTTGTTGTCTGGCGCTTTGTTGTCTGGCATTAGGGCCAGACTCAGCATCAAGTGCTGGTAAGCAACTTAGTGGTGGTGACCACCTGCACCATGCACATGACCATGTTCAACTTCTTCCTGGCCTGCACTACGTACTGCAGTGACGGAAGCCTTGAACAGAACACGTTCACCCGCCCATGGATGATTGCCATCCACCACAACCTTGCCATCTTCGATATTGGTGATGGTGTAGAGCACAACATCGCCGGATTCGTCTTCACCCTCGAATTGCATGCCAACCTTGAGGTCTTTGCTGGGGAAAGCGGTCGCTGGTTCAATCTGAACCAGCTCTTCGTCATAGTCACCAAAAGCATCTGCAGGCTCCAGGGTGATTTCGACAGTGTCGCCCACGGACTTGCCATGCAATTCTTCCTCAACGCGCGGGAAAATGTTGTCATAACCGCCGTGCAGATAGCTCACAGGGTCCTTGCTGGATTCAAGGATATTACCATCGCTGTCGCGCAGCTCGTAGGTGATGGTAACAACGGTATTCATGGCAATCTGCATGAAAGCATCCTTCTTAAAAGTGATTTGATAAAAATGTAGTACGTCTGCAGCATGGCTTTAAGCCCAGACTCCATATTGCGCCAAGCGTAACACTCCAGCGAGGTCGATGACAAATGTGGAGCGGACTATACCCATGTTTGTGTGCATCGGGTTAATAGAAATTGTGTTGTGAAATTGTATTGATAGAAATCGCGTGCTTGTGTATCAGACTGCAATATTGCCTGCTTTGCAGTATTAGCTTGCTGAAGATTCTAACCTAATTTTTAACTAGCGTAAGCAATGCGCTATGATGCCGGGATGAAAAATGATTCCCTGGCGAACGCGCCTATTGCCCTGCTTGGCGGCTTGAGTGTTGAGCAATTTCTCAATGAATATTGGCAGAAAAAACCTTTGCTGGTCAGGCAGGCTATCCCCGGATTTAAGGGCTTATTGAGCCCGGATGAACTCGCAGGCTTGGCCTGTGAAGACGATGTGCAATCCCGCCTGGTATCCATCAAGAAAAACCGCTGGCAGGTCGAATCCGGCCCCTTTGATGAAGCGCGGTTTAACCGCTTGCCGGAACAAGACTGGACCTTGCTGGTGCAGGGCGTCAATCATCATTTGCCGGAAGCAGCAGAGCTGTTGCAACAGTTTGCCTTTATTCCTTATGCGCGGCTGGATGACTTGATGGTGAGCTTTGCGCCAGATGCGGGTGGCGTGGGGCCGCACTTTGATTCTTACGATGTCTTTTTGCTGCAGGGTGAAGGCCAGCGCCGCTGGCGCATCAGTGAGCAGGATGATTTGAGCTTGGTGCCGGATGCACCGCTACGCATTTTGCAGAATTTTGTCACTGAGCAGGAGTGGGTGCTGGAACCAGGCGACATGCTGTATTTGCCCCCGCATGTAGCGCATTGGGGCATAGCGGTAGGCAATGCCATGACCTACTCGATAGGTTTCAGAGCGCCTTCTGCGCAAGAGCTGGCAAGCGAGTTTCTTAACTTCCTGCAAGACCGACTAAAGCTCACAGGCATGTATGCAGACCCTGGCTTGCAGCAGCAGGTGCATCCGGCTGAAATTGGCAAGGAGATGCTGGAGCAAGTGGCTGGCATGCTTAATCGCATACGCTGGCAAAGCGAGGATGTGACAGCGTTTCTCGGGCACTATCTCTCAGAACCCAAACCGCATATTGTGTTTGATGCCGCAGATGACCTGGATGAAACCGAGTTTCAGGAGCTATTGACCGAGCAAGGCCTGGCGCTGGACGCCAAGACCCAGATGCTGTTCCATGGCCATACTTTCTTTATCAATGGTGAGCAGTTTGATGTGCCTGCGGCACAACTGGCCTTCTGGACCCAGCTCGCCAACCAGCGCCAGGTGGGGCCTGAATGGTTTGATGATGGGCAACTGCAGGATGAGGCCTTGTTGCAGCGCTTGCATGATTGGTATCAGGCTGGATACGTCTGGATTGATTAAGCGCTGCACGACGCGGGCAATTCAACAGCATAATAAAAGGAATTTTCGGCGCAGTTTGTGATCAAGCCAATATGACAAAAACAATGTGATAAAAATCACACCATCCTATGGCCTGGGCATTAAGGGATAGAGGCTGTATTTCTAAGATAAGGGGCATACTCTGATGATGCGTATCCTGTGTTTGTGCATATGCCTGCTAGTGAGCCCAGTGCAGGCGGCAGGGCTGGATTTCAAGATGATTACCCTGCAGCATCGGTTCCCGCAGGACATTCTGCCAGCGGTGCAACAATTGGCTGGCCCTGAGGGCACGGTGACGGCCATAGATCAGCATTTGGTGGTCAGGGCCACGCCTGAGCGTATGGCTGCGATTGATGAGCTGGTGGAGCGGCTGGATACCGCCAGGCGCAATTTGCGCATTACGGTGAGCCACGATAGCCAGAGCAGTAATGATCAGCGTGAAATTGGCGTCAGTGGTCGCATTCAGCGTGGCGAATTTGGCGTCGAGGTGCCGCGTAACGGCGAGCAGGGCAGGGATGGCATCAACCTGGATCTGAATCGTCAGCAAAACACCATGGTGCGCAGCGGTGAGCAATTCTTGACCGTGCTGGATGGTGAGCGCGCATTCATACGCGTAGGCCAGTCCGTGCCGTTCACCCAGCAGTGGGTGTTGTTGACCTCACGCTATATCAACATTCAACAAACAACACAGTTTCATGACATCACCACAGGCTTTGCAGTCAGGCCGCGCTACATAGGCAGCCAGGTGGAGCTGGAGGTAACGCCACGTATCGCCCAATTGAACCAGCAGGGCTATATTGATTTCGAGGAATTGACCACCACAGTGCGCGTTGCACCAGGCGAATGGATGGATATTGGCGGCATGATGCAGGGGCGAGATCAGGTCAGCCGGGAAATACTTTCGCAGGCGCAATCCATGGATGGAAAAAATAACCGATTAAGGATTAAGGTGGATTGAATTAACTCGGTACGAAATAGAAGCAAAAATCCGGTGAAATTATGCAAAATAAGGCTCCGCGGCTAAAAAACAGTGGAATTTTTTGTCGGAGGTGGTAGAATTTTTGGCACTCGGTCGGTGATTGAAGCCTTACCGTAACTGGTTTATATTTATTATTGTCTACATCTTAAGGGATAAAAAATGACACGTTCTGCTCTGCTTGCCGCTCTGCTCGCACTGGCTCTGACTGCTTGTGGTCAAAAGGAAGAAGCTCCTGCTGAAGCTCCTGCTGTTGAAGAAGCTGCTCCTGCAGTTGAGGCTCCTGCTGAAGCTCCTGCTGCTGAAGAAGCTGCTCCAGCTCCTGCTGAAGAAGCTGCTCCTGCTGAAGCACCAGCTGCACCTGCAGAAGAAGCTAAGTAATTCTACGCTGGCCTAGTGCCAGCTTGAATTATCTAGGACAAAAAGCCGACATTTATGTCGGCTTTTTGCTTTGTATTTTCTAAGATTATTGTGGCTATTTCCCCAGATCAGGGGTGAGGTAGATTTAAGTTTGATATGTCATAGCCAGCATTATTTTGCTGACTTACTCTCAGCTTATTTCGCGCCAATCAAATCCCATGTCTTGCTGGGCGATACTAATCCAGTGATCTTCACAGTTGAGTGTGTTGCTCAATGCCGCTTGGGCAAGCTCAGGCTGATTATTTTTCTCGCTGAGATGTGCGGCTATCACATGCTGTAGTTTGCTGGTGTCCAGGCGTGCCAACAAGCGGCTTGCGCTCTCGTTATCTAGGTGTCCCAGGCGGCCACTCACGCGCTGTTTCAAAGAGCGGATATAAGGCCCATTCCACAGCATATCCAAATCGTGATTGCATTCCAGAATCAGGGCATTGCACGCCGTTAACACGGTTTCCATATAGGGTGTGGCACAGCCTGCATCGGTCAGTACGCCCAGCTTGTGCTGGCCATCTTCAAACACAAATTGCACAGGCTCGCGTGCATCATGCGGCACAGGGTAGGGCTGGATATGCACATCACCAATACTGAAAGTCTGGTGGCTATCTATGATGTGCAAGGGGAAGTCTATAGGCTTGGGCAGGCGTTTTTCCAGGGCGCTGTAAGTACCATGGGTTAGCCAGACAGGAATGCGGAATTTTCTTGCGAGTTTGAAGACGCCAGCAACATGGTCATCATGCTCATGGGTGACCAGAATGCCATTAATCTCTTCGGCCTGCACGCCCAGCCTGGCAATGCGCATCAGCGCATCACGCAGGCCAAAGCCGCAGTCCAGCAGCAAGCGGGTATTAGCCTGCTCTATGAGCAAGCCATTGCCAGCACTGCCGCTGCCTAGTGAAGCAAAGCGCATGGTGAGCAGCTTAAGCTAGGCAGCACAGCCGGGTGCTAAGACTATTTGAGTTGTTCAAACAGCAGGTTGATGATGCGGTTGGCGGTGCTGGTACGCTCGCGTTTACCATCCTTGTCGGTAATGGTGATCAAAGCGTTATTGCCAGCAGTTTCTACACGAACCTGGTATTGGTTTTCGCCAGCCTTGCGCTTGCGGTTGCCATCCTTGTCCTTGTCATCACCCCAGAACTTGAGGGATTCGAGCAGGCCTTTTTTGTCCTTGGGTGCTTCATCAATATCGTTATCGGTGTAACGCACGAAGAACACACCGGTAGAACGGTCACGATCTTCCACCACAAAGCCGATACGATCCAACGCCAGGCCTACTCTGCGCCATGCGCGGTCAAAGGCATCGTTGGTGGTGAGGCTGAGTGTGCCATCTTGTTCCTTGTTGATGCTGGCACGCAGTTCAGGCGCGGCATTGGCAACTATGCTGCGAGATTTCTTTTCTTCCACACCCAGGCGCACCATCAGGCGACGCAGCAATTCTGCATCGATATCCTCAGACATGCCGCGTGATTCATCGGCATTGCTGCGCTTGGATTTGGTGGTGGGGGCGTAGCCCATGTCAACTTCACCGGCGATGGTGCGTACCTTGTATTTGCCGTCATCTGGCACATTGGTAACCGCACGGTGGCTCATGTAAATTTCGGTGGTGCCTTCATCCTGGCCGCGATCGATGCGGGTACGGAATTTCTGACGATTTTGCAGGCTGTTGAGCTTGTCCAGCCACCCCTGGAATTTTTCCAGATAGCTCTTATCTGCGTTTTCCAGTGTGCTGGGGTCTACCCATTCAGTTTCCATCACGCCGGTTTGTGGGTTTTCGGTACGTACGGCAAAGCCCAGGTCGGCCCAGAACTCGCGTATCACAGGCCAGACTTTTTCCGGAGGCGCTTTCACCACCAGCCAGCGTTGTGCACCTGCGCGTTCCATACGCACGCCATCAGAGGTTGGCAGAAGCTTTTCCTGCTCGTTTTCTTGCTGACCGCTCTCGTTCAGGCCTTGGCTGTAATCCGAGTAGTTGGTGGCCGCACCAGGAATGGCATAGGCATCGCTGGCTGAGATATTGGTCAAATCCGGAGGCACTTCCAGAGGGCGTGAGCGCCCGGCAGCCTTGTAGTCTGAACTGGTGTCAACAAAGGGGATGGAATCGCAAGCAGTGACGGTCAGCGCCAGCAGGGTTGCCAACAGGACAGGTTTGAGCGTGAATTGATTCATGGTTTCTCTTGACTGGGTAAACGGTATCATTAAATGGCAGCTTGCTTCATGGCGCTGCGTAATGTGTCATGGTGTTGTGGCGAGAGGGCAACCAGTGGTAAGCGTATGCCGCCCTGGATCAAGCCCATTTCTTGTATTACCCACTTGATGGGGATAGGGTTGGCTTCTACAAATAGTTTTTGGTGCAGGCCAAACAACTTGGCATTGATATCCCTGGCGCTCTTGATATCACCAGCCTGGGCTGCAGCACACATCTGATGCATTAGCTTGGGTGCGGCATTCGCTGTCACTGATATGACGCCGTGACCACCCAGCAACAGCAATGCCAGGCTGCTGGCGTCGTCGCCACTATAAATGGCGAAATCAGCAGGCGCGCGCAGCAGCAAATCAGTGCCACGCTCAATATTGCCCGTGGCATCCTTGATGCCGACAATATTGCGGTGGCTGGCCAGGCGCAGCACGGTGTCATTGCTGAGATCGCTCGCGGTACGGCCAGGCACATTGTAGAGAATCTGCGGGATATCGACAGCTTCGGCCACGGCCAGGAAGTGCTGATACAGGCCTTCTTGCGTAGGCTTGTTGTAATACGGCGCTACCAATAGGCAGGCATCTGCGCCTGCTTCTTTCGCCATTCTGGTGAGGTCTATGGCTTCCTTGGTGGAGTTGGCGCCTGTGCCCGCAATCACGGGGATACGGCCAGCACTATGCGTTACAGCAGTTTTGACCAGGAGGGTGTGCTCATCGAAATCGACAGTGGGGGATTCACCTGTGGTGCCCACCACCACGATGCCATCACTGCCTTGCGCAATATGAAAATCAATATATGAGCGTAACGCCTGGATATCCAGGCTGCCATCGTCGTGCATGGGGGTGACGATGGCAACGAGACTGCCTTGCAGCATGTTAGACAACCTGAGTAAAGATTAAACCTGACCATTTTAACTGAAAGTACCGCCGGAATAATACGATTTTATGGCCTTGTTGCCGCGTAAATCATTGTCAATATGGGGGCTTTCCATGTTTTTTGCGCCATATCGGCGGCAAGCCAAAGCCAGGCATGCAGATCAAGCTCAATCCCTCTGGAATTTCAGCGCTGATGCCTTAGCCCAAAAGCTGTTGCAGGCTCTCTATGATGAGGTCGGTACGGGCGAAACGATGATGACCACCGCCAGGCAATATCAACCTGGCTTTACCGACGAAATTCTGCACACTTTCCTGATAGGGAATCAGCTCATCGCCTTGCTCATGCAGCACTGTGATGCGGCGCGGGCGTCCTGGCATGCGGTACTGCGCATATTGCGCCAGATGTTCCCGCGTTAGCATCCCTTGCTCGCCACTATAGAAATTTTCAACCTTGCCCAGATATTGCTGCAGGCTGCGTTCAGGCTGCATGCAAGGGTTGATTAACAAACAGGGTAAGTGATAGCGGCTGGCAAACTGGTAAGCCCAGAAACCACCCAGCGATGAGCCTGCCAATACCAGGCCTTGAGCTTGTAGAGGCGCTATCAAGGCGCTGAGCTGGGCATAGGAGACCTGCGGATCCCAGGTGTTGTACTCAGGCACTATTACATGGGGAAAGTGCTTACGTAGCAGGCTGGATTTTTCGCTGGCAGGGCTGGAGTTAAAACCGGGCAGATAAACGAGATTCAAAATGGTGGCGAGCTAGGTATAAGGCAAGGCCCTCAATAATTCACCAAGCCCAGCAAGCCTGGCAAGTCATTCACGGAATCCAGCACCTCAGCCGGGCGGATATCCGAGGCCTGGAAATAGTCTTCGCGGTATTTACCTGTGCGTACCAGTATGCCGCGTATGCCCGCTTTTTGTGCGCCGCCTATGTCTGAATCTATATCGTCACCCACCATCAATACCTCGCTTGCTGGCAAGCCAAGATCTGCGAGCGCAATCTTGAAAAAGTCTACAGAAGGCTTACCCATGATCATGGCCTCCACGCCCGCGGCATACTCCAGGCCTGCAATAAAACTGCCTATATCCAATTGCAAACCCTGCTCGGTCTGCCAGAAACGGTTTTTATGCATAGTGATCAGTTTTGCGCCACGCTTGAGGTTGCTAAACACCTCGTTCATCACGGCGTAATTCCAGCGCTCGCCTATATCGCCCACCACGATATATTCGGCATGAGTCTTCGATTGGCGGAAGTGTGAGAAGTCTTTTTTGACATCATCTGCCAGCAGGAAATGGCACACCGGGTCGCCCAGGCGCTCAAGATATTTCAATGTGGCCTCAGGGGCGCTGATGATTTCCTCCGGGGTGACGTAAAAACCCATGGAGAGTATTTTTTTCTGCAAGGAGTCTCGCGACAGCGTGCTGGTGTTAGTGACAAAGCGGCAGCTGATGCCGCGTACACGTAATAAATCCACCGTTTCAATTGCGCCGGGAATCGCGGCATTGCCTATATGCAGTACGCCATCCAGATCAAGCATGACAGCGTGTATAGATGAGGTGTCCATGGTCTGTTCTCCATTACGGGGGTAATTAGATCAAGCAAAGCCTATGCCCATGACATTGATGCAATCTTAAGACTACGAGCAAAAAAAACGGAGGCCTATGCCTCCGTTAAGTTTGTCTACATCATACTTGGCTAGCTCATCCTAACGACTCAGGTCTGCTTCCCAGGCATTGCCATAGGTCTTGCCCGAGCGCGACATGATCAGCATTTGGTACATGCTGGTAAACCACATAAAGGTGGATGCCAGGCTATAACCAATACCGCCTATGATGGTGAGCCAGGCAAAGCCAGGATTCCATTTAGTCAGCCACCAGGACAGCACATCCAGAATCAGGAAGGCGAAGGGGAAGATGATCGCCAGTATCTTTAATACCTTGGGCACATTAACGGCAAAGCTAAAGATAAATGCCATCAGGAAGAAGATAAAGCAGATGCCGAACAAGTGAATGTGTGAAACACGCGTCAGGCTTTGTACGCTGGCGCCTTCATTGATGGCGGCAACTTTCTTGACTTCATCAAACTTGGTGAAGTTGGGGATGCCGGGAATATTGCTGTGACACATGACGCAGTATTGCGCAAACACGCCCTTGAAGCGGTTTTCCCATTGCGCTTCCGGTGCACCTTCGCGCGCCCACTTGATGATTTCTAGACGAATCTCAGGCGGTGCATTGTCTTTCATGGAGCCGTTCAATTTGCTTTCCAGCTTGCTGCCGCTGCGGTCACCGTAATAACTGTAGACGATGTCATCTTTAGATAGGCCTAACTTACCGTCCGCCATGCCGTGGGTCAGCATGATCTGCAAGCCTGCCATACACAAGCCAACACCGATTACCAGTAAATAGCCGATAAACAAGGCCTTGATAGAAGTGGGCAAATTGGGGAGGTTTAGCCAGGGCAGGCTGGAAGAGGTTTCTTTCATTTGGCTCTCATCTAGCGTTAAAAATTAGGGCACAGCAAGGATACCTCAAATCAGAATTTATCACCTAATAAAAATAGGGGTATTGAATCAGGTCAAGTCTTGATTTGAGCGGGCGTAGCAATGTGTGCCGGGTTGGTGTGCTTGTTAAAGCTGCACATCTAAGTCTGCAATGTAAATTTTAGTCTGCACGGTAAATCTATGCCTTGATTAATCGTGCCCATGCTCAAGGCTGGCGCGCTCCTTGCGTGCGTTATTGATGCAAAAGCCTACCCAATAACTAACAACGGCGATGGTCAGCAATATGGTGCCAAGCGAAGCAATGCCTACCCAAGAACCAAACAGGACTTTAAGCATGATGATTTCCTCCATTTTTACGCAATAAAACCGTGTGGCAATAAACCACTTTCAATTTATGGGTATATTACGCTTGCGCATGGCTGAGTTAAAGACCTTTTTTTAAAAAAGGTTAATATAGTAATGAGTTTGTAGGAAACTATTAATTATTTTTAAGAGATACAAAGCTGAAACATTTTATTGGTAAGATTCCTAACCATGCTGAGAGTCGCCATGGACTTGACTCTTGCTTTATAAAATCACCATAAATTCAGCGTCAATGAAGGTGGTGTCAATAAAAGTGCCGACAATCAGGGTGGCGTCAATCAAGTTTGTGTAAGGGGTGACGATGGCAGAAGAGGATGTGGAAAAGAATCAGAACGAAACGCCAGAGGAGCAAGCGGTTGAGTTTGCCAGCCTCAATCTACAGCCTGGTGCGAAGTTACAGCTATTCACGCATAGAGGCCGCACTCCGGTTCAGCATATTTCCAGCCTGATAGGCGTAGAAAGCAACGAGGATCTGCTGTTACGCCTGCCAAGGGTGCAGGGCACGGTGATGACGTGTTATGACGGTGAAAAAGTCACTTTGCGCGTGTTCTCCGGCACCATGATTTGCAATTTCGATGTCAGCGTTATCCAAACTTTTTATCATCCCCTGAATTGCCTGTGCGTGAGTTATCCCCGCAAGCTACAGGTAAAGAAGATACGCCGAGAGCTGCGTATACGCGTGGATATGGCGGCCAAGCTCAAGCGTCAGGCCAGCCAGGATCTGGCAGTACGCCTGGCCAATCTGAGTGCCACTGGCTGCCAGTTGCGTGTGGATCAGGATGTGGGTGAAGTGGATGATCAATTCTCCCTATGCTTTGATCTGCCTTTGCCTGGAGATGAAGCGCCTTCCAATATTGCGGTCAACGCCAAAATCCGCAATATCATTGATGACAATGCCGATGCAGGTTCTGGCTATCTGGTCGGGCTGGAGTTTCTGGAGGTCGATACGACGGCGCAGCTGATGATACGTCACTATGTCTACGAAGGTCTGCTGGACAGGCGCCAAGCCATCGCCTAAACGCTCAGCACGGTTACTGGTTTTTTGGTCATAGCAGGTATAATTCCCGGCTAGACCATGAAGCCATCTTTCTCTCGCCATCTTTACGACCTGTCACCATTGCAGCAGTTAAATATTGCTCCGCAATGCCTATTCCAAGTTCTGGCCAAGGTGCACACAACATGAATGCGGAAAAACGCCAGGAAATATTCCGCAGACTGAGCGTCGCCATTCCTGACCCCACCACCGAGCTGGTGCACAGCAGCACCTTTGAGTTGCTGATTGCGGTGATTTTGTCGGCGCAGGCCACGGATAAAGGCGTCAATATTGCCACTGCGAAATTATTCCCGGTGGCCAATACCCCGCAAGCAATTCTCGACTTGGGCATAGAAGGCCTGGAAAGCTATATCAAAACCATAGGCTTGTACCGCAGCAAGGCCAAGAATGTGATGGCGACCTGCAAGATGCTGGTAGAGCAATACGCCAGCGTAGTGCCGGATAACCGTGAGGCACTGGAAAGCCTGCCCGGCGTTGGCAGAAAAACCGCCAATGTGATTCTGAATACTGCCTTTGGTCAGCCCACCATTGCGGTTGATACCCATATTTTCCGCCTGGGAAACCGCATCGGTATTGCGCCAGGTAAAACCCCGCTCGATGTAGAACTGAAACTGATGAAAGCCGTGCCCAAGCAATATCTGCAGGATGCGCACCATCTGCTGATACTGCATGGCCGTTACATCTGCGTGGCGCGCAAGCCCAAGTGTGGTGAATGCGTGATTGTGGATTTATGTGAATACAAGGCCAAGACCATTCCCCTGACGCATGCGGGAGCACAGGCTTGAAAGCAGGCGCAGGCTTTAAACGTGGTCGCAAGGCCAGCCCGGAATTGGTCAGTGCAGCGGTCAATATGGCGCTGGAATCTGCTGGGCTGGAGCTTGCCAGCAGTGTGCTGCTATTCCTCACCGAACATTTTGCCCATGATCCTCAAGCTGCCTTGCGCGCAGCGGCTGCGGCGGCCAGCACCACGCAGATCTGCGGCTGTTCTGCCCCCGGAATATTTACCGATCAGGACTGGGCACTGGATACTCCTGCCGCTGTAGCCCTGGTGCTGGGCGATGGCGCAGCACTGGCCAAACCCTTGCCTGGCGAGTCTGGGCTGTTGTTGACCTTGACCGCGCCTAACGCCTTTAACCCTGCCTGGATGAGCATGCCAGGCTTGAGGTTTGGCGGGGTTTCCGGAGATGCCATGGGGCAAGGGCCGTTTTCTGTGTGGGAAAACGGCAAGGGCGCGTTGACGGGTTTTTGTGAGCATTCCATGCACGGGGCGAGTGGCATGATATTGTCTGCCCATGGTTTCAAGCGCTTGAGTCAGCCGCAACAATTACACAGCGCGCATGACCTAGACCTATTGGAAATTGGCCGCCAATCTGCAGCCTCCAGCCTCTACGCTGCGCTCGAAAGCCATGGCGTAGACTTGGCAGCGGGTTTACCCACCCATCAGCTCATGGTCATGGTGGCGGACGAAGAGGCTGATCTGCTATTGGGGGAATGCCAGCTAGCGACTTTGATCAGTTGCCAGCAAGAGGCGGTGACGGTGGCCAAGGCAATCAAGCCTGGGCAATGGTTGTCCTGGGGCATACGCGACACCGAGGCTGCGCAGCAAAACCTGGCCACGCAAATCGAGACCGTCAGCACTATCTTGCCTGCCCGGCCTGCTTTTGGCCTGCTGTTCTCCTGTATGGGGCGCGGACCTCATTTTTACGACGGCATAGATAGAGATATAGAATTGATCAAGCAATATTACCCAGGCATGCCACTGATAGGGTTTTACGGTAACGGCGAAATTGCTCCGGTAGCGGGCAAAAACGAGTTGCTGCAACATTCTGTGGTGCTGGGTTTATTTACCAGTAAGGACTCAGCATGACGCTCAAAGCTTCCAGATATCCCAGGGTATTATCGATTGCCGGCTCGGACAGCAGTGGCGGTGCGGGTATTCAGGCTGACCTCAAAACCTTCTCGGCGCTGGGTTGTTATGGCATGACCGCGATTACGGCCCTCACCGCGCAAAATACTCAGGGTGTGCGCGCCATCCACAGCGTGCCCCCCGCGATGTTGCGCGACCAGATTGATGCCGTGGTAGAAGACATAGGGGTAGATGCCGTCAAGATAGGCATGCTGCATTCGCCGGAAGTGGTGATGACAGTGGCCGAGGCTTTGGATGCGCATGGTTTGACCCAAGTGGTGTTAGACCCGGTCATGGTCTCTGCCAACGGCGCAAAATTGATCTCGGATGAAGCGGTGGCGGTGCTGGTGCAAGAATTATTCCCGCGTGCGCTGGTGGTGACACCCAATCTGGATGAAGCCATGCTACTGCTCAATCGCAGCCTGACCATGGGCGATGAGCTGGAGCAAGCCGCCAGCGAGCTGCTCAATCAGGGTGCCAAAGCCGTGCTGCTCAAAGGCGGACATCTGCCCGGCCATGATGTGCTGGATATCCTGGTGCAAGCCAATGCCACAGGCGCTGTGGCCGAAAGTCACAAGCTGCATTCGCTACGCATTTCCACCCATAACCTGCATGGCACTGGCTGCACGCTGTCTTCGGCAATTGCTGCATATCTGGCCCTGGGTTTCAGCCTGCCAGATGCAGTGCAAGCAGCACGTATTTATGTACGCTCGGCACTTTATGCCGGGGCGCAGGTCCGAACTGGAGCAGGAGTCGGGCCGCTCAACCATGGCTTTGCACCTCAAGCCATGCAAGTCAGGGAAAGTTAATGGCATTGTTCAACCCCAGCCGTGACCAGGTGCGTCAGTTTTTCTTTGACGCCTGGGCCAAGTTTCAAGCGCAGCAGGCGTTGACTGCGCTGGAGTCCATGGCGGTTGAGGTGATGCAAATGCATCCGGAATATCATCAGGTGCTTAATGCCCCTGAAAAATATCTGGATCAGGCTTATTTCCCGGAAATGGGCGAGACTAACCCTTTTCTGCATATGAGCTTGCATCTATCGATTCTAGAGCAAGTGGCGATAGATCAGCCGCCCGGTATCAATGCCGCTTATCAACGCCTGTGGGCCCGGCATGACGATGCCTATAACGCCCAGCATGAATTGATGGAGTGTCTGGCGGAAACCATCTGGGAGGCGCAGCGCCAGGGTGGTGGGCTGGATGCCGAGGCTTATCTTGCTCGGATTGAAGCGCGATCACGCACATAAGATCAGTACTTAAAACTGATCGCGCACATAACATCAGTACTTAAACTGTTAGCATCAAGGTATTTGCATCACCCTCAAAAGCAACCTTAGCAAAGGAGCATGGCATGGCGCAGCAAATCTTTGTCAATCTACCAGTCAAGCAGTTAAGTCCCGCAGTCGATTTTTTCACCAAGCTGGGTTTCAGCTTTGACCCTCAGTTCACGGACGATAATGCCACCTGCATGATGGTGGGCGAAAACATCTTTGTCATGCTGCTGGTAAATGAATTTTTCCAGACCTTTACCGCTAAGCCCATTGTTGATGCGCGTCACAGTACAGAAGTGCTGGTCTGCCTGGCGCTGGCCAGCCGCCAGGAAGTAGATGACCTTGTCGCCAAGGCCCAAGCCGCAGGTGGCAAGATACCCAACCCAGCCAAGGATTACGGCTTTATGTATAGCCATGGTTTTGAAGACCTGGACGGCCATATCTGGGAACTGGTGTATATGGAGCCCAAGCAGGACGAATAAAACAAAACCGGCTTGAGCCGGTTGTGTTTTATTCAGAACGCCAGGTCAATTTAAGGCTAGTTGCTCAATGACTTACCAAGAGTAGGTCAGCGCAGCGCGCACATCACGCCCATAACCCAGAATGCAGAACTCGCTGCCGCGGATATTGTTGCATTGCGTCAAATATTCACGGTCGGTCAGGTTGCTGGCATTGACGGACAAGCGCCAGTGTTGCGAGAAATCATAAGCGGCCATGGCATCCAGCAAGGTGTACCTGTCGTTCTCAGGTGTGTCTACACCCTGCAAGGGTAAAGCCCCCAGTGCCGTGCCCACATGGCGTACGCCCAGGCCTAGGGATAATGCACCTTGCTGATATTTTCCCCACAAGGAAGCCACATGTTTAGGCGCTGCTGCAAAAGCACTGCCTACTTCCCATGGCTGATTGCTTTTGAGAATCTCGCTGTCCAGATACGTGTAACTGCCAAGTAGGGAGTAGTGCTCACCCAGACGTGCTGCACCTTCAAGCTCCAGCCCGCGTGAGCGCACTTCGCCAGTTTGCACGTCGCGGCCTATGGTCTGCAGTGATGGCGTGCGTACATTGGTCTTGGTCAGCTCATAGACTGCGGCGGTAAAGCTGTAAGGCGCACCATCGGGCATATAGCGCACTCCGATCTCGTATTGCTTGCCTTTCTCAGGCTCAAATGGCTGACCATAAGCATCCGTGGTGAAAGTTGTGGAAATCGGTGGCTGGAACGAGGTGTTATAGCTGATGTAGGGTGCCCAGCCATTCTCTGCCAGATAGATCAAGCCAGCGCGACCAGTAAGTGCATAGTCATTGCGCTTGAGGCGGCTGGTGGTAAAGGCTTGAGCGGCGGTGGCGCGTGCGTTGTAGCGGGTGTCGGTATCCGCATCGTCATAGCGTGCGCCCAGGCTGAGCACCCAGCGTTGACCAAAATTGATCTGATCCTGCAGGTAATAGCCAAACTGGCGATTTTCCGCACGCGTGTCGTCAGAGAGAAAATTGTTCTGCCAATCTGGTACGTCATAACGCGGATTGACCACATTGATGGGCAATACGGTATTGACCGAGTAAATGGGTAAATGCAAGCTTGACCGGTAGTAATCCAGGCCAGCAATAGCCTTGTGCGAGACGCTGCCGGTGTTAAACCTGGCCTCAAGCTGATTATCAATCACCCAGGTTCTTTCCGAGTCTGGCCTGAACATGGCGAGGCGGTTCATATCTACACCATTGGCCGCCATGCCGCGATTACGCATTTCGCGTCTGTCATTGCTGCCATCCATATAACGCAGGTTATGGCGCACGGTGAAAGTCTGATTGAACTCATGCTCAAACAGATAGCCTAGAGACGCGCTTTCCTTATCGTGCCCAGAGTGCGGGCCGTTGACGTTGAGGTTGTCCTTGGAGCGGCCCAGTGGGGTGTGGCGATAATATGGCGTGACAAAGCCCAGATCATCTTGCTGATATTGCGCCAACAGCGTCAGGCGTGTGCTGTCATTCTGGAAGGTCAGCGAGGGCGCGATATACAGCCTGTCGTTATCTTGATACTTCCATTGCGTGCCCGATTCACGCTGCAACACCGTCAGGCGCGCAAGTACATGGCCATCCTGATCCAACTGACCACCCACATCCAGCTTGGCCTGCTTACGACCAAAACTACCCAACTCTATGCCAACCTCATTGCGCATATTGGCGCGCGGGCGCTTGGTCACCGCATTGAGCAAACCGCCAGGCGCGGCCTGACCATACAGCACCGAGGCTGGGCCATGCACGACTTCCAGTCGCTCCATGCCGTAAGGCTCAATATTGGACATAAAACCATTATGAATCAGTCGCATGCCATCGCGATAAAGCCCGGTTCCGGTCAAATAAAAGCCGCGTACTGCAATATCATCATCAGTCGTGGCGTAATCCCAGGCGCGCACACCAGCAGAATAGCGCACCGCCTCGGTGACACTGGAAATGGCCTGATCACGGATTTGATCGCTGCCTATCACCGAGACTATCTGCGGGGTTTCCTTGAGGTCAGCCTCCATCTTGCTGGCGCTGGCACTCTTGCGTGCAATATAGCCATCGGTAGGCCCCCAGGCTTGCTCGCGTTTGCTGATGACGTTTACCTCAGGCAAGGCATGGCCGGATGAGCGATCCAGCTTTTGCTGCGGCGTTTTTTGCAGGCTGTAGGTGCCATCCTTGTTGATAGCAGAAAGGCCAGTGCCTTCCAGCAGTCTGGCAAACGCCTGGGTCAGCGAAAACTTACCGTTGAGGCCTGGGCTGGAGAGTTGCTGGGTCAGTTCCGCATTGACGGAAATCATAATGCCCGCTTGCATGCCAAACTGGCGCAAGGCCTGATCCAGTGCCCCGGGGGCGATATTGAATGTGTGATGTTGTGCGGATGCCTCCTCGGCTGCCAAAGCAGTGGAAATGCTGGCGCTATGGCTGATGCCCAGTGACAGGCATAACAGAGCGAGGGCGATAGGGCGGCGACATTGCAACCCGGCAGGTAAAGCGTCTTTCATGGCGTTCCTTGATCTGATGAGATAGGGACAAGCTGCGGGCAGATGGTGGGGTTTGCTGTTTTGCCCATGTGCAGATTGCTACTATCAGCTAAGCCAGACGAGAAGAAAAAAACTGCCGGAAAATACAAAAATAATCTTGAGAAAGTCGTAAATGAGAAAGCAAACAGCAGGGCTAGGCCAGGCTAATGCCCACCCAGTAACGGGTGCGGTACTGCAGCGAGATAGGCAGCGTAGCTTGCAAGGCCTGCAATATGCGCAAGCTGGCGTCCGCCCCTGTCAGCGGGTAAGTACCCGTCACCAGCAGTTGGCCTGCCGCGGCATTGCAATGCAACCAGCCCTGGTGATAACGCGCCAGCTCCTGAATAAACTCTGCCAGCGGCATGCGCTCGGCGCTAAGCATACCGTCTGCCCAGGCAGTGGTACTGGCAGACAGCAGCTGTGGGGCCAATGCATGCGTAGGGTAAAAATCGGTTTCTTGCCCAGCCAGCACGGTGCGGGCAGGGGTCTGACTGCCAGCAAGGTAAATCTCCACCGCGCCTGCGCTAACGGCCAGATGCGTATGCTTGCCATGGGCATCACGGCTGACGCTAAAACGCGTGCCCACCGGGCGTAGTTCACCATCGCGGGTAACAAGCACAAAAGGTCTGCCTGCGGCATCGGCGGCGGTATTGATCATGACCCTGCCGTGTAACAGCGTGACTTGGCGCACATTGTTGGAGTAATCAATATTGATCAGGGTATTGCTATCCAGAGTCAGCGCGGTGCCCTCAGCCAGCGTGAGTTGTCGCTGTTCACCTATGGCGGTGCTGTGGTCAGCAGTCAGCCTGCGCAGCGCTGGCTCATCCTTGAGTAACCAGCCCGAGGTCAACACCGTGCCTGCCCAGACGAGGCCTTTCAGCACGCGGCGGCGCTGTTGTTGGGCGCTGGTTTTCAAGGTGGCGTGCAACACGGGCAGGGATTGCATGCGTGCAGGTTGCTGAATTTTCCCTGCAATCCCATGCATACGCTGCCAGGCCAGCTCATGATCGGGATGAGCTGCCAGCCAATCGTTGCGTGCCAGCTCTTCTTGCGGGTCCATGGTGCCCGAGGCGCTACGCACAAACCAGTGTATGGCGGTGGCGATGATATCGGGATGGAGATTATCGGAATGTAAGTGACTGGGCTGATTCATGCTGCTAAAGACTGTGCGAGACGCTCATGCATACAGCGTTGCATAACATTGCGTCATGGCGCGTGTCATGGCTTTTTGCACCACATTAACGCTGATGCCCAGCTGGGCGGCAATTTGCGGATAGCTCGTGCCATCCAGTTGTGACAGCAAAAATATCTCACGCGTGCGGCTGGGCAGCCCATCCAGCATGTTGGCAATTTGCTCCAAAGCCTCTAAAACCATGCGCTGGTCTTCCAGAGAGGGCGTAATGGGGCTGGGCATGGCAGCTAGGGCGTCAAGATAAGCTTGTTCCAGCGCCTGTCTGCGCCAGTGATTGACTAGTACTCCATGCGCTACGGTAGCGAGATAAGCCTTAGGTTCGCGCAGCAGTGCCAGTTCGCGCTCTTTATGGAACAAGCGCATAAACGTGTCTTGCGCCAAGTCTGCGGCATCTTGCGAGGCACCTAATCTGCGGCGCAGCCAGCCATGCAGCCAATCGAAATGATGCTGGTAGAGCGAACTAAGCGTGTGAGACGACGACGGGCCAGACATGGTAATGTGCAAATAAAGTGTGCAAATAATAAGAATTATTCGCATTCTAATTGGATGTGTGGCCGCGTGCAACGCAGGCTTATAAAAGCGTGTATACGCTTTTATAAGCCCAGGTTTAAGAACTCAGGTTTCTATTCGCTATGGGAATGTGCGTGATGATGGTTGTCGTCATGCTGACCATGATGACTGTCTAGCAGGCTGTAATAATTTGAAGGTTCCAGCACTGTAGGTACGGCTTCATCGGCGAGGAAGGGGTAATCCTTGCTGTAGTGCAGGCCGCGGCTTTCCTGGCGCGCCATGGCGCTGAGCACAATCAGTTCGGCCACCTGCAGCAGGTTGCGCAGTTCTATCAAGTTATTGCTGACGCGGAAGTTGCTGTAAAACTCGTGCACTTCGTCACGTAGCAGATGGATGCGGTGCAGGGCGCGTGTTAAGCGTTTATTGGTGCGCACTATGCCTACGTAATTCCACATGGTACGGCGCAGTTCACTCCAGTTATGGGTGATGATGATTTCTTCATCGGCATCCGTGACCCGGCTTTCATCCCAATACGGCAGGCTGACCTCTGGCATTTGCGGCTGGCTGAGAATGTCTTCGGCCACGGCTTGGCCAAATACCAGACACTCCAGCAAGGAGTTGCTGGCCAGACGGTTGGCGCCATGCAAGCCAGTGCAGGCGGTTTCTCCTATGGCATACAGGCGCGGAATATCTGTGCGCCCTATATGATCGGTCATAATGCCGCCGCAGCTATAGTGCGCTGCTGGCACCACCGGGATAGGTTCACGCGTGATATCTATGCCCAGCTCAAAGCAGCGCCTGTAGATGGTGGGGAAGTGCGAGAGTATGAAATCTGCAGGCTGGTGGGAAATGTCGAGGTAGACGCAATCAAGGCCGCGCTTTTTCATCTCGAAATCTATCGCGCGGGCGACAATATCTCGGGGTGCCAATTCGGCACGCTCGTCATGCCAGGTCATAAAGCGTCTGCCATCAGGCAGCTTGAGCAGGCCACCTTCACCGCGCACCGCCTCGGTGATGAGGAAAGACTTAGCCTCGGGATGGTACAAGCAGGTGGGGTGAAACTGGATGAACTCCATATTGGCAATGCGGCAGCCAGCACGCCAGGCCATGGCCACACCGTCACCCGAGGAAACGTCAGGGTTGGTGGTATAGAGATACACCTTGCCAGCACCGCCCGTGGCCAGCACCGTTTGCTGTGCGGCGATGGTGCTGACCTTGCCAGTGAGGTTGTTAAGCACGTAAGCCCCCAGGCAGGCACTGCCTTCCATATTGACCTTGCCTGCGGTGATCAGGTCTACGGCAATATGTTCTTCCAGCACCGTGATGTTGGGATGATGCTGTACTTTCTCCGCCAGGGTTTTTTGCACGGCATGGCCAGTGGCATCGGCGGCATGAATGATGCGTCTGTGGCTATGCCCACCTTCACGCGTCAAATGAAAGCCGCTGTTATCTTCTTCACGCGTGAAGGGCACGCCTTCGGCAATCAGCCACTCCACGGTTTCGCGGCCATGCTCGGCCACCAGGCGCGTGACAGCGGCATCGCAGAGGCCAGCCCCTGCAATCAAGGTGTCCTGAATATGGGCTTCGGTAGAATCATCATCGGTCAATACCGCAGCAATGCCACCCTGCGCCCAGTTGCTGGAGCCATCATTAATACCGCGTTTGCTGATCAGGCAGACTTTCCTGTCTTGACCGACCTTGAGCGCCAGTGTGAGTCCGGCCAGGCCGCTACCGATAATCAAGACATCAAATTGCTGCATAAGAACCCGTGGTTGGATGAACTTTCGCGAGTGTAGCGCTGTCTCTCTCACTAAGCTAGTCATGAAAAACTAAAGGGAAGGTCATGATAAAGACAAATAATTTTGAAGAATTTTCTCGCCTGGGCTTCGTTGATACCGGCGTGCGCGGTTATACTCCGTCAGTCAAGAAAACACAGACAGGGAGCATGGCCTCTATGGCAGGTACCCCACCAGCGGGTAACCGGGAGATAGATCAGCAACTGGTAGAGCGGGCACAAGGCGGTGACAAGCGTGCCTTCGGTCTATTGGTAGACAAGTACCAGCGCAAGCTGGGACGTTTGCTGTCGCGCCTGATCCGTGATCCCGCTGAAGTCGAGGACGTGGTGCAAGAGTCTTTTATCAAGGCTTATCGTGCCCTTCCAAGTTTTCGTGGTGATAGTGCGTTCTACACCTGGCTTTACCGCATAGGCATTAATACCGCCAAGAATTATCTGGTGGCCATGGGTCGTAGGCCACAAGCTACGGGTGATATCGAAATCGAAGATGCAGAAAACTTCGAGGATGGTAATGAGCTGCGCACCATGGATACGCCCGAAACCGAATTGATGGGCAAGGAAATCGCCCGCACGGTGAACGATACCGTGGCAGGTTTGCCCGAAGAATTAAGGACAGCCATCACTCTGCGTGAGATCGAGGGCCTCAGTTATGAGGAAATCGCCACCATGATGGATTGCCCGATTGGTACTGTACGCTCACGTATTTTCCGTGCGCGCGAAACAATTGCTCAAAAGTTGCGTCCATTGCTGGACACCCCCGAAAACAGGAGATGGTAATGAAGAGTCAAATTTCAGCGCTGATTGATGATGATCTGGCGCTTGAGGATGCAGAGTATCTGTATACGACTTTGAAGTCTGGTGGAGAATCCACCCAGGCATGGGCTGATTACCATCTTATCGGCGATGCCATGCGTGGCAACCCGGTGTTTAAGGCGGATTTCACTGAGCGTTTGATGGCGAGTCTGGATGATGAGCCTGTACTGCTGGTGCCCGCAGTCAAGCGTAAGCAATCCTTGTTGCGTAGCAGCAAGCTTTGGTCTGTGGCGGCTTCCGTTTCCGCTGTGGCGTTTGTCGGTTGGGTCGTGTTGCAGCAACAAGTGCAAAGCAATGTAGATGATGCTGCTTCCCCTATGGAAATTGCGCAAAGCATTCCTGCGGATTATCTCTTGGCACACCAATCCCAGGCCTCTAGCAATTCTGCCTACTATATTCAGCCTGCCAATTATTCGGAGTAGCCGGTAGATGAAGCGTTTCTTGCTGGCGTGCCTGCTGGCAACCCCGATGGCTGTTGTGCATGCGGAACCCGAAGACCCCTGGCTGGTATTGCAGAAAGCAGCAGAAGCTGCCCATGACTTAAGCTACAAAGGGGTCTTCGTCTATCAGTCCGGCGAGAACGTCAAGTCGGTGCAAATCACTCACATGAATTACGGTCAGGGCGAGTATGCGCGCATGGTAGTGCTGGATGGCACGCCGCGTGAAATGCTGAGCCAGGGCAGTGATGTGGTGATCTTTAGCCCCAAGAACGAAAAAGTCATTATGGAAAAGCGGCGGGCGCATAACCTGTTCCCCGCAGTGCTGCCAGCCAATATCCAGGCAATCAAAGCCAGCTATAAAGCCAGAATCGGCGCGATGGAGCGTGTGGCTGGCCGTGATGGCCGTGTGGTCTACCTTGATCCTCGTGATCGTCTGCGCTATGCCTACAAATTCTGGGCAGATAGAGAATATGGTCTGCTGCTCAAATCCCTGATGCTCAACGAGCAAAACCAAATGCTGGAGCAGATGACCTTCAGTCAGGTCGATATGCTGGAAAGCCAGGATATGGACTGGTTCCACCCCAATGTGGATCACAGCAAGAACTACATTCTGGAAGAAGGCCATGCCCAGCCTGCCGAGCCTAGCACTGGCTGGAGTGTGGGCAATCTGCCCGCAGGTTATCGCAAGGTGGAGCAGGTCACGCGTCTGGTGCCAGGCAAAGAGGCCCCTGTAACTCAGGTGATCTTTACTGATGGCCTGGCTTCTGTTTCCTTGTTTATTGAACCTTTGGTCAAGGGCGCTCGTCCTAAGATCGGCCAGACGGCGAAGGGAGCAACCAATTTCTATGCCAATGTGAGCAAGGGTTATCAAATCCTTGTGGTCGGTGAAGTGCCTGCCGCTACCGTCACGCAAATTGGCAGTGCGGTGAGTTTCAGCAAGTAATCCTCCATGAAGCCTGTCATTCGGCCTGGCTGATTAAATCCCCTGTATTAACGTTGTCTGTGCATGTTGTCTGGTGTTTGCAATGCTGTATGTAGTGCAATTTGAGTAGTGAATGTAAATTCTGAATGTAACTCTATGGCTGCGCCCTGGGTCTGAATCACGAAACCTAATCTCGACCCTGTGGTGCATATGTGTGACGTATGAACGAGGTGAATCAATGTTTAACAAACTCATTGCTGTGTCTGCAATTTGTTTAGCTCTGGGCCTGTCTACTGCAACCCCGGTATTTGCCAAGGAATTGCCGGATTTCACTGAGCTGGCAGAAAAGCAGGGAAGCTCGGTCGTTAATATCAGCGTAACCCAGGTGGCGCAGTCCAGCCAGGGTGGCTCGCCTTTCCAGGGCATGCCTGATGAAGAAGCGCTGAATGAATTTTTCCGTCGCTTCGGTATTCCAGGCATTCCTGGTAACCCACGTGGCCCAGGCGGACAAGGTGCTCCCCAGCAACCGGAATACAAGTCCCAATCCCTGGGTTCAGGTTTTATTCTCAGCAGTGACGGCTATATCCTTACCAATGCCCATGTGGTGCGCGAGGCAGATGAAGTGATCGTCAAGCTCAATGACAAGCGCGAATTCAAGGCCAAGATCATAGGTGCAGATCGCAAGACCGATGTGGCCTTGCTCAAGATTGAAGCCACAGGCTTGCCCAAGGTCACCATAGGTAACCCAGAGCAGCTCAAGGTAGGCGAGTGGGTAGTGGCGATTGGTTCACCGTTTGGCCTGGAAAGCACCTTGACCGCAGGGGTGGTCAGCGCCAAGGGCAGGGCATTGCCACAAGAAAACTTTGTGCCCTTTATCCAGACCGATGTAGCCATCAACCCCGGTAACTCTGGTGGCCCGCTGTTCAACCTCAAGGGCGAGGTGGTCGGTATCAACTCGCAAATCTATAGCCGCACTGGTGGCTATATGGGCTTGTCCTTCTCGATTCCTATCGATGTGGCGATTGATGTTTCCAACCAACTCAAGAGCGCAGGCCATGTTTCGCGTGGCTGGCTGGGCATAGGCATACAGGAAATCACCAAAGACCTGGCCGAATCCTTTGGTATGAAAAACACCAATGGTGCGCTGGTCGCTGGGGTAGAGAAGGGTAGCCCGGCAGAGAAGGGTGGCCTGGAGCCTGGTGATGTGGTGGTCAAGTTCGACAGCAAGCCTGTCACCACTTCTTCTGACCTGCCACGTATTGTTGGTGCTACCAAGCCTGGCAAACAAGTGCCTGTGGATGTGCTGCGCAAGGGCGCGAGCAAGGTATTGACCATTACCCTGGGTGAAATGCCAGCAGACAAGGATGAAGTCGCGGCCGCACCACAATCCAACGCCAAGCCTGAGTCCAATCGACTGGGCCTGACCCTGCGCGAACTCACCCCGCAGCAGCGCCGCAGCCTCAATGGCCGTAATGCCTTGCTGGTGGTCGACGCTCAGGGCGCAGCCGCGCAAGCAGGTATACGCAGAGGTGATCTGGTATTGGGCTTTAACAATACCGAGGTGCAAAGCCTGGAACAATTTGGCAAGCAAGTGAATGCAATTCCAGCAGGTAAAACTGTCGCCTTGCTGGTGCAGCGTGGTGAAAATACCTTGTATGTACCCGTCAAGATCGCCAAGTAATGGCTAAGTAAATCATGCTAAGCAGCGGGGTTTGTTGTAAAATCCGCTACTAATTAGTGTGTTGTAAAAGGGCGCTTCGGCGCCCTTCTTTGCTTGGCTTAACTCGATAAAACATGAAAAACATCCGCAACTTCTCCATCATCGCCCACATCGACCACGGTAAATCGACCCTTGCAGACCGTATCATTCAGCTCTGTGGCGGCTTGTCCGACCGTGAAATGGAAGCCCAGGTGCTGGACTCCATGGACATCGAGCGTGAGCGCGGTATTACCATCAAAGCACAAACCGCAGCCCTGGAATACAAGGCGCTCAACGGTGAAATCTACAACCTCAACCTGATTGACACCCCTGGCCACGTCGACTTCTCCTATGAAGTCAGCCGCTCACTGGCTGCCTGTGAAGGCGCACTGCTGGTGGTCGATGCCTCCCAGGGCGTAGAAGCGCAAAGTGTGGCCAACTGCTACACCGCAATTGATCAGGGCGTGGAAGTTGTACCCGTACTGAACAAGATAGACTTGCCCGCGGCTGATCCAGAGCGGGTGATGCAGGAAATCGAAGACGTGATCGGGGTGGATGCTTCCGAGGCTGTGCGCTGTTCTGCCAAGACTGGCGTAGGCGTGCAGGACGTACTTGAGAATATGATCGCCAGGATTCCCCCTCCTGTGGGCGACCCGACCAAGCCGCTCAAGGCCTTGATCATCGATTCCTGGTTTGATAATTACGTAGGCGTCATCATGCTGGTGCGCGTGGTGGATGGCGTACTCAAGCCCAAAGACAAAATTCGCATGATGGCCACCAAGGCCGTGCATCTGTGTGAGCAGGTGGGTGTGTTTACCCCCAAGTCGCGTCAGCGCGCTTCGCTGTCCGCAGGTGAAGTAGGTTTTATCATTGCCGGTATCAAGGAACTGACCAGCGCCAAGGTCGGTGATACCGTCACTCTTGAATCCAGACAGGCCGAAGAAGCCTTACCAGGTTTCAAGGAAGTACAACCACAGGTGTTTGCTGGTTTGTACCCGGTGGAATCCAATCAGTTTGAAGCCTTGCGTGAAGCGCTGGAAAAACTGCGCCTCAACGATGCCTCACTGCAATTCGAGCCAGAAAACTCCACCGCGCTGGGCTTTGGTTTCCGCTGCGGCTTCTTAGGTCTGCTGCACATGGAAATTGTGCAGGAGCGCCTAGAGCGCGAATACGATATGGACCTCATTACCACCGCTCCTACGGTGGTCTATGAACTGATGATGAAGTCTGGCGAAGTGGTGCAGATCGAGAACCCTTCACGTTTGCCTGAGCCTTCAAGAGTGGCCGAGATACGTGAGCCCATCATCAATATCAATCTGCTGATGCCACAGGACTATGTAGGCCCGGTCATGACCTTGTGTAATGGCAAGCGTGGCGTGCAGCGCAATATGCAGTATATGGGCCGTCAGGTCATGCTCAGCTATGAAATGCCGCTCAATGAAGTGGTGCTGGATTTCTTTGACCGCCTCAAGTCGGTATCGCGTGGCTATGCCTCCATGGACTATGAGTTTTTGGAGTTCCGTGCGGCAGATCTGGTCAAGCTCGACATTATGGTCAACGGCGAGCGGGTTGATGCGTTGTCGCTAATTGTGCACCGCGCAACCAGCGTATATCGTGGCCGTGAACTGGTCTCCAAGATGCGTGAACTGATTCCGCGCCAGATGTTTGATATTGCCGTGCAAGCATCCATCGGTGCCAACATCATTGCGCGTGAAACCGTCAAAGCCATGCGCAAAAACGTGTTGGCCAAGTGCTACGGTGGCGATATTACGCGTAAGAAGAAACTGCTGGAAAAGCAAAAAGAAGGCAAAAAGCGCATGAAGCAGGTTGGTAACGTAGAGATTCCACAGGAAGCATTCCTGGCCATTTTGAGGGTTGAAGACAAATGATGTTTGCATTGTTCATGCTGGGTGTATTGGTCATTACCGGGGTGATCTGGTTGCTGGATAACCTGTTCTGGCGCAAGAAACGCGCAGCCGACGCTGCCGACCCTGTGATTGTCGAGTACTCCAAAAGTTTCTTCCCGGTGATTCTGGCGGTGTTCCTGATTCGCTCCTTTATCGTGGAGCCATTCAAGATTCCTTCTGGCTCCATGATGCCAACCTTGCTGGCTGGCGATTTCATTCTGGTTAACAAGTTCAGCTATGGCCTGCGTGTGCCCATTCTCAACAAGACCTTCTTTGAGGTTGGCCATCCACAACGTGGCGATGTGTTTGTGTTCCATTACCCACCTGACCCTTCCATTGATTACATCAAGCGCGTGGTCGGTGTGCCGGGTGACCGCATTGCCTACCGCGACAAGCGCCTCACCATCAATGGCAAACCTATTGAGACTACCTTTGCCGATGATTACAAATACGTGGGCACTGGTCTTAACATGATAGTGACCAAGCGTTACCAGGAACAATTGGGCGAGAAAAAGCACGATATCCTGATTGAAGAAAACGGCATGGCCTTTGATGGTGAAGTCGAAGTGCCGCCTGGGCATTACTTTGCCATGGGTGATAACCGCGATAACAGCAAGGACAGCCGTGTTTGGGGCTTTGTACCTGAAGATAACCTGGTGGGCCGTGCTTTCTTTATCTGGTGGAATTTTGACGATTTCGGCAGAATTGGCAGCAAGATCAACTAATTGAGGGCAGACATGATGATGAATTCAAGCATGATGCAACAGCCAGGCAAAAAGCTACAGCAAGGCATGACCTTTCTCAGCCTGGTGGTTGTGATTGTCATCGGCAGCTTCTTTGCCGTGCTGGCCATGAAGCTGGTGCCCTCCTATATTGAATATTTCACGGTCAAAAAAGCGCTTACCAGACTGGCTCATGATCCTGAATTCAAAAACATGAGCAAAAGCCAGATATTGGAAGCCTTCAACAAAACCACCACCATAGACAACATCACCAGTATTGATGGCAAGGATTTGAGCTTCCTGCGTGATGAAAGCGGCAAGACCGTGGTCTCCGTGGATTACCAAGTGGTCGTGCCCCTGGTGGCCAATGTCAGTGTATTGCTGGATTTCGAGGCTTCAACCGACAATGCACGTTAAACCCGCTGTGCACGCGCATGGCAGCAAGCAGCCCAAAGGCTGGGTGGTGGCATGATCCCGGCCAAACTCGCGCGTCAGCTGGGGCATGAATTCAGTGATCCGGAATTATTAAGGCGGGCACTGACCCACCGTAGCCACTCCAGCCAAAATAATGAGCGCCTGGAATTTCTCGGCGATGGCGTGCTGAATTTCCTGGTGGCGCATCAGTTATACCAGCGCTTTCCCAAGCTGCCCGAAGGTGACCTCAGCCGCTTGCGCGCGCAATTGGTCAAGGAACAAACCCTGAGCGAGATTGCAATCAGTCTCAACCTCGGGGAGTCCTTGCGCCTGGGTGAGGGCGAGCTTAAAAGCGGTGGCTGGCGTCGTCCTTCGGTACTCGCTGATGCGGTTGAGGCCATACTTGGTGCGGTATTCCTCGATGGTGGCTACCCGGCTGCCGATGCCCTGGTGCAGCGCCTGTTCCTGCCCTTGTTGGAAAATATAGACCCCAAAGCCATAGGCAAGGATGCCAAGTCGCTATTGCAGGAATGGCTGCAGGGGCGCAAGCTGGACCTGCCTGAATACACCGTGCTGGCGACCGAAGGCGAGGCACATTGCCAGACGTTTCTGGTCAGCTGCCATATCGCCAAATTCCAGATCACGACTGAAGGCCGTGGCGCCAGCCGCCGCGCGGCTGAACAACTGGCCGCCCAGTCTGCATACGAGCTATTGCTCACAAAAGGTAAACCATGAATACAACCAGAAATTTCCGCTGCGGTACCGTGGCCATTGTGGGCCGACCCAATGTCGGCAAGTCCACCTTGCTCAACCATATCCTCGGCCTCAAGCTCAGCATCACCTCGCGCAAGGCACAAACCACGCGCCATCGTCTGCTGGGCATACACACCACCGCCGACACCCAATTCCTGTTTGTTGATACCCCGGGTTTTCAGCAAAAGCATGTCAATGCGCTGAACCGCAGCCTGAACCGCACTGTGACGCAGGTGCTCAGCGATATTGATGTGGTGCTGTTTGTGGTAGAGCCACAAAACCTCACCGATGCTGATCGCAAAGTGGTGACCCTGTTGCCACGCAACCAGCCAGTATTCATGGTCATCAACAAGGCTGACCTCATGGAAGACAAGGGCAAGCTCTTGCCGCTGATTGAGACCATGAGCCAGGAATTCCCCTTCACAGGCATTATCCCGGTCAGCGCCAAGCGCAGCCTCAATCTGGATCAACTGCTGGAAACCGTACGCGAGCACCTGCCAGAACAAGCGGCGATTTACGGCGAAGATGAACTGACTGACCGTAATGAACGTTTCCTCGCCGCTGAACTGCTGCGCGAGAAAATCTTCCGCTTGCTGGGCGATGAAATTCCTTACTCTGTTGCCGTGGAAATTGAGAAGTTTGAGCAAGAAGGCAATCTGCGCCGCATTCATGCGGCGATTATTGTCGACAAGGAAAGCCAGAAGCCCATGCTGATAGGCAAGGGTGGCGAGAAGCTCAAGCGTATATCTACCGAAGCGCGGCAGGATATGGAAAAGCTGTTTGATAGCAAGGTTTGGTTGGAGACCTGGGTCAAGGTCAAGGGCGGCTGGGCCGACGATGAAAGAGCCCTCAAAAGCCTAGGCTACTGAGGGGCCGCTTGATGCCAGGGGCAAATACGGCGTTGTCGGCCCTTGCCGTACTAGGTGTACTGTCTGCGGGCCTCCGCCTTGTCTTTGCCCCTGGCATCAAGCGGCTGGTGGGCTTGGCGTGCTTAGAGAAAACCGCCAAAAATTTTGCACTGTTCATACCTCATTTTGAATTAACCCAACTTCTTACCGACTCTTAATACTCTTTTAAGTAATGGCGACCACCCTCAATCGTCAGGATCATCAGCCGGTTTACGTGCTGCATACCTATCCCTTCAAGGAAACCAGCTTGGTGGCGGAGTTGTTCAGCCGCGATTTTGGGCGGATGGCGGTGTTGGCCAAGGGCGCGCGGCGGCCGCGCTCGGCGATGCGGGGGATGTTGCAGGCGTTTCAGCCTTTGCAGGCGACCTGGTCGGGCAAGTCTGAGCTGAAGAATCTGCATGGCATGGAGTGGGGCGAGGGGCTGCTGTTGTTGCAGGGTGAGGCTTTGATGTGTGGTTTTTACCTCAATGAATTGCTGCTGCGCTTGCTGCCGCGCGAGGATGGTCACGAGGCTTTGTTTACTTATTACAGCCAGACCTTGCGTAATCTTGCGCATCAGGCAGCGCCTTTGGCCAGCACTTTGCGCCGCTTTGAGCTCAAGCTGCTGCAAGAGCTGGGCTATGCCTTGCCCTTGGAGCAGGATGTGGCCGGGCAGGAGATTGCTCCCGATCAGTCTTACTACTATCTGCCCGAGCAGGGCGCGGTGGCTGGCAGGTCGGCGGCGCAGACAAATGGCGTACAATTATCCGGCGCTACTTTGCTGGATATGCTTAGCGATGATTACAGCAACCCGCAGACGCAACAACAAAGCAAACAACTGATGCGGCTTTTGCTGGCGCATTATCTGGGCGACAAGCCCCTGCATACGCGACAACTTTTAATGGACTTACAGGCATTATGATCAGACTAGGCGTCAATATCGACCATGTGGCCACCTTGCGTCAGGCACGTGGCACCCAGTATCCCAGCGTAGTACAGGCCGCTTTGCGCGCAGAAGAAGCTGGGGCTGACAGTATCACCATCCATTTGCGTGAAGACAGACGGCATATTCAGGATGCAGACGTATTTGCCTTGCGCCCACTGCTGCAAACCAAGATGAATCTGGAGATGGCGGTCACCGATGAGATGGTGGGCATTGCGCTCAAGGTCAAGCCGCAGGATGTCTGCCTGGTGCCAGAGCGGCGCGAGGAGCGTACCACCGAGGGTGGGCTGGATGTGGTCGGTAATCTGGGCACTATCAAGGCCGCCTGCAAGACCCTGAGCAATGCGGGTATTCGAGTGTCACTGTTCATAGGCCCTGATGTTGCGCAGGTTGAGGCGTCCAAGGCGGCGGGTGCGCAGGTGGTCGAAATCCACACTGGCGCTTATGCAGATGCGGTGGGTGAAGAAGATAAGCTGGTCGAGTTGCAGCGCGTGCAGCGGGCGATTGATCATGGTCTGGCATTGGGCTTGGTGGTCAATGCTGGTCATGGGCTCAATATCCATAACGTGCATGAGATTGCCAGCATTCCCGGCATAGAAGAACTCAATATTGGTCATGCCATTGTGGCGCATGCCTTGTTTGTGGGCTGGGATAACGCAGTGCGTGAAATGAAGGCGCTGATGACACAGGCCGCCAGCTGAGCGATGAGTTAGGCGTTGTGGCAAATGATGAACTCCATAATGGGCCAGGCATGATTTATGGCATAGGTACCGATATCGTCGAGGTGGCGCGCATAGAGGATTCTCTCAGCCGCTTTGGTGATGCTTTTGCGCAACGCATACTCAACGAGCTTGAGTGGCAGGATTACGCCGCCAGCCGTGTCAAAGCCCGTTTTCTTGCCAAGCGTTTTGCTGCCAAGGAAGCCTTTGCCAAGGCCTTGGGCACTGGCATACGCGGTGCGGCCAGTTTTGACAATATAGGCATAGGTCACGATGCGCTGGGCAAGCCTGAGTTTCTGCTTGCCCCCGCGCTGCAAGCGCTTTTGCAGCAAAAAGGTATAGGCAGTTTGCACCTGTCCATCAGTGACGAAAAAGCCCTGGCTGCGGCCTTTGTGGTACTGGAAAAGGCTTGAGCGTGTTTTTATCTGCCCGCAGTTTAAGCGCTTGCCTATTAAGTGCCTGTCTATGGCTCATGAGCGCCGCGTATGCCGAGCAATGGGTAGAGGCCGGGCAGAGTAGCGTGGGCAAGCATTATATTGACCCTGCCAGCGTTACGCGTAACCCAGAACTACAACAAGTCAGCGTCATGACCCGCGTGGATGAAGCCAATGGCGGACGCTGGCTTACCAGCATGCTGATAGAGTGCCAGCAGCATAGGTTCAGCTATCAACATGGTTACCATCTGGACGCGGCAGGTAAGCAAAGCTTCAAGTTTGATGCACCGCGTGCCAGTGAACCCATCACGGCAGCCTCGTTGCCAGATCAATTACAGCAGCAGTATTGCAGCGGGCTGGGGCAAGGCCAGGATAGCCCATTACAGCCCAGTCAATCCCAACTCAGCCAATCACTGCCCAGCAAATCTCTGCCCAGCAAATCCCAGTCATACCAACCGCAATGGCAACTGGTAGGTAACAGCAACACCGGGGAAGTCTCCTTTGACCAAAACTCATTGCGCGGTGGTGAATCTGGTCTGTGGACGGTGCATGCGCGCGTTAAGCCCTTCAACAAAAACGAGCAGACCCTGAGCACCATCAGCCTGGATTGCCGCGCCCATACCTTCAGCCTGCTACAAGCGCAGCGTATACATGACGGCAAGAGCGAATCCCTGTTTGACAAGCCGCAACCCATGGCGCCCTTAGCCAAATCTGCCACTGCCAAGCAACTGGCCGCTGCGATTTGCCAACCGCAGGCCAAAACTGCGCGTAACCCTTTCCAGGATGACACCTGCAAAGGCTTGCAGGCTGAATTACAGGCGCTGGAAAACCGCGTGCAGGCGGATGTGGATGCCGATGCCTTGTATTGCGACACCATGAGCAAATATCTGGATCAGCTGGCCAGGCTGGGCCATGCCGTGGAACAAAACCATTGCGCGATTCATGGGCTGGAACAATATCAGCGTGAAATCCGCGCAGTGGGATGTGAGCAGCCATGAGCATAGAAGCAGAACTGGATTTTGAGCGTCGCTTTGGTGGCGTGCGCCGCCTCTACGGCGATGCAGCACTTCAGCGTTTCCGTCAGGCGCATGTCTGCGTGATAGGCGTCGGTGGTGTAGGCTCCTGGGCAGTAGAAGCCCTGGCGCGTAATGCCATAGGCCAGTTAACGCTGATAGATCTGGATAATATTGCCGAATCCAACGTCAATCGCCAGCTGCATGCGGTGGAGGGGGCGTTTGGCATGGCCAAGGTCAGCGCCATGGCGCAACGCGTCAAGCAGATCAACCCACTGGCTCAGGTGCACGAGATTGAAGATTTCATCACGCCAGATAACCTGGAAGCCATGTTAAACCGTGGCTATGACGCCGTGCTGGATGCGATTGATGATGCACGCGCCAAGACCGCATTGGCGGCCTGGTGTCGCCGTCACAAATTACCACTGGTAATGGCAGGCGGTGCAGGGGGGCGTTTTGACCCCACGCGTTTGCGGGTGGGGGATTTGTCTGAGGTGCAGGGTGACAGGCTGTTAGCCAAGGTGCGCAATCAATTGCGCCGTGATCATGGTTTCCCCAAGGCGGGCAATCAAGGCAGTGCTTCAGCCAAGAAACCCGCCAAATTTGGCATACCCTGTATCTATTCCGATGAGCCTGTGCAGCAACCGGAAACCCTCAGTTGCGAGACGGATAATGCCATTACTGGCCTTAATTGCGCGGGCTATGGTTCCACGGTGACCGTCACCGCGCCCAGCGGCATGGCCGCAGCCGGACTGGTGCTGAAACTGCTGGCGCAACAAGCAGGCCAGGCTAAAGCCTAGCTGCTGATCACACGCTCATATTCAGGGAAATAGCGCGAGATCACCGCAAGGTCGAAACTGCGCAAAATGCTGGTATTGGGTTCGCGCGCCAGCAGAAAATCAAATGAACGGCTGACCAGCTCTTCAGTGCTGAAGCGCCCCTGGGTCAACCTGTCTGCATAATCGGTGGCGACAGTCACGCGGTGGGTGGTGGGTGAGGGAGTCTGGATGGCGACTTCAAATAATTGCTCATCCAACTTGTTGATCGAGATATTCGCCATCGCAATCCCCTGCGGTCATGAAGGGCATAGTGTAGCCGAAACCATCTACAGACTGAAACCATCGCTGGTAAAAATCCCCGGCAAATTCCCTTGTTGCATCTGAACGTAAAAAAGCCACCTGCGGCCAAATAGCAGCAGGTGGCTGGTTGCGTGCGTGCTTTATAAAAAGCTTTATTTAAAAATCGTAACGCAAGCTCGCACCTATGGTACGCGGCTGGGCAGCAGAGCCTGCATACATACCATTGCCAGAATTCACTAGCCCTAAGAAGTAGTGCTTATCAAACAGGTTCTTGGCCCAGATGGACAAGTCCCACTGGTTCTTGCCCTGGGGAATCCTGAAACCTGTAGTCAGATTGAACACACCATAGCTTGGAATCTTGGAGTACACGGAATTGTTCACGTCAGCGTAGGTTTCAGAGCGCCAGCCATAATTGGCAGCGGTGTAGTGCTCCACATTGCCATTGATGCTCCAGCGGTGTTGCAGGCCAGCATTGGCAGTCCAGCGTGGTGCGCCATTGACACGGTTGCCAGAGATACTGCGGAAGCCTTTGCCATAGCCACTGTTGGCATTGCCGCCTGGGCCATTGAATTCCTCGAATGGGGTAGGCGCGCTGCCATTATCAAAGGTCGCGTCTGTGTAAGCCGCATTGAAGTTCAGCAGCAGATGACTAGTCGCCTGGGCCTTGATGTCCAGTTCCACACCCTTGCTGGTGAGGTCACCCACATTGGAAAGCAGGGCGACATAATTGCCGTTGTTTTCCGTGGTAGTCACGGCTTGGTAATCGGATATCTTGGTCAGGAAAATATTGGCGTTGATATTGACGCGATTATCCAGCCAACTGGTCTTGAGGCCTAGCTCTAGATTACGTGCTTTTTCTGGCTCAATATTCAGCGCGCTATTGCCTAACAGAGCCGCAGGCGTGGTCACGCTGTTGACGTTGAAGCCGCCTGACTTTTCACCCGTAGAGTAGGTAACAAAGCCCAGAACATCATCGGTGAAACGATAACTGGCAGTGAGCAACCCGGCCAAGCTTTCATCGGTGCGGCGCAGCGTGCCGCTGTCATAGGCGCGGAACAATGGCGAAAGCGGCGCATAAATAGCTGGGCTTACGGTCTGTTGTACTACGCTGCCTTCTTTCTTTTCCTGGGTATAGCGCAAGCCCCCGGTCAGGTCGAATACCTGGCTGACGTGCCAGGTGGCCTGGCCGAAAGCGGCATAACTATCAGTTGCGGATTTGCCCACCCCACGCAGGGAAGCATTGGGCGGATTAGTCGTGGTCAATGCCAGTGAGCTGGCACCGGTTTCATAGGCGTTATCGCTATTAATGTTCTGATGGTAGTAATAGGCACCCACGACGTAGTCATAGTCTTCTCCCAATGGTGAAGCCAAGCGTACCTCTTGGGAGTATTGGGATTCGGCTACCTTGAAGCCACCAATGATGCCGGGCAGACGCGTGAAGTCCAGATCATTTTCTGGGCTGAATTTCCAGTCGCGCCAGGCGGTGATGGAAGTCAGCTTGTAGCCGTTGATATCCCAGTTGGCTTCGGCTGATAAGGCATCCTGATTGACGCGCGAGCGCTGTCTGGCATCGAAGTCCACCTTGTAGTCATAAGGGTCGCGGTTGATATTGCGCGCGCCAAGCAAGGTAGCGCGTTGGGCGTAGGTGGTGGCATTGGAACCTGGCGTACCCAAGGGCAAGTTGGCTGCTGCCGCACCGCCTGGGTTCCATGGCCCAAAACTATAAGGCACCAGGCTACCTGTGCTGGAATCTTCCTCGTTATGCTCGGCAATCACGCGCAGATTGAAAGTCTCGCTGGGCTTGAACAAGGCCTGGGCACGTAGACCCTTGCGATCAATCGCGTTGAGATCCTTGCCGTTATAGGTGTTCTTGATCCAGCCATCATCCTGGGTGTCATAAGCCGACAGGCGCACCGCCACGGTGTCGCTCAAAGGCTGGTTGATGCTGGCCTTGAACTGGCGATAGCCGCGCTCGCCGCCTGAAACTTCTACCGAGCGTTCCTCTTTGAATACCGGGGCGCGCGAGGTGATATTCAACACACCTGCGGTGGTGTTTTTGCCAAACAAAGTGCCTTGCGGGCCGCGCAAGAGGTCAATCTGTTCTATATCCAACAGGTCAAACACCGCCTGACCGGGACGGCCGAGATAAACGTTGTCCAGATAAATACCAACGCTGCCTTCCAGGCCTTCATTGGCGGTGTTGTTGCCTATGCCGCGCACCGCCACGCTGGATTGGCGTGCATGGATAAACTGCGCGGTGAAGTTGGGCAGCAGTTGTTGCAGATCCTGCACCTGGTAAATCTTGGTCTGCTCCAGTTGCTCGCCCTTGATCACGGTGATGGGGGCTGGCACGTCCTGTTCTTTTTCTGCGCGTCTTCGCGCGGTGACGGTGATATTGCCCAGGCGGTTTTCGTTAGCGCTGTCTGACTGTGCGCTCACCGCTTGCGCTTCGTCCGCATACACCGGGTTGTAAGCAGCGTGCACGGCCAAGGCAATGCCGCTGATGATCATAGGTTTCTTGAAGTTCATGCTTGGGTTCCCCTTTAAACTTGAATACAAAACTTGAATGGCAAAACAGTAAATGCGTCAGCAGGCAGCGCGGCGACAGGGCGCATGGCTTGTGCTTATCAGTTGTTTCATGCTGGCTGCACCTGGTATTGGCTGACGCGGGCAAGGTCTTGACGGTAGTAGCGCAGGGCGCTGGCAATGAACAGCACGGCCAGCAAGCCACTGCTGGCGGGCAGAATCAGCAGCGCCTGATCCAGGCCATAGCGGTCAGACAGCAAGCCCGCGAGGAAAGGCCCGGGCACTGAGCCCAGCAGGTGCAAGGTCATGACCGAAGCCGTACCAGACAAGGCCCGGCCCGAAGGCGGTGCCAGTTCCTGCGTCATGCTGAGTGGGCCAGATGCACTGACGGCGGCGGAGAAGCTGGCCGCGACAATCAGCAGATACTGCGTGTTGACCGCATGCGGCAGGCCGAACGCCAGCCAGTAAAGCAGTGAAGCCAGCGCAAATGCCACTACCGAGAAATAGACCTTGGCCTGGCGATAGCGGCGATTCAAGGCATCCATGATCCAGCCACCCAGCGGAATTGCCACCACGCCTATCATCAACAGACCGCTGGTCATCAGTGTGGCCTGTTGCAGTGGCAAGCCGTGGATGCGGTTGAGGTAAGTGGGCAGGAAGAAGATGATGGGCACCCACTGCAAGGTCGCCATGGCACCACTGAGGTAGGCCAGCAGCAAGGAGGGCGTGCGGCCTATATTGCCCAGGTTTTCCTTGAGCACCTGCCAATGATTAATGCGAGGGGCATTGGCCTGGCTGAGCGGGACAATATTCTGGTAATCGCGGCAGCGGTAAAGTGCAATCGCCACCAAAATACCTGGAATGGCCAACAGCCCCAGCGCATGACGCCAGCCATAATGCGCGGCGATATAGCCACCTAGCGCAATGCCCAAGGCCATGCCTATGGGCTGGCTGGCGGAGAACACCCCCAGCGCCAGTTGCAGTCTGCGGCGTGGAAACGCCGCGGTGATCCAGGCGTAAGACGCTGGTGCATAAGCCGCTTCACCAGCCCCCACCAAAGCGCGCGAGGCAGCAAGCTGGCCAAAGCTCTGCGCCAGCGCACCACTGGCGGAAGCTAAACCCCAGAACACACCCATCAAACTGGCAGTTTTGATCCGGCTCCAGCGGTCTATGGCCAGTGACACCGGAAACGCAAACAACACCATGCCTAGCGTCAATAGCGAGCTCAACAGGCCAGACTGCGCATCGCTCAGGCTCCACTCTGCCTTGATATAAGGTAGCAGCCCGGCAATGATCAGGCGGTCAGCAAAATCGAACACCATCAACAGGCATAACAGGCTGAAGATACCCAGCGTGCCTGCCCTGCCAAACAAATACTGTTGTGGCGCGTGATTGAGATGCGCCGCCGCCGAGTTATGCTGGCTGGCACTGGGCTGGTGATTGCTGCTAGGGATGGCTTGGCTCATGCGTACTGACTCCGTGGACGCGCCAGCTCAAGATGCTCGCGCAGGGTGTTGCCTGTGTATTCGGTGCGGAACAAGCCGCGACGTTGCAGTTCGGGGATGACCTGATCGACAAATTCATCCAGACCCTGTGGCAGGGTGGCGGGCAGGATATTGAAGCCATCGGCCGCCCCTTGGGTAAACCAAAGCTCCAGTTGATCGGCAATATCGCTGGCGGTGCCAGTGATAATGCGGTGACCGCGTGCGCCAGCGACCTTTTGATAGAGCTGGCGTATGCTCAGATTGTCTTTACGCGCCAGGTCTACCAGCAACTGCTGGCGGCTTTGCCAGCCTTCGGTATCGGGGAAATCCGGCACCGGGTCGTCTATGGAATAGCGGCTAAGGTCTATATTGCCGAGGAAGGCCGAGAGCAGGGCAATGCCTACCGCTGGGTCTATAAGGTTTTGCAGCGCCTGGTATTTTTCTTCGGCTTCTTCTGCTGTCCTGCCTATGATGGGCATGACTCCAGGCATGATCTTGAGGCTGTCTTCATCGCGGCCATGCGCCGCCAGCTTGTCTTTGAGGCCACGATAAAACGCCTGGGCGGCAGGCAAAAATTGCTGGGCGGTGAATACCACTTCAGCGGTGGCCGCCGCCAGGTTCTGTCCATCTTCGGATGAGCCTGCCTGCACGATCACCGGGTAACCTTGTACCGGACGTGCGGATTGCAGCGGGCCTGCTACCGAGAAAAACTCACCTTCGTGGTTGAGGTAATGCAGCTTGGCCGGGTCAAAGAATTGCCCCGCGGCTTTATCAAACAAATAGGGATTGTCATCCCAGCCATCCCACAAGCCCTTGACCACATCCACGTACTCCCTGGCCTTGCGGTAACGCTCACTATGCGGGGTTTGTTGCTGCAGGCTGAAATTACGCGCCTCGAAATCCGTGCCCGAGGTCACCAGGTTCCAGCCTGCACGTCCCTGACTTAAATGATCCAGCGAGGCAAACAGCCGCGCCAGATGATAAGGCTGCAGATAGCTGGTGGAAACCGTGCTGATCAAGCCTATCTTGCTGGTATTGAGTGCGAGGGCAGACAGCACAGTCAGCGGCTCCCAGAAATAGGTCACTGCGCCCTTGCTCAGCAGGGCCTGGTCTATATGCGGCAAGCCCAGCGCATCAGCAAAGAAAATGGCGTCAAACTTGCCGCGTTCCGCAGTCTGGGCCAATTGGTGTAAATGGCTGAAGCGCGTGGCGTTTTCCGGGTCTACATCCGGGTGACGCCAGGCGGCAAGGTGGTGCCCCACGCTTTGCAGGAAAGCGCCTAGCTTGATTTGTCTTTTCTGGTTGGCCATACATTCTCTGCAGATTGATCAGTGGTCATACCGCTTGGTACTGGAGGCGGTTTGCTTTATATTAAGTGAACGGTTGCGTTTACTTAATTTCGATCAATGTATGCGAGAACTTTTAGAATGGAAAATATTTATTATTAATATTGATATTCTATTTTTATATAAATAGACCTGATGCGGGGCCGCATAATGTCCGCGCTTAAAATGTCTTAACTCAGGAACACAGCCCATGAAAACCGTTAGCGGAAGACCGACACGGCAGGCCTCGGAAATGCTGGTGCAGCATATGCTGACCAGCGCAGCGCAAAGCTTTTTGGAGAAAGGGTTTCAGGGCGCGAGCATAGAAGGCATCGCCAAGATGGCTGCAGTTTCCAAATTGACCATCTATCGCCATTTCTCCAGCAAGAGCAGCTTGTTTCTCGCGGTTATACGCACTTATGTCGAAAGTTATGTCAGCGGGCTGAATCAGACCACCAATACTGGCAAGCCGCCGGAACAGGCTTTGACCGATATAGGCAATTACATCGCCACGCACTGGTTTCACAGTGACAATATGAAGTTCAGCCGCATTGTGATTGCAGAAATGCATCGCATAGAAGGGCTGGCGGAATTGATAGATCAGTTGATGAATGAATCACGTGCACCAGTAGAGCGTTATCTGGCGCAGTTGAAGGCGCAGGGCAGGGTACGTTTTGGCGATGTGCGTGCGGCAACCATACAGTTTGTGCAACTGTGTGTGCTGGGGCACTACTATTTATTGCGCGATGAAAGCGTGATGCCGGATGCTGAAACCCGTGCCAGGCTGGTGCAATCAGGGGTGGATTTGTTCTTGCACGGCTATCTACTGCCCACCGATGCTGGCTAGTGCCAAGCCGCATGTACAAATAGCTGCCTAGCGCTAGCTAGGCAGCATGGTGGTGAAGACTTCTTATGCTAGAAATCGTAGCGCAGGCTGGCCCCCAAGGTGCGTGGTTGCCCGGCAGAGCCGCCATAGGCATTGGTGAAAGTGCCTGTGAGGTCGTAGAAATAACGCTTGTCCAGCGCATTTCTTGCCCAGAGTGACAAGTCCCAGCGGTGCTTGCCCTGCTGCATGCGCAAGCCCGTGGCGAGGTTGAGGATGCCGTAGCCCGGCATGCGTGAATACATAGAGTTGTTGATATCGGCATAAACCTCAGAGCGCACGGCATATTGCATGCTGACGTAATGCTCAACTGTGCTGGCAGGTTTCCAGTGCAACTCGGCATTGGCGCTCATGCTCAGTTTGGGTGAGCCATTGACGCGATTACCCTTGATGCTGCGCAAACCCTTGCCGTAGCCACTATCCAGCGTGCCGCCCGGGCCATTGAATTCTTCCAGCGGGGTGGGCGCACTGCCATTGTCAAAGGTCGCATCTATATAGGCCGCACTCAAGCCCAGGTTAAGGTAGCGATTGGCCTGCGCTGCCAGGCTCAGTTCCAGACCCTGGCTGGTAATATCACCCACATTGCTCATGATGGGCGTGTAGCCTGCATTGTTCAGCCTCATGCCCGTAATCGCCTGATAATCCCTGACCTTGGTCACAAACACACTGGCATTGAAACGCAGGCGTTGATCCAGCCACTGACTCTTGAAGCCCAGCTCCACGCTGCGCGCCTTTTCTGGGTCGAGGTCGAGAATGTCATTGCCAAATACCGAGCCGGGCGAGGCCACGCCTATGATGTTATAGCCGCCGGATTTTTCGCTGCTGGAGAAACTCAAGTAAGACAGCAGGTCGTCATTAAAGCGATAGCTGCCGCTCAACAGCGTAGACAGGCTTTCATCCTTGCGGTGTTGCACCCCGGAGTTGTAGTTGTCGAATAGCGGCAGCAGGATGGCAGGCACAGGCGTAATGCGCTCCTGATTGACTTCTGCGGTTTTCTTTTCCAGGGTGGCGCGCAAGCCTGCGGTGATGTCCAGCTGCTCGGTGAGGTGGTAGACCCCTTGACCAAACACGGCATAGCTATTGGTTTTGACATAGCCACTGCCCGCCAGCCTGGAGTTGTCGGGATATAAACCCGTGAGTGCAAACGCTGCCGGGCCAAGGTCGTAGCCCACTTCGCTCTGGATGTTCTGGTGCAGGTAATAAGCACCCAGCACGTAATCAAACGTTTCGCTCTGCGGCGAGGCCAGCCGGATTTCCTGTGAGTATTGAGTGTGGTCGGTCTTGAAGCCGCCCACACCACCATCCAGATCAGTCTGATCAATATCGTTGCGTGGCGAAAAGCGCCAGTTGCGCCAGGCGGTGATGGACGTCAGTTTATAACCATTGATGTCCTTGTTGAGCTCAGCGGATAGCGCATTTTGATTGGTGCGCGAACGTTGCTCGCCATCAATATTGACGGTGTAGTCCTTGGGGTTCATGGCGCCTATGCCTGCGCCAGCGGCGATGGCACGGTTCAGGCTGGTGGTGGCATTGGAGCCTGGCGTACCCAGCGGCAGGTTCACCAGCGGGTTGGGCACCACAAATGGTGGGAAAGCCACCATGGCCATGCTGGTGGGGTTCCACGGGCCGTAGCGATAGGGCACCAGTACGCCGCTGCCAGAGTCTTCGTTATGGTGTTCTGCGATCAGGCGCACGCTCATGCTGGGGTCGGGCTTAAGCAGCAATTGCGCACGCACGCCCTGGCGCTTGATGTCATTGACGTAGTCACCGTTATGCAGATTCTTCACCCAACCATCTTCGCGCGTGTCGTAGGCAGAAATACGCAGGGCGGCAACCTCGTTGATGGGCTGGTTGAGCATGGCCTTGAACTGGCGATAATCGCGCGCGCCCATGGAAACCTCCACGCTATTTTCAGCGCGGAACACCGGGGCTTTGGTGCTGATATTGAGCACGCCTGCGGTGGTGTTCTTGCCGAATAAAGTGCCTTGCGGGCCACGGTAAAGGTCTAGCTGCTCTATATCTAGCAGGTCAAAAAAGGCCATGCCTGGGCGGCCCAGGTAAACATTGTCCAGATAAATGCCAGCGCTGGTTTCCAGGCCTTCATTGGCCGGGTTGTAGCCTATGCCGCGTATCGCAATCCCGGTCTGGCGTGGGTTGATATATTGCATGCTGAGGCCGGGCAGCAGGGGGGCAATATCCTGTAGCTGGGTCAGGCGCAGTGGCTCCAGTTGCTTGCCCTGCAACACCTCTACGCTGGCAGGTACTTCCTGGGATTTTTCCGTGCGTCTGCGCGCAGTGACCGTGGTGGTTTCCAGCTGTTGTTCAATGTCAGATTCCTGGGTGGATTCTGTTGCGACTTGAGGCGTGGTGGTGGCAATGGGTGCTGCATGGCTGCCATGACTGAGCGCGCACAGCGCCAGGCCATAGCCAAGATTGAGATACTTCAAGTGTGACTCCCCTGCTTGAGGGTGGGTGGTCCCATCCCTCTTGATGACTGATACCTTGATTATTGTTTTTGCGCGCATTTTACATGGGCTTTCAATCCGACATCTAGCGCGGCAGCAAATTTCGGCCTTGAAATCACAGTGGCTAACCCCATATGCGCAGCAATGTTGTTCAAACCATCATGGGAGTAGTCAGTTATGTCCACTGAGGATTTACAAAAAGAAGCCACGCAGCAAAAACAAACCTTGGGCTTCCAGGCCGAGGTCAAGCAGTTGCTGCAGTTGATGATTCACTCGCTATACAGCAACAAGGAAATCGTCCTGCGTGAACTGATTTCCAATGCCAGCGATGCGGCCGACAAACTGCGCTTTGAAGCGCTGGCCAATAACAGCCTGTATGAAGATGATAGCGAGCTGAAAATCCGCGTCAGCTTTGACAGGGAAGCGCGTACCCTGACCATTGCCGATAACGGCATAGGCATGAGCCGCGATGAAGTGATCAACAATATCGGCACCATCGCCAAATCTGGCACCAAGGAATTCTTCCAGTCGCTGACGGGTGATCAGGCCAAGGATGCCAATCTGATTGGTCAGTTTGGTGTGGGCTTCTATTCTGCGTTTATTCTGGCTGACAAGGTGACATTGACCACGCGTAGGGCTGGCAGCACTGAGGCTGTGCGCTGGGAATCCGCAGGCGAGGGTGATTACACCCTGGAAGCGGCTGACAAGGCGGGCCGTGGTACTGAAATCGTGCTGCACCTGCGTGAGGGTGAAGACGAGTTCCTCAATGACTGGAAGCTCAAGTCGATTATCCGCAAGTACTCTGACCATATCACCCTGCCTATCTATATGAAAAAGTCAGAGTGGCAGGATGGCGAGCAAATCCCTACCGACGAAGAAGAAACCGTCAACAAGGCTTCTGCCTTGTGGGCACGCAGTAAGAGCGAGATTACAGAAGAAGATTATCAGGAGTTCTACAAGCATGTTTCCCATGACTTCGAGAACCCGCTGACCTGGAGCCACAACCGTGTTGAGGGCAAGCAGGAATACATTTCCTTGCTCTATATCCCGACCAAGGCGCCGTTTGATCTCTATGAGCGTGACCGCCAGCATGGCATCAAGCTCTATGTAAAACGCGTATTCATCATGGATGACGCGGATCAGTTGATGCCGCAATACCTGCGCTTTGTGCGTGGGGTGATTGACAGTGCAGACTTGCCGCTGAATGTCTCGCGTGAAATTCTGCAGCACTCCAAGGATATAGACGCCATCAAGGCTGGCTCGGTGAAGAAAGTGCTGGGCATGCTGGAAGACCTGGCAGAAAAGCAGCCTGAGCAATACAGCGCCTTCTGGAGCGAGTTTGGCCGCGTGCTGAAAGAAGGCCCGGGTGAAGATTTTGCCAACAAGGAAAAAATCGCCAGCCTGCTGCGCTTTGCCAGCACCCATGCCGACAGTGACGCCCAGGTGGTGTCGTTCAAGGATTACATCAGCCGCATGAAAGAAGGCCAGGAAGCCATCTACTTCATTACTGCTGACAGCTTTGCCGCCGCGCAGCACAGCCCACATCTGGAAATCTTCCGCAAGAAGGGCATTGAGGTACTGTTGCTGTCCGACCGTGTGGATGAATGGCTGTTGGGCAGCCTGACCGAGTTTGACGGCAAGAAACTGCAATCGGTAGCCAAGGGTGACCTGGACCTGGGCAAGCTGGAAGATGAAGCCGAGAAAGAGCAACAGAAAAAGACCGAGGACAATTACAAATCCCTGGTGGAGAAGTTGCAGGCCACATTGGGTGATAGCGTCAAGGAAGTGCGCGTGACGCACCGTTTGACCGACTCCCCAGCGTGCTTGGTCACTGGTGCCAATGATATGTCTGCTAACCTCGAGCGCCTGCTCAAGGCTGCAGGGCAGAAAACCTCGGGCAGCAAGCCTATACTTGAAATCAACCCAGATCACGGCATTGTGCAGCGTTTGGCAGCGGTGAATGATGATGGCAAGTTTGCCGATTGGGCGCATTTGCTGTTTGATCAGGCCTTGCTGGCGGAAGGTGGGCAACTGGAAGACCCAGCCGCCTTTGTGCGCCGCATCAATGCCATGCTGGCCTAAACTCATGCGGGTTTAAACCTAGGCTGGGTTAAACTCATGCTGGTTTAAACTTGGTCCCAGCAAACAAGCTGTTTAGAGCATGAAAGACAAAAACCAGTCCCGCGCTTGGTGGGGCTGGTTTTTTATTGTATAATCCGCGGCTTCGTCTGCAGCCAGGCATGTTTTGCGCTGTTGCAAGCGGAGAAAGTAGTGTGCAGGTATGCCATGAGATTCATGGTGATAGCGTTCAAGCTATCCATCCTAATGTGGTTCAGGATGCAGGAAAATTCTGTCAGGTCAGCCTGATCAATCCAATTAAAGGAGTTTTAAAGTATGTCTAGATTTACCGGCCCACGTCTTAAAGTAATGCGCGCACTTGGTATTGATCTGCCTGGCTTGTCCCGCAAGACCATTGAGGCACGTCCTACGCCTCCAGGTCAGCACGGTGCCAAGGCAACTCGTCGCAAGAAGTCTGACTTCGGCGTCAAGCTGCAAGAAAAGCAAAAGCTGCGTTTCAACTACGGCCTGTCCGAAAAGCAATTGCGTCGCCTGGTGGTTGATGCACGTAAGGGCAAGTCCCCTACTGGCGAAACCCTGCTGCAACTGCTGGAACGTCGTCTTGATAACGTGGTATTCCGCGCTGGTTTCGCGCCTACCATTGCCGCTGCGCGTCAGCTGGTTTCCCACCGTCACGTATTGTTGAACGGCAAGTCCGTTAACATTCCTTCCATCCGCCTGCGCGTGGGTGACGAGATCTCCCTGAAGGGTAGCAGCACCAAGTTGCCTATCGTGGTTGAAACTTTGGCTAACATGCCACTGATTCGTCCTGAGTGGCTGTCCTGGGCTGAACAAGGTCAACAAGCTAAGGTAGCTCACCTGCCAGCAGCTGAAGACGTACCATTCCCAGTTGATGTACAGCAAGTGGTTGAATACTACGCCAACCGTCTGTAATCCTGGTTGCAAGAGTAATAGCAAAGGCCGCGCAAGCGGCCTTTTTCTTGTCTGGCGTTAGTGCATTTTTATGCCCGGCATGTGATAGCCAGTGCGCTGCTGCGCAACAGAGTAGCGGACGCAAATGACAAAATTAATAAGAATCACGATTAATTAGCTGCTAGAATGATTGTTATTCTTGACTGAATACATGAGAATGGTTATCATTTTTCGCTCACGTGCAGGGCTAGCCTTGTGCCCACATGGCTGACATCGCCAGATGCAGCATTGGTAACAGCGAGATAACGATGAAGACAGTGAATAATTGTAGGCGTGTAGTGCTTGCTGGTAATGATGGATGCAAGGTCTTGTATTGTGAGGAGTGCCAAGTGGCAGAAGTGGAAGTCGGAGCACTCAGTCTCAGGCTAGAAGCCCAGGCGTTTAATTCCCTGGCGGAGTTGCTGCAGGAAGCAGCGGCCCGCCTAGCAGTATTCAGTGCTGCAAAATCCCAGAGTCAATTCACAACAAGCATCAAAAATGTCCATTGAGTCGCAACTCGCACGCCTTTCAAGATCAGAGATTGAGGGGCAATTGAGTCAATACCCAACTCGCAGCTTAATACCCAAGCGGGTCTTCCGCGCGCCGCAAGAGAGTGATTTTTCAGCCAAGACCCTGGTGGGGATTGTGCTGCTGCACGCTGGTATTTTTGCCAGCCTGATTGCTATTTCCACGCACGAGCCGCCACGGGAAGATGCAGCGCCACCCATGATGGTGAGCCTGGTGAAAAGCCCGGAGCCCATTCCAGAAGTGGCCATCAAGGAGCCTGAGCCCACACCCAAGCCGCCTGAGCCCAAGCCTAAACCCAAGCCCAAACAGAAAATCGTCGATAAGCCTGTGCCTATCGAAGCGCCCAAGCCTGAAGAGCCGGTAAAGGAAGTCAGCAAGGAAGTGACAGAGCCGCAGCCCGTTGAAAAACAGGCACCTTCAGCAGCGCCAGTGCAGGAAAAGCCAGTGGTGGCCGAGAAAGTGGAGCCAGTGAAGCAACCTGAGCCCAAGGATCAGCCTATCCCTGAAGTGTCCATCAGTGGGGTATCGTATTCTCACCAGGAATCACCCAACTACCCTTCCATGTCCAAGCGGCTGGGAGAGCAGGGCGTAGTGGTGTTGCGCATCACCATTTCTGAGGCAGGTGTGCCAGAAAATATCCAGCTTGAAACCAGCAGCGGCTTTGATCGTCTGGACAAGGCCGCACTGGAAGCCGCAAAGAAATCGCGCTTCAACCCCTACAAGCGTAACAACAAGGCCATGAGAGTTTCCGTGATCGCCCCGGTCCGGTTCACACTCGCGGATTAATCAGTAGATCGTCCAATTTTTACTATAGGATCAATGCAATATGGAAAGCGCATACGAATTTAACAGTCTGGATTTCATCCTGGCCGGTGGCCCGGTATCCGTGCTGGTGGCAGCGGTTCTGCTGTTCATGTCGGTGGCCAGCTGGTATCTCATGGTGGTCAAGTTCTATCAGGCACTCACCATACGCAGCGCCAGCCGTGAATACAGCAACCATTTCTGGCAGGCTTCCTCTATTGATGCCGCCTTGCGTCACCACAATGGCGAAACCCCGGTATCACGCGTAGCCAATCAGGCAGTGGATGCTGCGGAGCATCACCAGACTTACGCGGCATCTCGTGTGGAAGAAGCCTGTAACAAAGATGAATTCATCGCCCGCGCCATGCGTAGACAAATTGCCGATGAAAGCGAACGTCTGGATTACGGCCTGACCATGCTGGCTTCTGTTGGTAGCGTTTCACCCTTCGTTGGTCTGTTTGGTACGGTTTGGGGTATTTACCATGCGCTGGCCAGCATCAGCCAAAGTGGCCAGGCCACTCTGGATAAAGTGGCAGGTCCAGTAGGCGAAGCCCTGATCATGACGGCGCTGGGTCTGGCCGTGGCGATTCCAGCTGTGCTGGCTTACAACGCCCTGGTACGTCGTAACCGTGTGATCTTGGGTGAAGTTGAAGCCTTTGCCAATGATTTCCATATCCTGTTGACCACAGGCGCGGCGCTGAACCCTAGCCACAAGACCAAGGCAGTTTCACCTGCTGCTGCCACCAAGCTCAAAGGAGTATCAGCATGATGGCGGGTGGCGGTATAGGCGGAGGCGAGGGCCATACCCGGCCAATGTCCGAGATCAATACCACGCCATTGGTGGATGTGATGCTGGTGTTGCTGGTGATCTTCATCATCACAGCCCCTCTGCTGACACACGCGGTGAAGATTGATCTGCCGCAGGCAACCAGCCAGCCATCGCCGGAAAAGCCCGATATCATTGATGTGGCAATTGATCCTGCTGGCACCATGTACTGGAATGACCAGGTGGTGACGCTGGAAGAGCTGAACGTCAAATTGCATGAAGTGGCAGATAAAGAACCCCAGCCTGAACTGCATATCCGTGCAGATAAGGAAACCCGTTATCAGGTACTGGCAGAAGTAATGTCTTATGCACAGAATGCAGGCGTGACCAAGCTGGGCTTTGTTAGCGACCCTAATCCAAAATAATTTTTGCTCTAGCGGGTATCCCGCTAAACGCAGACCATCAAGCCGGGCATGCCCGGCTTTTTTGTTGGGTTTTTCTGGGCTTGCCCCCTGCTGCCGCTTGCGAGAGGCTCAGCAACTCCCTCACTACGTAATGTTGCGTATGTCAGGGTTTCGTTAGTACTCGTACGCTCAAACCATGACTTGGATACTCCCGCTTTGCCACCTCTCTGCCACATCTTGCTGCCGCCGTTTACTTTATTGCACCATCTATTCAACTTTTTTCACCTGATGTAGTCTTTTAATGAACTGGCCAAACGCTTGCATGGCTGTGCTAGAGCGGAAATCCCGCTGTATAGCCCTTGCCCGGAAGAAAGTGGCCTGATTTTTGCTGAGGTTTTATAGACTATTCTAGGAACTATTCATAGATGGTGAATTGCGCTTTACTGCATCAATAAAGCGCACGATCAGATAAAACTTCGCAAGAATTTAACGTTTGTCATTCAATATGGATTGGCTGCATCTCGCCAAGGGTGGCATTTTGTAAACGCACATGGAAACACGCCAATGACTACAAAACAAACCAAAAACCCCAAAGTCGCCGTACCTGTGATTACCACCGAAAAAACCCCCATCGCCCAGGCATTACAGAATCACCTGATTTTTTCCGCATTCAAAACCAGCGAGGCTTCAACGCCGCGTGACTGGTTTGTCGCCACCGGGCATACCGTGCGCGACCATATGGTAGAGCGCTGGGCCAAGACGGCCGAGGCCTACAACGCGCAAGACCCCAAGCGTGTTTATTATCTTTCTCTGGAATTTCTCATAGGCCGCATGCTACAGAATGCAGCGCTTAACCTGGGGATAGAGCCTGAGGTGAAGCAGGGGCTGAGCGCCCTGGGGCACAAGCTGGAAGAGGTGGTGGAGCTGGAGACGGATGCGGCGCTGGGGAATGGTGGCTTGGGCAGACTGGCAGCTTGTTTCCTTGATTCCATGGCCAGCATGGATATTCCGGGCACAGGGTATGGCATACGTTATGAGTATGGCATGTTCCGGCAGTCCATCAGCCAGGGCCAGCAAATCGAAAATCCTGACAACTGGTTGCGCTATGGCAATCTGTGGGAGTTCCAGCGGCCTGAGAGTCATTACCCAATCAAGCTTTATGGTCGCGTGGTGGAGTTCCCCACGCCCAAAGGCACTGAATCACACTGGGTAGATGCCGAAAGTGTGATGGCGATTGCCTATGACATGCCCATTCCTGGCTATAACACTGAAACCGTCAATACGCTGCGCTTGTGGTCGGCCAAGGCGGCGCGCGAGTTTGATCTGGCGCACTTTAATGATGGTAATTACGAAAAAGCGGTGGAAGAGCGCAATGCCTACGAGAATATCTCCAAGGTACTTTATCCCAATGATGCCTCGGTGCTGGGGCGTGAACTCAGGCTGAAGCAGCAGTATTTCTTTGTCTCGGCTTCGATTCAGGATATCTTGCGTCGCTTCCTCTCCAAGCATGATGATTGGACGGTGCTGCCAGACAAGGTGGCGATTCAGCTGAATGATACCCACCCGGCGATTGCGGTGGCTGAGCTGATGTATCAGCTGGTGGATGTGCATCACCTGAAGTGGGATCAGGCCTGGAAAATTACTGGCAAGGTGTTTGCCTATACCAATCACACGCTGATGCCTGAAGCGCTGGAAACCTGGGCGGTAGATTTATTCGCCAATCTGTTGCCACGTCACCTGGGCATTATCTATCGTATCAACCATGAGTTCCTGCAACTCGTAAACCATAAATTCCCTGGTGATACTGATCTACTGAGCCGGGTTTCCATCATTGATGAAAATAACGGTCGCCGGGTGCGCATGGCCCACCTGGCCGTGATTGGTAGCCATACCGTCAATGGTGTAGCCGCCTTGCATAGCGAGTTGCTGCGCACCACGCTGTTTGCCGATTTCAACCGTATCTTCCCTGGCAAGTTTATCAATATCACCAATGGCATCACGCCACGTCGCTGGCTGAATCAGTGCAATCCCGGCCTGACCAAATTGATAGACAAGGTCATAGGCCCTGACTTCCATCGCGATCTCAGCAAGCTGCGCGGGCTGGAAGCGCTGGCCGAGGATGCGGATTTCCGCAAGACTTTCCGCGAGATCAAGCGCAGCAACAAGGAGCGTCTGGCAAAACGCCTGGAACATCTCACCGGGGTACGTCTCAACCCCAATGCCTTGTTTGACGTGCAGATCAAGCGTATTCACGAATACAAGCGCCAATTGCTCAACGTCTTGCATATCATCACCTTGTACAACCGCATTCGCAGCGGGCAGGCCAAGGATGTCACGCCGCGCGCCGTGATCTTTGGTGGCAAGGCAGCCCCGGGCTATTGGCTGGCGAAACTAATCATTCGCCTGATCAATGATGTGGCGGCCATAGTCAATGAAGACTCTGCCGTGGGTGACAAGCTCAAGGTGGTTTACTACCCCAACTATGAGGTTTCTGCGGCCGAGTTGCTGTTCCCCGGCAGCGATCTGTCTGAGCAGATATCCACCGCAGGCACTGAAGCTTCAGGCACCGGCAATATGAAAATGGCGCTGAATGGTGCATTGACCATAGGCACGCTGGATGGGGCCAATGTGGAGATTCTGGAAGAAGTGGGTAAAGACAATATCTTTATCTTTGGCCTGACCACTGAAGAAGTGGCCGAGGTGAAGGCCAATCAATACAACCCATGGGATTACTACCACGGCAATGCCGAGCTTAAGCAGGCGCTGGATATGATTACTGGGGGCTTCTTCTCCGTGGATGAGCCCGACCGTTATCAGGCCATAGGCGAGGCCTTGCTCAATAATGGCGATCATTACTTGCTGCTGGCCGATTACGCCAGCTATATCGCCACCCAGGATGAAGTGGGCAAGCTCTACCAGAATCAGGAAGAGTGGAGCCGCAAGGCTATACTCAACGTGGCACGCGTAGGTAAATTCTCCAGTGATCGCACCATAGGCGAGTATGCTGACAAGATTTGGGGCGTTAAACGGCTAGATCATTGATTGACTCAAGATCAATGAGCGCGTTAGTTAATGCGTCATTGAGTACATATCAAGTCCTTAACTCCTGCCAGCTTGCATCTGTATTTGCGCTGTCATGCTGGCAGCTGAGTGCTTGGGCTATATAACGATAAAACCATAAGGGAGAGCATATGCGTCAACTCATTACAGCGGCGGGCTTTGCACTATTCGCCAGCCATGCCTCAGCCTTGGGGCTGGGCGATCTTAGCAATGCCGATGCCAGCCAGGGCTTGAAACAGGCCTTGATACAAGGTGCTGAGCGCGCCGTGAGCCAGCTCGGTGCGGCAGGGGGCTTCCTTAATAATCCCCAGGTCAAGATTCCACTGCCAGCCTCCATGCAAAAGGCAGAAAAAGCCATGCGCATGTTTGGCATGGGCAAGCAGGCGGATGAACTGGTAGTGAAGATGAACCAGGCGGCAGAGGCTGCTGTACCAGAAGCCAAGACCTTGCTGGTCAATGCTGTGAAGAATATGAGCGTCAGTGATGCCAAAGGCATTTTGACTGGCGGTGAGGATTCCGCCACCCAGTATTTCCGCAAGGTGACAGCTGGCCCCATGGCAGAGAAATTTCTGCCTATCGTCAAAAAGGCCACGGAAAATGTAGACCTGGCGCAGCAATACAACAAGTTTGCCGATATGGGCAGCAAATATGGCCTGGTGAATAAGGATCAAGCCAATCTTGAGCAATATGTCACTGCCAAGGCACTGGATGGCGTCTATTTCAAGATTGCCGAGGAAGAAAAAGCCATACGCAAGGACCCCATGGGGCAGGCCAGCAACTTGCTGAAAAAGGTATTTGGCGCGGTTAAATAAAGCGCGCAATCGCTACCTATAATCGCGACTGGCGCGATGATGACGTGGACTATGGTTGGCTGGTCTAGGCCACTAAGTTGAAACTAAACCTGAAAATGTGTTCTAACCCATCATTCACCAGGTGGGAACAACATGTCCAGCAGCACGTCATCAGCCAGCATTGTCTACATTATTCACGGGTATCAGGCCACCCCTGACAGCCATTGGTTTCCCTGGCTGAAACAAATGCTGGAGGCAGAGGGGCATCAGGTAGAGGTATTGGCCTTGCCCGGCCCCAACACCCCTAAATTCGAGGGCTGGCTCGATCATCTGCGTGCCAATATCACGCGCCATGATGTGCAGAGTTTTTTCATAGGCCACAGCCTGGGCTGCATCACCTTGCTGCGTCATCTGGAAAGCCAGCAAGATGCGGTAGGCGGCATGATACTGGTGTCAGGATTTGCCGAGCCCTTAAGTTTTTTACCAGCGCTGGATAGCTTCACTGCAGAGCCGCTGAACACTGAACATCTCAAAAACATAGTGCCGCAACGCCTGGTGATGGCAGCCCAGGATGACAATATTGTGCCTTACCCTTACTCCCTGCGCCTGGCGGAAAAGCTGGCCGCAGAGTGGGAGCTGTTTGAAGATGGCGGGCATTTTATGGCGGAAGATGGCTTTACCGAATTTCCAGCCTTGTATGACGCCATCAGCCAAATGTTGCCGCGGCAATAAACCGCAACGCACTCAAGTTTAAGAAGTGAGGGTTTTACCAAGTCATTGTGTTGATAAAGGAGGGGAGTGTGACCATCCAGCAAAGTGTAGTGCCCGCGATCCGTGTGGCTTCCTATGGTTTGAGCAAGCCTTATTATGAAAAACTAGGTTTCGTCGAGTTATGGACGCATCAGTTTGAATCGGGTTTGCCTATATTTGCCGCCATCGCGCGTGGCAATATGCAGATATTTCTGACCGAACACACAGGTGATTGCGCCTTCGGTGGCCTGGTGCACTTCTACGTGCCGGATGTGGACGCCGTGCACGAGGAGTTTCTGCAACAAGGCCTGCATATCACCGAACCGCCAGGCAACGACCTTGGCCCCAGTGTGCGCAATATGCTGATGGTAGACCCGGATGGTAATCGGCTCTGCTTTATCACCGTCACCCCTCCCTGATCCCAGCTTGCGCATGGCAGTAGCAATGCCAGAGTAAAATGCATGCAGCTCGTCAGCTAGACCGTTTCAAAATCCCCTCAAGCCTGGCCATACACTGATGTGTAAGCCCGGCACAGCTTTAATTCTGGAGTTCACATGCATTACTGGGTTTATTTAGGCATCGCTATCGTCAGCGAAGTGTTGGCCACTTCTGCGCTCAAGGCCAGCGAGGGCTTTACCCGGCCCTGGCCCAGCCTGATAGTGGTGGTGGGTTATCTGGTGGCGTTTTATTGCCTGTCTCTCACACTACGTAGCCTGCCTGTAGGCGTGGTCTATGCCATTTGGTCTGGGCTGTGCATTGTGCTGGTGTCGGTGATTGCCTGGTTGCTGTTTGGTCAAAAGCTGGATCTGCCAGCCATCATAGGCATGGGCCTGATCATTGCCGGGGTGTTGGTCATGAATTTGTTTTCACGCACCGTGGCACATTAATTTTCCTAGCGCATCACCTCGGCTGGCGGATTAAATCTTCATCACCACCTACGTCCTTTGTATATAAATGCCTACAGCGCTATCCGTCGTATACGGATGACGCGATAGGCACAGCCATCATTAGCATAAAGCTCGACCTTCGCGAGTCCACAGGAGCAATGCATGCTTGATTGGCTAGAGAGCAATACCTTTATGAATGTGCCTGCCTATCAATGGCTGACTACCTTAGTCGTTATCATCGGCAGCTATCTCATCCTGCGGTCAGTCTGGAAACTGGCCTTGCGCAAACTGACAGAGATATCCTCGCGCAGCACCACCCATGTAGATGATGCCGTGCTGGAAGTGCTACGCAGCACACAGAAAATCACCTTTGCCTTTTTCTCCTTACTGATAGGCCTGCACTTTCTGGATCTGCCGCAAAAATGGGAAAGCCGTCTTGATCATTTGTCCTTCTTTGTCATCGGTTTGCAGATTGCCATCTGGCTCAGCAAATGCATTACGGTATGGGCGCAGATGCAGCTATTGCAAAAAGAGGGTGCGCCACCTAACCCCGTCATCACTTCCATGCTGAGCTGGATTTTCAAGATAGGTGTCTGGTCCATTCTGTTGCTGACTATCTTGTCCAATGTGGGCGTCAACATCACCGCCTTTGTGGCCAGCCTGGGCGTGGGAGGTGTGGCGGTAGCCCTGGCGGTGCAGAGCATACTCAGCGATTTATTTGCCTCGCTGGCCATAGGCCTGGATAAGCCTTTTGTCATTGGTGATTTTGTTGTGTTTGGCGAGGTGGCGGGCAGCATAGAGCGCATAGGGCTCAAGACCACGCATATACGCAGCATCAGTGGCGAGCAGATTGTCTGCAGCAATACCGAATTGCTCAAAAACACCATACACAACTACAAGCGCATGTCTGAGCGTCGCGTGGTGTTCAAGTTTGGCGTGATTTACGACACCGACCCAGCCTTGTTAGCCAAGATTCCAGGCATAGTGCAAAACGCGATTGCACAGTCTGAGAATACGCGCTTTGACCGTGCCCACTTCCAGGGCTTTGGCACCAGCTCACTGGATTTTGAGGTGGTGTATTTCATCAACTCCAGTGACTTCAATCTCTATATGGATGTCCAGCAGGCCATCAACCTGTTCATGATGACGGAGTTTCGCAAGCTGGGTATTTGGCTGGCACTACCTGCCACCAGTCTTTATGTGCCCAAGATGGAAGAGATCAGCAAGGCCTTGCGTCATGCACCCTCCAATAACCTGACGCACTAACTAAGAAGATCAAGCTGGCTCAGTCTATGTGCAGCCTGACCAGGCTTGATCTGCCAGCAGCATGATCACCAGAAATCAAACACTGCATAAATCAAACCCAAGCCCAGCAAAATAATCAGGGCCAAAATCAATAGATCCTTCAGAACTTCCTTGGTATCCATAGCCCACATCTCACAGCTTACATCTCACAAAAAACAGGCTGCCTGACGGCAGCCTTTGCCCGACTCAAGGCAGCACTGCCGCCCATAACCATCTACCAAATCCCAATACCAGGATGAAAACCACGGCGATCAATAACACCACCCAGACTTCCCAATGGTTTTTATTACTCATAGAAATGCTTTCTTATTGTTGATTTTAATTACAGCTTAGTAAGGCCTGCTTCAGCACCTGTCTGCTGCCAGGGCTGGTTGAGCATAGCCCACAGCACCTGATGGCGACTATGTGAAAAGACGTAGTCTGAAGATGAAATGGCGGTGATGAAAGTACGCGTCAAATGACGTATAGGACGTTGAGCCTAGGTAGCGCTGCCCATGCAAGCTCAATGCAGTATCAATGCGGAGAAGAGGGTGGTTGCTTAAAATTTAGGCAGTTTTGTAACTGATGTGGTCGGACAAGGACTTAGTCCTGCTGTACGCAAATTAGCCACAAACTTATCCACAGAAATTGTGCCCTAGGCTTTAATTAACAGGCGCATCCTGGGCGTGAGCCATAAATTTGGCCTGATCTATATTTGAGGAAACTATATCTAAGAGATTTACGCGGCCAGCACGCTGGTGATGCGGTTACGGCCTTGATGCTTGGATTGGTAAAGCGCGGCATCTGCCTGCTCCATGATGTGGTGCAAGGAGTGTGGTAGTTGTTCGGAAGGGCAGACCGCAATGCCTATGCTCAGCGTGGGGTAAGTCTCGGCACTGCGTATCTTCATGGTGGCGTGGGCAAAGGCTTTTTGCAGACGCTCAGCGACTTCATAACCCTGTTTTTCGCCACTGCCGGGCAGGATAATGACAAACTCATCGCCGCCATGGCGGGCAAACAGATCAGAACCACGCAGTTGCTGATTGACCATATCGGCAAAGGTACGCAGCACCTGATCCCCTATCGCATGGCCCAGCCTGTCATTGACCTGCTTGAAATGATCGATATCCACCAATAGCAAGGCGGTTAAAGAATGGTTATCTGCACGCCGCCGCAAGGCGTTGTTTTCCATGGCGGCATTCAGCCCTGCACGGTTGAGCGCCGAGGTTAAGGGGTCACGTAGCGCCCGGCCTATCCAGTTGCGGTTGATGCGCTCCATGATCATCAGCAGCATGGCCATATTCCACAGTGGTGCGACGATGGCTGCGATTATCATCATCCACATATTGATGCCGCCAGGCGCAAACACGGTGGGGCCGCCCAGTTGGTTAGTGGCGGCCGCAACCGCTCGCACCAGGAAAATCAGTGAGCTGATGGCAAAAATGCCAGTGACCAGATAGGCCGAGCTGATATCTTCATCACGCGCAATCGCCAAGGTGGTACGGCACACCAGCGCGCAGTAAAAACCACAGACGATGGCACCAATGGCGGCGCGCTCGGCGTAAAACTGGCTGGAATCCTGCAGAATGGTAAAGAAAATGCCGACACTGACCAGCAAAATCAGGTGTGGGCGCCAGACCACTTCATGGTGATAAATGCGGCGTATGGTCACCATCAGCAGAAAATAACCGGTGATGGTGAGCATGTTGGCGACAACTATGCTGTAGAAATCTGGCACCAGATGGCGGAAAGTCAGCAACAGAATGCCAGCCCCTGCACACAGGTTGCTGATGCCCCAATATTTCAGCCAGCGCTCAAAGCGCCCAGTCAGGGACAAGCCCCACAGCACCACGCCAGTAGTACTGACCAGCAGCCCGGTAAGGAAAAATATGGTCTTGACATCAAGCTGCATGGTGGAAAATACGCCCATTTTGAGTGGGGGGATTATAGCGAAACAAGCCAGGGAATCGGTAAGCTTATCACGATTATTTAAGCGTTTTGAACCCCGATAAGCATGAGATATGCCTAGATTGTGCATGAGCTGGCGTTATCGCTTTTAAAATAACTTGTCACTTAATTGCCCGCAGCAGTTGATCAGTACTGCCCATAGGGCGGCAGGCCAGCCAGGCTTGAAACTGAGAACTGCAAGCGCCACGCACAGACATGGATTTTCCTGCCGCCTCAGGCGCTAAGCGGCGGTAGATTCTGGTAAAATCCCGCTTTTGCCATCACATTGAATTTCTTCATGTCCAGCCAAATGATCCGTCTCCGTGGCAGTGCCGCTTTATCCCCGTTCCGTATCGAAAAAATCCAGTCTGCGCTGCAGACCGTTGCCCCGCGTATCACGCATCTTTATGCCGAATTCTGGCACTTTGCCTGGGCAGAGTCTGCCTTGAGCGCAGCGCAGCAGGATAATCTCAAGCAGATATTGACCTACGGCCCGCGCATGAGCGAGGAGACCCCGGCTGGCGAATTATTCCTGGTAGTGCCGCGCCCCGGCACCATTTCACCCTGGTCCTCACGTGCTACCGATATTGCTCGCCATTGCGGCATTGAGGGCATGCAGCGTCTGGAGCGTGGCGTGGCCTATTATGCCGCCACCGCGGATGGCAGCCCGCTGACCGAGGCCGAACAAGCCGCCTTGCGACCCCTGATTCATGACCGCATGACAGAAGCCGTATTCTCCAATCTGGACGATGCGCAAAAGCTTTACCACAGTGCAGAGCCTGCACCTTTATCCAGCGTGGATATCCTGGCGGGTGGCAAGGCAGCGCTGGATGCAGCCAATGCCGAGATGGGCCTGGCACTATCGCCTGACGAAGTGGATTACCTGGTGGAAAACTTCCAGCGCATAGGGCGCAACCCGACCGATGTTGAGCTGATGATGTTTGCCCAGGCCAATTCTGAGCACTGTAGGCACAAGATTTTCAATGCAGACTGGGTGATTGATGGTGTGGCCCAGGCGCAATCGCTGTTTGGCATGATACGTAACACGCACAAGCTGCACCCAGGCAAGACCGTGGTGGCTTATGCCGATAATGCTTCTATCGTCGCTGGCGACCAGACGCGCCGTTTTTATCCGCAAGCCGATGGCCGCTATGACTTTGTTGAGGAAGAAATGCACTTCCTCATGAAGGTGGAAACCCATAACCACCCAACCGCTATTTCCCCATTTGCGGGTGCGGCTACAGGCGCAGGCGGTGAAATCCGCGATGAAGGTGCCACAGGCTCTGGCTCCAAGCCCAAGGCTGGATTGACTGGTTTCTCGGTTTCCAACCTCAATATTCCCGGCTTCAAGCAGCCCTGGGAGCAAAACAATGGCAAGCCCAGCCGTATTGCCTCTGCCTTGCAGATCATGGTGGATGGCCCCTTGGGTGGCGCTGCCTATAACAATGAATTTGGTCGTCCCAATATTGCTGGTTATTTCCGTACCTTGGAAATAGAAGCCGCGGACGAGCTGCGTGGTTACCACAAGCCCATCATGCTGGCAGGCGGTGTGGGTAATATCTCTGCCAAGCACTCAAAGAAAAATCCTATCCCCGCAGGTGCAGCCTTGATTCAACTCGGTGGCCCGGCGATGCTGATTGGCCTGGGCGGTGGTGCGGCTTCCAGCATGGATACCGGTGCCAATACCGAAAACCTGGATTTTGATTCCGTACAGCGTGGCAACCCTGAACTTGAGCGCCGCGCACAGGAAGTGATTGATCGATGCTGGCAACTGGGTGATAACAACCCTATCCTCAGCATTCATGATGTGGGCGCAGGCGGTATTTCCAATGCCTTCCCCGAGCTGGTCAATGATGCGGGTGTAGGTGCGCATTTCCAGTTGCGCGATGTGCACAATGAAGAGCCAGGCATGGCCCCGCGTGAAATCTGGAGTAACGAGGCGCAAGAGCGTTACGTCATGGCCGTGCGCAAGGAAGACCTGCCACTGTTTGCCGAGATTTGCGAGCGCGAGCGTTGCCCGTTTGCCGTGGTGGGTGAAGCCACAGCAGAAAAACGCCTGATCGTCAGTGACAGTCACTTCAGCAACAACCCGGTAGATATGGATTTATCCGTATTGCTGGGCAAACCGCCTAAGATGACGCGTGATGTACAACATGTCAGCCGCAGCCTGCCTGCGTTTGACCATAGCAAGATAGACCTCAAGCAGGCGGCAGACCGCGTGTTGCGCCTGCCTGGCGTTGCTGACAAGACTTTCCTTATCACCATAGGTGACCGCAGCGTGACGGGCCTGGTGGCGCGTGAGCAGATGGTAGGCCCGTGGCAGGTGCCTGTGGCCGATGTGGCCGTGACGCTGGCGGGTTACGAAACCTACAGGGGTGAGGCGTTTGCCATAGGCGAAAAAGCGCCATTGGCCCTGATCAATGCACCAGCTTCTGGCCGCATGGCCATAGGTGAATCCATCACCAATATTGCTGCCAGCCTGATTGATGATCTGGCTGAACTTAAACTCTCCGCCAACTGGATGGCCCCTGCGGGTCACCCCGGTGAAGATGCGGCCTTGTTTGATACCGTCAAGGCCGTAGGCATGGAATTATGCCCACATCTGGGCATCAGCATTCCGGTGGGCAAGGACTCCATGTCCATGAAGACCGTGTGGGAAGAGCGTGGCGAGAAGAAATCCGTCACTGCACCTATCTCATTGGTGGTGACCGCGTTTGCGCCTACACCAGATGCGCGCAAGACCCTGACGCCGCAATTGCGTACTGACCTGGGTGACACCCAATTGCTCTTGATAGACCTGGGCGCGGGCAAGAACCGCCTGGGCGGCTCTGCGCTGGCGCAAGTGTATGGCAGCGTGGGCAATGTGGCACCGGATGTTGATGATGCCGCCAGCCTCAAGGCCTTGTTTGATGGCGTACAACAGCTCAACCGTGAAGGCCGCGTGCTGGCTTACCACGATCGTTCCGATGGTGGTTTGTTTGCCACCCTGGCGGAAATGGCATTTGCAGGCCGCTGTGGTCTGGATCTGGATATTTCCAGCCTGGGTAGCGATGCTGTGGCCGCGCTGTATAACGAAGAATTGGGTGCTGTGCTGCAAGTGCGAGCCAGCGATGCCGAGGCAATTGTGGCTGAACTCAGTGCAGCTCACGCAGCCCTGGCGGGCAAGCTGCACTTGCTGGGCAAGGTTGCCAGCCATGGCGAAATCCGCATCCAGCAGGCAGGCAAGCTGGTGTTTGCCGAAAGCCGCGTGGTCTTGCACAGGGCCTGGTCGGAAACCACCTATCAAATGCAAAAGCTGCGTGACAATCCACAGTGCGCGCAGCAGGAATATGACCGCTTGCTGGACGAAAGCGATGCAGGTTTGCACGCCAAGCTCAGCTTTGAGCTGGATCACAACGTAGCCGCGCCATATATCGCCACTGGCGTGCGCCCCAAGATGGCTATCCTGCGTGAGCAGGGCGTCAACGGTCAGGTGGAAATGGCAGCGGTGTTTGACCGCGCTGGCTTCCAGGCGCATGACGTGCATATGAGCGATATCATCAGTGGCCGCATCAGCCTCAAGGACTTTGCCGGGGTGGTGGCCTGTGGTGGCTTCTCTTATGGCGATGTACTGGGTGCAGGCGAAGGCTGGGCCAAGTCCATACTGTTCAACCCGCGTGCGCGTGAGGAATTCACCGCCTTCTTCAACCGTGCCGATTCCTTTGCGCTGGGCGTGTGCAATGGTTGCCAGATGATGAGCAATCTGCACAGCATTATCCCCGGGGCAGAAAACTGGCCGCACTTTGTGCGCAATCGTTCAGAGCAGTTTGAGGCTCGTGTGGCCATGGTTGAGGTGCTGGAATCGCCTTCGTTGTTCTTCAGTGGCATGGCGGGTAGCCGCATGCCTATCGCTGTGGCGCATGGAGAAGGTTATGCCGAGTTTGCCGATGCCGCCGCTCAGGCCCGCGTGGTGGCCGATAAACTGGTGAGTTTGCGTTTTGTCGATAACAGCGGCGCGCCCACCGAGATTTACCCCTTCAACCCCAATGGATCAGCACAAGGCATTACTGGCCTGACTACCCCTGATGGTCGTTTCAGTATTATGATGCCTCATCCTGAACGGGTATTCCGTGCAGTACAGCATTCATGGCACCCCGATGGTTGGGGCGAGGATGGTCCATGGATGCGCATGTTCCGCAACGCTCGGAAATTCCTGGGCTAAGCGGTCAACACCCGATAACAGATGTGCGTTAGTCCACCATGGCAGTTGCAGTTTTCGGCACTTGTCATGGCGGCCCAACAATAAAAGCACACGTTATTCAAGACTATAACTTTGGAGAAGTAGCATGAAGAAGATGTTGAAGGCAGTATTGCTGGTACTGACGCTGGCGTTCACCATGGTGACTCAGATGGTGGCTCAGGCGGAAGATCAGCAGGTCGAATACACCGATGCCATAGGCAAGGGTGACATGAAGGTGGTCAAGAAGTATTTCAACAACCCTTATACAGTCGATGAAACTTTCTTTGCCTGGACAGGTTTGCAGATTGCGGCTAACAAGGGCCAACTGACCGCTACCAAGTTCTTTGTCGAGAAGGGCGCTAACGTTAATTACAAGCACCCCATCACCAAGATGACACCGCTGCATCTGGCTGCATACCACAACAGCAAGCCTGTAGTGGAATACCTGATTGCCCACGGTGCTGACGTCAACGCCAAGCTGCGTGGTGATGTTTCCATCATCCGTGCCCTGCGCGATGAAGGCATGACCGATATGGTTAACCTGCTTACCGCTGCGGGTTCCAAGGACGACGGCTGTCAAGAAGAGAAGTGCTACTAAGCTAGCCGGATGGGCGGCTTATGGAGTGAGTCGCCCTTTATGATCTAGCACACCAGCCAGCTTGGCTGGATATGAACTTGTGTCATGCATGACCATCGAGCTTTACCCCTTGGTCATGCCCCTTACTACAAGGATACCCGCATGGAACGAATGGCGGCATTGCAGAGCCGACCCTGGGTTTTTGCTCACGCCAGGGTCATTCATGATGTATTCGTTCTTGCAGGTTTATCCCTTGTTTCACTGATTTTATGGTCAGCTTCGGCCCAGGCGGCCCAGCCAGATCATCCCAGTCTTGCCAATACCTACCCTTCCCATACCCTCACCCTGGCTGCCTCTTGCGCGGTCTGTCATGGGACTAATGGCCATAGTGCCAGTGGCATGTTGGGTTTGGCTGGCATGCCCGCTGCCGAATTCATCAGCAAGCTACAGGCTTATCGCTCTGGCAGCTTGCCCGCTACCGTCATGCACCAGCATGCGCGCGGCCTGACCGAAACCGAAATTCAAGCCTTGGCGCAGTATTTCTCAGCACAGAATCCTGGCAAAACCGTGCTGGAACCACAGCCGCAAGCGCTGAAGCCAGATCATGACTAGCCGCATGAGCAGCACGCGCCGGGATGTCCTCAAGCAATTGGCAATTGCCAGCCTGGGCGTAACAGGCGCAACCCCCTGGCTGCATGCCTTGGCAGGCCAGCCATCAGGCATCAACACCTCAGTCAAGGGTAGGGTAGTGGTGGTAGGCGCAGGGTTTGCTGGCGCCACCCTGGCCAAGTATCTGCGTCTCTGGAGCAATTACGGCGTGGAGGTGGTTGTGGTGGAGCAAAACCGCCAGTTTATCTCCTGCCCGCTGAGTAATCTGGTGCTGGGTGGCAGCCGTGAGTTGTCCTCACTGACTTTTGGCTATGACATGCTGCAACGCCATCATGGCATTCAATGGGTGCATGACCGGGTGACCGCCATAGACCCGGAGCGGCGCAAGCTCACGCTGCTGCGTGGTGAGCTTAGCTATGACAGGCTGGTGCTGGCCCCAGGTGTGGATTTTGATTATTCAGCCTGGCCAGAATTGGCTGAGGCTTCAGCGCGTGCCGATTTGCCGCATGCCTGGAAAGCCGGGCCGCAAACCCAGCTATTGCGCAAGCAGCTAGAAGCCATGCCTGATGGTGGCGTGTTTGCCATCAGCATACCCAAAGCGCCTTTCCGCTGCCCACCTGGGCCTTATGAGCGTATTTGTCAGGTGGCCCATTATCTCAAGCAGCACAAGCCCAAAAGCAAGATTATTGTGCTGGATGCCAACCCCGATATCATCGCCAAAAAACCCTTGTTCAGCCGCGCCTGGCAAGAGTTATACCCCGGCCTGATTGATTACCGCCCCAATAGCAGTGTGCTGCATGTGCAAGCGGCACAACACAAGCTGGAAACCGAGTTTGAGCAGATCAGCGCCGATGTTATCAACCTGATTCCGCCGCAACTGGCGGGCAAGGTGGCGCAGATGGCCGGGCTTAATAATGTCGATAGCCGCTGGTGCAAGGTGGATTTTCGCAGCTATGCCTCCAGCCTGGCGCCGGAAATCCATGTATTGGGTGACGCCATCTTCTCGCCGCAACCCAAATCCGCGCATATTGCCACCTCGCACGCCCATGTCTGCGCCAATGCCATAGTGGCGCTGCTGCGTGGCGAAGCGCCAGACCCGGAGCCTGTATTTGCCAATACCTGCTACAGCTTTGTCAGCGATGACGCTGCCATGCATGTGGCCAATGTCTACCGCTATGATGCGGCCAAAGAGCTGATGGTGACCATGGAAGGCGGAGGTTTATCAGAAGCCGCTTCAACCCTCGAGGGAACCTATGCCTTATCGTGGGCTCGTAATATCTGGTCAGACACCTTAACCTGAAGCGGAAGCGGCTATGCTCAAGCAAATGATTACGCACAATAACAAAGACAACCCCTTATCTCATCGCGCTAGCAGAGTAGCCAAGCAAAGCAGGCTGATGCCCGCCTTGCTGGCCAGCGCCAGCCTGATGGCATGTACCACGGTGGCGGCCGTCAGCCCGGTGCCCAATGATATTGCCTCCAGCCTCAAGCTGGCCCCGGGTTTTAGCATCTCCACTTTTGCCAAACTCAACCCCGGCAAGGGCGAAGCTTTTCGTGAGCCGCGTTTTATGGCGTTTGGCCCGGATGGCAATCTCTATGTTGCCAGCAGCAGTGATGACAAAATCTATATGCTGCCAGACAGCAACCATGATGGCGTGGCCGATGAGATAGTCACTGCGGTGACTGGCCTCAATGCCCCCAACAGCCTGATTTTTGCTGATGGCAAAATGCTGGTCTCGAATCAGGATGGGGTGGTGCGTGTGGTGCAAGAGTCAGGCAAATGGCCCGCCAAAAAACTGGAACCCATCATCAAGGGCTTGCCCACAGGTGGTCATACGCTCAAGACTGTGCGCCTGGGGCCGGATAAGCACTTGTATCTGAATGTAGGCTCCAGCTGTAATGTCTGCGTGGAGAAAGACCCGCTACGCGCTACTATCCTGCGCTACACCCTGGATGGCGAGCCTGCAGGCTCACCTGATGGCAGTGTCAGTGGCAGCAAGAGCGCGGTGTGGGCCTCTGGCCTGCGCAATTCTCAAGGCATGGCCTGGCAGCCTGGCAGCCATGATCTTTATGCCACCAACAATGGTGCTGACATGCGCTCTGGCACCAAGGATGGCGCTGCCAATGATGAATTGCCGCCCGAGCATATCAACCATATTGAGCCGGGCAAGCACTATGGCTGGCCACATTGCTGGGGCAAGCAGTTCACTGACCCCAATTTCCCTGGCAAGCCAGGGTTCTGTGCCACCACCCAGCCGCCCGCGATTACCATACGCGCGCATACTACGCCCTTAGGCATTACCTTCCTTGATCAGGCTAAATTCCCTAGCGAATACAAGCAGGATGCTATTGTTGCGCTGCATGGTTCATGGAACCGTACCGAGCCAGATGGTTATAAACTGGTGCGTGTGAAGTTCAAGGCGGGTAAGCCTGTTGCGGTTGAAGATTTTGTCAGCGGCTGGCTGCAGGGCAAGAGCGCCTGGGGCCGTCCTGTGGATGTAGTGGTAGGGCCAGATGGCGCGCTCTACGTTTCCGATGACAGAGCAGGCTTGATTTACCGTATTCACTACAACAAAAACTAGATATTTGAGGACATCATGAAACAACTCCTGTATGCGGTCGGGGCCATTTTGCTGGCACAAGGCCAGGCCATGGCAGAAGATACGCCCAGCAACCAAGTCGTGGTCTATATCAGCCCGCATGAATACACGCATGAAATCAAGCTTTGGCATTTTGTGAAGGACTACTGGTTTGCCCAGGGGCCGCTGATTGAGCCTGTGCTGGTCAAGACCCTGAGTGCCACGCTGGGTGAAACCGCCATCTGCGATGCGGGCGTGACTGGCAAGGTGCTGTTGTGGGTCAAGCCCGAGATGTTCTACAACCCGCATATGCGTAATTTCTACGGCACCATCAATGCCACGGTGTATAGCGGCAGCGGTCACGCTCTTGCCACTTATAGCGGCAAATCGCGTTACAGCGGTGATCTGGATATTCTGCCAGCCAAATCCGTACAAGCCGCTTATGACCTGGCGATTCAAAGCTTTGTTGACAAGATGAAGGCCGACCCGGCCATCAGCAAGCTGTTGCAAGAGGGTATCCCCAGCAACCAGAGTTACACCCCATGTTCCATGGTTGCCGTGCTGCCTGGGCTTAAACGCTAAACTGCACTGCCTATAAAAATTCAAGGAGAAGAATAATGCATAAGCTGTTACGCGCTAGCCTGGCTAGTGCACTGCTCATCATCGCTGCCGTGGTTGAAGCGCATGATGCGCAAGTGGTCAAAGGGTTCAAGAATCCGGAATCCGTTGCGGTAGCCAAGGATGGTCTGGTCTATGTCTCCGAGATAGGCGAGTTTGAAAAAGATGGCGATGGCAAGATCAGCGTGGTGGGCAAGGATGGTAAGGTCAAGGTATTTGCCAGCGGCCTCAACGACCCCAAGGGGCTGGCCTTCATAGGTGACCATCTTTATGTGGCCGACAAGGATCGTATTCTCAAGGTGGGCAAGGACGGTAAGTGGAGCGTGTTTGTCGATAAAAGCGCTTTTCCGGCACCGCCCAAGTTTCTCAATGATCTGGAGCCTGACCTGGCAGGCAATCTCTATGTCAGCGATAGCGGCGATATTGCCAATCAGGGGGGCGACAGCGGCGCGATTTACAAAATTGATACCAAGGGCAAGCTCACTACCGTGATCAATCACCAGCAAGACCCGCGCGTGAAAGCGCCTAACGGCTTATTGATGGATGACACTGGCGATATGCTGATGTTTGTCGATTTTGCCAGCGGTGTGCTGTATAGACTGGATATCCCTAACCGTCACCTGATAGAGCTGGCCAAAGGCTTTGGTGGCGCCGATGGCATTGTGCTGGCGGCCAATCAGCATTTGTATATCAGTGATTACGTCAACGGCAAGGTGTTTAGCGTCAGCGTGGACGACGTGGTGAAACAAGAAAAGCAGGGCTTCCAGAGCGCTGCTGATCTGGGCATTACAGCCGATGGCAAGACCTTGCTGGTGCCAGATATGAAGGCAGGCACGGTGACCTGGATACACTTGCATTGAGTTGATATGCATTAGGGGCTAGAGCCTGACTTCAGAAAAACCGCCTTGCGATATGCGCGCAAGGCGGTTTTTTATTGGTGCTAAGCGCGCTGGCGTTTAAAATTGCGGCATGACATCAGCATCAACCCCGAGCCCTAGTCCAAGCGCAGAAACCACGCCCGAACTCAGACAAGCCGCTTTAACGCTGTTATGTATGAGCGATGCCAGCCTCAAGGCAACAGAGGTACGCACGCTGCAACAGCAATGGTTGGATCAGGGCCTGGTGCTGGATAGCCACGCCATGCTTACTCCCAGCCTGCCACTGCCGGGCCGCCCGCTTAAACCTGAGCTGGTGGCACCACAGAAGGTGCAACGCCGCCCCATGAACACCGCAGAAGGTCGGGCGGCCTTGATCCATGCGCTGGCGCATATTGAATTCAATGCCATTAATCTGGCGCTGGATGCGATTTGGCGGTTTACTGGCATGCCGGATAACTACTATGCCGATTGGCTGAGGATAGCGGCGGAGGAGTCATTGCATTTCCAGATGCTCAATGCGCATTTGCAGCATCTGGGCTATCAATACGGCGATTTCACCGGGCATGACAGCTTATGGGAAATGGTGGCCAAGACCAGTGATGACGTGCTGGCGCGCATGGCGCTGGTGCCACGCACGCTGGAGGCCAGAGGGCTGGATGCTTCACCGCCGTTGCGTGCCAAGCTGGCGCAGGCAGGGGATCATCAGGCTGCGGCTATTCTTGATATTTTGTTACGCGACGAAATCGGCCATGTGGCCATAGGTAATCACTGGTATGGCTGGTTGTGTGAGCAGCGTGGGCTAGAGCCGATTGCTACTTATGACCGCTTGACCGAGCAGTATCATGCGCCCAAGTTACGCGGGCCATTTAATTTTCCGGCACGCCGCGCCGCGGGCTTTAGCGAGGCAGAGCTGGCGCGGCTGGCTGGGCCAGGCGTTGTTATACCAGCATAAACCTGGCTATATCGACTTAAATCAGATTCATTTCCCGCATACGGCGGTATAGCGTATTGCGGCTAATGCCCAGTTGGCGGGCAGCCGCCGATACATTGCCAGCATGCGCCTGTACCGCCGCTTTAACCGCTTCCGCCGTCAAACTGGTGAGAGATTCATTGCCACGCTCATCCTGGCGCGCATCCAGATCAGCCAGAAAATCTCCGGTCAGGTGCAGCAGCGAGATGGCATCCGGGCCAGACAAGGCCAGCGCCGTGCGCAAGACATTGTGTAGCTGACGCATATTGCCGGGCCAGGGGTGGCTCTCAAACAAAGCCATCACTTCTTCAGTGATGACTTTGCCGCTGGCATTCTCAGTCTGCAAAATCGTCTCTACCAGCGTGCGCAGGTCTTCGCGCTGGCGCAGGGCGGGCAGGCTGACGGTCAAGCCATTGAGGCGATAATAAAGATCACGTCTGAATTCTCCAGTTTCAACTTTTTCGCGTAGTTTTTGATTGGTGGCACTGAGCAGTACAAAGTCCACAGGTTTGGATTTGCTGCTGCCCAGTGGCGTAACGCTGCGTTCCTGTAACACGCGCAGCAGTCTGGCCTGTAGAGATAAAGGCATATCGCCAATTTCATCCAGAAACAGCGTGCCACCATCGGCCTGCTCCAGCTTGCCTGGGCTGCCCTTGCGTCTGGCCCCGGTGAAAGCACCTTCTTCATAACCAAATAACTCGGCTTCAATCAGGCCTTCTGGCAGTGCGGCGCAGTTGACTGCAATCCAGGGGCCTTTGCTGCGTTGGCTGGCTTCATGAATGGCACGCGCAAACAACTCCTTGCCTGCGCCAGTCTCGCCTTCAATCAGGATGGGGATATCCAGGTCCAGCACACGCTCTACCTGGCTGATGACCTGGGCGACGCGGCTATCACCAGTATTAAGCATTTGCAGGCTGGCCGCACACGTACGGCTTGTGGGGCGGCTGTTATGAGTTGGCTGCTCCTTGGCGTGTACTTGGCGCAGCTCCATACGCGCATAAATCCGCGCCTGCTGGCTGGTTTGCAGCGGGAAAATCACGGACTGTGCGGCCTGGAAATGCTGCTGCGGCAGGCTGGCAAATAAATCAGTGAAACTCAGGCCCGCCAGATGATCATGCGCTAATGCCAGCTGAAACTGGCCGCTGCGATTGATGGCCACCAAGCGGTGCTCGGCATTGAAAATGGCAATGCCTTCCCACAGCGTGCCTATGAATTCGGGGCGGGAATGGAAATGCAGGGAATATTCGCCCGCATGGCTGGCCGTGAATAAACGGTTTTCTATCATCTGTGCCGACATGCGCACCAGGGCCAGGGTGTGCTGCTGCGGCAGCTTGGCATCGGTGGAGACATCCAGTGTGCCCATCACCTGATTATGCGCATTGAAAATAGGCACAGCAGAGCAGCCCAGCACGTGGTTGCGGTCCAGAAAGTGCTCAGCGCCTTGTACCGTCATGGCGGTACGCTCAACCAGCGCCGTACCAATAGCGTTAGTACCTCTGAGACTTTCCTGCCATGAGCTGCCCGGTATCAGCGCTATACGCTGGCTGTCATCGAGAAACTCACTATTGCCACGGCTATCAAGAATAAAGCCCTCATGATCGGTGAGCACAATCACGCTGCGCGTGTGGCTGATCTGCTCATTGAGGCTATCCATCTCTGGCCTGGCCTGAGCCAGCAGCAAATGGTTGGCTTCCTGCTTCAGCAATAATTCCTGCCGCGTGAGGATTTCTGTCCTGACCTGTGACCCCACCTCCATGCCATTGTCCAGGCAGCGCTGCCATGAGCGGGCGATCTCTTGCGGCAGCTTGCCGTTTTCTACCACGCCACGTGAGAGAAACTCACGGCGGGCATCTAGAAGCTGGGCATGATTGGGCGCGGAATTTTGCATGATAAAACCTGATGATCTATTTAATGCGTCATGAATAAATTGCGGAATTCTATGTTGCCGAGGGGGGGTGTGCCAGCCAATGTAGCACCTGTTCAATCCTGACACAACCAAGTCAAGGCATGTTATCAGTGTTGCTAGTGATTGTTAGCTGGCTAATTTAAAAATAACTATATTATTCAATGTCATGAAGTTGTTGTGTAAAAATTTTTATGAGCTGGCACAGGCCTTGCCATATGCATAGCACTGGGAAAAATTCCCAGAGAGAAGTTGGCGAAGTAAGCACCATAAAAATTATTCTGCAACAGACTATGGAGAATGGCATGAGAGTAAAAACAATCAATCTGGCATTGGCTGCCAGCTTGTTGGGCGCAATGGCAAGTTCGGCGCTGGCTAGCACTGATCTGGAAAAGCTCATGAAGGATGATGGGCAATGGGCACATCCGCGCAAGGACTACAGCAACACCGGCTATAGCTCGCTGGCGCAAATCAACAAAGACAACGTAAAGAACCTCAAGTACAGCTGGACCTTTGCCACCGGGGTGACCCGTGGTCATGAAGGGGCGCCACTGGTGATTGATGGCGTGATGTATATCCATACCGCCTTCCCCAACAATGTGTACGCGCTGGATCTCAACAACAACCAGAAGATCATCTGGTCTTACTTCCCCAAGCAAGACCCTGCGGTGCAGGCCTTGCTGTGCTGCGATAACGTTAACCGTGGCCTGGGCTATGGCGATGGCAAGATTTTCCTCCAGCAGAATGATGGCGTGCTGGTGGCCATGGACGCCAAGACTGGCAAGAAAGTTTGGGATGTAAAAGTGGTTGATACCAAGTCTGGCGCTTCCACCACCAATGCCCCGCACATCATCAAGGACAAGGTCATCACTGGCTGCTCCGGTGGTGAGTATGGCGTACGTTGCTACATCACGGCTTACAACATCAAGGATGGCAGCCTGGTGTGGCGTGCCTACAGCACAGGCTCAGATGCCGATGCGCTGATAGGCAAAGACTTCAACAAGGAAAACCCGCACTACAGCGCGCTTTCTCTTTATGAAGATGTCAATGGCGGCAATAAGGAAGGCGGCTCTTTCAAGGCTTTACCCAAGGAAAAGCTCAAGTTCCCGGAAACTGACCTGGGTATCAAAACCTGGCTCAAGCCGCAGCAAGTCAAGAATGGCTGGGAACATGGTGGCGGCCCCACCTGGGGCTGGTACTCCTATGACCCTGCGCTCAACCTGATGTATTACGGCACTGGCAACCCCGGTACCTGGAACCCGGATGTACGCCCAGGCGACAACAAATGGTCCATGACCATCTTTGCGCGGGATGCAGATACTGGCATGGCGCGCTGGGGCTACCAGATGACACCGCATGACGAGTGGGATTATGACGGCATGAACGAGATCATCCTTTGGGATGCCGAGGGCAAAAAACTGGCCACGCATTTTGACCGTAATGGCTTCGGTTATACCTTTGACCGCAGCAACGGCAGCCTGGTAGTGGCTGAGAAAATGCATCCCTTCGTCAACTGGGCCAAATCCATAGACCTTAAGAGCGGCATACCGCAGAAAGACCCCAAGTATTCCACCCACCAGGATTACAACGCCCAGGGCATTTGTCCTTCCGCTCTGGGGGTTAAGGATGAGCAACCTGCGGCCTTCTCGCCACGTACCAAGCTGTTCTATGTGCCACTCAACCATGTGTGCATGACCTATGAACCGACTGAGTCTAAGTACATCGCGGGTCAACCCTGGGTAGGTGCCACCCTGACCATGTTTGCTGGCCCTGATGGCGTGATGGGCGGCTTTATGGCCTGGGATGGTCTCAAGGGCAAATCACGCTGGTACAACAAGGAAAAGTTCTCCGCCTGGGGTGGTGCCCTGGTCACGGGTTCTGACCTGGTGTTCTACGGCACACTGGATCGCTGGTTCAAGGCGCTGGATGCCAAGACTGGCAAGGAATTGTGGAAGGCACAAGTCGGCTCTGGCGTAGTGGGTAACGCCATTACTTACACCCACAAGGGCAAACAATATGTGGGCGTGCTTTCCGGCATAGGCGGTTGGGCAGGGGTAGCCATGAACCTGGGTCTGGAAAACGAGACCGATGGCCTGGGTGCAGCAGGTGGCTACAAGGAGCTCAAGGACTGGAACGCCGCCCCTGGCGGTGGTGCTATGAATGTGTTCAGCCTGTAGGCATGGCTTGATGCTGACTAAACACATGGCAATGCTTTTAACTAAAAGGAATACGCTTTAAGACATTTGTACTGACGCATCATCTCCTCGACTCATTCAGTCTCATCTCCACTGAGTAAATGTTTGAGTCCTTCTTGCCCGGGAACCAGCCTTCCCGGGTTTTTTTTGCCTGCAAAATGGTAATTGTGATGGGTAAAGGGGGAGGTAAATGAAGGTTTTTACTTAATTGTAAAATATATTTTTTTATGGAGAATTAATTACAAGTTCTAATTTAATAGGGCTGAAAAATGGGAGATTTTTCTAATGAAAAAATATTTAAATATTTGTTAAATATATAAATATTGTTGATTTCGGATTGTGGAGAGCACAGGCATGTAAATGTGCGGTATTTGCTAATTAACTTGTCATTAAATTGATTATTTATGTTGACAATTAATTCTTTGCTTATATTATAGTCAACCAGCCAAGGGTATCCCTTGCAGCGTTGCCTTATCAATATTTCAAGGAGTAAAAATGTCTATTTTAAATAACCAAATCAAAAGCTCAGCAAGGTCACAGCGTGGTTATAGCTTGATCGAACTGTCCATCGCAATGGCAATTCTATCCGTCATCATCGTGGGTTCGCTAACTGGTGTGCAGCGTATTCTTGCCAATAACCGTACCAACAACGTATTGCAGTTTATTCCCCGCCTGAATGCCACCCTGATTTCAGGGACTTTGGGTGGCAATGGTGGTGCTCTCATTACCACCAATCTAGCAACCTCGCTAGGCGCTTTTGAGCCAAATATCGTCAACGGTGTTGGGGCTGCTCAAACCGTGAGAAACGAGTATGGCGGTAGATATGCTGTGATTTCCAACGTGGCAGCTGTAGGTGCAGCTGCCGCAAATGGTGGTTACTTTGTCTATATCAGCGGCGTTCCTAACAATGTCTGCCCTATATTAGCCAATGGTTTGGCAGCGCTTACAGATGGTATGTGGATAGGATTGGCAGGCCAGCTACCTCTTCCTGGCGCAGCTGCGAACGCTGGACAGGCTACACCGGCTGATGCACAGCGAGTTCAAATTCCAGGTGGGGCATTTAATGTGGCCAACGTGGGTACACAGTGCGCTCTTAATGGTGAGACGACCAAAACAATTACTGCCTTTATCCCAATGAGCTAATCCCTGCAATATCTGCCAACAGATATTCCATCACTCACCGAAAGAGATCTTTCGGTGAGCCTTCCGGACAAGTGTTCTGAGATTCATCCTCTAAGTGGCTAATCGTATGAAAAATATGAAAAAACCAGTATTCCAGCTATTGGCTTGGCTGTGTTTGGCTCAGCTAGCACATGCTGAGGATGGGTCTTCTAAAGCTGGACAAACGCGCGCTATTGGTGAATCAACGGTGGAGTGGATCAAGACACCGCGTGCGCCGCTTAAACAAAAAAATACCCCTGAATCGCCTGCGGGCGACCCTGCGGAGCCTAGTGCGGAATGGCAGGTGTTGCTGACTGACCGTACTTTTTATCAAACCATGTTGCGCTGGACCCGGGTGGCGGGCTGGCAACTGGTGTGGGAGGCGGAGCGGGATTTTGCCATTGATGCGCAAGTAAGTCTGCATGGCACTTTTCTTGAGGTGCTGGATATCAGCATGCGCTCATTGCTGAATACGGATTACCCCTTGCAGGCGCAGGTAAATGAACAAACGCGGGTAGTGCGCATTACGCGCTATCAGCTGGATGGAGACCGTCGATGAACTATGCGCAAGCCAGAAAATCGGTTTGTTCTTTGTCTTTACTGGGGCTTGCTGTGGCTTTGATTGTCACTGGCTGCGCTACCAAAAGCTCAAACCAGGCGCGCCAGGAATATGACAGCGCCATCAAACGCAGCGGGCAATTTCAGAACGATATTCGCCAACCCCAACCGGCTTTGCCTGTGGTGGTCAAAGACACCGTCCCCCGCTTTGTTAAGCATTCCATTCCTTTGCAACGCGCTGCCAAATTGCCAGTGCATATAGGCAATGTCACTTTGCGTTATCCGGGCCGTTATTCACTGGCTTCGGCGGCGGAGCTGATTTCAAGATTGATTGATATCCCCGTCATCATGACCCCAGACGCATTAGCCGGGGCGCTGGTGTATGCACCCATAGGCGGTGCCACTGGTGGCGCGGCCGCGGGGGCAATGACAACTTCAGCCACCGCGGGTGGCGCGGCAACTCCAGGCATGGGTGCAGCTGCTGCGCCAGGCGCTGGCTCCGCTAATGCATCCACTGCCATGCAGACGCAAACTATGCTAGAGGCCGCAAGCATGCGCTCTGCCGCAAGCGCTGGCGCCAAAGTGGGCTTTATTTCACATGATGAGCTGCAAAACTCCATTGAGCTGAATTACAGCGGCCCACTGGCTGGCCTCTTGGACCAGATTGCCAATCGTGCCGAGCTGCAATGGGAATATCTTGAAGGCAAGATTGTTTTTTCACGGGTGGTCACCCGGGCTATCCCATTGAAATCCCTGCCCAATGGCCTGGCGGTAAAAGGCTCGCTAGAAATTACCAGCACTCAGGGAGGCGGGGATAGTGGCGGCGGCAGTGGCGGCGGCGGTAGTAGTGGTGGAGGCGGTGGGGGTGGCGGCAGTGGCGGCAGTGGCAGTATGTCCGTCACGTTTGATATTGATAGCGATTATTGGGCAGAGCTACCCAATACCCTCAAAAGCATGCTTTCCAGCCGGGCGTTTATTAAGGCAGACCCTAAGTCTGGCATTGTCACCGTCACAGATGCCTTGAGTAATGTAGAGCGGGTGGAGGCTTATCTACGCACCTTTAATAACCAGTTATTGCGCCAGGTGGTGCTGGAGCTGGAGGTGCTGCAAGTTAAGTTCAATGATGAATACAGCAATGGCATTAACTGGAGCGCCATGTTCCACCGTGCTGGTGGGCAATTCAATATTGATATACCCGCAGGAAAAGGCCCCCTAACAGCTGGCGGCACCCCTGGCAGTATTACCTTCAATAACACCGGGGATAAACGCGCGGTGGATATTGTGGTAAACGCCCTGCAGGATTATGGCCGGGTCAGCACCTCTTATTCCAGCGTGGTCACCACCACCAATCGCATGCCAGTGCCAGTAGGGGCTACCAGCAATGTCTCCTACGTGCGCCAGATTACAGCGGGTATTGTCAGTACAGCGGGTTTAACTTCCCCAGGTGGTATTACCCCTGGCGTAGTCAGCACAGGCTTCAGCATGGTGCTGACTCCGGTTATTCTCGATTCCAACCGCATTCTGCTGCAAAGCGTCATGCAGATTAGCTCACTCAAGGAAATCAAACAGTTTTCTACAGGTTCAGGTACCGCTCAGCAGTCCTTGCAACTGCCGGAAACCTCGCAATTCTCAACCTTGCAACGCACCAGCGTTGAATCGGGCAATACCCTGGTGTTGGTTGGCTATGAAAACGAACAGACCCAGGTGGATGACACTGACATTGTGCGTGGCGTATTGCCAGTAAGTAGGCGTGGCGGCCGCAGCAAAGTGGGTACCGTTATCCTGATTACCCCCAGGCTGGTAGAAAACTAAATGGCGTTGACCCCTCTACAGCGCCTGCGCTTATGGCTAACCCGTACCAAATCCAAGATTGGTGGCAGCCAGCTAACCAAGGCAGGCACTGAGTTTCAGCAAACAGCACTACAAACATTGCAGCCAACGCATCAGGCAAGCACGGTGATGTTGTCCGGCGTGCGGCTGGTGTTTGGGCTGGAGTGGAACCCTCTCAGCCCGGGAGTGGAGGTAGAGCAGTCATTGCAGGAAGCGCGCAATGCGGGTTTTAACTATGCCGCGCTGATGGCGGACGGCAGCCTGGTTGGTTTGGCAAGAGATCTGGGGCCAGGCCGGGGTAAAGCCTATTCAGCCGTGCTGGTTGTGGTGGATCAACTGGCCTCTACTGAGGTGGAGGTCTATATCTTCCAGTTCGGGCAGCAGGTGTGTTTCATTGGCTTGGTCGATCGCAAGCCTGTTTCAGGCTTTGATCTGTTATTGCCTAGCCTGGATGAAGCCATGGCGATATTGACCGAGTTCAGGGCCATGCATGTAGGGCATGAGATTCGTGTCCTGACCAATCTGCAAAGTACTGAGCTGCCCAATGCCGAGCAGGTGCGCCTGGATACCTTGGTGTCTTTGCTGGGGCCACAACTCCTGGTCAAGCGTCTGATCAACAGACCTTTGCGGCGTGCGGTGGGCATTGCGATATTTGTCACGGTGGTGCTGGCATCTGCGGTCAGTTGGTATCTCTACGAGCAGGCGGAAGAACGCAAGCGCCAAGAAGAAGCCGCACGGATTGCGCATGAAAGTGACCCTAACTATATCTATGAGCAGGCAATACCGGGCTTATTAAAGAACGCGGGAACGCCAGGCAATCTGTTGCTGCGGCAATGGCGTGAGCTGCTCGAAGCTTTGCCCATACAGCATAAAGGCTGGATGTTGGCACGTGTTGAATGCCAGGCCATAGGGTGCAAGGCAACCTGGGTCAGATTTCATGGCAGCTTCAGGGACTTTGACAGCCCTAAACCTTCCAATGCCATCGATGTGCCTGAGTTGGATGTAGCCACGACTGACAACCTTCTGAACATGACGCTGGAAACACATCATCAACTGCCTTCCATGATAAGCAGCGGCAGTGCTATTGATCAGGCAAGCGCTGTTAATGAGGAAAGCGCTGCTGCTAATTCAGGCAAAGGCCTGGATAGAGAAAAGCTGCCCTTGCTACGTGCGGTCACTTTGCAATGGGGCAGCCTGCTGCAGGACTGGTCGCTATTGAAAGTGAGCGTCAAGTTAGAAAAACCAGTGTTATTCGGCCCTCCCGGCATGACAGATATCGCTCCCATTAAAAAGCCAGTCGCCATGATGCCATGGGAAATTGAAGACGATATCTGGTCTCTGCCTGCGGTCAATTTGCCAGGTGACGCTATCCCACAGTCATTGTTGGTCACGATTGATGGATTAAAAGCCCATTACAAATTAACAGGTGCGCTGTATGCCAAAGCCAAGAAATTCTGAATCCCTTTCTAACCGCATGAATACTGGGATATACGCCTGGCTAGTGGTGCTGGGCTTGCTTTTGCCTTGTTCATTGACGGCTATAGGCGCGGACAATGTGCAATCCGGGGCCATAGATAGCGCCTCCAGGCAAATGCCCGCTCAGCCCTCAGCTGCTGAGGGGGCCAAGCTTGAAAACAACATACCTGATAGCCAGACCGAGGATGAAACCAGCAAAATCTTCAGGGCAACCATGGGGCAGTCGATAGAGGCTGCGCGTAGGCGCAAGATGCGCGAGCTGGCTGAAGCCGAGCGTGCACATCTGGGGCTGACAGCGCCAGCCGCAACACCACTTCCGCCTGCACCCCACAACCCTGTCACCCCGCATGTACCACAAGTCATTGCGCCGATTGTCAACCCGAGGATTTGGTCAATCACGGCAATAGGGTCAAGAGTATGGGCGGAAGTGTGGCTGGACGGTAAGCTGATTCAGCTGGACGCCATGGATGGTCAAATATTACAGCTTGATTCTGATGAGCGCCTGCCTGAGTTAGGCAACTGGATACCCATGACCTTGACTGCGGATGGCCTATTGCTGGGGCGGAAAGTGAAAAGCGCGGATAAGAAACACAAGCACGGCGTGGTGCAAGAGCGCTTGCTGCTAAGGCCGCCCGCACATGGCGTATCAGCCATGACGTACAAATTTGCTGCACCTGCTACAGCGGTAGCTGGCGGCTTGTCCGATTCTGCACAGCGCGCCAGTTCATTGCCCATGGAGCAAGAGGGAACGCTTAAATGAGCGTAAAGGCTGAACCTATTCAGCCTGAAATCCACATTGTGGATTATCAACAATTGCCGCCTTACACCCGCGTGTTATCGGTGGGCAGTGATAGCAAAGTTGATAAAAACCGTGCGCGCATGCTCATTGTGCCCAAAGAAAAGGTCTCAGAGTTAGTAGCACTGGGCCTGCCTGACCGACGCTTTTTCATCTTGTCTTCAGAAATGGAATTGCGCAGCCCGGACTGGTACTTCCTCATCAGCAAAGGCAAAACGCTAGGCCTGGAGTTTGCAGGTTATGCCACAGCGTCTGCTGAAGTGTTTGATTTGATCAACCGCCAGCAGGCACAGCCTGTAAGCGAGACTGCCAAGCAGGACGCACGGGTCATAGACCAGATAGTGACCAAGTCTCAACCGCTGGAATGGTTTCGTGGAATAGTGCAGCGTTGCCTGCTGGTGGGGGCTAGCGATATACACCTTGAATTACGCAACGGCGTGGCAACCCTAAGAGTGCGGCTGGATGGCATGATGCGGCATCTTGCAGGCTATCCAGCCCAGGTGGCGCTGGAGGGGATTTCTGCCGCCTATACGGTGCTGGCTGAGGAGCGTTCCCGTACCGAGGTGGCATTCAATGCCAGCGTGGCGCAGGCAGCCATGATACCGCTCGATCTGCCGCAGCAACGCCTCACCTTGCGTTATCAAAGCCATCCCGCCGTGGGCGGCTTTGATGTGGTGATCCGCATCCTCAAATCCTCAGGCTCCAGCACCCAATCGCGCATACTCACGCTAGACAAACTAGGCTTTACCGAGTGGCAGGTCAATCAGCTTGAAGGCGCTATGGGGTCTGCCTGGGGCGGCTTGTTTATTGCAGGTATCACAGGGTCAGGCAAAACCACCACCTTGAACACCCTGTTGGCCAGCCTCACGCGCAACGCATCACGCAAGCTGATCACCATTGAAGACCCGGTGGAGTATGAACTGCCCGGCGTCACATATATGTCTATCCAGCGCAAGGCAGAAAACGCAGCGGGAAGTGACCCTTTTCACGCTGCCATGCTGGCGTTTCTGCGTATGGACCCTGATGTGGGCCTGTTTGGCGAAATTCGTGACCAGGTCTCAGCCCAGATGGCCCAGGCGGCGATTCAGACTGGCCATAAAATTCTTTCCACCGTACACGCAACCTCGGCCTTGGGCATTATTTCGCGGCTTAGCTCGGATGGCATAGGTTTGAAACGACAAGATTTATGCAGCCCGGAATTCATTTCAGCCCTGGTATATCAAGTGCTGGTGCCTATCAATTGCCCACATTGCAAAATCCCGGCGCGTGAAGTCATGAGCCCAGAGGCGCTGCAAGTGTATACCACTGCCTTTGGCCTCAACCCCGACACCATCTATTGCGCCAGTGACAGTGGCTGCGGCCATTGCCGCAAGCCCGGCATTGATTACAGCGCCAGCGAGCGTAATGGCACCTCTGGCGTCAAGGTAGGCGCCGAAATCATAGTGCCGGATGGGCGCATGCTGGAAATGCTCACCACTGGTCGTGATATGGAGGCCAGGCGGTATTGGCGCTCGCGCCAGGCAGAAGGTTTTGCCAGTGCCGATATGGATGGCAAAGAGGCCTGGGGTCATGTGCTGTTTGATGTTTCTGAGGGCACGGTAGACCCCTATTATTTTGAACGCACTTTTGGCAGCGCTGCTTTGCTTGCACGTTCATTGCAACGTGAAGCGCACTGAGTGCAGCCCATTTTTACATTATGTCGCTATTAACTTCATTTCAACTCTGGCAGGCCAAACGCGCATTGCTTGCACGCCGCGCTGATTTTTACTACGACCTAGCCAGTGCGCTAGAGGACAAAGTGCCTTTATTCACCACGCTGCGCAATTATGAAATGCGAGCGCGCAAGCGTGACCCATCGGCAGCCAAACTCTATCAACAGATGCTGCGTGAATCCATGAATGGCTCATTGTCACAGGCCTTGCGCGGCGTCATGCCGCCGAGTGAGCTGATCATGATAGATGCGATTCAAACCGCAGGAGATGCGGCACTTTCACGTGGGCTTTATTTCATGTCCGAGACAGTGGAAAAGATAGACAAAATGATGCTCACCATGCGCAAGGCGGTGATCTATCCCATCATGTTGTTCGTCATCTTTGCGGCCTTGCTCACCGGGTTTTCCTTCTTTGCCGTCCCCGTGCTTGAAGAACTCATGGCCCCAGAAAAATGGCCTTTGCTGGGGCGGATACTGTACGTCATTTCCAGCACGGTGCGCCATGACGGCCTCATCATCCTCATCTGCCTCATCTTGATCATCGTGGCATTTGTCAGATCTTTACCGAATTGGCATGGGCCTTGGCGGCGCAAGGTGGATAACTGGATGCCTTACAGCTTGTACCGTGATTTTTCCGGGGCAATGTTAATCGTGTCCTTGTCCTCGTTGATGCGCACCGGGGTTTCCTTGCGTTCATCCCTGGAGCGCGCCATACGCTTCAGTACCCCGTGGATGCGTTGGCATTTGCAGCAGATTTTGCGAGGGTTGGCGAGTGAGCATGCGGCCCAGTTTGGTCACGCATTCCGTACCGGAGTATTGAGTATGGCCATGGAGGACAGAGTGCAGGATGCGGCAGAGCGCCGTGACCCTGTGGCTGCCTTCGTCAAGATTGGCGTGGGTTCAATTGATCGAATCGAGCGCAGCATGGTTGAGTCTGCAAGCAAGCTCAATGGCGTCATGATGGCGGTGGCTGGTGTGGTATTGGGCATCATGATGATGGGCTTTTTTTCCACCGCCTTCGAAATGCAATCTGCTATCCAGCAAAGTGCTACCGGGATGAGATGATGAACCAGCGACCTCACACCCTGATTGCGCTAATGCCTAGCCGTATGTTGCTCACCTTGCTGGCAGGCTTTTTTCTTGTGGCTTATTCCCTTCATGGGCGGGCAGAGTGTTTCGAGCTGGCCGAGCAGCATTACGGCGTATCAGCCTCATTGCTACGCGCAGTGGCAGAGCAGGAATCCAACATGAATCCGCGGGCATTTAACCTCAACAGCAACGGCAGTTGGGATGCCGGGCTGATGCAAATCAATTCACGCTGGCTACCGCTGCTCAAGCGTCATGGCATAGAGGCGCGAGACTTGATGGATGCTTGTACCAGTGTATTGATCGGTGCCTGGATATTGAGCAACAACTTCCGCCGCATGGGCAAAACCACCCAGGCATTGGGCGCCTATAACTCTTCCCACCCCCAATTACGTGAACGCTATGCCAGCCAAGTGTTAGCCAGGCTTGCGCGTGCCCAGCGTTTTTAGAACAACTGCAAACATGCCGAAAGGAAAGAAATCGTGCTGCTGATACAACCCAATGATATTGTGCCGGAATTCTGGTTGGGGCCTTTGGTCGAGGTCAATCATGACAGGGTTTTGCTGTTGGTATCATCCAAAACCCTGCAGGCCCATGATTTGATGGCGCGAGGCGCGCAAGTCTACATGCTCAATTGCTCGGGCAAAGTCACACTGGAAACGCCACCCAAAGCCGCGATGCTGGATGCCAAACGCCCGATAGTGCTACGCGTACTGGCCTACAAACCCTGGCCCGAGCCGGGTTCAGCGCAGGATAAAAGGCTGGAAATGCTGCTGACAGCAGACAAACGCAGCGATGAATGGGTGCTCATGGAATGCCGCATATTAGGCATGTTTTTCCATGCGCCCAGCTCCAACTCAGGCGTAGGCTTTGCGGGCGATGTGGGCCAATTGGCGCATGTTGATCATTATCAAGCCTTTGTACCCACTACTCGCGTCAGGCATTTGTTCGTCAATGGCACCGTCGATAAACGCCAGCGCATACGCTTTGGCTTGCTGCGTGATGGTGAAACCCTGGATTACCAGCATAACGAAGGCATCACCGCCACCTTATCCATGCTGGATATCCGCGGCAAGCGTACCGCCATGTTCGGCAAGACCCGCTTGGGTAAATCCAATGTGGTCAAACTACTGGTGCAAGGCATGCTGGATGTGACGAATGAGAGCAATGATGTGGGGCAGCTCATATTTGACGTCAATGGCGAATATGCCAACAGCAACCCACAAGATGGCAATGAAAACATAGCCGCGGTTTACCCCAAACGCTGCATTCTTTATTACCTCTCAGAAAAAACCGCCAGCGGTAATTCCAAGCTATTGCGGTTTAACTTCTACGAACGTACAGCAGAAGCCATGGATACCCTGCGCGAATTACTGCCAGCGGAAGTGGCTGAATCTGATTATGTCCGCCCCTTGCTGACCTGTCGCTTGCCCATACTGCAACACGCCTCACATGATGGCACCGAGCGTGCCCAGCGCAGGCTGCGCAAACTCATGGTGTTCTGGACCATATTGCATGCCGCAGGCTTTGAGTTTGATGAGGCGCGTTTACGCCAGCAAATTGTCAGTTGTGGCTATGAGTTTCCCTTTAATCCAGGCTTTATTCAGTCGCTGCGGCTGGCCGCTTTTCAGGCCATGAATGGCATGGCACCGCCACCACAAGCACGCACCTTTGGCGAAATGATAGATGAAATGCTGGTGGTGCTGCGGTTTAGCCTGAGTTACCCCAACGACCCTAGCCTGAGGCGTGATGGCCGCTTCATCTTCGATGCGGATGAAGAAATCATGGCGGCTTTCTTGTTCCCGCAGGTCGGGGCCGGGCCTTATGTTTTGCGCCCTGCGGTGCCTTTCCACTCGCCCAGCGTAGATGATTTTATTAGCGAAATTTTAACTGCCATTGATAAAGGCTCTACCGTCATTGTCGATCTGGGCAGTGCCAACGAACGCATCATCCGCTACTTTGCAAAAACGCTATCAGTCGCCGTGTTTCTGCAACAAGAATCCAAATTTGTGCGCAATGAAATGCATGGCCGCTATGTGCAGATTTATTTTGAAGAGGCGCACATGATCTTCCCGCCCAACTCTGGCAACGTCATTGACGTTTATTCGCGTTTTGCCAAAGAAGGCGCCAAGTTCAACATCGGCATTGTTTACTCTACACAGTCACCTTCTACCGTTAATCACGATTTGCTGGCGCAAACCGAAAACTTCTTTATCGGCCACCTTTCCAGTGACCGTGAAGTGCAAATGCTGGCCAGTGTGCAATATGCCTTTAAAGGTATGGAAGAAGACATCATGCGCAGCCGCACGCCAGGCTTTATGCGGGTGCTCACCGCCTCACATCGCTTTCCCATTCCCATACAAGCCAATCGTTATGATGGCAAATCCTTGCTGCTGGAAGATAAGGCAGGCAAAGCCACAGGGAGCTGATCATGCAAATGCGTACACAGCAACAAGGGTTTACCCTGATTGAGTTGGCCGTCAGCTTTGCGCTGATGACGGTGGCCATCGTGGGCTCTCTCAGCATGTTTGAATATTCAAGGCGCGTAGATCAAGGCCGTGCAGTGGGCAACTATATGCTGAAGCTTAATGCCGCCATGATTGAATACAAAACCCAGTATAAAGATACTCTGATTGCCATGCCTGTTGGATGCGCTGACGTCAGTTACGGGGTGGGGTGGCCATATTGGGACACAATCGTAGGAGTTTATCCAGCCGGACATCCACTGGCAGGGCAATCACTTTGCAAAATGTTGGTAACCCGCACCGGACAAAGTAACTATATCGTCAATAATGGTTTGCAGCCGACTTATGCTGACCTGGTGGCCCTTAAGATATTGCCAGCAGGTGGCAGATCAACCTTGTTGTTAACCACTGATGCCACCCGCCGTGTGGCTAGTACCACCGTAGCATTAGGTACTTCGGCATATGGCTTTCTCGTGCAGCGTGAATGCAAGGCAGAAAACTGCAACCCGGTGACTGGCCCTTTCAATTTGCAAAGCTGGGCTTTTAATATACAGCCTTACCTTATTGATCAACGGCTGTTTGGTTCAGGAGCGCGCATAGGCGCGGCACTTTCTGCTATGGGGGGCGTAGGCTACCTATCTGCGGTTGGTGGGGATGGCAAATTACGTAATCTGATGAACGAGCACTTCACTGACAACCCTGTTCGGGAGTCCAATGGCAATGGCGCAGTAGGTATTCTTGCAGCTTATGATGGCTGGGGGCCAGGCACTGAGCGTTTTACTTTCCGCGATGGCAGCCGTCCACCTAGGGCTGACTGGGATTTCAATGATAAAAACCTCACCAATGTTAAAGATTTTGGCAGCAAAAGCGCAACAATCAATACCGCAACGATAGGTACTGATACCAGCGCACCCGTCAGCGATAGATTGCCGAATAAAAACACCATTACAACTAATAGAGCGCTACTGGCCAAAGGCAACATCGTGACAACAGGTCAATCAGGGGTTTATACCAACAATTTGGACGCAGCTCAGGATGTTGTGGCTGGAGGTAACGCTTCAGCGGGTGGGAATGTAACAGCCGGAGGTAATGTCAGAGGTCGTGCTGTCTCCTCTGACAGCACAATTAACGCTGGCAGCAACATCACAGCAGGGGGGGGAGTAGCTGTAGGGGGAGGATTGAGTGTAGTTGGCGATGCTCAAATCAATGGCAATACTCAAATCAATGGCAATACCCGCGTGTTGAAGGATTTCGGGGTTGGCGGTACTAATACGAATCAAGGAGGGGATGGATTCTCCGTCAGCAACGGAGTCGTTAAAGCCGCTAAGTCTGGGGAGTTTGAGGGAGGATATAACGGGGGCGCGGTGATAGGCACAAATTCATCTGTGATGAATCTGCAAATGCGCCGTGGTGCAAACTTTGGCGATGCGTGTAACACAAGTGTGGATTCTTTTGCCAGGCATAGTACATATCAATGGATCATGTTGATATGTGACCGCAATAAATGGAGAAAAGTAGGTCCTGATATCATGGCCGTTACATTGCATAATTATTCTAACTTTACTGGTTATTATCGGGTGAGTTGGAGTCTTGGCGGCTCTAGAACATATACTTCAACTTCACCGCTGATAAGTGGCACGGTGGCATGGAGCGCGATAATGCCAGGACTTACTAAGGGCTACACAGTGAGCGTTACGAATTCAGGTGGTACGGAGCTTACCCGCCAGAGTTACACAAATGCTGATTATGACGGAGCATATTCTTGTATAGAGGTTACTAGGCTTGCCAACGGGAAGATGTTCCTTGCCCCCTGTTAAAAACAATGGAATTTGCAATAGGCGATATGTCGTCGACCTCGGAAAAACCATATGTGCCGCATATGGATAAATTGCTAGTTCTGCATTCAGTGCCTGGTCTTAATGGCTGAAATAACTCACCTTGATCAGTTCAGCAGGCTGGGGTTTTGTTTTAGGCTGTAGGCTCAGTATAAACTCCTTGGTTGTGGCCGCTGCGGAAGAAGGCAAGGTGATGCTGAAGTCACTGCTGTAACTTTTGCCAGCGGGTATTGTGATTTCTTTCCAGCCTTTAAAGCTTTCTTGCGGCACGCCACGGACGGCAATATGGTAGGTTTCGGTGACGGCCGATTTATTGCTGATGCGTAACTGATAACGGTTGCGCAAGCTGCCGTCTGCCAGTTGCGTTACCAGCGGCTGCCTTTGCTGCTGCACCATGGCGGTGTAGGGGCTGAGGTTTTCAATGGCGTGCCAGGTGAAACCTATGCTGCCCAGCAACAGGGCGGCATAAGCGGCACGTTTCCAGCGCACCCATTGACGGTTTTTCTGCGCCTGCTGATGATCCTGTTTTGCTTTTTTATCTTGCCCAGCGAGAGCTGGCGTATTTTGCGCTGCCAAAGCTGGCATAGCTTGCCCTGCCAGGGCAGGTTGCAGGTTTTCATCCTTGTCAAAGCGTATTAAACCCCTGGGCAGTTTGAGGCTGTCCATGATGTTGTCACAGGCATCAATACATAAACCGCAAGAGATACAACCTATCTGAAAGCCTTTGCGGATATCCACGCCAGTAGGGCAGACATTGACGCAATAACCGCAGTCTATGCAGTCGCCATAGCCTTGCTCACTGCGGCTTTGCGGGGTTTTGAGCTGGGCTGTGGGTGCCTTGCGCCCGAGTTGTTGTTCACCACGCTGTTGGTCATAAATCACGCTGACGGTGCTTGGGTCTTGCATCACCCCCTGAAATTTGCCGTAGGGGCAGGCCACAAAGCAGATATCTTCACGCGCAAACCCAGCCGCCACATAGGTGGTGGCAGTCAGTACGGTGATGGTGATATAAGCCGCCACCGGGGCCTGACCCGCAATCACTTGGCGCAGCAGGGTGCCAGCCTCGGCAAAGTACAGGGTAAAGGTCAGCGCGGTGGCTAATGCCAGCAGCAGCCACAGCAAATGGGTGCTGCCTATCAAAGCCAGTTTGCGCGCATCCCAGGGGGCTTGTTGCAGGCGCTTGCGGGCCTGGGCTTCACCTTGTATCCATTTTTCAATAAAACGGAAAGCATCCGTCCATAAGGTTTGAAAACAGAAAAAACCACAGAAAATGCGGCCAAACATGGCGGCAGAAATAAACAGCAGGCTGGCGGCGATCACCATCACGCCCATCAGCACCATCAAATCTTGCGGGTACAGCACCAGGTTAAACACATGAAAGCGCGCATTGCCTATATCAAACAGCAGCGCCTGGCCCACCTTGTTATGCCAGGGTAACCAAGGCAGCAGAAAATACACCGCAAATGCAATATTGAGGATGATGGATTTGATATTGCGGTAACGCCCCTTGACCGAATAAGGCACGATAGGGATCACCTTGCGGGCGGGGGTGCTGCGCTGAATGATGGCATCTGCTTGCATGGCGTTTCCTGCTGTTTCAGTGTGCGGGTGTTTGGTTGAGGTGTTAGCGACTTCACCAAACTGTGCGCATTGTGCGCAATATGCCAGGCCTAATACAGATGCAGTTTTGGGTATTTTTATAGTATCAGATGGCTGCCAGCCAAGGCTGTGTCTGGGTTTTGCACATCTGAGAATTTGCCCAGTGTGGGCAGTGGCGGCAGAGGGGCCGCCAGGGGTGGGGTGGTTTGAGGCTTTGCTCGCTTGGGTTTTTAAGTCGCTTGGTTACAGCCTAGATCAACAAGGCAGCGGCCACTTGGCGGCCTTCTGCCATCAGGATGTTATAAGTGCGGCAGGCGGCTTCTGTGGTCATGGATTCCAGGCTGATGCCAGCTTCGGTCAATTCACGGCTTTTGGCGGGGTGTAAAAAGCGGTGGCGGCTGCCCGTGCCCAGTAGCACCACCTCGGGTTTGAGTTCTAGTATTGGGCGTAAGCTTTCCACATCCAGCAGATCAAATTCACTGGCCTGCCAGTCGGTGATCAAGGTGCCGGGTAATACAATCAGGCTGCGCTCATGGCGGCTGTGATTGACCTCAACCCAGCCATCGCCATAAGCGGTGATGAGCTGGAAGCCTGCAGCTTGGGTAAGATGAAATTTCATGATGTGTTAAGCGAGTGGTTGTTGTAAGCAAATGCTGGAAAAGTCAGTGGATTGCCATGGCTTCCAGATGTTAGCGCGCTTCAATTGCATGGCAACTCAAGGTAAGATAGCACATTTCGCCAACACCTTTATCCTGCGGGTCACCATGCAACCACTTTCCAAATCCAGCAAGCTCAATAACGTCTGCTACGACATTCGTGGCCCGGTATTGGCACGAGCGAAGGAAATGGAAGAAGAAGGCCAGCGCATTATCAAGCTCAATATTGGCAACCCTGCGCCTTTTGGCTTTGAAGCGCCTGAGGAAATTCTGCAAGATGTCATCCGCAATATGGATGGCGCATCTGGCTATACCGATTCCAAAGGCCTGTTTGCCGCGCGCAAGGCGATTATGCATTACACCCAGCAGAAGAATATTCGCGGGGTAGGCATAGATGACATCATCATAGGCAACGGCGTTTCTGAGCTGATTGTGATGTCCATGCAGGCTTTGCTCAATAACGGTGACCAAGTGCTGGTGCCCATGCCTGACTATCCTTTGTGGACTGCGGCTGTAACCCTGGCTGGTGGCACTGCACGTCATTATCTCTGTGATGAGCAGTCTGGCTGGATGCCAGATTTGAAGGATATCGAAAACAAGATCACTGCCAATACCCGTGGCATTGTGCTGATTAACCCCAACAACCCTACAGGCGCGCTTTATCCGCCGGAGATTCTGCAAGGCATTATCGAGATTGCCCGCCATCATGGCCTGGTGATTTTTGCCGATGAAATTTATGACAAGGTGCTTTACGACGGCAATACGCATACTTCGGTTGCCTCGCTGGCAGATGATGTGCTGTTTGTCACCTTCAACGGTTTGTCAAAGAACTACCGCACCTGCGGTTATCGCGCTGGCTGGCTGGTGATTTCTGGCGAGAAGCGTCACGCCAAGGATTATATCGAGGGGCTGAATATGCTGGCCTCCATGCGTCTGTGTGCCAATGTGCCTGGGCAGTTGGCCATTCAAACCGCGCTGGGCGGTTATCAGAGCATAGATGATTTGGTAGCGCCGACTGGCAGGTTGTGCAAGCAGCGTGATTTGGCTTATAAGATGCTGTCCGAGATTCCTGGCGTGAGCTGTGTGAAGCCCAAGGCCGGGCTGTATTTGTTCCCACGCCTAGACCCCAAGATTTACCCGATAGAGGATGATCAGCAATTTATCCTTGATCTATTGCTGGAAGAGCGGGTGCTGCTGGTGCAAGGCACGGGCTTTAACTGGCATGCCCCAGACCACTTCCGCGTGGTGTTCCTGCCTAATGTGGATGATTTGACCGAGGCGATGACGCGTATTGCGCGCTTCCTGGAAAATTATCGCAAGCAGCACAGCACTATTTCGCTTGTTTCTAACACCTCAAGCAAAGAATTAGCCCATAAAGACAAGAAGCAGAACGTGCAGGCCTGACCTGGCACGGCTGTAGCCACAAGATTGAAAAGCAAGGATTTGAAACCCGAATGAAACCCATCAATGTTGGTTTGCTAGGCATAGGTACTGTCGGTGGCGGTACCTATACAGTACTCACCCGTAACCAAGAAGAAATCGCCCGCCGCGCTGGTCGCCCGATTGCGATTACTCGCGTTGCCGACCGCAACCTGGAGCTGGCTAAACAAATCACCCAAGGCAAGGTAGAAGTCACCGACGACGCTTTTGCCATTGTGACTGACCCCAATATCGATATCGTGGTTGAGTTGATTGGCGGCTACACCATTGCCCGTGAGTTGGTGCTGAAGGCGATTGAAAACGGCAAGCATGTGGTTACCGCCAACAAGGCGCTGATTGCGCTGCATGGCAACGAGATTTTTGCGGCAGCGCAGAAAAAAGGCGTGATTGTTGCCTTTGAAGCGGCTGTGGCCGGGGGCATCCCTATTATCAAGGCGGTGCGTGAAGGCTTGGCGGCTAATCGTATTGAATGGATAGCAGGCATTATCAACGGCACCACCAATTTTATTCTTTCAGAAATGCGTGAAAAAGGCCTGACCTTTGCCGATGTGCTGAAGGAAGCTCAGCGCCTGGGTTATGCCGAGGCTGACCCCACCTTTGACGTTGAAGGTATAGATGCTGCGCACAAGCTGATGATTTTGGCGGGCATAGGCTTTGGTATCCCCATGCAGTTTGATAAAGCCTTTGTGCAAGGCATTAGTACGCTGGATGCCTTGGATATCCGTTATGCTGAAGAGTTGGGCTACCGCGTCAAGTTGCTGGGCATTACCAAGCGCAGCGATAAGGGCGTGGAGTTGCGCGTGCACCCCACGCTGATTCCTGAAAAGCGCCTGATTGCCAATGTCAATGGCGCCATGAATGCGGTATTGGTCAAGGGTGATGCGGTAGGCCCCACGCTGTACTACGGCGCTGGTGCTGGTGCCGAGCCTACGGCCAGTGCAGTGATTGCCGATATTGTGGATGTCACCCGCACCCATAGTGCTGATGCCTTGCAGCGCGTGCCGCATCTGGCCTTCCAGCCAGATCAATTGGTTGATCTGCCTATTTTGCCTATCAGCGAAATCAGCAGTGCTTATTATCTGCGCCTGCGTGCGCTGGATAAGGCAGGTGTGTTGGCCGATGTCACACGCATTCTGGGGGATAGAGATATTTCCATAGACGCCATGATTCAGAAAGAGCCACAAGAGGGCGAAGACCAGGCCGATATCATCATTCTCACGCATGTGACGGTAGAGAAAAATATGGATGCGGCGATTGCCGCTATCGAAGGCCTAAGCGCTATCGTGGGCAAGGTGACACGCCTGCATATGGAAGAACTCAGCAGATAAACAGGAAAGGTCTGCGGCTGAAATTGATGCCGCAGCAATGCAAGCCATGAAATATATTTCTACACGCGGACTATCGCCCGCACTCAGCTTCAGTGAAATTCTGCTTGGTGGCCTGGCCCCGGATGGCGGCTTGTATATGCCCGAGGCTTACCCGCAGTTTAACGCTGCTGACCTGAGCGCCATGCGCGGCATGAATTACCGCGATCTGGCTTACACCATCTTGAGCCGCCTGGTGGATGATATTCCTGCGGCTGATCTGCGCGATATCGTTGACCGTACTTACAGGGCCGAAGTCTACGCTTTTGCGCGCCCAGGCCAGAACGCCGAAGATATCACGCCTACCCTGGAGCTTGAGCAGGGCTTGTACCTGCTGTCACTCTCCAATGGCCCCACCTTGGCGTTCAAGGATATGGCCATGCAATTGCTCGGTAATCTGTTTGAGTATGTGCTGGCGAAAAAAGGTGAAACTACCAATATTCTTGGTGCCACTTCTGGCGATACCGGGTCTGCTGCCGAGTACGCCATGCGTGGCAAGCAGGGCGTGAATGTGTTCATGCTGTCACCACACCAGAAAATGAGCCGTTTCCAGACTGCGCAGATGTTTAGTTTGCAGGATGAGAATATTCATAACATTGCCGTCAGAGGCGTGTTTGATGATTGCCAGGATATCGTCAAGGCGGTTTCCAATGATCATCAGTTCAAGGCCAATCACAAGATAGGCGCAGTCAATTCCATCAACTGGGCGCGCGTTGCTGCGCAGGTGGTGTATTACTTCAAGGGTTATTTCGCAGTCACTAGCGATAACAGCCAAAAGGTCAGTTTTGCTGTGCCCTCAGGCAATTTCGGCAATGTCTGTGCTGGCCATGTGGCGCGCATGATGGGCTTGCCTGTAGACAAGCTGGTAGTCGCCACCAATGAAAACGATGTGCTGGATGAGTTCTTCCGCACTGGGGTTTATCGCCCACGTGGCTCTGCCAATACCTATCACACCTCCAGCCCTTCCATGGATATCTCCAAGGCCTCCAACTTTGAGCGCTTTGTGTTTGACCTGGTTGGCCGCGATGGTGCCAAGGTGCGTGAGCTGTGGAGCAAGGTAGATGCAGGCGGTGCTTTTGATCTCAATGCCGATGGCTGGTTTGCCAAGGTGGCTGATTATGGCTTTGTTTCTGGCAGCAGCAATCATGCGCACCGCATGCAGACCATCAAGCAAACTCAAGCCCAGTATGGCGTGACTATAGATACCCACACCGCTGATGGCCTCAAGGTGGCGCTGGAGCACAGAAGCGCAGACACGCCCATGCTGGTGCTGGAGACTGCGCTGCCCGCCAAGTTTGAAGATGCCATTGTTGAAGCGCTGGGTCACAAGCCACAACGCCCTGCCAGCCTGGAAGGGCTGGAACAGCTACCACAGCGTTTTGAGGTGATGGACGCGGATACCGACGCGATCAAAGCCTTTATTGTTGCTCATATTGAATAATCAGGAGATGTCATGAAGGTCTACCACGACCTAGTGCGCCATGTGCTGGAACACGGCCACAAGAAGGAAGACCGCACCGGCACTGGCACTTTGTCCGTGTTTGGTTACCAGATGCGCTTTAACCTGGCAGAGGGTTTTCCGCTGCTGACCACCAAGAAGGTGCATCTGAAGTCGATTATTCATGAGCTGCTGTGGTTTTTGCAGGGCAGCACCAATATTGATTACCTCAAGCAGCATGGCGTGACCATCTGGGATGAGTGGGCGGATGCCCAGGGCAACCTCGGCCCGGTATACGGCTATCAGTGGCGTAACTGGCCCAAGCCAGATGGCAGCCATATCGACCAGATCACGCAAGTGGTGGAATCCATCAAGCGCAATCCAGACTCACGTCGGCTGATTGTTTCCGCCTGGAACGTGGCGGATATTGAACAGATGAAACTGCCGCCGTGCCATGCGTTTTTCCAGTTCTACGTGGCGGATGGCAAGCTGTCCTGTCAGCTGTATCAGCGTAGTGCCGATATCTTCCTTGGTGTGCCTTTTAATATTGCCTCGTATGCCTTGTTAACCATGATGGTGGCGCAGGTGTGCGGCCTCAAGCTGGGGGATTTTGTGCATACCCTGGGTGATGCGCATATCTACCTCAACCATCTGGATCAGGTGAACGAGCAGTTGTCGCGCACGCCATATCCCTTGCCCAGCATGCACTTGAATCCTGAAGTGCAGGATATCTTCGGCTTCCGCTTTGAAGATTTCACGCTGGAAAACTATCAATCTCACCCTGCAATCAAGGCGCCAGTGGCCGTTTAGCAAGTTTACCCATGCGTTTCAGTTTCTCCCTTCATGCAGTTGCAATGCAGGCGCTAGGTAGTGCGCGCTGCCTGCCAGCTATTTTGTGTTTGCCGAAACATGACTTAATAAACTCGGCCATCTTTGGGTTTAGTAATGTCTGATAAGCAAGCTGCACCCACCATGTTGCGAATGGCACATATTCTGGCCGTAGGTCTGGCCTTGTTGATTGCGACTTTCTCCTTGGTGGGCATGGAGTACGCCTCCTTACGCAATAGCATGACCAATAACATGCAAGTGCAGATGCGCATCATGGCGCACAATATTGCGCAATCGCTGGTGGCGGGCGAGCGGGAGGTGGCCACCGAGGTGTTGTCCAGCCTGGCAGCCTCACCGGAAATTGATGCCGCAGTGCTGTATGGCGCGCAACAAAATATATTTGCCGAATATAAACGCAAGGGCAGCCTGCCGCAGGCTTTGCAGATGCGCGGTTTGATGCAGCATCAGCAGGGCACGGATTTGCATAAGAGCGAAGTCTGGCAGCCTGTGATGTATGAAGGCATGCAGATAGGGGTGCTATATCTGCGCGCCAACCTCAAACGTCTTTATACACAGTTGCTCTGGTATATAGGCACCACGGTGATGGTAATGCTGGTGACGTTGTTTGCAGCGGCCAGCTTGCTCAATCGCTTGCAGCGGGCGGTGCACAGTGCGGAGGAGCGTGCTGGCTTTCTTGCCAATTACGATACGGTAACTGATCTTTTCAACCGTCATGCCTTCAATCAGCGTTTTCAGATGCTGCTACACGAAGCGCGCAATAACAACACCATGCTGGCGCTGCTGGTGTTTGACCTCGATGATTTCAAGGTAATTAACGATAGCCTGGGTCATGACGTTGGCGATAAATTGCTGCGTCTGGTGGCGCAGCGCTTGGTGTCTGCGGCTGGGCCTTCCAATGTGGTGTACCGGGTTGGTGGTGATGAATTTGCCATGATATTGAGCCAGCAGGCCGATGTGGAAAATGTGCAGCTGATCGCCAATCGCTTTATCAGCGCGTTGACCGCACCTATCGTGATCAATGGCCGCAATCTCTATATAGGCGTCAGCATAGGGGCCAGCCTTTACCCCTATGATGGTGAAGATGCCGCGCATCTATTACGTGATGCAGATGCCGCCATGTATTACGCCAAAAGCCGGGGCAAGAACAACTTCCAGATGTTCTCGGTGGAAATGCATCACAAAAGCTCTACGCGCCTGGTGCTGGAAAGTGAGTTGCGGGCTGCGCTGGAGCATGGGCAGTTTGAACTTTACTATCAACCGCAGATTGGCCTGCCCGGCAATAAATTGATAGGCGTGGAAGCCCTGATACGCTGGCATCACCCACAACGCGGCTTGCTGATGCCGGGGAGCTTTATCCCCATGGCAGAAGAAACTGGCTTGATTGTGCCCATAGGCGAGTGGGTGCTGCGCGAAGCCTGTAGGCAGGCCATGGAGTGGAAAGAAATGGGCCTGCTGCTGCGCATGAGTGTCAACCTCTCTGGCCGCCAGTTCCGCCAGGAAAACTTGTTGGCTACCATCACCCAAATTCTGCAAGCCACGCACATGGATACCAGCATGCTGGAGCTGGAAATCACTGAAAGCGTGTTGATGGAAGATGCCGAAAGCACCATCACTCGCCTGAATAACCTCAAGGCCATGGGTCTGGAACTGGCGATTGATGACTTTGGTACAGGCTATTCCTCCATGGCCTATCTCAAGCGTTTCCCGGTGAGCCGTTTGAAGATTGATCGTAGTTTTATACGCGATATTCCGCATGATGCAGATGATGTGGCGATTACCACCGCCACTATCCAAATGGCGCATAGTCTTAAGCTGGAAGTGGTGGCCGAGGGCGTGGAAACCCGCGCCCAGCTGCAGTTCTTGCAAGAGCAGGGTAGCGATTTGGTGCAAGGCTTCTTCTTTAGTCAACCAAAAGAAGCACATCAATTGAGCGAGATGGCACTGGCAGGAAAGTTTTAGCGACTTATCGCTATACTAGTTTTTTGTCATATTCAATGGGAGTTTCTCCCGAGTTTCACTTTTTTATTTTATAATGGCCTCCGGTTTATTAACGAATGGAGACATAAAAATGAAAAACACTGTATTTGCATTGAGCGCACTTGTATTGGCAGTTTCCAGCAGCGTAGCCCTGGCTGACCATCACGAATTCCCCAAGAACAAGGTAGGTCTGGAAAAATGCCTGCACGCAGCCCTGCAAGCCAAGGCTGGCAACGTGGTCAAGGTTGAGTACAAGCTGGAAGGCAAGACCCCAGTTTACGAATTTGATATCGAAGCCAAGGATGGCACTGCCTGGGATGTAGAGTGCGATGCCAACTCCGGCAAGATTGTAGAAATCGAACAAGAAGTTGATTCCGCTGATCACCCTCTGTTCAAGGAAAAAGCCAAGGTTAGCGAAGCAGATGCTCGCAAGACAGCACTGGCTGCACACCCAGGTGAAATCATCGAAGTTGAATACGAAATTGAAAAGGACGGCGCTGCTTCCTACGAGTTCGATATCAAGACCAAGGATGGCAAAGAGTTCAAGGTAGAAGTTGATGCGACTACTGGCAAGATCGTAGAAGCTCATCAAGAGTTCTACCAAATCGGTAAGGAATAAAAGTTTTACGACTGGACGGACAGTCAACGCTCCTTAGGGAGCGTTTTTTTTTGGCTGGCGTTTATAGCTCTGGGCTGCTCAAAACTCAGAAGTTAAATAGCCGTCAGGGTTAAATAGCCGTCAGGGTTAAGTAGGCGCGCGGGTTAAGTAGGCCTAAGAGAAGTTAAAACGCGGCAGGTTAGCCAGCGTTGCATCGGGGCAGATGGAGGCTTGGTTTTAATGCTGGCCGCGTGTAGGCCCCAAGCCTCTGGGGTGCTTTATTCCTTGATCGTTACCGATTCAATAATAATGTTCTGATATGGCGCATCGCCGCCATCTGTGGGGGTCAGTGCAATGCGTTGCACCACGTCCATACCCTTGATTACACGTCCAAAAACGGTATAACCCCAACCAGTCTCCGAACGCTCGCTGAAGTTCAGCGAGGCATTGTTGTTTACATTGATAAAAAATTGATCAGAAGCCGAGTGCGGGTCACCAGTACGTGCCATGGCGATGGTGCCAGTGGCATTGGTGAGGCCGTTGTCGGCTTCATTGCGGATGGGTGCATGGGTGGGCTTGAGTTCGTAATTGGTATCCATGCCACCCCCCTGAATCATGAAGCCTGCAATCACGCGGTGAAAAATGGTGCCTGCGTAATGGCCTTCCTTGGCATAACGCACGAAATTGGCCACGGAGTTAGGGGCTTTTTCGCTGTTGAGGTCGACAATGATCAGGCCCTGATTGGTCTGTATCTCAGCCAAAGGTTGCGCCAGTGCGGGCAAGGGGCCGAGCAGGGCTAATAACAACAATGGAAGGTGTAGGGACTTGGTCATGTTCTATCCTTAATGGCAGGTTGTTGCAGAGGGGGAGGCCGCTTGGGCCACTAATGGGGTAAACAACGCCACCAGTCCCTCCAGGTTGACATGGTTGAGTGCATAGCTAGCTTCGGCCTGTACCACAGGCTTGGCATGATAGGCCACGCCGCAACCAGCGGCTGCCATCATGCGCAGGTCGTTGGCACCATCGCCTATGGCTACCACTTGGTCTTGTCTCAGGCCCAGCTCTTGGCGGAAGCGCTCGAGATAATCGGCCTTGGCTTGCGCATCGAGGATATTGCCCAGCAGGCGTCCGGTGAGCTTGCCATCAATAATTTCCAGGGTGTTGGCGCGCGCGACATCCAGGCCCAGCATGGCTTGTACGCGGTCGGCAAAGAAGTCAAAGCCGCCAGAAACCAGCATGGTTTTGATGTTGTGCTGCTTGCAGGCTTGTATCCAGGCTTGCGCGCCCGGGGTGAGTTGCAGGCGCTCATCAATGACACGTTGCAGTGCCGTGGCATCCAGCCCTTTTAGCAGGGCAACGCGCTGACGCAGGCTTTCGGCAAATTCAATCTCGCCGCGCATGGAGCTTTCGGTGATGGCGGCCACTTGCGGTTTCAAGCCCTGCATATCGGCAATTTCGTCTATGCACTCTATGGTAATCAGGGTGGAATCCATGTCCATGACGGCCAGGCCCAGGTTGTTGAGGTTGTGCTTGTCGTCTACCAGCGCGATATCCAGGTTTTGTTCCAGGCAGAAGGCGCGCAGCTCAGGCGTGATTTCATGCTGGTTAGGCAGCATGTAGGCATGCTCGGCGGTCTGGATAAACTGCTGGTGCGGATTGGCACTGCTGAGTTGATGGATATGAGTCAGTTGCGGGTAGCTGATGGCAAGACCCTGGATGACGATACGCATAGGTGTGAGTCGCTGCAGAAGACGAAAAAAGTAAGCCGCCATTATACATAGCCTGCTCGGACTGGTCTGGTGCCGCAAAATATGCCTCAGGTTCATGACTGTAACTGAGCAGCCAGCACAGCCCAAGCTGGCGCAAGACGGGGTTTTGCGCGAAAATACAGCATTAGCCCATTACCAAAAGTAAAAACATGAATTTGCATGAGTATCAGGCCAAGGCCTTGCTGCAGCGTTATGGTCTGACCGTGCCGCGTAGCCAGGTGGCAGAGTCGGCATTGGCGGCAGTGGATGCCGCGCGCGCCCTTGAGGGTGATGCCTGGGTAGTCAAGGCCCAGGTGCATGCGGGTGGCCGCGGCAAAGCTGGTGGCGTCAAGCTGGTACGCAGCCTGGATGAAGTCAAGGATGTAGCCGCCAACCTGCTGGGCAAATCCCTGGTGACTTACCAGAATGCCCCCGATGGTCAGCCTGTCAGCAAGGTACTGGTTGAAGAAACCCTGCCGATTGCGCGTGAGCTCTATCTTTCCATGCTGGTTGACCGCTCGTTGGAACGTGTGGTGCTGGTGGCTTCTGCTGCTGGCGGTATGGATATTGAAGAAATTGCCCAGCATCACCCTGAGCAGATTTTGCAGGAGGTCTGTGATCCGCTGAACGGTCTGGTGGACTATCAGGCGCGCAATATTGCCTTTGCGCTGGGGCTGGCTGGCGAGCAGATTGCTGCTTTTACCCGCATTGCCAAGGGGCTTTACCGCCTGTTCAAAGAGAACGATCTGGCATTGCTGGAAATCAATCCCTTGGTGATTACCGCTGACGGTGCACTGGTAGCGCTGGATTGCAAGATGAGCGTGGATGACAACGCCTTGTATCGCCGTCGTGAGCTGGCAGAGCAGCGTGACTGGAGCCAGGACGATGTCAAGGAAGCCGAGGCGCACAACGCCGGGCTTAACTATATTGCGCTTAACGGCAATATCGGCTGTATGGTCAATGGCGCTGGCCTGGCCATGGCAACCATGGACCTAATCAAGCTGCATGGCGGCGCGCCTGCCAATTTCTTGGATGTGGGTGGTGGTGCAACGGCGACCACCGTGGCGCGCGCTTTCAAGATCATTCTGGCCGATAGCAACGTCAAGGCGATTCTGGTGAATATCTTTGGCGGCATCATGCGGTGCGACATTATTGCCGAGGGCATTATCACTGCGGTGAAGGAAGTCGGCATTGAGATTCCGGTAGTCGTGCGCCTGGAAGGCACCAATGTCGAGCTGGGCCGCAAGATGCTTAGCGAAAGTGGTTTGTCGATTATTTCCGCCCTGGGCCTGACCGATGCCGCCCAGCAGGCAGTTGCAGCAGTGAAGGTGTAAAGATGGCGATACTGGTTAACAAGAATACCAAGGTGCTGTGCCAGGGCTTTACTGGCAAGCAGGGCACTTTCCACTCCGAACAGGCACTGGCCTACGGCACCAAGATGGTGGGCGGTGTGACACCGGGCAAGGGCGGTCAACGCCATCTGGATCTACCTGTGTTCAACACCATGCGCGAAGCCGTACGTGAGACCGGAGCCAATGCTTCCGTGATCTACGTGCCGCCCGCATTTGCTGCAGACTCCATCCTTGAAGCTAGCGATGCTGGCATAGAACTGGTGGTCTGTATTACCGAAGGCATTCCAGTGCTGGATATGCTGAACGTCAAGGCTGCACTCAAGGCCAATGGCACGCGCTTGGTGGGGCCAAACTGCCCAGGCGTGATTACGCCGGATGAGTGCAAGATAGGGATTATGCCTGGCAGTATTCATCTGCGCGGCAAGGTGGGCATAGTCTCACGCTCAGGCACACTGACCTATGAGGCCGTGCACCAGACCACAGCATTGGGCCTGGGCCAGTCTACTTGCGTGGGCATAGGCGGTGACCCTATCCGTGGCATGAATTTCATTGATTGCCTGGAGTTATTTGAGGCAGACCCGGAAACCGAAGCCATCATTATGGTGGGTGAGATTGGCGGTAGTGACGAAGAAGCAGCGGCTGAATATATCAAGCAATACGTCAGCAAGCCTGTGGCCGGGTATATCGCGGGTCAAACTGCGCCTGCGGGCAAGCGCATGGGTCACGCGGGTGCCATTATCTCTGGCGGTAGCGGCAAGGCTCAAGACAAGATACGTGCGCTGGAACAGGCTGGCGTGATTGTAGCCAGCTCTCCGGCTGGCTTGGGCGAAGCGGTTCAGGCTGCGCTCAAAGCCAAGCGTTGAGACTCAGCGTAAAGGCCTAAGCGTAAAGTCTTAAGCGTAAAACCTCAGCATTATTTAAAAGATTAAGCTTTAAACACCAAGCAATCGCCATCTCAACCATTAGCGGGAATCGTATGTCGCGTCATCTCATAGCTGTGCTGTTTTGCTCTGCCCTGATTGCCACGCCCTTATCGGCACTGGCGGCACAGGAGCAAGTGCCCTATCTGCTGACGGTGGCATCCAAGGGTGATGTGGTCACGGTCAAATCCTTGCTCAACAGCGGCGTCAACCCCAACACCCGCGATGCCGATGGCATTACCGCCCTCATGTACGCCACGCGCAAGGACAAGGCTGATGTGGTCAAGGCCTTGCTGGAAAAGGGCGCGGATGTAAATGCCAAGGACAATGGCGGCTGGACGGCGCTGATGTTTGCAGCAAAGAAGAATTTTGTTGCCAGCGCCAAGGTGCTGCTGGATCACGGTGCAGATGCCAAGGTCAGGGATGAATCTGGCTGGAGCGCACTGGGCATGGCCGCTACTTCGGGTTATAGCGAAATGGTAGGCATGCTGGTGGGCCATGGTATAGACCCCAGCAGCAAGAGTGATGATGGCAAGAGCATTCTGATGTATGCCGCCAAGAATGGTGACACCGCCACCATTGCCACGCTGATTGAGCAAGGCGCTGATGTTTCCGCACGTGACCGCTTTGGCCTCACGGCGCTGATGTTTGCTGCGCGTGAGGGCAATGTTGATGCTGTGCGCCTGCTATTGGACAAGGGTGCCAAGCTGGATGATCAGGACAAGACCAAATGGACGGCACTTTCCTGGGCGGTGAAAAAATCGCAGACGGATGCTTCCAAGGTGCTGATTGAGCGTGGCGCAGATGTGAACCATGCCGATTCTGAAGGCACGCCCATGCTGCAATATGCGGTGAGCGACGGCAATGTGGAACTGGTCAAATTGCTGCTGGCCAGTGGCGCGGATGTGAAGAAGCGTGATCAGTACGGCCTTACTGCGCTGGTGTACGCGCTCAAGGGTAAAAAGCCGGAAATCGTGCAGATTATCAAGGATGCGGGCGGCAGCTATTAAGCTGGCTACCAGCTTGCTTTTCTTAATACAGCCTCGAATCTGCATCTTGATGAAAATTGCTCCATGAAAATTGCAATAGCCCAGATCAACGCCACCGTAGGTGACCTGGCCGCCAACAGCGCCAAGCTGCTGGCCTATGCCCAGCAGGCTCGGGCGGCAGGGGCCAGCGTGATGCTGAGCCCTGAGCTGGCTTTATCGGGATATTCGCCTGAGGATTTGCTGCTGCGCCATGATTTTAATGAGCGCTGCGACAAGACCTTGCAAGCGCTGGCACAAAGCCTGCCGCATGACCTGTTGGTGGTGGTCGGTCATCCGCGCAAGTATCTGGGGCATAGATACAATGCTGCCTCGGTATTGCTGGGTGGCAGCATTGTGCATACTTATCACAAGCAATTGCTGCCCAACCATAGCGTGTTTGATGAAGTGCGCCATTTCAGCGAGGGCAGCACTGCACTGGTGGTTGAGCATCAAGGTTGCAAGCTGGGCATTGTCATCTGTGCCGATGTCTGGGGTCCTGCACCTGCACAGCAGGCACGTGACGCTGGGGCTGAACTGCTGCTGGTATTGAATGCCTCACCTTACCATCTCAACAAACAAGAAGAACGCCATAAGGTCGTGCGTGAGCGCATTAGCGAAACCGGGCTGGCAGTGATTTATGCCAACCTGGTGGGTGGTCAGGATGAGCTGGTGTTTGATGGCGCATCGTTTGTGATGAATGACGAGGGGGCGCTGACCCAGCAATTACCCGCGTTTGAAGAGGCGCTGGGCATAGTGAATATCAGTGGCATACCCAACAAGGTAGCCCCTCAGCCCGCAGAGATCATTGGCTTTCCCAAGCTGGAAGCAGCAGTATACTCAGCGCTCAAGCTCGGCTTGCGCGATTACATAGAGAAAAATGGCTTTCCCGGTGTCTTGCTAGGTTTGTCTGGCGGCATAGATTCAGCACTGACGCTGGCAATTGCCGTGGATGCGCTGGGTGCCGAGCGTGTAGAAACGGTGATGATGCCTTCGGAATTCACCGCCAGCATGAGTCTGGAAGATGCACGCAGCATGGCAGCAGGGCTTAAGGTACGCTATCAGGAGCTGGCGATAGCGCCCGTGTTTGATAGCTTTAGCCACACGTTGTCTGACGTCTTTGCCGGGACAGATTTTGATACCACGGAAGAAAACCTGCAGGCGCGCATACGCGGCACCTTGCTGATGGCCTTATCCAACAAGTTTGGCAAGCTGGTCATTACCACGGGCAACAAGAGCGAAACTGCGGTAGGCTATTGCACTTTATACGGTGACATGGCCGGAGGCTTTGCGCTGCTCAAGGATGTTTCCAAGACACTGGTCTACCAACTGTCGCGCTATCGCAATACACTCTCGCCAGTGATCCCTGAGCGCATTATTTTGCGCCCACCCTCGGCTGAGTTGCGCCATGATCAGACAGATCAGGACAGCTTGCCGGATTACGCCGTGCTGGATGCCATACTTGAAGCCTATGTTGAGCATGATATGAGCCGTAGCGAGATTATTAATCTGGGCTATAGAGAGCAGGACGTAGACAGGGTCACCAGCTTGATAGACCGCAATGAATATAAGCGACGCCAGGCACCAGTTGGTGTCAGGATTACCGAGCGGGGGTTTGGCAAGGATAGACGCTACCCCCTGACCAATAAGTTTGTACCATGACAGCTGGCTTGGGCCGTAAGGCACATTGCCAATGTGTGTAAGACGCTAAGTCAACAGGAGAAGGAAAACCATCATGAAAAAAATCGAAGCCGTTATCAAACCATTCAAGCTCGACGAAGTGCGTGAAGCACTGTCCGAGATTGGCGCCAACGGCCTCACCGTGACCGAGGTTAAGGGTTTCGGTCGCCAGAAAGGCCATACCGAACTCTATCGTGGTGCCGAATATGTGGTGGATTTTCTGCCCAAGATCAAGGTAGAGCTGGTAGTGACGGACGAGATGGTTGATGCAGCCGTTGAAGCCGTGATCAAGGCCGCCCGCACCGGCAAGATTGGTGATGGCAAGATTTTCGTCAGCCCGGTAGAGCAGATCATCCGCATCCGCACCGGCGAGACCGACGACGCCGCGATCTGAGCTTAAGGCCAGCCATGCCAGTGGTCTGGAAAACCGTGTTGCTATTAGGCGTCTCCAACGTCTTCATGACGTTCGCCTGGTATGCACACCTGAAAAACCTCAACGACAAACCCTGGTACCTCGCCGCCTTGCTGAGCTGGGGCGTGGCGCTGCTGGAGTATATGTTCCAGGTGCCCGCCAATCGCATAGGCTACACAGTGCTGTCGCTGGCCCAGCTCAAGATATTGCAGGAAGTCATCTCGCTCAGCGTGTTTCTGCCGTTCGCCATTTTCTATATGCAACAACCAGTCAAGCTTGATTTTCTTTGGGCTGGCCTGTGCCTGGTGGGCGCAGTGTATTTCATGTTCCGTGCCACTTGAAGCCGGACTCGCCAGCACTGGGCTAGCTGCCTGGTGTACGGCATCCTCTAACTAGACTACGCCATTCCCCCATGGGCTATGCCTTGAAATGGAGTTAACAATGATCAAGATCAATCAAATGCTGCACACCGGAATTATTGTTGCCGACCTGCAGCGTTCACGCGATTTTTACGAAGGCCTACTGGGCCTGAGCCCCAGCGACAAGCGCCCGCCGCTGAGTTTTGAAGGCGTGTGGTATGACATAGGTATCAACCAGTTGCACCTGATGGTAGTGCCCAATCCCTATAGCGAGGTGGTGCATCCCGCGCATGGCGGCCGTGATTACCATGTCGCGTTTTCAGTCGATGATGTATTGCCTATCACCGCCGCGCTGGATTCTGCCGGAGTGGAATACACCATGAGCATGTCTGGCCGTGCAGCGGTGTTCTGTCGTGACCCGGATGGTAATGCGCTGGAGTTTTCTGCGGTTAAGTAAGCGCTAAGCGCGCATTCGAGATTGCTCTCAAGATAATAAAAAAGCCTGGCATCGCCAGGCTTTTTTCATTGATACGGCTGCTACTGCCAGCCTAATGTGAGAGCTTAGTGCTTGCCCTGGCTACGGCTTGCCAGCATGCCCGCAATCACCAAGGCCAAGGCTACGCCTTGTGCCGCCAGGGTCTGTATGGTGGGGAAGATACCCAGCAACGGCACGGTGATGAAGTTGATGCGGTCTGCAGTGATCAAGCCCGCTTCTTGTAGCGCGGCAATGCCGTTACCAGCAAAGATCACCGCCAACAGGGCCAAGAGTCCTGCCGTGGCGGCAAAGAATTTGCCCAGCGGCAGGCGCACACTGTATTTGAGGATGACCCAGGTCAAAATCGCCAGCAATACCATGGCGGCGACAATACCACCGATGACCGCCCCCTGGCCTTCAGGCCCGGCCTGTGCCCAGAGTGCTTCGTAGAACAGAATTACCTCAAACAACTCGCGGTAGACCGCGAGGAAAGATACGCCAGCGATGGCCCACCAGGTGCGCTTGTCCAGCGCAGCGGTGACCTGGCTGCTGATGAATTGCTGCCAGGCATGCGCATGCGATTTGCTGTGCAACCAGTAACCGACATAAAGCAGCATCACCGAGGCAATCAAGGCGGTAATACCCTCTGTCATTTCACGACCCGCTCCGGAAATAGTCAGCAGATAGCTGGCAACAAACCAGGTGATAGCGCCCAGTACCACGGCTATGATCCAGCCCAGGTGGAAGTAGGGCAGAGCGTCTCTGCGGCCAGTCTTGCGGATAAAGGCGCTGAGTGCTGCCAGTACCAGAATGGCTTCCAGACCTTCACGCAGTAGGATAAGCAGCGAGCTGACAAATGCGGTAGCGCCACTAAGGCTGCCTGCCACCAGTTTTTCTGCGGCATCATCCAGCAGGGTATTGATCTTGGTGATGCGGCTTTCTATCTGTTCTACGCTGGCACGTGATGCAATGGCGCTGCGCAAATCCATCATCTCGCGCTCAACTTCTATACGCAGGCCTTTATCCACATTGTTGAGGCCGTTTTCTATCAGCTCAAAGCCTTCAAGATAGGCGCTGATGGCATGCTGGCGTGCGCCAGCCACATCACCAGCGCGATAGGCCGCCAGCGTGGCTGCCAGCTTGCTGCGGGCGGTATCCAGTGGGTTGGCCGCCAGGGTTTGCAAGGCGGCAGGTTGTGACAGCAGATAGGCTTGCACATCATTCAGCTTGGCTTGTTCAGCTTCGGCAGGGGCGAGCATCACCAATTGCTTGAGTGTAGCCAAGGCTTCTTTGCCTTGGCCTTGCTGCCATTGCGTCTGACCATGTTGTTTCTGTTCAGCGCTGAGGCGCAGGCTGGCAACATAAAAAGCCAGGCTCCAACGGTCAGCCTCTGGCAATTGAGAGTAGGGCTGCATGGGCGTGCCATTCACACCCAGGGTGATGGTGTTGTAGAGGCCATAGACGCTACGCATGCGCATGCGCTCTTGCTCGTGGAAATTGCTGGGCTCAGGCTCTAAACCCTTTGCCAGTGGGCCATCCCCATGCCCTGTGCTGCCATGGCAGGCCGCGCAGGTGCTGGCAAACAATTGGGCACCACGATTGAGGTCTGGGGTTTCCTTGGGTGCTACCGTGAGTTTGTAAGCCTGAATCACCGCAAGGCGCAGGCTATTGGCTGCCGCAGAAACCTGGCTGCCTTCAGCCTTGGCAATGATCTGCTCGCGCAGGCTGGTGGCCTGCTGCAATAGCTGGGCTTGTTCAGGTGTTACGGGCAGTTCCTTGATCAGGCTGCCAGAGTGGCTGGCAAATTCCAGTTGCTCGGCATATTCCTCGGGGTTGAGTACTTCGCCATTCTTTACAAACTCTGGGTAATCAACGCTGACGTAATCCAGCATATGCACAGCGGTTTGAGCTTTCTCCTCGTCGGTCACCGCGTAGGCTGCGCTGCTACCCAGCACCGCCAATAAGGCCAGGACGCTGCTCAGCAGGCTGATGCATGACTGAATACGCAAAGAGTGAGGTGAACACGGCGCTGCAATTGGCCGGGTCAGGCTGGAATTGGTCATATTAGGTTTGAAACTCATCATTTAATGCGAATGGCTATTGTATCAATTTGCACCAAGCCAGTGCTGGCGCAATTGCTGCTGCTTGGCGCTGGCTGCTTGCTTGATGCTGAGCTTGCTGCCTTCCAGCGCATGATCACGCACTTGCAGCGTGGTGCTGAGCAGTTCATCTCTGCGGAAGTAATGCAGCTTGATCTTGCCAGGCTGGCGCTTAAGGAGTTGCTTCAAGCTCTTGGCGCTGGCTTTGAGTTCATCATGGGCAATAATGACATCGCCCGCCGCCAGCCCGGCCTGTTCCGCCGCACTGCCACTGAATACGTGGCTGATGCGGGTATCATCTGCCGCCAGTTGTAGCCCGAGTTGCTGGCGTACCAGGTCGGCCTCACCTGGCTTGGGTGTGCTGAGTTCAAGGCCAAATTTCGCTAGCAAGGTTTTCAGCGGTGGATCACCTACGCCCTGTACACAATCCCGGAATAGCGAGGCCAGTTTTTGGCCGCAGACTTCGGCAATCAGAGCCTGCATGCTGTCTTCTTCTACCAGCAGGCCGGAATTGCTATAGCGTTGCCACAGCGCGTGCATGACCATATCCAGCGATTTAGCCTTGAGGCGCAGGCTAAGATCCATCGCCAGCGCCACCAGAGAGCCTTTGAGGTAGTAACTGATCTGGCTGTTGGGCGTGTTTTCGTCGGGTTTATACAGCTTGATCCAGGTGTCAAAGCTGGAGTCTTCCAATGGCTGTACCTGGCGTCCGGGGGTGCGCAGATAACGCGTGATGTCTTTATCCAGCGCCGCCAGGTATTCCTGCTCACTCATGAGGCCGCAACGCACCAGCGCCAGGGTGTCATAGTAAGCAGTGAAACCCTCGAATACCCACAACAGGCGCGTATAAGCCTCGCGGCTTAAATCGGGCTGGCCAAATATTGTGGGGCGTATGCGCTTGACGTGCCAGGCATGGAAATACTCATGGCTGCATAAACCCAAGAAGTCCTGATAGTTGCTGGTTTCGTGCTGTTCGCCTTTGACAGGTAACCAACTGCGTGGGCAGATCAAGCTAGTGGAATCGCAATGTTCCAGCCCGCCGTATTGATTATCGGCTGCCGCATAAAGCAGAAAGTCATAACGCTGAAACGGTGCCTCACCAAAGAAGCGGATGTGATGCTCACAAATGCGCTTGAGGTCGCGGCTGATTGTCTTGAGATCAGCACGGTGGCGACCAGACACAATCAACCTGTGCGGCACACCCATGGCCTTGAATTCCGCAATCGCCAGCTCGCCTATCTCTACCGGGAAATCAATCAGGCTCAGATAGTTCTCGGCGCTATAAAGTCCATATCCTTGCTTGTCCACCTTGCGCGCTGGCAGGGTGGTGGCCACTTGCCAGTGGGCATAAGGTTTGCTCGGTTTGTGCAGGGTGACGCTGACGGGCTGTTCTTGCTGCCCCTCGACCTGTAAAAACAGGCTGCTGCCATTGAAATAGGCCCGCGTGTGATCAAGATAAGCGGTGCGTACCGACAAATCATAGGCATAAACCTGGTAACTGATGATCAGCGGCTGCTTGCTATTTGCCCCGGCTAGCGCTTCTACCTGCCAGCGACTTTTGTCCAGCTTGCGTACTGCCAGCGCTTGGCCGCCCTGGCTGGCACTGAGCTTGACGATATGCCGCGCAAAATCTCGCACCAGATAACTACCAGGCAGCCAGGCGGGCAGGGTGAGCTGCTGGCCTTGTGGGTCAGGGTCAGCGATATGGCAATCCACCGCAAACAAATGAGATTGCGGCGCATCCATGCGCACTTCGTAGTGTATGGCGTGTGGTTTCATGCGGCGATCAGGTCAGGTTAAAGGCTTATGTTAGCAGGCTGGGTAGGCTAGAGCGGCTATACCCCAGCCGCTGCATGGTAAAAAACCTGCGATTAAGCAGGTTTTTATTGAAAAGCCTGGCATCAGACAGGCTTTAGATGCGCTTAAGGCAAATTACTTGGCAGCAGGGGCAGCGGCTGGTGCAGCGGCGCCAGCTGGGCCTTCAATCTTGGCCTTGGCGCGCAGGTCTGTCAGCAGCTTTTCTAGGTTACGCTGTTGCAGTTGCTTTTGCAGGCCTTCCTTCACTTCATCGAATGCTGGTGGCTGAGTAGCGCGGGTATCTTCCAGCTTGATGACGTGCCAGCCAAACTGGGTTTGTACTGGAGTAGTGGTGTACTTGCCTTTTTGCAGCTTGGCAACGGCTTCGCTGAAAGGCTTGACCATGCCAGCAGGTGCAAACCAGCCCAGATCACCGCCTTTTTCCTGAGAACCTGGGTCTTTGGATTTTTCCTTGGCCAGCTTGGCAAAATCGCCACCTTTGCCGAGTTGAGCAATGATGTCCTTGGCTTCAGCTTCGGTGCCTACCAAGATATGGCGTGCGCTGTATTCCTTGTCACCCAGTTCTTGCTTGTACTTTTCGTAAGCCAGCTTAACGTCGGCATCGCTGACTGGGTGCTTCTTGACATAATCCTGCAGGAAGCTGTTAACCAACAGCTCACGGCGCGCCAGTTCTTCCTTGGCTTGGTAATCAGGCTGCTTGTCCAGGCCAGTGCGTTGCGCTTCTTGGTACACCAACTCGCTGCCAATCAGCTTGTTGATAATCACATTCTTGACATTGTCATCAACGGTCTGGCCGCGTGCTGATGCTTCCTTGGCGATGAAGTCATACAGAGATTGCTTGATGGGCTTGCCGTTAACAGTGGCCAGATTGCCAGCGCTGCCAGCTGCAAATGCAGGTTGGATCAGGCCAAAAGCCAGGGTTGCGATCAATGCGCCAGTGGTGAGTTTCATGTTTGTTCCTTAATCGGATTTTTTAGGAAAAGGAGTACGAAGATTTTTATAGTAATTTAAAAGCAAATAAATAAGCAATAACGCTGTGTGTAATTATATTTGTGCCAGTTTTTCAAGCTGTGCTGAACCACTCATTCAGAATGCTACGGCATTTGTAGGTCATCTGGATATGTGTGCAGGCTATTATTCCTTATTATTGTGAAACTAATATTTGATGAAATCAGAACTAGTCTGGGGTTTCTTCACTAGTTTCGTCACTGCTGTAAGCCTGAATACTCAGTGCATGGATGCGTGTGGGTATCATGCCACTTAAGGCCGAGTAAATCTGCCTGTGCCGCATCACTTGGGATAATCCCTTAAATTGTGCGCTGGTGATGGTCAGCTGAAAATGCCCCCCACCAGTATTTCCAGCATGTCCTTTATGTAGCGCGCTATCGTCACGAATCTCGATATGGCTTGGCTCCAGCACGGCAAGCTTGCTACGGATTTCTTCGATCAGCGTCATATTTGCAGCGCGTTAAACAGGCAGGGTTTTTCTAAAAGGTTTGACTGTGACAGTGGCATAAACGCCAGCGTTCACAAAAGGATCAAGATTCGCCCATTCCTGCGCGGATTCCAGTGATTCAAATTCAGCCACAATCAGGCTGCCACTAAAGCCAGCGGCCCCTGGGTCTACACTATCAATCGCCGGGAAGGGGCCAGCCAGCAACAAACGACCTTGCTGCTGCAAAGCTTGCAGGCGCTCAAGGTGAGGAGGCCTGGCTGCCAGGCGTTTTTCCAGGCTATTCGGGTGATCTTCGGCAATAATGGCATACCACATACTAGGGCTTCCTCTAGGGGTAACTTGCTGTTGAATAACAGAAAATTTCTGGATTTGGCGGTAACTGCCAGGGCTTTATTTGGGGTCTTGCGCGGTGATGTATTTGTTGAGCAGCAAGGTTTGGCCAATCACAAACACAAACATCAGGCCCATGGTGCCAAACAGTTTGAAATCAACCCAGGTTTCTGTGGAGTAGTTGAAGGCCACGTAGAGGTTAAGGAAGCCCAGCAGCAGGAAGAAGATGGCCCAAGCCAGATTGAGCCGGCCCCAGATAGGGTCAGGCATGGCTATCTGTTGCTGCATCAGGCTGCGGATCAGGTTGCGCTTGAATAGTAACTGGCTGCCTATCAGGGCCACGGTGAAAATCCAGTACAGCACGGTGGGTTTCCACTTGATAAAGTTTTCGTTGTGCAGCCAGAGCGTGGCACCACCAAACACCACAATAATCACGCCGCTGATGATGAGGGTCACATCGATCTTGCCTGTGGTGACCTTGGCCCAGATGATCTGCGCGATGGTGGCCACCATGGCTGCGGCCGTGGCTTCATAAATGCCGAAAAATTTGTAAACGATAAAGAAAAGGATGACGGGGAATAAGTCGTAAAGAAACTTCATGCGCTTGTCCGAGGCAGATCCGCAGTGCGAACCCAGGTTAGGTTTTAGGTTAAGCGGTATTTTGCTATGATTCCGCAAGTCTAACAAGCCGTTATTACCCAGCCACTCCATGCCCGCCCTGATTGATCTGCACAGCCATTCCACCGTATCTGACGGCCTACTCGCGCCCGAGGCATTGGTTGCGCACGCGGCTGCTCAGGGTGTGAAGGTGTTGGCCTTGACCGATCATGATGATACCGCTGGCCTGGCGGTGGCAGCAAAAGTAGCCGCCGAGCACGACATGCAATTTATCAATGGCGTGGAAATCTCTGTGACCTGGCGCAGACGTACCATCCATGTGGTGGGTTTGCGTGTGGACCCTGACTACGAGCCTTTGCGTGCCGGGCTTGAAAAAATCCGTGCCGGACGTCATCTACGTGCAGTCGGCATGGCCGCAAGCCTGAGCAAATTTGGCATTGAGGGCAGCCTGGAAGGTGCTTATGCCCATGCCCAGCAGGGCATCATCAGCCGCGCCCATTTTGCACGCTACCTGATGGATAAAGGTTATGCCTCCAATATCAAGAGTATATTCAAGCGCTATCTGGTCAAAGGCAAGCCTGGCTATTTCGAGCATGAATGGGCCAGTCTGGAAGAGGTCATAGGCTGGATCAGGGGCAGTGGCGGCGAGGCCGTGCTTGCACACCCGGGACGTTACGACTTTGGGCGCAGCAATATGCTGTTGTTGCTGGAAGAGTTTCGCAATCTTGGCGGGGCGGCAATTGAAGTAGTGACGGGCAGTCATACCGTAGATCAGTATCAGGAATACGCCAAGCTGGCCGCCATGTTTGGGCTCAAGTCTTCATTAGGTTCCGATTATCATGGCGCAAGCCATGCGTATATCGAGATGGGACGTTTGCCCGAGTTGCCGCGTGGCTGTGTACCGCTATGGCAGGATTGGCCGGAAACACTAGGCCTGAATGCACAGGCAACAGCACTGGCTTCATGACTTAATATCTTGTCATAAATATTGCCATCGCCTGGGCTGGTTTTTTAGGCTCTGGCTTTTCCATGCAAGTACTGTCGATTCAGATATTTGCAGTTCTATCCATCGCTCATCACCAGAGGTCATCACAAGTTGGCGCAATATTTTGTAATTCATCCAGATAATCCCCAGTCCCGCCTCATAAATCAGGCGGTAGCCATCCTGCGTGACGGTGGCGTGATTGCCTATCCCACAGATTCCAGCTATGCGCTGGGCTGCATGCTGGGCAACAAAGAGGCGCAAGACCGCATACGCGCCATCCGTGGCGTGGATGACAGCCACCATTTCACCCTGGTCTGCCGCAATCTGGCCGAGCTCGCCACCTATGCCCAGGTAGACAACAGCCAGTTTCGTCTGCTCAAGGCTAATACCCCAGGCCAATACACTTTTATTCTCAAGGCCACGCGTGAAGTGCCGCGTAGGCTGCAACACCCCAAGCGCAGCACTGTGGGGCTGCGTGTGCCGCAACATGCCGTGACGCTGGCCCTGCTTGAAGAGTTGAACGAGCCCATGCTCAGCATGACATTGCAACTGCCTGGGCATGATGCTCCGCATAACGAAGGTTGGGAAATCCGTGATGAACTAGAGCACCAGCTGGAGTTGGTGATTGATGCCGGAGCCTGTGCCATTGAAGCCACTACGGTGATAGACCTCACGGGTGAAAGCCCAGCCTTGATCCGGCTTGGCGGGGGCGACCCTGCGCCCTTTGGTCTGGAGGCGTAATGGAGCTGTCGCTGGTACAACAGATTGCCATTTATGCCCTGCCTGTGATTTTTGCCATTACCGTGCACGAAGCAGCTCATGGCTATGTGGCCAAGTATTTTGGCGATACCACCGCAGAAAGCCTGGGCAGGATTACGCTCAATCCGCTCAAGCATATTGACCCTATCGGTACTATTGCTCTCCCTATTGTGCTGCTAGCCGTGGGTAGCCCTTTTATGTTTGGCTGGGCCAAGCCCGTGCCAGTGGATTATTCGCGCCTGCAAAACCCCAAGCACAATATGCGCTGGGTGGCTGCGGCTGGCCCATTGTCCAATCTGCTGATGGCAGTGTTATGGGCTTTGGCCTACAAGTTGTCCATGAGCTTACCCGCAACAGTGGGTGTGCCCCTGGGCTTGATGGGGCAGGCTGGGATTCTGATTAATATTGTGCTGATGGTGCTTAACCTGCTGCCATTACCACCATTGGATGGCGGCCGTATTGCGGTAAGCCTGTTGCCTAACCAGATGGCGTACAAGTTTGCCCAGCTGGAACGCTATGGCTTCATTATTTTGCTGGTGTTGCTGTTCACTGGCATCTTATCCACCATCATGCTGCCTATTATTCAGCTGCTGCTGAGAGTATTTGGTGGCATTTTTGGATAAGCCTGGCTATTTGCCACCTGACGGGGCGCTGATATGAGCAGTCAGTTGCCGATTGATGTCCGTATCTATGGCGAACAGCTGGATACTATCCCGCAGGATTTATACATTCCGCCCGATGCACTAGAGGTTTATCTGGATGCCTTTGAAGGCCCGCTAGACCTGCTGCTCTACCTGATACGCAAGCATAACCTGGATATTCTCGATATCCCCATGGCAGAACTCACGCTGCAATACATGGGTTATGTTGAAAAAATGCGCGAAGACAGGCTGGAGCTGGCGGCCGACTATCTATTGATGTCGGCCATGCTGATCGAGATCAAGTCACGCATGCTGTTGCCCAAGCCTGAAGCCATGGCACATGAAGAAGACCCACGCGCTGAATTGGTACGCCGCCTGATGGAATATGAAGCCATCAAACTGGCAGCAGAACGTCTGGATCAGCTGCCGCAGGCCGGGCAGGAAATTCAGGTGGCGCGGGCTTACTACGAGCATGTGGCAGAAACCGTCTGGCCCGAGGTCAGCTTTGATGAATTGATGTCAGCCTGGCAGGCGGTGCTAAAGCGCGCCAGTCATTTTCAGCATCACCGGGTGGGGCGTGCCGAGTTATCCGTGCGTGAGCATATGAGCCTGGTGCTGCGTAGGCTACAGCAGGAAACCCTGCTGGAGTTCAGCCAGTTATTTGATGTGGTGAATGACGGCCTGCCCAAGCTGGTGGTGTATTTTCTTGCGATTCTGGAACTGGCACGCGAGGGCTTGTTGCGTATTACCCAGCAACAGCCTTTCAGCCCGATTTATTTGCAGGCGGCAGATGCGCCGCTGCTAAGCAGTCATTAGTTTGGGCTGAGCAAAAAAACAGGCACTCATGAATATGAACGATACTTCCAACAACAAGGCCTCTGCTGATCAGGCCACGCCTGCCCCCGCCACTGCGGCTTGGGAGGTGCAGGGCATTGCCGAAATGAAGCAGGTGCTGGAAGCCGTGCTGCTGACGGCGGGCGAGCCACTATCGCTGGATAGTCTGCTACGGCCGTTTGCCGGGCGCATGGAGCGTGCCACCTTACGCATGTTGCTGGATGAACTCAGACAGGATTGGCAGGGGCGCAGCATGGAACTGGTGCAGGTGGCCAGTGGCTGGCGCTTTCAGGCGCGGGCTGATTTGGCACCGTTTATTGCCAGGCTTAACCCTGAGCGCCCGGCACGGTATTCACGCGCAGCGCTGGAAATCCTCGCCATCATTGCCTACAGGCAGCCTGTCACGCGCGGTGATATTGAAGAAATCCGCGGGGTGGCGGTCAACCCCAATATCATGAGGCAATTCCTAGAGCGCAACTGGATAGATATTGTTGGCCAGCGCGATGTGCCTGGCCGTCCCTCGCTGTATGCCACTACCAAGACTTTTCTGGATGATCTGGGCCTGCGTGCCTTGTCTGAGCTGCCACCCATCCAGCATTTTGTGCAGCAGGAAATTCCGCTGGATATTGAAATCTGAGTGGGAAATCTAAATGCATCAGGGCGTAAGGGGGGTTGCTGGCTTATAATAGCGGCAATATTCTCAAGCAGCTCTCGCTAGGTTACCTCCATGGCTCGTCCTTTCAAGCAACAACGCAACACCCGCAGTCCCCTTGCCAAACCGGTAGCGGTCGATCCCGAAGCCACGCCGCAACGGCTGCACAAACTGCTGGCGCTGGCTGGCCTGGGTTCGCGCCGTGATATGGAAACCCTGATTGCCAGTGGCCGCATCACCATCAATGGCAAGGTAGCTGAAGTTGGCGCTGGCGTGGTGGCCAGTGACGTGGTACGTCTGGACAGCCGTCCGCTCAATCTGCCGTTTGAGGCTGAATTGCCGCAGGTGCTGCTTTATCACAAGCCTGAAGGCGAGATTGTCAGCCAGGACGACCCGGAAAACCGCGCCTCGGTATTCGACAAGTTGCCACGCGTACGCGGTGGCAAATGGATAGCCATAGGCCGTCTGGATATGAATACCTCGGGTTTGCTGATTTTCACCACCTCGGGTGAATTGGCCAATCGCTTTATGCACCCGCGCTATGAAGTTGAGCGTGAATATGCGGTGCGTATTTTCGGTGAATTGACCGAGGGCGAAATGGCGCAGTTAACTTACGGTATAGAGCTGGACGATGGCCCTGCCAATTTTGACAGCATACGTGCCCAGGGCGGTGAGGGTGCCAATCACTGGTATGAAGTGGTACTGCGCGAAGGCCGCAATCGTGAAGTGCGCCGCTTGTTTGAAGCTTTTCAGAAGCCAGTGAGCCGTTTGATACGCGTACGCTTTGGTGCCATCAACCTGCCACCACGCCTCAAGCGTGGCCAGATGATGCACCTGGATGCCAAGGAGGTATTGGGCTTGATGGAATGGGCAGAGCTGGAAGTGCCCAAAGGCCCGCTGCCTCAACTTTCCCCGCGTGAGAAAGAAAAGTTTGGCAAGGTGTATACCCCTAAAGCCAGACGTTCACGCTTTGATGAACCCGGTGCGCCTATAGAAAGCCGTGGCCCACGCCGCGTGACCAAAACACGCGAGGAAGGCATCAGGCGCGAGTATGATCAACAAGGCCGCAGGCCACGTCGTGACGAAGCCTCGGAGCAGGGTGAGCCTGCTCGTGAAGCTCGCGGCAGACGAGATAGTGCTGCTGCTCGTGGCGACAGCCGCACTGAGCGCGGTCGTGAACGCGTCAGCCGTGAATTTGAGCGCCCAGATAGAGCAGCCGCGTCTCCGCGGCGTGGCGCAGGTGGCAAACCCGTTGAAGGCATGACACGCAAGCCCGTCAAACGCCGTATCCGTCAGGACGCGGATGTGGCCGAGAGCAAGCCAGCTGCCAAGCGCACCCCTGCAAGCCGCGCAGGCTCAGCGCGCACTTCTGCCGCCAGAGCTCCACGCAGCACGCCACGAACTGCTGATGGAACTACTCCGGCTAAACGCCGCAAGCCTTAGGCGAGCAAGCTAATCGCTGGCAATAAGCGCTGGCAATGTCTAGTCTGCCAGCCATAAAACAAAAAACGCGTCATCTGCAAAATGACGCGTTTTGTTTTGAGTTTGTCATGCAGCACGCTGCATGACACTGGCCAGGCTAAAACAGCATTAAATCTATGGCCAGCAGCAGTCCGGCCAAGGCCACTGCGATAGACAGCACGGTAGGCAACCAGGGCAGGGCCATGCGCGGCACATCAATTGGCGGCAGGCTGGCAATGTAGCAACGATGATTGTATTGCGCGCAGAGTATGACCGCCACGCCACTCAACACCAGCAAAATCCCCAGCAAATCCGAAACCCAGCGGTGCGATAGCAAGTGATCTACCGCGCCCGGTGCCAGCAGCGTGAGAAACAAGCCAAACCTTGCGACGACAAAGCCGAGCGCCATCAAAGTCAGGCCAGAGCGCAGCCAGGCCAGCAAGGTGCGCTCAGCGGCAAAGAATACCCTGGGGTCTGAAGTGGCTTGAGCTGACATGGTGTTATCTATTGCTGCACTGCCCCTCAGGGCAGTTGCTCCTTGGTCAGCAGGAAGACAAACTCATTACCGGAATCTACTTCCAGCCAGGTGAATGGCAGTTGCGGATAGGCTTCGAGCAGCGCATCGCGGTTATGTCCAATTTCAACCACCAGTAGGCCATTGTCATTGAGGTGCTTCTTCGCCTCGCGCAGCAGGGTGGCGGTATGGTCCAGTCCGGCAGAGCCACTGCCCAGCGCAATCTGCGGCTCATTGCGGTATTCCTGTGGCAGCAAGGCCATGGAAGGCGCATCGACATAAGGCGGGTTGCTGATGATGAGGTCGTAACTGCGGCCCTCAAGGTTGCTGAACATATCCGATTCTATAGGCGTCACCTGGTCTTCCAGGCCATAGTTGCGGATATTGATATTGGCCACCGCCAGCGCATCGGGCGAGATATCCACTACATCAATTGCCGCATTGGGGAAGGTATTTGCCAGCAACACGCCCAGACAGCCACTGCCAGTGCAGATATCAGCAGCGCTTTCTATCATCTCGGGGTATTCAATCCAGGGGCTGAGGCCGTCTTCCAGTAGTTCGGCAATGAAAGAGCGTGGCACGATGACGCGCTCATCCACATAGAACTTATAACCCTTGAGCCAGGCTTCGTTGACCAGATAGGCAGTCGGTACGCGGTCAGTAATGCGGCGGCGGATTAATTCCTTGAGGCGGGTGCGCTCTGGTTCTAGCAGGCGCGCATCAAGAAAATTGTCCAGGGTGTCATGCGGTAAATGCAGTGCGGAAAGTACCAGCCATACGGCTTCGTCATAGGCGTTATCGGTGCCATGACCAAAAAAGATGCTGGATTCCTCAAAGCGGCTGACGGCAAATCTTAGCCAGTCACGCACGGTGTGAAGTTCTTGGGTAATGCCGGGAAATTTGATCATGTTAACAAGGCTTCCAGTGTGAGCTTGTAGGCGTGTTGCAGCGGCTCTATATCGGCCACGGCAACACACTCATTGATTTTATGGATGGTGGCGTTGAGCGGGCCGAATTCAACCACTTGTGCGGCGATGTCGGCAATAAAGCGGCCATCGGAAGTGCCACCGCTGGTGGATAGCTCAGGCTTGACGCCAAAGGCTTGCTCAATAGCGCCTGAGATGGCGCTGACCAGGCTGCCTTCCGGTGTGAGGAAAGGTTTGCCCGATAATTCCCAGGTCAGGTTGTAATCCAGGTCGTGGCTGTCCAAGATGGCATGCACGCGTTGTTGCAGGCTTTCGGCGGTGCTGGCGGTGGAAAAGCGGAAGTTGAACAGAATCTCCACTTCCCCCGGCACCACATTGGTGGCCCCTGTGCCGCCATTGATGTTGGAAATCTGCCAGGAGGTGGGCGGGAAGTAGTCATTACCCGCGTCCCAGACGGTATCCACCATGTCCTTGATCGCCGGGGCCACCATGTGGATAGGGTTTTTAACCAGTTGCGGGTAGGCAATATGGCCTTGTATGCCTTTGACGATGAGCTTGCCAGACAGTGAGCCGCGTCTGCCATTCTTGATCATATCGCCCACTACTTTGCTGGAAGTAGGCTCACCGACAATACAGTAATCAATGCGCTCATTGCGCGCCTTGAGCGCTTCTACCACCTTGACCGTGCCGTTGACCGCCACACCTTCTTCATCTGAGGTGATCAAGAGACCAATTGAACCGGGGTGATCTGGATGCTGGTCGACAAAAGCCTCAATCGCGGTAATAAACGCGGCGAGCGAGGTTTTCATATCGGCGGCACCGCGGGCATAGAGCATGCCATCCTTGATGGTAGGCTCAAACGGTGGTGTATGCCATTGCGCCAGCGGGCCAGTTGGTACTACATCGGTATGGCCAGCAAACACCAGCAATGGGCCTGTGTCACCACGGCGCGCGTAGAAATTATCCACCTCGCCAAAACGCATGCGCTCTATCTTGAAACCCAGAGGCTCCAGGCGTGAAATCATGAGTTCTTGGCAGCCCGCATCTTCAGGCGTAACCGAGTTGCGGCCCAGCAAATCCAGCGCCAGGTCTAGCGTGGCACTCATGATAGAAACAGCTTGGCGTAAGCTGGCTCGGTGTAACCTACGGCAATGACTGCGCCATCCTTAACCAGAATGGGGCGCTTGATGACGGAAGTGTAGGATTGCATGAGCGTGCTGGCAGAAGCGGCATCAGTAACCGCAGCCTTGTCCTGCTCGCTGAGGCCGCGCCAGGTCATGCCTGCGCGGTTGACCAGCTTTTCCCATTCTACTTGTTGTAGCCAAGTTTCAAGCGTGGCGGCACTGATGCCGGATTTCTTGAAATCATGAAAATCGTAGGCAATGCCTTGCTGTTCAAGCCAAACACGGGCTTTCTTCACCGTGCTGCAATTGGGAATACCGTATAGCGTCATAAACCATCATTTCGTTAAACAGTGAGATGGGCTATTTTACACCAGCGAGCTAGCTGTGCAGGACACTCAATGTGGCAGGTGCTTCATCCCACGCGGTCTGGCTGCTGGTAGTGCTGCCTTCTACATCACTTGGTGAGTTGGGAAATACTGGTTTCAGCAAAGGCTGCAATTGCGCCAATGGTGCTGGGTTGGCATAAATAAAGCCTTGCAGTTCATCACAATCCAGACTGCCCAGAATCTGGCGCTCTTCAGCTGTACTCACATGCTCGGCAATCACCTTCACACCATGCGCGTGGGCCAGTTCGATAATGGCACCCGCAATTGCCCGCGATTTGTGGTTGGCTGCCAGGTCAGCGGTAAACTGCTGATCCAGCTTGAGCTGGCGCAGGGGCAGGTTTTGCAGATAAGGCAGGAAAGAATAGCGGGTGCCAAAATTCTCCAGGCTGAGCCTGATGCCAGCGCCAGGCAGTTGCTTCACCAGTTCTGCATATTGCTCAGGCTGCTGCATAAAGGCAGATTCGGGCAGCTCCAGCAGCAGCGATTCCTTGGGTAAGTCATGGCTTTGCATCAGGCCAGCAATACGCTCTGCCAGGTCAGGCAGGCGCAATTGGGCGGCCATCAGCGGCAGGCACACTGGCAAAGTAATATGTTGGCTGCGCAATTGCTTGATAGCCACACAGGTTTCTTCCAGGAGCCAGTTGCTGATCTCCTGCATCAGCCCCAGGCTTTCTGCCATGGGGGCAAAGGTGGCCGAGGGAATCATGCCCTTGGTGGGGTGCTGCCAGCGTAACTGCACCTCAAGGCTGGTCATGGTCTGGTTGAAAATCGTGGCCCTGGGTTCGAAATACAACACCATCTCATTGCGTGCCAGGGCATTGTGCAAGTCCTGATGGGTTTCCAGCAGATCGTAAGAGCTAGGCTCCAGCCTGGCATCAAACAGGCGATAGCCAGGGCCATCACCGGGTTTGATCCGGTTCATGGCTGCCTGGGCGTAGGTCAACAACCTGTCGGCATCGCCATGCACAGGGTAAAGCGCAATCCCGGCCCTGACAGTCAATTTGATATCGTGATGCTCAATGGCAATATTGCTGCGCAGGATATCAATAATGCGCTGCATCACGGGCATGATGTCCTGCTCATTCTTGATGTCCTCAAACAACACCAGAAACTCGTCATGATCCTGATAAGCCGCCATGTCACAGCCACGTATGGTCTGTTGCAGGCGCTTGCCCGCCTTGCGCAGAATTTCTTCACGCACAGGCTCACCCAGGCTTGATGCCAGCCCCTTCAGATTGTCCAGCTTGATCACCGCCACCGCCAATGCATTACCCAGGCGGGTAGTGCGGCGTATGCCTATGCCCAGGTGACGCAGAAAATACTGACGGTTAGGCAATTGCGTTACCACATCCAGCATATTCATGCGGGTGAGGCGCTCTTGAGTATCTGCCAGCAGGCGGCTGGCAGGGTCGTCCTGCTGGGTATCCATAATTGCCAGAATTGAGGCAAACAAAATCAGCGCGCTAGAACCCAAGGCAATAATGATGGCAAACAGACTGGCAGGCAGTGCAGAAACCGTGGCACACACCGCATAAGGGTGGAACTCGGCGGCCGCCATGCCCAAATAATGGGTACCGCAAATACCAGCCGCCATCACACAGGCAGCAATCAAACGATTACGTAAGGTGTTTTGGCCAGGTTGATTGCTGGTTTTGAACAGCATGAACAAAGCAATCACCGCAGCGACGATGGAAACCAGAATGGACAGCAGCAGCAAAGGTTTGTCGTAAGTAATAGCAGGGAACATCTGCATGGCATGCATACCTGTGTAATGCATGGCCGCCACCCCCAGCCCCATGATCACACCCGCTGCCATTAGACGCTGCACCTTTAGCCCAGGGCGGCTGGCAATATCCAGACCCAGCCAGGAAATACTCACCGCAATTAGCCACGACAGCACAGTATCGTCCAGCCCATAACCAGTAGGTGTAGGCAGCGAGAACGCCAGCATATTAATAAAGTGCATGGCCCAGATGCCTGAGCCCATGGAAATGGCGCCTAGCACCAACCAAGCCTTGGCAATCATTGCCTTATTGCGCGAGACGCGGCCAACAAACACAAACGCCGCCAGCGATGAAATCAGCGCAATGAATATAGAGAGAAGCACCAGCCTGTAATCGTAACTGCCAACCATGATATTTCCTTGATTGCCCAGATGGGGGGTAACAGTACTAGCGCAACTTTTGTGCCCGGCTTGTCAGCAATCCATCATTAAAAATATTCAAATTCTGACGCGATATTTAATTCATTTTAAACAGTGACTTGTGATGAATATGTGCAGCAAGTTGATAGGCGTGGCCCGAGGGAAAAATACCTTTTGGTTGGCAGGTTTTGTTGGGGCTTCGACGCCACTGTCGGGATTTTGACGTTTGAGGTTTATCTGCGGTTTGAAATGGGAAAGGCGGGAGAGCAGGCAATGGAGTGGCTGAAGTTTGATAAGCAATATAAGCAAATATATTGACAATTAATAGTAATGGGTGTTTGCTAGCACTTATCCTCCCGGTTACTTAAATGTATCTATCAGTATTTACGCCAACGCGCACTTGGGGTGGTGCTACCTGGGTGATAGGCGTGGTCAGACGTGCTGAGCAGAGCCTATACGACAATACGGTTAAGGTTTATAGCTTGAGTAATAGTCAGGAGGGTAATACCAACATTGCGAATGACCGTTTGTTTGGCGATGCGGGCAAAGACTGGTTGTGGGGTGGAACAGGCAAGGACTGGCTGGATGGTGGCGCCGACGATGATGTGATTTTTGGGGGTGCGGATGACGATGACATTATCGGCGGCAGCGGCGACGATATTTTGAGTGGTGACAACCTGGGCTCACTGGTGTTGCGTGGCAGCAGCCACGGCTTTGATTTTATCGATGCCGGGGATGGCAATGACAAGGTGTTTGGCAATGGTGGAGATGACGGTATCTTGGGTGGGGCGGGCGATGATCTGCTATGGGGAGATGATGAATCCACACCGCTGGAGTTTCACGGCAATGACACCATAGACGGCGGCACAGGGGATGACAAGATTTATGCCGGAGGGGGTGATGATGTGGCCTTGGGCGGGGCTGGCAATGATTTGCTGGTTGGCGGCGAAGGTAGCGATGCCTTGTATGGTGGTGAGGGTGATGACCGACTGGTCGGCGATCTGGCGCTGGAAGAGGATGTTTACACCGGGACCAAATACTATGCTTCTGCCAGTGGCGTGATGATGACGGTGCTGAGAAATGCAGCTGGTGCCAAGAGTGTGATTAGCGGTGCCTATCAGGCGGATGAGTCCAAGTCTGGCGCTGATACGCTGGATGCACCTGTGGCAGCCAAGGTAGATTTCACTGGCGCTGCGCATGTGATATTTGGCGATGCTTCAGGTAGCGGCGGCGCAGCGGGCTATGTTTCCCTCAATGGCGGTAACGGTGGCGGTGGCAACGACACGCTGTCAGGCACCGCGCGCAGTGATTTGATCTTTGGTGATGGTTCAGGTGGGGGCGAAGGTCAGCGCACGGGTTCTGGGGGCAGCAACGATGGCCGGGCGGGGCGTGCAGGCAGCGGCAATGATGCCATTATGGCTGGCGAAGGTGATGACCTGATTTTTGGTGATGGCTTTGCGGGGGAAGAAGTCATTACAGGGTTAGGGCTAGGCGGCGCTGGTGGATATGGTGGCGGCGGTTCAGGCTCTGGTAACGGCTTTGCCAGTGTAGGTGGCGGGGCGGCTGGGGCAGGCATTGAGCCAGGCCAGTCAGCAACATTAGGCCCAGCCGCTGCTGGCGGCAGCAATATCTTTAGCAACGGTGGCTGGCGTGGTGGCGCAGGGGCCGGGGTTGGGACGCCAGGTAGCGCCAGCGCAGGTCTTGATGGTAGTGAGGATGTCATAGTTGATGCCTTGTCAGATGAGCTATACCAGCGTGTGCTGGCTGACCTCAATAACCGCCAGTCGCGGATTTACACGCAAACCATGGGCACCGGGGACGATACCCTGGACGGCGGCGCAGGCAATGACTGGATTATGGCAGGCGGCGGTAATGACATCCTGATTGGCGGTACGGGCAATGACACCTTAGATGGTGGCGCTGGTAATGACATCTATCGCTTTAATGCTGGCGATGGCAAGGATGTGATACAGCAAAGAGCCAATGGCGGTCACGATACCCTGGAGCTAGGCGCAGGCCTTGATGCTGCCAGCATGCAGTTGCAACGCAGCGGCAAGGATCTGATTCTGAGCTGGGCCAGTGGCGATGCCATCACCATACGCGATTATTTGCAGTATCTGCTGCCAGCAAACCGTGAAGGCGCTAGTGTCATCAATGATACTTTGACCCTGGCATTTGCCGATGGTAGCCAATGGCATGCTGCCGACATACAGGAGCATCTGGGTGTGGTGCGTTTTGGGGATGCCAGCGGTAGTGGTGGCGCTGCAGGCTACATCTCTCTCAATGGTGGCGATGGCGGTGGAGATGATGATGTGCTAAATGGCACTGCGCAGGCGGATATTTTATTCGGCGATGGCTCAGGTGGCGGCGAAGGGCAACGCACTGGCTCTGGCGGCAGCAACGCAGGCCGCGGCGGGCTTGCTGGTTCTGGCAACGATACCATCAATGGCGGTGCAGGCAATGACCTGATTTTTGGTGACGGTTTTGCTGGTGAGAATGTACTGTCAGGCTTGGGCCGTGGTGGTGCGGGTGGCTATGGCGGTGGTGGCTCTGGCTCAGGTAATTCCTTTGCCAGCATAGGCGGCGGTGCTGGCGGCACCGGTCAAGGGCCAGCTGCTACCCCAGGCCAGGGCGCAAGCTTGGGGCCTGAGGCGGCTGGCGGCAATGTGATATACAACAATGGCGTTAACAGAGGTGGAGCAGGCGCGGGTGTGGGTACTGCAGCTGACGGCGGAGCAGGCAAAAATGGCAATACAGATCAGATTACCGAAGCCTTGGATAACTCTGTTTATGAGCGTGTGCTGGCCGACCTAAACAATCCAGATTCTGCCCTGCACAAGCAGAGCATGGGCACTGGCAATGATGTGCTCAATGGTGGCGCAGGCAATGACTGGATCATGGCGGGTGGCGGGAACGATACTCTGGATGGAGGCACAGGTAACGATACTTTGTATGGTGGCCTTGGCAATGACACCTATATCTTTGGTAACGGTGCTGGTGCAGATGTTATCCGTGATCAGGACGCCACTCCGGGCAATCAGGATCAAATGTTGATAGGGCCGGACGTTGCAGCCGATCAACTCTGGTTCAGGCAGCTAGGCATGGATCTGGAACTCAGCATCATAGGCAGCAGCGACAAGGCCACCATCAGCAACTGGTTTGCTGGCAGCGAATTCCAGATTGAGCGCTTCCAGTTATCCAGTGGCCAGGCCTTGATCAACCAGCAAGTGGATAGCCTGATTCAAGCCATGGCGGCATTTGCCCCGCCTGCACCCGGCCAGACCTCCTTGCCTGCTGATTACCACAATGCTTTGACGCCAGTGATTGCGGCCAACTGGCAGTAAGCGCATGCCGAATTTGCCTTGCAAAAACGGCAATAAAAAACGCCCAGTGTTGAAACTGGGCGTTTTTATTTGAGCACTATTATTTGGGCACTATAAATATTTGGGGCACTATAAAGCGTGCCAGGCTAGCGCTTAGATACCACGCAGCAGTTCGTTGATACCAACTTTGCCCAGGGTCTTTTCGTCTACCTTCTTCACAATCACTGCGCAATACAGGCTGTAGCTACCATCCTTGGAAGGCAGGTTGCCGGAAACCACCACAGAACCGGAAGGCACGCGGCCATAGGTCACTTCGCCAGTTTCGCGGTCGTAGATCTTGGTGCTTTGGCCGATATACACACCCATGGAAATCACGCAGTTGTCTTCAACCACAACGCCTTCAACAACTTCAGAGCGTGCGCCTATGAAGCAATTGTCGCCGATGATGGTAGGGCCAGCCTGAACTGGTTCCAGCACGCCACCAATACCAACACCGCCAGACAAGTGAACGTTTTTGCCGATCTGGGCGCAGGAGCCAACGGTAGCCCAGGTATCTACCATGGTGCCTTCACCGACATAAGCGCCGATGTTGACGTAGGAAGGCATCAGCACGGCATTCTTGGCAATGAAAGAGCCGCGACGCACGATGGCGTTAGGTACTACGCGGAAACCGCCAGCCTTGAAATCAGCTTCAGTGTAGTTGGCAAACTTGGGAGGTACTTTGTCGAAATAACGGGTAACACCGTCATCCAGCAGCACATTGTCTTCTAGGCGGAAGGACAGCAGCACTGCTTTCTTGATCCACTGATGAGTCACCCAGTTCTGGCCGTCGGTACGCTCGGCAACACGCAGTTTGCCGCTGTCCAGATCAGCGATAACGCTGAATACTGCATCTTTGATTTCTGCGCTGGCAGTGGCTGGGGTAATCTCGGCGCGACGCTCAAACGCGTCTTCGATAATGGCTTGTAATTGACTCATGACAGTTCCCGGATGAATAGCAAAAAAGCGCTATTTTACCCGAAAGCACAGTAAAACACCCAGCCATGGCAGCAACAGCTTGCCACGGCTGGATTGTCAGGTGATTAAGCCCCTGTTTGCTAGCTTATTGTTTACCCGCTTATTTGTTTACCCGCTTATTTGCGCTTGAGCGTGGCTTCTTCGTAAAGCGGCATGACCTTGGGCACCAGGCGCTGGATATCGGCAATACGCGAGGCATCAGAAGGGTGGGTGCTGAGGAACTCAGGTGGTTTTTCGCCGCCCAGTGCGCCCATTTTTTGCCATAGGGTAACAGCGGCATTGGGGTTGTAGCCTGCGCGTGCAGCCAGTTCCAGGCCTATTTCATCGGCTTCATGTTCTGCGGTACGGCTGTTGGGCAAGGTCAGCGCCACAGTGGCAACAGCCCCGCCCAGCGCCAGGGTTTTGACCGCATTGTCACCACTCTTGGTTGATAGCCCCACCAAAGCCGCAGCGCCCAGCAAGCCCATCTGCTGCACCTTGGCACGTGACATCTGCTCACGTACATGCTCGCGCAGGGCGTGGGATATTTCATGGCCCATCACGGCAGCCAGTTCGTCATCCGTAGGTTTGATCTGGTCTATAAGCCCGGTATACACCATGATCTTGCCGCCTGCCATGCAATAGGCGTTAACCTCTTTGCTTTCCTGCACATTGATCTGCCAATCCCACTTCAGCGCATCGGCACGGAACACGCCCACCTGCGCAATCAGGCGCTGGCCTATGGCACGCACGCGCTGGGTTTCTTTGCTGTCGGTATTGAGCAGCTTCTTGGCCTGTGCATCCTTGATGGTTTGTTGATAGGCCAGGCTGGATTGCTCTTCAGCCTCTTTTTCTGATACCAGGCTCAGAAACTGCTGGCGTTCCACGCCTACATTGCCGCTCTTGGTGGTACTGCTGGTAGCGCAACCCGCCAACTGGCTGCAGGCCAGGATCACGGCGAGAATCATTGGTGCTTTCATGCTTCCTCCTGATAAAACTATATAGTTGAGACGTTGTTAGATGTTGAGTTTAAAGCGTTAATTGTGCGCCCAGCTCCACCACGCGGTTAGGTGGCAGCTTGAACTGATGGGTAATGCTGTCCGCATTGCGGAACATGCCAATAAAGAGTTTCTCGCGCCAATAGCCCAGCTTGCTGCTGCCATTGGCAAACAACGTTTCCTTGCCGATAAAGAACGAGGTTTCCATGGTATCCAGCTGCAAGCCGAGCTCGCTGGCAAGCTCCAGGTCACGCGGCAGGTCAGGGTCATCCTTGAAGCCATAGTTGACCGTTATGCGGTAGAAACCGTGACGCAAGTTTTCCAGCCCCAAACGGCTGCGCTGGTCTATATAAGGCACGTCAGCAATATGCACCGTGAGCAGCACATTGCGCTCATGCAAGATTTTATTGTGCTTGAGGTTATGCAGCATGGCATGCGGCACGCCATGGGGGTTGGGGGTAAGAAAAATGCCTGTACCTTCAACCCGAGTCGGCGGGTGGGCGCCTATGGCATCAATAAAAGGCTCCAGCAGCATGGCATCTTCTTTCAGCCTATCCAGCAACAGGGTGCGGCCGCTTTTCCAGGTTAGCATCAAGGTGAAAATCACCACCCCTATCAAGATAGGCACCCAACCACCATCAGGAATTTTCAGGATATTGGCGCTGAAGAAGGCCAGGTCTATGGTCAAGAACAAGGCCACCAACGCCAGGGTGCGCGGCAAGCGCCAGTGCCAGATGGCGTGAAACACTATGCCTGCCAACAGCGTGGTAAACAGCATATTGCCCGTGACGGCAATGCCATAGGCCGCCGCCAGGTCACCCGAGGAGCCAAAGCCTATTACCAGCGCCATGACGGCCAGCATCAGGCTCCAGTTGATATAAGGCATATAAATCTGGCCTTTTTGCTGCTCAGAGGTATGCAGCACGCGCATGCGCGGTAAAAAGCCCAATTGCAACGCCTGGGCTGAAATGGAGAATGCGCCGGAGATCACTGCCTGAGAAGCAATCACGGTGGCCAGGGTGGCCAAGCCTATCAAGGGGTAGAGCAACCATTCCGGTGCCATCAGGTAAAAGGGGTTTTTGATCGCCGCTGCATCATGCAGCACCAGCGCACCCTGACCAAAATAATTCAAAATCAGCGCTGGCAGCACAAAAGCAAACCAGGCCAGTTTGATGGGCTTGCGGCCAAAATGGCCCATATCGGCATAGAGTGCTTCCACACCCGTCACGGCCAACACCACAGAGCCTAAGGCAACAAAGGCAACCCACGGCGAATTCAGAAAAAATTGCAGTGCATAGAAAGGGTTAAGCGCATACAACACGCGCGGCTCATGCGCGATATTGATAACGCCCAGCACCGCCAGCGTGGCAAACCATACCAGCATCACCGGGCCAAACAGGGCACCTGCCACAGCCGTGCCCTTGCTCTGCATCCAAAACAGAATAAACAGCACAAACAAGGTGATGGGGACAATAAACTGATCCAGCGCCGGGGCCGCGACTTCAACCCCCTCAACCGCAGACAGTACTGAAATGGCCGGAGTAATCATGCCGTCGGCATAAAACATACAAGCACCTATGATGCCCGCTGCCATTACCAGGCGCTGATGCTTGCCCTTGAGGTTGCGCCCCGCCAGTGCCAGCAAGGCCATGATGCCGCCTTCGCCGTTGTTATCGGCGCGCATCACAAACATGGTGTATTTGAGCGAAACCACCATGATGAAGGACCACAAAATCAGCGCCAGAATGCCAAACACATTGTCATGCGTCAGCGGTACCGGGTGCGGGCTGACCGCAAACACTTCTTTCATGGTGTAAAGCGGGCTGGTACCTATATCGCCAAACACCACGCCCAGGGCCGCGAGAGACAAGAGTGGCAGGGAGGTTTTGGCAGAACTCGATGAAGACATCAATGCTGGCTCAGGGACAAATATGCGGCCATTTTACAAGTCTTAACTCTAGATTGACACTAGCCCTATGGCATCAAGCAGCAATCCAGCCTTTATTTGCGTTGTTTGCTGCGCAATGCCGCCGCATAAGCCAGCCTGGCCCAGTGCGTGGCCTCGTCAGCCTGTTCCAGCATGTCTGCCGGGGCCTGGTGAAAAGACATAGTGATTTCCTTGCCCTGGCGCTGATAGCGGAAAGCCGGGAGTTGCATAGCCTCAAACTGCGGCCTGCTTTCATCGTCTGACTTGAGATAAAGCGTATCGTCTGCCACCAGGCCAAACATCAGGCCTTGATGGTAAATGCCGTAACCGCCAAACATCTTCTTGGCCTGTATCGGGCCAAAGTCATGCAATAACTCGTGTAGATATTCCACAAACTCATTCATGTTGGCGTGCTCCCGTATGCATCATCAGGCCATTAGGCCAAAAACCTATGGCTGTAGCTTGCGAATCTCGGCATCGGCGCTGCCCTTGCCCAGCGTCAGCCTGACCTGATCACCTGCTTGCAATTGCGCGCTGTCCTGTACCAGCTCACCATTGATTTTCTCTACCAGGGCATAGCCGCGTTGCAGCACCGCACGTGGGTTGAGATGAGCCAGACTTTGCTGCAAGCCTTGCCATTGTTGCTGTCTACGCTGCAACTGGCGCGCCATGGCATGTTGCAGGCGCAGTTGTAACTGCTCAAGGTGATGCCGCCTATGCGCAAGCTGTTGCATGGGGGAGAGCAGGCGGCGGTTGAGATAATCCAGTTGCTGTTGGCGTTGCTGTATACGGTTTTGCATCACGCGCTGCAGACGCAGGCCGGATTGCTGCACGGAGCGCAGCAATGCCTGACGGTCAGGTGAGGTTAATTCTGCCGCCGCGGTGGGGGTTGCCGCTCTGTGATCGGCAACAAAATCGGCAATGGTGAAATCGGTCTCATGGCCGACAGCACTGATCACGGGCAAGCGGCAGGCATGAATCGCACGGGCTACCACTTCTTCATTGAACGGCCAGAGGTCTTCTATGCTGCCGCCGCCACGGCAGACAATCAGCACATCACATTCTGCTCGTTCATCGGCGCGGCGTATTGCCTGTGCAATCAATGGCGCAGCGGTTTTGCCCTGTACCGGGGTGGGGTAGATGATCACTTTCACTGCGGGCATGCGTCTACGCAAGGTGGTCAGCACATCGCGCAGTGCTGCGGCATCGGCAGAGGTCACCACACCTACGGTAGCGGGGTGGGCTGGAATGGCCAGCTTGTGCTCGCTGGCAAACAAACCCTCAGCCGCCAGCTTGGCCTTGAGTTGCTCATAGGCTTCAAACAAACTGCCTAGGCCAGCGCGTTGCAGAAACTCTATGGTGAGCTGGAAATCGCCCCTGGCTTCATACAGCGTCACAACCGCCCTGGCTTCTACCTTGTCACCTTCACGTGGTATCCAGTCCAGATAACTATTACGGCCGCGGAACATCACGCAGCGTACCTGCGCGCCTTGATCCTTGAGCGAGAAATACCAGTGGCCGGAAGCGGCGCGCGTGAGGTTGGAAATTTCACCGCTGACCCAGAACAGGGGAAAGCTCTGTTCCAGAACTTCTCTGGCCATGCGGTTTAATTCACTGACGCTTAAGACGCGTTGAGGGTCTGTCATGAGGCTAATGGGCTAATGGATTAATCGGTTAGATTAATGCTGTGTTGAAGGATATGAATGCTGTGTATGGCCGTGCTATATATGTCGTGCTATGTATATACCTGCAATGGCAGGGCAAATTATCACCAGCGCTTGTCGCTGTTGCAATTTGCAAGCACGCATAGTGCGAACAAGGCCGATCCGTTACAATTGCAGGGTTTCATTATAAGCGCTGGGACTTTATACATGTTCAACAAACTGTTTGGCGGCCGTCGTGGCTATCTACTTGGATTCATCATCAGTTTCGGTTTGGTGGGCGTGGCACTGATAGTCCAGCAACGCTATAACCTGGAACCCTGTCCGCTGTGTATTTCCCAGCGCATCATCTTTATGGCATTGGGCCTATTGTTCTTGCTGGCTTTTTTGCATAACCCTGGTCACGCGGGCCGCAAAATTTATGCCTTGCTGCAAATAGTGGCCACCGCCATAGGCATGGGCGTCGCCGCCCGCCATATCTGGATTCAGGCCAACCCCGACAAGGTAATGGCCGAGTGTGGCGCTGGCTTTGACTACATCATGGAATCCTTCCCCCTGAAAAAGGCGCTGGATTTGATTTTCAAGGGCACAGGCGAATGCTCGGCCATTGATTGGACCTTGCTGGGTCTGACGCTGCCGCAATTGTCCTTGATTGCCTTTGCAGGCCTGACCCTGCTGGCGCTGGTGATGCCTTTTCTGCGCAAAACCTGGGGCTAATAACAGACACTAGCCTGATAGTCAGGCGGGGATTGCAAAGCCCATATTGCAGCAGCACGCATGAGAACACGGCAAGACCGCAAGATAGAACACACAAGGTTATATGTACAAAACACTGGACGATTTCATAGGCAATACTCCGCTGGTCAAGCTGCAACGCATGGCGGGCAAGACCAGCAACACCATATTGCTCAAACTCGAAGGCAACAATCCTGCAGGCTCGGTCAAGGACAGGCCTGCACTTTCCATGATCAAGCGCGCTGAAGCGCGTGGCGATATCAAACCTGGCGATACCCTGATAGAAGCCACCTCCGGTAACACTGGCATTGCCCTGGCCATGGCCGCTGCCATGCGTGGCTACAAAATGGTGCTGGTGATGCCAGATAACCAGAGCGTGGAACGCAGGCAAAGCATGAAGGCTTTTGGGGCCGAGCTGGTGTTGACGCCGCGTGATGGCAGCATGGAACTGGCGCGCGATGTTGCGTTGAAATTACAGGCTGAAGGCGAAGGCATAGTGCTGGATCAATTTGGCAATCAGGATAATCCGCTGGCGCACTATGAAGGCACAGGGCCTGAGATCTGGCGCGACACTGAAGGCAAGGTTACGCACTTTGTTTCCAGCATGGGCACTACGGGCACCATCATGGGCACTTCGCGTTATCTCAAGGAGCAAAACCCTGCAATCAAGGTCATAGGCGTGCAGCCCGAAGAAGGTGCGCAGATTCCTGGTATACGCAAGTGGCCAGAGGAATACCTGCCTAGCATCTATGACCCTAGCCGCGTGGACGAGCTGATTTACGTGAGCCAGAGCGACGCAGAGAAAACCACGCGCAAGCTCGCGGAAAAAGAAGGCATTTTTGCTGGCATATCCTCGGGCGGTGCTTTGCATGCTGCCTTGCAGTTATCCAAACAGCTAGAAAATGCCGTGATTGTTACCATTGTCTGCGACCGTGGTGATCGCTATCTGTCTACCGGGGTGTTTCCTGCCTAGGGCAAGCCGCAACCCCCTTTCACAACGGGCTGGCCTCTACTGCCTGCCCGTATTCACCTTGTTGTCTCGTCTCCTCTGCACTGGCATTTTCTGCCTGAGCTTTGTCCATCCCGCGCTGGCGTTTTCCAGCATCAGCATAGAAGCCGCCACGGTAGAAACTGCGGATACCCAGTTGCGCAATCTGCGCGCCGAAGTGAAATTGCCAGCAGCGGAATATTTGCAGTTGCATCTGGCAGGCGAGATCAAGTCAGCGGCAGATTCATCTCAAGCTCCGGCCCCCGATCACGTAAAGTCTGAAGCAGGCCACAGCTGGCAAGCAGCCAGCCTAGAGTGTGCAGCGCTAGTACAAAAGACCTTGCCCGCAGGCCAGCAGGAATGGCAATGCGCCAAGGGGCTGTTAAACCTGCAAGGCGCCAAGCTGCCTTTCAGCCTGAGTTTGCAACAGCAAAATCCAGGGTATCAACTGGCGCTGCAATTACAAGGCGCCAGCTTTAGTGATGCTGCTGGCAGCCATGCGGCGGAAAACCTGCACTTGCAGGCCACACTCAACCTTAAGCCTGATGTTGCAGCGCCAGCCAAGGCAGCGCCAGCCAAGTCTGCCCAGGCGCAAGCAAGGCCGGGCTGGCAATGGCAGCTTGGGCTGGATTGGCAGCAAGGCGAGTTGTACTGGCAACCCTGGTATATCGCCAGCGGCGGGCATACATTGCAGGCCAGCGGGCACTATGTGGGCGACACGCTCAGTGTGACTCAGGCCGCTCTGAATCTGGACAAGGTGGGCCAGGCCAGTGCCAGCGGCCTATGGCAGGGCGGCAAAATCCAGACCTTGCATGTGGATGCGCCGGATTTGGCGCTGGCGCCGCTTTATAGCTTGCTGTTGCAACCCATGCTGGCAGATAGCGCGCTCAATAAGCTGGAATTGGCAGGGCAGGCGGGTTTGAGCTTGCATATTGAACATGGGGAGCCAGTCTCGGCCTTGCTGAGCCTGAAACAAGTTGATATGGAAGATCAGCAGGGCCGCTTTGCGCTGTATAAGCTCCATGCCCACATTCCTTGGGAATACGATGCCGCCAGGCAAGTGCAGCTAAATTATGCGGGCGGGCATTTGCTGAAAATTCCGCTGGGTGAAACCAGCGTGCTGGCGGAGCTTAACCGTTACTCCCTGACCACGCCGCAACTCTATCTGCCCATACTGGATGGTGCACTAAGTCTCACCGATGTCTCTGCTACCCAGGCTGGCGGGCAATGGCACTGGCATTTGCGCGCCAACCTGGTGCCTATCTCCATGCCTGCGCTCAGTCATGCGCTGGGCTGGCCGCGCATGGAGGGTAAGGTGGCTGCCGCCATCCCCATGGTGACCTATAGCGCGGGCAATCTCACCACCAATGGTGATCTGCTGTTTCAGATGTTTAACGGCAATATTCTGGTCAAAGGCCTGCGCATGCAGACGCCACTGGGCAGTGCTGCGAGGCTGCAGGCTAATCTGGAAATGCAGCGTCTGGATTTAGGCGATCTCACGCGCACCTTCTCCTTCGGTGCCATAGAAGGCAAGCTGGATGGTGCAGTCAATCATCTGGAATTGTCCAACTGGCAGCCTGTGGCTTTTGATGCGGATTTCCACAGCAGCCCGGGTAAATACCGCAAGAAAATCTCCCAGCGCGCGGTGGAAAACATCAGTGCGCTCGGTGGCGCGGGAGCGGTGGCGGCCATACAGCGCAGCGTGCTGCGCTTCTTTGATGAGTTTAATTATGCCGATCTCGGCTGGCGTTGCCAGTTACGCAACGATATCTGCAGCATGAGCGGTGTGGAATATAGCGGGCCGGGTTATGTCATCGTCAAGGGCAGCGGCGTGCCTGCCATCACGGTCATGGGTTACAACCACAAGGTAGGCTGGAGTGACCTCATCACCAGACTCAAGCGCGTGACCGAGGGTAACAGCAGTCCAGTCATCAAATAGCTTGGCATCAGGGGCGGGCATCAGGGGGTTGGCGATCAAGTAAGCACATGTATCAACTAAGCTCGCAGCGGCCTTATCCTGGGTTACAATTTCGCCTGTGAACAAATGCAGGCCAGACGCGGCCTGAGAGGAAATATTCATGCTTAAGCAATTATTATCTGGCGCAGCTGTGCTGCTGGTGCTGGCCTTGCCAGCCTGCGTCACCATCAATATTTATTTCCCCGCTGCGGCGGCGGAAAAAGCGGCTGACCGTATCATTGACGATGTCTGGCAGCTCAAGGACAAGCCCGCACCCGCTAGCCAAGAGGAAAACAGCAAATGAAAGCAGGGATGAATATGACTTACTTCAGTTCCATTAAGCCCAGTCACATCAATACCAGAAAGTTTTTCGTCAATCTGGTGCTGCTGAGCAGCCTGGTGCTGGCAACGGCTTTGCTGATGACACAAGCCCAGGCCGCCGCTGATCTGGAAATCAACACCCCAGCCATTTCTGGCATCAAAAACAGTATGCAGACACGTCATGCGCAATTGTCAGGCTTTTATGCCAGCGGCGCGGTGGGCTTTACCCGCGATGGTCTGGTGGCTGTGCGTGATGCTAATGCCGTGCCACTGGCACAGCGCCAAGGCGTGAATGCCTTGGTGAGCGCCGAGAATAATGACCGCAATGCGCTTTACCGTGAGATTGCCACCGCCAACAGTCACCCAGAATGGGAGGCTGAGGTGCGCAGCACCTTTGCGCAGCGCTGGATACAGAAAGCGCAATCTGGCTGGTATTACCAGGATGGCAGTGGCTGGGTAAAGAAATAGCGCTTGAAATCACGATGACCCCCACCCTGATTTTTGATATTGAGACCGTGCCTGACACGGCCGGGCTACGTAAATTACTGAGCCTGCCTGCAGACACTAGCGATGACGATGTGGCGCGAGTGGCTTTTCACCAGCGACGCCAGCATAACGGCAGCGAGTTTTTGCCCTTGCACCAGCACCGCGTGGTGGCCATTTCCTGCGCGTTGCGCGAGGGCGATGGTTTCCGTGTCTGGACGCTGGGCAGTGTGGAGGCCGATGAGCGCGAGATTATCCAGCGTTTTTATGATGGCATAGAAAAATACACGCCCAATCTGGTGTCATGGAATGGCGGTGGTTTTGACCTGCCCGTGCTGCATTACCGTGGCCTGGTCCATGGCATAGTTGCACCGCGCTATTGGGACATGGGCGATGATGACCGTGAGTTCAAGTGGAACAATTACATCAGCCGTTACCATACGCGTCATCTGGATTTGATGGATTTGCTCGCCATGTTCAATGGTCGTGCCAATGCGCCGCTGGATGATCTGGCACAGTTATGTGGTTTTCCCGGCAAGCTGGGCATGGACGGCAGCAAGGTCTGGGATGCCTATAGCCGAGGTGAATTGCAGGCGATACGTGATTATTGCGAAACCGATGTCGCTAATACCTATCTAGTGTTTTTACGCTTTCAGCTGATGCGCGGCGTGCTGGATCAAAGCAGTTACGAACGTGAAATAGCACTGGTGCGCGACACCCTGAGCGGCTACTCTGGCCAGCATTGGCAGGAGTTCCTGCAGCAGTGGCAATCCAACGTTTGAGCGCCTGACACTTAAAATTTATCTATCGCGGTATTAATTGATATTGCGCCTAACTCACCATGCTCTCCAGGTTTAAAGCCTAGTGAGTATATTGCGGCAGCACCTTTTGAAATCTGGCTTTAACTGAAATCTGCATGAATACTCCAATCGCACATATCGAATCCCTGGACTATGAAGGTCGCGGGGTGGCACGCGTTGATGGCAAGACCATCTTTATTGATGGTGGCTTGCCCGGTGAGCAGGTGACTTATCGCACCCTGCGCCGCAAGGCCAATTACGAGGTTGCCGAAGTCAGCAAAGTGCTCAAGCTTTCAAATTTACGCACCACACCCGAGTGCAAGCATTTCGGCGTCTGTGGTGGCTGCGCCATCCAGCATCTGGATGTCACAGGTCAGGTGGCCGCCAAGCAACGCATGCTGGAAGATAATTTCTGGCATATAGGTAAAACCCGTCCCGAGCGTATACTGCCTGCCATCTATGGTCCATCGTGGGGCTATAGGCACAAAGCCAGGTTGCGTGTGCGCTATGTGGCTAAGAAGGGTGGGGTGCTGGTGGGCTTTAACGAAAAAGCCACCAGTTTTGTTGCGGATATGGATAGCTGCAAGGTTTTGCCGCCGCATGTGTCGCAACTGATCCCGGCCATGAAAGAGCTAGTAGGCAAGCTCAGCGTGCGCGAGTCACTGCCGCAGATTGAAGTGGCGGTGGGCGAACTCAGCACGGTGCTGGTGCTGCGCATCCTTGCGCCACTGCAAGCCAGTGATACTGCGCCTATCAAGGCTTTTGCCGATACCCACGGTGTGGAGATCTGGACCCAGAGCAAAGGCCCGGATACTGTGCAACCTTTCTACCCGCCGCAAGGGCCGGGGCTGAGTTATTCACTGCCAGAGTTTGATCTGCGCTACCCCTTTAAACCAACCGAATTCACTCAGGTCAACCCGCATATCAATCGTGTGATGCTGCGGCGTGCCATGCAGTTGCTGCAACCGCAAGCCGAGGAGCGCATTGCTGATTTCTTCTGTGGCTTGGGCAATTTCACGCTGCCTATCGCACGTAGCGGGGCCAGCGTATTTGGTATGGAAGGTTCGGCAGCATTGGTGGCACGTGCTCACGAAAGTGCAGCCCTTAATGGCTTGCAAGGGCAGGTGGAATACCAAGAGGCTGATTTGTTCAAGATGACGCCAGAATTGCTGGCTTCATTGGGGCACTTCGATAAATGGCTGGTTGATCCGCCACGTGATGGTGCGATGGAGTTGATAAAATCCCTGCCCGATGTCGCAGATGCAAATGCACCTAGCAAGCATGCGCCACAGCGCATTGTCTATGTGTCCTGCAACCCGTCCACGCTGGCGCGCGACGCTGGCATTCTGGTCCATAGCAAGGGTTACCGCCTGCTGGCGAGCGGGGTCATCAATATGTTTCCGCATACCGCCCACGTTGAGTCCATTGCGCTGTTCGAGCGGGTGTGACCCTGAGCCATTATGACCAGCCCTGACCACAAGCTTGCACATCCTGGTGACACGCATGACAGCAAAGCTTAGCCCGCCAGTCAGCATGACCCGCCATGGGGGCTATCAGCTATTGAAACTCACTGGCCTGGGCGTCTTGATGTTGCTGAGCGTGGTTCTGCTTGATGCCTGCAGCCGTGACCAGGGCAGGCAGGAAATCCGTAGCGTAGTCAGCCAGCTGCCGCAGACGCTGGACCCGCGCTATGCCACCGATGCTGCTTCTAGCCGCGTCAATCATCTGCTCTATCGTTCACTGGTTGATTTTGATGAGCACTCCAGGCCACGTCCCGCGCTGGCCAACTGGCGCGTACTCTCGCCACGATTGTTCCGCTTTACCCTAGGTAAGCAGGGGCGCCAGTTTCATGATGGCCGCTACCTGACGGCAGAAGATGTTGCGGCTACCTATCAGTCTTTGCAGGAACTGCCCGATTCGCCGCATTCGGCCGAGTTTGCCAATATCAGCAAAATAGAAGTGCGCGACGAAAATACCCTGGATTTCTTCCTGCGTGATGCCGATAGCAATTTTCCCTCACGCCTGATTGTGGGCATCCTGCCCGCAGAATTGATTGCCAAGGGGCATGACTTCTCTCGTGAGCCTGTAGGCAGCGGCAGTTTTAAATTTGTCTCGTGGCAAAGAGCACTCAAGCTACAGCGTGTGGCCGATAAGCAGGAAGTGGTGTTCGAGGAAATCCGTGACCCTACCGTACGGGTACTCAAGCTGGTGCGTGGTGAAACCGATATTTTGCAGGGTGAGCTGCCGCCAGAATTGGTGAGCTATCTGCAGAAACAACCTGGGCTGACAGTGGAACAGTCACAGGGCAGCAATTTCGCCTATTTGGGCCTCAATATGCAGGACCCTGTGCTGCAAAAGCCAGAGGTGCGTCAGGCCTTGGCATATGCCATAGATAGACGGGCGATTATCCAACATGCGCTGGTAGGCGGTAGCCGTCTGGCCGAAACCATACTGCCCCCTGAGCACTGGGCAGGCAATCCCAACTTGCAACCGCATGGGTACGACCCGGCCAAGGCGCGCCAACTGCTGACCCAGGCGGGCATCAAACTGCCGCTCAAACTGGTTTACAAAAGCTCGACCACGGTGCAGTGGGTGCGACTGGCCACCATGATGCAGGCGCAGATGCGTGAAGCCGGGGTTGAACTGGAGATACGCAGCCTGGACTGGGGTACTTTCTTTGAGGATATCAAGCGCGGCAATTTCCAGCTTTACGGCATGATGTGGGTGGGAATCAAGACCCCGGAAATCTATCATCTGGCATTCCATTCCACATCTGTGCCGCCCAAGGGTGCCAATCGTGGTCATTATGCAGATAGAAGTACCGACGACATGATTGCGGTGAGTGACTGGCAGCGCGTTGCTGCGCGCATACATGAACAACTGCCGTATCTGCCGCTCTGGTATGAAGGCCAGTTTGTTGCCATGCGCAAGGAATTGACAGGCTATACCCTACGCGCAGATGGCAGCTGGGATGGGCTGGAGCAAGTCAAACGCAAGCGCCTCAAATCGGTATTTCCAGGCCGTAACAGCGTGGAGGGCAGTTAGATGCAGATTGTGATTTCACTGAGCCAGCAGCTGTTGCGCTTGCTGGCGGATGATGGGGCGCTGATCCGGCAATACCCGGTTTCAACTGCGCTCAAGGGCGTGGGTGAGCAAAAAAACAGTTATTGCACGCCACGCGGACGACACCAGATACGCGCCAAGATAGGCGCTGGCGCTCCCTTAGGCACGGTGTTCAAGGGTCGCAGGCCTACAGGTGAAATCTGGAATGCGGAGTTGCACGCCGCCCAGCCCGGTCGCGACTGGATATTGACGCGCATACTCTGGCTGTCTGGCTGCGAGCCCGGCTTTAATCGCCTGGGCAATGTAGATAGCATGCAGCGCTATATCTATCTGCATGGCACGCCAGACAGCGAGCCCATGGGTGAGCCACATTCGCATGGCTGCATACGGTTGCGCAATGCGGATATCGCCGAGCTATTTGACTTGGTGCCCGTGCATACCACTGTGACTTTGCTGGAAGGTGACTTCGCTTGATCATAAAGCGGCTATTGGCAGTGCTGCCCGTGGTGTTTGGCGTGCTGCTGCTGACGTTTTTGCTGGTGCATCTGGTGCCTGGCGACCCTGTGGAAGTCATGCTGGGGGAATCTGCGCCCATGGCAGACCGCACAAAATTAAGGGCAGAGCTGGGCCTGGATCAACCATTGCTGACGCAGTTTGCGCATTATCTACAGGCACTCAGTCATGGCGATCTGGGCCGCTCCATCCATAGCCATCAATCCATTACCGAGATGTTGCTCACGCGCCTGCCTGCCACGGTAGAGCTGGCATTGCTGGCTTTATTGATAGCCATCAGCCTGGGCCTGCCGCTGGGCATACTCGCGGCACTCAAGCATCAACGCTGGCCAGACCAGGCCGCCACCTTGTTGAGCCTGACCTTGGCTGCCATGCCTTCTTTCTGGCTGGGGCCTTTGCTGATGCTATTGCTGGCGGTATGGCTGGGCTGGTTGCCCGTCAGCGGCATGAATGAACCAGCTTCGATTATTCTGCCTGCGCTGACCCTGGGCTTTGGCCTGGCAGCCATACTCATGCGTATGACACGCGCCAGCATGCTGGAAATACTCAGTGAAGATTTTGTCCGCACGGCTCGTGCCAAAGGCATAAGTGAACGGCAAGTGGTGTTGCGTCATGCCTTGCGTGCCGCCTTGCTGCCCATAGTCACCGTGCTGGGCCTGCAATTGGGCAGCCTGCTGGCCGGGGCAGTGATCACCGAGACCATCTTCGGCTGGGAGGGAGTAGGGCGCTTGCTGGTCGAATCCATAGAAAAGCGTGATTACCCGGTAACCCAGGCCTGTGTGCTGCTCATCGCTTTGGTCTATGTGCTGGTGAATCTGGCTACCGATCTGCTCTATGCCAGGTTAGACCCGCGCGTGAGGTTTGCCTCATGAAGTTGCTGCGCAATTTCACCAGCTATTGGCCACGCTGGGTGCTGGGGTTCTGGCTGGCGTTGGTCTGCCTGTCAGTATTGATAGATCTGGCACCTGATCGTATCTCGCTAGAGCATGTGCTTTTACCTCCGGGTAGCCTTGCCTGGCTGGGGGCCGATGACCTGGGCCGCAGCATCGCGGCACGCTTGGCGGCTGGCGCTGGTGTATCGTTAATGGTAGCGGTGCTGGTGACCGGGGTGACCTTGTTGACGGGCACTACAGTTGGCTTGCTGGCGGGTTATTACGGCGGCTGGATAGATAGGCTGCTGATGCAGGTGACGGATATCTTCTTGGCGTTTCCCGGCATACTGCTGGCGATAGCTTTTGCCGCTGTGCTAGGCCCAGGCTTGGGGAATCTAATGCTGGCTTTGTGCCTGACGTCCTGGGTCGGCTATGCGCGGCTGACGCGGGCTCAGGCTTTAAGCCTGCGTGAACGCCAGCATGTGCAGGCGGCCAAATCCCTGGGTGCGCCAGCCTGGCGCATCATGCGCAAACATATGCTGCCGCTACTGGCAGCCCCGTTGGTGGTCGAGGCTACCTATAGCATTGCTGGCCTAGTGATTGCCGAAGCCAGCCTGTCCTTCCTGGGGCTGGGCATACAGGCTCCACATGCGTCCTGGGGCAGCATGCTTAGGGATGGGGTGCGCTATTTGCTGGTGGCACCGCATTATGTGCTGGCGGTGGGCTTGAGTCTGATGTCGGTGGTGCTGGCCATCAATGTGTTGGGCGATCAATTGCGCGATGCCTGGGATATCCGTCGCGCTGGCAGTGATTAGTCAGTCTTTATTGATTGATTTAATAAGACGGTTATTCAACTCAGGCAATTATAAAAGGGGAGCATATGCAGCGTCAGCCGAATACACAACGCCAATACCGCTACTATGATTTTGTCATGGTTGCGTTTGTGGTGGTGCTGGTGTGCTCCAACCTCATAGGCCCGGCCAAGATTTCACAATTTGATTTGCCCTTGATAGGCACGCTGACCTTTGGCGCAGGGGTGTTGTTTTTCCCTATCTCTTACGTATTTGGGGATGTGCTGACTGAGGTGTACGGTTATGCGCGTTCACGCCGCGTGATCTGGACTGGCTTTGCCGCGCTGGCGTTTGCCTCGGCCATGGCCTGGGTGATTGTCGCCCTGCCACCTGCGCCATTCTGGGAAAACCAGCATGCCTATGAAATTGCCTTTGGCTCCGCCTGGCGTATCTCGCTGGCGGGTTTGCTGGCTTTTGCCTGCGGTGAGTTTGTCAATTCCGTGGTGCTGGCCAAGATGAAAGTCTGGACCCAGGGGCGCTGGCTCTGGACGCGTACCATAGGCTCCACCATTGTGGGTGAGGGCGTGGATTCTCTGCTGTTTTACCCGCTGGCCTTTTATGGCACAGGCATTATCCCTGATGACAAGTTGCCGCTGGTGATGCTGGCGCAGTTTCTCGCCAAAGTCGGGGTTGAGGTAGTATTAACGCCAGTCACTTATCGCGTGGTAGCCTGGCTCAAGCACGCCGAGCGCGAAGACTATTATGACCGTGACACCAATTTCAATCCCTTCCGCCTGCAATAAGGCCTTCACACTGGAAACCGTACTTTAGCCATGACACTAGGTCCCATTATGCTAGACGTGGTCGGCACCGAGCTTAGCGCTGCCGATATTCGCCGTATACAACATCCGCTGGTCGGTGGCGTCATTCTGTTTGCGCGCAATTTTGCCTCCCCAAGCCAGCTCAAGGCGCTGACCGAGAGCATACACGCGGTGCGCCAGCCACCGCTGCTGATTGCGGTTGATCATGAGGGTGGGCGGGTACAGCGTTTTCGTGAAGGATTCACGCGTATTCCACCCATGCGCGAGTTTGGCAAAATCTGGGATGAACATCCGCGCAAGGCCAGGCAGTTGGCAGAAGAAGCGGGTTGGATTATCGCCTGTGAGCTGCGGGCCCATGGCATAGATTTCAGCTTTACCCCGGTGCTGGACATGGACTATGGCGAGAGCCAGGTCATAGGTGATAGAGCCTTCCACGGCAAGGCTCAGGCTATTAATGAACTGGCGTTCTCGCTATTGCAAGGCCTCAAGCGCGGGGGCATGGCAGCGGTGGGCAAGCATTTCCCCGGTCATGGTTATGTCGTGGCGGATTCCCATGTCGCCATCCCGGTGGATGAGCGCGAGTTTGACCAGATTGCCCAGCATGACATGCAGACCTTCCGCCAACTGATAGACGATGGCATACAAGCCATCATGCCCGCGCATGTGATCTACCCCAAGGTAGACGACAAACCTGCGGGCTTCTCCGAGCGCTGGCTGCAGAAAGTGCTGCGCCAGCGTCTGGGCTTTAACGGCGTGATCTTCAGTGATGACCTTTCCATGGAAGGTGCAGGCGTGGCGGGAGATGTGACACAGCGCGCATTGGCAGCGCTGAATGCTGGTTGCGATATGGCGCTGCTGTGCAACCAGCCAGAACAGGCCGATGAGTTGCTGGCCAACCTCAAGTGGGATGTACAGGCCCAGAGCCTGGCCAGATTGGCACGCATGCATGGTGGCCGCCATCCCTCGGATATGGTCGCTTTGCATGAAGACCCTGACTTTATGCGTGCGGTGCATCAGGTAGGCATGGTAGGCAAGGCTGATGGTGAGCTGCCTTTTGTTTAGGTATTTAGGCTTTAGCCTGCGGGAATTAGCTGGGCTGAATGCTCAAACCCGGCAATATTGTTAACAGGGTGTTAACAATGCGCGAATAATCCATATAAATTAAGCGCCACGGTTGAAACTTTGCTGGTAATTGGCTAGTCTTACTGCCAGTCTTGGTTTAACCAGTGCTTGATTGATGGCTGCAATTGTTTTTAGCTTCATTGCTGATTAACCAGGCATCGCGTTTTTTATAGGGGAATACATATGCAAACGAATTACCAAGTCGCTAATACCCAGGCCTTGCCCGCAAGCGCCCACAAGGTATTGCGCAACACTTACATGATGCTGGGCCTGACCATGATCCCAACGGTGATTGGCGCATTCATCGGCATGACCATGAACTTCTCCTGGATGGCGGGTAGCCCCATCCTGTCCACACTGATCATGCTGGGCGTGATGTTTGGCCTGTTCTTCGCCATCTCCGCCAACCGCAACAACTCCTTCGGTGTGGTGCTGTTGCTGGCACTGACCTTCTTCCTGGGTGTGATGCTCGGCCCCATCCTGCAAGTCGCGCTCAATCTGCGTAACGGTGGTCAAATCGTCGGCCTGGCTGCAGGCGGCACTGGCTTGATCTTCCTGACACTGGCCGGTATTGGTGCCAGCACCAAGCGTGATTTCAGCTTCATGGGCAATTTCCTGCTGGTAGGCCTGGTGCTGCTGATCATTGCCTCCCTGGCGAATATGTTCTTCCAGGTGCCAGCTGCATCGTTGGCGATCTCTGCCGTGGCTGTGCTGCTATTCTCTGGTTTCATCCTGTTTGATGTTAACCGCATCGTACGTGGTGGCGAAACCAACTACGTGATGGCAACCCTGGCTTTGTACATGAACATCTACAACCTGTTTGTTAACTTGTTGCACTTGCTCATGGCGCTGATGGGTGAGCGTGATTAATTCCTAGCTACTGCAAAAAACCCGTCCTTGTGGCGGGTTTTTTGTTGGTATCATCCAGATGCTTTTCTTCTCTTGGTAATGCACTAATCCATGTCTGATATCACCGCCAGTTGGCCCTCGCTGGGTGCGGCCATTAAACAGCGTACGCCCGGTGTACCCATCACCAAATGCCTGATTGCGCTCAATCTGCTGGTGTTTGTGCTGATGTTGTTCAATGGCGCTGGCTTTTGGCATTCCCCCAATCAGGTACAACTTGCCTGGGGCGCCAATTTTGGCCCGGCGACTCAGGATGGCGAGTGGTGGCGTCTGGCCACGGCTTTGTTCCTGCATTTTGGTGCAGTGCATCTGACACTGAACATGGTGGCGTTCTGGGATGGCGGTCAGCTGGTTGAGCGCATGTATGGGCATTGGCGTTATCTGCTGATCTATCTGGCCAGTGGCTTGGGCGGCAATCTGCTGTCATTGGTGTGGCAGGGGAATCAGGCTGTATCGGGCGGTGCTTCTGGGGCCATTTTCGGTATCTATGGTGCGCTGATTGTGTTTCTCTGGCATGAGCGTGCCGATCTTGAAAACCGCGAGTTTCGTTGGTTATTTGGCGGTGCCTGCGTATTTGCGCTGGCCACTATTGCTCTGGGGTTCATGATCCCGGCCATAGACAATGCTGCGCATATAGGGGGTTTTGTCACGGGCATGCTGACGGGTGTGATCGGCATGCGCAGCCTGCGGGCTGAGCATAGCATCTCTAAAGTTGCCAGAATGGTAGGGGCTGGGCTACTGCTGGCAGCCATTGTGGTGATGCTGAACAACCTGCCTGTGCCGCGCTATCGCTGGGGCGATGAATTACTGCTGCAAAAACAGATTAACGCCTTTATGAGTGAAGATCAGGCCATCAACCGCTCCTGGCTCAAGATCATGCATGAAAGCAAGCAGGGCAATGTGACCTATCTGGAATTGGGTGAGCAAATCGAGAACGATATCTCTGAACGCTATCAGGAAAGCTATGAGGCCCTGAAACAACTGCCTTACGACCCAGCTTTGCCTTCGGCCGCCAAGCTGGAAAGCATACTGCAATACACCAAGCAAAAGCGCGATGCCTCACAGGCACTGGCCGATGAGGTCAAGCGTGGCAAAAACCTGCCATCGCGCCAGTAAATCTTCTGCCTAGTCGCGGGGTGCGCTGGCTCTGAGCTTTTCCAGCCCAGTCACTGCCAGCGACAATAGCCAGAGCAAGCCCTTAAAGGTATTCATGACCGGAATCAGGCTCCAGAACACGCTACCGAGTATCTGCCTGCAGAGCATGGATTTGAAACAGGCGGTCTTGTAGATGGTAGACAGCAGGCATAAACCCAGCGAGAAAAAATACACCACCAGATAGGGTTCCCAGGTCATGGCGACTCCTCTTCAAGTTTGACAGGTTGGGACTTTGCGGCTTTGTGCAATTGCCTGCGCTGCTGAAAAAATCGGCTCAAGGTGCTGCTGCAATCCTCGGCCAGCAAACCGCTTTCAACGCTGGTATGGTGGTTAAGCCTGGGCTCATCCATCAGATTGATGACACTGCCACAGGCCCCGGTTTTGTTATCGTGCGCGCCAAATACCAGCCTGGCTATACGCGCGTGCTGTATGGCTCCGGCGCACATGGCGCAGGGCTCCAGCGTGACATACAGCGTACAGCCTACCAGGCGGTAATTACCCAGATGACTCGCAGCATCCCGCATGGCGCGGATTTCGGCATGGGCGGTGGGGTCATGCCCGGCGATAGGCGCATTGCTGCCACGGCCTATGATCACGCCATCCTTGACGACAATAGCACCTACGGGCACTTCCCCAGCCAGCGCGGCTTCCTGCGCCAATGTAAGTGCCAGGCGCATGTAATCTTCATCATTCAAGGCTTGAGCTTTTCTATCCATAGGCGAAATTCTGCCACGGTTTGGTCTGATCTTGGCATGCCATAACGCAGCGCCAGGTAGAGCGAGGTAATCTCTTGCAGGGTTTGCGCATGTTGCGGCAATTGCTGGCTGGCGCGCTGGGCCAGAGCTGTGGGGCTTTCACTGGGGTGGCTATGGATACCCAGTTTAGCCAATCGACGTAAATAATCCTGATATAGACGTTGCAGCGGTGTGCTCTTGCCGCGGCTACGCCGGAATAGCAGCAGGCTAAGCAGGCCCAGTATGCTGAACAGGCCTATGAGCATGCTGCTGATCAGCCAGCTCCAGTCTACCTTCTTGCCAGTAAGGCGTGAGAACAGTTCAAGCTGGTGTTGCTGGTTATAGCCCAGCACCCATTGGTTCCAGCCGTTGTTGACTGCATCCCAGTTCTGGTAAAGCTTGTGCAACAGCGGAAATTCAGGCCTGGCCATCAGTGGCAGCACGGCTTCATCTGGCAGAGCGAAATTCAGGCCGCGTTCCACGCGAGTAGGCGAGACCGCCGCAGTGGGGTCTACTCTGACCCAGCCTTGATCCTTTAGCCAGACCTCGGCCCAGGCATGGGCGGAAGACTGCCGCACGATAAGGTAGCGCCCCACCGGGTTAATTTCGCCGCCTTGATAACCCAGCACCACGCGCGCCGGAATGCCAGCCGCGCGCATCAGAAAGACAAAGCTGCTGGCGTAATGCTCGCAAAAACCACGTTTGCTGTTGAATAAAAAATCATCCACGCTATCGCTGCCCAATGGCGGTGGCGACAAGGTATAGATAAAGCCTTGTTCATGCAGCATGTTCAAGGCGGTTTTGATCACTGCTTGTGGTGCTTGTCCGCGCCACTGCTGAGCCAAATCTCGGCTGCGCGGATTGCCGCTGGCTGGCAGTTGCAAGGTCAGGGCGCGCGTTTGTGGATTTAATTCCGCAGCTAGTCGGTATTGGGTTTGCGAAGTGGCGGCATAACGCATGCGCGTACGCACAGGTTTGTCCGCCAGCACCTGTCTGGATGGCGAGAATCTGGCATTGTCGGGCAGCGTCAGCGGCATATCCAGCATGAACAACCAGCGGCGGTTGTGGGGCTCAAGCGTGACACTGTAATTTAATTGGCTGGTTTGCTCTTGCTTACCCTCGCTCAGTGCTTCCGGCTCAGTGGCAGGGGCTGCCTGCTGCCAACGCCTGCCATCAAACTGATTCAGCACCGGGCCGCGCCAGTAAAGCAAATGAGCGGCAGGGATGCCTTGCTCGAACTCGGCACGGAATGCCACGGCAGGCGAAAGGCTGAGTTCACTGATGCTGCCGGGCTCCATCTCATCGGACAAGCCACTCATGCTTTTGTAGGCATCCTGCGGTACACCCCACAAGGGGCCAGGAACGCGAGGGAAGAATAAGAACAGCAGCAGCATGATGGGCAGGCCCTGCAATAGCAGGGCTGTGGTTGTGCGCAGCCGCAAGGAAAGCGCCATGGTGCCCTGGGGGTAACTGCTGCCCACCAGGCTGGCAGTCAGCACAAATACTGGCACTAGCAGATAAAAGCCCAGCAGCAGGGACTGGCTGAATAAAAAGGTGGTGATGCTGAAAAAATAGCCCGCAAAGATCAGCACCACAAAATCGCGGCGGCTATTGGTTTCCATGAATTTGAGCGCAATCATGAGGGCGAGGAAGGCCACGCTGGCATCACGGCCAAACAAAGTGCCATGTTGCAGATAGATAGAGCCTATGCCCAGCAGATTGAGACCCCAGAGCAACCAGACCTTGGGCATGGCCCAGCCCTTGATGTTGAGCAGCAGACGCCAACCGGCAAACAGCACAATCAAGCCTGTGACCCAGGGCGCAAAATTGCTGAAATGCATGGCCATGGTCAGCAACATGGCGCTCAACAGTATTACCAGCTCGCTCAGGCTGGGTGGGGGCAGTGCCTGGGCCTGTGACAAAACTGTGCTGGTAGCTGCACGTATTTTTTTGTCTTGATTGGTCATAGGCTGGGTTTACCTCTGCCCCAGCAATGCCAGCGCGCGCAAACAGGCATGGTAATGGGCTTCACCATGCGCTGGCTCCAGGGTGATGCCGGGCAATTGCAAGCCATAGCTGAGGGATTGCTCATGCGCATCCATCACCCAGCGGGTTAGCTGGCTGAGTCTATGCTCCAGGTTTTTGCCCGGCGTTTGCGCCAAGTCCAGCCAGCATTGCTCATGCGCAGCGGCATGGAAATCGCGGCTGTATAAGCCTTGCTCGCGCGAGGAGGCTTTCCAGTCTATGCGTCGTGGCGAATCGCCTGCCTGGTAGGGCCTTAGGCCGGAAAAATCATCGTCACCCCGTCGTAAAGTCTCACCTTCGCTGCCGCCGGGAATGGCTCCTTCAGGCAGAGGCAGGCCGGGCTCGGCGGGTGCGGGGTATATCAGGCAGCGCAGCGGGCTGGGAAAGCTGGTCCAGACCCGGAATAGCCCAGCCGGGAAGCTGGTGGAGAGTGCAATAGGCCCCACCTGCATCCAGCCCCGTTGTTTGCTGGCTAGGCTCAGCGTTAATGTAGCCGAGAGACCAGCGGCAATATCGGTATAAACCGCTGTTTCCAGCGCCAGGGCCGCGCCCACGGCATAGCGTGCACGTTGTCGATTATCACTCAGCTCCAGTTGCAGCTGGATATGCTGCCCGGCAAACACAGGCGCCGGGGCTGAGGCATTGACTTGCAGCCAGGCCAGGTTGCGCCAGGTGTGCAGCATGCTGGACAAGGCCATGCCGACAATAACAAATGTCAGCAGAAAGCCCAGGTTGAGACTGTAGTTGATTGCGGCCAGCAACATGCACAGCAACACGATGCCTAAACCCCAGCCAGCGCGACTGGGCAAGATGTAAATGCTGTGTGGCCCCAAAACAAGAGGTAGGGTAGGGGTAGGGCGCTGACGGCGCCAGCGTGCAGGGAGCTTAAGGGATGGCAACTGCATTCAGCAGGTATTGCGCACTATTGAGTATCTGTTTGCCAGCGCTGGCGGGAACAGCCTGTAATCTATGACCCACCACGCCAGGCAATACCGCCTGTATATCTTCAGGCGCAACGAAATCACGACCATGAATCAATGCCCAGGCCTGGGCGCATTGCCGCAAACCCAGCCCTGCTCTAGGTGAAAGCCCAGCGACAAATTGCTTGCAGTCACGGCTGTGCTGCAACAGCGCCTGCAAATAATCCAGCAAGGGGTCAGAGACATGAATGGCGTCAACGGCTTGCTGCAAAGCCAGCAGACCAGCAGCATCTATGGCCGCCTCAGGCTTATGTATGCCATGCCTGCCGCCATTGTTCTGCAGCAGGGCACGTTCAGAACGTGGGTCTGGATAACCCAGCTTGATGCACATCAAGAAGCGATCAAGCTGAGACTCTGGCAGCGCAAAAGTGCCAATATGGTGACCGGGGTTTTGCGTGGCAATCACAAAAAATGGCTTGGGCAGGGCGCGGGTTTCGCCTTCCAGCGTCACTTGACCTTCTTCCATGACTTCCAACAAGGCGCTTTGGGTTTTGGGCGAAGCACGGTTGACTTCATCGGCCAGCAATACTTGGGTGAACACTGGCCCAGGGTGAAACTTGAAGCTGGCGTCATTGCGGTCGTAAACCGAGATGCCAAGAATATCGCCGGGCAACAGGTCACTGGTGAACTGTACGCGGTTGAATTCCAGGCCCAGTACTTGGGCCAAGGTGTAGGAGAGGGTAGTCTTGCCCATGCCGGGCAAGTCTTCTATCAGCAGATGCCCCCGTGCCAGCAGGGTTGCCAGCGCCAGTTTGATCTGGGTGTTTTTACCCAGTATGACCCGGCTGGTGTTATTGAGGATGTTGGCGATGACTGCGGGGGGGCTGCTGCTCATAAGATAAGAATCACTCTACGCGTTGTTTCTGGCCCCAGCGTACCAGGACAAAAGTTAGACCCAGCATCAACCCCGCCCCTACCCAGAGCAGCACTTCCATCGGGTCTGGCACCACTTCTTGCACTGGCATGATGATGAGCTTGCGCAGTACCAGCACCATGGCCACCTCGATAAAGGTTTCCACCTCCAGTTTGGCCCCCATGAGGTAGCGTATCTCCGCCGAGATCAGGGCTGAGATGGACCAAAGCAGCATCAAAGTGCCCAAGGCATTGAGGAAGCCGTGTACCAGATTATTGGAAAAGACCGCGACCCTGACATCAAGGAAGAACAGCCAGGCGAACATCATGACCGAGACTGCCAGGGCCAGTCCTATCGTGATGTGGGCAAAACCGTTGAGCCAGAGCATGGCGCGTATGGTGTAACGGTTGATGACGTTGAATTCCCTGGGAAAATGGTTTTGTGCCATGAAACGCTGATGATCCTGTATCGTTGTTATTGTTGCCTGTTGTTTATTGCCTGCCTGCGTAATGCTCCCCTTGCGGCTGGCGCCATATCTGGTGCGGCTGTCCACGACATAAGCACCAAATTGGCAGTGTACTCAAATTTTGCCAATGCCGATATCACACTGCGTGATGCCGGGGCTAGTGCTCTTGCTGGTTCAGGCTGGGCCGGGCAGAAAATCCTGCAGCGGTATCGCCATGAGTTCCTGCAGCAACCATTGCTGCGCCTTGCCGCCATTGCTGCGCCAGGCGGTATAGCCAACCACGTCGGTCTTGGGTTCGGCGACTTGCCTGATAAGCAGTTCGCCGCGGGCAGCATGATATTCAGCCAGCCCGCGTGGCAAATAGCCCACACCCAGGCCCTTGATCTGCGCTAGCGCCTTGCTGGGGATATCCGGCACAGACAGGGTGTCCTGGCCATCCAATATGCCCGAGGTCTTGGGCGGTAGACTGCGTGAGCTATCGGCAGCCGATACCGAACGGTGTTGCTGGATATCCTGATTGCTCAGCGGTTCTGGCAACTGCGCCAGCGGGTGATGCGGTGCCACCGCAAAAACAAATTCCACCGTGCCCATTAGCCGCGTGGTGTAGCCACCGCCAGGTGGGCCTTCACCCGGTGCGCCTATGGCAATGTCGGCTCTATTGCTGATCAGCGCATCCCAGGTGCCACCATAGACCTCGCGCAACAGGCGCAAGCGCGTGCCAAAGCCCTGCGCATAAAAGCGCGTCATGATCTCGTACAAAGGTTCCAGCCTGAGCAAATCGCTGATGGCGATGCTGAGATCGGTTTCAACCCCGGTGGCCACCCGCCGCACACGGCATTCCAGTTCACCTGCTGCTTTCAGCAGGTGGCGTCCCTCACGCAGTAATTCATTGCCCGCATCGGTAAGCCTGGCCTTGTGGCCGCTGCGGTCAAACAGCTTGATATCCAGGCTGTCTTCCAGCGTGCGTATGGTATAGGTAATGGCAGAAGGTACGCGATGCAGGCTTTCTGCCGCTGCGGAGAAGCTGCCTTCGCGGTCTATGGCATCCAGCACTTCCAGTGCTTCTATAGAGAGCCTGATACTCATGCACTCAACTCCCTGGCAGGCGTGTCATGTTCGCGCACCCAGAACAAGGTAGCCCCTGCAATAGCGGCTGGCATCATGATCAAATTAAGCCCGGGCACCCACAGTGCCAGATAAACGCTGGCCCCAAAACCCAGGCTTTTCCAACGTCGTGCACGCAACCAGCTCAGCATGTCCTGCCAACCTAGTTTGTGATTGTCTGCCGGGTAGTCGAGATACTGCACACACATCATCCAGCTTCCCCAAAGCAGCCACAACGGGCTGGCCAGCAGATTGACACCAGGAATCAAGGACAGCAGCAGCAAGCCAGCTGCGCGTGGCAGAAAATATAGCAACTTGCGCAGTTCGCGCCCCAGGGTGCGTGGCACCAGTGCCAGCAACTCTGCCATGCTGAAAGCCGGGAAGTTATCTTGCCCGCGGATCAGCACTTCCACTTTTTCTGCCAGCAAGCCATTGAAGGGGGCCGCAATCAGGTTGGCAATCAGGGTAAAGCTGAAGAAGATCATAATCAGCAGCAACAGCACAAACAAAGGCCATAACACATAAGCCAAGAAATCCAGCCAGCTGGGTAGGGTAGCGAGCATGGCGTGCAGCCAGCCATCAAAACGTTGCACAGACCAATACAGCATCAGCCCGAACAACAGCAGGTTGATCAGCAGCGGCAGGATGACAAACAGGCGCAAGCCTGGTGTCCAGATCAGGCTCAAGCCCTGTAGCAGGTATTGTGGGCCAGCCAGCTGGCTAGCGGATGTAGGCGAGGGGTTCATAATTTTTGAACAATATATACAAATTTCTTTGCTATTAATACCGTTGGCGTTTCTCTACCATGAGCTTCATTGATTCAGGCAGCAAGCAAATCGTATTTTATACATTCAAGAATATTGAATATACCCAGCAACAGCATGCCCACGGCCCTGTTGCCACATAAGGAGCTTATGATGATCCAGCTAAGAAAGTCCCAGGAACGCGGTCACGCCAATCATGGTTGGCTGGATAGCTACCACTCCTTTTCCTTCTCCAGTTATCAAGACCCTGCGCATATGCAGTATTCGGTGCTGCGCGTGATCAATGAAGATGTAATCGCTCCCGCCATGGGTTTTGGCATGCATCCACATCGGGATATGGAAATCATTACCTATATGCTCAAGGGCGAATTACGCCATGAGGATAGCCTTGGCAATGGCTCGGTGATTAAGGCGGGTGATGTGCAGCGCATGAGCGCGGGTACTGGCATAGTGCACAGTGAGTTCAATGCCTCTAAGACCACGGTGGCACATCTCTTGCAGATCTGGTTACTGCCAGAACGTGATGGGATAGACCCAGGCTACGAGGAAAAGCATTTTGCAGCAGAGCACAAGCACAACCGCTGGTGCCTGATTGCCTCCAGAGACGGACGCGAAGGTTCGCTGCGTGTGCATCAGGATATTGCACTCTATGCAACAGTGCTGGCTGAAAATCAACAGCTGGAGTATGCAGCACAGCCAGGCCGCAGCCTCTATATTCAGATTGCCCGCGGCAGTGCAACACTGGGTGACAGCTTGCTGGAAGCCGGAGATGCCGCCAAGGTCGACGCGGCCAAGCTTGATGAGCACTTATCTATCGTTATTAGCGCTGGTGAGGAGGCCGAGATTTTACTGTTCGACTTGCCTGCGCATTCCACATTACCATCACATTAAAGGAAAGCATCATGAGCAAAATCGTTGTCGTGTATCACAGTGGTTATGGTCATACCGAAGTTCAGGCCAAGGCTGTAGCCAGAGGCGCGGCCAAGGTGGAAGGTAGCGAGGTCAAGCTGCTGAATGTTGAAGAGGCGCAACAGCAATGGGACACCCTCAACGCTGCCGACGCGATTATCTTCGGCAGCCCCACCTATATGGGCTCAGCCTCGGCGCAGTTCAAAGGCTTTATGGATGCAAGCTCTAGCATATGGTATCAGCGTGGCTGGAAAGACAAGGTAGCCGCTGGTTTCACCACCTCGGCCAGCCAAAGTGGTGACAAATTGAACACCCTGATTCAGCTCACTGTGTTTGCCGCACAGCATGGCATGATCTGGGTAGGCAATGATTTGCTGCCGGGGAACAATAGCAGCACAGGTTCAGTCAATGACTTGAACCGCCTGGGCGGTTTCCTGGGGGCGCTGGCACAGGCCAATAGTGACCAGGGGCCGGATGTGGCGCCGTTGCAGAGTGATTTGCTGACGGCAGAGCACCTGGGTGAGCGGGTTGCGCTCATTACTAAAAAACTGCATGCCTAGCGCATGCTCGTAAGTTGCAAGCTTAATAAACCTAAAAACACATAAGAGGATATGCAATGAAGAATTCAATCGCCAAACTCGGCCTGATCGCTGGACTTTTTAGCTTAAGCAGCCTGGCCATGGCCGAGGTAGACCATTACGAAATCGACAACAAGCATAGCTTTGCCAATTTCTCCATACGCCACGTCGTAGCCAAGACTTCTGGCACCTTTAGCGATGTGACGGGCAAGCTGTCTATTGATAAAGACAACCTTGCCAACTCCAGCGTTGATGCCAAGATCAATGTATTGAGCATCAATACCAGCAATGCCAAGCGCGACGAGCATATCAAGAAGGAAGAGTATCTCAATGCTGGCAAGTTCGGCGAGATTCACTTTGTCAGCACCAAGGTGGTGGGTACTACTGCTAGCCAGGGCAATGTAACTGGCAAGCTCACCATCAATGGCGTGACCAAGGAAGTGACCTTCCCGTTTGCAGTACTTGGCTTCGGTAAAGATCCCTGGGGCGGCCTGCGCACTGGTATTGAAGCCAAGACCATCATCCGTGCCTCTGATTTCGGCTATACCTGGGCCGCCAAGGCTGGTGCGCCTGTAGGTGATGACATTGAAGTCACCTTGCTGATCGAAGGCGTCAAGAAGTAAGCAGCATTCATCCATCTGGAAATTGATTGCACAGCGTCCGCAATTGCCAAGCACTTGCGGACGCTGTGCAATTTTGTATGCCTTAACGGCATGCATTCATGCATAGGAGTCTTACCATGTCCCAGGATTTGTTCAGCCCCACCAAGCTAGGCAGCATTCAGCTTGCCAATCGTATTGTCATGGCCCCATTGACGCGTAACCGTGCGGGCCAGGGCAATGTGCCACAGCCTATTAATGCCGAGTACTATGCCCAGCGCGCCTCTGCTGGCCTCATCATCACTGAGGCCACGCCTATTTCTGCTACTGCGCATGGTTATCCTGCCACGCCAGGTATCCATGACGCGGCCCAGGTAGAAGGCTGGAAGCAGGTGACCGCTGCGGTGCATGCCAAGGGCGGCAAGATAGTGCTGCAACTCTGGCATGTTGGCCGTATCTCCCATCCCTCGTTGCAGCCTGGCAATGCCTTGCCAGTTGCACCTTCTGCCATCAAACCCGCAGGCCAGGCCTTTACCTATGAAGGTCTGCAGGATTTTGTTACACCGCGCGCGCTGGCAATAGAAGAATTGCCCGGCATCGTCGCTGACTATGCGCGTGCCACCCGCAATGCGCTGGACGCAGGTTTTGATGGCGTAGAAATCCACGCCGCCAATGGTTATTTGCTGGATCAGTTCCTGCGCGATGGCACCAACCAGCGTCAGGATGAATACGGTGGCAGTCTGGAAAATCGCACGCGCTTGTTGCTTGAGGTAACCAAGGCCGTAGTGGACGTGGCAGGAGCTGAGCGTGTGGGTGTGCGTATTTCGCCGCTCAACCCCTTCAATGACATCAGCGATTCCGCTCCGCAACGTCTGTTCAACCATGTGGCCAGCAGCCTGAGCCCATTTGGCCTGGCTTATTTGCATGTGGTCGAAGGTGGCATGGGCGGGGAGGCGACACCTGATTTTGATTTCGAGGACTTGCGTCGCCAATTCAAGGGCGGCTATATTGCCAACCTCGCTTATGACAAGGCGCGCGGCAATGCTGCCATTGCCTCCGGCCATGCTGATGCAATTGCCTATGGCGCTATTTACATCGCCAACCCTGACCTGGTGGAACGCCTGCGCCAGGATGCGCCACTGAACACCCCGGACCAAGCCACCTTCTATGGTGGTGACGCCAAGGGCTATACCGATTACCCAACCTTGCAAGGATAATAAAATGAAGAAACCCGCTACCACCCGCGTTGCGATTGATGAAACCATTGCGCAGCGCTGGAGTGGCCGTGCCTATGATGCTTCCAAGTCTGTGACAGCCGAGCAGACCATCGCTTTGCTGGAAGCGGCCCGCTGGGCACCTTCCTGTTATGGCGACCAACCCTGGCGCTTTATTGTCTGGGATAGCAACAAGGACAAGGCCGCTTGGCAAAAGGCGTTTGATACCTTGGTTGAGTTCAACCAGGGCTGGGTCAAGAATGCACCTTTGTTGTTCTTGATCGCCGCTGACACCAAGTTCAACCACAATGGCAAACCCAATCGCTGGGCAGCTTATGACACTGGCGCTGCGGCCGAGAATATCTGCCTACAGGCTACCGCTTTGGGCCTAATGGCACACCAGATGGCAGGTTTTGATGCCGATAAGCTGCGTGCTGCTTTCGAGATTCCCGAGCAGATTGAGATCATTGCCATGATTTCAGTAGGCCATCCTGCCGACCCTGACACTCTGGATGCAGAAACCCGTGAACGCGAAACCGCAGCGCGTAGCCGCCGCGAACTGGGTGAACTGTTCTTTGATGGTGCCTGGGGCAAGCCTGTGGTTTAAGGCCATCATGTAGCCTGTCACTTCCTCTCTGGTGCTATCTATGCTGGAGAGTAAGTGGGTCACTGATTTGTCTATGATGCGCACCGCATAAACTCAGCTAGCAGGCCGCAATCAGGCTAGACAGGTCTGTTATAATGAAAAATTCCATCCATTAGCGGGAAGTCATCATGCCGGTCTTGCAGCTGAACAAAGCCAATTTCAAAAGCACCATAGAAAGCAATGATTTTGTCATTGTGGATTTCTGGGCACCCTGGTGTCAGCCCTGTGTGGCATTCACGCCTGTCTTCGAGGCCGCCTCTGAGCAAAATCCTGATATCGTCTTTGGCATGGTCAATACCGAAGAAGACCCGGAAATTGGCGAGTATTTTGAAGTCAGCAAGATTCCTGGCGTATTGGTGATACGTGAACAGGCCGGTATACATGCCCAGGTGGGTGAGATAGGCGCGCCTGCGCTGGATAAAATCATAGAATGGGCCAGAGCTTATGATATGACCCAAGTGCGTGAGTATTATGCTCAGCAGGCTGCAGCAGCGAAATAAGCGCTAGGTGTAAGGCGGCTAAAGGCCACTGTCATCAGCAATAGAAAAAGGACAAGCAGGGTGCTTGTCCTTTTTTGTTTTGCGCCTGCAACTTGAAGATCCGAAAAAACGGGTTCATACTCAAAGTCATGAGCGATAAATCCACATCTATGGAAGTCCAGCAAACTAGAGCCACTTTTACTGTCAAGCCTCATGCTGGGCAGGTGGCTCCTGAAGCCTATGCGCAAGCCATGGCCATTGCTAGAGATCCAATACAGGCTGAAGCCTTCCTCAAAAAAGCCGGGCTTATTATTAAAGCCGGGAAATTAGCCCCTGAATACGCTGATTGAGTAGAACAAAAAATACACTAGGCCCAGTGATTGGGTATCACGGATGCGATCAAGAAATCGCCGAAAAAGTCTTAGCAGGGCTTGAAGGTCTTAAGCCCAGTGCAAATGATTACGATTGGTTAGGCCCAGGCATCTACTTCTGGGTGGATAGTAAAGAACGTGGCCTGCAATGGGCTACAGAGCAAAGTCAGCGGCAATATTCCAAAATCAAAAATCCAGCGGTGATCGGCGCCTTTATTCATCCTGGCTTGTGCTTGAATCTGACGGATTATGGCGTGAATGAGGATTTGTTAGAGGCATATGATGTGCTTAAAACCTCTTTTGCATCCACCCAAACCGAGCTGCCTACGAATAAAACCCGCAGGAATGGAATTTTCATGCAGCGCCAGCTGGATTGCGCCACCATTAAAGTGCTCCATGAGATGCGTGAGTTGCACAATCAAGCTGCGTATGACACGGTTTACGGTGTTTTTGAGGAAGGGGACGAGCTATTTGCTGGATCTGGTTTTAAAGCCAAGACCCATGTGCAGATTGCAGTATTAAATCAAGCCAGTATTCTGGGATATTTCCGCGTCGCTTAAATTTTTATCCAGCGCCCTGGTTCAGAAATCGCCTGTGGTAGCTAGGGTGTACAAGAAATAGCCGCCTATCGCCATCATGATATAAAGCGGGATATTGCCGCGGCTGCTGAGTTCGCCGCGTTCTGGCGCGGTCAGCCAGCGATTGGCGAGATAAATCAGCAGAATGATGACCGGGATGGCCAGCATGGTCGTGGTGGATTCGAATAACTTGGCAAAGCCTTGCTGCAGCCAGCCATCTTCGCGGAACAGATGTACGCCCAGGCCTATGACGCCCAAGCCCGCCAGCAATAACCTTCCTATGGCCAATAGGGTATCCAGTAAAGAGTCAGGCTTGCGTGGCTGTTTGCTCATGTCGTCCCTTTAATTATTCGAGTCTACTTATTCGAATCTGGATATTAAGCGCCAAATATATAAGCCGGCGTAACCTAGCTGACGCCAGGCACAGCGGCAAACCTTAGCCTGGTGCTGCGGGTAAGTATTTGGCCGGGTCTACCGATTTGCCCTGGCGGCGAATCTCGAAATGCAGCTTGGTCTTGTCGGCATCGCTGTCACCCATTTCGGCAATCTTCTGGCCACGTGTGACCTGCTGACCTTCCTTCACCAGAATATTGCGGTTGTGGGCATATACCGAGAGATAAGTATTGTTGTGCTTGATGATGACCAGCTTGCCGTAACCGCGTAGATCAGAGCCGCTGTAGATCACCTTGCCCGGGGCAGACGCATTGACGGCCTGGCCTGCGGTGCCGCCTATATCCAGACCCTTGGCATTGCCCGACTCACTGAACCCGGCAATCACCTTGCCATTGGTAGGCCAGGCCCACTCAATACCATCTTCGCTATTGCTGGCGGCACTGGCAGCAGGTGTAGCACTGCTGGCAGGCGTATTTGGCGCAGGTGTGGCTGGGGTCGCTGTGTTGTTGGGAGTTGCGGCAGACGCTGCTGGGGCGGCAGCGGTAGGCTGTGCCGCTGCAAGCTGAGGCTTGGGTGTAGCTGCGGGCGCATTCAAGGCAGCCAGGCTATAGGGTTCGCGCAGTGCCTTGGGCTCAACAATCAACAATGGTACGCCAGAGGCTGCGGCAGGGCTGGCACTGGCTGCAGGCTGGCCGCCAGTGGCCGCTGGCGCGCCGCCATCAAGGTTAAGCGGGGTGATGATCACATCGCCATCCGCCACCTGAGCGGCTTGGCCAGGCACAGCACTTGGCAATGGCGCAGCATCATTAGCGCGTGCGGGTAATTTGAGTTGCTGACCGACGTGGATGGTATAAGCCGGGCCTTGGATATTGTTGGCTTGGGCAATTTCCTTGTAATCAAAGCCATATTCCAGACCCACGCTGTAGAGGGTATCTCCACGCTTGACGGTATGTGTATTGGGACGCCAGTCCTGGCCGCTGGCAGCTTTAGCTTGCGGTTTTGCTGCAGCAGGCTTATTGGCCGCAGGGGCTCTATCAATCACGGGGGCATGTTCAGTGGTGGTACAGGCGGTTGCCAGCAAGGCCAGCACTAACGAAGCCACTAAAGGTGGAAAGGATTTGTATGAGTGATTCATGAGTTGCATTAATTGGTTCCGCCCAGCAAGGGGACAAACTTAACTGCTTCGAGCTTGGTTTGTCTGAATTCTGACCCGGTGGCGGTTTTGATGTGTTCTATCAGATAAAGCGTCTGCTCTTCCGTGCCCACCGGGATTACCATGCGGCCACCGACAGCGAGCTGTTGCAGAAGCTCATCCGGGATATGCCGCGCTGCTGCTGTGACAATGATGCCGTCAAAAGGTGCAACCTCGGCTAAGCCCATGCTGCCATCTGCATGTTTAAGCTTAATATTGGACAGGCGCAGTTCGCGCAAATGTCCTCTGGCTTTCATCAAGAGCGGGCGTATGCGCTCCACCGAATAAACCTCTTTGGCTACCTTGGATAGCACTGCGGTTTGATAGCCGCAGCCTGTGCCTATTTCCAGCACTTTTTCCAGCGGGCGGCCATTGCGCAGGATTTCGGTCATGCGCGCAACGATATAGGGTTGGGAAATGGTCTGGCCAAAGCCTATGGGTAGGGAAACGTCTTCATAGGCGCGCGAAGATAGCGCTTCGTCGACAAAGATATGGCGGGCAATACTACCAAGTGCTGCCAGCGTCACTTCGTCCTTGATACCTTGTTCGCTAAGACGACCCAGCATACGCTCGCGCGTGCGCTGGGAGGTCATGCCTATGCCACGTAACGCCGAGCTCATACTATAGTTTTAGCCAGTTCTTGACCTGCTCGCGCTGGCTGTATTGCGTCAAGTCTATCTGCAGCGGGGTGATGGAAACGCGGTTTTGGCTCACGGTATGGAAGTCGGTGCCTTCACCGGCATCCTGGGCGCTGCCTGCCGCACCTATCCAATAAACGGTCTGACCACGTGGGGTGGTGGACTGAATCACGGGTTCAGCTTTGTGACGCTTGCCCAGGCGCGTGACTTCCACGCCTTGCAACTGCTCAAAGGGAACGTCGGGAACATTGATATTGAGCAATACCGGCGGTGGAAAACGGTCTTTTTCATAACGTTGCACCAAGTCCACCATAAAGCGCGCGGCGGTTTCAAAGTGCTGCACACCATGGCGAGACATAGACACTGCAAACGAGGGAATGCCTAGCAGGAAACCTTCGGTGGCCGCAGCCACGGTGCCAGAATAAATGGTGTCATCGCCCATATTGGCGCCGTCGTTGATGCCGGAGATCACCATATCGGGTAATTCGTCGAGCAGACCAGTGACTGCCAGGTGCACACAGTCGGTGGGTGTGCCATTGACGTAGAAAAAGCCGTTGCTGGCCTTGTGTACCGACAAGGGTCTATCCAGTGTGAGGGAATTGCTGGCACCACTACGGTCACGCTCAGGGGCCACGACTACGATATCGGCGATTTTTGCCAGGTGCTGGGCCAGGATATTGAGGCCAGGAGCAAAATAACCATCGTCATTGGAAAGTAAAATACGCATTTTTTTATTATAACCGAGTCATGTGGCGCTGTTGCTGCCCGCCAGCCAGCAAAGCGTAAAAATTCTCTCACTGCTTGGTAGGTGATTTCTGTCATGTCATCAAACAGGCACAATGAGATTCTGGCAAGTAGAGATGCTATGCCAGTTAAAGCGGTGTTTGCAGGCGCAATGCCGTTTCTGCCAGGCGCTTGCCCAGGGCCAGGCACAATTGCTTTTCCTCGGCGCTGATCGGCCTGTCATTGAGCGCTCCCGCCACATGGCTGGCACCATAAGGTGTGCCGCCTGTGCTGGTCGCGGCCAGGCTGGGTTCGGAATAAGGCAGGCCCAACAGCAGCATGCCGTGATGTAGCAAGGGCAACATCATGCTTAACAAAGTGCTTTCCTGGCCGCCATGCATGGAACCAGTAGAAGTAAATACCGCGGCAGGCTTGCCTATCAGTGCACCTTTCAGCCATAGGCTGGTGGTGCCATCAAGAAAGTATTTCATGGGGGCTGCCATATTGCCGAAGCGCGTGGGGCTGCCTAGCGCAAGCCCGGCACAGCTTTCCAGGTCTGCCAGCTCAACATAGGGGTCGCCGCTTGCAGGAATGCTGGGCGCGGGGCTGTCTATTGCCGTCACCACCTTGGGTACGGTACGCAAGCGGGCGCTGGCCCCAGGAACGCTCTCCACGCCGCGTGCAATCAATTTGGCCATGTCACGCACGGCACCGCCTTGCGAATAATAAAGCACCAGTATTTCTGCCATATGCAATGCCTAAAGTCCCTAAGTTGAGAGGTAAAAATTACTTGAAGCGGAAGGTATGCAGCACATCTACCGCGCTTTCCGAGCCTGCCTGTGACACCACAGACCAGCGCTTGCTGATGGTGTAGGTCAGCTTGGCCACATTCAGCAGGCCAGTCAGGCTTTTTTCGTAGCTGAGGTAAAGCTTGGACGAAAGCCGCTTGCCGAAGTTGACGCTGGAGCTTTGCACATCGCTGCCACCTATGCTGAAACTATCCAGACCTGCAGCGCGTGCCATGCGTGTCTGCAACGGCACCGATTGCCCTTGCGACAGTAGCGCACCTGCGGCCAGCGACAGCATGGCAAATTCATTCTTGCCCGCCTGATCCATGCCATGGCCCAGCACCAGCCATGAAAGCTTGTCGCTATCGGGCACATTCGGTGTAGACACCAGCTTTACCGTGGGCATCATGACATTGCCAGTGATCTCCACCCCGGCCTTGACGGTCTGGTTATCGCGCATGGCAGTGAGGTTGAGGCCGGGGTTGTCTATGGGGCCGCTGAAGTTGATGATGCCTTTTTCTATATTGAGTATCTGGCCATACGCCATATAAGTGCCGCCGACGCGGATGGAACCTTCGGCGCGCAGGTTGTTAGGGACGTTGCCCGACAGCGTCAGTACGCCAGTCAGGTAACCGTCCAGCCCACGGCCCCGCAGCAGGAACTGCTTGTTGGGGTCGACTATGCCTATGACTTCTTCGCCCAGATCTATCTTGAGATTGCCAATATTGATTTGCAGCGGGCTTTCCTCGGTTTCACGTTCACGACCTATGATGACCACGTCATCGCCAAGTTGTGGCGCACCTTCGCCTGCCAGTTCAATCAGGCCACGAATCACGCGCAAGTCACCATCCAGCACCAATTGTTTATCGCGCAGACGCGTGCTGGCCGTGCCATTCAATACCAAGAGGCGGTCTGTACGCTGCGCCGCAGTAAAGTTATCCAACACCCAGTCCACCGCCACAGCAGGGTTGCCAGCTTCCAGACGCAGGTCACCGCTGGCGCTGATGGTGCCTGCACCTCCAGTGAAGCGCAGGGTATCCAGTATCAGTCTGTCATCGGCAAGATGGATATCCAGTTGACCATTGCTGAGCTTGACGCCCTCGGCAGGCAGGGCCAGAGCAAGTTGCCTGCCCGTCACCGTGCCCTGTAAACCGGGCTTGCCTACGGTGCCATTGGCACTGAGGGCGAGTTTGAGGCTGCCATCTGCCTGTATATCAGGCACAGGTAGCCAGCTGAGGTTGGCAAAATCTGCATTGAGGCTAGCTTGCAAAGGGGCATTGGCCGCAAGCAGGAAAGCCCCCTGACCACCACTGACTTCGGTGCGGGCTTCGGCCAAGACGCTGCCGAATTTTTCACCGCGTATCTCGGCCTTGAGTTGTAGCTGGTTCTCCTGCATATCCAGATGCAGGCCCACTTGCTGCAAACCCAGCGCCAACTCGGGCAAGCCTTCACGCAGCACGCTGAGATCGCCAGACTCGCGTTGTAATTGCAAATGTCCATTCAGGGTTTCCAGCGCCTGAATATCCCAGCTGCCTGAAAATACCGGATTACCCTTGAGATTGGCGGGCAAGGCCAGCAGCGCAGGCGGAATATCGCGCAGCGCCAGATTGCTAATGTTGCCCTGGGTACTCAGGCCCTGCGGGCCTTGTTGCAGGCTGCTCATGGTGATGCGTCCCTGCTTGAATTGCAGCGCCAGCTGTCCAACGCGCAGACCGTGCTCTGCATCGTGGCTGATGGGGGCAGGCGCTGCCAGTGTGACTGGAGTATCGCCCTGGTAATTCAGGGCTTGCAGGCTACCTGACCAGGCACCGCTGGCATCAAAGCCACCGCTGAGTTGGCCATCCAGCTTAAGGCCAGTCCCGCTTGCATTTACATTAAACTGATGTTGTTGGCGGTTGCCGCTCAAGCTTAATTGGCCATCAATAAAGCTGCCTTGTTGCAGGCGCAAACCCTGGGTGGTCAAACTGGCGGTCAGCTCGCCCATGGCTTGTAGTTTGCCCTGACCCGTCAGGGTTCTTGCCGTGATATTGCCCGGCAGGCGCAGGTTGTCGCCTTGCAGGATGAATGCGGTTTCCAGCGCAGCGAATTCACCCTTGAGGCTACCACTGGCTTCCAGCTTGCCGCCAAACGCCGCCCCCAGGCTGTTGAGGGCGGGCAGGCTGGCTTTCCACAGCAGTTCGCTGTTTGCAGCACCCAGATTGCCTTGTGCCTGCAATTGGTTTTTACCCAGTGATGCCTGCACAGAAACATCCTCAAGCAGCTGGTCTAGTAATTGTAATTCTGCATGGGCTTGCAAAGGCTGGCCGCGCCACTCGCTTTCGTGGGCATTCAGCGTTAGTTTGAGTTTGGGTGCAGGCATCAGGCTACCGTCCAGCGCCATATCCAGATTGAGCTTGGCGCGGATATCCTGGCCCCAGGCCTCGGGATTGAAGTCAGTCAGGAAAAGCTTGAGCTTGAGCGGCATGTCCGCTTCCAGACCGAGTTCGCCGACGATGGATAACTGCCCGGCCACTTTGCTATCAGCGCTGCCGCTGGCAAGCTGCTCAGTGCTGGCCTGATATAAGTTGGCGGGGCCAGAGAGCAAAGCAGGCTTGCCATCATGCATGACAAACTGGTTGTACATCTCAAAGCGCAAAGCTTGCAGATTGCCGGAAAGCTGCGCGTGCAGGGTGTAGGGCAGGCTTTCGGTGTTTGCGGCAGTTTCCGGCCGGGTATGCAGATGCCCATGATTGAGTACGTGAATATCCCCTGCCAAGGCATAGGGCTTGCGATTGGTCATATTCAGCTCGGCATTGATTTCGCCCCATGGGGTTTCGGCATGCGCGAGCTGCAAGCGTATTTGCTGGCTATCGGCGTCCATTTGCAAGGTGACATTACGCAGTAACTGGCGCTTTTGCCCGGTGATGATCTCGATTTCCTTGATGCTGGCTTCCTGCACGCGCAACGGGAAGGGGATGACAATGGTCTCGGGCAGGGTGATAGGCTGGGCAGGCTGATCAGGAGTTTCTGGCTGCGGGCTCTGCTTCATGCGGATCACCAGGCGCTCGGCGCGCAGGTGATCTACCACCAGACGGCCTTCACGCGTGGGTAACAGGCGCAGGCTGGAATCAAACTGCAATAGGTCTAGCTCCATGCTGCCCGCATCGTAATGCAGGTCGCGCAGGCTGGATTCCAGCCCGATCAGGGCATAGGCCGGGGCAATGCAGGAGCCCAGCCACAATAGCCAGGCCAGCAGCACGTGCTTAAGCGACATAAACTTGAGCGGCATATGCAGGGGCAATACATGCGGCCATGACAGCAGATTGAGTATGCGCTTCAGCATCAGAAGGTCACTCCCAGGTTGAAGTGCAAACGGTATTCCCCGGTTTCCTGACCGTGGGCCACGTCTATGCCTATAGGCCCAGCCGGGCTCTTGAAGCGTGCACCCAGGCCATAACCGTAAACAGGCTTGAGATCACGCGTGGTGTTGGCGGCATTACCAAAGTCAACAAACGCAGCAGCGCCCCATTGCTCGGTCAGCCACTGAATCACTTCCAGGCTACCCGTGACTAGGTAACGCCCGCCTATCACTGCATCGCCATCGGCAACACCCAGGCTTTGGTAGGCATAGCCACGCACCGACTGGTCACCACCGGCACGGAACAGATAAGTAGCAGGGGCATTGCTGGCGCCAGTCACCACACCACCTTCGAGGCGGCCTATGAATTGTGTGCTGCGCGTCAGTGGGTAATAGGCTTGCACCTTGGCATAACTTTGCAGGAATTTGCCATTGGCCATTACGTCTATAGGCGCGCTGGTAAACAAGGCATTGAACAGATAGCCCCGTGTCGGGTTGAGTTCATTATCAATACGCCGCAAGGTCACACCATACGACACGGTAGCCGCGTAGTTGTTCTGTGAATCGCTGCCAGCCACGGCCACATGTTCCAGCAGATAAGCCGCTCCTATGGTTTGCTCAAAACTGCGCGGGCCCCAGGAGCGCTTGACGCCAGTGCCCAGGGTGGAGGTGGTCTGGCCCTCCACATCAATGCGGTTGAGATCGGCATTAAAGCTATCGCGATAGCCGTTTTTGTCGGTGGGCAGGCGGATCAGCGAATTGAGTGACTGGGCTTTTTGCTCCAGTTTGAAGGTATTGGTAAAGCGCCAGCCTCGGTTGAACAGGTTGAGATCCTGATAAGTCAGGGTAGTACGTGCACCAGTGTTGGTACTGGCACCGACACCAATACCTACCTGCACCGCTTGCAGCTCGGTGACATTAACGACGATAGGCGCGGCTTCTGGGTCTACCCCTTCCGCGCGTGAGCTGACTTCCACATTGCTGAAATAGCCAGTGGCCTGCAGTTCAGACTGAAAAAACAGCAAGCGGGCCTGGCTGTATGGTTCGCCAGGCTTGATGGGGTTGATGTTATCTACCACGCTGCGCGGGTAGCGTTGCAGGCCATAAACTTCAACCTCGCCAAAACGATAGGGTTGCCCGCTTTCCAGCGCCAGTTCCAGCCGCACTTCATTGCTCGCGGCATCAATCTCGGCCAGGCTCTTGCTGATATGCGCTGCGGGGTAGCGTTGCAAAATCAGGCCGCCCAGCAGGCTACGCTTGGCGCTGTTCCATCTATCCTGGCTGAAGCGCATGCCGGGCTTGAGCGACCAGTTTTCGCGCAGGCTTTCAGGCGTGGGCTTGATATCTGCGGCCTGGCGCGTGATTTCGCCCGTGAAGTTGATCGCCACCTCCTTGATCACCGAAGGCGGGCCAGGGTCAACGCTGAAAGTGGCTTGTTGCCTGATGTCCTGACCATTGTTGCCTTCAGTACTGGTGCTGATGTTTTGTGTGATTTGTGGCGAAAGATAGCCTTCTGTTGCCAGCAGGTCTTCGATATTGCGTGGTGTCGCCTGCAGCATGCGGTGCCATTCTGCAGTGTTCATGCGTGGGCTGTTGAGCCAGCGCATGATTTCCAGATGTTGCTTGAGTAAATCGTCTACCGAGGAGGGCGCTTCTATATCCACCCGGTAACGGGTTTCGGCTTGGACGGTAGTGCTGGCAGAAAGCAGCAACAAGGTATGCAGCAGCAAGGTATGTAGCACAACGGCTAGCCAGGCCTTGCCTGACGCTGCAAGCAAGACCCGGCTGGCGGGAAACAACAGGCCTGCAGGCAGGCCGGGGAGTGAGAGGGGCTCTCTAGATAGTTTTTGCCTAAATAGCTTTTGCAAGTGCCGATGCTTTACCTGTGTAAGTGGCGGGTGTCAGCGCCAGCAAGTCCTGCTTGGCCTGTGCCGGAATCTCCAGGCCCTGAATGAAGGCATGCAGAGAGTCCTTGTTGATGCCACCCTTGCCGCGGGTCAGAGCCTTGAGTTGCTCGTAAGGGTTGGCCACGCCATAACGACGCATTACGGTCTGTATAGGTTCGGCCAGCACTTCCCAGTTGTTGTCCAGGTCTTCCAGCAGACGTTGCTGGTTGACTTCCAGCTTGCCCAGACCCTTGAGGCATGAGTCGTAACCCAGCAAGGCATAGCCCAGGGCCACACCCATATTGCGCAGCACGGTGGAATCGGTGAGGTCACGCTGCCAACGGGAGATAGGCAGCTTTTCTGCGAGATGGCGCAACACCGCATTAGCCAAGCCCAGATTGCCTTCGGAATTCTCGAAATCAATCGGGTTGACCTTGTGAGGCATGGTAGAAGAACCGACTTCGCCTTCCTTGACCTTCTGCTTGAAGTAACCCTGGGAGATATAACCCCAGATGTCGCGGTCTATGTCGATCAGAATGGTGTTGATGCGGGCAATGGTGTCGTACAGCTCGGCCATATAGTCATGCGGCTCGATCTGAATAGTGTAGGGGTTGTATTGCAAGCCCAGTTGCTCAACAAACTTGCGGGCAAAACTTTCCCAGTCAAATTCAGGGTAGGCCGATAAATGCGCGTTGAAGTTGCCCACTGCGCCATTGATTTTGCCCAGAATGTCGTTGGCAGCCAATTGCTGACGCTGGCGACGCAAACGATACACCACATTGGCGAGTTCCTTGCCCAGCGTGGTGGGGGATGCGGTCTGACCATGGGTACGAGACAACATGGGCAGATCGGCCAGTTCGTGCGCCAGCTCGGTGAGGCGGGCAATGATCTTGTCTACGGTAGGCAGTATCACTTCATCACGCGCATGCTTGAGCATGAGAGCGTGGGAAAGGTTGTTGATATCCTCGGAAGTACAGGCGAAATGGATAAATTCGCTGACCGCGCGGATTTCATGATTGCCGTCGAAATGTTCTTTAAGCCAGTATTCCAGCGCCTTGACATCATGATTGGTGCGCGCTTCTATGGCTTTGACCTGGGCTGCTTCCACCTCGCCAAATGCGGCAATCACCTTATCCAGTTCCTGCACAGTGGCAGTGCTGAAAGGGGCAATCTCCCCAAGGGCAGGCTCTGCTGCCAGCGCTTTAAGCCATTCAACCTCTACCAGCGCGCGAAAACGGATCAGCGCATATTCGCTGAAGTAAGGGCGCAATGGGTCTAGCTTGGATTGATAGCGGCCATCAAGGGGAGAAAGTGCGTTGAGAGAGGTAAGCTCCATCAGTAAAACCTTTTAACTGGGTGTGAAGTGCCGAACTGCGAAAGGACAACGGAAATCCGCCAGGCCAAGCATCGAAAGCCGTGATTTTACCTGACATCTGCAAATGGCAAAATCGCAAGTCTGGTTTTTTAAGGACTAGTCTGGAATTTTTAAGCTGCGTCTAGGGCTGAGGCTTTCGCCAGGCTGGTATTTTAATGACTTGGCTGGATTCTGCACAAAATTGTGCACATGGCGTATGGGCGGCGCATAATGCGACTAGTCACCAAGGATTCGTGATGCCTGCATTTATTTCCATCGTGCTGAAGCAAACTGCTAGTGCCTGCATCCTGGCACTCACTGCCTTGGCCCTGTTGCAAGCGCAGCGTGTGGCTGCCGACCCTTTAGCAACAACTTCAGCAGAGACTTCGCCAGCCCCAGCTTATGCCAGTGTGCAGGAAAACCTCAAAGCCATGGACCAGGACGGCGATGGTCAAGTCAGCGTGCTGGAACTGCGTGCTTATCTCGAGGCCAGGCATGGCAAGGGCTATGAGCAAAAAGTCATGGATGATCTCGAGTCTTCTGCCAAGGGCAAAAGCTGTGCTACTCCCTTTGCCCAATCGTTTTATTAAGCCTTATTCAGCCGTGACGGATAAGTTGCTGGAAATTACAGATCAGCATGCGGCTGCAACCACTAAACCCTAACCCCCCAGCATCAAAGCCAAAATGGATTATGTCAATTTATAGTCAATAAAATTGTAAATTGTAATAAACTTCATGACTTTCCCACCTCTGGAAATGATCATGAAACTGTTTGCAGCTTTGAATATTGTATGTTTGGCAGCTCGCACGGTCATCGTGTTGAGTGCCGTTTGTGTGCTCATGGGTCAGGCCATGGCCGCCGATGATCTGGCTGATCAGCAGCGCGAGGAGATGAGCCCTGCAGAACATACCGCGAATTTGCGTACCTTTAGAACGCGCCAGATGGAAGAGCGCCTCAATACCGAGCCAGAAAAGTTGCAACAGCATTGTCGGTATGAATCTGATATCGCCACTGCGCCACCGCAGAAATGGGTGGCGTTGACCTTTGATGATGGCCCATCCAGCACCCAGACCGAGATTATTCTGGCGCAACTGGCCAAATACGGCATCAAAGCCAGTTTTTTCAATATCGGCATGCATGCTGCTGCACATCCTGAACTGGTGCAAAAAGTACTTGATGCTGGGCATGAAGTGATAGGTGGCCACTCCTGGACGCACCCCAATTTTCACGATATTGATGCTGCGCGCCAAGACCAGGAGATACGTCGTACCGACCAACTGTTGGCGCCCGCGATGGCTGCCACTGGCAAGAAGTTCTTCCGTTACCCCTATGGCAACGCCACATGTTCATCTAATGTCTTATTACATGAGCTGGAATACGCCATTGTTGGCTGGCATGTGGATTCCTGCGATTGGGCTTTTGCGGCGACAGGCGAAGTTGGCCCCAAGGATGCACAAATCTGCGAAGTGCATGCCGATAATCGCGCCAACTTTGTTGGACATGTATTAGACGCCATCAAGCTGCGCCAGGGTGGCATAGTGCTGATGCACGAGATACATCCTCAGACGGTTGCGCAGCTGCCTGCGGTGATTGAGCGTCTACAGGCGGAGGGCTATCAGTTCACGACGGTATCTGATCCACTTTTCGCTTCTTCCTTGCGCTGAAAATCCAGGGCATGCATATGCGGTTTGCATCGTCGGCCGTGCCATAGAAGCCATTCCTCAGTCATTTCCCAAAAGAGGACATCTTTCTTCTGCCCCGCATGCCAAGATCACACTGTCGCAAGGTTACATTCCCATTTCGTATGGTGTGCGGGCTTCATAGGCTGGTTTCAATCAAGGTGCAGCCCGCACTTTTGCAGGGCAAATATCTTCAGAACTAGAAGGCTGAGATAGCGAGGTCCCAGCCCATGCATCATCGGCGATTGATCCTGATCGCCAGATTCAATCATGGTTTGGCCACCACTGAGCTTTAAAAGCAATGCTGGAAAAGCAATGCTGTCGTTAGAGTGCTTGCTTGTGCCATCTGCTTGCCAGACCAGACTCAGGGTGTAAGCCGCCGTTACATTGTGAACAGCCACAGCCCAGAGGGGGCTTTGGGCGGGTCCAGTTCCTTATGTGATCGAAAAGGTAGCTGAGTAAAAAGAAACAAGATTCATTCCCATAAAAACCTTGTGAAACAGGCATATTCATTGCATGTTCTAGCTGGCTAGCGTTTTATAAGCGTGCCGCAACGCTGTATAATTGCCGCATCCCGGTCATGCAGAATCTCCCCGCGCTTAGCCTGGCTCCGCTTTGCTTTTTTTAGCTAAGGGGGTCTGTCTGGTGATGCTGCTGACCACTGACTTTGTAGATTATTGGAAAACCATGCTTATCGCTTATCGCCAACATGTAGAAGAACGCGCAGCTCAAGGCTTGCCGCCCTTGCCACTGGATGCCGAACAAACCGCCGCCCTGGTTGAGTTGCTGAAAAACCCACCAGCAGGTGAGGGCGCAACTCTGGTGGACTTGCTGGAAAACCGCATTCCTGCTGGTGTTGACCAAGCGGCTTATGTCAAAGCCGCTTTCCTCGCGGATATCACCAAGGGTGCGACGCTATCTCCGCTGGTGAGCCCTGAGCATGCGGTTGAACTGCTGGGCACCATGCTGGGTGGTTACAACGTGCAGGCGCTGGTGGATTTGCTGGACACTTCCCTGGCTGAGCATGCGGTCAAGGCCTTGTCGCAGACTATCTTGATGTTTGATGCCTTCCATGACGTTGCGGAAAAAATGAAGGCGGGTAATACCCATGCCAAGGCGCTGATTGAATCCTGGGCTGCGGGTGAGTGGTTTACCAGCCGTCCCGCGCTGGCAGAGGAATTACGCCTGGTGGTATTCAAGGTGGATGGCGAAACCAATACCGATGATCTTTCACCCGCGCAAGATGCCTGGTCGCGCCCGGATATTCCATTGCATGGCAAGGCCATGCTGGTCAATAAGATGGCCGATGGCTTGCAGACCATAGAAACACTGAAGCAGCGCGGCTTGCCGCTGGCGTATGTTGGCGATGTCGTGGGTACAGGCTCGTCACGTAAATCTGCAATCAACTCCGTGCAGTGGCATATGGGTAACGATATTCCCTATATCCCCAATAAGCGCACTGCGGGTGTGGTGCTGGGTGGCAAGATTGCGCCTATTTTCTTCAATACCGCGGAAGACTCTGGTGCCTTGCCTATCCAGTGCGATGTATCCAGCCTGAAGACTGGTGATGTCATCAGCGTACGCCCTTACGATGGCAAAGTGCTGGACGAGCAGGGCAATGAGCTGGCGAGCTTTACGCTGGCGCCTCTGACCATGCCGGACGAAGTCCGTGCGGGTGGTCGTATTCCCTTGATCATAGGCCGTGGCCTGACCAATAACGCGCGCCAGCTGCTGGGACTGCCTGCTTCTGATCTCTTTATTCAGCCTGTGGCACCTGAAGATACTGGCAAGGGTTATACCCTGGCGCAAAAGATGGTGGGTAGAGCCTGTGGTTTGCCAGAAGGCAAGGGTGTACGTCCCGGCACTTACTGTGAACCCAAGATCACCACGGTAGGCTCGCAGGATACTACTGGTGCGATGACGCGTGACGAGTTGAAGGAACTGGCGTGCCTGGGCTTCTCTTCAGACCTGGTCATGCAAAGCTTCTGCCACACCGCGGCTTACCCCAAGCCCGTGGATATCAAGCTACAGCACAGCCTGCCTGAATTTATTTCCAGCCGTGGCGGCGTCAGCCTGCGCCCCGGTGATGGCGTGATTCACTCCTGGCTTAATCGTTTGATTTTGCCTGACACCGTAGGCACGGGTGGTGATTCGCATACACGCTTCCCTATCGGTATTTCCTTCCCCGCGGGTTCTGGCCTGGTAGCCTTTGCTGCTGCTATGGGTGCCATGCCGCTCGATATGCCGGAATCGGTGCTGGTGCGCTTCAAGGGTGAAATGCAGCCTGGCATTACCTTGCGTGATCTGGTCAATGCCATTCCCTATGCTGCCATCCAGAAGGGTGACCTTACCGTGGGCAAGCAGGGCAAGAAGAATGTCTTCAACGGCCGTATTCTGGAAATTGAAGGTTTACCCGACCTCAAGGTAGAGCAGGCCTTTGAGTTTGCTGATGCCTCGGCTGAGCGCTCCGCCAATGGTTGTACCGTACACCTTAACGAGGCTCCGGTGATTGAGTTCCTCAGGTCCAATATCGTGCTGATGCAAAACATGATAGATAACGGCTATGAAGATGCACGAACCTTGCAGCGCCGTATTGCCGCCATGGAAGCCTGGCTGGAAGCACCAAATCTGTTGCAGCGGGATGCTGATGCCGAGTATGCCTATGTGCTGGAAATTGATCTTAACGAGATCAAGGAGCCGCTGGTGGCTTGCCCGAATGACCCTGACGATATCAAACCATTGTCTGCCGTGGTCGGCGACAAGGTAGATGAAGTGTTTATCGGTAGCTGCATGACCAATATTGGCCACTACCGTGCGGCTGCCAAGGTGCTGGAAGGCGCAGGCAATATCCCCACCCGTTTGTGGATTGCACCACCTACGCGCATGGATGAATCGCAACTGCGTGACGAAGGCGTGTATTCCGTATTTGGTGTGGCTGGTGCCAGAACCGAAGTGCCTGGCTGCTCCTTGTGCATGGGTAACCAGGCACGCGTAGCCGATAAGGCCACAGTGTTCTCAACCAGCACGCGTAACTTCGATAACCGCATGGGCAAGGACGCCAGAGTCTATCTGGGTTCTGCAGAACTGGCGGCGGTGTGCGCACGTCTGGGCCGCATCCCGGGGGTAGAAGAATACCTGGCGACGGTGGGTGACAAGCTCAGCAACACCGAGAATATTTATAAATACCTCAACTTTGACCAAATGGCAGAGTACAGCGGCAAGAAGGTGATTCCGATTGCTGAAGTAGCAATCTAAGGCTGACTGCGAGTTTTCTGACTTGTTAAAAACCCAGGCCTGCTTAATGCAGGCCTGGGTTTTTTTATTGTTGCTTGTCTAAAGCGGCGCGCGGGGGTTGGCCTTTCGACCTGACGGCAAGTGACTTTCAATGTAGCGCGAAAAAAAAGGAAGTCGCCCGACAAGGCGAAACAAAATCTCTCGCCAGCAGCAGGGGTTAAGACCTCCTAAGCCCTTGCTATGACAAATCTAGCGGTCTAGCCCGCAGGGTTCTAACAACTTCAGCAAACTAAACCTGGATGCTACGCTGTCGTGGCACCCGCTCACTATCCCAGTGTTGTTTGGCCCATAGCCAGACATTGTCCAGGCTTTCCTGCTCCAGCGCCAGGTCAGGTGCCATGCCAAGAAAATTCAGCACTTGCCAAAGGTCTGCGCTTTTATTCAGGCCATTCAGTGGTTGTGCCAGGGTTTGCTTGCTGAGTTTTTCTCCTGCCGCATTGGCGGCGACAGGCACATGCAGGTAGACAGGGCTGCTATAGCTCAGGGCATGCTGCAGGTAAATCTGTCTGGGGGTTGAATCCAGCAGGTCAGCGCCACGTACCACGTGGCTGATGCCTTGTAGTTCATCATCCACCACCACTGCCAACTGGTAGGCAAACAAGCCATCCGCACGCTTGAGCACAAAATCGCCAATATCCCGCGCCAGTACCTGTGACTGCGGCCCTTGTATGCCATCGGTGAATGTGATGGGCGTGTCATCCACGCGTACACGCCAGGCTCTGGCCTGCTTGTCGCCACTCAGGCCGTGCCTGCATGTGCCGGGGTACACCAGGCCATCAATGCCATGCACGGCGGAATCGGCTATTTCCTTGCGCGAGCAACCGCAGGGGTACACCAGGCCGCGGCTGATCAGGGTTTGTAGCGCCGCCTGGTAATAATCATCACGCTGGCTTTGGTAGATGACTTTGCCATCCCATTCAAAACCGTAATCTTCCAGGGTATGCAGAATCAGATCGGCAGCGCCTGGCACCTGACGCGGTGTGTCCAGGTCTTCCATGCGCAACAGCCAGGCACCCTGGCGGCTTTTTGCGTCGAGAAAGCTGGCCACCGCAGCAATCAGCGAGCCAAAGTGCAAGGGGCCGGTGGGTGAGGGGGCAAAACGGCCTTTGACCATGAATGTTAACTGGCTAGCGTTGCTGGGTTAATACAGCGGGTTGCTGCTGACGGCTTGCAGATAGGGCGGAATATGCCATTGGGTCATGTGACGGCCTAGCAGCACCAGCTCGCAGACCATGCGGTCACTGCCATGGGCGCTGACTTCAAATTGATAGGTGCGCTGCAATTGCAGGCGGCCACGGCTGTTACGCGCAAACCAGACCTTGCGGCAGGACACGCTTTCATCCAGCAATTGCAGGTTGGTGCGTTCTGCCAGTTCCTGACCGCAGGCAATAGCCTGCTCGCGGCTGCCTATGCTGTCTATCCAATACCAGGCGGCTACAAGCGCCAGGATAAGTAAATACATTTCCATGATTGATTCACGTTCTATTGATTTAGAGCTTTATTGATTCAGAGGTTTATTGATTTAAAGCTGGGCTACTAGGTTCTTCCGGCGGGGTTTCCTCGTGCAGGGAAAGCTGGTCTACACGTGCGCTGTTATCCTGCGCGGCGGCATTTTTGCCATGCAGCTTGAAGCGCAGGCGTAATTCATTGAGTGAATCGGCGTTACGCAGAGCATCCTCCTCGCTAATGCGGCCTTCCTCGCATAAGTTGAACAAGGCCTGGTCAAAGGTTTGCATGCCCAGCTCCACGGATTTGGCCATGGCTTCTTTCACCATGCCAGTTTCGCCCTTGAGGATAAGATCGGCCACCAAGGGTGAGTTGAGCAGAATTTCAATCGCGGCACAGCGGCCGCCACCTTTGGTGGGAACCAGGCGCTGAGAGATAAAGCCACGCAGGTTGAGCGATAAATCCATATGCAGTTGCGCATGGCGCTCTTCCGGGAAGAAGTTGATGATGCGGTCTATGGCCTGGTTGGCGCTATTGGCATGCAGGGTGGCCATGCACAGGTGACCTGTCTCGGCGAAGGCCATGGCAAATTCCATGGTTTCGCGGTCGCGGATTTCACCAATCAGAATCACGTCTGGTGCCTGGCGCAGGGTGTTCTTAAGCGCGCTGAACCAGTCATTGGTATCGCGGCCAACTTCACGATGCGTCACCAGGCAATTCTTGCTCGGGTGTACGTATTCCACCGGGTCTTCTACGGTGATGATGTGGCCGTAGCTGTTTTCATTACGGTAATCAATCAGGGCGGCCAGTGTGGTGGATTTGCCAGAGCCTGTGCCGCCCACCAGTATCACCAGCCCGCGTTTGGACATGATGATATCCTTGAGTACCGGGGGCAGGGACAGGTCGTCAAAACGTGGAATCTGCGTGGTGATGGTACGCAGCACCATGCCGACTTTTTCTTGCTGGATAAACACATTGACGCGGAAGCGGCCTATTTCCTTGGGCCAGATGGCAAAGTTGCATTCCTTGCTGCGCTCGAATTCACTGCGCTGTTTTTCGTTCATCAGCGCATAGGCAAATGACTGGGTATGCTCGCCGCTGAGTTTCTGCTGCGTCACTGGGGTCATTTTGCCGTCTATCTTCATGGCGGGTGGAAAATCCGCCGAGATGAAGAGGTCAGAGGCTTTCTTCTCCAACATGGAGCGCAACAGCGTGTGCATATAGGCCAGGGCCTGTTCATTCGTCATGCCATATCCAATTCGCCGGGTTCAAAAATAAGCCATCAATTAAGACGACTATAAGTCGTCAGTAGGCCGTGCAGCTGTCGCCATATTAAATGACCTTAAACGCGGCTGTCATTACTGATTGCCAGTTTTGATTGTCACTCTGGGTGAATATTGTTGATCAGGGTTATCGGCCCCCATTGTTGCTGCATATGGGGACGCTCAGCAATGGTCACAAGCCTTAAATTTCATTTGGACATTACCGCCATTGCGCTTACACTAATTTTGCAGTAACAAGTCATTGGTTAAACCTTAATACAAAGCGATGAACGATACCCGCGAGCGTGAAGCACTTAATGCCTATCTCAAGCTATTAAAGAGTAAAGGCGAAACGCAGGAAGGGCTACTTCAGCGTGAAGATTGGCTCAAGCAGCTAATCCCCGCGATCATGGGCCAGCCTGCGGATGGCAGCCTCTACCGTGAGGCGGTCGAGCAGTTGCTCGCGGTTATAGACCGCAATCAATGGCCATTCTTTCTGTCTGTGGTGCGTGAATATTTCCACTTCTGGAACCAGGATATCAAAATGATCGCCGCCCTCAATGCCGGGCAGGAATTCGAGATCAATCCCGTCAAGTTTCAACCAGTTGAGCAAGACCTCAAGACGCTGTGGCAGACCCTGGATAAGGAAAAGTTTGGCGTGGCCGATACCTGGCCGCTGAAAACCTATAGCCACGCCTTGCGGCAGGAAGGGGCAGAGCAGGGCATGGTGGATACCCGCGTGCGTTTGGTGAAACTGCTGCTGCTCAAGCTCAGGGATATCAATGAGCGGGATCACAAGGTCTACCGCCAGGCGGTGGATGCCACCGTGGGCATGTTCACCATGAAACCCACGCAAAAGCTGTTTTTGTCAGTATCCCGCGAGTTTTATTACTTCTGGATCGGTGACCCGGAAGCCATCAATCATATCCAGATTGAGAAGATAGAGAATATCGCCTGAGTAGGGCGACTGCCTGCCCGGACTAAAGCCTGACTGACAGCTTTAATGCCGGGCATGCCCACTACACACGCTAAGCCTGCCGGGGTAACTCTAGCTAATCCGGTTTTGGCCTTGCAGACCTGTAAAGCCATCACTCCAATGCAGGCAGCCCCGGTTAAAGCGAAAGCACAGCCGCACTTGGCCCGTACTGCAGATAGTCCTGCACATTGGCAATAAAGTCGGTGTTATCCAGATAGTCGTTCTCCATGCGGACTATGTAGTTGGTATTGCCATTAAACCAATCCAGCAGCATGCATTCAGTGCCACGCTTGCCATTGACCAGCAGATGCTGGTCAATGCGAGTGAAACTCAGGCTGTCCAGGTCCACTTCCTGCATCACTATGGTATCCAGGTCGTACTCGTTGTCATTACCGCTCGCGTCTATACGCGTGGTGCTTCCCGCAGCGAGCACGTAGGTGTCATTGCCCGCACCTCCCACCAGAGTATCCATGCCACCAATTCCACCGGAAAGTATGTCATTGCCATCGCGGCCGTGGATCAGATTGCTCTGGTCGTTGCCTATCAAGGTGTCATTGAACAAGGTGCCCACAAGGTTTTCCATCTCAATCAGGCAGTCTAGGAAGGCTTCACCGCCCCTGGTCGCCAGGTTGGGGCTGATGGGCTTGCCATCGCTGTTCCACAATTGCGCAAAGACGCCTTTGTCGCCGATATACATCGCGGTGTCTATGCCTTCGCCGCCATGCAGCAGGTCAGCGCCAGCCCCGCCTATCAGGGTGTCGTTGCCTTTGCCCCCTTGCAGCGCGTCGTCACCGTCACCACCCATCAGAATGTCATCACCATCTTCGCCCCTGAGGATGTCTCCACCAGCGCCGCCTATGAGCGTGTTGGCTGCGCTATTACCACGCAGGATGTCATGTTGCTTGCTGCCTATGATGTTGGCGATGTTAAGAACATCACCTTCTGCATCTCCGCCACTGGCTTCTGCTTGCTGCTGGGTCAAAGTGTCGCCCAAGGTGATGTTGACGCCTGCCTTGCTCTCCAGATAAACCGCAAAGTCATCATCGCCACCCTGGATGGTATCGGCACCTGCACCGCCTTGCAGCAAGCTGCCTCCCCCGGTGCTGCTGAGATAATCATTGCCCTCATCGCCGTACAGAACATTACGGCCACTACCGCCACGCAACTGGTCGTTGCCTGCGCCACCATAAATCGTGTCATTGCCATCCAGGGCAGTGATGATGTTGTCACTGGCATTGCCCACCAGCAGGTCGTCAAATTGGCTGCCGATCAAATTTTCAATGTTGATCAGGGTATCTTCCCCCAGCTGTGCCAAATCGGCCATGCCGCTGCGGTCTGGATTAAGCAGGACGGCAGCCACACTGCTTGTGCTTTTTTCATAGCTGGCGGTATCGGTGCCCAGTCCGCCATCAAGCAGGTTGGCACCTTCGTCACCCACTAGTAAATCATTGCCATCGCCGCCATAGAGGCTGTCGTTGCCCATACCACCATAGAGCTTGTCATCGCCCTTGAGGCCGAGAATGATGTTGTCGTCATCATTGCCTGCAAGCACATCGCCATACTGGCTGCCCATGAGATTCTCCATCTCGAATAAATTGTCCTGAGCTGCTTCGCCCGTGGCTTTTAATCCTTGATAGGTGCTGCGGTCATTGTTGTAGAGGACGGCGGTGAGCCCGGTCCGGCTTCTTTCGTAGCTGATGGTATCGCGACCGCCATTACCATAGATGTTATCAAGGCCCTGGCCGCCAATGATGAAGTCATCGCCATCACCGCCTAGAATGATATCGTCCTCGTCTCCCCCAACAAGGGTGTCGTTACCAGCCTCGCCACTCAGCGCGTTGTAGCCTGCACCGCCATCCAGATAATCATCGCCCTCACCGCCATAGAGAAAGTCATAGCCGGCACCGCCCAGCAGGGTATCTCTGCCAGCGCCGCCCTTGAGGCGGTTGAAACCGTCACCGCCGTCGAGTATGTCGTCACCGTCACCACCGCTCAGATTGTCGTTGCCATCGCCACCATATAGTGTGTCGTTGCCTGCATCACCACTCAGGGCGTCATTGCCCGTGCCACCACTCAGAAGATCGTGACCATCGCCGCCAAGCAAGCGATCATGGCCATCGCCCCCGTAGAGACTGTCCTGGCCTTGCCCGCCGTACAGGGTATCGTCACCATTGAGACCTAGTAGCATGTTGTCGGCATCATTGCCTGCCAGGATGTCGTTGAACTGGCTGCCTATAAGGTTTTCTATATTGAGCAAGAGGTCACCTGCGGCTTCATTCGTGCCGTTGAGGCCGTTCAAGCGGCTACCGTCGCGGTAGCTGAGGGCTGCGGTCAGCCCAATCAGGCTTTGTTCGTAACTCGCGGTATCGAGACCAGCGCCGCCATTCAGGGTGTCTGCCCCTGCGCCTCCCAGCAGCCTGTCATCGCCATCACCGCCAGAAAGCTGGTCATTACCGTTCCCGCCCAACAAGGTGTCGTTGCCATTACCGCCGCGCAGTATGTCGTCGTCCGCGCCTCCGTCCAAATAGTCATCACCGTCACCGCCATCCAGGGTGTCGGCACCAGCGTCGCCTGCCAGAATGTCATTGCCTGCGTCGCCCTGGAGCGTGTCATGGTCTGCGCCACCGCTCAGCAAATCGTGACCATTGCCACCGCGCAGACTGTCATTACCATCTCCACCCACCAAGGTGTCAGCGCCGTCACCGCCATTCAATGTGTCAGCACCAGCGTCGCCACTAAGCCAGTCCTGGCCGAGCCCCCCAGTGAGGCTGTCGTTGCCAGCGCCGCCATTGAGGTTAATGGCGCTGGTGAGGCGACTGCCATCCAGGCTGTCGTTGTATTGGCTGCCATTGAGGGTGGCACCATCGGCTAGTGCAACTTTAAAGCCTGCCTTGGTCATGATGTCATTGATCGCCATGGCGCTTTGCGTCAGGCTAAGCTGCTGGGTTTGCTTGAACTCAGCTCCTATCAATTTACCATTCTGTATTGAATAGCGTCCTTGCTGATCCTCAATCACCACGCTGATGCTGGCTGTGAGCAGGCCGCCTGCGGTCAAGGGAGAGGTGATTTGCACAGTCCAGGGATCACTGCTACCGCCCTGAAAGACCATGTGCTCGAAGTTGGTTTGCTTGCTGAAGCCTAGGCTGTGCTGCTCGCCATTACGCTGGTATTGCAGAAGCAGGGTGTTGCCCAGGGTCCATTGTGCATTGGCGAATACGCTGGCCCAGGTGTCCAGTATTAATACGCCTACTCCCTTGCTGGGGGAGGTGAATAGTGTCCTGTCGGCAAAGTTGTCGGCACTGAGCAGGTAGGTGCAGTTGAACTGGCTGCCGATTGCCTGCTTGTCGTCCTTGGCGGGTGTATAGCCCAGAACCAGCGGCTGGAAAGAACCATCAGCCTGGCGTGTGTAGCGGAAGGCCACGCCATCTTTACTCACGAAGTTGATCAGTGCCAGGGTAGCGGGGCTTTCAAAGTACACAGTCCCGTTCATATTGTAGACCTTGCCATCGCTATCGTAGAACTGCTGGTTGCTCTGGCGTCCCGTCTCCAGGCGCCAGCCAGAATATCCACTGTCTGGCCCCCTGAGAGCAATGCTTGCCCAGTTGTACTCTGTGAGGTAGATGGTGCTGCGCGAGGTGATGGGCCCCGCGCTGTCATATTTTTCTACGTGCAATATATCCTTGCCGGGCACTGTGGAGATATAAGTCTCCAGGATAGAGAAAGTGCCGTTGTTGGTGAGGTAATAACTATCGTCACCATTGCTCAGGAGAATGCTATCGTTGCCGCCGTTGGAGATAACGAAGTCGCGGGTGTTGCCGCCATGAAAAACGTCGTTGTCTGCACTGCCATAGGTGATGGTCTGGCGCACAAAGCTGCCGTCAGCCTGGCGCAGGCAGCGGAAGATCACGCCATCCTTGGTCACGAAATCTATCAAGGCCATAACGGCGGGGTTTTCAAATTGCACTATCGTACTTCGATGGTGGAGGTTGCCATCGCTGCTGCGAGTTGCATCCAGATGCCAGACGTTTACACGGCTATCAGGTGCCTTGAGGGTGATGCTGCCCCAGTTATATTCGGTCAGATAGACGATGCTACGCTCCGCCGTAGCGGCCGAGCTGGCATATTTCTCTACGCGCTGGCTGCCTGAGGCTGAAGTGGTATAGCTCTCCTTGATGGTAAAGCTGCCGTTGTTGTTGAGATAGTAGCTGTCGCCACCGCCGCTGAGGGTGATGGTATCGTTGCCCCCGCCCGATACGAACAGATCGGATCTGTCGTCGCCACGGAAGATATCTGCGGCAGAGCTGCCATAACTGATGTTCTGCCGTATCCAGTTGCCCTGCATATTCTGCAAATAGTGGAAATGCTTGCCATCGCGCGTGAAGAATTCCATATTCAGCAAGGCAGCAGGGGAGGGGAAGGTCAGCATGGTCATGATGGCACCGCCGCCGCGCCTGTCTACGATGTACATTTGCGGCTGGCCGTTGTTGGGGGCCAGGACGATTTCTACATCCTTGCTCTCCGCATCGTTCAAGATGATGGCATCACGGGCGCTGGCGCTGGTATCTGCCTTGACACGGAATTCGACATTGCTGGACTTTCCCAATACCGAGAGCAGATATTTGTCTCCGCCTTGACTGAGGTAGACCACGTCATCACCACCGCCAGTGACAATAATATTGGCGTCATCGTTGCCGACAAATACTTCGTTTTTCTCCGAGCCGTAGAGGTTTTCGACATTGGATATATTCACGCGCAGCTGGCTCAGCGCCTGCGCTGCTGAGAGCTCGGTCTGGTTGTTCGCCAGAGTGCCCACCGCGCCGAAGCTGGAGTTGGCCAAGGTCAGCAGCAAGCGTGACTGGGCAGGCAGGGTCTCTTGCTTGATGCCGCTGGAGGATAGTCCGTCACCTGTCTTGCCGTGGATACCGCCATCAAACTGGTACAGGCCATAGCGCGAGAACATGAGGGTGTCGTCTCCACCCCCTCCCCAGACATTGTATTGATAATTGACCTCGGCAGAAGACCAGGCGCTGATGAAGGTGTTGTCGTGACTGTTGCCGGTGATGCTGAAGATGTTGTGCGGCGTGAAACCGAGGTTGTAGAGATCATCTCCCCCTTGCAAGCTGGCGTTGGGATAGATGGCGCTGCAATCGACATGGCCTCTGCCATCTGGATAACGGTCGTAGTAGGCAGAATAGGAGCTGCTGATGCCCATGAGGATAAAGCGGTCCTGACCTGTAGCAAACTTGCCTGTGACTGAGCCTCGATAACGCGCATGCCAGGTGTAGTGATCCTCAAAGTTAGCACGGTGGGGAGCCAGATAGCTGACCTTGACGTTGCCATAGTCATCCAGGGTGACGGATTGCTCGCCATAATAGGCCGCAGCCTTGGTTAAGGAGCTTTTGGGATTTTTTTTGTCCTCTTGCACAATGAAAGACATCAGGCTTTTGCCATCGCTTGAGCTATAGCTCACAAACTGATTGAAGCCAACGCTGCCCTGCATTTTGTCCATCTTGGCGCGCATCTCCTGGATCTTTTCATAGGACCCGTCACTGAATATCTTACGGAACAGCGGCAAAGCTCCCATGCTCCAGATATCCACCAGCATTTCCGCAGAGCTGGGGTTGGCGCTGGGGGTGTCGGAGAGAAATCCACGCACAAAATTGGCCAGAGAGCCCAATGCAATCAGCGCGCTGGAGAACGGCCCGGCGAAAGGGGCGGCCGTGAAACAGACAGTTGAGATGCTATCCATTGCCGTGGCGGCAATGGCTTTATCAATGCGCTCCTGGGACGCGCCTGACTCCTTCAATGTCTTGATGAGTTCCGCATCGCAATACAAGGCATATCCCCCAAAAGCCATGGCGGCAAAGGGGACCTTGGCCAGGCCTCTGGACAGTAGGGCATTTGCCTCTTCACTCAGCCCTGCCATGTTGCCTAACTTGAAGACGCTAAGGCCGATCAAGGCATCAAGCCCACCCGCATAACCGGACTTGATGGCGTTGCTGGTGTCGTTATACAGCGCCGCGCGCAACACATCGCCCAGTTTGTCGGTGAGGGCCTTGTTCAAGCCTGATATTTCCGATACGCCCCAGCCGGTGAGCACCACGCCGCCTATCATCTTGCCATCAAAGTGAGCGCTGTCTGCCACACCTTTGAAAAAGTCCATGACGCCTTTGAGCGTGGCGTATATGCCCAGGGCTTTCGATAGTCCGGCAACGGTGCCGCTGGCATGAGCTTGGGCTGCTTCTTCCAGCAGGCCCTGAACTTTGCCTTTGAACCCCTCTGTGATGACCTCGCTACTGATCTTGACCACGCGTTCCTTGCCAGCCTGGTCTTTCACGCTCAATTCCACTTGCTGGCTTTGCTGGTTGTAGCGGGCAGTCGTGATTTCCTTGATGCTCCAGCCTTCCTGCTTGGCTTGTGCTTCGACCTTTTGCGTCAAAGCAGACAAAGATTCCTGCAAGGGATTGACGAGCAGGGCTTTTGCTTGCATTTGATCCAGTAACTGCGGTGTCAGCAGGCTGGGCAGTCTGTTGCCGTTTGCCAAGCCAGTGTCTGGCATGGGCAGTTCAAGCGCATCATGCAGATTGCTGTCATGTTGTTCGCTGGTCGAGGCTTTATTCTGACCTGCTGTTGCAGTGCTGCTCCCTGGGTTTTTGTAGACGATGTAGCTGGGACGCAGCGGTTCGCCGAGTTCTTTGCGTATGGAGTTTTCTGAGGGGCTCTTGTTCTTCCATTTTCCCAGCCCAATCGCGCGCATTTCTTCCCTGCCTCGCTCTGAGCTGGGGTCCTCCTCACTGCCTTGATTGCCGGCACTGGTTCCTTTCAAAAATCGGTTGGCGTGCACCAGCTCGTGCGCCAGCAAGAGGTGGGATTTTTCTGCGGAATTGTTGTTGATGGCCATGGTGCCATCCGGGGCGATTTCCAAGGAGCGGTTGGGGTTGAATTCCACCACGGCACTGGTGCCTTGGCCTTTGCTGAAAAACCCCTTGTGCGACAGCTGATAGGCCAGCGTCACTTCTTCGGCAAGCTTATTGGGTAAATGCTGGGTGAGTTGGGATTTGGTCAATTGTGGCCGCGCGGCATTGCCAGCGGAGCTATAGATAATCAGCAAGTCTTTGGCACCACTTTTGATCTGATGCTCCAGACTGTTCAGCAGCTTGTTGCCAGAGGGGCTATTGCGTAGCTGCATTAAAGCGTGCTCGGTTTGCTCAAAAAACTGGGGATTGCGCGTGCTGACTTCAATCCTGAGGCCCACCACCACCTGACTTAATGTGTAATCTGCTCCAACGTGGCTTTTGAAGGCAGGCCTAGCTGCCTGTGGTTGTTCAGCAGGCACATTGTCAGGAGTGGCCTGGTCTGTGTCAGGGCTTGTGTTAGTGCTGGTGTCAGGTAAACCCTCAGTGGCAGCAGGTTTGGTGCGCTTTGGTGGCAAGGGAGGTGGTTTTATGTGTTTATCATCTTCCCCATTCAGCGTATATGCCGTGCGCATAGGCAGGCCTTGCTCTTGTCTGATGGAGTTTTCTGTAAGCGATTTATCAGCCCACTGATAGAGGCCAACAGTACGAAACTCTTCATTGATATTGCCGTTTAGGTCAGTGTAATCGGTTGTCATTCTCCCTTTCAGGTGCCTTGCAGCGTGCAGCAGCTCATGTACAAATACCGAGAAATTCTCTTCTGTGGAAGGGGAGTCAATGGTTCGCGGAATACCGTGAGCATCCAATTCATGTCTTACTGCATCCCCGAGTTCTATCACTGAGGATGCGCCACCTCCCGCGCCCTGGGGATTGCCTGCTGGTCGTGAGGCTAAGTCAGTCAGTAAATTATCGATAATCTGGTCAGGTAACTCATCATAGAGATGCTGCGATGACAACGGCAGGATAGCTCGTGTCCAGCCACCATCTAAACTCCCCGGAACGATGAAGAGCTCTTTATCCAGGTTAGGCTGATTGTCATCCTTAAGCAGTAGGCCACTGATTTTATTAATCAGTTCCTGACCTTTAGGTCCGCCATCCTGAAGTCTTTGCAGATAACCCTCCACCCTGGAATAGAAGGGGGCTTGCGCAGCCGCAGTATCAGTGCTGAGCAAAAATGTTGCATCCACGGCGATGAACATACCTGGAATCAATTTGCTCTCTAAAAATACACCTTCTTGCAATTCATACTTGATGATCTTGGGCATGGGGTTTTCCTCTGATTCTTAGAATTAGAATTCTCAAATTGGAACTCTCAAATTAAAAACTCAACATTCAGGCGCAATATCAAAGCTAGCTCAGCGCAGGGCTAAGTCATTCTGGGTTGGCTTGAAAGCTCAAGGCACATACGCAAGCTGATGGCTCAATATAGGCCTTGAGGACGGCACCAAGTTATGGAGTCTAATGAGGGGAAAATTCCGGAGCAATCGTACTTGTCTTTGATTTGTATGGGATTTTAAGTAAGTGTCGTTATTGAATCAGCTTGAAATGACGACCCACTCAGCACTGGGCCTTGGGAATTCGGAATGAGAAATTTTTGCAATGAGCTGAAAAAACCGGAGATTTTGGATTTTGCAGTGATGGAGTTGAGGCATTTGGTCAGATGCAAAAGCTCAACTGATAAGGGTTTGCGGCAAGCGTGGGTGCTTAGACCGCCATAGACGCAGAGAACATGCTCTCTCAAGGTCTGAGGCTGCAATGGCCTAGGCTATATTGCAAGGAAAGAGGGAGGCTGGTTCTGCTTACCAGCCACGCAGGTGGAACGGCCTCAGCTGGGCTCAAGGCCATACAGGGAATGTTAAGGGCGAGACAAGCTCTACAAGCGCTAAGGGCAACACCACCACAGCCTTGACCAGCTACTTGATACTCTCCAGCTTTTGCTCGAGCGCCTCGCAAATGGTTTTTAAAATCTTGATCCTGGCGTATTTCTTGTCGTTCGATTCCACCAGTGTCCACGGCACCTGCTCGGTGCTGGTGCGATCTATCATGTCACACACCGCTTGCTGGTAGGCATCCCACTTCTTGCGGTTGCGCCAGTCCTCTTCGGTAATCTTATAGCGCTTGAAGGCAATGTTTTCCCTGGCCTTGAAGCGGGTGAGCTGCTCGTTTTCATCGATATGTAGCCAGAACTTCAACAGCACAATGTCATGTGCCAGCAGCTGCTCTTCAAAGTCATTGATTTCGGCATAGGCACGCATCCAGTCCTGCTCGCTGCAAAAACCTTCCACACGCTCCACCAGCACGCGACCGTACCAGGTGCGGTCAAAAATCGTGAAGCGGCCGCGCCTGGGCAATTGCCGCCAGAAGCGCCATAAATAAGGCTGGGCTTTTTCTTCATCACTGGGGGCGGCGATTGGAATGGTGCTGTAGATACGCGCATCCAGCGCCTGGGTGATGCGTCGGATCGCGCCGCCTTTGCCCGCAGCATCCACGCCTTCAAACGCGGTAATCACGGAAATCTGCTTGAACTTGGGGTGGCGCGTTAGCAGATTGAGTTTGCCCTGGTATTCCTCCAGCTGGCTCTCATAGTCATCCTTGCTCAGGGATTTACTTAAATCCAGCGCGTTGAGAATATTGAGGCCATCCGCAGCGGCCAGGGTAAGGGCAGGGGCGGCGGCCTTGCGGGTGGCGGGGGATTTGGTATCCAGACGTTTCTTGATGGCATCGAGAATGTACTGGCTGGCGGTGAGGTTGCGATAGTTGGGGTCAAAGCCTTCAATCACTATCCAGGGCGCATTGGCGGTGCTGGTCTCGCGCAATAGATGGCCGGAGATGGTGCGGAATTCTTCGTAATGCTTGAGGTGCTGCTTGTCCTGCTCGGTCACGCGCCAGCGGGTTTTCGGGTTTTCCTCAAGGGCGGCAATGCGGGTTTTTTGTTGCTTTTTGGAAAGGTGGAACCAGAGCTTGATGATAAGCACACCCTCATCGCTCAGCATGCGCTCAAAGCTGACAATATCCTTGATGCGGCTGTCCAGCTTCTTGCCCAGCTTGCCGGAAAGGTTTTCCAGAATGGGCGCGGTATACCAGGAGCCAAAGAAAATGCCTATCTTGCCCTTGGGCGGCAACTCACGCCAATAACGCCACATATTCGGGCGCTCGGCTTCATCCTCAGTGGCCGGGCCAAACGCACAAGTATGAATCAGACGCGGGTCCATCCATTCATTGAGCAGGTTGGCAGTTTCACCCTTGCCCGCGCCATCCACCCCGCCAATCAAAATCAGCACCGGGCAGTTTTTCTGCTGCGCCAATTCATATTGCGCATCAAGCAAAGCCTCGCGCAACTCCGGCACGGCTTTTTTGTAAACATCATCGTCTATGGTGTGGCCTAGCTCTGCAGATTCAAACATGGTGTCCTTTGCTGAATGATTGATAGGGCAAACACTGGGAGCGCATTGATACTGCAGAAGTTTGCCAGCGCTGTCAAAAAGCGGATATTTGAATGGTCAAAGATCGTGCTGGCAGGGATCGTATTTAAAGAGATCGCGCTGGCAGGGATCGCATTCAGATGGATCGCGCTTGCCCGCGATAATGGAGGGACGTGATGTAAGCTGGCGAGTACAGCTGTGACCATAAGCAGCTGATAACTCCCAGCTTGCTTATCAAACCGGGAGTCATCCTCTTACTTGTCGCGCTTTAAGGTTTAGGCAGCCTTAAATGCTCGCGCAAAGTCTTGCCTTCATATTGCGTGCGGAAGATGCCTCTGCGCTGCAATTCAGGTACTACCAGTTCGGTAAAATCCCTGAGTCCACCAGGTAACCAGGGCGCCATGACATTAAAGCCATCAGCGCCACCTTGCTCAAACCATTCCTGGATATGGTCTGCCACGGTTTCAGCGGTGCCTACCACGGTGAGGTGACCCCGGCCCCCGGCAATGCGCAGGTAAAGCTGGCGTATGCTGAGGTTTTCGCCCTGGGCAATCTCGGTCAGTAGTTTTTGTCGGCTTTGCTGGCCGTTATCGGTCAGCGGCAGCTCTGGCAGTGGGCCATCCAGTGGGTAGCCCGACAGGTCAAAGTTGCCTATCATGCGCCCGAGCAAGGCCAGGCCCGCCTCGGGTTCCACCAGGTCTTGCAGGGTGTTGAACTTGTCTTCCGCCTCGGCCTGGGTTTTGCCGATGATGCTGAATATGCCCGGCATGATTTTGAGGCTATCTTGGTGACGGCCATATTTGGCCAGACGGCCTTTGAGGTCACGGTAAAACGTCTGCGCTGAGCTGAGATTGGCGTGGGCGGTGAACACCACTTCTGCGGTTTCTGCCGCCAGCTCACGCCCAGCCTCCGAGCCACCAGCCTGCACTATCACGGGCCGCCCCTGCGGGCTGCGCGCCACATTGAGCGGACCTGCCACATCAAAGTGCTCGCCATGGTGATTCAGCGCATGCAGTTTGCTGTGGTCAAACCAGCGGCCACCTGCCTTGTCGTTGATAAACGCGCCTTCTTCCCAGCTATCCCACAAACCTGTCACTACCTCATAGAACTCCCTGGCCCTGGCGTAACGCTCGGCGTGTGAAACATGCTGTGGACGGCCAAAATTGGCAGATTCCGAGGCATTGTCCGAGGTGACCAGGTTCCAGCCGCTACGGCCACGCGAGATTTGATCCAGCGAGGCAAACTTGCGTGCAATGTGATACGGCTCGTTATAGGTGGTGGTGGCCGTGCCTATCAGCCCTATGCGCGAGGTGACGGCAGCCAGCGCACTGAGCAGGGTCAGCGGCTCCAGCCCCGCAGGGCCAGCCGCTGCCGTCAGTGCATCAGCAAAGAACACTGCGTCAAAGTGGGCGGCCTCGGCCAGCAAGGCCGCCTCCTTATAGACAGCAAAGGGGTCGTCATCCAGCACATTGTCCGGGTATCGCCATCCGGCCACATGGTGACCATTGCGGATGAGAAACGCGCCCAGGCTGAGTTGACGTGGCTGGCTCATGCTTAGAAGTCCTTCCTGACGTTGATGCCGAAGTAGCGGGCATCGTCACGCGGTACATAGCGGTTGACGTAAGTGGTGTGGCTGACCAGGTTGGAAGCGTAGGATCTATCCAGCAGATTGCGGCCCACCAGGGCAAAGCGCCAGCCTGTATCGGTGGAAAGCGCCACGCTGGCATTCCAGATGCCGTAGGCCTCTTGTATGGTGTCCTTGGTCTGGGTCAGGCTGTATTGCTGCTTGCTCTGCCAGATGTAATCCGTGCCCAGATCCAGTACATAACCATTGTTGAGCGGGATGGCATAGTTTGCACGTGCCACAGACTTGAACTCAGGAGAGAAGGGCAATGGCTTGCCATTGACTGAGCAAGAAGCCGCTGCATTGGCAGGGCAAGTGAACTGATCAATACGCGCATCTACATAGGCCAAAGAGCCAGATAGAGTGAGCCTGGAGGTAGGCTTGGCTACAGCATCAAATTCCACGCCACGGGTAGAAACGCTGCCCGCATTGACCAGACGCGTGATGGTCGTGCCCCCTATGCTGTCAAAGAAGTTGGCCTGGTAGTTTTTGTACTTGGTATAGAAAGCCGCCACGTTGAAGATCAGGCGGTTATCCAGATATGCCGACTTCAGGCCCAGTTCAAAGGCATTCGAGGTTTCAGGGTCTAGCGGCAAGGTGTCGTTGTTGGACTGGTTCATGTTGAAGAACACGTTGTAAGCCGGGCCTTTGTAACCACGCGAGTAGGTGAAGTAGGTGGTGAGGTCTTCGTTGATGTCATATTGCAGACCCACACGGCCAGAGTAGGCGGTCTCGGTGGTGTTGCCTTGGCGCAAAGGCTGGCTCACCTGTACGCCTGGGCCAGTCACAGGTGAATTGCGGATATGATCAAATTCCAGCTCGTCATGCGTCCAGCGCAAACCCGCAATGCCGCGGAACTGCTTGGTGAAGTTGAGCGTGCTTTCGCCAAACAGCGCCAGGCTTTCACTTTCTATCCCGTAATCCGCACGGCCTATGAAATTAGTGCCTGTGCTGGTGGTGCCGCTACGCTGATAGGTTTCATCGGTCTTGCCCTTGAGGTAGTAGATACCCGCTACATATTCCAGGAACTGCTCCTTGGGTGAGGCAATGCGCACTTCCTGCGAGAACTGCTGAGAGTCCACAGTGCCACGGTCACGAGTAGCGGGGAAGGTGCTGTTGTAACGCAAAGGATTGCTGGTGTTGTAGTTGTTGCCTATTTGCGAGGTTGAGGTGTTCTGCGTGTTATCCCAGGTGCGGAAGGCGGTGATTGAAGTCAGGGTGTAATCGTTGAAGCGCCAGTCTACCTGTGCGGAAACACCCTGATTGGTATCGGTCACCTCGCTCTTGCCGTCGGTATTCACCTTGCGGTTACCCTTGCTGACATGCACCGGGCTGACACCATTGTTGAAAGCGGTGTTGTTGGAGCTGTAAGGCACCCCTGTTGCACCCGGTACGCTGTTGGTGCCATGGGTGTAATCGGCAATCAGGGTAATGTCCAGATCTTGCGTCGGCGTCAGCAGAAACTTGGCGCGCGCACCCTGGCGCTCATAGCCATTGAGGTGGCCGCCTGCGGTGTTTTTGACGTTACCGTCATAATCGGCATATAGCCCATTGATGGAGGCGTAGAGCAAATCCGGCACCAGCGTGCCGGAAACCCCCAGGCGCACGCGTTTCTCGCCGCCTTCAAAATACGAGGTATCGACATAGGCATGCGGGTCAGCGCTGGGCTCACGCGTTACCACGTTGATGACACCAGCAGAGGCGTTCTTGCCAAACAGTGTGCCTTGCGGGCCGCGCAGCACTTCAATGCGTTCTACATCCAGCAGGTCCAGCGTGGCCTGGCCGGGGCGGGCATAGACCACGCCATCAATCACGGTAGAGACTGTGGGTTCTATGCCAGGCGAGGTGGAGATGGTGCCCACGCCACGAATCAGAATGGACGAATCCTTGTTGCCGCCCTGCTGGCGGAAAGTGAGGCTGGGCACTTCGTTGGCAATGGTTTGTATGCTGTTGAGGTTGGATTGCTCCAGCTTTCGGCCATCCAGTACCGAGACAGCGATAGGCACGGATTGCAGGCTGGCCTCGCGGCGGGTGGCAGTGACGGTGACCTTGCCCAGTGCGGGTGGTGTGGCTTCTGTGGTCTTGCTTGCTGCTTGTGCTTCGCTGTCAGCGCTGTTGTCTGCGGCCTGGGCCTGTAGTGTCCAGGCTTGCGATAACAGAACAGAGGCGAAGGCCAGCTGGATGCCGCGGCGCTTGAATGGCTGCGTGGGTGATGATGCGTGCATAAAAATTCCCCTAATTAATGACATTGTCGTAGTGATGGTGGTGATGCAGTGCCCGTGCGGGCTCCCTGAAAGTGTGTGTAATCTGGTGCTGCAAATAGGTGCTGTAGATCAGTGTTGCCCATGCGCTTCATCCCTTGAGGCCGCCTGCGGTCAAGCCGCTCACCACGCGCTCCTGGAACAGCACAATGATGATGGCGAGCGGCACGATGGCCACGACCAAAGCCGCCGAGATCACGGGCCAGGGGAAGCTGAATTCACCCTGATAAAGCAGAATGCCCACAGGCAATGTACGGCTGCCCGGTGCAGCGTTAAGCGCCAGTGCCAGCAGAAACTCATCCCAGGCATTCACAAAGGCCAGAATGCCCGCGGTAAACACCCCGGGAGCCGCCAGTGGCAGCACAATCCGCATCAGCGCCTGTAATCGGGTGCAACCATCTATCATGGCCGCGTGCTCGATATCCCTGGGCACTTGCTGGAAAAAGCTGGCCAGCACCAGCGTGCAGATGGGCAGGCTTTGCACGGCGTAAGGCAGTACCAGCGCGCCATAGGTATTGATCAGGCCCAGGCCGCGCATGATTTCAAACAGCGGCACCAATAGCGTGGCGGGCGGGAACATGGCTACCGCAATCAGGCTGGTGAGAATCAAGCCTCTATGGCGCAATTGCAGCCGCGTCAGCGCATAGGCAGCGCCAGTGGCGGCAAACAGCGTCAGCAGGGTGGAAAGCAAGGCCACGGCAAAGCTATTGGCCAGGAACAGCAGCAGCGGCTGCTCGGCAAACGCCAGCAGGTAGTTATCCAGGCTGGGATGCTGCGGCAGCCAGGTGATGGGCGTCTGGGCCAGCTCAGCTTCGGTCTTGAATGAAGTCAGCAGTATCCACAACGCCGGGAAGAAACCATTGATCAAGAGCAAGGCGGCGGCTATCCAGCGCAAAGGGAGTTTCAGCATCACACAGCCCCCCGGTATAGCTTGCGCAGATAGAGCGAGCTGACTGCCATGGAGAGCAGGAACAGCAGCACTGCCAGCGCCGAGCCGTAGCCCACATCCATGTATTCAATCGCGGTGGTGTTGACCAGAATGGAGAGGGTTTCGGTATAGCGCGCCGGGCCACCCTGGGTCATGGCATAAGGGATGTCGAAAGACTGCAAGGCGCTGATGGTGCGGAAGATCAGCGCTACGGCCAAGGCAGGCATCAGCAGTGGCAGCGTGACATGACGGAAGGTCTGCCAGGCGTTGGCTCCTTCCAGCTCAGCGGCTTCATACAGGCTGCGCGGGATGGTCTGCAAACCTGCCAGCAGAATCAGTGCTACAAACGATGAGCTTTTCCAGATGGTGGCAACGCAAATGGCAAAGAAGCCCCACTGTGGTATCAGCAGGAAGGAGATAGGTGCCATGCCAGCGCGGCGCAGCAGATCATTCACCACGCCATATTCGGTGTTGAAAAACCACGCGAAGATCATGCCGGAAAACGCCAGTGGCAAAGCCCAGGGCAGCAGCAAAGCCAGGCGGACTGGCCAGCGCCATTTCCACGGCCTGTTGGCCAGCAATGCCAGGCCCAGGCCCACCAGCAAGGCACCCGGCACGGTGACCACACACAAAGCTAATGTGAAGCGTATTGCGCGCCAGACATCGGGGTCGCTCAGCGCATCGGCATAATTGCTCAGGCCTATGAATTGCGGCGCATGCGCGCTGAACACACTCATTGAATACAGGCTGTCATGCAGCAGCTTGAGCACCGGGTAGACGACAATCAGGCCCAGCAGCAAGGCGGCAGGCAGCAATAGCCAGAAGGCCAATGTATGCTCGCTGAGATCGCCCGAGGGTTTCAGCTTCCAGAGATTACGCCCGCTCATCGCAATATCCTCTGCAGGCGGCGCGAGATATCTTCCAGGCCTTCATCCGTGCTCAATGACCCGGCCAGCACGGCAGAGGTTGAGATGCGCAGCACATCAGACACCTGAGCGTAACGCGGTGTGAGAGGGCGGGATTTGGCCGCCAGCAATGCAGGCTTGGCCTCTTGCAGCCAGGGCATGACGGCAAGTACTGCTTGATCGTTGTATAGCGAGAGATAAGGCGGCAGCAGCGCGCCTTGCACCGTGATGTAACGAATGCTCTCGGGCGAGGCGAGATAACGCAGGAAATCCGCGGTTTGCGCCTTGTGCCTAGAGTAGTTAGACATGGCCCACTGCCAGCCACCCAGGCAGGTGGCATGCTGGCCGTCTGCCAGCGCAGGCATGCGCACCATGCCTACCTTGCCTTTGACGCGCGAGTCCTTGTCGTTCTGAAACACGCCCCAGGCAAAGCCCCAGTTGATGGCAAATACCGCGTTGCCAGCCTTGAAGGTATTGACGGTGTCTGCGGTTTTTACCTCGGCTACATGGCGCGGAATGACCTTTTGCTGTTGCAGACCCTGCCAAAGCTGCAAGGCCTTGAGCGCGGCAGGGCGGTCTAGCGCCAGCTTGCCATTGCTATCGAGTATATCCTTGCCCTGACTCCAGTAGGGAATCAAAAAGCTGCATACCGTGCCTTCAATCGGCGCCCCCTGAATGGAAAGACCCTGCAAGCCAGCTTGTTGCTCAGCCTGCGTAATGGTGCGGGCGGCGGCGGCCAGTTGCTGCCAGGTTTGCGGCGCGGCTATGCCGTGCTTGGCCAGCAAGTCCTTGCGGTAATACATAAACATGGCATCGGTGACGGCGGGCAAGGTGTAGAGCTGGCCCTTGATCAAGTTGGTGTGCTGATAAATCGGCAGGCCATCCTCTAGCAGCCTGTGTTTTTCTGCAGGTAAATAGGGCTCCAGCGGCGCTATCCAGCCTGCGGCGGCAAACTGGTGCGGATTGACGATATCCAGCATCAAGGCATCAAAGCTGTCGTCGTGAGCATTGAGCAGTACAGAAAGATATTTACGCTGCAATTCAGAGGTGGCGGCACCGCTGCCTATTTCTATGCGTATGCCGGGGTGGCTGGCCTCATAGCGATCTGCGAGGGTACGGAACAGGTCAGGGCGCTGAGCAGCGCCGCCTATGAAAACCCGCAGCACGGTCTCTGCCTGAGCGGGCAGGGCCAGCGCCAGCAAGCTGGCCAGCAACATGGTTTTGATGCCTGGTGCTGACCATAACCTTGGCAGCATGCTCATAGTGCTGACTCCAGTCGCAAGCCGCTTTCGCTGTCGAACCAGTGCAGTTGCTGATGGGCAATGCGGAGCTGCACTTTTTGCCCGGTGTGCAAGACTTGCTGGCCGGGAATACGTGCCTGCACGCTATAGGGGGCCAGATTGGCGGTAGGCTGTTGCAGACGCAGCGTGGCAATGGTCTCTGCACCCAGCGGTTCCAGCAGATCAACCACGGCATTGAGTATTAGGGTGTCTGCTGAGTTGTCGTCTGCCGAGTCGCTGATGGTGATATGTTCCGGGCGTATGCCCAGGGTGAGGGATTGGCCTTGCTGCGCTGCCAGGTGCTGTACCGCAATCACCTGACCCGCGATATAGGCATGGGCTTGATCCACAGACCATTGCACAGGCAGGCGCAACAAGTTCATGGGGGGCGCACCCATAAAACCCGCCACAAACAGGGTGGCCGGGGTTTGGTAAATCTGCGCGGGCGTGCCCAGCTGCTCTATGCGCCCGTGATTGATTACCGCAATCCGGTCTGCCAGGGTCATGGCTTCTACCTGATCGTGCGTGACATAGACCATGGTCTTGCCCAGGCGCTGGTGCAGACGTTTGATTTCCATGCGCATTTCGGTGCGCAGCTTGGCATCGAGGTTGGAGAGTGGCTCGTCAAACAGAAACAGTTGCGCCTCGCGCACTAGGGCGCGGCCTATGGCCACCCGCTGGCGCTGGCCACCAGAAAGGGCGGCAGGCTTGCGTTGCAGCAAGGGCGTCAGTTGCAGCATCTCGGCAACAGCGGTGACTTTTGCTGCAATCTCTGCCTTGGGCGTACCGCGTATGCTGAGGCCAAAGGCCAGATTGTCGTACACGGTTTTGTGCGGATATAAAGCGTAATCCTGAAACACCAGGGCAATATTGCGCTCGCGCGGGGGCAGGCGGTTGATGCTGCGGCCATTGAGAATCACCTGGCCATCATCCGCATGTTCCAGCCCAGCCAATATGCGCAGCAGAGTAGATTTGCCGCAGCCAGATGGCCCGACCAGCACAATAAACTCGCCGCTGGCGATATCGAGATTGATATCGTTGAGTATGGTGTTTTGGGCAAAACGTTTGCCCAAACGCTGCAAGCTGAGCGCTACCATCAGGCGCGACCAAACAGGCGAATAAACCACGATTTCTGCTCGCCAAAAGCCAAAGCAGTAGCTAAAGATCTAGCCCAGAAATTGCTGCGCAATAAATGTTTTGAATTTTGAATAAACACTGATAATCTCAACGATGTTACCGGTAACATTGGCGAGATATTCAAGCAGTCTGGGTATGCTGTCAAAGAATTAAATTAAAAATAAATATAGAAATTGGTTATATGAGATTGTTTATATGAAAAAAGCGAAGCGGCAAAATGTCAGGCAAGCGTAAAGGCTTGGGCAGGGCCACGGTGCATGACGTGGCGAAGTTGGCTGGCGTGTCTTCAATTACGGTATCGCGCTATTTCAAACAGCCGGGCGTTGTGTCTGAGGCATTACGCCTGCGCATCGCCGAGGCGGTGCAAACCCTGGACTATCTGCCCAATCAGGCGGCGGGCGGGCTGGCCTCCACCCGGGGGCGCATTGTCGCCATGGTGATTCCCAATATCTCCGGGCCTATCTTTGCCAACACCATCCAGAGCTTCAGTGATGTGCTCAACCGTCATGGTTACCAGTTGCTGCTGGCCTCTAGCTATTTCTCGGTTGAGAAAGAAGAAGATGCAGTACGCGCTTTCCTCGGCTGGTCACCTGCGGCCCTGGTACTGACCAGCCAATACCATTCCGCAGGCACAGAGAGGCTGATTGCCAAGGCGGGGATACCCATAGTAGAAACCTGGGACTATGCCCCAGAGCGCCAGCCCTTGCAGGTGGGGTTTTCTCACCTTGAGGTAGGCCGTCAGGCAGTGGAGTATCTGCATGGCAAAGGCCATAGACGCATTGCCTTTGTACAGAACAGCCTGGTGGGTGACTTGAGCGCACTGGATAGACGCGATGGATATATGGCGCACATGACAGAGCAGGGGCTGGAGCCTTGGGTATTTGTGCCGACTGAGGCCGATCCGTTTGAGGCTGGACGTCAGGCCATTAACTCATTACTGCAGCGTAAACAGCCTGCCGAAGCCGTGATTTTTGCTAATGACAACCTGGCCGCTGGTGGCATGCTGGCAGGGCTAAGGGCGGGCATGCGCTTCCCCGAGGATGGCGCGATTTTCGGCTTTGGTAACTATGCTTTTTCAGAACTATTGCTGCCCAGCCTTACCACCATACGCCCGCCTGCGCGGGAAATCGGCGAGGTTGCCGCGCTGCGCATATTGCAGGCCCTGGGCGAGGTGGAAATTGAAGGCGAGATTCCACACCTCAACCTGCTGGACTGTGAATTGATACAGCGCGAGAGCGCCTGAACACGCGCGGGCGGCTCAGAAACACCACGATTAGCCATTAACTATGAGTACTCAGGAATCAGACATGACTTACCACGCAAACCCGCAACGTTATGATGCAATGCCTTACCGCCGCTGTGGCAAGAGCGGTTTGAAACTGCCGCTATTGTCATTAGGCCTTTGGCACAATTTTGGCGATAACACACCAATAGCCGTGCAGCGCGACATGCTGCGCACAGCGTTTGATCTGGGCATTACGCATTTTGATCTGGCCAACAACTATGGCCCGCCCTATGGCAGTGCTGAAGCCAATTTTGGCCAGCTGTACCGTCAGGATTTCAAGCCCTATCGTGATGAACTCATTATCTCTACCAAGGCGGGTTGGGATATGTGGCCTGGCCCTTATGGCCAGGGCGGCGGCTCGCGTAAATACCTGCTGGCCAGTCTGGATCAAAGCTTGCAACGCATGGGGCTGGACTATGTCGATATTTTTTATTCCCATCGCTACGATGCCGAAACCCCGCTGGAAGAAACCATGGGCGCATTGGCCACTGCGGTGCAGCAGGGCAAGGCGCTGTATGTCGGCATATCTTCTTATTCCCCAGCCAAAACCCTGGAAGCGTCCAACTTGCTGCGTGAATGGAAAATCCCCTGCCTGATACACCAGCCTTCCTACAACCTGCTCAATCGCTGGATAGAGCGCGATTTGCTCAATACCCTACAAGCCGAAGGCATGGGTTGCATCACCTTCACCGCCTTGGCGCAGGGCTTGTTGTCAGATAAATACCTGGCCGGGATTCCGCAAGATGCACGTATCAACCGCCCAGGCGGCAACTCCATACAGCCCGGCCATTTGAGCGAGGCCAACCTCAAGCGTATCCGTGGGCTGAACGAGATTGCCCTGCGCCGCGGCCAGTCCCTGGCGCAGATGGCGCTGGCCTGGGTACTCAGGGATGAGCGGATTACCTCCACCCTGATAGGCGCCAGCAATAGCCAGCAGATACGCGAAAATGTCGCGGCGCTGCAAAACCTGGCATTCAGCAGTGCAGAGTTGGCGGAAATAGATGGGCTGGCACAAGAGGGGGGAATTGATTTATGGGCGGGCTCATCCTCGGAATGGAAATAGGCCGCTGAACATATTGATGATGGTGTGTGATCAGCCTGCTTGAGCTTAAGCGCTGATCACCATGAACGTTTGAAAAAGACATTGCCCAGCCAGCGATGTCTTTTTTTACGAGCCTGAGGCACTACCTCAAGCGCTCATGCAGACATTACTTGGCTCGCGCCTTTTCATATTCTTCATAAGTCTGGGTATTCAGCCTATCCAAACAGGACTGAATTTCACCCGGCGGCTGAGTGCGGCATTGGTTGCGTGCGCCTTCTTTAACACCTTCATAGCTTGCTTTTGTACTGCAGGCAGAAACTGCCAGGCTGAGTATGGTTAATGAGCAAAGCATTAAAAAATAATGTGGTTTCAATGTTTATCCATATTGATTAAGAGTGCTGCTTGAAATCAGCGGCGCGGCCAGGCATGCAGGCTTTAATGCTGGATGATGACGCCACCAAAACCTGCTGACCAGGCATGCTTTCCACTGTGAGTTGTACAAATTGCATTAAGCTCGTTTGCGGTGCCACTACTCAACGCGCGCCAGGTTTCACCGCCATTATGGCTAGTTAGTATGCTGCCATTAAAGCCCACCGCCCAGCCAGTTTGCCCATCAGCGCTAAAGCTAATGGCATTGAGTTCATTGTGGCTGTCTGTAGCAAGCATGCGCCAGCTATGGCCAGCATTTGCGGTGGTGACAATCACACCGCCAAACCCAGCCGCCCAGGCAGATTGACCTGCTTTAGCCAGGCTCACCGAGTTGAGCTCGTTGCTGGTGCCGCTTTCCTGCCTGTTCCATTTGGCACCTCCATCTGACGTGGCCAAGATGAGCCCGCCAAAACCCACAATATAGCCATGCTTGCCATCCGGGCTGAAACTCACGCTATTGAGGGCATTGTTGCTGCCACTCTCTTGCGGCTTCCAGGAGAGGCCGCCATCATGTGTTGCCAGAATAGTGCCATTAAAGCCCACCGCCCAGCCTGTGCGCCCAGCAGGGGTGAAAAACACGGATGCTAGTTCATTGGATGTACCACTGTTTTGCTGTGACCAGCTTGCACCCCCATTGCGCGTGGCAAGGATGGTGCCGCCAAAACCCACCACCCAACCGTGCTGACCATTTGCGGTGAAAAACACAGATTGCAGTTCATTGTTGGTGCCACTGGATTGTGGCGTCCACGTCTGTCCACCATCAGCTGTGGTGATGATGCTGCCGTTAAAGCCTACGGCCCAACCCCGCTGGCCATCGGGAGTGAATGCAATCGAATGCAATTCACTAGTGGTATTGCTCTGGCGAATTATGCCAACACCATCTGCTACGGCAACCGTAGCAATTAAAGCCACGACAAAGAAAAACAGACATTTGCATGAAAATCGGCTGAGCGGGTTTTGCATGTGGTGTTAATCCCCTGGGTAATTTTTCTATTTAGATCATGGATATGGTGATTCTGGCAACATTTGTTCAGCACCGCAGCCCACACCAGTCATTCTCTCTCAGTCTTGATCAGGAGAAAGCCTTGTAGCTTACGCACCCTCATGGCATTGGTAATCAGTAGCGCCGATACCTCGGCCAGGCCATCAAGGGCAGCTACAACAGTATTAGCTATCACATGGGCACATCAGGCTGATTTAGGCATGACAGTGCGTTCATGTTGTATTTAATCGATTTTACTCAACTCCCTATACATCAGGAATCGTAAAATATAAATGACAAAATGCGCCATTTTTTGCTATATCTAAATCTTTAATCATTGGTGAGAATTGAGTTGAATTGAAGATATTTTGTGATTTTCAATAACAATTTTCATAAGCATAGCTGAGATTGCTTGTTGTGTTTCACCTACAACTCGGATGATATTGACCCTGTGTAAATATCTTGATTCAAGCAGAATTTAAACCGAAAATACTGATATATATGAGATGTATTTTCATAAAAAATAATTTATAAATAATGTGTTAATGCATTATTTATGTGAGTGTTGATCATCATAAAATTCACTGCCAGTAAAGTCTGATTTTGATAGCAAGCTACTCATTTATTACCCTGTAAAAAAAACCTGCGGCTGAGCTTTAATCCGGCATTTCCTTTCCGTTATACTCTCAGCAAAAAACTATATTTGCTGTGTTGTTATTGTTATAACTATTTAAAGGGGGTGCCAATTGAATCGTTTTCGTCTCAAAGCCTGCTGTCTATTATTAGCTGCAGCATATCAACCTGCTTTTGCCGCAGGGATCGTCAATGGTAACTTCGAGAATGGCCTGTTTGGCTGGACTACTATTACCGCTGGGTCTGCTAACCCAGTTCAGTTAACAACAACGCAAGGAGCACCATCTCCTACCAATGATCAGTATGTGTATACCTCACAAAGCGGGCCTGGTCACAGCCTGCTTTTCCAGGATTACACCGTGGCATCTGGCATCAATAAAGTATTTTTTGACATCGCGCTCAATAACAGCGCGGGTGTTTTTCATACACCTGATACATTGGACTACACCGGTGCATCCAACCAGCAAGCACGGTTTGACATATTGAAACCTGGCTCCGCTCCAGACTCAATGAATGCCGCGGATATTATTGTCACGGTTTACAAAACAGAAGTGGGGGATGCGGCTAATCAAGCCTGGACAACCAAATCAGTAGATGTCACTTCTCAGCTTGCTTCCTATGTCGGGCAGAACGTCATATTCCGCTTTTCTCAAGTGGATAACTCCGGATTATTCAGCCTCTACCTCGACAACATCAATATTGGTGCTTTCCAGTTTCTTCCCACTGCACCTGCTCTCAGTACTCTAGGGGCAACCAATGCCGCTGGTAATCGCCCTGGTGTTGGCGCTGCTGCAGCCATTGATGCCAGCCCTGATCTGCTGTCACGCTTTGCTGCTATCTCTGGTGGGGATAAGGAAATCTCCAATGCTGTTGATCAAACCCTGCCATTGATGACTGGTAGCCAGTCTTTAGCCATGACCAATGCCATCACTGGTGCCAACCGTGTGATTCAGGCGCGTCAGGAAGGTTTGCAGGGCCGATCTTCCGGGGATGAGTTCCAGGGCGATAATCGCGTCTGGTTCAAGCCGTTTGGTAGCTGGGCCAATCAGGATGACCGCAAAGGCGTGTCAGGTTATGACTCCAGAACCTACGGTATGGTGTTTGGCGCGGATGGCGAGATCAACGATAGAAACCGTATTGGCGCTGCTTTTGCCTATGCGCGCAGCAATATCGACAGCAATTCATCCGTAGCCCCGCAAAGTGCCACGGTGAATACCTATCAGCTGGCTTTGTATGGCAGTCATAGCCTTAGTGATGCAACTGATATCAACTTCCAGGTGGATATTGGCCGCCATAACACAGAAGGCAAGCGTCATTTGCTGTTTGAGGGTACAACCGCACGTTCTGATTACAGCACCTGGAGTGCGCATATCGGTTCTGGCATTGCCCATACCATTACCTTCAACGAGCGCACCAGCTTCACGCCTTCTGCGCGCTTTGATTACACCGTGCTGCGTGATGATAGCTACCGCGAAAAAGGCGCAGATCTGTTCAACCTCAATGTGGGCAAGAACCGCGTTGAGGCGCTGATTGTGGGTGTGGATGGCAAGCTGGCGCACAACCTGAATGACAATGTTACGCTGGTGGCCAATCTGGGCGTGGGCTATGACGTTATCAACGAACAGGCCAGCCTGACTGCGTTTTATGCTGGTGCGCCACAAGTAGCGTTCTCAACCAAGGGCATGGATCCCAGCCCCTGGTTGGCACGTGGTGGCCTGGGTTTGACCACCAAAGCGAATGACCGGGTAGAAATTACGGCCCGTTATGATGCCGAAGTGCGTGAAAACTTTGATAACCAAACGGCCTCCCTCAAGGTGCGTTGGGCGTTTTAATTTCTTAAGCTTATAAGCACACATGCCATGGCTGGCTTGCGCTAGCCATGGCATTATTCTTTCCGTGATCAAAACTCTCACCACGCTTATTGGCTGTGTTTTGTTATGCAGTTGCACACATTGGCCTAGCCCGCATGAAAGAAAGATGCAGGCAGATCAGCTGGCAGCGGGATGGCACGCGCAGGTTTACCCAACAAGCTATTTCAGCCTGATGACCTATCAGCCTGCCGCTGGCAACAAGGCTGACAATCTCACCATTTATATAGAAGGCGATGGCTTGGCCTGGGTTTCCGCCAGCTCGCCGTCACTGAATCCAACCCCCATTAATCCACTCGCACTTAAGCTTGCCCTTAAAGATCCAGGCCCGGCAGCCTATATTGCTCGCCCCTGTCAGTTTGTAGCGTTGGATAAAGAGCAGCTTTGCCGCCAACAATATTGGACCAGTCATCGGTTTTCGGAAGAGGTTATCCAATCCACCAATGAAGTGGTGAATCTATTAAAAGCCAAATATCACGCGCAAAACATCAGCCTGGTAGGGTATTCAGGTGGAGGGGCTGTGGCCACGCTGGTTGCAGCACGTAGGCATGATGTAGTCGGCATTATCACCATTGCGGGCAATCTCGATCATCAGTATTGGACCCAGACGCAACACTTAAGCCCACTTACGGGTTCATTGAACCCTGCGGATTTTGCAGATGATCTGCACACCATTCCCCAATTGCACTACGTGGGTGCTGAAGACAAAGTCATGCCTGTTGCGGTGGCGCAGGCCTACAAGCGTCATTTTAAAAATGCAGACAGGGTGAAGATTATTGAGGTGAGTGGATTTTCTCATCAGTGTTGCTGGCTTGAGGAGTGGCCAGGCATGAAACAAGAGTTTTGAGCTTCAGGGATATTTTTTACCCTGACTATAAGGGGGCAGGACTTGCTAACAAGCTCAATTACCCTCTGAATCAAGCCCGCTCGCGGGCTTTTTTATTGACCAGTATTTGCCATGACATCCAGCAATCTCTTAAAATGAGAATCATTTTTATATCCACTCGTCATGGTCTCCCAGGAAATGTCCTCCCAGGAAAGCACGCTTACTCCACAGTCAGTTGATACGCTCTATGCCACGCACCATCAATGGCTGCGCGGCTGGTTGCGGCGCAAGCTGGGCTGTCGCGAGCAGGCGGCTGAGCTGACGCATGATACTTTTCTGCGCATTATTGCGGCGCGTAATGCGGCGGAGATACGCGAGCCTCGCGACTATCTGGCGACAATAGCCAAAGGTCTGGTGTTTGATTTGTTCCGCAAACAGGCATTGGAGCGGGCTTATCTGGACGTGTTGGCCACTCTGCCGGAGGCGAACTTGCCCTCCATGGAAGAGCGTGCCTTGATGTGGGAAGCTTTGCTGCAGATAGACCGCATGCTGGATGGGCTTAAGCCCAAAGTGCGGCAGGCATTTTTGCTTTCTCAGCTGGAAGGTCTGACTTATGCCGAGATTGCCCTCAGGCTACAGGTGACCAAGCGCAGTGTCAGCAATTACATGACCACGGCGCTGGCGCACTGTTATGACCTGATGGAAGCGCCATGACGCAGGCATCTCAAATACGTAGCCAGGCCATAGGCTGGTATGTGCGCCTCAACTCGGGCGAGGCCAGTGAGATTGAGCAGGCGCAATGGCGCGCCTGGTATGAGGCTGATATTGATCACCAGCAAGCCTGGGCCAGGTTGCAAGGGCTGCAACAATCCTTGCAGCGCGTGCCTGCCGCCATCAGCCTGCCTACGCTGCAAGGGGTTTCGCAGGATAGACGCTCCTTACTCAAGGGCATTGCCGTGCTGGGCATAGGTTCGGGCTTGGCTTATGGCATGGTGCGTGAACACCCATGGTCAAACTGGTTGGCGCAATACCGCACGGGCACGGGCGAGCAGCGCGAGGTGCACCTGGCGGATGGTTCTCAGGTATGGCTCAACACGGCCACGGCACTGGATGCGCATTACGATAGCCAGGCGCGCATGCTGAGCTTGCATGAGGGTGAGATTTTGGTGCAAACCGCCAAGGAGCATGCGGCTGGGCGGGCTTTTTATGTAGTGACCGAGCATGCGCGTATTCAGGCATTAGGCACGCGCTTTATTGTGCGCAAGCTGGCAGATGCCACCCTGGTGGCGGTGCTGGAGCATGCGGTGGAGATACGTTTGGACCATGCTTCGAGCGCTACCAGGCTAGAGGCCGGGCAGCAGGTGCTGATCCGGCACGGGCAGGTGGGGGAAATTGCCACGGTGGATGCCAATATTGCCGCCTGGCAACAAGGCCAAATTATTGCGGTGGATTGGCCCCTGGCTGAGCTGGTGGCGGAACTGGCGCGTTACCGCAGTGGCTGGTTGCGTTGTGACCCGGCTGTGGCTGCATTGAAGGTTTCTGGGGTTTATCCCGTGCATGATACAGATAGGGCCTTGCTTGCCTTGCGCCAGTCTTTCCCGCTGAAGGTGGTTAAAACCACGCGCTATTGGGTGAGTGTGCAGGGCGTTTGAATCACCCGGTTTTGATCAGCACATAAAATATTTACGCCAAATTTTTCATCTTTTTCAGCTTCAATCGGCCCCCTGAGTAGACACCATAATTCTATTCAAGGGGAGTGTATGAAATATCCATCCAAACTATTCAAGGCCTTGCCGCTGGTGCTGGCCATGGCAGGTGTATTCAGCATGCATGCCAGCCCAGTGCTGGCGGCAGAGGCCGCGTCCACACAGGCGCGTGCGTTTGATATCAATCCAGGCAGCCTCACCACGGTGCTCAACCAGTTTGCCGCCACGGCCGGGGTGACTTTGTCGTTCAGCACCGCGCAGACCAACGGCCTGAATAGCCCAGGCTTGAAGGGCCGATACTCGGTGCGGCAGGGTTTTGATGCCGTGCTGGCTGGCTCTGGCCTGGAGGTGATTGAAACGGGTGAGGGCGTGTTTGCCTTGCAAAAAGCCAAGCTCATGACCAATCAGCCGCATGAGGCATCGGCACTGCCAGAAATTGCCGTGCGAGGGCAGCGCGGCAGCGATGAAACTGCCGTGAGTGCAGTGAAAGGCTATGCGGCCAAGCGCAGTGCCACAGGCACCAAAACCGATACCCCCATCTTGGAAACCCCGCAATCGATTACCGTGATAGGCCAGCAGGAAATGCAGACCCTGGGCGTACAAAGCCTGCAAGATGCGCTGAGCTATGCCGCTGGCGTGAGCCGGGCAGAGGGCCTGGACCGCACCACAGATAGCTTCTTTTTGCGTGGCTTTCGCACCAATGTCGGCAGCACCTATAGAGATGGCAGTTTATACACCGTCAATATCTACAACGGGCGGCAGGAAACCTATGGCCTGGAACGGATTGAGCTGCTGAAAGGCGCGGCATCTGTGCTTTATGGCAGCGCCGGGCCGGGCGGGATTATCAACACCGTAAGCAAGCGCCCGACGCTGGAGCCTTTGCGCGAGTTGAACTTTCAATTGGGGAGTTTTGATCGCAAACAGGTAGCGGGTGATTTTGGCGGCGCACTGGATAAAGAGGGTGAGTGGTCGTATCGCCTCACCTTCTTAAAGCGCGATAGCAGCACTTTTGTGGATTACGTACCGGATGACCGCAGCTACATTGCCCCTGCACTCAAGTGGCAACCGAGTGCCAATACTTCCCTCACCTTGCTGAGTGAATATCAAGAAGACAAGACGCGCTATGTCTATGGCTTGCCTGGCTCGGGCACCGTGTTGCCCAACCCCAATGGCAGGATAAAACGTGATTTCTTCCCCGGTGAACCTGGCTATGACAAATTCAACATCAAGCGTTACTCAGTGGGTTATTTGTTTGAGCATGCCTTTAGCGATCAGCTCAAGCTGAGAAACAACGTGCGCTATTACCATGCGCAAAATGAATACAACGCTGCGGATATCTGGCAATTGCAGAGTGATCAAAGGACATCACTTTTCCGTGGCGCGCAAGACCGGGAAGATAAGTCATCCGCGGTGACTGCCGATACCTCATTGCAGTATCAATTTACCCAGGGTGGCGTGCAGCACACTGCACTGCTAGGCGTGGATGTTGCCACACTGCGGCATCAGGATAAACGCTATAACCGCGATGGCGTGGCGCTTGATCTATATGCGCCTGTGTATGGCGGTGCTTTAAGTGATGCTGTCCCCGCGGGCAACTCAGGCATTACCAAAACCCGCCGCCTGGGCGTTTATGTACAAGACCAAATGAAGATAGCCGAAAAATGGGTAGTGCTGCTGGGCGGGCGTTATGACACCGTGCGCGAAGATGGCAAAGCCTTGTTTACGGGTGAAAAATGGGCAGACGATGAAAAAAGCTACGCCTTCACCGGACGCGCAGGCCTGGTGTACCTAGCAGACAATGGCCTTGCGCCCTTTATCAGTTATAGCGAATCGTTTGAACCCACCACAGGCACTGACCGTACTGGCAGCCGTTTCAAGCCTACCGAAGGCAAACAGATAGAGGTGGGGGTGCGCTATCAACCCAGCGGTTCGGAAACCTTGCTGTCCGCTGCGGTGTATCAGCTGACGCGTGAAAACGTCACCGTGACTGACCCTGTAGATACCGATTTTTCCATGCAAATGGGCAAGGCGAGATCCAAAGGCCTGGAGCTTGAGGCGCGTACACGTGTGGGCCAGCATGCCAACCTGATAGCCGCGTATGCCTACACCGATGCGCGCACCCTGCAGGCCAGCCCATTGCAGCCAGCACAAGAAGGGCAGCGTCTGGATAGTGTGCCGTTTAACCAGCTTTCTCTATGGGGTGACTACAGCCTGGCGGCTTTTGCACTGCCTGATTTGAAAATAGGCGCTGGTGTGCGCTATGTAGATGAAACCCGCGGCCTGGGGCAGGGTAGCGCTGTAAGCGTGCCGTCCTTTACCTTGCTCGATGCCATGGCAAGCTACACCACAGGCGCGTGGAGATTGGCCTTGAACATCACCAACCTGACGGATAAAACCTATATTGCCAGCTGCACCTACGGCTGCTTCTATGGCGAGCCGCGCAAGGCGGTGGTTTCAGCGACTTATCGCTGGTAAAGAATCTGGCTGGGACTTAATCAAAAGCAAGCCTGGAGCAGGCAAAGCTGGAAAGCTGGCCGCCATGCTCACTGACTACGACAGCCACCTGCTGCCTAGGGTCAGAGCTGAAGTTTTGTTTGCGACAAGCGAGGGCCAATAGCGTTACAGGCGCCACTACCCTAAGAAGGGTATAAGGGTAGTGGCTGGTGCTACAAGTCATCAGCCTAATGAATGGTTCAATGGATAGTGTTCTGCTAGCGATTCCGCGCAATGCGCGTCAGCCAATTTTCCACCATATCAGACTGGCAACAATAATGGGGATGGCAAGAATCGCTAGAAATATAGGAAACTCCTCACCCCAGGAGTAACCATGTTGTACGCCTATCCACATGTTCATGCCGCTGCAGATCAGCCAGAGGGGGATAAACGTTTTTGCCCCAGTCAGCAAGCCTGATATACCGTTACCCCAGGCATGGCCCAGCAGCAAACTGGTGATTAGAAGTGCAAAACCGCCGCCTAATACGATTAAGGTGTGCATGCCTGGGGCTCCTGTATGTGTGAATATATGTTAACGCGTGGTATATCCACCGTTGGCAAAAATGGCTTGCCCGGTAATCCACCAACCTTCTGTCACTAAAAAGCGCACGATGGGTGCAATGTCTTCAATATCAGTGAGCCCGGTCTTGGAAAAGTTACTCAGTGCTGCTGCGGAGGAGTGATAGGCAACGGCTTCTTTGCTTTCTTGACCGTAAAAGAATGGGGTATCCATAGGCCCGGGTCCTATTGCATTCACGCTGATACCCCTAACACCGAATTCCTTTGATGCTGCCCGGGTAAAGTGTTCCACAGCCGCTTTACTACCAGGGTATATCGCATAACTATCTGTATAAGCAGCCAAAAGCGAAGACACGATAGTCACAATGCTGCCGCCCTCACTGAGTGTGCGGCCTGCTTGCTGGATGAAAAAGAAAGCCGCTTTGGCGTTTGCATCAAAGCTTTTATTAAAATCATATTCGGTCACATCTAATATTGGTTTTTTGATGACAACCCCTGCGGTGTTGATGGCAATATCAACTCGACCAAATCGCTTGAGCGCTTCGTCAAATAGCTCAACATTATTAAACGGAATTGAAAGATCACCTTGAAATGCAAAGGCATCTACGCCTTTTGCATTAAGTGCTGCAACCGTTTTATCAGCATCAGCTTTGGATTCTGCGCTGTTATAGTGAATGGCTGCGCCTCTTAAGCCTGCTTCTGCAAACTGCTGGGCAACCAGTGCCCCCAAGTTTTTACCGCCACCTGCAATTACTGCAACTTTGTCTTTGATCGTGCGTGATGCCATTTTTATTCTCCATAAGCGGATATTTGCGGGATTTGTAAAATACATACTCAGCTGATCAGTAAATAAATACAATCATCAAATTATGGATAGACTATCTATAAATCACTAACAATAGGCCGGATATGGATAGAATGGATGCGCTTAAAATCTTCGTTCGCATCACTGAGCTAAAAAGCTTCAGTAGGGCAGCAGAGGATTTAGCGATGCCCCGCGCAACGGTATCGGCGGCTGTGGCTCAGCTAGAAGCTCAGTTTGGTACGCGATTACTGCAACGCACTACACGCAAACTCAGCCTGACAGAGGATGGCAGCTCGATTTTAGAGCGTGCCCATATGTTGCTGGATGAGTTCGAGGCACTGCATCATCAGTTTCGTGCACATTCAGCACCATTAACTGGCAAGCTTAATGTGGACTTGCCCAGCCGTATTGCCAGGCGAATTGTCATCCCGGCTTTACCTCAGTTTTTAGCGCGCCATCCAGATCTCAACATCACATTGGGGGCGGATGACAAAATTGTTGATTTGGTTGAAAACGGCATTGATTGTGCGATTCGAGTAGGGCCATTGTCAGAAAGTAGCCTGGTGGCCAAACCCTTAGGGATGCTGGAGATGATCAATTGCGCTAGTCCTGCTTATGTGCAGGCGCAAGCCCAACTCGAAAGTCCTGATGATCTTCCTATGCACAAGGCCATTCATTATGGCAACAAACGTAATGGCCATTTGAATGCTACTGAAACCAATTGGGATTATGTTGACAGCGATGGTTTTGAAAAAACCGCCAGCATCCCCTGTCGTATCAGTGTGCATACGGTGGAAACCTATATCGCTTCGGCAGTAGCCGGATTAGGTTTAATCCAGGTGCCAGCCTTCGATGTGAGTGATCTGCTTGCAGAGCGCAAGCTAGTCGAAGTTATGCCGCGCTGGCGGCCAGCCGCTATGCCTGTACATGCCTTATATCCTCACAGGAAGCATTTATCTCCCAGAGTCAGAGTGTTTATGGACTGGGTGGCCGCCTTGATTAATGAAAAAATAATAGATTGATTGGTGGGTTAAGCCCGCACATGCGGGCTTTGTTATGACTGCTAATCACGCTTGGCTATCACCAGTTAGCTCTAAAGCCCAGAGTGCCGCCATATCCATATGAATCACTATCGGCCAAGCTGGTATTCACAACGCCTTTGCCATAGAGCGAAAACTTGTCATTCGACCAGTTGTAAGACCAACCAAAGCCTATTCCAGCCCAGAGTTGATCTTGACGATTTTTGAAGGATTGCTGATCAATCAGGATGGAAGTGCCATTGAGAAACTCATTGTAAATGTTGGCAATGCCATAGATGTGCGTGCGATTAATCTGGCGCTCAACACTGATACCCACGCGACCTTGCAGGCTATCATCACGCCCCGAGTGAATTGAAGTGCCAAACTTATCCGTGAAATTGTCGAAACTTGCTTTCGAGTAGGTCAGCTGCGCCTGTGGTGTCACAGACCATTCCTGATTCAATGACACGCGCTTACCAGCCTCTACAGATGCAGCATAGCCAAATGCTTCATTGTTTTTCTCAAGGCGATGCCCCGGCCTGGCAGATAAATCACTGCGATACCAAGTGGCCTGTACAGATCCATCAACATAAAATCCATTGTCACCATACCAGGTCAAGGTACTGCCTATCCCATAACCATCTGTGGAAATGCTACCCGCGCCATAATTGCTGACGCCACCATAGCGCCATGAGGTATCCGCTTTTCCATGCACGTAGTGAGCGCTGAGCCCGCCAACAAGTTTGCCACTACTATATTCTGCAAGCACGGCATCCAGCCCGCCCTGCATCTTAACCATGTCGTACTTATAGGTGCTGCCAACAGTTGATGACTTTGGATCAATACGGTTATGACCGCCTTCCATGCGTAGCCACATACCATTGGTTTCAGTGAATGACCCGGCAACGTAATCTTCGTTATTCTTGGAAGCAGAGTCACCATCATTCCAGAAACGATTGCCAACCCGTTGCTGCAATGTTGGCATGCCGTTTAGCCCAAGGAGAATCTGAGGATATGCCTCATAACTCGGTACACCTGGCTGATAAAGCGGAGTGCCTGCAGGTGCGTTCTGTAATACCGAGCGCAGGTACCAGTCGCCATCAGTAGGGGTGGATGTGCCTCCCTGATATAAACGATATGCGTAAGCGCCAGCCACGACGGCAGGATCTCCCTCGTAGGTGGTTGTCCCTAGTAAGGTGAAATTCCCGGCTGAGCTTCCTGCGACATCAATGATCTTGATCCCTTCGATGGTTTGCGCTCCAAGTCCACCGACATTAGTAACACGCACTGGTGTTGTACCTATGGTTGAGCCAGTAATCACCAGGCGATCTGTCAACGAGCTGTCATCCCCGAGTACGGTTCGAATCTCTATCATGCCGCCAGTAGGGGTGTAGTCACCTGCGATAGTCAGTGTGCCCAGTGTATTGCTATGGCCAGGCGCAATGACACCACTATTGGTCGTACTGCCGACCTGGCCGATACCTGTTAACCGGCCACCTGCCATGACATCTATCAGGCCTCCCATAGTGCCATCCATCTGCAAAGTACCTGCGTGTACCGTAGAGTCTCCGGTGAAGGTTGAACTATCACCTGTCAATCTCAGGGTGCCAGTTCCAAGCTTATTGAAAGTAGATGTACCACTAAATGCCGTGTGGATAGCAACAGTGTGATTGTTGCTATCAATCCACGCGCCTTCAGCGCCAACGGTCAGGGCGGAAAAATTCTCAAGAAAATTGCCTTGATTCCTATTGGCACGGAGAATGCCGCCATTGAGATCAAGATTGGTGCTGCCAGCGCCGACAGCCTGCTGATTTACTTGGTCTAGCTTGGCAAACCATGCTCGAGCATCATGACTTTTACGAAGCAACCAGAAATGAATGCAAAGAGAAGTGGGTCCGGGCTTCTGTGCCCGAAGGAATGCATGAGTGGTTGGAACATTGCCAATGCGCGCAATGTGGCTCTGCTTTGCTAGAGCCTTATGAGGAAGATTTAGAAGGTGGTTTGACTGTTGAGGCAGATGACAAATTCAGATATGCATGTATTGCTTGTAACAATCTAGACCATATCGAACCTATCCTGATTGAGGCAATGCACCAAGAGTTGAACGATTACAATCCCTTTGATGGGGAAGAGGCAAGCGTCGAAGAGTGCTATCAATGCGGCAGAGAGACTTTCATTGTTTCGGACGGGCGATGTCTCTGGTGTGATCACGAACTTGACTATCCTGTATGTAGATTTTGCGAAGAGCGTTTGAGGCAGGATGACCAATCCAATGGTGGCTTGTGTGGATACCATTCATATCAATATGAAAAAGTAATGCGGGAGGATTGAGAAATGGCTGACAAATTAATGCATGTCCGAGTTGTTTATTAAATTGGAACCTTAATCAAGTATTAAAATTAGTAAGTTTAAATTTTTATAAAGGACTATATTTAATGGTTAAAGGTTTCTTTATTCTCTAGGATTGTTTGTTATTTGGTCATTTCTTGTTAATGTCCTAAATTGCTTTGAGAAAACCATTAAGTAAACCTCTTCATGATCAAAAAGTAAATCTATAGTTGGTAACACTTTATCCCAAGCGGTAATTATTCTATTGTAATACTGAAGAAGGTTCGGATTGGAATAGTCATTGATGCCAAGATGACTGTTGTCAATGTCTAATATTAAATTTCTACTCCAGCACCAATAATTGTATGCAAGGATAGAGCAGTCAGCCCCTACCGTAGTTAAATGTAATTTATCAAATTTGTGGTTAAAAAAATTTGAGTTATTTATTAAATCAAAATACTCGATATTGAGTGTTATTAACCTACCCACTCTTAATAAGGGGTGAGGGTGGGATGTAGTAAATTCAAAATTACACTCAGTGAAGAATTTTTCGTGGAAATTATAAAAAACTAAATTTATCCCTAGCAGGTATAAAGTATTAATTTTTAATACTAAGTCTACTTTATCAGTATGAGATATTTGAATGTCACTATGTAAGCAATTATGAATTAAACCAGAAATTCCCATTAAAGTTGCATGGTAGTCTGCAGCGAATTCAGTGACATGAGATATTAGTGATTCCTCTTCACTTAATTTTCGACTTTCGCTGCTAGTACTTTCATGTATTTGATCATGTGTATATTTTTCATTATTGAGGTACTCGGATCTGACGAATTTATGACCTTGTGACAAGTGCCCACACTCATGAAAAAAGACCCAGCTGAATGAGGCCACAAACATATAATCAATGGCTGCGTCTTTGTCTATTCCTGTAGGAAAGTGCAAGATAAATTCAGGAAGGTTCTGTAGATTGTTAGCTACTGAATCAATGTTAATGAACTCATAGAACTCAACGCAGTCATGATAAAGTTTTCTAGCGAGCTCATAGTGCAAGCCTACTGCATGATCAGGAGTCTGATTTTTTTCATTTTTAATATGTGCATATGCATTAAATGCGATGGATTCATGCCACGAAACTTTCAGATCGCCACCATTTAATTCTTGATATTTCTGCGATATTTCTTTAGATATAGCAGATATTATGAGGTTGGCATGTTCATAAATTTCAAGATCAGACTTCATATAAATTCCTTTGTTATTTTTTTTTTTGACTTTATTGTTTATTTTAATTTATTTTTTAATAATTTATATCCATAGAAATTATATCACTGGTCTCGAATATTGCAGGTTTAATTATTGTAATGGGGCGCTTAGTTGCTGGAACCGATCAGTCGATTTCTTCCTGACACCACATAAATAGTACATCTGTAATGGGAGCTTTGGAACGATAACACTCTTAGCCTTGATGGGGTTACGGGTTGCCATTCTGGCTAACCGTAAGAAGAACGCAATCTCAACAATTTGTAAGGAGTAGGGAATATTCCCCTGCGCCAATAACCAACGTGGAGATATCGTGAGATCACCGTTAGCCGCAACTTGCAAATCGAGATCCATGGGTGCGACAAGCTGCTTATATTTTGCCAAACGCTGTGTAGCTTGCATGAGATGAGCACTGCATAATGCAGCAAACAACGGAACACTAAAGGTCTCTGCAGAAACGAGTTCAACAAGCTTTAAGGAAAACAAAGGGTCAGACGCCTCAGCTTCTAACGCCCTCCAAAAACGGAAATACTCTGGCGTTGTAAGGCGTGCCCCAGAACGAGATAACAAATCTTCAGGCAAGCTGGCACGGCGCAAAACAAACTCAGGGCGAATTCCAAAATCTTTTAAAAGAGGTTTCCATCCAATATCAAGTGGGAAGGTCTTGCTGAGCATTGGTCATTCCTGTAACGATACTCAAGTCTTAAATATAGAATTTTCCAGACACTTTAAACCAACGGTTTGCGCCATATCTTTATCAATATGCGCCATGGGTAATGGTGTTTGTACAATCGTGCATGGTAGGGAACACCCATTAAGCCAATGTGTACAGGGGAATCGGTCAATTACTCGAGCTGAACGTTAACCCAATTAACGGTTGTTAGGTGCTAGATCAATCACTTCGCAACAGCGGCTTTTTTCTGTTTGAAGTACCTTGAAATAAATCATTTGAAGCCTTACGGAAAAAAATAGGATGAACACGTCGAAAATAGGATGAAGCGCAAAAACGAGACAACTTATGGTGACAGGATTATTGTAACTGTATGATTTTAATAAAAACTACTATGACAGCTTATGGTAACAAAATGACAAGTTGAAATTGATCCTACAGCAATAGTCAGCAACAGGCTCTATTCATCTTCATTCTTCAAAAAGCCACTGGTCTTTTATACCTGGGGCACGGATTTCTTTTTAGCGGTTCAAGCCTCATGCCTTGCTGTCTTTACATCAATTTGCACTTAATTAGTGCAATGCACAATCACTAGCACAATTGCAGTGCATGTTGTTGGTGTGGTGAAAATAAAGTCCTTATAAAACAACGCCATCACCCATGGCGCGGTTTTTGCTAAACCTCTGTCGCTATAAAACTAGATGGAGGAGATGCAATGGACAACTTACAGTCAGGAAATGACGTATTTTTTATATTGATGGGCGCCATTATGGTGCTTGCCATGCATGCAGGCTTTGCCTTTCTTGAGGTTGGCACGGTGCGGCGCAAAAACCAGGTGAATGCCCTGGTGAAAATCATGGTGGACTTTGCAGTGTCTACCATTGCCTATTTCTTTGTTGGCTATGGCGTGGCCTACGGTGTGCACTTTATGCAGGGTGCAGAAGCACTGGCGGTGCAAAACGGCTATGGTCTGGTCAAGTTCTTCTTTTTACTCACATTTGCTGCGGCTATTCCGGCGATTATTTCTGGCGGCATTGCTGAGCGCGCGCGTTTTAATCCGCAATTGGCAGCCACTTTTGCCATTGTTGGTCTGGTGTATCCCTTCTTTGAAGGCATAGCCTGGAACGGCCACTTTGGCGTACAAGCCTGGCTTGAGGCCACATTCGGCGCGCCATACCATGACTTTGCGGGTTCAGTCGTCGTGCACGCCATGGGCGGCTGGATTGCGCTGGCGGCAGTGCTGCTGCTAGGGCCACGTTTGGGGCGCTATAGCAAGGATGGTCGTTTGCATGCTTTCCCGCCTTCCAGTATTCCCTTCCTCGCTCTGGGTGCCTGGATACTCACCGTGGGCTGGTTTGGTTTTAACGTGATGTCTGCGCAAACAGTAAATGCGGTGACTGGTCTGGTGGCGCTGAATTCGCTGATGGCCATGGTAGGTGGCACGCTTGCCGCCTTGTTGGCAGGTAGAAACGACCCTGGTTTTGTGCACAACGGCCCGCTGGCTGGTCTGGTGGCCATCTGCGCAGGTTCAGATGTGGTAAACCCTTTGGGCGGTTTGATCATTGGCTTGGTGGCGGGTGCGGTGTTTGTCTGGACTTTCACACTGACACAAAACCGCTGGAAGATTGATGATGTGCTTGGTGTCTGGCCGCTGCACGGGATTTGTGGCGCCTGGGGTGGTGTAGCCGCTGGTATTTTTGGTGCCACTGCGCTGGGTGGCATGGGAGGTGTCAGCCTGGTTTCGCAGTTGCTGGGCACTGCGTTGGGCATCACGGTGGCCTTGGTCGGTGGCTTTGCTGTTTATGGCGCGATTCGCTTCTTTATAGGCCTGCGCCTGGATGCGGAAGAGGAGTTCAATGGTGCTGATCTTTCCATCCATAAAATTGCTTCTACGCCAAATCTGGCGGCAGGGCAGGATGAGTAATACCCTGCCAGCTTCCAGCATCAATTTGCTCGGATTAAAACCACTCTGAGTTTGAAGACATGTTCATGCCCTGCAACTGCAGTGGCATGGACTGCTGGTTGAGGCAGCGGCTGGCATGTTATCTTGCAGGTGTTTCCCATTCATTGATGTTCCATGCTCGAGCAAACCAAGACCATACTCTGGCGCATTCTTGCGGTTATCTCCCTGATACTCGGTGTTATCGGCGCATTTCTGCCCATCATGCCTACCGTGCCCTTTGTGCTGGTAGCGGCCTGGGCAGGCGGGCAGGGCTGGCCAGAGCTGGAGCGTTATTTGCTCAACCATCCACGCTATGGCCAGCACATTCGCCAATGGCGTGAAAATGGTGCTGTGTCACGCAAGGCTAAGTGTTTTGCGGTGTTTATGATGTCGTGCAGCAGTATCATGCTGTGGTTTTCGCCTGCGCCACTTTGGAGCAAATGGGCGGTAAGCCTGACCATGGCGGCAGTGGCTATCTGGCTGGTGCTGCGCCCAGAACCCGTATCTTCCAACCAGGTCTGAAAACAGCGCTTGAGCATTTCGCTCACATTCCTAACCACTGATCCCGGCATGAGCTGATCCAGCCTCAAGCCCGGCTGTGCCCATGTTAAAATCCCGCCCATGTCTTCATTTCATGTCCTGATTCCTGCTGCCGGGAGTGGTAGCCGCATGGGGGCTGCCTTACCCAAGCAGTATTTGCCTTTGCTCGGCAAGCCCTTGATTGCGCATACCCTGGCGGTGTTTGAAGCTGCCGCCCGTATCAACTCCATTCATGTTGTCATCAGTGCCGATGATAACTTGTGGGATGAGCTGCATATCGAAACTAGCCCACGGGTTAGCCTGCACCGTTGCGGTGGGGCCAGCCGGGCAGAAACTGTGCTGAATGGTTTGCACGCCATGGCGGCACAGTGGCAGGAGGATGACTGGGTGCTGGTGCATGATGCCGCACGCCCAGGCTTGAGCCAGGCCAGTTTGACGCGGCTGCTAGACACCTTGCAGGACGATGACACTGGCGGCTTGCTGGCGATTCCGCTGGCAGACACTCTCAAACGCGCCGATCAGGCACAACGTGTGCAGCGCACTGAGCCGCGCGAGCAACTCTGGCAGGCGCAAACACCGCAGATGTTCCGCTATGGCTTGTTAAAGCAAGCCTTGCAGCAGGCGGGTGGGGCGCCCACTGATGAAGCTCAGGCCGTGGAAGCGCTGGGTTTAAGCCCACGGCTGGTGACGGGTGAGTTACGCAATCTCAAGATTACTTTTCCGCAGGATTTGGCCATAGCCGAGGCTATCCTGCTTGCAGATGCCAAGGAGAATTCAGCATGATCAGAATAGGCAGCGGTTTTGATGTACATCAATTGGTGGAAGGGCGTCCTTGCATCATAGGCGGGGTGGATATTCCTTTTGCCAAGGGCCTAAAGGGGCATTCCGATGCGGATGTGCTGTTGCACGCCATTAGCGATGCATTGCTGGGGGCGGCGGCACTGGGCGATATAGGCAAGCACTTCCCGGATACGGACGAGCGCTTCAAGGGTGCGGATTCGCGCGTGTTGCTGCGCCATGTGGTGAAGCTGCTCAAGGCCAAGCATTACAGCATCAATAATATCGATGCCACCATCATGGCCGAGGCGCCCAAGATGGCACCGCATATCCATGATATGTGCGTCAACATCGCCAGCGATTGCAACCTGCCGCTGGATTGTGTCAACGTCAAGGCGACCACCACGGAGAAACTGGGCTTTACCGGGCGAGGCGAGGGCATTGCGGCACAGGCAAGCTGTTTGATACAACGTATTCAAATCTAGGCTGCAAATCTAGCAGCCTAGATTTGACTGGAAAGTATGGCGTGGAAAGTATGTCTGGCAAGTATGGCTTGGCCATCTCAGGCATGTAAAAACCCGACCTAGGTCGGGTTTTTTGTTTGCGCATGAGATGCTGAAGCCTTATTCCTTGTCGTTGCGTCCACCATCCGAGAAGTAGGGGTAGAGCAAGGGCAGCAACAGCAGGGTAAACAAGGTAGCCGATACCAGACCGCCCACAATTACCACGGCAAACGGGCGTTGGGTTTCCGAGCCTATGCTGTGCGACAGCGCAGCAGGCAGCAGGCCCAGGCCCGCCATCAGCGCGGTCATCATGATAGGGCGCAAGCGTGCTACCGCACCTTCTATCACCGCCTTGGATAAATCTTCACCCTCACGCATCAGGTGTTTGATCTGCTCCACCATAATGACGCCGTTCTGTACCGATACCCCGGCTAGCGCAATAAAACCTACCGCCGCCGAAACTGAAAGATGCAGGCCCGCCAACCCCAGCGCCGCCAAGCCACCTATCAGGGTGAAAGGGATCATCAGCAGCACCAGCAGGGCATTGCGTATGGACTTGAAGGCCATAAACAGCAGCACAAAAATCAGCAGCAAGGACAAGGGCACAATGACCTGCAGACGTTTCATGGCGCGTTGCTGGTTTTCAAACTGGCCGCCCCAGGTCATGGTGTAGCCGGGTGGCAGTTTGACCTGCTGCTTGACCTTGTCCATGGCCTCGGCCACAAAGCTGCCCTGATCACGATTGATCAGGTTGGCTTTGATGGCGACTATGCGCGAGACACCTTCGCGGCTGACGCGCGAAGCGCCCTGTTTGATGCTGATATCCGCCACTTCTCCCAGTGGGATGGTGCCCGCGCCGTCAGGCAGGGCCACTGGCAGCTCGGAGATGTCATCCACGCCATCGCGGTATTGCCGCTCCAGGCGCAGAGTGACATCAAAGCGTCTATCCCCATCATAGAAGGTGTTGGCAGCGCTGCCAGCCAGCGCGGTTTGCAGGGTGGTGTTAACGTCGTTGACCGTCATGCCGTAGCGGGCCAGCTTGGCTCTATCCAGCGTGATATCCAGCTCAGAGTTACCCGAAATACGGATAGCGGCCACATCGCTGGCACCTTGTATGCTGTTGAGTACATCCACCACCTGATCGGCCTTGTCTTCCAGCAGGGCCAGGTCAGGGCCAAATATCTTCACCGAAATCTCACCCTTAACGCCGGATAAAGCCTCTTCAACGCTATCCTGTATCACCTGCGAGAAGTTGGTGGGAATGCCGGGGATAGTGTGTATCTTGGCTGAGATGCTCTCAATCAGCGCTTCCTTGCTGGCAAATTTCCACTCTTGCCTGGGCTTGAGGTCAGCGAGGATTTCGATATTGTTCGGCCCCTTGGGGTCGGTGCCGTCATCGGGTCGGCCTACATGGCTGACCACCAGGTTAACCTCTTGATAGCTCTTGAGAATCTTGCGCACATGACGCTCGACCTCCTTGGTTTTTTCCAGCCCGGTGGAGGGGGGCAGGCTGATGGTGAGCCAGATATTGCCTTCATCCAGCTTGGGCAGAAACTCCGAGCCCAGGCGTGGTGCCAGCACCAAAGAAATCACCAGCAACACCACCGAAGCGCCCGCCAGCGGCCAGCGCAGAGGAGCGCAACGTAGCAACAAGCTACGATAACCTTCCTGCACCTTGTGCATCCAGCCGCTATGCTTTTCTGCCATATCCTCACGCTTCATGGTGTAAGACAGCAGCGCGGGCACCAGGGTCAGCGTCAGCAAAATGGCCCCTAGCAGCGCAAAGCTCAGCGTGAACGCCATGGGCGAGAAGATTTTGCCCTCAACGCGCTGGAAAGTGAAAATAGGCAGAAAGGCCAAAATGATAATGGCCTTGGAGAACAATATAGGCCTGCCCATTTCCACCGCGGTCTGCTTCAAAGTATGCAGACGCCAGCCATAGGTGGCCTGCTGCGGCAGGCGCTCGGTTTGCGCCACGGCCAGCCGCACCATCAGCGCCTCTACCAGCACCACGGCACTATCTATGATGATGCCGAAGTCCACTGCCCCCAGTGAGATCAGATTAGCCGAAACCCCGCGTATATCCATGATGACAAAAGCAAACAGCAGCGATAAGGGAATCACCGAAGCCACAATCAAGGCAGCGCGCCAGTTACGCAGGAACACGATGAGAATAGTGACCACCAATAGCGCACCTACCACCAGATTTTCGGTGACGGTATGCACGGTGTGGGCAATCAGCGTAGTGCGGTCATAGAAGGGGGCGACGCGTACACCGGGCGGCAACTTGGCGTTGATTTCATCCACCTTGGTGCGCAAGGCTTCAATCACGCGTGCCGGGTTCTGGCCCTTATTCATGATGACAATGCCTTCAACCACATCGTCCCTGTCATTGAAGGCCACAATGCCTGAGCGCGTGCGGTCGCCAATTTCAACCTTGCCTATATCGCTAACTAATATGGGCTTGCCGCCACGCGCATCAATCACGGTATTGGCAATGTCATCCAGATTCTTGTACAAGCCTATGCCGCGCACCACCAAATCTTCATCGCCACGGTGCATCAGGCCACCGCCTACATTGCTGCTATTGCCACTCAGCGCCTGGTTGACCTGGTCAACGGTGATATCGTTTTTCTTCAGTAGGTAAGGGTCCAGCCTGACCTGATATTCCTTGATACTGCCGCCAAAGCTGGTGATATCAGCCACCCCAGGCACGGTGCGCAGCATGGGCACAATCTGCCAATCCTGAATCGCACGTATCTCGCGCTGCGGCATATCTTTTGGTGCTTCCACCAGATAACGGAAAATCTCGCCTACCGCAGTGGAAAGCGGGGCCAGAGTAGGCTGGTATTGCGCTGGCAAATCTGCGCCCTGCAATCTTTCCAGCACCTGCTGGCGTGCAAAATAATCGTCGGTTTTCTCGGAGAAGGTCAGGGTGATGACAGACAGCCCAGTAATGGATACCGAGCGCATCTGGGAAAGATGCGGTACGCCACTCATTTCGTGTTCTATGGGTAGCGTCACCACGCGTTCCACTTCTTCAGGCGCCAGCCCCGGCACCTGCGTCACTATGCCTACATGCACATCCTCAACATCGGGGAAGGCCTCAATCGGCATGTTCTCCACGGCAAAATAGCCAGCAATAATCAGCACCAGGGTCGCCAGCAGCACAAACACGCGCTGCTGCAGGGAAAACGTAATCAGTTTGTCTAGCATGGCCCGCCCTTATTTACCTGCAGCAAGTTCGGAATTGAGCAGAATGGCACCTGAAGTCACCAGGCGTTCACCCTGATTCAGGCCCTGCTTGACCGTGGCAAAGTCGCGGCCCTGAACATCCAGCGTGACGCGGCGTTTTTTGATATGTCCTGGCGCTATTTCAACAAACACATAGCTATACAAACCCTCGGTAATCAGCGCGCTGTTGGGGATGCGGATCACCATGCGCTGGTCCTGTGCCAACAGGGTAATACGCGCATACATCTCGGGCTTGAGCTTACCTTTGCTTTCCACCGAGCAACGGATAGGGATGCGGCGTGTGGCCGGGTCTATCATGCCGCCTATGGATAACACCTTGCCTGTGAAGCTTTCACCTGGGTAGGCATCGACTTCCACGCTGATGGCTTGGCCCACGCCCACCTTGCCCAAATCGCGCTCTGGCAGATCAATATTGGCCCACAAATGTGTGGGGTCGGTAATGATGAATAAAGGGCTGGCGGCATCTGGCCTGACTTCATTGCCAGGGTTGACCTGGCGGTCAACAATCACGCCTGTCAAAGGCGCACGCAGGGTGTAATTGTCGCTGCTGTTGCGGCTGGCACCCAGGTTATTGAGCCTGGCGTTGGCACGGGCAGTCTCAGCGGCGGCTTCATCGAGGTCGGCCTTGCTGGCTTCCAGTTCCTTGTGCGGAATCACGCCACCCTCCAGCAGCATGCGGCTGCGTTCAAAGGCCTGTTTTTTCAGCTCCAGCTCGGCCTGGGCCTTGCGGGCGTCAGCCACGGCACTGCCCAGGTCGGGCGAGTCCATGGTCATCAGCACCTGACCTGCCTTGACGCTATCACCATTCTCGGCGCTGATCTTGAGCGCTCTGCCGACTACGGGAGAGCTGATACGCGCGGTGTAGTTTTCATTGAAAACAATCTTGCCGTTCAGGGCCGGGGCGGCAGGGGCGGGCACCAGCGTCACGGTATCTATCTTGAGGTTGGCCAGTTGCGGTGAGTCCTTGGCCAGTATCACTTCATCGCGCGGTGTGGGCGCAGGCGTGGCCTTGGCGGGCTGGGTTTTTTCTGCAGCCAGGCTGGGGAGGGCAATGCACTGGGCCATCAATGCCAGGCAGGTAGCAGCAAGCAAAAGCGGTTGACGCATCATGGTTCTTTCTTGGTGTTGTCTTGGTGTTTTCTTTGTGAGGCTGTGATTTAGCGGGCGTCGCTGATATTCAAGGCCGCACGCCAGTTGGCCAGTGATTTTGCATAATCGGCATGGGCGGTGGCGGCATCAATCTGCAAGGCACGCAGCACTCGGCGCGCATCCAGCAAATCGGTCACGCCCATGGCGCCATGCTGATAGGCAAACTCGGCCGCTTGCGCGGTTTTTTCGGCTTCTATCATCATGTTCTGGTCATAGCGCTGGGCTTTTTCCAGCGCAGCTTCGAGGTCTGCACGGGCGCGGGTAAGCTCACCCATGGCATTTGCGCGTATGCGCTCCTCTGCCTCCATGGCGGTGGTGTAATCCACCTCGGCCCGCGCAATCTCGCCTTGATATTGATATCCGGTAAACAAGGGAATGCTAAAGCCTGCGCCCACCGTGTTGCGGCTGTCGTTGGGGTAATGCTCGTATTGCAGGCCTATGGTGATATCGCGCGTGGTCTGCGCCTGCGCCAGCTTGCGATTGTCATTGGCCTGCTGAATACGGGCCATGGCGGCCTGCACATCGGGGCGTTGCTCTAATGCGCTATCGCTGACGATATCCTGCGCTTGGTTTAGGTCTGGCCAGGTATCGCGGATCACAATACGTCTGGCCTGTTGTTCTTGCCCCAGCAGGTAAGCCAGGTCGGCCTGGGCTTTTTCTTTCTCGGCCCTGGCCTGCCGCAGCTCATTTTGCGCACGTAATACATCAATGCGTATACGCGCAGCGTCGGTGGCGGAGATATCACCTGCCTTGAGCCTCAGTTCAGCCGCGCTCAGCATATTGTCGTACAGCGCCTGATTGCTAGAGAGAATCTGCTCGCTTTGCTGCGCCAGTAACAAATCATAGTAAGCGCTGTAGAACACTCGCTTTTGCTGACGCAGGCTATCACTGAGATCCAGCGCGCTGGCCTGCACTGCATCCTCGGCCACTGCCATGCGCAGGCCGCGCTTGTTGCCACGCTCTATGGGCTGTTCTATGCGGGCGATAGTATCCAGCGTGCGGTCATTGAGGCCGCCACGACCATTATTGCCATTGAGCTTGAAGTTGTTGGAGTTGAGCGAGAAAGTGGGGTTGGGGCGCTGAGCTGCGGTGAGGGTGTCGGCTTTGGCGCCCTCCAGCATGCGGCGGGAAAGCAGGAGTTCGCGGCTATTGCTATTAAAGAGTTCACTGGCCCTGGCCAGGGTGAGGCTATCAAGTTCCGCCTGGGCAGCTAGGCTATTGCTGTCAGCCGCCAGCGCGGGGTGGTGCAGAGCTAAAAGTACCAATCCGGTACACGTCAGAAGACGCCACTGCATAGGATGAAACTCACTTTCTGTTCATACACCCTGGGGTGCGATGCATAGTAAACGCGAGAATTACGCTTTAGTTTACAGCTGAGCAGACTTTATTTTTTTACGGCTTATCAGTGATATTTTCAAGTTATTACAATTGCTTAACTGGCTCTACTTTAATTAAATTCTTGTCGTTAATCCAGAGATTTGCTCAAGCTTTGAGCAAGACAATAACAGCACCGCTGCCGCCATCCTGCTGCCGCGCCTGAGCATAGGCAATGACCTCATCTTTTTGCATTAGCCAGCTACGTAATTTGTGCTTGAGCACAGGTTCGCGGTTGCGTGAACTCAAGCCCTTGCCATGAATAATGCGCACGCAGCGTATGCCACGTTTTTTGCTGTGCGCCAGAAACTCGGCCACGCTGAGCCTGGCTTCATCGCTGATCAGCCCGTGCAAATCCAAGGCAGCCTGCACCACCCAATGACCACGGCGCAGTTTGCTGAGAATATCGGGGGCATGACCATCACGCAGGTAAAGCAGCTCCTCGCCACTTTCCAGTTCATGGGCGGGGATATAGTCATCACTGAGAGAGTCGGCGAGTGCCTGACGTTCGTCACGCAAAAACTGCCGGGGAATGGGCTTGGGTGGAGGGGGTGTGTGGTTCAGCCGTGAGACGGCTTTTAATGGTCGAGCGCCATCAACTGCTGCCAGGAACAGTGCATTGGCGTCGTTGTCGTCGTCGTGATCTGTCATGGTGATCCACCATCGCTTTGCTGCCGCTAACAGGGTATTCCCGCAGGCCTGGCCTGCGGGAAAAACACATTAGGCGATCTGGTCCAGGTAACGCTCGGCATCCAGTGCCGCCATACAACCAGTGCCAGCACTGGTGACTGCCTGACGGTAGATATGATCCTGCACATCACCAGCCGCAAACACGCCAGGGACGCTGGTAGCAGTGAAGTTGCCTTCACGCCCGGCCTTGGTGACGATATAGCCACCTTCCATCTCCAGCTGACCTTCAAAGATATCGGTGTTGGGCTTGTGACCAATCGCGATGAATACGCCCTTGAGCGCGATATCCTTGGTGGCGCTGCCGTTGGCATCCTTGAGGCGCATCCCGGTCACACCAGTTTCGTCACCCAGCACTTCGTCCAGGGTCTGGAAAGTTTCCAGCACAATACGACCTTCCTTGACGCGCTCCATGAGCTTGTCTACCAGAATAGCCTCAGCCTTGAACTTGTCGCGTCGGTGTACCAGAGTTACCTTGCTGGCGATATTGGCTAGGTAAAGCGCTTCTTCAACTGCGGTGTTACCACCGCCGATCACGGCAACTTCCTGGTTGCGATAGAAGAAACCATCGCAGGTAGCGCAGGCGGAAACACCCTTGCCAGCAAAGGCTTCCTCTGAGGGCAGGCCCAGATATTTGGCCGAAGCACCAGTGGCGATAATCAAGGCATCACAGGTGTATTCACCGGAATCGCCGATCAGGCGGATAGGCTTTTCATCGAGCTTGGTGGTGTGGATATGATCAAAGATCATTTCCGTGTTGAAGCGCTCGGCATGCTTCTGGAAGCGCGCCATCAACTCGGGGCCTTGAACGCCATCGGCATCCGCAGGCCAGTTATCCACCTCGGTGGTGGTCATCAGTTGCCCACCCTGGGCAATCCCGGTGATCAACACAGGCTTGAGATTGGCGCGCGCTGCATAGACAGCGGCAGAATAACCTGCTGGGCCAGAGCCCAGAATCAGCAGGCGTGCATGTTTTGTTGCCATACAGTGAATACTCCTGAGTAATGCGTAAGTTAATGCCGCATTGATAATAAAAACTGCGAGATATTAGGGTTTTTCCAGCAGGCTGCGCAACATCCATGCGGTTTTTTCATGGATTTGTAGACGCTGGGTCAGCAAGTCGGCTGTGGCTTCATCCGAGGCTTTTTCCGCAATCGGGAACACGCTACGTGCAGTACGCACCACGGCTTCATGGCCGGATACCAGTGCCTTGATCATATCCTGAGCATGAGGCACACCCTCGGACTCTTCAATGCTGGTGAGCTTGGCAAATTCTTTATAAGTACCGGGTGCAGGGAAGTCCAGGGAGCGGATACGCTCGGCAATCTGGTCTACCGCGGTCCACAACTCGTTATATTGCTCTTCAAACATCAGATGCAGCGTGCGGAATTGCGGGCCGGTAACATTCCAGTGGAAATAATGGGTCTTGAGGTAAAGCGTGTACGTATCCGCGAGGAAGCGCGACAAACCATCGGCAATTTTCTTGCGATCTTTTTCACTGATGCCTATATCTACCATCTTATTCTCCTGTTATTGATGCCTGTTATAGAGGTGAGTGCAAGTTGAAGTCCAGCCAACATCCGGGTTATGGGCGCGATTGCTGGCCTTGAGTTAGTTGCTGACCATGCAGGCAAACCTTGGTTTCGCTTATGGCATTAAATAAATACCTAGGCCATTAAAAGCAAGTCACTTGCTGCGAATGCGACTGAATGGGCATGCTCAGCTACTTTCGAGGTGGGGTTTGCCCATGGCTTTTCAAGTCATGTCCGTCAGTTTAGGCGGCGGCATGACCAAGTGCAAATTGATTGTATTTATGGCTCTGATAGACAATTCTGATCAACTTGCACTCTCCAGCTTGGCTACAACTAGGGTGTTAACTAAGGTGTTAACAAAGGTGTTGAGGGAAGCTGCTTGTGCGGCCTGTTGTGAAGCTCAGCTATAAACACAAGCTGAAGAGTTGTACGGCTTGCAGAGCCAGCCGGGGTTAAGCTGCTATAATCGGGCAAGCTCAACTTTGCTCCGGGTCTTGAATTATCTTGTTCTTCCAGAAAAAAAGCGCGCCTCTCAATAGCCGTCGTCAAGCTGAACCTGCTGCCACCCCAGGAATAGTCAAGGAAGCCTGGTGGCTAGGGCTGGTCGTGGTCGGCCTTTATCTCACCCTGATCCTGTTTACCTATCACAGCGATGATCCCTCCTGGTCGCACAGCACCAGTGACGGCGATATCACGCAGAATGCAGGCGGCGCACTGGGTGCGCATCTATCCGATATCCTGCTTTACCTGTTTGGCTTCTCCGCCTGGTGGTGGGTAGTGCTGGCGTTTTACGCCATGTGGCTGGTCTACTTGCGCCTGGAAGCAGTAGACGCCGAGCATAAACCCCTGATCTGGCTAAATCTTGGCGGCTTTGTCACCTTGTTGCTTTCCTCCGCGGCGCTTGAGGCCGGGCATTTCCATGCGCTGGCGGTAGAGCTGCCTTTATCGGCTGGCGGCATGCTGGGCAAGTCTGTAGACGCAGGCTTGCAGGCTTTGCTGGGCTTTGCTGGCTCTACCTTGCTGCTGCTGCTAACGCTGGCGGTAGGTTTCAGCCTGTTCACAGGCTGGTCATGGATCACCATTGCCGAAAGACTGGGTGCTGGCCTGGAGTTCAGTTATCACTACGTGCTGGAGCGCTGGCAGGATTACCAGGATAGAAAGCTGGGCAAAGTGGCCGAGCAAAAGCGCAATGAGTTTGTCGATCATGAGCGCAAGCGCACTGAAGACAGGCAGCCAGTGCAGATTGAAGTGCCGCCTACTTTTGAGATTGTCAAAAGCGAGCGCGTGCAGAAGGAAAAGCAAACCCCCTTGTTTGAAACCCTGCCAGATTCACCCTTGCCACCATTGCATCTCTTGGATGAACCCAGTGGCGTGGTTGAAGTGCAATCTGCCGAAACGCTGGAATTTACCTCACGCCTGATAGAGCGCAAGCTCATGGACTTTGGCATTGAGGTCAAGGTGGTGACCGCATTGCCTGGCCCGGTAATTACGCGCTATGAAATTGAGCCAGCCGCCGGGGTCAAGGGCAGCCAGGTGGCCAATCTATCCAAGGATTTGGCGCGGGCTTTGTCCGTAGTCAGTGTGCGCGTGGTTGAAACCATCCCCGGCAAGATTTATATGGGTCTGGAAATTCCCAACCCCAAGCGCCAGGTGGTGTTCCTCTCCGAGATTTTGGGTTCACAGGTGTATGCCGATGTCAGCTCACCGCTGGCGATTGCCATGGGTAAGGATATTGCGGGCAAGCCTGTAGTGGCGGATTTGGCCAAGATGCCCCACGTGCTGGTTGCGGGTACTACCGGCTCAGGTAAATCCGTGGCGATTAACGCCATGATCTTGAGCCTGGTGTACAAGGCAGAGCCAAGCAAGGTGAGACTGATTCTGATAGACCCGAAAATGCTAGAGCTTTCAGTCTACGACGCAATTCCGCATTTGCTGGCACCAGTGATCACCGATATGCGCCAGGCTGGCAATGCGCTGAACTGGAGCGTGGCCGAGATGGAGCGTCGCTACAAGCTGATGTCCACCCTGGGCGTGCGTAACCTGGCTGGCTATAACCAGAAAATCCGCGATGCGGCCAAGGAAGGCACTTCCATCCCGCATCCATTCAGCCTGACGCCGGATGAGCCAGAGCCGCTGGAAGAATTGCCGCTGATTGTGGTGGTGATTGATGAATTGGCCGACCTGATGATGGTGGTAGGCAAAAAGGTGGAAGAACCGATTGCACGTCTGGCACAAAAGGCCAGAGCCTGCGGCATACACTTGGTCGTGGCGACACAGCGGCCTTCTGTTGATGTGATTACTGGTTTGATCAAGGCCAATATCCCCACCCGCGTGGCTTTCCAGGTTTCCAGCAAGATAGATTCGCGCACCATTCTTGACCAGATGGGGGCGGAAGCACTGCTGGGTCAGGGCGATATGCTGTATCAGCCGCCTGGCTCCAGCAATCCGCAACGTGTGCACGGCGCGTTTGTTTCTGATCAGGAAGTGCATAGAGTGGTGGAACACCTCAAGCTGCAAGGCGAGCCCAACTATATAGAAGGCATACTCACTGGCGGTAGCGAAGAAGGTGTTGAAGGTGGCGAGCTGGGTGAGGGCGGCGGTGGCGGCGAAGCTGACCCCTTGTATGACGAGGCGGTGGCCATTGTGCTGAAATCGCGCCGTGCCTCCATCTCCTCGGTACAACGCCAGTTACGCATAGGCTATAACCGCGCCGCGCGCCTGATTGAAGAAATGGAACGTGCCGGGCTGGTCAGTGCCATGCAAAGCAATGGCAACCGTGAGGTTATTGCACCCAATAACGACTAGGGGAAATCTCCCTGGCACTAGCAAACAGCTAGTCATCGACAATCGACATTCACACTGCAAATGGCAGCTTGCTGCCTAAAGGAATTTACAAGCATGAAGTTACTGGCAAGCCTCTTGATGGCAAGCAGCATGATGGCAACTCCCTGGCTGGCAGAGGCTGCGGGTGCCGATACACTCAAGGCCTTTTTCAAATCCACCACCTCCATGCGCGCACGTTTTCACCAGGTAGTGAATGATGCCCAGGGTAATAAGGTGCAGGAAGTGAACGGCGACATGCAGTTATCGCGCCCGGGAAAATTCCGCTGGGATTATGAAAAACCCTATGTGCAGCAGATTGTGGGCGATGGTGAAAAAGTCTGGTTGTTTGACCCCGAGCTGAACCAGGTCACCGTGCGGGCATTGGGCAAGGCCATAGGTTCCAGCCCGGCGGCACTGTTGGCCGGCGCGCAGGAAGTAGAGCGCAACTTTACCCTCAGCAATGCCATGGTGCGCCAGGACGGCCTGGAGTGGGCAGAAGCCGTGCCCAAAGCCGAGGATAGTGGTTTTGACAGAGTGTTGCTGGGCTTCAAGGGCGATGTGCTGCAAAAGATGGAGTTGCACGACAGCTTTGGTCACACCACCAGCATAGAATTCAGCAAGCTGGAGCGTAACCCTGTACTGCCTGCTGGCAATTTCCGTTTCAAGGTTCCTGTAGGGGCGGACGTAGTAGGGGAATAGTCCTTGCATGCCATGATGGGCATTTTCCAAGGCATGTAATGAATCTATGTATTGAAATCAATGAATAATTAGATGATGAAATCTGTGGCTAGCCGCCTGACCAACTCCGTACTGATATCGTGATATCCCGAACCACAATATGGCGACTGATCGCCGGACTATCCTTGCTGGGGCAGAGCCTGCTGGCGAGCGCGCAGGACGATGTCCTGGCTGCGGCTGCCAAATTGATGGCTGCCAAGCAATACCAGTCTGCCTATAGCCTGCTGGAGCCGCTGGAAACCGAGCGTTCCGGCGAGGCTGAGTTTGATATGCTGCTGGGCTTGTCCGCGATTGATAGTGGCCATGTGACACGCGGCGTGTTTGCGCTGGAGCGCGTGCTGGCAAGCAACCCTGGCAATGGCAATGCCAGGGCGCATATTGCGCGTGCTTATTTTTTGCTCGGTGAGCAAGAAGCCGCACGTGTCGAGTTCCGCAATGTGCTGGCGCAAAAGCCTCCTGAAGATATGACCCAGGTGATCAATCGCTATATGAGCGCCATTGATAAATCCCAGGGCCTTAGCAGTACTTATTCAGCCTATGTCGAGGCGGGTGTGGGGCATGACAGCAATGTCAACAGTGCCACCGCCGCTTCTTCGGTGACCATCATGGCCATTCCTGGCCTGGGTGGTCTGGATTTATTGCTTGGGCGCGAAGCGCGTGAAACCTCGGACAATTTTGCCAGCCTGGCAGGCGGCATTTCCTTTCGCAGCCCCAACTATGGCGGCTTGACTGTATTTGGCAGCGTCAATGCCTCGCAGCGTTTCAACCATCAAGAAGATAGATTTGATCTGGGCACTCTGGATTACAACCTGGGCCTGCGCTATGTGCGCCATGTTGATACCTTCACCCTGGCGGCGCAAAGCGCTAGCCTGAGCCTGGATCATGACATTTTCCGCCGCGTGCATGGCCTCAATGGTCAATGGCAGCGCGATCTTGATGACAAGAACCAGATCAATGCCTTTGTGCAGGTATCGCGGCTGGATTATCCAGACAATGATATCCGTAATGCCAACCGCTATGTAGGTGGGGGTGGCTGGGCGCATGTGTTCAATGGTGATTTGACACCATTGCTGTTCATGAGCGCCTATATGGGGCAGGAGCGCACGCTGGATAGAGACTGGGACTTTTTCAGCCACCATCTCTATGGCGCACGCCTGGGCGGACAACTGGCGTTTACCCCAAAACTTGTCGCTTATGCCACCAGTGGCTACGAATACCGCCGCTATGATGAGCGCGATGGTTTGTTCCAGGTATCAAGGGGCGACAAGCAATTTGATCTCAATCTGGGCTTGCGCTATTTACCGGGGTACAATTGGGTGATCAAGCCACAACTGACCTATATACGGAATGACTCCAATATCGACCTCAATCGGTTTGACCGCTATATGCTCTCCTTCAGCATACGGCGCGAATTCAACTGGTAAGCCTGTGACAGCCACATCAGCGCTGCACAGCCTATGGGCATTCAGCAACCTGCGAGCAAGCACCTTGTTGCTAGGCGTGCTGCTGTCACTGCCTGCGTCTCAGGTGCTGGCAGAAGCCGGGCGGGTAGAGTTTGTGCATGGCAGTGCCAGCATTATCGATCAAAGCGGTCAGTCCCATGTCGTCAGCAAAGGCAGTGAAATCGCGACAGGCGATACCCTGCAAACCGCCGATGATGGTCGGCTGCAGGTCAAGTTTATTGATGGCGGCTATATCTCGCTGCAACCTAATAGCAGTTTCAAGGTTGAGGAATATCACTACAGCGGTGCGGTGGATGGTAACGAGCGCGGCATATTCCGTCTGATCAAGGGCGGTTTGCGCGCCATCACTGGCGTGATTGGTCACGCCAACAAACCCGCTTACCGCATGGATACCCCAGTCGCCACCATAGGCATACGCGGCACTGAATTTACCGCCCTGATTGATGATTCACAAAAACTCATCGTCAAGGTCGGCGATGGCGCTGTGTTCATGGAAAACGCACAGGGTGGTTTGGTCTTATACAAAGGCCAGTCCGGTGAGGTCAGCGATAGCAGCAGCCGTCCTGGCTATTCACTGGTGATGCCAGTATTGGCCGCCGCCGGGCCGCAGCAGGGCAGCATGCAAGATACCCTGGAAGAAAAACAGACCAGCGCGATAGCCGATCAGGGTTTTGTGCAGGGGGATATGCGCGATCAAAGCGGCATGCCTTGTGCAGTGGCTAACTGCAACAGCATAGATCCACCCAACCCGAATGCAGGTAATAGCGGCAATACAGGTGGTAACACTGGCGGCAATACCGGCGGTGGTACTACACCAGACCCAACCAACCCTATAGGAGTGGCAGCGGAAATTCTGGCGGCCAACCAGGCTGGCACCATAGGCAGCTGGAGCGGTAGTGGCAATGTGGCGGGTGCAGGCCTGCTGGGTTCTTTCGTCTGGCTCAATGCCACAGGCAACCTCAGTGTAGATTTCCGTAACTACCAAGCCAGTTTTGGCCTCAGCCTCAGCGGTCTCGCTGGGGTCATCAGCCGTAGCACCGAGAGCAATGCCATAGGCACTTTGCGGCCAGACGGCAGCTTTGTATTCAATAATGGCAGCATGACGGGTACAGGTTGTTTGCCTACATGCACGCTGGTGATCAATTCCGGCAGCCTCAGCGGCACAGGCCTGTCACGCGCAGGTGTCAACTTCTCGGTCACTGATCTGCTCAATCTGATTGCGGTCAACAATCAGGCCTTGAACCTCGATCGCCAGTTCCCCCAATAGATATTGCTGATTAAGCCGCGTAGATGGGCTGCTGCAGACTAACCTTAAGTCCCTGTAGACGTTACAATAGCGGCTTGTTGTAGCGGCGCAGCATGGGTGACCGCAGAATTATCTGCATCACAGGCCATAAGCTTGATAGGCCACCTCTCTTGATCAATTCTTAGGTAGTAAGCATAGGCAACCCCGTGAGCGGATTATCGGAACCCGGACTGTTTGAGCCGGGACTATTTGAACCACGTGCTCCCCAGGCCCCCCTGGCGGAACGCCTGCGCCCGAAAAACCTGGAAGAAGTGGTAGGCCAATCGCACTTGCTGGGCGAGGGCAAGCCGCTTAGGCTGGCCTTTACCTCGGGCAAGCTGCCATCGATGATTTTGTGGGGGCCGCCGGGTGTGGGCAAGACCACGCTGGCACGCCTGATTGCCAATACTGCCGATGCTGAATTCATACCCTTGTCTGCGGTGCTGGCAGGCATCAAGGATATACGCGAGGCCGTAGAGCGTGCCCAGCATACCTTGCAGCAGACTGGCCGCAAGACCATCCTGTTTGTAGACGAGGTGCACAGGTTCAACAAGGGCCAGCAGGATGCTTTCTTGCCATTTGTTGAGAGTGGGCTGATTACCTTTATTGGTGCCACCACCGAAAACCCGTCTTTTGAAGTTAACAGTGCGCTGTTGAGCCGGGCGCAAGTATTTGTGCTCAGTGCATTGTCCGAACCTGAGCTTAAATTGTTGCTGGAACGTGCCAGGCAGGAAATGCAGACCGATGTCAGCCTGACTGCGGAAGTGGAAGAGCAGGTGCTGGGCTATGCTGATGGTGATGCACGCCGTTTGCTGAATTTTGCCGAAGGCTTGTTTAACGCCGCCACAGCCGCAGAGGTCAAGGAAATCGATATTGAATTCCTGCAGACCACCATGGCCAGCAAGATGCGCCGTTTTGACAAGGGCGGTGAAGCGTTTTACGACCAGATTTCCGCGCTGCATAAATCGGTGCGCGGCTCCAACCCCGATGCCGCGCTTTACTGGTTCCTGCGTATGCTGGATGGCGGTGCTGACCCTTTGTATATGGGACGGCGCATCGTGCGTATGGCGGTAGAGGATATAGGCATTGCTGACCCCAGAGCGCAAACCATGGCACTGGAAGCCTGCCAGATTTACGAACGCCTGGGTTCACCTGAAGGTGAACTGGCGCTGGCCAATGCCGTGATTTACCTGGCGGTGGCCGCCAAGAGCAATGCGGCCTATATGGCTTACAACCAGGCCAAGGCTTTTGTTGCCAGCGATAAATCCAGGCCAGTGCCGCTGCATTTGCGCAATGCGCCTACCAAGCTCATGAAGGAGCTGAATTACGGCAAGGAATATCGCTATGCGCACAATGAGCCAGGGGCTTATGCCGCGGGTGAGCAATATTTCCCCGATGATCTGGATGAAATCCAGTTTTATGTGCCGACATCGCGCGGGCTGGAAGGTAAAATCAGCGAAAAAATGGCGCATTTGCGCGGCTTGGATGCGGAAGCCCGCAAACGCAAAAAATAGGTCTATTTTTCTAAGTCACCACTGACTTGGAAAACACAATGGCAACATCCAGGCTTTACCCTGGCATTTATCACTACACATCACATTAATAAACAGAATTTGAAGGCCAAGAACTCATGTTAGACATCCAGCAATTACGCAATGATCTCGATCAGGTAGTGGCACGCCTTGCCAGCCGTGGCTTTACCCTGGATACCGCCAGCTTCACCGCCTTGGAAAACGAGCGCAAGACCGTGCAGACCCGTACCCAGGATTTACAGGCCAAGCGTAACGCCACTTCCAAGCAGATCGGCATTGCCAAATCCAAGGGCGAGGATGTTGCGCCAATTTTGGCCGAGGTAGCTGGCTTGGGTGATCAGCTTAAGGCGGATGAGGAACGTCTGGCGGCGATTCAGGCTGAGTTGCAGCAGTTGCTGCTCAGCGTGCCGAATCTGCCGCATGAAAGCGTGCCTCTGGGTAAATCCGAAGAAGACAATGTTGAAGTGCGCCGGGTAGGCACGCCACGCAGTTTTGATTTTGATATCAAGGATCACACCGATGTTGGCACACCGCTGGGCCTGGATTTTGATACAGGTGCCAAGCTGGCAGGCGCGCGCTTTACCTTGATGCGCGGCAAGATCGCCAAGCTGCACCGTGCGCTGGCGCAGTTTATGCTGGACACCCAAACCGAGCGCCATGGCTACACCGAGTGCTACACGCCTTATATGGTGAATGCTGATAGCCTGCGCGGCACTGGTCAGTTACCCAAGTTTGAAGCTGATTTGTTTGCGGCGCAAAAGGGCGGTCAGGAAGGCGAGGGCGAGGCGTTGTATCTGATCCCAACTTCAGAAGTGACCTTGACCAACACCGTGCGCGATGAAATTGTGGCGCTGGACAGCCTGCCGATTAAGTTAACGGCGCATACGCCTTGCTTCCGTTCCGAGGCGGGTTCTTATGGCCGTGATACGCGCGGCATGATACGCCAGCACCAGTTTGATAAGGTTGAGATGGTGCAGATCACGCATCCAGAACAAAGCTATGCCGCGTTGGAAGAAATGGTAGGCCATGCCGAGCATGTATTGCAGGCGCTGGGTCTGCCTTATCGTGTGGTGTCACTATGCACGGGTGATATGGGCTTTGGTGCCAGCAAGACCTATGACCTGGAAGTCTGGTTGCCTGCGCAGAATACCTATAGGGAGATTTCTTCAGTCTCCAACTGCGAGGCCTTCCAGGCGCGTCGTTTGCAAGCCCGCTTCCGCAACGAGCAGGGCAAGCCTGAGCTGGTGCACACCCTGAATGGCTCTGGCCTGGCAGTGGGTCGTACGCTGGTGGCGGTGCTGGAAAACTATCAGCAGGCCGATGGCAGCGTTATCGTGCCTGAAGTGCTGCGCCCTTATATGGCAGGGCTGGAGCTCATCAGCATCTAAACATGCGCTAGCGCTGCAAACGCATGAATGAACAAAGGCCAGGGTTAACCTGGCCTTTTTGTTTGTTGCTGCCTTGCGCAGCGTTTAATGCTCTTCTTTTTCTTGGTTCAGCGTTTCTATCAGCGCAATCTGCATGCGGTAATGCAGCATGACAAACCAGCGCCAGAGCAAGGCCACTAATGCCGCCACTATCGCCAGCGTGAATAGCCATACATCCCAGGGCGGCATGATGCTGTGGCCCAGGGTCATGATCAGCAATGTCATGCCCACTGCCGCCACCACATTGACACTCTTGGCGATAAAGCGCTGTACGCGGCTGCTGTCATTGCCGCTCATGCCTTGCGTGCTGTGATCTGCCAGCAACAAGCCCAGCGACTGCAATTTGCGGAAAGCGGCAATCAGGAAAGGCGCAGCCAGCAGCAGGCTGATGCCCCAGGCCAAGGCCTGCTGCCACATGATGTCGCGCATGGGGGAGGGAATCTTCACCAGATAAACATTAACCAGCCAGACCGCACCCAGGAACAGCGCACTGACCATGCATAGATTGACGAACACCTGTAGCAGCAGTTTGCGATAAATATTCGCCAGGATGGCGCTATCGCTATCCGGCGCGTGGTTGTTGGCGCTGAGCCAATTGCTGTACAGGCGGAAAAATTGCGCTATGCGCTCAGGCATATTGCGTGCCAGGTGATGGGAGAGCGGGTCAGCCAGCTTGATCAGATAAGGGGTGGTCAGTGTGGTGATCACGGATGCTGCCACCGCAATCGGGTAAAGGAAGGAGCTGGTGACGCCTAGCGTCAGGCCCAGTGCTGCAATGATGAAAGAGAACTCACCAATCTGCGATAAACCCATGCCCACGCGTAGCGAGGTGCGGCCGTCATTGCCTGCTGCCATGGCGCCCAGGCTACAGGCGAGGATTTTGCCGAAGATAATCACCAGTATTACGACGATGACAGGCTTGGCGTACTGCAAGATGATGGCGGGTTCCAGCATCAACCCTATGGCCACAAAGAAGATGGCACTGAACATATCGCGTATGGGCGTAATCAGCCGTTCTATGGCACGGATGCGCCGTGATTCGGCCATGATGGCACCTATCATGAACGCGCCCAGCGCCACGCTGTAATCCAGCTGTAGCACCAGCAAACAGAAGCCGAAACACAGGCCGAGTATGGTGATCAGCAGCATTTCGTCGCGCTTGAAGCTGGCAACATACTCCAGCAGCTTGGGCACCAGGATAATGCCCAGTACCAGCGCTACCACCATAAATAGAGTGAGTTTGGAAATGGTGGCCGCTGCATCCAGCGTGGAAACATGGCCAGTGGCGGCGATGCCGGAGAGCAGGGCGATGATGCCTATGCCCAGGATATCCTCCACAATCAGCACGCCAAAAATCAGCTGTGCAAAGCGCTCATGCTTCATATTCAGCTCGTCCAGCGCCTTGACGATGATGGTGGTGGAGGAGATGGCGATCATGGCCCCGAGGAAGATGGAATCCATGGGTTTCCAGCCGAAATACTGGCCTATCTCCCAGCCCAGCCAGACCATGACCACAATCTCGACCAGTGCCGCCACCACCGCCGTGGCCCCTACGGCGCGCAATTTACGCAGGCTGAATTCCAGCCCCAGCGAGAACATCAAAAACACTATGCCCAGCTCGGCAAGAATTTCTATGGTGTGGTGATCCTGCACCATGGCGAAGGGTGGGGTGTGCGGGCCGAGTATCAGGCCAGCCAGGATGTAGCCCAGCACCACCGGCTGTTTCAGGCGGTGGAATATGATGGTGACCATACCTGCCACCAACATGATGACAGCCAGGTCCTGGATGAAGTCGGCGGCGTGCATGAATCGCGTACTTTCTTATTATCGGGCTGGGTAATCGCTATGCGCTAACGCTAAGCAGAGACTATTTTATAACGATAAGCCGCGTCAGGCCTTGGGAATCTGAGGGCTAATGCCGTGCCTGTGCTGGATTTTGCTGCTGGCTGGCCACGCTATGGGCGGCCAGCGCTCTATTCCTGGCTGATGGCATTGCCCACACCGCTCAGGCCTGCCACTTCAAAGCTGGGGAAGATGGGCGTATGGCGTGGCTCGCGCTTGACCAAAATTTTGTGATAGGTGCGCACCGATTCCACAAACACCACAGGCGCGCCGCCGCGTGCATAGCCATATTTAAGCTGAGTGTAGTGTTCTTCCTTGCTGAGCATGGGCAGGGCTTTTTTTACATCCACCCAGCGGTCAGGGTTGAGCTTGAGTTTTTTGGTGAGTATGCGTGCATCCTGCAAGTGGGCGTAGCCTATGTTATAGGCGGCTAGCGCCATCCAGGTACGGTCTGGTTCATGCACCGATTCCGGGATCAAATCCTTGAGCATCAATACATAACGCGCCCCGGCAATAATGCTTTGCTTGGCATCCAACCTGTCGGTCACGCCCAGCCTGTCGGCGGTATCTTCGGTCAGCATCATCATGCCGCGTACATTGGTGGGCGAGGTGTTGAACCTGTCCCAGTGCGATTCCTGATAGGCAATTGCGGCAATCAGGCGCCAATCCAGCCCGGTCAGCTCCTGGGCTTCCTGGAACAAATGCACATACTTGGGCAGCAGGCTCTCGGAGCGCTGCATAAAGCTGGTGACATCCACAGGCTTGAGGCGGTCAGCATGGCCGTAATAACGGTCTATCAGGTTGCGCAGGGTGCCATCGTGGCGGATGCGCTGGAAAAAGGCATCGGCCTTGCCTTGTAGCCAGGCATCGCCAGATTTGGGGAAGGCCCAGGCCACTTGCTCTGGCTTGCCCAGCGGCATGCTGGCACCAAGGTTGGGATAATAATTCTGCACCAGGGCAATCAGGTGGCCATCAGCCACCGTGTAATCCAGCTCACCTTCTGCCACCCGCGCCATCAATTCGTCAGAGTTGGCAGTCTTGGTTTCGCTCCAGTGCAGCTTGGGTTCCTTATCCTTCAGTGCCTGCAGGCGTTCGGCGTAGCTGGTGCCAGCGGGTATGACGATCTGCTTGCCGAGTAAATCCTGAATGCTGGCTGGGGCCTTGGTCAGCTCGGTGTTGAACACAATCTGCTGTTGTACATTCTGGTAAGGCTGGCTGAACTGCACCATATGCTCGCGCATATGCGTAATGGTGAGGTCGGCTGCGGCAAAGTGGGCTTTGCGCTTGAGCAGGGCGGGAATCACCTGGGAGATATTGTTGACCACGAGAAACTTGACGCTATATTCCGGGCCCAGCTCGCGGACGAAATTACGCACCAGATCATATTCCAAGCCAGCGTATTGGTTATTGCCACTGTAGTAATACGTACTGGGGCCATTGTGGGTTACCACAATGATTTCCTTGCTTTGCTGCGGGTCGGGCAGCGGCTTGGCAGGCTCTTTACAGCCCATCAGCAGCAGCGTCATTAAAAGAATAAGCAGTGCGCGCATCCGGGCAAGTGTCCTAAAGTTTGCCCGGTTTGTCCAGCCTGAGTTAAGGCTGAATTGAGGTGAATCCTGCCAAATCAAGTCATTAGCCTGGCTAGTGATAAGTCAACCTGAGTAATTTTTTATCGGCCAAGCTCAAGTATTTTGTACAACAGTACGTAATCATGAATATGTGTTAACAAATCTGCATATTTGGTTACATGTGCCTAATTAATGTCCTCTATTGGCAAGATTAGACAGGCAAGGCGCAGGTAGGGAATATGCTGTGTGCTCAAAGGACCAGTGGCGCAAACAAGGCGGCGATAGGCAGTGTGGTATGAGGGGTAAGGTATTGATGTAGCAGCAAAAGCAAAAACTAATAACGCTGATGAGGAGAGTTGTATGAAACAATTTCTGCGGGATATCACTGTGCACCATATGGTGCTCATCGTATTGGCTTTCATCAGCGTGCTGATCATCAGTCTCTCGGCGCTTAGCCTCTACGGCCTCAACCGCGCGGGTGAGGAGCTGGATGAAAGCCGGGTGATGCTGCAAAAAACCCATGCGCTGGCGCAAACCAATGACCAAATCATGCGCGCGCGCCTGCGGCTGGCGCGGCAGGCTGAATATCTGGCAGAAGGTAATACAGATGCGGCCAGGCAGGAGGCCGAGGCCGTCAGGGATTCGCTGTCCAAGGCTGATAGCAACTTCAATAACTTCCTGCAATACACTGCCGGGCAAGATAGCCCTGAACTGCAAGCCCTCAAGCAACCTTATAGCAAGTTAAGCAGCGATGGCCTGGCTAAGCTGGTGAGCCTGCTGGCTGCTGGCAACCTCGATCAATACAAAACCCACAACCTCACAACCGTGGTCAGCGCCAGCCGCGAATTCGGCAATGCCATGGCCCAGTTCAACGATGCTGCAGAACAACAACAGGTGCAGATGCTGCAGCAGGCCTCCGCCAATCGTAAGCTGGTCATAGGCGTGGTGATTGGCATTCTGGCTTTCTGCCTGGTGCTTATCTTGCTGGCAGACCGCTATATTGTGCATTTTGTGCGCATGCCGCTGGATCAGATCAAAACCTATTTCCAGCAGATAGCCAATGGCGATCTTACCTGCCATATCGAGATGTTCGGCAAGAATTGCCCGGGGCAACTTTATCCCTACCTGCGTGATATGAAGGACAGCCTGAGCGACACTGTGCGTCAGGTACGTGCCGGGGTAGAGCAGATCAGCAATGGGGCCAGCGAGATTGCCAGTGGCAATCTGGATTTGTCGCATCGCACCGAGGAGCAGGCCTCATCGCTGCAAGAGACCACTACCAGCATGCAGCAACTCGCGGATATTGTGGCGCAGAATGCGCAAAACGCCAGAACCGCCAATGGCATGGTTAAGAATGCCTCCAGCATTGCGCGCCAGGGCGAATCCGCCATGGAGGACGTGGTGAAGATCATGCAGGAAATCAGCGCCAAATCACACCAGATTGGTGACATCACCAGCCTGATTGATGGCATTGCCTTCCAGACCAATATCCTGGCGCTTAATGCTGCGGTGGAAGCGGCGCGTGCAGGTGAGCAGGGCAAGGGCTTTGCCGTGGTGGCCAGCGAGGTGCGCTCATTGGCGCAGCGCAGTGCCAGCGCTGCCAAGGAAATCAAGGCCTTGATCGTCTCATCTTCTGAAGTGGTGGAGGCTGGCACCCACCGTGTGATCGCCGCCGGCAGCACCATACGCGAAGTTACCACCTCGGTAGGCCAGATCACTACCCTGGTGGAAGAAATTGCAGCGGCTTCTGGCGAGCAGGCCGACAGTATTGAGCAGGTGAAGATTGCGGTGGCGCAGATAGACGGGGCCACTCAGCAGAACTCTGCCCTGGTAGAGCAGGCGGCTGCCACCGCCAAGGTATTGGATGATCAGTCCGACAACCTCAGGCAATCGGTGCAGATATTCAAGATTAATTAAATACTCGCGACATCTTCTCTCAGCCAGGCGCTCACTCAGCCTGGCTTTTTATTTTCTGCAAACTTGGCTGTGATGAAAACGTGCATGGCCTGTTGTCTTTCTAAGCATCGCCAATTCAGGCTGGCATTGCGGGGCTTAATGCCACGCATCAACCTCGCGTTGAGTACATGGCTTTGAGTACAATGTCAGTCTAAATACCCAGCCACCTTCTCTCCCACCCAACCAGCCTGGCCTTAGATTTTTCCTGCTTTCATGAGTTTTCTCCAACAATCCATTCTTATTCTTGGTTTTGGCAGCATAGGCCAGGGTTTGCTGCCCATGCTGCTCAAGCATTTTTCCTTGCAGGCTGCGCAAATCACGCTGATTGCCGCCGATGATGAAGGCACAGATGAGGGAGTGGTTGAAGCGCAGCAATTTGGCCTCAGCATCAAGCGCATCAGTTTGGATCAAAACAACTACGCCACGGTGCTGGCCCAGCATCTGCAGGCAGGCGATCTATTAATCAATGTGTCTGTGGATGTGGCTTCTTTGTCTCTGCTGCAATGGTGTCAGGCGCAGGATGTGTTTTACCTAGATACCTGTGTTGAACCCTGGGCGGGCACCTACAGGCAGGGCGGCATCGCCGCCAGCAACTATATGCTGCGCCATGCGGCATTGAGTGAGGCAGCCAAGCCCTATCTGCGTGTTGGTGTGAACGAAGATGGCAGAGAAACTGAAACGGGTAAGGCTACCGCCGTGATTGCCCATGGTGCCAATCCCGGACTGGTATCGCATTTGTTGAAGGAGGCCCTGGAGTCGCTGGCAGCCCTGCGCGGCATCAGCCATTGGGCATCCTGGGCTGCGCTGGCGCAGCAACTGGGGGTGAAGGTGGTGCAAGTGGCAGAACGCGACACCCAGCACAGCAATATCGCTGCTGCCCCCGGTCATTTCTACAATACCTGGTCTGTGGATGGCTTGATGGCAGAAGCCTGGCAGGGTGCGGAACTGGGCTGGGGCACACATGAGCGCACTTTGCCTGTTGATGCCGAGTATCACGAGGTGGGAGACGGCAGCGGCATTTATCTGCAACGCCACAGCGCAGAGCTGCGCGTGCGTTCTTGGGTGCCCGCTGTTGGTGAGCAGCAGGCCTGGCTGATTACCCATCATGAGGCTTTGTCTATAGCCCATTTGCTCACACTGCCTGGCGATGATATTGCCCAGCCTCGTTATAGACCCACCGTTTATTACGCCTATAGCCCATCACCGATTGCGGCACGCTCCCTGCAATACTGGCAGGCCTCAGGCTATCAGCCACCGCAACGGAGTCGGGTGCTCAGGGATGAATTAGTGTCGGGATTTGATCAACTCGGCGTGTTGCTGATATTTGCCGCAGGCACTATTCCTGCAACTGGGGTGAGCTGGCAGTCGGGTGCCTATTGGTATGGCTCCACGCTGACACTGCAGGAGGCCAGGCAGCTCGCTTGTCACAATAGTGCCACCTCCATGCAGGTGGTGGCTGGCATACTGGGCGCCTTAAGCTGGATGCAGAGTCATCCAAGGGCGGGCGTGGTAGAGGCGGAAAACATGGATCACCGTGAAATCATGCAGGTCGCCAGACCTTATCTGGGTCAGGTGGCAGGGGTAATGACAGATTGGCAGCCAGCAGGCGCATTGCAATTCCAGGACTTTGTAGTGGAAAATGCCGACGCTGAAGCTGGCGTCAAGGCAGTCATGGTTTGAGAAATACAATAGCTTGAGAAAAACAGCGGCTTGAGGCCAATGGCCAGTGTTAACAATAGCGGCAAAACCGAATCAATAAAAAGCCAGAACTGGGAGGCAGAGTGAAGAAGAAAAGATCGGTCTCGGTACCCCTGATTATCTTGGGTAGCCTGACCTTGTCGTCATGTAGTCAGCAGCCAGAAAATGATGTGCAGCAACAGGTTTACAACAGCCGTGCCGAATGCGAGCAGGACTGGAATGACGGTCAGAGCTGTACTGACAACCCCAATGGTGAAGCTCCCAATGATAATAATCCGCACTATATCTATGGCCCACGCTGGTATGGCCCGCGTTATTTCTGGGATCACAATCTGCAACGTCCGGTGCAGCTCTACCCCAATGGCAGGACACGCATCATAGACAACAGCCGCATTCATGCAGGCAGTGCCTACCGTAGCAATACCACCACCGTGGGCAAGACCAACCGTGGTGGCTTCGGCAGCAGTGCCCGTGGCTTTTCTGGTGGAGGCTGAGCCATGCAACGCCTCACCATCACGCCGCGTCCCGACGCCGCAGACAAGCTGGAGCAGCAGGGTTTATCTTTCCACAACTGGGATGATTACTGGAAGGAAGATGCCTGCTACCGTTTCAGCCTGCAGCAGATAGAAGAAATTGAAGCCGCCAGCGAGGAACTGCACCGCATGTGCCTGCATGCGCTGGAAGTGGCCATCACCCAGAACCGCCTGGCCCAGCTTGGCATACCGCAAGCCTTCTGGGCTGCCATACGTGATTCCTGGCAGCGTGAGGAATTCTCCATCTATGGCCGCTTTGATTTTGCCTACGACGGCCAAAGCCCGCCCAAAATGCTGGAGTACAACGCTGATACGCCAACCTCGCTGCTGGAATCTGCTGTCTGCCAGTGGTACTGGCTGCAGGATGTGTATCCGCAATATGACCAGTTCAATTCCCTGCATGAAAAGCTGGTGGCGCGCTGGCAGGCCTTGCCCAAGGGTGCGCCTATACATCTAGCCTCCTTGCAGGACAACGAAGAAGACTGGGTGTGCGCCATGTATATGCTGGATACCGTCACCCAGGCCGGGCACCAGGCCAAGCATGTATTTGTTGAAGACATAGGCTGGGACGAAACCCTCAAGTGCTTTGTCGATCTTGAAGATGAACCCATCGCCCGCCTGTTCAAGCTTTACCCCTGGGAATGGATGATGCGCGAATCATTTGGCGAGCATCTGCACGCAACTGCCACGCGCTTTATCGAGCCATTATGGAAATCGGTATTGTCGTGCAAAGGGCTGCTGCCCCTGTTGTGGGAGCTATATCCAGAGCATCCCAATCTGCTTCCTGCCTATTTTGAGGCAGGCAAGTTGACATCTTATGCGCGCAAACCCTTGTACTCACGTGAGGGGGCCAATATCCAGCTGGTCAAGGATGGCAAGGTGTTAGCCGAGGACGATGGCCCCTATGGCGCTGAAGGGGTGATCTACCAGGCCTTGTATGACATGCCGACCTTTGATGGAAAATATCCGGTCATTGGTGCCTGGGTGGTCAATGGTGAGGCTGCGGGTATGTGCGTGCGTGAGGATGTCAAAGCCATCACCACCAATATGAGCAACTTTGTGCCGCACTTCTTTGTGGAATAAACACTGGCTGCAAACTCACCCCAGCCAGCAATTTTACAGTTGGAATTTTAAGACTCTGCATTGAATAAACAATGCAAGATAATGAATAAAAAAGGATTACATTATGATACATGGCATAGGCGCATTTCTATCCTACCTGGGCACCGCCCTGGTGCTGCTGGCCCTGTTTGTACTGATCTATGTACAAATCACGCCTTACCGCGAATTCAAGCTGATTGCGCAAGGTAACTCTGCGGCGGCCATTTCGCTGGGTGGGGCGGTATTGGGCTTTACCTTTCCGCTGGTGTCTTCTATCTATTACACCCAATCCTTGCTGGAAATGATCATCTGGGCAGGTATTACCTGTGTGGTGCAGTTTTTGGTATTCACCGCCATGCGCCACTGGTCCAAACATATAGAAGAGGGCGTGGTTGCCCCCGCTATTTTCCTGGCCTCGCTTTCCATCGCCGTAGGCCTGCTTAACGCGGTCAGCATCAGTAATTAGATTTAAGCTGCGCTGACGCAATATTCAGGCAGGGTTCATCATGGCTTATGCATCTTGAACCTGCTTGATCTGCGCCGCATGCTCACGCCAGCTCAGCCACACGCGCATATCAAATTCCAGCTGGTGATAGCTGGGTTCCATATGCGTACATAACTGGTAAAACGCCTTGTTGTGGTCTTTTTCCTTCAGGTGCGCCAGTTCATGTACCACAATCATGCGCAAAAACTCCTCAGGCGCATCGCGGAACAGGCTGGCCACGCGTATCTCATTCTTGTTCTTAAGCTTGCTGCCCTGCACCCGCGCTATATAGGTATTGGCCCCTAGCGTGCCGCGCACCGGGTGCTGCTGATTATCGTATTGCACCTTGGCCAGCGGCGCGGCGTTTTTTAGATAGCGCTGCTTGAAGTCCATCACGTAGAGATACAAGGCCTTATCGGTCTGATGATCGTGGCGTTGCGGATATTTGCGCGCCAATATGTCGCCTAGTTCGCCATTGAGCAGCAAGGTCTGCACTTGTTGCACTAGGGGCGCGGGATAACCGTTGAGATAGGGCAGGGGGATGGGCGTCTGAGTCATGAATCTGTGAACAAAAGGGGCAAGCGATACCTCATTGTCTCAAATTCAACCCTTGTTGGCTTGTACAAGTGTGGCATACGCGTGCAAAGCTGGTTGTTTCATCTTGGCGAGTCGTATCGTGCTGTCTGTAGTTATCAAAACAAAACTCTCTTGAAATTGGCTAGGTATTTGCACACCAATAGCACCTCACTGATCTGATCCAAACCAGCCGCCACGCATTGCCGGGAAATAAGCCCTTAACTCGTCAGCATAGTGAACGGTTTAGTCGTTCAGAATCAGGATACATGTTTGCTTCGATTCCATATTTCGAATATTATTGAAATATGGAATCGAAAATCAATTTGGAATCAAAAGCCATAGTCACAGCACTCGCTGCGCTAGCGCAGGAATCCCGTCTTGCCATCTATCGCTTACTGGTGCAGGCAGGGCCTGATGGACTGGCTGCAGGCAAAATCAGCGAGTCTTTGGGCATTGCGCCTTCCTCATTATCTTTCCATATGAAAGAGCTTAGTCATGCCCAACTACTGACCTCGCGCAATGAAGGCCGCTATGTCATTTACTCAGCCAATTTTGAGCAGATGAACAATGTGCTGGCTTATCTGACTGAGAATTGCTGTGGCGGTGCACCGTGCACGCCAGTGCAGTTTCAATCTCGTAAAGCGCCCACGCCATGATGAGCAAAACCTTGAATGTGCTCATTCTCTGCACAGGCAACTCGGCAAGAAGCATCATGGCAGAAGCCTTGTTCAATCAGCTCGGGCAGGGCAGGTTCACAGCCTATAGTGCTGGCAGCAAGCCCACTGGCCGTGTGAACCCATTTGCGCTTGAGCAAGTGGCAGAGCTTGGCTATGCCGCTGCAACTTTGCGCAGTAAAAGCTGGGATGAGTTTGCCAGGCCAGATGCGCCGCAGATGGATATGGTCATCACTGTCTGCGATAACGCAGCGGGGGAGGTCTGCCCGATATGGCCTGGGCGTCCCATTTCAGGGCATTGGGGTTTTGAAGACCCTGCTGCGGCTGAAGGGGGTGATGCAGATAAGAGGGCTGCTTTCGCACGCATCCGTGGGCAAATACAGCATTGTGTAGAACGCTTTATCAGCTTGCCGCTGGAGAGCATGAGTGCTGCTGAAATCAAGCAAGCACTGGATAACATGAAATGAGCGCGTTTGAACGTTACCTGAGCTGCTGGGTAGCGCTGTGTATTCTGATTGGGGTGTCACTGGGCGAACTGTTGCCCTGGCTATTTCACGCCATTGCCCGCCTTGAATTTGCCCAGGTTAATCTGCCGCTCGGTTTTTTGATGTGGGTCATGATTATCCCCATGCTTGCCAAGGTGGACTTTTCTGCACTGAGCCAAGTGCGTCAGCACAGCAAAGGCATCGTCATTACCTTGTTGATCAATTGGCTGGTCAAGCCATGTTTAATGGCTTTGCTCGGCTGGATATTTATCCGTCATTGTTTTGCCGCAATGCTGCCTGCTGCACAAGTGGATAGCTATATTGCCGGATTGATTTTGCTCGCAGCCGCGCCATGCACTGCAATGGTGTTTGTCTGGAGCAGACTCGCGCAGGGCGACCCCTTGTTTACCTTATCCCAAGTTGCACTGAACGATAGCATCATGATGTTTGGCTATGCGCCATTGGTCGGGTTGTTGTTGGGCATGTCTGCCATCACTGTGCCCTGGGCTACCCTCACTACCTCAGTCGTGCTCTATATCATTATCCCCGTGCTGTTGGCGCAGCTAGCACGCAAGATATTGATGTCTAAAAGCCAAGCGGTTTTTGAGCGAACAATGCGCGTCGCCGGGCATGGGTCTATTGCTGCCTTGTTGCTGACTCTGGTGCTGCTGTTTGGCTTTCAGGGACACGCCATCATTGCGCAGCCGCTGGTAATTGCGCTGTTGGCCATCCCTATCATGATTCAGGTGTTTTTCAGTGCCGGGTTAGCCTATTGGCTGAACTACAAGGCGCGTGAGCAACACAGTGTGGCTGGCCCCTCGGCCTTGATCGGGGCGAGTAATTTTTTTGAATTGGCAGTGGCCACGGCGATCAGTTTGTTTGGCTTTCATTCAGGTGCAGCATTAGCCACGGTGGTAGGTGTGCTGATTGAAGTTCCGGCCATGCTGGCAGTGGTGTACATCGTCAACCGCAGCAGGGCTTGGTATCAAGGCGATCAAGCATAGATGTTATGTAAATGCTTCAATCCCACTGACCACCAGACCTTCTTTTAATTGTCTGAGTTAATATATAATCCATATATGATTTATAGATGGATAGTTAGCAAGGACAAGCATGGGCATAGTCAATATTGAAGAAGAACTGCATGACCAGTTACGCAAGGCCAGTGCGGTGTCATGCCGCTCCATCAATGCGCAGGCGGCTTTCTGGATCAAGATGGGCATGCTCTGTGAATTGAATCCGGCGCTGAGTTTCAGCGAGATCATGGCGCAGGAGATGCGTAGTGCTGGTATTAGCGTCATCCCGCCGCAAGTGAGCGCATCATGATCAAGACCGCCGCTGAAATTAGCCTGATGGCAGAATCTGGCCGCTTGCTGGCCGAGGTGTTCCAGAGGCTGGATCAGCTTGATCTGGTGGGCATGTCTACCATGCAGGTCAATGATCTGGTTGAAGATTTCATTATCCGTGAGCAACAGGCACGACCTGCGAGCAAGGGACAGTATGGCTATGCCTATGCCATCAATGCCTCGCGCAATCAGGTGGTCTGCCACGGCGTGCCAGCCACTGGCGATATTCTGCAAAGTGGCGATATCGTTAATTTTGATATCACGCTGGAAAAAAACGGCTATATCGCCGATTCCAGCAAAACCTATCTGGTGGGGGAAGTCTCGGCAGAAGCCCAGCGCCTGGTGCAAGTGACTTATGAAGCCATGTGGAAAGGCATTGCCGCTGTGCGTCCCGGCAAACGGTTAGGTGATGTGGGCCATGCCATACAACAGCATGCGCGTCTTCATAGCTATGCGGTGGTGAAAGAGTATTGCGGGCACGGCATAGGCCGTGAGATGCACGAAGAGCCAGAAGTGCTGCATTGGGGCAGGCCCAATACTGGCTGGTTGCTGCGTGAAGGCATGGTGTTCACCATAGAGCCCATGATCAATCAGGGCCGCGCCGCGGTGGTGACTGAAGCGGATGAATGGACCGTGGTCACCCGTGATGGCCTGTTATCTGCGCAGTTTGAACATACGGTGGCGGTGACTGCCAGCGGCGTGCGTGTGCTGACATTGCGTAGCGGAGAACAGCCGCTGCTTTGATCAGGCACAGATCAAGCGCTTATAAAAACAAAGCCAACAGCGCTGGCTGTTGGCTTGGTGTTGAGTATTTGAGCGAGTGTGAAACTCAGGCAGGTACCTGCTGGTTGGCGTCTTTGCCAGCCGCGGCTTTGATATCAGCCAGTTTGGTGGCAAGGAAATCATCAAAGCCTTTTTGCACCAGCTCAAAAGTCTTGGCAATATCCGAGGCTATGGTGCTGTTTTCACCCATGACATTCAAGCCTGTGAGTATATCCTTGGCCTCGTTAAAGCCTTTTTCAAAGCCGCCGCGTATCAGCGAGACAAAGTCGTTGGCGACCTGTTCTGGGTCTTTATCTGGATAACGCTTGGCGTAAGCTTCAAAAAAGCCAGTAGAGGCGGAGAGTATGCGATTGGCCGTGGCTTCGGCGCTATTGTCCTGGCCCATGGCATTGCTGATGGCGTTGGCACCAAAGTCAGGCTCCAGCGTCACGTTGAGTTGCTCAATCGCCGAGCGATACAACAAGCTCATGCTGTTGTTGCCGGATTGAATGGATACCTGCAAAGAGGCCTGCAATATCTGACCGTTGAGGTTGAGCCTTTGCTGATCTGGCCTGAGTTCAGCCTGTTTCTTGGCTTCATTCAAAGCCTCACTGGGCACGGGTGTCCTGCTGGTAGAGCTTGTGACTGATAATGAAGCACTGGTAGTGATGGCCATCATAATCCCCTGTCTCTATACATATCTTCATGATAAAACAATTGTTTAGTTGATGTCTTGTACTAATTAATATGAGTTTATCTGAAGTGAAATGTTCCCTTGAAACATGAGAGTTTGAGAGCACATTGTCACCCGGCCTAGGGCAGCGCCTCCATTCTCACTCCGACTCACTTAACCAGCTTGCCAAGGTAGCCAGCGCCAGCGCGCCTTGCTTGCCATCCGGGTCTACCACCTCGGCAACAGCCGGAATCACCGTGCTGTCGGTAGGTCCAGCCCACAAGGGCGCCAGTTTGCCCAGGCCACCTTGTTTGAGCAAATCATCCACCAGATCAAATGCGCTGTCGGGGGACTGTAGCCTTATCCAGTCGGCGGAGACATTGCCTTGTTCATCCACAGGGTTTACGCCTAGCTTGGCTGCCATCAGAGCGCGGCGGAAGTGCCTGATTTTGCGGCTGTAGCCAGCTTCAATCTCATGGTCCAGTGTCGCCAGGGCCACGCTGCCATCGAAAGTCATGCCGCGCCTGCGCAAATGCGTGGCGCCGCTCAGGCTCCAGACATCATCAACAATGATGTTGGTGGTGCGGATATTGGCCCATCTGCCGGGGAAGCCCAGCGGGTGAAACACTGCAACGCGTGCTGGTGCCACGGCCTGCAATGCTTCCACAGCTAGGGTTCTTTGCTGGATGGCACCACGGACATAAGGTGCAAAGCGCGGGGCAAAGTCGGTTTCTCTGGGTAGGCACAACACCAGCTTGAGCCGTGGATTGGTATTGAGACGATCCGCCAATAACTTGATCAGGTCTATCTCGTGTTCTGGCGTGCCGCCACTGACGGCAGCAGTTCTTGCCAGGCCTGCGGTTTCTACATATACCAGTTCATCCGCCTCACCAAAGGCTCTGGCGATGGCCCATAGTGCATCGCGATTACCGTATTTGGATAAGTAATATTCGCGTCTGACTTCGTTGATCAACCTGTCCGAGTTTTGCACGGCCACACTGGGCGGCGGCAGATTGAAGGCGTCTGCCAGCGTGGTCACCACACTTTGCAGGCTGATGGGTGGGGGAGCGCTCAAGGCATTGTTGACTGGCAGCAATGAGAGTTCCGGCGTTTCCACTACCGCGGCAACAGTGTGCAGCGCCACGCCAGAAGCCGTGGGGATGGGTGTGGCAGGGGCCAGCAGCGGAGGATTGAAGTTGTTGCCACCGCTAAAGGCAATCCAGCCCGGGCTGGCTGCATTGCCTGTGGAATTGTTGAGTGGCAACATGGGTTGTACGCGCCTGACTGCCATTCTGGCGAGGTCATAAGCCAATGCGCCACCTACCCGCACTCCAGCAGCATGCGTGTCCGGCCCGGCGGGATTGCCCGGGTTGCCCTGGGCATGCAGCGTCGAGCGCGTTTCTCTGGCCCAGCGGCCCCCGGTCAGCACCGCATCCCAGGCCAGTCCTTCCGTGGTGCTGCCATCGCTGATACCCGTAATCACCATGGTCTCGTGCCGCATCATCATGGGCAGACGCGGCCCCTGGCGCGGAGAAGTCTCAGACATCAGTGACCTCACCAGGTCAGCCACGCTAGTGGGATTATTGCTGACGGGCGTGACCGTGCGTGGCAGGCCAAACAAGGGTGTTGGGCTGATGGATCGTATGGTGTCCGGGAACGTGGTCAATGGGTCTGGGCTGGCAAAAGCATCAGTCAGCGTGATACTGCTATCAGGCGCTATGCTCAGCCTTTGGGCTGCCAATAAGCGCCGTTTGCCCTTGCGCGGCGTGATACATACATCAAACACCAGTGTGGCCGGACTAGGGAAAGCGTCGCCTGCTGCCAGCGCAAATGGGTTGGGCAGCAATATTTGTAGCGGGCTATTGGCCAGCACCACGCCAGCGCCGCCATCACCACGGATGAAAGAGGGAGCCTCACCTATGGCGGCTATGCTTTGGAAGGACTGCGGATAAATGCGCAAAGAGGCACCCACAGGGGCTAGCCTGGTTAGCAATGCCGCAGGCAGGGTGACAATAACATCTTGCGCTCCGTGGCGCGTGGCTTCTGCACCTTGCAGCGTTGATGGGCCAGTGCTAAAGCCAGCCTGGTTATCCGGGCCGGGGAAGGCAGGCCAGTGGGCATCCTGGCCCGTGGTCGTGGGGGTGCCCACTGCGCTTTCAAACACCGGAGACACCGCAAACATCAAGCCTACATTGCCATTCATGCGCGCTGCCACCTCGGAGATAGCCCCCAAAGTGTCTGGGCCATCCACCAGATAATCCAGCGCAATGCCCTCACGTACCTGCGGCTTGAGGTCTGTAGGCATCAATTGGTCATCCGGCGGTATGCCGTTGAAGGCTGTTGCGCTGCGGTTACCCAGCAAGTGCCAATCGAGATCCACCGCAAACACGCGCACAAAGCGCCGCGTCAGTGTCACCCCGGCTGGCAGCGCAGGCACCGCTAAGTTGCCAGCAGCCAAGGTGCCGCCCTTGAGTGTGCCAGCCCCGGCCCATGCCAGTTTCAGGCGGCTGGCGCTAGCACCGCTGGCGGCAAGTTTTTCATCCTGGCCCAGCTTGAGCAGGCCGCTGGCAGGTAGTGCCCCGGCCGGGTTGTTGCTGTTGTCTAGCTTGTTGACGCCTGGGCCTGTAGGCGTGGGCACATAAGCCCGGCCATGTAAGGTGACCACATGCGCGAGTATGGGTCTCTGGGCGTCAAGGTCCATGTTGGCAATCTCTTGCAGACTGCCTGCCCCCGTGACCAGGGCCGCACCCGCAGGCTGGCGCAAGGCGCTAAAGGTATTAGCCAGATCATGCAACATGGCAGCCACGGCGATAGGGTCTATGATCAGGCCGCGGTGATCATGAAAACTGATGAGCTTGCTGGCGCTGCCAGCGCTTAAGTCCAGCCCTGCATCGTAGATCTGCGGTGCCTTGTTTTCACTCCAGCCGTGGATGACCATGACCACAGGCAATGCTTGCAACAAAGGCTGGCCGCTGACGCTATAGCGTTGTTGCGCCAGCTTCTGCAAGCGCGCCGCTGCCTGGGGGTGCAGGCGCAACACCGCCACAGGCCCGCTATAGGGGTTGCCCTCAGGGTTGCGGAACATAAGGCCAGCAGGCAAAAATTCCAGAATGCCACGCCAGGGCGCTTGCACGCTTTGTGTAAAGCTTAAGCTGAGGCGGCTGTCATCATAAGCGGGTGTGCTGCTGCTCCAGCCTGTGGCCAGAGCCAGCGTGGTAATGCCTAATGCTTCCAAGCCTTTTTCCTGCAAGGCCTGTGCCGCATTGGCGGGGGTAAGGGTGTATACCGTGACCATGCTGTCTCCTAGGCTTTCCAGCGTTGTTCTACACTGCGACCATCAGGCGTGGTTATCCTGACCAGCAATGAACTCAGGCCTGCTTTGGCCAGCAAGATAAAGTTGTTGTCTCTGTCTGCGCTTTGCCGATACAGCAGCAGGCTTTCATTGCCCAGGGTGGGCGTTTTGGGCTGTTTTTTCACCGTAGATAGCGGGCCTTCAAAGATAAACACGCCTTTTTTCAAGGTGAATTGCCCCAGCAGTTTTTTCAGGTCCGGGATATTCAAATCTGGCATGCTCAAGTCTGGGATATGAGTCCCTTCAATCTTGAGCGACCCATGTTCTATGGATTTGAGTGCTATGCCCCCCGTTGCTGTCTTGGGCACACGTTTAGGGTCTAGCTGGGGGAAGGGCGAGGCGGCCTTGGCCACTGCGGCCACATGGATGCGATAAATACCACCATTGGCATCCCGATCTGGCGCATCGGTGCTGAAACTATAGATATGGCCGCGGCCAACGATGGAGAAAGCATCAATCCTGGATAGCGAGGGCAAGGGCGTGGTGCTGCCAGCCGCGATATTGATGACTTGCTCGGCAATGCGCTGCAAGGGGTCGGTGATTCTGACATTGACGCTTAATGCATCGTTGATTGAGGCACGGCGCAAAATGATGCCATAGCGCCCGGTACTACCAGCAGAGCTGCTACCAGAACTGCTAGCGGGCGCTGCGATGCGCCAAACGCCAGAGCCGCTGGCAGGCTGGGTGCTCGGCAGCTGATGTAGCGGTAATTGCTGTTCTAGCAGACTGCTGCCATCGGCTTTGCGTACCTCTATGCTAAGTATGTGCGGCCCCAGCGGTGTAGGGGCGATGGGGGCCAGGCTGCTGAAGTTGATCAGCACCCAGGCTGGGTCTCCGCCTGCAGAAGACTGGCTCAAGGGGCTGAGGTCAGGGCCAGTGGCAGGGGGGATCACCACGGAAACCGCAGGCGATGGCAGAGAGCGGCTTTTCAGGATGCCGCGTTGCGCATCATCCTCAGACCAGGCCACGGCTCTGTACCAGACCGTGCGCCATGAGCCCTCAGGCTGGTCTGTGCCTATCACCTGGCTGATCCAGGGTTGCGCATTGCCTGCGGTATCCACCTGCCATTGCGCCATCGGGGTAGTAATGCTGGTAGTAAGGCTGGCGGTGAGGCTAGCAATTGGCGGCCCCATGCTGTCCAGCTGACGCGCGGCATCATCTACTCTCACCCGGTGAATATCAATGCGTTTGGGTCTGGCCCCGGCATCGCCACGTGTGGCTATCCTGAGACGGGCACGGAAATTGGCGGCGGCGGGGGCTTTATCCTGCAGCAACTGCAACTCTATGGTGGGGGGAGCAGGCTGGGCGATACGCGGCGCAGCATAGGGAATCAAGGCCTTGCTGGCATCCGCACCGCTGGGCCACGGGCCTTCAGTGCCGCCCGCCATGACGGGCAGGATCACATAAAGATGAATATCCTGCGAGCCACGCGGCAAGCTGACATCCAGATGATTGCTGCTCACCAGCTCGGCATTTCTGCGCGTGAAATCTCGGCGCAGTGGCTGGGCATTGAAAGCCTGCTTCAGTGTCGTCAGGCGCTGGCTCAGGCTGCGCTCGGGTGAGGGTTGCGGGTAGCCGGGGTGACTGGTCAGCAGACGGGTTTCCGTGCTTTCGTAGATTGCATAACCCAGGGCGCTGGGCACGGCGGCCCAGTCCAGATGGGCATGGCACTCACCCGCTGCATCCGGCAGGCTGGCAAGCCTTACCAGATCAACCACCAGTGTGGGCCGCGCGCGTGGATCAGAGGCGTAAATAATCTTGGGCGAGGGTGACCAGGCACCTGTGCGGTAATTGGCGATAGCTTCTACCACTCTGGCTTGCAGCGTCAGGCCTATATGGGCGCTGCTGGCGTATTCCAGCTCAAAACCGGGGATGGTCACGCGGTAACGTCGACTGCTGCTTTGCGCATCTCCGGGCGTTACCTCCTCATCACCCTCGGCATTGAGGGCAATGACGGGCTGCCCGTTAAGCGTGGGGATATCGCCATTGAACTGAATCGCAATCGGGGTGAGGGCGCCGCCCAGCTTGTACTGTATGCCCTGGTTATCATTGGCCGCAGGCGGCTCAGTCTGGCGCGTTACGGCGGCAAACAAACGGCTGTGCAACTCTATTTTGGCGATAGAACGTATGCGCCAATCCACAGAAAACTCAAAACGCAGGCTGGCCGGGCAGAGTGAACCTGCGCCGGGGTCGGTGACTATCAGTTCTGCCGACAATATCTGCACATTGGCTGGGGCTGGCTGGCTCACTTCTATCGGCTTTTCGCTCCAGCCGCTCCATAGGCCAAAGATATTCTGTGTGCTAATGGCGTAATCGACCAGCACCTTGCCGGGGTCGGGCGGGATAAGCAAACTAGCGTCAGTGTGGCTTTGCCGCGTGGGTTCCGGGTCTTGGGCGCTGCGGGTGTTGATGATGGGGCAATAGCCTTTGGTCAGCATGCGGGTTTGCAGCAAGGCTTCGGCCCTATCTGGCTTGCCCAGCGCATGGCGCGCCGCGGCAAAACTGGCCACCGAGGTCAGTTCGGTCTGCGGGAAACGCTCCCAGCTGCTGCGTATCGAGGCCAACCAGGGCTGATCGACCTTTTCTGGCCGCAGATGCGCTTGCAGGTCTACCTGCAAATCGGCTGGGGTGGGGGCGGGGATGCCCAGGCCGGGGCGGGGCACCAGTGCCGCAAACTCCACGGCATCAGATTGACCATCCAGGCCTTTATCCCACAGTGCCGTGATCATCCAGTCATAAGCGCTTTGGGTGTAGCGCTTGGTCCTGATAGGTTTCTCTTCGTAATAGCCAGTACCAAAGCCCAGGGTCACTGCCAGTTGCGGGTCACCCGCAGCCAGCATGGCAAGCAAGCCTACCGGGGATAAATCCGCCGTGCTCGGCTCATCAGTGGGCATGGTGCCACCCGCAGGGTTTTGTGGCGGGTCAATCTGAAACTGGAAGGTCTTGGCGGCTTGCTGATTGGGGGCGGCATCGGCCACCTGGCGCAACATGGGCAGCAATTCCATGCTGCTTTCTTCTACCAGTTTCTCTGGCTCGGGCAACTGCCAATCCGGAGCAGGCGTGCCATCCGGCAGATAAGCGCCCCAGCCAAAGGGATTGATACCACGCTGGAAGCGATCAACCGCGGCACTGATGGCGTCAGTCTCCTGGTTGCTCAAGCCTTGTTTGATGCCATGGCGCTGGCCGCTGCTCTGCCAATCGCGCTCGTCTACAGGCAAACCCACGGTTTCTACCAGTTCCCAGTCATCAACTTGCTCTGTCTCGGCCAGCAGCACGCCCTTGATATCGCTAAACCTATCAACATTGATCAGCACCAGGCTGGTAATCAGTGGCGAATGAAACTCCATGACCGTGGTTTCATCTGCGGCCAGTTGCCGGGATTGTATGGACACCAGCGATTCCAGCATGGGCACGCCACACATCAGCCCCACCGAGGCAATGCCTGGATTATCTGCCTTGATCTGTAAGCTGACCGAAGCCAAGGGCTGTGCAAACTGCACCACAGTCAGGGATGCGGCATTGGCGGGCAAAAAGGCATCCACATTGATCACCTCGTAGCGGATTTTTTTGGCCTCGGCAAACGGCCTTGCCGGGCGTCGCCATATCTTGAATGGCTCACTGGGCAGCCCTGCCAGCGGCGAAGTCTGCCAGCGCAACACTAGCTGATAGTCCGCACTCAGTTTGAGTTCAGACTGATGCCCGCCGTGCCTGTATAGCCCAATCAAATCCAGCAGCGCGCCTTGTGCCTTGAGAATCGACGGTTCAAAGATACGTATGGCCATGGTCTTGTTCCTTATTGTTCTTCATATCTCTTCCCAGGGCGCATGGCCTAGAATCTCATCCACAATCACAAAAGTGCTATCTGTTGCCGCTGCGCCATCCAGATAAGCTGCGGTCTGGGCTTTTTTCTGCAGGCTGAGCTTGAGGCGCTGATTGCGCGCGTTAGGGGCCAACACCACCAGGGCGCGCTGCTTGCCCGGTGCCCACAAAGTGCTGCTGATGCTGGCGCTATTGCTGCTATCTGCCACCAGATTGAGCCAGATTTCATCCAGCATCTTCCAGCGCCGGGTGGGCGGGTTGTCCTGGCTGATTTCCTCGCGCGGCAGCAATCGGCTGCGCAGCATGGGCTCGGAAGCATCAATCAGCACCGCCACTGGCTGCGGCAGCGCAGCAGCACTAGCTTGCTCCCACAGCACCACAATGCGTGGGCTTTGCGGCACAGGCATAGGCTCCAGCCCGGCATTGATCATGGCCAGGTCTAGCTCGGCCCCCTGCGGTTGCCTGCTGGCAAACGCAGGGTTGGCGGCAATCACCTGTATGGCCCCGGCAGGGACATGTCTATGCTCGGTCAGCACGCCCTGGAAGCTGGTGGCAAAGGCTGCAAAGCTGGCATAAGCGCCAGTAGAGAAATGCCGACGCAGCACACGTTCTCCCACTGTGTTTGCCGCTGCCCCTATGGGCACAGCTTCAATATCCAGCACATAGTCGGTGTAAGGGTCTAGCGGAATCGGCAGCGTGATGCTGCTATGGCGGGTGCGCTCGCCATTGACGGGTATGCATGGGCCATAGTCTTTCAAGCCGTCCACCAGTGCGCCCTCAAACGGTGAGAGTACGCTGGCCGGGATATTCTCCAGCCCAGGTTGCAGGCTACCCAGCGTCGCCTGTCTGACCAGCGGCACTGGGTGCACCAGACCAGGCACGCTGACCTGTCTGTAAGAGGCGGCCTTGAGGCGGGCGCGCAGTTCCTTGCCATAGGCCGCCCACAGCTTGTCTACATCCTGGGTGGCAAACACAATTTTGATGAACTCTGCACCAAAGTAATGTTGCTCATCAGCACCTGGCACCGTGCATAACATCCATGGCTCCAGCGAGCGCGGGCTGAGCTTGTCGGTCTTGAACCAGAAGTCCGCAGTTTGTGGCTCTGGGCCGGATAGATTGCCTGTCTTGTCGCGCGTGGTGACTTCCACCTTGGTGCTGATGCGATATAACTGGTCGGGCACCAAGAGCGCGATATCGCCGCTTTCTGGCCCGAGGAAGGTTTCCAGCACCTGACGGTTACGCTTGGTTTCCTCGCTATCCCATTCTTCACGCGAGGCCTCGGCCATGCTGGTGAATTCAAAGGCGGCAAGGTAATAGGGGCGGCCTGCCTGTTCATGCTTCATGCGCACCGATCTATCCGGGTTTTTCTGTAGTACGGCAATCTGGATTTGCCGTACATCGCGGCTGGTCTTTACCTTGACCAGATAGGGGGTGTATTGCCGTCCCAGATGCTGGGCATGGCCCAGTACATGGTAGATGGGCCTGGCCCATGGGCCGTTCTGGTCATTCCATTTGGGCGGTATGCCCACGCTTTGCAGCAAATCGTAATCGGTCACCGGGCGGCGATTGAGTTCCTGGCCTGCGCCATTGAGATAACGCACAATCAGGCTATGGCTGCCTTCGGCCTGTTTGTCCAGACTATTGTGTAACAGCAGCAATATCCAGCCATCAATAATCGCGCCGCAATCTACGACCAGCACATCGCAAAACTCATCCATTCCCTGGCCAAGTTTTTCCAGCTTTTCTTCTACTTCTTTGCTGTGGTGGGCATCACCAAACACAATGGGAATGCCCAGATCAAACTGGGGTGAGGCCAGCAGGCGGCTGTTGCAAGCCGTCTTGCTTGAGTGGGGATGATGAAGCGCGCCGGGCTGCAATGAGGCTCGGTACACAGGCTGGCCATTGGCAATCTGCTGCAATAACTCATGGACTTGCAGGCCGGGCACATCGCTGCGGTCAGCCTTGCGCAAGCCTACCGAGGCGGCAGTGGCAGCCAGCAGGGCTTTGCGCTCATAGGCCAGGCGCGCGCTGTAGCCGCTTTTGCCTGCATTCTGCAAAGCCAGTTCTTTCAGGGTCGGTTTTTTGGGCCTGCGCCTGGGCACATAGCAGGGCACGCTGGCCGGGGCAACCACGGCGGGCACTATGCCGCGCAGTCTATCCAGCTGGCGGTCGCCGCTGCGCCAGCGTTCCCATACCTTGATTTCCAGCTCGGCGGGGGTGGAGCGCTTGGTTTTGTCTGGGTCTGGCCAGGCAATGCCATCTACCAGCCAGCCAGTTTCGGATGGCCCGGTTGGCTCTGCTTCAAACGTCCATAACACTGCAGCGGCAGGCGCGGCATCATGGCAGACCGTACCCCAGCGCTCTTCTATGGTGTGTTCCAGCAACTCGCTGCGTTCCACGGCCTTGGGAGTGGCATTGGGCGTCCAGTTCAATAGCGAAAGCTGGGTCACCAGATTGCCTACACTGGGGTCATTGAGTGTCCACCAGGTGGAGGGGCGCGGGCCGGGGCCTGTGATATCGCCGCCATCCGCACGTGCCAGTTCCACGCTGGTCAGCACATAGCGGTAGGCATAATCACCACGCTGGATAAAGCCATCAACAGTCCCGCCCGGGCTGTTGGTGCTGGCTTCACCCATGATCTGCAAACCATTGATCTGCGGAATCGCCGACATGGTCAGTAGCGGAATGGCATCTATAGGCACGGTCACCAGCTTGGCATCATCATGGGCAGGCGCATTGGTTTGCGCCAAGCCATCGCCCAGCTTGGAATCTATGCCTTTATCGACACCAGTGCCCACTACCAATGCAGGTGAGCGGCTGACCAGGGTGGCGCTGCGTAGCAGCAATGGCGCTGGCGGGGTGATTTGCGATTGCACGCCCAGATGGAAATCAACACAGCCCTTGACCGTGAAGAAGAATAAATCCACTTCGCCACAGATTTCGCCATCGATTCTGGCCAGTTTGCTGCCATCGGCTTTCTCGCCTATCTGCACCGTGAGCTGGGCCGAGGCACTGATGCTGACCACAAACAGGCGCAATTCACCACGCACATACAACAGACCGCCGACATAGAAAGGCTCAAAGCCCAGCACGGCGTTGAAACCTGCAGTGGCGCGTAAATACAGGCCTATGGAACGGTTGCCCCAGAGTATGGACACTTCCAAGCCAACCGCCAGGCCTACGCCATGGATGGCATCCAGGCCTTTATAAGCCGGAATGCCGTGGCCGCTGATCATGACATAACCTGCGCCATCAAACACTTGCAGGATGTTGGCGTGTATTGGGCCGGGCAAGGTCATGCCCACTTCTTCGCCGGGCATGGTGCCGAGGTAGACATGCCAGTCATTACCCTGGGTCAGATTGAAATAGGCCTCTACCGGAATCTGGATTTCAATCAGCGGTGTGATCTTGAAATCTATGGACATGCCTATGGTCAGCCTGCCACGGCCAAAATCAAGATCAATCACGCAGAGGAAAGTGCCTTCGGCCTCGCCATCCTTGAGGTCAGGCAGCACCGCCAGCAAATTGGCGCGCATGATCAGCAGCAGGCGTGGCCCCGGCAGCTCCAGCAACACCATGCCCTTGACGTTGAAGATGATGCCACCTTCCATGGTGCCGAGTATGGCCCCCAGGCCAAAGCCCCATTTATTGATTTCGGGTTTCCAGGCATCGATATTGGTAGGGTCGCCCTTGGCCCTGTCCTTGAGCCAGGCCAGCGCTGGTGTCAGTGAGTTGATGCCAGCTTCATCACGCGCGTAATGCATGGCAAACAGGCCGAGGAAGCCATAAATGCCAAAGCCGGATTGCGCCAGCGGGATGGCGACTGGCAGTTCCAGTGCCAGTGTGATGATGACACCTGTGGCTGGCCCACCCTTGCTGGCGGGAATGTCGGCAATGCCCAGGCCTGCGGCCAGGCGCAGCTTGAGCGGCACCAGTGATACATCAATCTGGCCCTTGAATTCACGATTGTTGATTTCTAGATAGCCGCGGCCTTCTATGGTGCTGGGCACACTGATGCTGGCCGCAAATGCGGTGAGTTCAGGTGGCCCCAGTGGGCTGACTGGCAGGCGCATACGCGCGCGTTCTATGGTGACTACCCCCAGGTCTATGGCAAAGCCCAGGTCTATCTCAAAGGTCAGGGGATTGGTGCGGGCGATACGTGCGCCCAGCACCTGCAGGATTTGCCCCAGCGGGTCGGGTACTTTCAGGGCGCCAGGGCCGGATAAATCTATGGAATAACCCTTGGAGGCATCAAACATGGGCCTGAGCTGGAAACGGTCGCTGGAGCCTGGCGGGAAGCCCATCTTCAAACCTATGGCCTTGTACCTTACCGCCAGTGGTTTATCTCGAGGAATTTCCAGGAAGCGGATGCCACCCAATTCAATATCGGCCGAGATGGCGGTTTCCACGTCAAACAACAGGGTTGATACACATTGTCCGGCACGGTTGATCACATTCAGCTCGCCGCCATACAGCACCACACGCTCTACATTGAACAGGCCCAGCTCAGCCAGCGCGATAGGCAGGCCGAGGGCTGCGGTGCTGAGCACAATTTCAGCCACGCTGCCATCGGTGGGCGAGGCGGGGGCAGTTTCTGCCAGCAGCGGGGTAAACAGGGCGGTCATGCCCAATACATTGCGGCCAGTACTGGGGTTCTTCAGCGGTTGGCCTGGCAATTGGCCCGTCATCAGCAGGCCGTCTTTATCGTTGGGGTCTGCACCCAGATAAAGCTTGATCTGATCGGTCTGGCTGGCGGGGTCGGTCTGGTAAAGAATCAGGTATTTGACGATGCCATCGCTGGGGTTTTGGCTGCCCAGCCCTTCAAACTGCGGAATCTGGCCACTGCCTACACCGCGGTTACGCAATTTTTCTTCTGCCGCCGTCTCAAAATCCAGCTCGCCGGATAACTCCACCGCCACAAACTGATCACGCACTATCCTTACCTTGAGCGCAATGGAACGGAACCAGTCTGGTGCCTGCGGTGGGGCGGGTGGGGTAGTGAGGGCGGGCGGTGGTGGCACTGGCTGGGCAGTCGCGGGGCGCGTGACTTCACCCTGGGTGATACTGCCGGGGATGGTGATGGGGCCAAAGCCTTCTATGCTGGCTTTCCACCAAAGGTTTCTCGGGCTGCTATGGGTTTTCCAATCACTGACCCAGGCGCTGGGTGGTGCTGCCGCGCCAATATCAGCTGGGGCCGTAGTCAGCGTGAAGGCGGGGATACGTTGTGCCGGGTCTGGATGGTTGGCCTCGGACTCCAGCAATTGCCGCAAGGCCTCGGCCCGGCGGCGGGACAGCAGATAATTGTATTTATCCTTGGCATCATTGAGCTCATAGCTGGCGCTGCCCACCAGGGTCAAGCTAGCGCCATTGAGCTGCCGCAGCGCCGCGCGGAATTTATCCATGAAAGGAATAGCAGGTGGCATCCAGTAAGTGCTGCTGCTGGGATCTACTGCGGGCGAGCTATTGCTGTTGTTGTAGTCCAACGCAAAGCCGCTGGGTGTGGTGCTGCCGGGCTGATCAAAACGGAAATAGCAATTGATGCTGTTTACCGTGCCATCACTTAAGGACGCCTCTACTGGCTTGGTTTCTCCAGCCGCCAGTGGGATGGTGATGCTGGCACCGATTTCGGGCGGGTTGTTGCCTATCTTCCAACTGGTGTTGGCGGAAGGCGGATCAAGGCTGATGGTGATAGTGCTACTGTCTTGTCTGACCAAAGTCAGGGCAGGTGTAGCCTGGCTGACGCCATCCAGCGTGATGCTGGTGGTCTTGACGCTGGCCGGGGATACCGGGCTGCTGGTGTTGCCAGTACTCGTACTGGCAGGGCTTAGACGATAAGCCTTGATGCTCAGTGTCTTGGTTTTTTGCTGGCTGCTGGAGTCTCTGGCGCTGACGCTGATATTAAGTTCAGTATTGCTGGATAGATCAATATCGTGCACCAGTCCGGCGTGATCGCTGCCGCCAAAGCTGGCCTGGCTAAAGTAGGGTGCCTTGCCGCCGGAGATTTCCAGCAACAGACGCGATTGTGCAGGCAGGGCAACTTCCAAGCTGCCATCAGGCAATGGTTCAACACCAATCACGCGGTTATCTGGCGTCAGGAACACCGCTTGCAAGCCCAAATCACCCGCGCCCTGATTGATGACCATCACCTCAAAATCACCCGTGATGCCACTGGATTGGCCTAAGCCTATCAACAGATTACGCACCCCGGCATTGACGGCAAAATCCTCCATGCCGTGCGGGGCTACAAACAAGCGGATTTCCGGCAGATACAGCCCGGTCCAGCTATCATCAAAGCCAAACTGTTGCAGCACGGCCGCTGGGGTGTAGCCATCCGATAAATCCAGCACGGCGGATTTGAAACCAAAGCCCACCACACCAGATTCCCCAATCAAGGCATAGGGAGGCGTCATGCTGATCATCTCGGCTGCGGCAATCTCCCCGCCATCATCCAGGCTGGCTACCCCCAGAGACTGAATGCTGACTTCAAGCCTGGCCTGGGCATCACTGCCCTGGTTCAGCAACAGCTTGATCTTGGGAAGGTTGAACGTCACATCCGTGCGGCTGCTATCTGCCAGCAGCAGGCCCTCGGTGGTCATCTTGGCGGGCTTGAGGAAAGGCGGGCGCAGCACAATCCCCGCCAGCACCAGCTCCAGCGAGAATGCCGTGCCAGGGTAGTCTGATGGTGGCGCGTCTGCGGGAATGTCATCCCAGGCGTTCAGCACCTCGCGTACCGGGTTGAATGCCGTTTCACTAGCAGGAATGGAGGCCAGTCCAGCGCTGATAATGGCCCCCGCTGCCCTGGGCGCAGACAAGGCAAACTCCAGCCTGGTATCGGTAATATCCAGCCAAGGCTCACGCCTGCCTGGCTGCTGCTGCGGATGCCCCTCGGTATTGAAGCCATCAAAGGAAAGCTTGCCTGCCAGAGGGTCAAACGCCAGCTTACCCGCGCCGGAAAAACGCGCCACACCCCGAATCGTGATGCCTTCATCACTGAGTGCGGTTTCAAAGCTTTCTACATAAATGACAGATAAGGCGGCATGCCAATCTGTATTCTCACCTTTGAGAATATAAGGACGAAAAAAGTCGACGAGGGCCAAGTCGGTCGCCATGCTGTTCTCCTGGGGGGGCGGATAACATTTTTACTCTCTTATTTTTCTCGACACCGGGAGAGCACTTAGGGCTGATCTGATCACTAGGCTTTGTTATGTGGTGCGACTTGTGCCTAAGATGATCCTGCCAGTTTTATTATATTTATTACTTTAATGAGTATACTCAAAAAAATTCCGCACCAGAGATTTTTTTAGCGCCAGTGCACTATCAAGCCTAGTCACCAGGCAAACTTTCCTGACAACACAGCCGAAAGTGATAAAATCGAACATCTATCCAAGGCGTGATGTGGGGATCTGGTGAATGAGTGAGCTTTTGCTGCTGTGGCTGATCATCTTTGCTGTTATCTTGCTGCCCATCGCGGCGTGGTTTGCTGTTGTGAAAATCAGCAAAATCAGGGCAGCTCAGGCCAGAAGCCGTTATTTCCGCCAAGCCTATTTTCAGGATATGGAAGACACCCTGCGTGAATACCAGCAATGTCAGCCAGTGGATGTATTACCTAGAATGACCTTGTCCAGTGCCTTGTTTTACATGCTGGGGCTGATGGATTTTCACTTTGCCGCCAAAGAGCATGAGCGCGTGCGTATCAATGCGCTGGTGCTCAGCGGTGCGCTGAAAGAGGCAGAGAAAGCCCCAGCCTCAGACTTTCCCAATCAAGTGACCAAGCTGGCGATGGCATTTACTACACTGCGAGAATCTGCGGATCGCTATCTGAGATGATGCCTGTATGGCTGCTGGCATACGTGGTTTGTATATGCACGCACATCTTGACGGTCTTGAGGTTGAGGCCAAGTCCTGACCTGCAAGTGCATTGATGGGTATGGTGCTTCGAAATGCTGTATCTAGTTAATCAGCTTCATGAGTTCCTCACCATACATCCAGCGGTTGAGTATTCCTTCCGAGCTCTCAAAGCCCAGGCAGTCAAGCGCTTTTTCATAAGTGAGCGCCACTTGAGAAGCGTCTTCGGTGTCTAGCTGTTCACGATCTACCTGATTGATTTCATCGCCAAAAATCTTGAGCAAGGCTTGGTGCTCTGCATGCGCCTGAATGGCGTTGGTGAGCTGTTGCGCCGACTTGCGGAAATGCGCATTTAGCCTGGCACGCTCCAAGGGATCATGCACGCCTGTATACAGGGTGCCTGGGGTGGCGGAAAAATTATCTTTTGCTGCCAACTGTTGTAAACACTGGATGCGCTGACTATCAGGGATTTGCTGGTGAGGGATACAAGCAGTGGTCAGTAGCGCACTGGCTAGTAAAACGCTGAGTTTTGGATTGAATTTATGAGGTTTAAATAATAAATAAATCATTGTGTTATAAATATATACGGCTATGTTGTTGAGGTAAGTTTAATAGTTAAATACTTGAAAGCTAGTGCAGCGCTATCAGTATAAACCGTTCAAAATTACCATCAGGTCTATAGCCAGTAATACAAAAAACATCAAAGGCAAAACCCAGAGCATGCCCTCATGCTCAAGCAGCTGGTTGAGCCAGCGCTTGAGTTTTTGCCATGCCTTATTAAATGACATGGGTGGCTTATTTTTTTGGATCAAATTCATAGCTCAGGCTGATCCATGCGGCACGTGGAGCTCCTGGGGCCAGGAAATTAGTCATTAGCCAATCATTTGAGTTGAAGTTGTAACCACTCTCTCCAATTGCTCCATAAATTGATGGGGAGAATGGGTTTCTACCCAGTCGACCCGCTGTGAAATATTCTTTATCCAGCAGGTTGTTGACACGTAACCCTAGCGTCCATTCAGAGTTCAGCTTGTAGCTGGTTTGTAGATTGAACACCATATATCCAGAGGTTGTGCCTGGGTTGCTGGTGGCCTGCCGTGCAACTTGCACAATAGCTCCATTGGAGTCTGTTACAGAGTCATAAATCGTCACGCCCTGCTGGTGCTTGTTATTTTCATTGCCTCGGACGTAGGCGAAGGAATGAGCAATGGCAGTTAATCCAACCTGCCATTTTTTAGTGACCTGATAGTTGAGCGTGGCATTGAGGTTATGCAGGGGTACGCCAGGGATGCGGTTGCCAGGGTTTACCTGGATGCGGCGGCTGTAATTCATGTTGCCGTAAAACTCTTCTACAGAACTACTGTTGTCATTGGCCGGCATCAGGAAACTATCCTGGAAAGTGGCATCCGTCAGAGCATAATTCAGGCGTAGTCTCCACTTGTCGAAAGCCGCTGTAATCCCGGCCTCAACGCCCTGACGTCGTGTGCTGCCAATGGTGTCAAAGAAATTGCGGTTGTCGGGGTAGCCAATCATATAGATGTCATCTTTGAGATCGGTGCGATACACACCTAGATTCCATTCAACGTTGTCACTGAATTTGCCACGCATGCCCAAATCTAGCGTGGTGGCCTTGATTTGCGGTAGATAAGGATCGCCGGAAAGCGTCGTCGGCAATGAGCAAGAGCGGTTTTCGGCAAGGCTGCGCGGGGCATAGATCGGGTCAGTGAGCGTGCCAACATTGACCTGAGTTCTATCGAAGGCGCATCCCAATTCGATCACTGAAGGCACCCGGGTGCCTTGGGCGATGTTGCCGTAGACATTAAGATTGGGAGTCGCTTGCCAAGTGGTACCAAAAGATGGGTTCAGCGAGTAGTAGCGGAATTTCTCAGTTTCAGGTTTGTTCAAAACGTTGGAAACATCAAGGGTGTTGTAGCCAGTGCCTGGGCAGATACCATTGATGCATACATTGTAATAGTCCGGGAAAGCCTCAAGCTGGGCCAGGTTCCAGACAAAAGAACCATGAGTCCTGGAAGCGATCTTGTTTTTTCCATGGGTATCGTTGTAGCGTAGCGCCCCAGTGAAATGTAGTGTTTCAATCGGACTCCAGGTTTCACTGGCGTAAATGCTTTTTGTGACCTGATGCCCTTTGAAATTATTGTTGCTGATCTGCTGGCTGGCAGCGAGGTATTGGTCACGGATTTCACTCGGAGCCAGATAGGCATCCCGTTCTGCATCCAGCATACCCAGCATTTGTCCGCTGCTGTAGGTGGCTGAAGGCATGTCGACTGACGCGCCGACCATAAACTTGTGCTTGTCCAGATTCCAGTTGAACTGAATTGATGCACCGTCCGTGATTTGATCAATCTGAGTCTCGGTCAGGATGGCGGTAGGAGTTCCTTCCACATAACCAGTGCCAGTGCCATTGTAAGCGGCACCATCCACGGTCTGTGCTCCACCATTGGGGCCTGGGACTTGTAGCGCAGGCAAACCTGTGCCGCTATCCACATCCCCCTGGCATGCGTTGCCGTTCACTGCGGAGGATGGATCAATAATCATCACATATTTGGTTCCTACACCGCCGTCTGCATCCTCTTCGAAGTAATACAGGGCACTTCCCAGGCCTATGGCTTGACTCAGATCTACACCATTCTGAGCCACGGATGTAAGGATAGTGGAAAGGTTGTATTGATATTGCGGCTGACCATTGGAGTAATCAGTTGGATCAGGCTCGGGTGGCATGCCTCCGATGTTTGTCCCTGGAGTCAGGATGGTTGATTGCTGAAAATTCTTGCTGGCATTAAAAACGGCTTTAGCATATGAGGCAAATTCTGGAGGTAAGTCGGCGTTGAAAGAGCCGCTTGGCAGCTGACTCAGTGCGTAATCAATACCAACATCACGTACATCTCGCAGAAACTGGCTACGCGAGGCAGTAAATCTGCCATCGGTTGCAGGTACGATGTAGTAATCGGGTAATCCATATTTGTTGCTGCTATTGAACAGACAGGTGAATTGTTCGTTTGGATTCAAGTTTCTTTTGACTACCGCGTTGTCCCAGTCAGTATAGGCATCGGCACCCAACGTTTTTCTCTTGCTATTGCGACGATAGGCCTGGGCAGTGATTGTGAAGCTATCACTGACGAAATAGCTACCTGAAAGCTGGAACTGCCAAAGCCGATTGTCCGTGGTGTCAGGGGAGGTGAATACTCCGTTTCTATCTTGTTTGTACATTTCATTGGGCAGCAGACCATTGCCAATCAAGTCATTCCAAACCACCAAAGTGCTCAAGTTGAGGTCCAGCTTGTCCCCACGGTAGCTCCCTTTGCCGAAAACCTGATTAACGCGGCTAGGGGAGTTTTCCCGCCAGCCATCCTCAAGGAAAATATTGGCAGCGGCAAAACCTGCCACGGTGCCATTGTTCCAGCCACCAGTAGCTTGCAATTGCCTGCGGCCAAATGAGCCTGTTAATACTTCAGCATCAACGCCAGGGTTGTTGAAACCATCCTTGGTTTTCATGGATAGCGCACCACCTAATGTTCCTAGGCCAAAGATAGGGTTGGAGCCTGGGAACACATCAAAACTGGCCAGGGCATTGAGGGGTAGCATGTCCCAGTTCACCACATCACCAAAGGGTTCATTGACACGAATGCCGTCAAAGAACACAGACAAGCCTTGTGGTGTGCCTATCTGTGGGCCAGCGGTAAAACCACGGTACTGCACATCCATCTGGAAGGGGTTGCCCTGATAGTCATTGACGTTGACCGATTGCAGCTTGGAGTTCATGAGGTCGGTGATGCTAAGCGAGTGCGCTTCTTTGATGTCTTTTGCGGTGAGGCTCTGCACATTCCCCGGAATCTCTTCCTTGGTCAGTCCCAGCCCTGGCAGCGGCCCAATCTCATAAAAGCGCTTGGCACGTACTTCAATCGCATCCACCTTGAAATCCAGTGATGACTTCTCCCCAGGCAGGTTGTCCTTGGGCTGAGGTTTGGTGGATTTGTCCAGGTAAAACCCACCATGCTGGTCATTAACCAACTCCAGGCCCGAGCCTTGCAGCAATTGTTCAAAACCTTGCCTAGTAGTAAAGCTGCCACTCAAGCCTTTGCTATCTATGCTTTGGGTCAGGGCAGGGTCAAACACCAAGACCACACCAGAACGTTGGGCGAACTTGTTCAGGGTTTGGGTCAGTGTGCCGGATGGGATTTGATAGCTGCGTGCGGTCTCTGATTGCAATTGCTTGCTGGGACTGCTTTGCGGTTCTGCCATGACGCTGGTGGTAAAGCCTAAAGCCAGCGCAATGGCCGAAGCCATGGGTGTGGTTCGCCAGGCTTGCATGTGGTGTTTCTCCCCTGATTTTATTGGTCTACCTCACCGAGACGAAGAAGGCAGGGGCAAAGTACAGTACGGGTTTATTTTTTTTATAAAATTGTTTTGGGCTGCTTTATTCTTTAGCGTCTCTCGGGCTTACAACCACCAACCAAGGGGTGTAATGCTTGACCTCAAGCGGTAGGTAATTTGAGAGCATTTCCAGTGCCCGGTCAGGATCGTTGAGAGGTAGCAGGCCAGAAACTCTGAGGTCAGCCAGGGCTTGCTGGTCGTACATCATATGCCCGGGACGATAGCGCTCCAGCTCTTGCAGCACTTCAACCAGGGATAGATTGTCTGCTGCCAGCCTGCCGCTAGACCAACTGGTGAGGCCATCAACATCTACAGGTCTTACTTCCAGTTTTTGCTTGTGTTGCAGCCATGTACCTTGACCAGCTTGTAAAGTGACGCAGCTAGGCGCAGCGCTCAGCAGTACACCTTGCGAGGCGCAGGCTTCTACTGTGGATTCCACCACGGCAACCTGGGTGGCATCTGGTAGTTGGCGCACCAAATATTGAGTGCCCAGTGCACGGGCAATGCCGTCGCGGTTGGCAATGATGAATGGTCGATTTTTGTCTGGCGCCACCTCAACCAGCACCTCACCTTGGCGTAGCGTGATGCGGCGCTCTTTTTCTGAGTAATCAAGGTCAATTGCGGAGCGAGTGTTCAAGGTGATACGGCTATGATCTGGCAACTCAATCACGCGTTGTTCACCCACGGCAGTATGGTAATCGGCTAGCCAGTAACCAGCGGTTTCTGTTTGCAAACCTAGCGCTACCGCCACCATGCCAGCAAGGCTTAAGGTCAAGGCTTTGGCGGATAGCCTTTGTACGGGCTTGAATTCTGGCGCTAGGCTTTGTTCCAAGGCATGCAGGGCGGGGCGGGCTTCTATGTGATTGATGGTTTGCCCCATGGCTTGCATGCGCTCGTAGGCAAGCTGGTGCAATGGGTGCAGTTCTAACCAGGCGGCAAACGCAGCTTTGTCTTTATCTGCAACATCATCATCACGCAGCAGGATAAACCAATCAGCCGCTTGCTCAACCATGCTGGCACTAGGTTGATCAGGTGTGGAATTTGCGCTTGCTGCGAAACTCATGATGGCTGAACAGGGTGCAGGGCTTGATAACAAAGCACCATGGCTTTGGCCAGATATTGCTTCACCATGCTGACCGAAACACCCAACTTGAGGGCAATTTCTGCGTAGCTCATGTCTTCCAGCATATTCATGAGAAAGGCTTGTCTAGCTTTGTCTGAAAGGCTGAGCAGCACATTGGCAAGCTGATGCAGGAGATCCAGAGCCTCTTGATATTGCTCGGGAGAAAATGCGTGGTCCTGCTCGCTGATCAGCAGCAGCGATTCAAGGTAAGCCTGTTCCAGCTTGCGGCGGCGGGCTTCGTCAATAATGAGGTTGGTGGCGGTGGTGGCCAACAAGGCTTTGGGGAATTGTATAAAACCCGGAAGCGGGGAGTTAAGCACCCGCATAAAAGTGTCTTGGGCAATATCTTCAGCATGATGGCGTGTGCCTAGTTTCCTGATCAACCAGGTCAACAGCCAATGCTGGTGATCGCTAAACAATTGAGTGAAGCCGTCTAAATGCCCAGTGTTGGCCGAGCTTTTGGTCAAATCAGGCATTCGCACGCTACCTCATCAAAATATGTTTCATTTCTTGCAATTTTTATACCTGATGAGGCTGCTGGCTAAGTGGCTGAATTGTCAGCAATTTGTCATTAATTAAAAATATTAAATGGTTGTAAACAGCCATATTTTTAATTGATAACAACCAAGTTGGTTGTCTGGCAACCAATTTTGGCTGCGTGTCGTGGTTTAGAAGTGTCTCAAATGATGATGCTGGGGATCTACAGTTGGAACTTAGGTCGTCGTTTATTTCTGCTTTTGTACTTTTCAGGCTAAATTTTCCTTCATCCAACTCCGGCTACTGCAATTTCCTGGGCAATCAGTGTGTCTGCTGTTTCGCTGTTTGGCGCATCCAATCACGCGATAGATTGCCGTTTTATGCTACCGCCTTGGGCTACGCCAGCCTGATAATCGCTCCTCAAAACAGCGATATGTAAAGGGCATGCATGATAGCAGGGGGTGTGAGCAAGCAAAAAGCGGCTATGTTGGCCGAGTGCGAGGAAAAGGGTCTGGCCTACTGCAAGGCCAAGGCCGAGCTTAGTTTTGGTAGCCGCAGGCAAGCTTTGCTGGACTGGATAAGCATGACCGAGGCCGAGGTGAAAGCGCGTGAGATGCAGATCAGCCAGACGCTGGCACTGCAATACGCCGAGAAAACTGCGCTGGCTGCCAAGAAAACCGCGCGCCTGACGCTGGTTTTGGCGATAGGCATGGCGGTCATAGTCGCGCTGCTGCTCAGTATGGTGCTGATCAACTTCAATTCAAGCATCTCCTGAAATCAGTCTATTGCGCTTATTTAGCCCTCATGATGCGGCTGTGATTGGCCACACGCAGTCACCATCGGTGACATAAACCTGACTATCCACATGATGTTCCACCGCGTAGCCGCCAGTGAAAGCACCGAAAGCGGGCAGTAGCGTGATGCCTGACTGGTGGTGAAAACAGGGCAAAGTCAGGCGTTGCCGGGCTTTGCCTTGCAAGCGGAATACCGGATGGATATGCCCCGCCAGCACGTGATGGGTGGGGTGAGGGGCTGGCAGATGTTGCAGGGCGAAATCTCCCAGCAGGTAAGGCTCATCCACAGTGGCAATATTCAAGTCTGCAGGTGGATCACCCGCAGAGTGATCATGATTGCCGCGTACCAGAACACACGCTATGGCAGCATGCTGCTCGCGCCATAATCTTAAAGCCTGCAGCGTGGCTGGGGCGTGAGACTTGGGCGCATGCAAAAAATCGCCGAGGAATATGATTGTTTGCGTGGGGTATACAGACAGCAGCTGGTTTAAGCGTTGCAGATTGTGGCTGGTGGTGCCTTGTGGCACGGGCTGGCCCAGCGCACGATACGCCGCAGCCTTGCCGAAGTGGGCATCGGCCAGCAGCAGGGCTTGTTGTTGCGGCCAGTAGATGGCTTTATCGGCCAGCAACAACAGGGTATTGCTGCCTATGTTCAGTGGGTGTTGATGTTTCATGGCTGTAGCTGAATCTAGCGATTGGTGATGCGTTGAAAAATGAGTTTACTCATGAGCTTAATCATGAGGTTAATGATGAGTTGAGTCATGCATGGAATCATTCTGGGCGCGCTTTGTTTGGAATCATGCGGCTACGTCGTCTTGGTGCTTTGCTTCTTTCTTCCGCCGTAGTGGGCTTGCCAGTTTTGCCATGGCGCTCGCGCTTTTTATAGGCTTGCTGCTGGGTATTGAATTGTGCCTGTGCCTGCGGGCTTTCTTCATGGACATAGGCTCCTGCGCCTGCGGCTTTTTCCAGCTCGCTTACCATGCGCGCAATGCGGTCGGCGAGTTTCTCTGAGCTACTGCTTTCACGAAAGCGTTCTACCAGCAGCGGAAACGCAAACGGCGTAGGCCGTTTGATTTGCATCAATTGTATTTGCTTGCTTTGTAGCTGTTTCAGCGTGGCAGACAGGCGCGCGATTTCCAACTCCTGTTGCAGCACTTCCTGCTGCGCTTGTGTCAGCAACAGATTATGCGGATCGTATTTGCTGAAAACATCATAAAACAGGCTGGATGAAGCCTGCACCTGCTTGGCGCTTTTATGCGCACCGGGGAACCCGGCAAACACCAGCCCGGAAATACGCGCAATTTCACGAAAACGTCTTTGCGCCAGTTCTCCTGCATTCAGGCTCTCTATCACATCGCGCAACAGGTTTTCTGTGCTAAAGATATCGTGCTGGAATATGCTGGCCCAATCTACCGCCACGGCGGAAAGCAGTTCCAGCCCGTAATCATTGACCGCGATGGAGAAGGTATTGGGCTGATGTTTGCCCGCACGCCAGGCCAACAGGCTGGCGAGGCCCAGATGCACACTGCGCCCGGCGTAGGGGTAAAGAAACAAATGCCAGCCTTCGCGCGAGTGCAGCGATTCGGCCAGCAGATGGGTATTGGTGGGCAGGGCTGACCAGTCGCTTTGCACTTGCAGCAAGGGTTGGATCAATTGCATTTCCGGACCGTCAACATGGCCGTGGGCCGCAGCATCCATGCGCGCCACCATGGCGGTAGCCAGTTCGGTGGAAAGCGGCAGGCGGCCACCGTTCCAGCGGGGGATGGCGGCTTTTTTGCCCGTTGCCTTGCGCACAAAAGCGGTCATTTCATGCACGCGCACCAATTCCAGCAAGCGCCCGGCAAACAAGAAATGATCACCGGGCTTGAGCCTGGCGATAAAGTTTTCTTCCACTGAGCCCAGGCTTTTGCCAGAAGCGCCTTTGCTCCAGAATTTCACCATCATGCTGGAATCGCTGACGATAGTGCCTATGCTCATGCGGTGCCGCCGTGCCAGGTGCGCATCTGGCACATGCCAAACGCCGTGTTCATCGGGGATGGCACGGCGGTAATCCGGATAAGCTGTGAGCGATTCGCCGCCATGCTGCACAAAGGCCAGGGTCCAGCGCCATTCTTCACTGCTTAAATCCTGGTAGGCATAACAGCTACGTACTTCTGCCAATAAATCATCGGCAATAAAGCCACCACCCAGCGCAATCGTCACCAGATGCTGCACCAGCACGTCCAGTGGTTTTTGCGGAGACTGCCTGGCTTCGATGCGACCCGCGGCAATGGCATCTTGCGCTGCCACCGATTCGATTAATTCCATGGCGTGTGTAGGCACCACCGTCAGGCGGGAGGCGCGTCCGGGGGCATGGCCTGAGCGCCCGGCACGCTGCATCAAGCGTGCTACGCCCTTGGGCGAGCCTATCTGCAACACGCGCTCCACGGGCAGGAAATCCACGCCCAGATCCAGACTGGAGGTGCAGACTACGGCCTTGAGTGTGCCTGCCTTGAGGCCAGACTCTACCCACTCCCTGACGTTTCTATCCAGCGAGCCATGGTGTAGCGCAATCAAGCCTGCCCAGTCCGGACGCGCTTCCAGCAAAGCCTGATACCAGATCTCGCATTGCGAGCGGGTGTTGGTGAAAATCAGGCTGTTGGCGCTGGATTCAATTTCCGCGATCACCTGCGGCAACATGCGCAAACCCAGATGCCCAGCCCAGGGGAAGCGCTCTATGCCTGGCGGTAACAAGGTGTCTATCAACAGCTGTTTTGCCAGCTTGCCCTGCACCAGTACGGGCGGGGCAGAACTGCTGTGAGATGGGGCTGGAATCAGCACCTCCATGGCATGCTGCAAATTGCCCAGCGTGGCTGACAAGCCCCAGGTAATCAAGCCAGCTTGCCAGCGCCGCAAGCGGGCCAGCGCTAGTTGTAATTGCACACCGCGCTTGTTGCCGATTAATTCATGCCATTCATCCACCACCACCATTTTCAGGCTGGCAAAAATGGCTGCGGCATCTGGCCGCGTCAGCAGCAGGGTCAGGCTTTCTGGGGTGGTAATCAGCGCGGTGGGCAGGCGTCTGCTTTGCCGTGCGCGCTCGGCACTATTGGTGTCGCCCGTGCGCAAGCCTATGCTCCAATCCAGGTTTAGCTGCTGCAGCGGTGCGCTTAATGCACGCTCGGTATCGGCCGCCAGGGCACGCATGGGGGTGATCCATAACAGGGTCAAACCCTGGCTAGGCGGCTTGCGCTTGCTGGTAGTTGCTGGTTTTTCAGCGCTCACCGAGGCTGCTGCGGTGATTGCCGCTGGCTTGTTCAAGGCAAAGCGCTCTATGGCCGCCATCCATACCGCATAGGTTTTACCCGCCCCGGTGGTGGCGTGCAGCAGGCCAGATTGACCCTGGGCCACGGCTTGCCAAACCTGCTGCTGAAACGGGAAAGGCTGCCAGCCATGGCCTGCAAACCAGTGCCGACTTAAAGCAAAATCATCAGGCTTGGTGACGGCAGGGCTTTCAGCAGCGGGTAATGAGGCTGCGGGCAAGGAGGTTGCAGGGGCTGCGCGCAGGGTCATGATTCATCCACCTCCTGACTGGCAGCGCTTGCAGCCTGCGGTAACAGCGCTTGCAAGCTCTGCAGGGTGTCGGCCTCGGCCACGGGTTTATCCTGCCGCCAGCGCAGCATGCGCGGAAAGCGCACGGCAATGCCGCTTTTGTGGCGTGAGCTGAGGGCTATACCTTCAAAGCCCAACTCAAACACCATGGTGGGGGTGACGCTGCGTACCGGGCCAAATTTCTCCAGCGTGGTTTTGCGGATAATGGTATCCACTTCGCGCATTTCTGCATCGGTGAGGCCAGAATAGGCCTTGGCAAAAGGCAGCAATTTGCGCTCGGGGTTGTCCTGCGGGCTATCCCAGACGGCAAAGGTGTAGTCGGTGTAGAGGCTGGCGCGGCGGCCATGACCAGTCTGCGCATAAATCAGCACTGCATCTGCGGTGTAAGGGTCTATTTTCCACTTCCACCAGACGCCTACATCCTTGGTGCGGCCTATGCCATAGTGCGCATCCTTGCGCTTGAGCATAAAGCCTTCCACCCCCAGGCTGCGCGATGCGGCGCGTTGTTTATCCAGCTCTGGCCAGCTTGCACCGCTGATCAAGGGCGATATTTGCAATTGCGGCTGCTGGCAACTGAGTACAATTTCTTCCAGTTGCGTACGTCGCGCAGATTGCGCCTGCTCGCGCCAGTCCTGGCCTTGCCATTCCAGCAGGTCGTAAGCCAGCAATACCACGGGCAGGTTTTGCAGAATCTTGCTATTAAGGGTTTTGCGCCCCAGGCGTTGCTGTAGCAAGGCAAAGGGCTGGACTTGGCCTTGTTTCCATACCACCAGCTCACCATCCAGCACAGTGCCATCCGGCAAGTGCTCTAGCAGCCCGTGCAATTCTGGAAAGCGCTCGGTCACCAATTCTTCACCGCGCGACCATAGCCATAGCTGGCCGTCACGCTTCACTAGTTGCGCGCGTATACCATCCCATTTCCATTCCACCTGCCAATCTTCTGGGCTGCCAAGTGTTGCTGCCAATTGCTCGGTAGGCAGTTGCAGTGGGTGCGCCAGAAAGAACGGGTAGGGCTGGCCTTCGCTCAGCGTCTCTCCATCTTCATGCACAGGCGCAATCAATTTGAGGTAATGCGCTGCAGTCGGCCGGGCAGCAAGGTCGGTATAACCGACCAGGCGCTGGGCAATGCGCTTGGCATCTACATCTGCCACCGCCGCCAGGGCGCGCGTGACCAGCAGGCGCGAAACGCCAACGCGGAAGCTGCCGGTAATCAGCTTGATGCACACCAATTGACTGCGTTGATCCAGTTGCAGCAGCAAAGGCAGCAACTGCTGGCTCAAGGTTTCCGGCGGCAGGCCGCGCAGTGGCAGCAAATTGTTTTCTACCCAGCTGGCCAGGCCTTGATTTGAAGTGTGGCTGGCATCTGGCAAGAGCAAAGCCATGGTTTCAGCCAGATCACCCACGGCATGATAGCTTTCTTCAAACAGCCATTCTGGCAGCTGGCTGGCTGACAGGGTTAGTGCACGCAATAGCTTGGTGGGCACCAGCTGGCGTGGGCGGCCGCCCGCAAGAAAATACACCGCCCAGGCCGCATCTTCGGCTGATGCCAGCAGAAAATAATCGCGCAATGCCGCCAGCTTGGCATTGCTGCTGGTGGTGGCATCCAGCCGATAGTAGAGGTCGGCAAAGGCTTTCAAATGTCACCCTTTGCTGATGTCATGTGCGCCTCGCTTTTTGGCGCAGGTGAGGATGGGTTGCACTAATTGCAGTGGTCGTGGCAATTTCTGCAGCAGGCTGATTTGCAGAGGACGTGTTTGCAGATGGTTCTGGTGACAAGGCGTTTTCAGCGGCAAAGTCTGTTTCCGCCTCTGCGGCTTCCTCACCGTATTCAGTGACAAAAGCCTGTGCGTCCAGGCCTTGCTCGCACAGCCAGCGCACCATGGGGTGTATCTGCCCATGGGTAACAAACACGCGCTCTGCCCCCGTAGCCTTGATGGCGGTTTGCAAGCCTGGCCAATCGGCATGATCAGAGAGGATAAAGCCACGGTCTACGCCACGCCGCCTGCGCGTGCCGCGTAGCTGCATCCAGCCACTGGCAAAGGCATCGGAGTAATCACCAAAACGTTTCATCCACGGCGTGCCTTGCGCGGATGGTGGTGCCAGCACCAGGCTTTTGCTGATTTGGGCTTTGTCTTCTATTTCGCTGACATAGTGGGTGAGCGGTAGCGCAATGCCCGCCTGACGGTAAATCTGGTTTAGCGGCTCTACCGCGCCATGAACCAGAATGGGGCCTATATGTGGGTTCAAGCCTGACAATACGCGCTGGGCTTTGCCAAAGGCATAGCAAAACAGCACGCTGGCGCGGTTTTGTTCTGCATTGCTCTGCCACCACTGGTTGATATCGGCAAAAATCTGCTGCTGCGCCTGCCAGCGATAAATTGGCAGGCCAAAGGTGGATTCGGTAATAAAGGTGTGACAGCGCACGCTTTCAAACGGGGTGCAGGTGCCATCAGGCTCCACTTTGTAATCGCCTGAGGCCACCCAGACCTCACCCTGATATTCCACTCGCACCTGCGCCGAGCCCAAGACATGCCCAGCCGGGTGCAGGCTGATGTTGACACCATGGTGCTGAAGGCTCTCACCATATTCCAGCGTCTGCAGATTGATATGTTCGCCCAGACGCTTGCGCAGTATGCCTGCACCTGCAGCCGTGGCCAGATAGTGCTGGTGGCCTGTGCGCGCATGATCGCCATGGCCGTGCGTAATCACGGCACGGTCTACTGGCCGCCAGGGGTCTATATAAAAATCGCCGGGGGGGCAGTACAAACCTTCCGGCCGCGCGATGATTAAATCCATGATGTGTTTTGATTGAAAATGGCTGCGGGTTCGACAGCGGCAATGCCATTACATTCTGTGCGCCAGCGCAAAAAATAAGTGCTTGTGCCTGTGACCAGGGCCATGGTTAAAGTCATTTTGAAACAGTAATCATGGAAACAGTGATGTAGATGAATCTCTGCAAACACATATAGCGCTAGCTCATGTATCAATAACAAAAAAAAGCCTCACCGAAAGCGATAAGGCATAGGAGAGGAGTTGGGCATCAGGGCCTGTCAGGCACCGACGAGACCAGCATAAGGCCGTCAACATGCTGTCGATATAGGATGCGCGCTTAAGTGTTTGTGGGATAAAAATACGGCCAGGGTGCGTGCAAGCAATGCGGTCTAGTGGCTAAGGACAGCTCGCCATGCGCGAGGCAATTATTCATGGCCAAAACGCGTTTTTGAGTGGGGGATGTGATGCTAAAAAAAAGCGCCACATCGGGGAGGATAGAGGCGCGGAGTAGCTTGAATGCCATCGGGGGAATCAATCCCGATTTGACTATCATATACCTGCGGTACAGAACGCATATAGTCCAAACGGACCTGTAGCCCGGCAATGGGTTTTGGGCAGGTATGGCGCTAGTAAACATGGCGATGCTGAAAAGACGCTAAAAACGCAACACAATTGCTTTACACTGCATTGGGTCTGGGCGCTTTTAGTTTACAGAATCCAATAATATGGCCCCTTTAAACATTACCTGTATGAACATTAGATAGGAAAACAATGGCACAACTTAAACGCGCATTAAGTATGGCAACCATGGCGTTGCTAGCCAGCAATGCCTGGGCTGAGGATGACAGAATAGATCGCCAGACTGAAACCGCCATGCCCAGACAGAAGAATATGTACGGGATAGGCGTGGGCTTCATCCCCAAAACCTCAGGCTCCAAGGATTTTCGTGCGCTGGTGCTGCCTGTGATCAATGCCAATTATGGGGACAGATTTTATATCAATGGCTTGCAGGCTGGCGTCTGGCTGCTTGAATCCAGTGACAAGCGTATACGCTTTGGCCTTTCCGCCGATGCCCGCTTTGGCTGGGACGCCGATGACAGCAGCAGAACCAAGGGCATGGATGACAGGGACTTCTCGGTGGATATGGGCCCGGTGCTGCGTTGGCAGACCGATTACGGCACGGTGAATGCACAATGGGGCTTTGATGTTGGCGGTGCCAGCAAGGGCCAGAACGTGCAATTGCAGTTTATTCGCAATCTTTACCGCTCCAGTAAGCTGCGCCTGAATGGCCTGGTAGGCATGCAATGGAATGACAACAAGCTGAATGACTACTACTTTGGCGTGGATGCTGATGAAGTGCGCCCTGGGCGGCCAGCTTATAAAGCTGGGGCTGGTGTTCAATATCAGATTGGCATTAATGGTATTTACAGCGTCAATCAAAACCAGGCCTTGTTCTTTGGTTTGATTGCCAACCGCTTGAGCAATGAGCAAGGCGATAGCCCGATTGCGGAAACCAGAACCCAGCCCATGGGCTTTGTCGGTTATTCATTCGGGTTTTGATGTTGAGATAATTGGTTAAAAACTGGGTGGCGAGATGGTGAGAGGTGCTGGGATTGTTTGCCATCTCTTGCGGGGGCGACAAGTAGATACAGGCAAGTCGATCAAGGCAAGTCGATTAAGCTAAGTCATGCGTCAATTCATATTGACGCCTCAAGCATTGCTGAATCCTGGATTGCAAACCCTGCGCTGCCCCCAGTGCTGACGTGATGCTCACAAGCTGGTTATCAACCAGCCCCTGAATCTTTTCAATATATTGCTGCGCGTCCTGCTCGGACAGGCCAAAGGCAGGCGCGGCTTGCATGGCAGATTTCAGACTGGAACCTGAATGCCCAGGCATGATGGCCAACTCTTGCTGGCCTAGGTTTCTCAGTTGCATTTCAATATCAAAAGCCGGAGCCAGGCGGTATTGCCCGTGGCCCACATGCAGCATGCCATGGTTTTTGACATGATCATCCGTATTGTCGATGATGAGGTTGAAGATCATTCTGCGATACAGCTGATTGAGATCATGCTGGGGTTGTGAGGAAATTCTGCGAATCACCTGGGCTAACTCCACATAGCTGCCACTGCCACTCTCATAAGAGACATTGAGCAATGCCGAAGCCGACAAATAATGTAAGCGAGTCTCCCTATCTATTTGCCCCTGTCGATCAAAACGCTTGATCAGAATGGCGTGCCCATGTTGAATAGGCACCAGCTGAGAGGGCGACACCTCAATGCCGCACAACGCTGCCAGGCGCAATACCGCATGTTCCAGCAGCTCAACATCGTGCCTGTCATCCACCGCAGGGAATTTGGCCAGCCATTTTTGCTGCGCATGGATAAAGCTCGATTTTGGTCTGGCTCCACCTAAAGATCCTCCTCTGCGCAGCAACCTGCGCATATGCTGAGGAATCTCCATATCGAACTCCAGCCTTCTTACCGCTTCTGCCAGTGCCTCAATTGCAGTGGGGGCTGCGTCATCATCCTCGTTCAGGATAGGCAGTGCCTCACTGAACAGCATGGCACCCACTCTGTCCTGGTTTGTTCTCAGTAACACATCGATGTCATTGAGTGGGCCGCCGTGTTGTGACTCAAGCACTTTACGCCCCCAGCTATCTGGTAAAGCATCCCGGAAGGTCAATGGCAGAGCGCCACCTTCACGGATACGCTGTGGGGGCAAGACTCTAACTTCAGGTGTTAAAGGGAGATGATCAGGATTGAGTGCTATGGCAGCAGGTGCATCAAGATATTGCCTGCCATAGGCATATTCTCCTGATTCTATATTGCCGCTACGTACCAGCTTTAATAGCCCCACGGCAACAGGCGCTTGTGCATTTGCCTGGTGCAGACCCACATAGAGTTTACGTTCAGAAGTCACGTTCATCCTCAGTAATACGTCCGGTGGCAAGCGCATTTTTCTGTTTTCTCACGCGCTTGCCAGGGCTGAGCGCATAAGGCAGTGGCGCCACCATATTCAAGGAATCAAGCTCCCCAAACAGCCACAAGGTATTCGCCAAGATACCAATACTGGCGCTAGGCTTGCCCGCTTCAATGGCTCTATAGGTGTTTTGCGAGCAAAGCAGGCGCTCGGCCATTTCCTTGATGGTCCACCCATGCGCAATTCTATGAGCGCGGATTCTTAGGCCAAGAAGTGCCAAAACCTCGGCTGCGGCCTGGTGAGTGCTGAGTAAAGTGTTTGATCGTCTTGGCATCAATAAAATGATTTTTAAGTGATTTAATATTCATTTTATTGAGTATATTTCAAAAGTCAATGCGGGCGGTGATAGCATCCTAATAGCAAAAAAGCATATGCCAGCATGCTGGTTGCTGAGCTTCAGCCGGAGGGCTCGAGCTTATTTGAAAGGCCTGTTTGGAGATTAAAGTAGCGTATTGCTCACATAGAGCTTGAGGCGATACTGTTTCATAGTGCCTAGGCTCTCAACTTGTAATTTAGTAATAATCACTTGGTCGCGCTTCTGACTATCCACGCCAATATCCCACTGACTAACGGCAAACGTGCACGGGAGTGACTTGAAAAAAACCGCAATATCACTGCTCAGCGTGGAAAGAGAAGGATGATCAGCAGCGGGGGAAATAGGGAGGGATGAGTGTAGGTGGCTGTGCCTGCTCTGGTACATCTGTGCCCATGGAGTACTTGCTGAGCTGTCCTTTCCAGGGTTGACGTGATGCACAAATACCCCAGCGCTTTTGAGTGATTTGCCAAGTAATGCCTTCCCACATCTGATAAAGCCGCTGTCCCATAACAGACTATCCGGGCTTGCAATACTGTGATGCCAGCTTGCTACTTCCAGCCAGCAGACAACACAGACGGAGAAAGTCATGTTTTCACATAACAAACGATTGCAATATACAGTGCGTGTTAATGAAACCAACCCTGGCCTGGCTAACCTTTTACTTGAACAGTTTGGCGGCCCTCAAGGTGAGCTTGCAGCCGCTTGCCGCTATTTCACCCAGGCAATTGCTGAAGATGATGCTGGCCGCAAAGACATGCTGTTTGATATTGCCACTGAAGAATTAAGCCATCTGGAAATCATCGGCAGCCTAGTATGCATGCTTAACAAGGGTGCTAAAGGCAAGCTGGCTGAGGGTGTGGATGCCGAGGGCGAGATATATCGCTCACTCTCGGGCAGCGGCAATGATAGCCACCTGACACAACTGCTTTACGGTGGTGGCGCTCCGCTGACAAACTCCGCAGGCGTGCCATGGAGTGCAGCATATGTCGATACCATTGGAGAGCCTACCGCAGATCTGCGCTCCAATATCGCAGCAGAAGCCAGGGCCAAGATTGTGTATGAGCGCTTGATCAACATCACTGAAGACCCTGGGGTTAAAGACGCCCTCACATTTTTGATGACGCGGGAAATAGCGCATCAAAAATCATTTGAAAAAGCGCTATATGCCATTGATAACAACTTCCCACCGGGTAAATTGCCCGGTGATCCCCAATTCACCAATCTCTACCTTGACCTTTCAAAAGGAGATGAAGTCAGAGGCCCCTGGAATAAGGGCGGGGAGTGGGAATATGTTAAGGAGCCAGCCACCCTGGGCAAGGGAGATGGCGTGGCAACGGTGAAATTAAGCTCAGAAGAAGAAAAGTTGAATCAGCAGTTGGCCGAGCGTACAGCATCAGACCCCAAGAGCGACCCGCAAACCGGGGCGGAGCTAGGGCAAGGAAACGTCAAAGCCTAATCTGTGCATTAAGCTAAAAAAGCCCCTCCGGGGGCTTAATATTGATAGCGTTAAATTCAGGAGATTTTGAGGTAAAGAAGTGCTAAAGCAGATATTAGCCCTAGCACTTTAAGCAAAGTTACTGTTGACCTGCGGGGAGAGCCATCAGGCCCGGAACGTGGTTTGCCGCATCCCGGGCAGATGGTAAATTTGGTTTTAACTTTGCGCTTGCAGTTTATACAGTAGGTAAAGGGCATGTCAGTTGAATGGGTAGTTCATTTGGTGGGGGACATGCTATTTTTCCTAACCTACAATTGTTTGAATGTAGCTATAGTACCGCTCAAAAGCTTGTCTACACTGCTTGAGAGTTTACTGATGATCATTGCCTAGTCGGGTAGCTTCGTTCCCCAATAACAATATATAAACTTATCGCGAGCCTTAAGTTTTGTTGCATCCTCATAAAGCTGAGGCGGTGGCATTAAACAAAAAAAACCCGGAATCATTAGGATTTGCCGGGGTTTTTTGTGGTGTTCAACATGGCGTTGGACAGGTATTTGGTGGGCCAGGGTCAATCTAACAAATCATCGATTTTAAAGACGATGGTCTAACGATCGGTATATTAGAATCCAATAAGGGCCTGACTGGTAACATCAGAAGGAGTGTTGGGCTTGTTAATGAGTGGGGTGAGACTATGCACTTTGCATTCACCTTTGAGTTTGATAATTCAGTGATTAATGGTTGGGACTATCTGGGAGGCACAAGCTCGGGTGTGTTTAGAAATGAACCCATTGTTCCAGAGTACCCTTTTCATCAAGTTGCCAATAACAAGCTTTATATCAACCTTAGGGTGATATTCGCCACGGATACTTATCATTTTGGTTTAGACAACGAACAAATTATTTCAAGTGTTCCAGAGCCAAGTGCTTATGCCATGCTAGGCTTAGGTCTTGGTGTGCTAGGCTTCGCAGCTCGCCGCCGCAAATCAGCCTAATCTAAGGCACATCAATCACAGGAGCTACATGCCCCTGTTTTTGTTTGTGTCGCGCGCACAAAAGGGGAGTGGTTTAAGTGCGAGCCTTGAACTCATCCCTGTCAATATCAGGCTGCACTACGTGTAAGTGATCGGTGCCAACGTTGATCAGCTTATTGCGATGCTGGCAGATAGGGTAGATGAAGTTCAGCCCCTGGGCATCAAGGGTTGCCTTGACGTCGTGGAGTTCGAGCTGGGCTTTACAAGATCTGCATGTCCACATGGGTTCTAAATACCGCTCAAAGTGATAGGCAAAAAAATGCGCCTACACCGGGGAGGGCAGAGGCGCGAGCTGGACCTGCGCTTATTGCCTATGTGAGGAGGTGTAAGCCACTACATAGTATCTGCACATGGCTAGGGTGGCATTAGTCCAATCGGATGCAGGGCAGACGCTAGGCAATAAAAAACCCGCCGGAGCGGGTTTTCATCAGCACAAGTAAGCCCCTAGCTTCTGCGACGAGCAGTCATGCCGAGGAATGCTAGCCCTAGGCCTAGCATGACGTAACTTGATGGTTCGGGTACCAAGGCGGCGGAAAGCACAAAAGTAGATCCAAATGGCAAATTGGTTGAGGCGCTATGAGATGCGTTATAGCTCATATGAATTATGGAATAGTCGCTGATGTTATTTACTTGACTGAACTGTAGTCTGGTAGACCCATCGTCGGAAATCAGGAGTAATCTCGCGGAGGAAAACTCCTGCGGGGTAACAAAGCTTAATGAAAATTCACTATCACTTATTACCAGGCTAACTCCCATGATAGACCGCAAATCCAGCTCCCATGCACTATTGAGGACGGTAAGCTCGGACAGCACGGATGCGCCATCCATGATCTTGAAACCAAAGCTGGTTTGCTGTAGCACTTCTTCAACAGCTTCTTTAGTGGTGAAAGTGCCAACTTTATCAGTCTTGATATAGCCCTGAATCTTGTCTGCACTCATGTAGTTAAACTGACTTGCATCAAGAAAATAGGTTTGAGCTGATGCAGATGTTGCGGCGATTGAGCATGCAGCCATCACCAAAGATGCAGCTAAGGTCTTAGTCAATAACATTGTTATCCCCTGTCAAAAAGTAAATCATTTTTATTATGTCCAGCAGGTTACCAAACAATATTGGGTGATGAAATAGATCAATATGACTAATAGCCATCAACTTTCTGGTTATTAACAATGTTTCATGTTGGCTCAGGCGCATCAATGCCCATGAGCCTGATCTTGTGCTGAGTGGTGTCCTCTAAAACCGTGATGGTGTCGCCGTCTGAGACTTTTACTACTCGGCCTATGATGGTGGCGGCGTTTGTTTGGGCTGAAATGAGTAGCAGTAGAGCGGCTAAAAATGTTTTCATGAGTATTATTGGAGTATGCAACCTCACGGCTTTCTATTAATCATAGATTTCGAATAATTCCTCTTTTATCCAGAAAATTGTAGCGATCACTAAAGCTACTAGTAAGTCATATTTAATCATCTCTATCAAAACCATTAATTCGAAATTAGGAAGTTCAATTACCTGGAAAAATACCAATGTAATAGCAAAAACTATAAACAAAAAAATAACGTACAAAATAGAAGTAATAATAGGCGCCAATACTAGCCAGAGTGCATAATATCCAAGCAAGCTTTTAAGCTTGTGAAGCTTATAAAACTTATAAAGCATATAAGGCTGAAATCGCTCCCCATCTTCCGGGGGCACATAGATGTCTACAGTAAAAGATTTTCCGCAATGAATACATTTGGCATCAGTTGCTTCAACTGGGCGACCACAGGCAGGGCAGCTCATCGTAGTGATTTACCTGTGATGGTGGCGGCTTGGGTTTGGGTTGAAGCGAATAGCAGCAGCGCGGCAATGAATGGTTTGTAGAGCATCAGAAAAGATAACTTTTGGCGGGGTAAATCATACCTACAAGAATTATCGTTGCGCCACTGGCTGCCAATAGGAATGACAGAGTGACTGCAGAGATGGTTAGGAATTTTTTTGGAGAGGCCAAGTTTATGCCTAGGCCATTCAAATTCCATAAGGATAGAGGTTGTAGCTAACAGCCAGCCACTTGGGATCAAAATGTAGGAAAGAAAATCTATAAAGTCATCGCATTGCATCACTTCCCCTTAAAGTCCTACTAACCATGCCGCCTTATTGTTATTGCCTCACCCGCACGCGTAGTTCATTTGGTATTGGGCGAGTGGTGACACTTACTTAGTGCTCTTTGTTACCGAGTCAGAAAATTATCACTTACGCCCCCATGATAGAGCAACAGCAGATTACAACCAAGAAGGCACACCAATCCTGAGTTCTTTTTTATGGACTCCGAAAATTAACCTAGTAGCTCTTAAGCCGTTTTATGGACTGTAATAATTCATCTTTTTTATGGACTCAAATAAATGCCCTATGCATAGAGGCGCTTAGCAAGGGCAGCCGCATCTCGGACTACATCGTGAAACTCTGCAACAGTTACTCGCACCATGCCATAAGGCGCTTGGACTGAGTAACCGTGCCTAGTTGTCTTTACTTTAGCCCATTGGCCAGTCCCGTAGCGCACATATTCAAGTATTGGCCAGTAGGGCAGGGTGTTTATGATCCAGGCCGGATGCGAGATGGGTATCGCAGCGAAGCGAGAGTGTGCGTCAAGCTCGACTGATGTTTTCTTGGTCATGTAAGTATGCGGGCCGCGCTCAATATGCCAATTGGCTCTGAATTTTCCAGAGTCTACTGAGTTCTTAAAAACAAGCCGCGTGAATATCTATCTTCTGGTTTCTTGCACCACTAAGTCCAACCTGGCACCTGTTTTGAATAAACAACCCGCCCTCATCCTAACGGTTATAGGCTTCATCTCTGGGCTTTGCATTGCGGATTGATAAGTCTGAGAGGGCCATTTGAGGTAAGCAGTAAGTGCTGTTATCCATAGAGAAAACTGCATTCGAAGACTGCATTTCAGTAGATGAGATCAGGCAGTGATCAACAAAAAACCCCGGAATCACTAGGATTAACCGGGGTTTTGTGTGCTGTTCAACATGGCCTTGAACAGGAATTTGGTGGAGCCGGGGGGAATCGAACCCCCGTCCGCAAGCCCTCCACAGACAGTTCTACATACTTAGCTGTGTTGTTTGATTTAACCTGATGCTCACCAACGAGCAAGCAAACAGCAGGCGAGTTACCTTGGATTTAATACGATATTAAGTAACCCAATATCGCACGATCCTCTCTTAATGACGCTGCTGTGGGTTACCCCACCCGACCGAGAGGCCCTTCGGTGCAGCGTCCAGCCGGGATTAAGCGGCTAGAGCGTAAGTTTCGTCGTTTGCGACTATACTTGTTCTAGTTTATTTACGAGGTGACTAGGCCTCGGTATGCCCTGCGCTGCTTTGCAACCCACGTCGAAACCTGGTCGGCCCCAAATGGTTTAAAGCTGTAATTAGGACTTGTTTGTTTGGCCTAAGTTCTGCCGCGCAACAAACCCAATAGCGGATTATACCGCGTCTGGCGCATTTCTACCGAGGTTTGCTGCAGGGTTTGTTCTGCCTGGCTCTGAACAGAGTGGAGTATTGAGCTTAATGCATGCCTGCCAAAGACAGGTAAGGCGTGTCTTGGAACAGTTTGGCCTGGTTCTGCAATAGCTTGGTAACCTCTGCCGCAGGCAGCGGTTTGCTGAACAAATAGCCTTGCATCTTGTTGCAGCCCATGGTCTGCAAGGTTTTCATCTGCTGCGTGGTTTCCACACCTTCTGCAATCAAATCCAGTTCAAAGCCTTTGGCGATGCCAGAAATGGCAGTGATGATGGGCACGCTTTCGTTGATGGTATGGATATCGCCGATAAAGGATTTATCGATCTTGATGTTGTGTATGGGGAATTGTCTGAGGTAGGAGAGGGATGAATAACAGGTGCCAAAGTCATCAAGCGCAATCTTGATGCCATGTTTGCCCAGGGTTTTCAGTTTGGTAATCGCGTTTTCTATATCCCGCACCAGCAGGTTTTCCGTGATCTCAATCTCAAATTGATCAGGCTTGAGCTGGTGGGTCTCTATGCGCTGTATGATTTTGGTAACAAAGTTTTCTTCTTCCACCAGTTGCGGCGAGATATTGAATGCCAGCCGGAACCCCAGCAAGCCCTGCTGTTGCCAGGCCAGCATTTGCAGGCAGGCATCTTCCAGCAGCATATCGCTCAGCCCTGATATCAAGCCAGTTTCTTCCGCTAAGGGGATAAATTCGGTAGGGGAGATGATGCCCAGCTCAGGGTGATGCCAGCGTGCCAGTGCCTCGACGCCGATCACGCGCTGGGTCTCAACGTCCACTTGCGGCTGGTAGTTGAGTACGATCTGCTTTTTCTCAATCGCACGCCTAAGCTCGTTTTCCATGGACAACTTTTTGTGGAACATGGCGTTCATGCTGGCTTCGTAATATTGATAGCCATTTTTGCCGCGCCATTTAACGTGATACATGGCGATATCGGCGCTCTTGATCAGGGTTTCTATGGAGTCACCGTGATCTGGATAAATGGCTATACCTATGCTGGAGGAGATGAAGATTTCTCTGTCATCCAGCAAGAAGGGGCGCTTCAACTCTTCAACGATTTTGGCTGCCACGCGGCTGGCATCATCGGCATGTTGCAGGTCTTGCAATAGCAGGGTGAATTCATCGCCGCCCATACGCGCCAGGGTGTCTTGCGCGCGCAGGCAGTCTGTCAGTCTGTGCGCCACATGCTTGAGCAATTCATCACCATAAAGATGACCCAGGGTGTCGTTCACCCATTTAAAGCGATCCAGATCCAGGAACATGATAGCTAGGCGCTGCTGGTTGCGCTTGGCGTGATGCAAGGCCACGTTGAGCCTGTCCTTGAACAGCGCGCGGTTGGGTAGTCCGGTGAGGGTGTCGTGATAGGCCTGGTGGGTAATGGCTTCTTCCACCTTTTTGCGGTCGCTGATATCACGGGCCACGCCGTAAGTGCCGTTGAAGGGGGTGCCAAACTCCGGGTCTTCACCCTGTATGCCCGTGGCATTAAGCACTACGGTGATGAAGTTGATCTCAAAGTGGCGTACTTCGCCATCTTTGTCCCGGCATTTGAGGCGCAGTTCTATATTGCGCGCTGCGCGGTTGCCGGTGCGGCGCTCGTTAAAGGCATAGCAGGCACGGTCATAATCATCGGCATAGATGATTTCAGTGTAATGCTTGCCCACCAAGGCCTCACGTTTGTAGCCCAGCAGGGTTTCCACTCTATGGTTGATAAAGGTAAAACAGCCTTCGTCATCCAAAGTGTAAATAATGTCCGGGGAGCTATCCACCAGGTAGCGGTAGAGGTTCTCTGATTCTTCCAGCCTAGCGTGTATGCTGCGGTTTTGCGTTTCCAGCCGTGATTTCTCAATCGCGTTTTCTATGGTGCGCAACAGTTCTTCCGGCTGATAGGGTTTGCGCACAAAGTCATAAGCACCCAGCCGCATGGCTTCAATCGCCGCATTGAGGGTCTTGGTGCCGCTGATCACAATTACCGGGGTGCGTCTGGCGTGGGTGGCCAGTTCGGACAGTACTTCAAATCCATTCATGCCCGGCATGGAAAGATCAAGCAGCATCAGGTCAAACTTGATATCCGTCACCAACTGCAGCGCATCGCGTCCAGAGGAGCAGATTTCAGCGTTGTAGCCATGCATGTAGAGCAAGTGCTGCAGGCTCTGTGCCAGGCGCTCATTGTCATCAACAATCAACAAACTTGGCTTGGGCATTAGTTTTTCACCCATGTGCGGTAGTGATGCTGCGAGTTGATAAGCCATGAAGCGATTGCCTTAGTGGATAAGCGAGGGCTGCTGTTGCTCAATATTAGCCTGCAGCGGGAGGCGTACATCAAAAATGGTACCAGCACTGGAGGTACGGCAACTAATCGTACCGTTCAGGCCTTTGATAATGTCATAACTAATGCTCAAGCCCAGGCCGCTATGCTCATCGCCCTTGGTAGTCTGCACCGGGCTGAAAAGATGGGCCAATATGGCTGGGTCTATGCCCGGCCCATTGTCGCTGACCTGAATCAACACCATAGGCTCTGCGCCACCATGGTTTTCCAGATACGTTGAAACCGAGAGCTTGCCGCCTTTGGCTGCCATGGCTTCTGCGGCATTGCGCACCAGATTTACCACCACCTGACGTAACTGATAAGGAATGGTGGTGATCTGCGGCAGCTTATCGGCAAGATTCAGCTCAACTTCCACACCTGCTGGTTGCAGATAGGTTTGGCGATGCAGGGTAATCAGGTCAGTCACCAGTTGGTTGACGTCTATGCTGGCAGCGGTGTGATCCTGATCCTTGGCATACAGGTTGCCTATCATTGTGCCCACCCGGTCTATCTCTTCATTGACGATATTGATATCGCGGTTGGGCATGCCGTTAAGCAGCATTTTTTGTTCCAGAATGGCGAGGTAATTCTTGATGGTGGTCAGTGGGCTGCTGGTCTCATGGACAAAACGCTTGAGCCTGTCCTGATGCGCGGCAATTTCCAGTTCGGCACTGGAAGGTTGGCCAGTGTTGTTCTGCGTGCTGGCGGCAAGCCGCATGGCAGTGATGCGTGCCAGTGCAATCGGTACATTCAGTTGCTGCTTGGCAATCAAAAACTCTGCCTGACCTATGGCCAGCACCATAATGCCTGCCAATTGACCGCGCGTAATCATGGGCACACACAGCATGCCATCGGCTTCGCACAGGCGGATCATCTGTTGATCCGGTAGTGAAGGCTTGAAGCCATCAAAAGCCTGGAAGCTATGGCAATGACTTTTCTTGATCCAGGCGGCGGTAATGATGCTGGTGGCGGGTTTGATTGGCAGCTTGAAATTGCTTACCCATTCTTGTTCTTCACCTATGGGCATGCCAGTCAGCGTAGTCTGTTCCGCATCTGGTACAAACAGCAAAATCTGCTGCGCATTGCAAAGCAGACGAGCGAGCTTGGGCAAGAACGCGAGAAAGTCTGACAATATTTCAGGCTGCTGGCTGGTAGCTTCAAGGTGGTTGATCAAGGCCGTGTTCATGGCCCCTTGTACCAGTTTATTTTTACCGGATGATGATGCCGTCACGGGTTTGAAATTGCCTGCCAGTGCCCTGACCAGGGCCTCGATATCCGGCTCTTGGTTGCCCCAGTCCTGATTGCTGGTGTGCGCGGTGCCCACTTCTATGCCCAGGGATGTGGCAAGAATATGCACCTGGGCCAAGCCTACGCTCATGATGTCATTGACAGCGGCGGGCTCAAGATCAAACCATTTGCGCGCCAGGATGATGGCGGATTGGCGCTCGTTGACGCGGTCTGTCAGTAGCAGATTGGCCAGATAAACTATCTTCACCAATGCGGGCGTATGTTCTATCTGTGCCGCAGGCAAGTGATGATAGGCCACGGCATCACCGAGGAAAGAGCGGATGTTCCAATCGCGGATAATCCAGGCACCCAGCTCGCAGTGATCAATCCCAAAATGCGCCAGCTCACTCTCTATGTAACCGGGCAAAGAGTCATCAATCGCAAAGAAGGGCGGGTATTTGTTTTTAAAGCCGCAGAGCAGGGCCAGCCTGCCTATGTTGTGCATCAAGCCAGCGATATAGGCTTCTTCAATCGCAGCGGCTTGTGTTTTGGCAGCTATGGATTTGGCAATGACGGCGCAACGCAGGGAGTGATACCAGTAATGCTCAATATCCTGATTGCTCTGCTCATAATAATCATTGAACATGCGTTGGCAAACAATGCTGAGGGTAAGCATTTTCACCAGATCCCAGCCCAGAATCATGATGCCTGTGCGTATGGAAAGCACGGGTTTCTGGTCACGGCGGTAAGCGGCTGAGTTGGCCACTTCCAGCACGCGAGCGCTGATGACCACATCCATCTCAATCAAATGGGCAAGTTGCTCCAGGCCAGAGTTTTCGTCCTGTAGCGTTTCAAGCAGCTTGGTCAGTAATTGCGGTACGGAAGGTAAGGCACTGATCGTGGCGTTATTTAAAACAATCTGGGCACCGGCACTGCACATTCTCTTGCATTCCCCATTCAAAAATCTTCAATGCATCCATAACCTCTTGATAACTGCATTTTGAGCTTAGGCCTATGTCATTGCTGGAGTGACGCCTGCGCTGCATCTTGGCTTTATTGAATAGCGTTTATGTTGGTGCCAAGTATTCATCTAACTCAATATCTCACCGCAAATGATCTAAAACGTGATCTAAGTGCCAAGTGAATCATCTAAGTGTTAGATATATTTGATACTTCTTGGAAGTACTTAAAGAAAGACTTTAACACCACGCTCAGCATTCGTTAATCTTTTTTTGTAACAAACTGTTGAAAAGAGGGCTAAATCTGCCTTTTTTCTCGCTTTTGTATGTGGTTTGGGGATTATAGACCGCTGTGCTACAAGAAGATGAAGCGGGACTAACTCCCGCTCGCAATGGAAAAATACTGGGGCTTACGCGGGAAGTTTTGACATTGTCCTCAGCCACGCCTGCCCAATAGACTGCTTGGCTGCCGCAAGACAATATTCTTCGCCTAATTACACATCAAGATTCCGGAGCCTATATGCCCGTTGTACAACTCAGCAAACATAATTTCAAACAGACCATAGAGCAGCACCCCTTTGTCATCATCGATTTCTGGGCGCCCTGGTGCGAACCCTGCCTGGCATTTACTGACACTTTTGAAGCGGCTTCCAGCCAACATGCAGATATTGTCTTTGCTCAGATCAATATCGATGATGATCCGGAAATCGCCGCCTCCTTCAACCTAAAGCAAATACCCGCCTTGCTGGTCATCCGGCAGCAGATAGTCGTGGATGCCCAGATAGGCGCAATGACTGCGCAGGAGCTAGATCAAGCCATTGCCGCCTGGGGTGCATTTGATATCAGCGAAATAGACCGCCACTTCAATGAAAAAGCGCAGAAAGAGGGCGCTGGCGCTACAGCGGTCTAAGTTTGTAGCGAGTTCTAGCTGCTAGGACTGCGCTTGTTTTTGCAGCTGCTTGAGGTCATCAATAATCTCTTGCGAATGGCGTGAGGTATCCACGCTCAGATAACGCTTGGCGATTCTGCCCTTGGGGTCTATCAGGTAGGTATAGCGCTTGGCAATCTTGATAATGCCCAGGTTGGTGAGGGCGCCGTAGCTGTCGGCCGTTTTACCATCCGCATCCGAGAGCAGGGGGAAGGGCAGGCTGTATTTCTCTGCAAACTTGGCGTGCGAGGCCGAGTCATCAACACTGATGCCCACCACCTTGGCACCCAGTTTTTCCAGCTGGAACATATCATCGCGGAAGCTGCACGCTTCCTTGGTGCACCCTGGGGTGTCGTCCTTGGGGTAGAAGTACAGCACCAGCCATTGGCCTGCATAATCCTTGAGGCTGTGATTTTGTTGCTTGGCATCGGGCAGGGTAAACGCGGGTGCCTGGCTGCCAGGTTCTGGTGTGGGGCCAGCGTAGGCGATGCGAATCGCGACAACAGCCAGGGCAATGAACACTAGGGCAGCAATTATTTTTAGCATGGAAAAATCCTTGAGGCGAGAAGACAAGTAATTGATACAACAAGGCATAAGTATAACAAGCTTGTCCGGCTTTTTTGGCTCAAGCGCGAGTGCAGCAAAAAAACTGCATTTAGCCCCTTTTCAAATATAAAAAAACCTGTAGAATGCCGCTCCTCAGTCAGGCAGGGTGCTTAGCTCAGTTGGTAGAGCGTCGCCCTTACAAGGCGAATGTCGGCGGTTCGACCCCGTCAGCACCCACCATCCGCCTGGTTGGAAAAAAGCAGTAAAAAAGTCGTCTGGTTGACCACCTGACGCAGAGTTATGGAGTGGTAGTTCAGTTGGTTAGAATACCGGCCTGTCACGCCGGGGGTCGCGGGTTCGAGCCCCGTCCACTCCGCCAGTAAAAACGCGAACCCTAGGGTTCGCGTTTTTCATTTCTGCTGCACGCATCAGCGTTCAGCGCGCTGCAAACTTCATCGCAGCTTCTCATCATGCTTGCTTCGTTTTGCTCTCAGCTTGGCTCTTCATTTAGCTACGCTCTTCGCTTAGCCAGGCTTTACAACACTGCTTGCCACCGTAGCGCGAAAATGCGGGCGCATATGCGTCATTTAACTGATATGCGCCACGCTTCACTTGCGACATCATGGCAGCATAATTTCTGGGAGTCTGTCATGAAGCCGGCCGTGATGTTTGCAATGATGTTGGTGTTGCTGTTTCCCTTGTTTGCCTGGGCGGTGGAGTGGGAGTCGATTGCGCGGCAGGGAGATCAGGAAATACTGGTAGATCTTGATTCTTACGATGAGCATGGCGCTTACTCCTCCATCATGGCCAAGGTGATCTCGCACCCACCCAAGGCAGCAGTGGTAACACAGCAAATGGAATTGGAGTTTGATTGCAGTCAGCAGCGCTATCGCCAACATCTGCCTGCCGCCAGGCCAGAAAAACTGCGCGCAGAGTTCAAACCTGTGAGTCAGGATGCGCAAGCCAAGACGGTATCTGGCCTGGTGTGCCAGGTGCGCAGAATGCTCAACCCACAAACCTGAATGACGCTTCTAGGCCTGGCATTACTCAGGCTCCAGGCCTGAAACTTCTGCTGTGCGCTATGCGCCATTGCAGGCCGCTGCATCAAGTGTGTGCATTAAGCTGAGCGCTAGATTTTTTTAGCGCAAGCCGTGCCATAATGCTGGTCAATAGCCACGACTAGTCTTGAATTACTCCTGGCTTATCCCGCTACCCACATGATGCTGCCTAGGAGCCCAGTTCTTGAAAGCGCCAAGCCTGAGTGACGATAACCCCAGCCCCATGGGCGCAGCAGAATATCAATTCCTGCTCAAACTCAGCGATACCATTCGTCCCTTGTTCCATGCCTCAGATATCAAGCGCGAGGTGTGCACCATGCTGAGCGAAGTGATGGCTGCGGACCGGGTGAGTTATGCCGAGATAGGGCCGGATGGCGATGCGATTATCAATATTGCGCATCAGCAGCCCGGCATAGGCATTATTGAAGGCAGCTTCAATCTGGACAGCTATGGCAAGCAACTCATGGATAGGTTGCGTGCGGGTGAAACGGTGGTGATAGGAGACCTTGCGCTTGAGCCATCTCTCAACGCGCAGGAGCGCCAGGCTTACAGCACTGTGGGTGTGCAGAGCTATATTGCCGTGCCATTGATCAAGGCCAGCAGTCTGGTGGCCATACTTTCCATCAGTGTCAATCGGCCACGGCAGTGGACGCCCAATGAAGTCTTCATGCTGCAAAAAGCCGGGGAACGCACCTGGGAAACCGTGGAACGTGCACGCGCAGAGCATGCGCGACGCCTGATAGAACAGCGCTCGCAGCAGATTTTTGATTCCATAGACCAGGGTCTGTGCATCATCAAGATGATCTATGACGAGCAGGATCAACCCATCGATTATCTTTTCCTCTACACCAATCCGGCATTTTTCACGCATACCGGCCTCAGTGATGTGGTGGGTAAACGCATGAAGGAATTAAAGCCCGAGCATGAGCAGGTCTGGTTTGAGCGTTATGGGCGCATCGCCAAGACTGGAGTGCCAGAGCGCTTTGAGCAAGTGGCCTCTGCATTAAACCGCTATTTTGAAATCTATGGCTTTCGCGTTGATGCGCCAGAGCAGCGCATGGTGGGAGTGTTGTTCAAGGATATCACCTCGCGCCAGGCTGCCGATCAGGCACTGGCGCGCGCCAACAAGGCCAAGGATGATTTCCTTGCGGTGGTATCTCACGAGTTGCGCAACCCACTGAATTTGATACAGCTTAATGCCGAGCTGCTGGCGCGTGTGCCCGAGGCACAAACCCAGCCTGTGATCCTGCGTGCCTCGCAAACCTTGCGCCGCACGGTTAAAAGCCTGGCGACGGTGGTGGATGACCTGCTGGATTTATCGCGCATCAACACTGGCAAGCTGGCTTTGCAGTGCAATAGCTATGATCTGGAAACCGCAGTCAGTGAACTGGTGGCTTCTATCCACGAAGAAGCCTTTAACCGTGCGATTACCCTGTCTTGCGAATTACAGCCCGGCATTAGTATTCATGCCGATTCCGCACGCATAGAGCAGGTGATCTGGAACCTATTATCCAATGCCCTGAAATTTACTCCCAACGGTGGTGCCATCCACGTCTCTTTGCATAAAGCAGATGGCATGGCGGTGCTGGAAGTGACAGATACTGGCCAGGGCATACCCGCCGATGTCTTGCCCAATATCTTTGATATGTTTGTGCAGGAAGATGCTTCTTCTTCCCGAGCCAAAGGTGGCTTGGGCATAGGGCTGGCGCTGGTGAAACAAATTGTGGAATTGCATCAGGGCAGGGCTGAGGCGGCATCGCAAGGCAAAGGCACAGGGGCCAGCTTCCGTATCATTCTGCCGCTGAGTGCCACCGTGCCGCAGGAAGTGCCTGTGAGCATTCCCCAAGCCCAGCGTGCTGTGAAGCTGCTGTTGGTAGAAGATAACCAGCATTCTGCCGAGTTGCTGGCGCAATTGCTCAGCCTGCAGGGCTATAGCGTAGATCTGGCTTTTGATGGCCAAGCAGGCCTGGATGCGGCGCTAGGGGCCGCTAGCCCTTACGATTTAATACTCTCTGATATTGATATGCCAGGCATGGATGGTTTGCAAATGGCCAGACAGTTGCGTAGCCATGACAAAACCCAGGCCACGCCCTTGGTGGCAGTCACCGGCATAGCCAGCGCCGCCAATCAGGAGAAAATTCGTGCCGCAGGCTTTAACGATGTGGTGGCCAAGCCACTAACGCTGGCCGCGATCAATATTGCGGTGCAAGGGCTGCTGGCACCACAGGCATAAATCATATCTTTGTCAGCATCGTCGGGCGTGAATGTCAGACAACGCCTGATAGCCGCCATATCATTGTGAGCAGTAATATCGCACCCAGTTGACCAACTCAAGCTGGGCATTGGGTCCACCCCTTATCTCCGGACAATAAGGAACTTGAGTTGGTCAGCGATCTCCTCATTGCAGCAACGCTGCTTCATCACCTCTTGCGGCCTTATCCCTTCGCGAATTGACGTTTACCTCTGAGCAGTAGCTCTATCACTCTGCTGCCGATTGAGTAGCGCACTGTTGCAAAGCCAGTTTACCCAGGGTCTGAAAAGCTTCAATCATGCGATCATCAATCTCTTGGCAACAAGAAATCCGCAGGTAATGCTGGTATCTGCCTTGCCTTGAGTAGATTTGGCCAGGGACAACAATGATTTTATGTTTCAGGGCCGCAATAAAGAGCGCGAAACTATCGATGGGGGCGGGTAGTTCTATCCATAACAAAAAACCGCCGCTAGGTAAGGTAGCCTTGGTGCCTGGTGGAAAATGACGGGCTACCAAGCCACGGATAGTCGTCATTTGCTCATAGGAGTGGCGACGCAAGCTACGTAGATGTCTATCATAGCCACCGCTCCTCAATATTTGCGCAATAGCCTCACTCAATAGCTTGGACTCAGCCACACTGCTGATAAATTTCAGGTCTTTTACCTTGTGGCTAAAACGTCCTGCCTCTATCCATCCAATCCGGTAGTCAGGGGCTAATGCCTTGGAGTAACTGGAGCAAATGATAATCCACCCCTCGCTATCAAAGGCTTTTACAGTGGGTTGCAAGGGCTCGGCATATTGCAGCTCCGCATAGATGGCATCTTCTATCAAGGGTGTTTGATACTGGTTGACCAGATCAGCCAGGCGGCGCTTAGCAGCAATATCCATGGTGAAACCCAAGGGGTTTTGTACCGTGGGCATACTGATAATTGCACTCAGCTCACCTGCTTGCAGCGAATGCTCCAGTACGTCGAGATCCATACCATGCTGGGGGTGGGTTGGAATTTCCAGCGCTTGTAAACTCAAGGCATCCAGTAAAGGGTAGAGATTGAAATAAGAGGGCGCTTCGATACCGACCTTGTCTCCCGCCTTGGTGACGGCCTTCAAGGCAAGTTGAAGGGCTTCCATGCCACCATGGGTGATCACGATGTTGTCAGGGGCTAATTGCATCCCCAGGCGTTGACCTCGATTGGCAATTTGCTCTTTCAATGCGCTCGATCCCGGGGGCAAGGCATATTGCACGACCAGCGCAGATTGCTTTCTCAGCAGGCTGGCGGTGATTTTGGCTAGCTGCTCACCGGGATAGTATTTGGCACTTTTGGGCGTGGCCAGGCCCAAGTCCACATAGTCAGGATCGCGCGATGCCAGCAGAATCATATTCATGATTTCATGCTCCTTGGCATTTTGCAGAATAGCGGCAGTCTCGCGGATTGGCGCTTGCGGTTGGGGCAGATGGCTGCAGACAAAAAAACCAGATTGAGGTCTGGATTCAATCAAGCCTCTGTCTTCAAGCAGGCGGTAGGCGGAGATCACCGTATTCATGCTCAAGCCCTGTTGCGTGGCACAGTCGCGTAGTGATGGTAAAGCTGACCCTGGCATCAAGGTATTTGAGTTAATGGCTAAGCTAATTTCCTCTGCGAGGTGCTGATAGCGATTCATGGGTCTAATTTGTTCTCACTTGGGCAGGGTTGGGAACTGGAACTGTACCCATAAATTTATCACTTTGCTGTCTCTGTTACCAAATTGCCATAGGGGCTAGAATTTTGGCTTATTCTGGTGTTGGTTACAGCTATGCATTTTGAACAACTCATCCCCTTTACCATGTTTGCCACCATTACCTCGGTTACACCTGGCCCTAATAACACCATGTTGTTGGTGGCTGGGGTTAATTATGGTTTCAAGCGTTCATTGCCGCATCTTCTAGGCATTTCCGTGGGATTTGCACTCATGGTGTTTGCCGTGGGCTGTGGGCTGCATGCCACGTTTGAGGCATACCCTGTTCTGCAAACAATCATGAAATATCTGGGAGCGAGCTACTTGCTGTGGCTGGCCTGGAAGATGGCACATGCCGGAATGCTGCAGGGCAGCCTGCCTGGCACTGCCAAACCTATGACTTTTATTCAAGCCGCGCTTTTTCAATGGGTGAATCCCAAGGCCTGGGTGATTGCCATGGGCGCCATCACCACCTTTCTGCCCCACGAATATACCTTAGACCTACTAGCCTTGATGTCCATACTGTTTGGGCTGCTTGCCTTGCCCTGTAATGCCTTGTGGAATGTATTTGGTTTGGGAGTGCGGCGTTTGCTATCAAATGGCAAACAAGTGAAAATTTTTAATTACACAATGGCCATGATTTTGGTTGCTTCCATCATTCCGGTGTTTATTCATTAGCCCTGAGTTCTCGATACGGGCTGAATTTTTGCCACGGTAAAGTGAGCTAAAAGATGCGGAATAATATTTAAGTCTTTGCTATCAACATACATGTAAATAAGCCTGCCGATAAGCGCTTAAGGGCAGGCTTAGGGTCATCGCTGATGGGAAGAGTGCAGTATCAATACTGGCGACGGCGTGTGGACCAGCCCAGCAAACCAAGACCAGCCAGCAACATGGCATAGGTATCGGCTTCTGGCACAGCAACCACATTGGCAACCACGCGTATGCTGCTCAAGTTGATGCTGGCTTCTCCTATGACGCCTTGGTCTTCATACACAGCAACCTGCACATATCGAGGTTCATCTATGTATTCGCAGTTGTTACCTTCGCTATCGCAATTGTAGGGCACGGACTCATAGTGCGAGAACACTTCCTCATAGCCCACAAGCACGGAGATGTAACCATAATCGGCCGTGGCGTTGAACTGACCTGCTAGTTCAGTGAGCGTAGCGCCAGAAACCACACCTGTTGCAGTAAAGGGCTGGTAATAAGCGCCTGGGCCATAATTGACACTGTCGTAGAACGAAGCGCTGGCATCACTGAGTGAAACATTCCCTAAATTCATCAGGCTGTAAGTGCCGGAATAAGTGACAGAGTAACTTGTGATCTCATAACCACTATGCACATTAAAGGCCAGAGGCACATTAAAGATCGCATTCAGGCTTTCTGTGGAGAAATTAGTGCCTGCGCTGGCATAGAGTCCTAAAGAGCCGCTAAAGTCCAATTGAATGCCATTGTTAACTGCGCTTACTGCGGCGATGGTGCCGGGTAAAACTTGCTGATAAGAGCCACCAAAAGAGGGCACATCAATTTGGAAGAAAAAATTGTCAATATCGTAATCAATATTAACGTTGGTGGAGTAGATGGTGGAAGGTGCGGCCAGAGCAGAGGTGGTAGAAAAAAGTAAAGAAATCATTGCTAAGTGACTGATTTTCATAATTATCTCCCAGGGGTGGTTAATGGTAGGATTGGTAAAATCCCAACACGATTATGGCACGATAAATCAGTATATTCATATGTGGGATATATAGTCCGAATGGACTATTTGACGTTTAAAAATCAGTGACTTATATGTCAGTTTTTCATCATACTGATTGTGCTGGCTGGTTTGCGAGCAGGTCACAAACCAGACTAGCTAAACAGGCTAAATAACACAGTGATTTTCTGACGAAAGCGCTTGCGACTTTGCGCTGGCTTAAAGCAAAATTGCACACCTAGGTTTCAAGCCACTAGCTGTGTTTTATTTCCACCATTAGACGGTACGCCGCCCAGTAAAACAGCAGCTAAAAAGCTAGCCTACGCAGCAAGTCAGCAGCTTCACTCACCTAAGCCCTAGCCGCATGAACAAGCAGCCTCACTCACTTAAGCCCTCAGACCATATTGACCACACCCTGGCGCGCGGTAAAACCGCGACCAAACACAGTTTTTTCATCGCTGGGTTTGCCATCGCCAGTTGGGCACCGCTGGTGCCTTATGCCCAGGCACGGTTACAGGCAGATCCCGCTACCCTGGGCACCATTTTGCTGTGTCTGGGGCTGGGTGCGGTAATCGGCATGCCGCTTGCCAGTGCGCTGTCTGGCAGGCTGGGGACCAAGCGCATTATTGTCACGGCCGCTGCCAGCCTGGTGTTGACCCTGCCGCTATTGGCCTTGCTGAGCAATACCGTACTGCTGGCACTATGCTTGTTGCTGTTTGGTGCTGCCATAGGGGCGATTGATGTGGCAGGCAATATCCATGGCACCGAAGTCCAACATCTGGCAGAAAAACCCCTGATGTCCTCTTTCCACGGCTTTTACAGCATAGGCGGGCTAGTGGGGGCAAGTGGCATGACCTTGGGGCTAGCCAGCGGCATCAGTGTGGGGACGGCCACCATGCTGGGGGCAGGCGCGATACTGCTTTCCCTGCTCTGTGCTGCCAACAACTTCATGCCTACCCCTAGCCAAGAGCAGCATCCGCTGTTTATCTTACCCAGAGGCAAGGTCATCACTATAGGTTTGCTGATCTTTGTAATATTCCTGGCAGAGGGCGCCATGCTGGACTGGAGCGCATTGCTGCTGACGCAGGAAAAATCTCTCAAGCTGGCGTATTCCGGGGCAGGCTATGCGCTTTTTGCGATTGCCATGACCTTGAGCCGCTTCTGTGGCGAAAGCCTGATTTTGCGCTTTGGGGAGCGCAACGTTGTGCTGGCAGGCATGGTGGTGACAGGCTTGGGCTTGATCTGTGCAGCCTTGGCATCGCCCTTGTGGCTGGTGATGCTTGCCATTGCCCTGGCAGGCTTGGCGGTAGGCAATTTGGTGCCTATCTTGTTTACCCTGGCTGGTCGGCAAAAAACCATGCCCATGGCGCATGCCATAGCGGCCATCAGCATATTGGGTTATGGCGGCGTATTGCTGGGGCCAGCGATGATAGGGTATATCTCCCACGCCATAGGACTCAAACTGGCGTTTGCCAGCACTGGCGTGCTGGTGCTGCTATGCATAATGGGGATACGCAGCCTGATGCGGCAGGACTAAGCCTGGCAGACCTTCTAAGAGACCTTGCAAGAAAATATCCATGTGCCCCACAAGCCCACGTAACGCTGCTGCTGCGCTTGGGAGCTAATTCTGCAAGCTGTTAGTATGGTGCCAGGCATCAATTTGGATATTAAGTTTTAAACATAAAACCAAGTTTCAAACGTAAAACGGTTATCCGTCACGCGTGCTTTCTGTCTAAAAACATCAAGAAAAGGAAACACATCTGTGGGTACAAGAATGATTAGTGTGGTGATTGCGCGCATGCCCGGTGGAGCAATCAATGAGCTGGGTAAACTCGTGCTCGAAACCATGCCGTTTGAGACGCCGGTTCAGCTTGCGGTGGGGGTTGATCACCTCAAGGATATTTTTCCGCAAGAGCGTTTTCAGGTGATTTGTGGGCCTGCCAAAGAGCAAACGCTATTCGAGGATGTGCCCAGCATTCAATACAGCATCTGGAAAAAGCCCTGCGTTGAGGACAGCGAGCCCAAGCTCATCATGCAAACCACGCCTATGGCGCCAGATAAACTTTGCGACCATCTGGAACCAGCGTTACAGCAGCACTTCAACGCCCAGCATTACATCATTATCAAGCGCAGCGGCGATGCCAGCGCCGATATCGCACGCTTGCCAGAGTAGTTTTTTTCAATAGTTTTTTCAGGAGTTTTTTCCAAATGCGATAGGCCTGCTATGCCTCATGCATGGCAGGCCCAGCGCAGTGGCTACTTAAGGCATTTGCTGACCACTTCAAACACATCGCTGGAGAGCTTGGGGCTATCCATAATGGTTTGCAGCGCGGCTTGCATTTGCGTTTGCAGTGCCGGGGTATAGCGCCGCCATTCGCGGAAAGGCGTAACCTGGCGCGCGGCTATCTGCGGGTTGATGCTGTTGAGTTCTATGATGGCATCGCGCAGCAGGGCATAACCTTGTCCGCTAGGGTCATGGAATTTGACCGGATTGTTAACGGCAAAGGCAGAGTAAAGCGCACGTACACGGTTAGGGTTGCGGATGTTGAATTCCGCATGCTGGCGCAAGGCGGCAAAGTCAGTAAACAGGCTATCGCGCTTGGCAATGACTTGCAGCGAGAACCACTTGTCCACCACCAGTTGGTATTGCTTAAAGCGTTGATAGAAATCAGCAAACACTTGCTCGCGTTGCGGCTGCGTACTCTCAGCCAGGCTGCTCAAGGCCGCCACGCGGTCTGTCATATTATCTGCCTGCTGGTAATGTGCCTGGGCCCTGGCGGCGCAGCCTGTGCCATTGGTCACAGTCAAGAGTTCCAGCACGGTGTTGCGCAGGGCGCGGCGGCCCATGGCCTGGGGCGTAATTTCAAACACGCCCTGACTGGCATTCTGTGCATACAGCTCGGCCAGCGCATCTTTGTGCGCACGCTTGATGGCTTTGAGCACCGCATCCCTGGCTAGGTCTATAGCTGCAGGGTCAACCACGGCCTGGGCCTGGCCTATGACTGAGATGGAGGGCAGTGACAGTGCACGTGCAAGCAAGGCCTTGTCCACCTCCTGGTTCAGGCCCTGTGTTATCAGCGTGCCGAAATCGGCAACAAACTGGCTGATGTCGGCTTCAGCATCGACGATCACACGCTGTATGGTGCGCAGCGCAATGGTTTGGCCAGCCTCCCATTTATTGAAGCCGTCTGTGTCCTTGAGTCGCAGCAGCCTGAGATCATCATCACTGAGATCGGTGCTGAGTTTGATAGGGGCAGAGAAGCCGCGCAATACGGAGGGAACAGGACGGGCATTGACGCCTTCAAAGCGGAATTCCTGCTCGCGCTCTGTCATTTCCAGAATCTGCGTGGCATGGGTTTCTTCTCCCTGCTCGTTGAGCAGGCCCACCGCCACAGGAATCAGCAAGGGCTGTTTATTGGTTTGCCCTGGGGTGTCAGGCTGGCTTTGCTTGAGGCTGAGCGTGTAGCTGGCGGTGTTGGCATCGTAGCGTCCGCTGGCTTGCACGCTAGGGGTGCCCGCCTGCTTGTACCAGCGGTGGAACTGGCGCATGTCACGCCCAGAGGCATCGGCCATGCACTGCACAAAATCATCTATGGTGACCGCATGGCCATCAAAGCGCTGGAAGTAGAGATCGGTGGCCTTGCGGTAGGTATCTGGCCCCAACAGGGTGTGCTGCATGCGTATCAGTTCAGAGCCTTTTTCGTAGATCGTCATGGTGTAGAAGTTGCTGATCTCGATAAAGTTATCCGGCTGCACCGCATGCGCCAGCGGGCTGGCATCTTCTGGGAACTGCAAGCGGCGTAGCTGATCCACATCATCGATACGCTGCACGGCACGCGAGTTCATATCGGCGCTGAATTCCTGATCACGGAATACCGTCAGGCCTTCTTTCAGCGAAAGCTGGAACCAGTCCCTGCACGTCACGCGGTTGCCGGTCCAGTTATGGAAGTATTCATGCGCAATCACGGCTTCGACACTGATGAAATCGCTATCGGTGGCGGTTTCCTGCTGGGCCAGCACCAGTTTGGTATTGAAGATATTGAGCGAGGTGTTTTCCATCGCGCCCATATTGAAATCGCTGACGGCAACAATATTGAACAAATCCAGCTCATATTCGCGGCCATAACGCTCTTCATCCCAGCGCATGGATTTTTTCAGCGAGGCCATGGCGTGGTCGCATTGGCCTTCATCACCGCTGCGCACATAGATATGCAAATCCACCTTGCGGCCTGAGCGCGTAGTGAAGGTATCCGCCACCCGTACCAGATCGCCCGCCACCAGTGCAAACAAATAGCAGGGCTTGGGGAAGGGATCATGCCAGGCCGTAAAGTGACGGCCTGCGGGCAAATCACCACGCTCCACCAGATTGCCGTTGGAGAGCAACACCGGGTACAGCGCTTTATCCGCTTCTATACGCACAGAGAAAATGCTCAGTACATCTGGCCTGTCCTGGAAGTAGGTAATACGGCGGAAGCCTTCTGCCTCGCACTGCGTGCAGAAGGTGCCCTGGGATTTATACAAGCCCTCCAGCGCGGTATTGCTCTCGGGGTGTATCTCCGAGCTGATGGTGAGGGTGAATTGCGCAGGCAAGTCAGCCAATAGCATGCGGTTGTCTTCAAGACGATAGTCCGTGTATTTCTCACCATTCAACTGCACCGATATCAGCGTTTGATCCTGCCCGTGCAGCACCAGCTCGCTGTTTTTAGCCGCAGGGTTTTTTTCATAGCGTACTTCTGCATGCACCAGGGTTTTGTCTTCGAACAATTCAAAGCGCAGTGCAACGCTGGAGGCTAAATAGGGGGCTGGGGTGTAATCCTTGAGATAGATAGTTTGTGGGCTGGAGCTGGTATCTGGAAGCATGGAAGTTTCTTTTTTGAATGGTTTAGCAAAGTATAAGAGATTATTGACTGGTGCTTGCAGGCAGAGGTGGTTTTTTGCTGCCTTGGCAATAGATTTGGCGGATATGCCGTGCTGGAGCGCAGCCTGGGGATTGCAACATTCCAGGCAGTTGCTGGTCTAGTGAAGACTGCATCCAGGCACGGCATGGTTTAAAATCCAACTCCGGCCTGGCTGGAGATATAGGCAGCACAGCAGTTGAAACAATACGCAGAGGATACCTGCACACGAGGGGAGGCGCTTAAGGCCACCATCCCCATTCGCATCAACACCAATGCATTTGAATCACAAGAAAGCATCATATGAGCCTCACCTTCAAGACTCTTAACGAGCAATTCAGCAGCGCGCCACAACTGAGTGTGGCACAAGTGGCAGAAGCGGCCGCCAGTGGTTTCAAGACCATTATCAACAATCGCCCAGACGGCGAAGGCGGCCCTGAGCAGCCCAGCAGCGCAGAAATTGCCCAGGCGGCCGAGGCCAATGGCCTGGCTTATGTGCATATCCCCTTTGTATCCGGGCAATTGACCCAGGCCCATGTGGATGAACTGGCGGCTTTGCTGCCTAGCCTGCCCACGCCTATCCTGGGTTTTTGCAAGGGCGGCATGCGCGCGAGCAATATCTATCAGCAGGCTACGGCTAAATAACCCTGCAGCAAAATAGTCCTCAAAACCGATCTGTAAAAACCAACAAGCCAGTAGTGGTGCCAAAATAGTGGCCTAACGACTGGCTTGTTGTTTGTTAGGTTATGTGGGCTTAGTGGTTAGACTGCTTGAGCTGCTCCAGAATCGCCGGGTTATCCAGAGTGGAGATATCCGAGGTGATTTCCTCGCCCTTGGCCAGTGAACGTAGCAGACGACGCATGATTTTGCCCGAACGCGTCTTGGGCAGGTTTTCACCAAAGCGAATTTCATCGGGCTTGGCAATCGGGCCTATCTCCTTGCCTACCCAGTCACGCAATTGGCTGGCGATGGCCTTGGCGGCTTCACCCTCAGGGCGGTCGCCCTTCAGCACTACATAGGCGACTATGGATTCACCCTTGATATCATGCGGCCTGCCCACAATCGCGGCTTCTGCCACCAGCGGGTTGGCTACCAGTGCAGATTCAATTTCCATGGTCCCTAGGCGGTGACCTGAGACATTCAGCACATCATCAATACGGCCCATGATCCAGTAATAACCATCTTCATCCCTGTGGGCAGAATCGCCAGCCAGGTAGTAGCCTTTGAGTTCTTCCGGGAAGTAGGCTTTCTTGAAGCGCTCAGGGTTGCCCCAGATGTTACGTATCATCGAAGGCCAGGGTTTCTTGACTACCAGCAAACCGCCACCAGTATCGGTCACGGCACTGCCATCTTCATTGACGATATCAATCATGATGCCGGGCAGGGGGCGGGTGCAGGAGCCCGGCTTGGCATCTATCGCGCCTGGCAGCGGTGCAATCATATGTGCGCCAGTCTCGGTCTGCCACCAGGTATCGGCAATTGGGCAGCGCTCTTTGCCCACTACCTTGTGATACCACATCCAGGCTTCAGGGTTGATGGGTTCACCCACCGAACCCAGCAGGCGCAGGCTGGAAAGATCATATTGATTGGGCAGATCGCCACCGAGCTTGATCAGTGAGCGTATCGCAGTAGGCGCGGTGTAGAAAATGCTAACCTTGTGGCGTTCTATCATCTGCCAGAAACGGCCAGCATCAGGCCAGGTGGGCACGCCTTCGAACACCACTTGAGTGCTGCCAATCGCGAGCGGGCCATAAGCCACATAACTATGACCCGTGATCCAGCCCACATCTGCGGTACACCAGAAAATATCCGTGGCCTTGTGGTCAAACACCCACTTCATGCTCATGATGGCACCCAGCAGATAGCCACCAGTTGAGTGTTGTACGCCCTTGGGCGTGCCAGTGGAGCCTGAGGTGTAGAGAATAAACAGCGGATGCTCGGCCTCTACCCATACAGGTTCACATACTGGGCTGGCTTCAGCTTCCAGCTCATGCCACCAGAGATCGCGCGCGGCGTTCCAGGCAATTGCGCCACCAGTACGCTGGTAGACAATCACATTCTTCACCGCTTCACAGCCATCCAGACTCAGCGCTTCATCCACCGCAGTTTTCAGTGGTACGGATTTGCCGCCACGCTGACCACCATCTGCTGTAATCACCAGTTTGGCACCGACATCGACGATGCGCTCATGCAGGCTTTTGGCAGAGAAACCGCCGAACACCACGGAGTGAATTGCGCCTATACGCGCGCAGGCCTGCATGGCAACAATGGCTTCTATGCTCATGGGCAAATAGATAATGACGCGATCACCCAGGCCTATTCCTTGTTGCTTGAGTACATTGGCAAAACGGCAGACGCGTGCATGTAAAGCTTTGTAGGTGATATTGCTGACGCTGCCATCATCGGCCTCAAAAATCAGCGCAATCTTGTCACCGCGTTTTTCCAGATGCCTGTCCAGACAGTTATAAGAGGCATTGAGTTTGCCATCGGCAAACCAGCGGTAGAACGGGGCTTGTGATTCATCCAAAGTGCTGTTGAAAGGAGTCTGCCAATCAATTTCCTCACGGGCCAGTTTGGCCCAGAAACCGCTGTAATCCTGCTCAGCCGCATCACACAAGGCCTGATAGGCCTCAAGACCCGATACGGTGGCGGCTTGGCGGAAAGCATCATGTGGCGCAAAAACACGCTTTTCCGTCAGCACGGACTCAATCGACGACATACAAACTCCTTAGAACTTGATATTAAATGGCAATCCAAAATGGTAGGGGCCTTTAACTGGCCCCGGCTCAGCGCATAATAACATTTCATTAACAATTTTAATGCCTGCAAGCAGCCCAAAGCATTGCAATTTTTCGTCACGCTGACCTTGTAGTTGGTGCAGGCAGACAGGCGCGTGCTGGGCGCAAACACTGGCCTGTGTTACCGTTTACCTCCAACAATTGATTACCCAGCAAGAATAGGCTTTAACCCCCATGCGACCACTTTCCGAGATCACACTCCCAGACGCAGTGCTCAGTCAGGATGAACAATATCTGCTGCATGCGCTGGATTGCAGTCCCTTTGTCGGGCGTTTGGTCAATAGTGATGCTGGCCTGCTGGATGACCTTGCTGCTAATTTGCACCACGCCTGGACAGCAACGGCTATGCAGGACTGGCTGGCACAGCAAGCGATCAATGATGATGTCAGCCTGAAACGGGTGTTACGCAAGCTGAGGCAGCGCGTGATATTGCGGCTGATTGTGCGTGACCTCAATGGCCTGGCGGATTTGAATGAAGTGATGCAGGTGGTGAGTGCCTTGGCGGAAACTACCCTGCAGGCCGCATTGCAACACCTAACACCCTGGCTGGAAGCGCAGTACGGTGTGCCCATAGGCGAGGACAGCGGCGAACGTCAGCACTTCACGGTGGTGGGCATGGGCAAGCTTGGTGGCCATGAGCTCAATGTTTCTTCGGATATAGACCTGATTTTTGCTTTTGCCGAGGACGGAGAAACCGATGGTGCAAAATCCATCAGCAATATCGAGTTTTTCACGCGCCTGGCCAAGCGTCTCATAGCCGCGATTGATGAGATTACCGAGGATGGCTTTGTGTTCCGCGTGGATATGCGGCTGCGGCCTTACGGCTCGGAAGGGCCGCTGGCTTGCAGCTTTGCCATGCTGGAAGAGTATTACCAGAATCAGGGGCGCGAGTGGGAACGTTATGCCTGGATCAAGGGCCGCGTGGTAGCAGGGCCTGATCAAGGTCTGGGTGCCTTGTTGCGGCCTTTTGTCTTCCGCAAATATCTGGATTTTGGCGCTTTTGCCTCCATGCGCGATCTCAAGTTGCAGATTCAGCGCGATGTGAATCGGCGCGATATGCATGACAACATCAAGCTGGGCCGTGGGGGCATACGCGAGGTGGAGTTTATTGCCCAGGTATTTCAGCTGATACGCGGCGGACGTGATGCCAGTTTGCAGATACGCCCCACGCTCAAGGTGCTTTCGCTATTGCAGGGCAAAGGATTATTGCCCATACAGGCGGTGCATGAGTTGCAGCAGGCTTATATCTTTCTGCGCAATCTGGAGCACAGGCTGCAATATCTGGAAGATAGCCAGACCCAGGATTTGCCCGCCAACGAGGAAAGCCAGCGGCGCATAGCCAAAGGCATGAATTTTGCCGACTGGCCTGCGTTTCTGGCGGTGCTTGATCAGCATCGCAGCCTGGTGCAGCAGCATTTTGAGCAGGTGTTCAACGATGCCAAATCCAACCAGGCAGACAAGTCGGAAGAGCACACCCAGTCGCCAGCGGTGGCACTATGGCGCGGCTTGCTGGAAGGTGAGGAGGCGGTGAATGCCATGGCGCAACTGGGCTATGCCGAGCCGCAAGATACTTTGCGCAAGCTCATGAGCCTGCATGACAGTCCACGCTACCGCCAGTTGCCGGAATTGAGCAAGCATAGGTTTGATACCCTGATGCCTTTGGCATTGACCGAAGCGGCGCATGAGAAACAGCCCGATGTGGTGTTGATGCGTGTGGCCGATCTGCTGGACAGCATTTGCCGCCGTGCCAGTTATCTGGCCTTGCTGGCGGAATATCCCTCGGCCTTGAGCCTGGTGACCAAGATAGTCGCAGCCAGCCCCTGGCTGGCGCAATATCTCACCCAGCATCCCATCCTGCTGGATGAGTTGCTGGATACGCGCAACCTCTATGCCGCACCGGATTTCACTGCCATGCGTGCAGATTTGCTGGCCCGTATTGAAGCGCTTAATGGCGATGTTGAACGGCAGATGGATGAGATGCGCCAGTTCAAGCATGCCGCCGTGTTCCGCTTTGCGGCTACCGACGTTGCCGGGCAATTGCCGCTGGAAACCCTGTCGGATTATCTCAGTGCCCTGGCCGATATTATTCTTGAGGTCACCATCAAGGCCTTGTGGCCGACATTGCGTAACCGCCATCGTGATGATCCGCAGTTTGCCGTGATTGGCTATGGCAAGCTGGGGGGCAAGGAATTGGGCTATGCCTCAGACCTGGACATTATCTTTCTCTATGAAGATGAAGCCGCAGAAGCAGGTGAGGTCTATGCGCGCCTGGGCCAACGCATCAACACCTGGCTCAGCAGCATGACCGCCGCAGGCATACTGTATGAAACCGATATGCAGTTACGCCCCGATGGTGCCAGTGGCTTGCTGGTCAGCTCGGTACAGGCTTTTGAGCACTACCAGCAGGAAAAAGCCTGGGTATGGGAGCATCAGGCACTGACGAGGGCGCGCTTCTGTGCTGGCAATGCAGTCATAGGGGCACGCTTTGAAGAAATACGTGCCAATGTGCTGGGGCAACAGCGTGACCCGCTCAAGCTGGCCGAGGAGGTGGCTGCCATGCGGCTGAAGATGCAGCAGGCGCACCCCAATCATGGCGAGTTGTTTGACCTCAAGCATGACAGGGGCGGTATTGTTGATGTTGAGTTTATTGTGCAATACCTGGTGCTGGCGCATGCCAGCCAGTATCCGCAATTGAGCCGCAACCTGGGCAATATTGCCCTGCTGGAAATGCTGGGCAGCCTGCAACTGATCACAGCAGCATCAGGCAATGCAGCGGCGCAGGCGTACAGGGATTACAGGCGTAGGCAACACGCTATTCGCTTGCAGGGAAATAACCAGGCCAAGGTGCCGCTGAGCGAGGTGCAGGGGCATGTAGAAGCTGTGACTGAGTTATGGAACAAGGTCTTTGAACTAAAAGCATAAGCAGAAAGCTGATTGCAGCGCGCCAGATAGGCGCCAATTCTTTATGCCACGCGTGCCGCGCTGTTGTTGATGACATGTATAAATTGCCTGAACAGAGTGGGGTCGGTTTTCTGACCTTCCTCCGCTAGCATAATGTCCATGATTTCGCTGTGGCTGCGCCCGTGGTGGTAAGGCCGACTGGTGCTCATGGCGTCATAACCATCAACGATCAACAATATGCGCGAAGCCAGCGGAATATCTTCGCCTGACAGTTGATCGGGATAGCCGCTGCCATTAAAGCATTCATGATGATGGCGAATAATACGCGCCACCTCCGCTGCATGAGGGTGCAGGGTATTGCGGAACAGACGTTCACCCTTGACCGGATGCATTTTCATCAGCGCCCATTCTTCAGCATCCAGCGCCCCTGGCTTGAGCAGCACGCTATCGGGAATGCCAATCTTGCCTATATCGTGAAAGCGCGCGCTGATGGCGAGCAAGTCCAGTTCCTGCTGACTCAAACCACAGGCCATACCCAACTCACGTGCCAATAGCGAAACGCGGTCGCAATGCTGGTAGGTATAGTTGTCGCGTTCATCCAGCGCAATGAACAGCGCCTCGGAAGACTCAGCGAGGTAAGTAGCGTAAGAGGTTGAAGGAGCTTTTTCAGTGGCCATGTTGCTGCTCCCTTATTCTGGATGCGCACAGGGGCTTGGCAGGGCAGGTGGGGAAGTGCTGTGAAACTGGGCGCTGCTGATTTACTGAAACAAGCAATAGGGTGAGGCAGGTAAGCCTGCGATGGGCTGCAGTCAATCTATGAATCTCTGTCTATGAATCTATGTAGGGCTAGATATCTAAAGCAAGATATTTTGTAGCGAGATAATAAGCAAGCTAAGTACATGCGTCAAGCAGATGGTGCCTGCTTGGCGAGGCATTAAGTGCTAGATAGGACGTGTGGGATATGTAGTGCTAAATATTCATTTAGCAGGCTGGGTTTTTGTCTATGACGGCTTGCAGGCTTTTGCCACGCTTGCTGCGGGCAAACTGACCGTGGTACTCAATATCGTAAACCAGCCATACGCCATCTTCCTTGCGCAGAATCACTTCGTCATCCCAGCGCAGGGTTTTTCCGTTTTCTTGCAAGGTGAAGCTGACCTTGGCCTGGCGGCCATATTGATTGGTGATGCTGGGGCCAACGCTAAAGCTGCTGAAGCCATGATCACTGGAGCTGAAGATATCTCCCACTGCCCAAGGCGTGGTTTTACCTCGGCCACGGCAACGGTGTTGCTCGCGCAGGGCAATATAGAAAATGCGGTGCAATTTGGGGATGAAGTGCTGGGAGAGCGTATCCAGTTGCTGCATGCTGGGCAGGCCGCTGACTTTGTCTTGTTGTCGCAGCGTCATGTAATCAAGGAAGAACTTGCTGGCCGCCTGTTGTGCTTCGTCGGTCTGCGCTGTGGCATGGGAGGTAGGTGACAGGCAAATCAATAGCGCCACTTGCAACACGCTCATGAGGGTGGCTAAGCCACTAGCCTTGCGCATATTGATGCTGCGCTTGTGGGTTGGGATGCGGTCAATAAAGCTAGCCATCAATTAAGCGCCTACAGGGAGATTCTGCATTAAAGCATGTCGGCAAAATCTCCCGCAACCGCCGCAGAGGCGTCACAGCAACATCGGGAAAACTTCCCTCTTGATTTGGCTGGCTAGCCGCTTATTTGCCAGCAGTGGCCGCTGTCACGCGCCAGACTGTGTTGCCCACATCATCAGCCACCAGCAAGCCACCTTTTTGGTCTACCAGCACGCCTACCGGGCGTCCCTGGGCTTCACCCTTTTCATTGAGGAAGCCAGTCAACACATCGATAGGGTTGCCTGAAGGTTTGCCCGCAGCAAAGGGCACAAACAGCACTTTATAGCCACTGACAGGCTTGCGGTTCCATGAACCATGCTGGCCGACAAACATGCCATTGGCAAATTGCTCAGGCAGGGTATTGCCCTTGGCCGAGGTCAGGCCCAATGAAGCGGTATGTGGTCCCAGGGCATAATCCGGTGCAATCGCCTTGGCCACCAGTTCGGGTTTTTGCGGTTGCACGCGTACATCAACATGCTGGCCATAATAGCTATAGGGCCAGCCATAAAAACCGCCATCCTGCACCGAGGTGATGTAATCCGGCACCAAGTCGCTGCCGATTTCATCGCGTTCGTTAACCGCAGTCCATAAGGTATTGCTTTCTGGCTCCCAAGCCAGGCCGTTGGGGTTGCGCAGGCCAGAAGCAAAGATACGATGCTCGCCAGTTTTGGCGTCCACTTCCCAAATGGCAGCGCGGCCTTCTTCTATCTCCATGCCGTTTTCACCGATATTGCTGTTAGAGCCTACCGTGACATAGAGCTTGCTGCCATCGGCACTGGCAATCAGGTTCTTGGTCCAGTGGTGATTAAGCGGCAGGCCGGGCAGGTCTACCAGCTTGGTGGGAAGGGCGGCGATGCTGGTTTCACCCTCTTTATAAGGGAAGGTGACAATGGCATCAGCATTGGCGACATAGAAGGTATTGCCAATCAAAGTCATGCCAAACGGCGAATGCAGGCCTTGCAAAAAGACTGAGCGCTTGTCGGCGATGCCATCACCATCAGTATCACGCAGCAAGGTAATGCGGTTGGCACTGGGCACACCTGCGCCGCCACGCTTCATGAATTGCTTGGCAAACCAGCGGCGCAAGCTGAAGCCTTCATCTGGCTTGGGCGGAGCGTTGCTTTCCGCCACAACCACATCGCCATTCGGCAGTTGATACAACCAGCGTGGATGTTCCAAACCATCAGCAAACGGCACCACCTGTGTGCCTTCCACCGCTCTCGGTGTGGCATTGAGTGGCCAACCAACAGCAGTGGCTACTTGTACGGTGGGGATCAGGCTGGAGCGTGGCTGCGGTAGCTCGGGCTTGGCGCCTATGCCAGCCGACACCGGAAGCTTGGCTACATCACCGCAGGCAGTCAGTGACAGCGCAATCAGGGCGGGAATCAAAATCTGTTGCATGGTTTATCCTTATTTTTGCAAAGTGGGTGTGCGGTACAAGGTCACGCTTGATCTTTGAGTTAAATCTCTGGGCTTGATATTTGCACTTGATCTATCTTGTAAGCCGCGACATTGTGGTTTGCGGATAGCGCATAGCCTGCATGCACTATAATGACCGCTTTATATCCGGTCTTGCCAGTGTAGTGCTTAACGCGCTTAACGCGTACGTGCCAGTGTGGTAACACATCGGAAACACATGGAGACACATCGGCGACACGTCTTTGTCACTACCCAAGTTTGTCACTATCCTAGTGACGCCTGACTGAAACAGAAAGTTCTATTTTGTCCATTATTTCCACTGATGCCGCGCATGCACAGAATATCCCCAGCCCCACTGTAAATTGGCAGGAGCATGGGGTAGAGCACAGCGCGCCCTGGCGTGCCGAAAACCTGGGCAAAGCCCCAGCGCGTGTGCAGGTAGTGGATGACAGCCTCAAAGCTGATCAGGCCTATAGACTGGCTTGCGAAGGCACGGGCCTGCTCTGGCGTGGTGATTTCCACAATGCACGCCAACTGCTGCAAGCCATGACCAGAAGGTTGGAGCGCAAACCGCCCAAGACCGCGGCAGACCCCACCGAGGCATTCCACTTGCATAGGCAGGCGCAGGCACAACGGGCCAGAGTGTTGGGCCTGTTGCTGATTCAGCTTGAGCCCGATTACAGCATCAAACTGCGCCGTGCACCCGATGTCAGGCTAGCCTGTGAGCAGGCCTTGGGTACGGACCATGCCTGGAGTGCGGGTGGCTGCGTCATGTCCTTGCGCGAGCTGCAAGGGCTGATAGGCGCTTATGAGTGGCGGCGTAAAGGCGTCGCTATCCCGGCATTGGGCGGCGTGATTCATCCGCACTATGGGGTGTTTTCTCCGGTGCGCGGTGAATATATAGACTTGGTCGCTCAAGCGCCTCTGCCTCAGGCTTTTTCAGCACCTTCTGCAGATGGCATGCTGGCTTTTGATATCGGCACCGGCACAGGCGTATTGGCAGCGGTATTGGCCAGGCGCGGGGTGCAGCAAGTGTTGGCGACGGATCAGGATGAGCGTGCCTTGGCCTGCGCGCAAGACAATATCCAGCAATTGGGCCTCACCGAGCAGGTACAAGTGCTCAAACGCGACCTTTATCCAGAAGGCCGCGCTGCACTGGTGGTGTGTAATCCACCGTGGATTCCGGCCAAGGCCAATGCCCCAATTGAATATGCGATTTACGACCCCGCTAGCGCCATGCTGCAAGGTTTTCTGCAAGGCTTGGCCGCGCATCTGCTGCCTGGAGGCGAGGGCTGGCTGATTATGTCGGACATTGCCGAGCATCTGGGATTGCGCAGCCGCCAAACCCTGCTGGATATGATAGACGCCGCAGGGCTGACCGTGATTGAGCGGCTGGATATCAAGCCACGCCATGGCCGTGCCGCGGATAGCAGTGATCCGCTATTCAAGGCACGCGTAGCGGAATTGACTTCTCTGTGGCGCTTGTCTGCCGCTTAAGGTGTAGCTTGCAGCAGCGCGGCCTGGCGGCTGCTGACCCCAGGGCGGTCAAAGCTGGCATGCAGTTTCTCAAAGGCCAGCAATGCCTTGGTTAACTGCTGGTTGAAACGCCGGGTTTCAGCCAGTTTCAGCAGGTTGTTGCCGCCAGAGTCGTGTTCCAGCCTGGCATGTAATACCTCTTCCACTATGGTCTGCTTTTGCTGCTGACGGTCACGCACAAAGCGTTTATACGCTTGCCTCAGGCCCGCTCTATCCAACGGTTGCTGACTGGTACTCAGGGCCTGCCAGTAGGGGGTTTCCAGTGCAAAGCTTGCAGCATCTTCCGGTAAAAATCTGGCCAGCCCGGGCAGCAACTGCAAGGCCATGGACAGGCGCAGCTGATTCTGCACCAGCACATTGAGCAACTCAGCCTCCTGCGCTGACAGGGTCTGTTGGGCCAACTTGGCAGTGTAGTGATGCACCTGCTGCAAGCGGTCGCGGCTATCTTCCAGCAATTGCGCATCGGGCGGTGAGCCTTGCGCCATGCGTAATGCCAGCTGCGCAATCTGTTGACCACTACGCATGCTTTCCAGGCTGATGGCCTTGATCGCCAGGCTGGGAATCGCCAGGCTGGATTGATCCAGATTGAATAGCGGTTGCTGGCCTGGGCTGCGGAACAAGGTATCCAACCAGCGCAGCAACGGCGGGGTCAAAGGCGTCATCAGGATGACGCCCAGCAGATTGAAACAGGTGTGGAACAAGGCTAGGATAAATTGCGGCTCGGTATCTTGAAACACCAGTCGCGCCAGTTCGGCGATGCCCCAGAGCAAAGGTTTCAGCAGTATCAGCGCCACTATCGCGGTCAACACATTGAACAGCACATGCAGGCTGGCAACGCGCTTGGCAATGGGGGTGGCCGCCAGCGTGGCGAGCAGGGCAGTGGAGGTGGTGCCTACGTTAGAACCTATGACTACGGCCGCGCCTATTTCCAATGGCACGGCCCCGGTAGAGACTGCGGTGATGACCAGCGCAATCACCGCCAGCGAGGCCTGCATCACCACCGTCAGCAATATCCCCGCCAGCATGGACAAGAGGATGCCCCATACGCCCAGCGTGGTCAGCGCAGCAAAATCTATATGAACAAAGCTGGAAGCCAGGCTGTTTTTGAGAAAACCCAGGCCCAGAAACAGCAAGGCAAAACCAGTCAAGGCTTCTCCCAGGCCCTGACGGCGACTTTGCTTGCTAAACAGCTTGAGCATGACCGCAACGCCCAGTATGGGCAGGGCCAGCGCCTCCAGCTTAAAACTGCCACCGAGGATGGCGACCAGCCAGGCACTTAAGGAACTGCCCAGATTGCTCCCATAGATGACAAAGGCCGCGGCAGAGAGCGAAAGAATATTGGCGTTGGCAAAGCCTATGGTGGTGACGGTAATGGCGGTAGACGACTGCACGGCCAGCGTACTGATGCCGCCAATGGCAACCGCTTGCAGTGGAGTTTTGGTCCAATGCTGTAGCAGCTGCATAAAGCTGGGCCCGGCGGCGGTTTTCAGCCCGCGTGTCATTGCATCAATGCCAAGCAGCATCAGGCCAATTGCGCCCAGGCCCATAAAGAGGTCAGACCACATAGCTAGAGAGAAAAACGAGGAAAGCCGCTAGTTTAACTGATGATGGCTTGTCATCAGCGTTGCCGCAGAAAACATGGCGCTTCAGGTCGGGCTGAAAACTGTGCCATGACCTTGCTGGGGAAAGCATATAAGAAAGAGCCAGGCATCCTCAGATGCCTGGCGGGCACTCCCACCGGGTAGGGGAGTGCAAGTGACTATCAGCGCTGATTAGGCGCGTGCTTGATTAAGCCTTGCGACGACGCGCAGCAAAACCAACTGCACCCAGGCCCAGCATCAGCATGGCGTAGCTGGAGGGCTCAGGTACGGCAGCCACCTGGTCAACCTGGAAAGCCAGGGACTGGGAGAAGCCGATGTTGAAGTTGAGGGTGTAAGAAGTGATAGGAGCGCTAACACTGCTCAGATCCCAGCTGTACTGGTAGTAATCAGCCGCTGTGCCAGTGTCAGTGAATTGCACCAAAGTGCCAGCCAGGGCTTGGTTGCCACCGTTGTAGCTCAGGCTCAGGCTGAAGGGTGTGGCACCGAAGGAAGCATCAAAGTCATTGATGATGCCTTGGAACACCAGGGAAGTGATGTTGCTGGCAACAGTGTTGTCGGTGAAAGTGAGGTTGCCATTACCGTACAGACCAAAACCTGCTGGGTAGTAGCTGCCAGACAGCAGGGTCAGTGCGGCATCACCAGAACCCGCAACGTTGGCCACGGTGCCAGCCTTGAGTTCGTCCAGGGTCAGCGCAGCAGGCAAGCGGCCACGGTTGAGTTGGTTCCAGCCATCGAAGGACACGGAGTTAGCCACGTCGATGAACGTGTCATGGGTTGCATTCGCTTGCGCCAGGCCAGCGATAGCGAACAGGCTGGCACCAACCAGCAAGCGTAGGGATGTTATATGCATTGTCATTATTCCTTTTGCGTTGAAGATCAAGCCTGGCGTTCCCAATGAAAGCCCTGGCCTGGAGCTGTTCCCGGCCTTGGTCATGAATGCCTGGGCAGGAAACACATTCTCTTGATTACCTTTGCGATAAAAAATAAGAATGATTCGTATTATGGTTATATTCTGAGCCTTGTCAACCAGAAAGCCAGTGTGGTTATCACCTTTTTAGATAAGGCATGTCATCGACAAGGGCAGCCTGAGCGTTCAAACCTGCATGCAAGCATATTCCACCCCCCCCATGCTGCTGGCGCTGTTATGCGCCACAGCAGCCAGCTCCACCTCAGTATCTGCGCAAGAAAACATGCAGGGAGTAAACCTGCCAAGAGAAAATCTTCAAAGAGAAAACCTGCAAAGTCTGATCAATGACGACAAACAATGGGTAAGCCCGCGCAAGGATTATTTCAATCAGGCGTATAGCCGTCTGGCGCAAATCAAGCAGGGCAATGTGCAGCGCCTGCGCCTGGCCTGGAATTTTGCCACCGGGGTGAACAAGGGCCATGAAGGCGCACCCTTGGTGATAGGCAATGTCATGCTGGTGCACACTGCTTTTCCCAATAATGTCTATGCGCTGGATCTGAATCAGGCGCAGAAAATCCTCTGGTCTTTCCATCCGCGTCAGGCCAGCGATACCGAAGCCATACTCTGCTGCGATAGTGTCAACCGTGGCCTGGCTTATGCCGAAGGCAAGGTGTTGTTGCAGCAGAACAATGGCTTGTTGGTTGCCTTGGATTTACAAGATGGCCATGTACATTGGCAAACCCAGGTTAATGACATCAAGCTAGGCGCCAGCAATACCAATGCGCCCTATGTGTTCAAGGACAAAGTGCTGACGGGCTGCAGCGGTGGCGAGTTTGGCGTGCGCTGTTTTCTTGCCGCCTATGCGCTCAAAGATGGCAGCCTGCAATGGAAGGCCTACAGCACTGGCCCGGATGATGAAGTGTTGATAGGGGCAGGCTTTAATCGACATAACCCACATTACAGCGCCTTGAGTAGTTATGAAGATATCGCCGGGGGCAATCGCGAAGGGGGTAGCTTCAAGGCTTTGCCCAAGGATAGACTCAAATTCCCTGAGGATAATTTAGGAGTACGCACCTGGCTGAAAGCCCAGGGCAATGCGCATGGTGGGCAAGAGCCTTGGCAGCATGGCGGTGGCCCGGTGTGGGGCTGGTTCTCCTATGATCCTAAGCTTAACCTGGTGTATTACGGTACAGGTAACCCTTCAGTGTGGAACCCGGATATCCGCCCTGGCGATAACAAATGGGCGATGACTTTGTTTGCGCGTGATCTCGACACTGGGCAGGCACGCTGGGGCTATCAACTCACCCCGCATGACGAGTGGGACTATGACAGCGTTAATGAATTGATTCTATGGAATCATGGCAGCCGTAAACTGGCTACGCATTTTGACCGCAATGGCTTTGCCTACACCCTGGCGCGCGATACGGGCAAGCTGCTGGTGGCCAATAAAATGCACCCCTTCGTCAATTGGGCCACGGGCATAGATTTGCAGACGGGCCTACCGCTCAAGGATGCGCGCTACTCTACGCATCAGGATCAGGAAACCAGCGCCATCTGCCCCTCGGCGCTAGGGGTTAAAAACATGCAGCCCGCCGCCTATTCACCGCAGAGCGGCTGGTTTTATGTGCCGCTTAACCATTTGTGCATGCAGTATGAGGCGGTGGAAGCCAAGTATGTGGCGGGTCAGCCCTGGGCGGGGGCCAGCATTACCATGCAGCCCGGGCCTGAGGGCGTGATGGGCGGCTTTATGGCCTGGGATGGCTGGCAGGGCAAGCGTATCTGGTATAAACAAGAGGCCTATCCTGTCTGGAGCGGCGCCTTGGCAACGGCGGGCAGGCTGGTGTTCTATGGCACGCTGGATCGCTGGTTCAAGGCGCTGGATGCTAATACGGGCAAGGAGTTATGGCGCTTTCAGCTAGGCTCGGGCATTGTTGGCAATCCCATGACCTATAGCCACCAAGGAAAGCAATATGTGGCGGTGTTTTCCGGCATAGGGGGCTGGGCAGGCGTAGCGCTCAATCAGGGGCTGAGCGAGGATAGTGATGGCGCAGGCACTGCTGGCGTGATGCGCGGGCTTAAGCAGTTCAATGCAGCGCCAGGGGGTGGCGCGCTTAATGTGTTTGGGCTTTGATTTAAAGCTCTAGATTTAAAGCGTTAAGTCTGCACCAGCTGCCACAAATCCTTGATAAAGCGACCTATGCCAGCCAGTCGGCTGCTTTGTTCTATGATGCCGGGCAAGCGCGATTTCTTTAGCTGCTTCAATGTTTGCAGGTGGTTGTTGGCGATATGCGCACCTATCTTACCTATGATGTGACGTATATGCTCGCGCTGGGCAGCCAGGGTTTCTCCTTGCCATTGCGGGCCAAAAGCCTGTTCTTCCCAGCAATAATCCAAAATGCGATACAGCGTGGCCAGATTGCCCACCACGTATTCGCTAGAGGCGTTGAAGGTCAGGCTGTCATCGGCGAGCCTGGCCTGGTTTTGCAGGTGGCGGAACAGCAAAGGCGTTTTCAGATGAAAACGCATCTGGCCTTTTTCCAGACTCTCGACATGAAACTCCACACTAGCAAGGGCAGCCAGCAGCCGTGACCAGGCTTCCGCCTCGTCCAGTTGGCCGAACTTCATGGCCGCACTTTCCAGCAGGCTGCGTGCACGCGATTCACGAATACGGAAAGTGCTGCTGAGCTTGAAGGTATCAACACTCTGCACTGCCTGCGCATATTCCCATAACAGCAGGGCATCAAAGTCACTCTTGGCCATGCCACCCAGGCCATGGGTGCTGACATACTCCTGCCAGATACGGTCAAAGAGGGCGATTTTTTGCGTATTGCTCAGCGACATGCTTGGACTCCTTGCGAGAGGGCTAGGCCTGCTCCTATAGTGTTTAGACTTGTTTGAGGCTTACTTGATTTCCTTGAAACGCCCTTGCTCCAGCAATAAGCGGATATGGGTTTTCTTGCTAGGAAAGTTGACAGCATCGTCAGAGATATTTTCCAGCGCAGGCAAGGCCAACACACTACCACCCAGCTTGGATTGACCTGTGACCTTGGCCTCCAGCTTATCCAGGCTGCGCCAGCCGCCAGCGCCTATGGGAATCACATCCAGCAGGCTGTAGTGGGTTTTTCCTTCTGCCTGTTCTGGGCTAAACGCTGCCAAAAACTGACGGAAATTATTGCCACCTTTGTAGCCTTCCACGGTAAACACCGCCAGTACCACGGCATGCTTATCTGCAAGAGACAAGGACTGGCTCATGGTAGCTGCCGGATAGCCCACGGCGTAACCATCGCCTAATAGTGCGGCCAGCCTTTCCACTTGCGCACTCAGCGCTTTGGGCGTGGTGGCGGGAGTCTGTGCCTGAGCTGGCTGGCATAAAAGTGCCAGTAGCAATAGCCCCAGCCTAGCGTGCATGATGGTGCTCCGGCAGCAAGGCCATGGCCTGGTCATGCCAGCGTGACAGCAGCAGCAAGGCAGTGATGCCACCCAGCAAGGCAAAGCCCATATCGGATTGAGTATCCCAGGGGTCACCCTGGGTGCCTAGGAATTCATCGGCACCCTGTCCCAGTACGACGGCCGCAGCCCATTCAATCAGCTCATAGCATGCGCTGATGGCCAGCACTACGCAGATGACAAGGAAAGCCAACATGCGCCGCCCTTGCACATAATGCCCGCGCAGCAATATCTCGCGAGCGGCGATGGCGGGCACCAGGCCCTGCATAAAGTGACCTATTTTGTCGTAGGGGTTGCGGCTGAGATTGAATAACTCAGCCAGCTCAAATCCCAGGGGGACTCGGGCATAGCTGTAGTGCCCGCCCAGCATGAGCACCAGCGCATGCACAAACACCAGGCCATATAGCAGGGTACTGAGTGGAAAAGTCTTATAGCTGAACGCCAGCAGTGGCAGCACTATCATCACTGGCAGCACTTCCATGAGCCAGGTTGCCTGGTCATAAGGGCGTATGCCAGACAGCAGCATCAGCACCACTAGTACGATGCCTGCGATGATGAGGTGGCTTGGATGCCGCGGATTTATCGTGCCTAGCTCAAGCATGCTTGTCATGACCTTCAGGCTCACTGCGTAGTCTTGAGGCCAGCAATATCATGATTTGGGGCGATTGAAGATGGAGAACACCACACCTATCACAATGCCAGTGAGCGCACCCAGCCCCAGATTGTTCAGACTGAGTCCGGTGATGGTGCCGACTATGGTGGCCAGCGACAGATTGAAAATTTCTTTGTATTGATCAGGCATGGCGGAATTATAACTAAATGCATCAGGGCATGTCTGGGCTAATCATGTCTGAGCTAATGGGACTAAGCTGTACTACGTTGCACTACGTCAGGCTATACCGCTTGCCTGCCATTTCACGGCATCCTGATTTACACTGCTGGCTTTCCTTATCGTCAGGCAAACCTGCCAGGGCCACTCATGAGCTTGAGAGTACGCTTCAACCTGCTGATTACTACCTTGCTGCTGCTATTGATGGTGGCGGTGGGCTATGTAGTCATCAAGGGCATGCGCATCTCCACCGAGGAGAGCGTAGAGTCTGCCACCCGCGTCACCGTGCAGTTGCTGGATACCGTCATTATCAATTCCAGGCAAAACCCGGAGTGGGGTTACACCCACGATGTAATGCACACCTTTTTGCAATCGCTAGGCCATGTGCGCAGCAGCGAGATATTTCTCTACAACGCCCAGGGTGAGCTGATGTATCAATCGCCACCTTCAACCTACCGCGCGGACGAAACACCACCGCGCTGGTTTGTCAGCATGGTGGTGCCTGAGCCTGAGGTGGTATCGCGCCGCATACGCTTTGGCATGCTGGTGGTGGCTTCCGATGCAGGCGGGGCGATTCGTGAATCCTGGGCCTCGTTCAAAAACCTGCTCTGGCTGGAGTTTGGTTTCTTTGTAGTGCTTAACGTCATGATTTACTGGATGCTGGGGCGCTGGCTCAAGCCCGCCGGGGATATCTTGAAGGCCATTTCTGCGGTGGAGCAGGGTAATCTTGATATTCGTCTGCCACGTTACCGCGTGCCGGAATTTTCTCGTATTGCGCAGAATTTCAACCTCATGGGGCAATCGCTGCGCGAAAGCACGGAAGAAAATCGCCGCCTGGCGCTGGTGGCCAAGCAGACTGCGGACGCCATCATGATTCATGATCTGGATGGCAATATTTCTTTCTGGAATCAGGCCGCGCAGCAGTTATTTGGCTATGGCGAGGAAGACATCATAGGCAAATCTGCCAAGCTCTTGCTGCCACCTGAGCATGAGGGCGAGCTGGCGCGTAATTTTGCCGATATTGCCCAGCATGGCACAGTGGAACACTACGATACGCAACGCGTGGCACGCGATGGCAAGCGCCTGGATGTGGCGCTCTCAGCCGCGCCGCTGATGGACCCCAAGACTGGCGAGATCATAGGTGAGATTTGCAGTATGCGTGATATCACCGAGCGCAAGCTGGCCGAAGAAACCGCGCGCAAGCTGGAAGAAAACCGCCAGCTTACGCATTTGATACAGCGGCATATCGAGGATGAACGTCGCAGCCTGGCGCGCGAGCTGCATGATGAGCTGGGGCAGTATGTCACCGCGATTAAGACATTTGCCGTAGCGATTGCCAACAAGGCCAAGGGCGAAATGCCGGGCATAGAATCCCATGCGCAAACCATAGTTTCGGCTGCCAACCATATCTATGACGGCATGCACAACATCATCCGCCATCTACGCCCAGGCTCGTTGGATAATCTGGGCTTGTCAGAAGCACTCAAGGATGCCGTGGCCGATTGGCAATTGCAGAACCCCAAGGTCAATTTCAGCCTTAGCCTGCAAGGCAAGCTAGAGTTGCTGGGCGAAAGCCTCAATATCAATCTCTACCGTATCGTGCAGGAATCCGTAACCAATGCCTTGCGCCATGCCCAGGCCAGCAGCATAGATATCAGCCTGGCACGGCACGAAAATGGTAACCTCACGCTTTCGATCAAGGACAATGGCATAGGCATGAATATGTGCAATGTGGATCAAAACCGCCATTTTGGCCTGTTGGGCATGCGCGAACGCACCCAGGCTTTGTACGGTAACTTCAATATAGATTCGCTGCCCGGCAGTGGCTGCAGCATTTCCGTCACCATCCCTGGGAGCACAGAAGCATGAGTACAACAATCCGGGTCATGCTGGTGGATGACCATGCCGTGGTGCGCATGGGCTTCAAGCTGCTGCTGGAGGCCGATCAGGCCATACAGGTGGTGGCCGAGGCCGAGAGTGGCGAGCAGGCCATCAAGCTCTATCAGGAACACAAGCCCAATGTAGTCATCATGGATATCACCATGCCTGGCATGGGCGGGCTGGAGGCCATAGACCGCATACGCGCCAAGGATGAGGCCGCGCGCATACTGGTGCTGTCCGCGCATGAAGATTCGGTACACCCCAAGCGTGTGCTCAATGCCGGGGCTATGGGATATCTCACCAAGCGCAGCGCCGCTGAGGAATTGATCAAGGCGATTCACACTGTCGCCGCAGGCAAGATGTATCTGGAAGCCAATGTGGCCCAGCAAATGGCGATACAGCAGATTTCCGGCCAGCAGAACCCCGTGGATGTGCTTTCTGACCGTGAGTTTGAAGTGTTCATGGCGCTGGCCAAGGGCAAGAGCACCAATGAAATTGCCGATGTGCTGTGTCTTTCACCGCGCACCGTGGGCACCCATCTCTACAATATCAAGCAAAAGCTCAACGCCAATAACTCGGCGGAACTGGCATTGATTGCGATGCGCTCGGGCTTGATAGACCCCTAAGATTTCATCCTTTAGCCATGACCAGGGCAGCCAGGCTTAAGGTCATTCTAAAGTAAGCTAGCGCACTCAAGGCCGTCCGCTGGCCACCAGATAGCGCGCCATGCCAATATCGCCAGGGGTGGCCAATTCCACCATCACCTCCTGGCCGCTATGCAGATAGCCCAACTCAGGCGGCACGAGAAAAGTCACTGCGGTCTGCGGTGATTCCTTGGATGCCCCCACTGCCACTTGCCAATTGCGCCAGTCCTGCGCTGGTGGCAGCTCCTTACCGCGTAGCAAAGCCTGTTTCAGCATGGCGAGCTTTTCTTCACCCAAGAGTAAATTCCAGGTTTCTATGCCGATCAGGGCATTGCTAGTGATGCTGGGCGTATTGTTGACACTGGCTGTGCTGGCAAGCTGCGCAGGGGGCTGAGCGTCTGCGCTGGCAGCATGAGGCTCTGGCGCGGTTTCAGTAAAACCAGCATTGAGAAAGGCTGACCAGTATTGATCAAATTGCGGGGCAGTGGATAGGGCGCTGGCTTGAGAAGCGTTGGCGACATTGCCATGACCTGGGATGGGTTGGTCGGCTTGGGTCTGGGTGATGCGTGGCGGCTCGCCGCGCAAGTGCGCTTCATAGGCCTCTGAGCTGGCACGGTCTGCGGCGCGCATCATGAGGGAAGATGCCAGCTGCTGCGCAATGGGCGCACCCATGCAGCCACTTAGAGAGACACATAGGCACACGGCCAGGCTCAAGGCGATATAGCGGTGAAAGCGGCTGGAAAGTAATGAGCACATGTCATCATAAACGGACGCTGGGAGGCAAAGTTTACCCCGGATGCGGACTAAGTGCTAAGGTGATTTGCTGGTGTCTGCCGCGCTGGAGCTTGTTCTGGGAGTGGCCAATACGCTCATGACGCCGCTGAGTATGATAATGCCCACAGCCAGCCATCTGTCCGCCGACAGGGTTTCATTCCACAGTAGCACGCCGAATAAACTGGCCAGCAGCACGGTGGTGTAGGCCAGGCTGCCGACCACCAGTGGGCTGCCAGTTCTATAGGCGCGCGTCATCGCCAGTTGGGCGATGGTGGCGACTACGCCCAGGCCCAGCAGCACGGGCAAGTCTTCCCAAGCCAAAGGCGTGAAGTGCATGAATAGCATCCACAGCGCGCAACCCAGGGTGCATACCAGCGTGAAATAGAACACGGTGCGCCAGTCTGGCTCTCCGGCGCGTCCCAGCTGGGTGACATGCACATAGACCACGCCTGCCATGGCGCCTGACAGCAGGCCTATGGTGCCTGCGATAAACTCATCCACATGCAGGCTGGGGCGCAGCAATAATGTGACGCCGACAAAGCCCAGCACTACAGCGGCGATCAGCACCTTGCGCGGCTTTTCATGCAGCATGATGGTGAGGGCCAGCGCCAGGAACAGCGGTGAGGTGTAGTTGAGCGAAATCGCGGTGGCCAGCGGCAGCTCACTCAAGGCATAGAAAAAGCACAGCAGCGAGGCAAAGCCCAAAATGCCGCGTTTCATATGCGTGCCCATCAACTGGGTTTTGAGACTTTGCCTGCGCAGGCGTGTGAGGGCATAGATAAATACCAGGCCAAATAGTGATCTGTAGAACACCAGCTCTACGCTGCCAAATTTTTCTGCACCCAGTTTGACCAGCACACCCATGATGGCAAAGAAAAAGGCGGCAACCAGCATCCACAGGCTGCCTAGTTTAGGTAGTTTCAATGGTTTCTTTCCAGGCTGGCATTGGCTTGTAACAACCTGATGCCAGGAGTTGGGGGCTGATTTGGCGCTGTCTATCTCTGGTCTGGGTAATTCAGCGTCAGGAATATTATGGGGCTATATGTGCATCTAGTTGCTTATGCAGCCAGGCATGGAAATGCTGCATGCCAGTTTCCATAGGGTGCTGGTAAGGGCCGCGTTCATCCAGGCCTTGCGCGGCGAGTGCTTGACGGCCCTCGTGCATGCGCTGGCATATCTCGTTATCTTCAACGGCGGTTTCGGTATAGGCCGCCTGTTGCGCAGCAACAAACTCTTCCTCAAACAACGCAATGTCTTCAGGGTAGTAAAACTCCACCACATTGGTGCAGGCGTTAGTGCCGCGCGGAATGATGTGGGAAACCACCAGTACATTCGGGTACCACTCAATCATGAGGAAGGGGTAGTACACCATCCAGATGGCGCCAAATTTGGGCTGTTGGTTCTGGTTGTAGCGTAAAACCTGTTGCTGCCATTCCTGATAGATCTGCGAGCCGGATTTTTCCAGTGCCTTGTGCACGCCCACGGTTTGTACGCTGTAGTTGTCACCAAACTCCCAGTTGAGTGCTTCGCAATCGACAAAATTGCCCAGGCCGGGGTGGAAGGGGCCTACGTGATAGTCTTCCAGATAGACCTCGATAAAGGTCTTCCAGTTGAAGTTGTATTCATCCACCATCACGCGGTTGAGCATATAGCCCGTGAAATCGAAATCCTGCTTGCAGCCCAGCTGGTTAAGGTCTTGCGCGATATCGCGCTTGCTGTCAAACAGCAGCCCTTGCCAGGATTGCAGGCTGGATTTATTCAGATTGAGGCAGGGGTTTTCCTTGAAGTGCGGCGCACCCAGCAAGGTGCCTTCGGTGTTGTAAGTCCAGCGGTGCAGGGGGCAGATGATATTCTTGGTCTTGCCGCTACCTTTCAGCATCAAGGCCTGACGATGGCGGCAGACATTGCTGATCAGGTCTATGCCTTGTTCGTTGCGGATCAAGGCCTTGGCATTGTTCATCCAAGACAGGGCATGATAGCTGCCCAGCTCGGGCACCATGAGTTCATGGCCCAGATATTTGGGCGCATGCGCAAATAAATGCTGTTCTTCCAGCGCGTAGATGGCGGGGTCGGTGTACCAGGAAACCGGCAGCTGCGTGTCTTGAGTGGGAGATTTGCCCTGCACGGGCAATGTGGTAACAGATGCAAGTGATACCATAAGGCTGAAACCTGCTAACACCTTAAAAATTAAGCGAACATTGAATTTTGCCCTAAACCCGGCTTTTTTTAAACCCATAAGCAACATGGGGTTTGTAAATGCAGGGGCCGTATCTGGGCAAAAAGCTGTGGCGATTCTTGCCTAAAGTGCTGAATTGCGCTACTCTCGAGCCCTTGATGTACAAGGTTTTTGAGCAGCTTGCGCATTCTTGCCAGCTAGGCCTTGAATCTTGCTACCAGCGACTATGGGCGTCGTAAAATCTGACCTGCAAGACTGAGTCAAAATTGACACAAGTCAAAAATGGCATAAGTCAAAACTGACTTATCAACACTTAGGAAGGCAATATGAAGACTGCATTGCGACAAGTGGGAATTGGCCTGGCCGTGCTGGCAGCGATTCGACTGCTGAAAACGCGCGCCTACGCCCGCTGAAGTCGCCGCATCTTGCCATGGACGGCGGCTGGTGCCGCCGTTTTTGTTTTGTTGAGCTAAATATTCTAGATCCAAACCTTTAGCACTTTTATTCCAAACCTTGGAATCTAAACCTTGAGATTGTGAACTGCAAAATGTCTGAACACTTGATGAATACCTATGCGCGCCAAGCCGTGACTTTTACGCACGGTGAAGGCGTATGGCTATGGGATACCGAAGGCAAGCGCTATCTGGACGGATTGGCAGGCATTGCCGTCAATGGTCTGGGCCATGCCCATCCACAATTGCTGGCAGCCATCAATGAGCAAGCTGGCCGTTTGATCCATGTTTCCAATGTTTACGGCATTGCCGAGCAAGCCAAGCTTGCCGACAAGCTCTGTGCGGTGTCCGGCATGGATAAGGTGTTTCTCTGCAATTCAGGCTGTGAAGCCAATGAGGCCGCCATCAAGCTGGCCAGGCTCTACGGTCACCAGAAGGGTGTAGAAAATCCCGAAATTATCGTCATGGAACGTGCTTTCCATGGCCGTACCCTGGCAACATTGTCTGCCACTGGCAACCGCAAGACTCAGGCAGGCTTTGAGCCGCTGGTCAGTGGTTTCATCCGTGTGCCATTCGATGACCTGGACGCGATACGCCAGGTGGCGGCGCACCACCCTAATGTAGTGGCGATTCTGCTTGAGCCTATACAGGGCGAGGGCGGCATCAATGTGCCTAAGGATGTGGCGGCTTATTTCCGTGGGCTGCGTGACATTGCCGATGAAAATGGCTGGCTGCTGATGCTGGATGAAGTGCAGAGCGGTGTGGCACGTACTGGCACCTGGTTTGCGTTCCAGCATACCGAAGTGCTGCCTGACGTGATGACGCTGGCCAAGGGGCTGGGTTCTGGTGTGCCTATTGGTGCTTGTCTGGCCCGTGGCGCGGCGGCAGAAGTGTTTACCTATGGTAAGCATGGCTCTACCTTTGGTGGTAATCCGCTGGCTTCAGCTGCTGGTCTGGCTACGCTGAATATCATTGAGCAGCACGGTTTGCTGGCTCATGCCGAAAAGCTGGGTAATTGGATCAATCAAGCCTTCACTGAGCAGCTTAAGGGTGTGATTGGCGTGACTACCATACGCAACGCGGGTCTCATGATAGGCATAGAGCTGGACCGGCCTTGTGGTGAGCTGGTCAAGCAGGCGTTGGATGCTGGTTTATTGATCAATGTCACCGCCGACAAGGTGATACGCCTGCTGCCACCATTGATCATGACAGAACAAGAGGCAGGCCAGCTTGTAGATACCCTCACGCCTTTAATCAAGAGGTTCCTGGCCTGAGTGGTCGGGATGAATAATTAATATGGCAATCAAACATTTTTTGCAGTTGAATGATCTGAATGCGGATGAGTTTGCGCATATCTTCGAGCGCACCCGCTGGATCAAGGAACAGTTTAAGGCTTACCAGCAATACTGGCCGCTGACTGACCGTACGCTGGTGATGATTTTCGAGAAAGCCAGCACCCGTACCCGCCTGTCCTTTGAGGCGGGCATGCAGCAACTGGGTGGTTCTGCTATCTACCTCAATACCCGCGATTCCCAGCTGGGGCGGGGTGAGCCGGTGGAAGATGCGGCACAGGTGATCTCGCGCATGAGCGATATCGTCATGATCCGTACCTTTGAGCAGGAAATCATAGAGCGCTTCGCGGCCAATTCGCGGGTGCCTGTGATCAATGGCCTGACCAATGAATACCATCCTTGCCAGATTCTGGCGGATATCTACACCTTTATCGAGCACAGAGGCCCGATCAAAGGCAAGACCGTGGCCTGGATAGGTGATTCCAACAACGTCTGTAACACCTGGTTGCAGGCGGCGGAAGTGTTTGATTTTAATGTGCATGTGTCTACGCCGCCGGGCTATGAAGTGGAGCCTGAGCGCGCCAACCTCTATGGCACTGACCATTACGAAGAGTTTGAAGACCCAATGGAAGCGGCGCGTGGTGCCGATCTTGTCACCACCGATGTCTGGACCTCTATGGGCTTTGAGGCTGAGAACGAAGAGCGCAGACGTGACTTCCAGGATTGGCAGGTGGATGCAGACATGATGCGCATCGCTGGCCCAAACGCCTTGTTTATGCACTGCCTGCCCGCGCACAGAGGCGAAGAAGTGGCGGCCGAGGTGATAGATGGACCGCAGTCCGTGGTGTGGGATGAAGCGGAAAACCGCCTGCATGTACAGAAGGCGCTGATGGAATATCTGCTGCTGGGCAAGCTCTAGCACCAGGTGCAGGTTTACTGAATTAAAGAATTGATTGGGAAGAAATAATGAGTGATGTGAAAAAAGTCGTGCTGGCCTATTCCGGTGGCCTGGATACCTCGGTAATCCTCAAGTGGTTGCAGGATGTTTACCAGTGTGAAGTGGTGACCTTTACCGCTGATATCGGCCAGGGTGAAGAAGTTGAGCCTGCACGCGAAAAGGCCAAGAAATTTGGCGTCAAGGAAATCTATATCGATGACCTGCGCGAAGAATTTGTGCGTGACTTTGTCTTCCCCATGTTCCGCGCCAATACCGTTTACGAAGGCGAATACCTGCTGGGCACCTCGATTGCGCGTCCGCTGATTGCCAAGCGTTTGATCGAAATTGCTGCTGAAACCAAGGCTGACGCGGTTTCTCATGGCGCCACTGGCAAGGGTAACGACCAGGTGCGTTTCGAGTTGGGTGCTTATGCGCTCAACCCCAATATTAAAATCATCGCCCCATGGCGCGAGTGGGATTTGCTCAGCCGTGAAAAGCTGCTGGCCTATGCCGAGCAAAACAGCATCCCAGTTGAAATGAAGCACAAGCAAGGCGGCAGCCCCTACAGCATGGACGCCAACCTGCTGCACATTTCCTACGAAGGCCGTCACCTGGAAAACCCAGCGGCTGAAGCGGAAGAAGATATGTGGCGCTGGACGGTTTCGCCAGAGCGCGCACCAGATCAGGCCGAATACCTAGATATTGAATACCGCAATGGCGACCCCATCTCTTTAAATGGTAAAGCCTTGCCACCGCATGAGTTGCTGGCGGAGTTGAACCGCCTGGGTGGCAAGCACGGTATAGGCCGTCTGGACCTGGTGGAAAATCGTTATGTGGGTATGAAGTCGCGCGGCTGCTATGAAACCCCTGGCGGCACCATTTTGCTCAGGGCACACCGGGCCATTGAATCCATCACGCTGGACCGTGAAGTGGCGCATTTGAAGGATGATTTGATGCCGCGTTATGCCAGCATGATCTACAACGGTTACTGGTGGAGTCCAGAGCGCGTGACGCTGCAGACCTTGATAGACCAGACGCAGAAGACCGTAAACGGTTGGGTCAGGCTCAAGCTCTACAAGGGCAATGTTATCGTGACTGGTCGCGATTCGGCTACGGACTCCTTGTTCGACCCGACCATTGCCACCTTTGAAGATGATGCCGGGGCTTACGATCACCGTGATGCAGGTGGCTTTATCAAGCTCAATGCCTTGCGTATGCGCATCGCTGCCAACCAGCGCAACAAGAAGTAAACAAGATCATATAAACACATATTACGAGGAAACCAGCATGGCCCAGTTCGATCATGTCAGTGTCAAAAAAAAAGCCAATGTCTATTTTGACGGCAAGTGTGTCAGCCATACCGTGTTGTTCCAGAACGGTACCCGTGCCACTGTGGGCGTCATTTTCCCCAGCACCCTGACTTTTAACACTGGCTCCCCTGAGCTGATGGAAATCAACGGTGGTGTTTGCAAGGTGCGCCTCAAGGGCGAAACCGAGTGGAAAACATATGGTGAAGGCGAAAAATTCACCGTGGCGGGCAATTCCAGTTTCGATATCGAAACGCTGGAAACCCTGGATTACGTTTGCCATTTCGAATAAGACCAGCAATTAACAGTAACGCAGGCTGGCCTTGCGCAAGTAGCGCTGGCCTGTAAGTAATATGACCATCATGACAAGGATGCTTCCCTATGCCTTCATTTGATATTTCCTCAGAAGTCGACATGGTGGCGTTGAAAAACGCCGTGGATGTTGCGGACCGTACCATTGCCAACCGTTATGACTTCAAGGGCACCAGTGCCAGCCTGGAGTTGAACGAGAAAGACGAACTGATTACGCTGCACGGCGATTCGGATTTCCAGCTGGACCAGATCAAGGCCATTCTGCTGCCTGCGATGGAAAAGAAAGAAGCCGATAGCGCCAAGCGCCTGGATCACCAGGACGTGCAAAAAGTCTCGGGCAACAAGGTCAAGCAAGTGCTGAAGATCAAGGCCGGTATTGATAGCGAACTGGCGAAGAAAATCGTCAAATTGCTCAAGGATAGTGGTCTTAAGGTACAGGCCAGCATCCAGGGTGACGAAGTACGTGTCTCCGGTGCCAAGCGTGATGTCTTGCAGGATGCGATTGCGCAAGTGCGCAAGTCCATCACGGATTTTCCGCTGCAGTATGGCAATTTCCGCGACTAAACTTGTAGGTCGCCAGCCCGTAACTAAATAGTAAGAGACTGCCAAGCCTGGCGGTCAGAGTGAGCTAGAAAGACCCTATGTCAGCAAGAACGCTTTACGACAAATTATTCGATTCCCATGTGGTGCGCGAGGAGAACGGCACTGCGCTGATCTATATCGACCGCCATCTGGTACATGAAGTCACCAGCCCACAGGCATTTGAAGGTCTGAAGATGGCTGGCCGCAAGCTATGGCGCATTAACTCCGTGCTGGCGGTGCCTGACCACAATGTACCGACTACGGATAGAAGTCAGGGCATTGCTGACCCCATCTCGCGTTTGCAGGTGGAAACTCTGGATCAGAACTGTACCGATTTTGGCGTCACCGAATTCAAGATGGGTGATGCGCGTCAGGGCATCGTTCACGTCATGGGCCCGGAGCAGGGCGCAACCCTGCCCGGCATGACCGTGGTCTGCGGTGATTCCCATACCAGCACCCATGGTGCGTTTGGTGCATTGGCCCATGGTATAGGGACCTCTGAAGTTGAACACGTGATGGCGACCCAGTGCCTGGTGCAAAAGAAATCCAAGGCCATGCAGGTCAGCGTTGAAGGCCAGTTGGGCCTGGGCGTGACCGCCAAGGATATTGCCCTGGCCGTGATCGGCAAGATAGGCACTGCAGGTGGTACGGGTTACGCGATTGAGTTTGCGGGTTCTGCTATCCGTAGCCTGAGCATGGAAGGGCGCATGACGCTGTGCAATATGGCGATTGAAGCGGGTGCGCGTGCTGGCATGGTGGCGGTGGACGACACCACCATCAATTACGTCAAGGGTAGACCTTACGCGCCCAAGGCTGAGCAATGGGATGCTGCCGTGACTTACTGGCGCACCTTGCACAGCGACGAAGGCGCACGTTTTGATGCCGTGGTAGCACTCAAGGCCGAAGAAATTGAGCCGCAAGTGACCTGGGGTACTTCGCCAGAAATGGTCACCGCCATCAATGGCAGTGTGCCTGACCCGACACAGGAAGCCGACCCGACCAAGCGTGGTGGCATAGAGCGTGCGCTGCAATACATGGGCTTGGTGGCAAATACGCCTATGGATCAGATTAATATCGACAAGGTATTTATCGGCTCTTGCACCAACTCACGCATAGAAGATTTGCGTGCGGCGGCGGCCGTGGCCAAGGGCAAGCATGTGGCCGCCAATGTGAAGTTGGCGCTAGTAGTGCCAGGCTCTGGTTTGGTGAAAGCCCAAGCCGAAGAAGAAGGTCTGGACAAGATCTTCAAGGACGCTGGTTTTGAATGGCGTGAGCCAGGTTGCTCCATGTGTCTGGCCATGAATGCCGACCGTCTGGAACCAGGTGAGCGTTGTGCCTCTACCTCCAACCGTAACTTTGAAGGTCGTCAGGGCCCGGGTGGGCGTACCCATCTGGTTAGCCCGGAAATGGCGGCAGCGGCAGCGGTGACGGGTCACTTCGTTGATGTGCGCCAGTTCCTGAACTAGCCGTAGGCCGCAGCATGCAGTTTATTGTGCTGGCGGCGCTGGCGCTGTCACTCTTGACGGGGTGTAACACCGTTCAGGGCCTGGGCAAGGATATCGAGAAGGCAGGCGAAGCCCTGCAAAGATCAACCAAATAGTTGGAATACTTATGCAAGCTTTTACCCAGTTGAATGGCGTGGTGGTGCCACTGGATCGTGCCAATGTCGATACCGATGCCATCATCCCCAAGCAGTTTCTCAAGTCGATCAAGCGCGCGGGCTTTGGCCCCAACGCCTTTGATGAATGGCGCTATCTTGACCATGGCGAGCCTGGCATGGATAACAGCAAGCGTCCGCTCAACCCGGATTTTGCGCTGAACCAGCCACGGTATCAGGGTGCCAGTGTTTTGCTGGCGCGCGAAAATTTTGGCTGTGGTTCCAGCCGCGAGCACGCGCCCTGGGCACTGCTAGATTTTGGCTTCCGCGCGATTATCGCCCCCAGCTTTGCAGATATCTTCTTCAATAACTGCTTCAAGAACGGCATTTTGCCTATTACGCTCTCCGCCGAGATCGTCGATAGCCTGTTCAAGGAAGTTGAGCCTAGCGTGGGTTATCAGCTGGCGGTAGATCTTGAGGCGCAGACTGTGACTACCCCCAGCGGTCAGTCCTATAGCTTTGAGGTGGATGCTTTCCGCAAGCACTGCCTGCTCAATGGTCTGGATGATATTGGCCTGACCTTGCAGCATGTCTCTGAGATTAAAACCTTTGAGACCAAGCACAAGGCCACGCAGCCCTGGTTATTTAACTAAGCATGTAATCACGCTATTGGGCGCAGCTAGTTGCTGAGACTAGCCTGCCAGCCCAGGCAGCGACAGTAAGCGCGTTGGCTGGCGCCGCTTGTTTCAACCTTAAACCATTATTCTTTTGGAAATTGTGTATGAAGATTGCAGTATTGCCGGGTGACGGCATTGGTCCCGAAATCGTGGCGCAAGCCGTCAAAGTGCTCAAGGCGCTGGATATCAAGCTGGAGCTGCAAGAAGCCCCGATTGGTGGCGCAGGCTATGAAGCCGCTGGTGACCCGCTGCCCGCTGCTACCCTTAAGCTGGCTGAAGAGTCCGATGCGGTGCTGCTGGGCGCGGTAGGCGATTGGAAATACGACAGCCTGCCACGTGACCAACGCCCTGAGCGCGGCCTGCTGCGCATACGCAAGGCGCTAAACCTGTTTGCCAACCTGCGTCCTGCGCTGCTGTACCCAGAGCTGGCTTCTGCTTCCACCCTCAAGCCAGAAGTGGTGGCTGGGCTGGATATCATGATCGTGCGTGAACTGACAGGCGATATCTACTTTGGTCAGCCACGTGGTATCTCCACACTGGAAAATGGCGAGCGCGAAGGCATCAACACCATGCGCTACAGCGAATCCGAGATTCGCCGCATTGCCCATGTCGCCTTTGGCATTGCCATGAAGCGTAACAAAAAGGTCTGTTCCGTCGATAAGGCCAATGTGCTGGAAACCACAGAACTCTGGCGCCAGGTGATGATAGAAGTGGCCAAGGAATACCCAGAAGTCGAGCTTAGCCATATGTATGTGGACAATGCTGCCATGCAGTTGATACGCGCACCCAAGCAGTTTGACGTGATGGTGACTGGCAATATCTTTGGCGACATTCTGTCTGATGAAGCTTCCATGCTGACAGGTTCCATAGGCATGCTGCCATCGGCATCGCTGGATCAGAACAACAAGGGTATGTACGAACCTAGCCATGGTTCGGCACCGGATATTGCGGGCAAGGATATTGCCAACCCGCTGGCCACCATACTCTCGGCTGCCATGATGCTGCGCTACAGCTTCAACGATGAAGCCAATGCCACCCGCGTTGAAAATGCCGTGAAAAAGGCCTTGGAGCAGGGTTACCGCACCGCGGATATCTGGACCGAAGGCACGCGCAAGGTCAAGTGCAGCGAAATGGGCGATGCTGTCGTCGCAGCGCTATAAGTAGTAGCACTGCAAGATTAGTAACAATAGAGTAAACAATCAGGCCCACAGATGATGGGTCATACACAGTCAGGATGAGATGATGTTCAAAGTTGGTTTTGTCGGCTGGCGCGGCATGGTCGGATCAGTGCTTATGCAGCGCATGGTGGCCGAAAACGATTTCAAGGATATTGAGCCTGTTTTCTTCACCACCTCGCAAACCGGGGCCGCTGGCCCGGCGATTGGTAAAGACACGCCGCCATTGAAGGACGCCCGTGCGATTGCCGAGCTCAAGGCCATGGACATCATCATTTCCTGTCAAGGCGGTGATTACACCACTGAAGTATTCCCCAAACTACGTGCTGATGGCTGGCAGGGTCACTGGATAGATGCGGCCTCCACTCTGCGTATGGAGCAGGATGCCGTCATCGTGCTGGACCCGGTCAACCTGGATGTCATCAAACAGTCATTGGGCAAGGGTGGCCGCAACTGGATAGGTGGTAACTGTACCGTGTCGCTGATGCTGATGGCCTTGAACGGTTTGTTCAAGGCTGACCTGGTGGAGTGGGCGACTTCCATGACCTATCAGGCGGCTTCGGGTGCGGGTGCGCAGAATATGCGCGAGTTGATTGCGCAAATGGGCGTGGTTAATGCCAGCGTGCAAGCTGAATTGCAAGACCCTGCCTCCAGCATACTGGAGATAGACCGCAAGGTAGCTGCAACTCTGCGCAGCGCAGATTACCCGGTAGATAACTTTGGTGTGCCGCTGGCTGGTAGCCTGATCCCTTGGATAGACAAGGATCTGGGCAATGGTCAAAGCAAGGAAGAGTGGAAGGGCCAAGCAGAAACCAACAAGATACTGGGCCGTGAATCTCAGCCTATCGCGATTGATGGGCTCTGTGTGCGTATAGGCGCTATGCGCTGTCATTCCCAGGCGCTGACCATCAAGCTCAAGCAAGATGTGCCGCTGGATGAAATCAATGACATGTTGGCCAAGGCCAACCCCTGGGCGGAGGTGATCCCCAACGAGCGTCAAGCCACTATTGAACGCTTAAGCCCGGCTGCTATCACTGGCACCATGCAAACTCCAGTTGGAAGGTTGCGTAAACTGAATATGGGCGGGGAATACCTGTCTGCGTTCACGGTGGGTGATCAGCTGCTGTGGGGTGCTGCCGAGCCCTTGCGTAGAATGCTGCGCATTCTGGTTGAAGCCTGATTTCAGGCAAGCTCCTAGGCAAGTATCAGGCCGCCCAGCAGAGTGATTTGTTAAGTCTCTGCGTATCTCTCTTACTTCCCTGCCTGCGCTGGCAGGGAAGTTTCTCTCAGGATTTATTCCTGCACTTGCATTGAATTAATTCACTTTTTACATTTGTTAAATAAATTGTCATTGGTGACAAGAGCTTGATTGGGCCTGGCCCATCCGCAAGGTAAAGTTTTGTATCAGCTTGAAACTGTAACTGATTGATGTTAATTTAATAATGCTATTTATAGTTAATAAGGGTGGAATAGTGCATAAGTCCAAATTAAAGGGGATCACGCTCGCAGTATTACTGGCCTTTGCGCCTATTGCTGCAGATGCTGCTGGGCTGGGTCGCTTGACAGTGACATCCGGGCTTGGCGAACCGCTTTCGGCAGAGATAGAACTACTCTCGCCGACACCGGAAGAACTCGCATCCCTCAGTGCTGGCATCGCTTCTCCAGAAGCTTACAGCGTGCAGGGCGTCGAGCGTACAGCGCTGCACAGTGCCATCAAGGTTGATGTGACCAAACGTGGCGATGGCACCCCCATCCTTAAGCTCACTACTCGCCAGGCCGTCAGTGATCCTTTCCTCGATATGCTGATTCAGGTGGATTGGGAAACTGGCCGCTTGTTGCGCGAGTACACCGTATTACTTGATCCACCTGGCTATAGCAATCAGGCCCAGGTGTATAACGGCGTGCAATTGCCCCCTGATGCCAATACCCCTAGCGTCGCACCTGCGGGCCGTGCAGCGAATGCAACCTCTGGCAATGCCGCCAAAACTCCGGCAAGAAACTCCACCAAAAACTCTGCCAGAACCAATACCGCCAATCAGGCTGCAGCACCCGCGCCACGTGCAGCAACTTCTGCACCAGTATCTTCCACCCCAGTCGCTGCCAGTGATACCCCGGCGCAAAATTACACCACAGCAAAAGGCGATACCCTTAGCGCCATCGCGCAGCAGCACCAAGTTGAGGGCGTTAGCCTGGATCAAATGCTGATTGGTTTGTATAGAGCCAATGAGGATGCCTTTAGCAACAAGAATATGAATCGCCTGAAGACCGGGCAGATCATGCGTGTGCCTGCGGCGAGCGAGTTGCAACAAGTCAGCCCGGCTGAGGCCACACGTGAAGTGCGTGCGCATTCCTCAGACTGGAATGCCTATCGCAATCGCCTGGCTGGTCTGGCGGCAGAATCTAATCCTGCAGCAGAAGGTGGTACGCAACAGTCGGCGTCAGGCCGCATTACCAGCGCAGCTACCGATAGAGCAGCCCCCGCCGATGCTGGTCTACGCGATGTCATCAAGCTATCCAGATCAGATGCCAAAGGCAAGGCTGCCGCGCAAGAGCAGATCAATGCACTACAGGAAGAGTTAACTGCTAAAGACAAGAGTCTGAATGATTCTGCCGAGCGCTTGGCTGCATTGGAAAAACAAATTTCCGATATGCAAAAGCTGCTGGCCATCAGAAATCAATCCTTGGCTAACCTGCAAAACAAGGACGCCACGCCAGCACCAGCTGCGCCGCCTGTTCAGGCTGAAGCGCCTAAACCTGCAGAAACGCCTAAATCTGCAGAAGCCACAAAGCCTGAAGTCGCAGCCGAGCCAGCCAAGGCTGAGACGGCTACTCCTGAACCCGCTAATACTGATCCATCAGTCGCCACACTGGCCGAGCCTGCACCACAGGCTGCTGACGAACCCAGCAAGGTGCAAAAGGCTGAAAAACCCGCTACACCTGCGGTAGTGCCGCCACCTGCGGTGGAAGAGCCAAGCTTGATTGGTGAAATTCTGGGTGATGATCCTTTGCTGCCTGCCCTGGCTGGCGGTGCCCTGGTATTGCTGCTGGGCGGTTGGTTGTTCTTGCGCAACAGGCGTAAGCGCGAGCTGGATAGTTTTGAAAAAGGCATCCTGACCTCAGGCGGCCTAAAGGCTAACACCGTATTCGGCAATACGGCAGCTGGCGCTACCGTCAATGCTGGCGATACCTCTTTCCTGACCGATTTCTCGCCGAATACTGGCGGCATGATAGATACGCATGACGTTGACCCGATTGCCGAGGCCGAGGTTTACATGGCTTATGGCCGTGATGCGCAGGCTGAGGAAATCCTCAAGGATGCCATCGTCAAAGAACCACAGCGCCACGAACTGCATGTGAAGCTACTGGAAATTTACGCTGCCAGAAACGATACCTCAGCGTTTGAAACGGTAGCGGGTGAAATTTACACCACCTTGGGTGCTGCTGATCCCATCTGGGCCAAAGTGGCCGAAATGGGCCGCAAGCTGGAGCCAAACAATCCCCTATATTCAGCTGAAGTTGAAAGCAAGGCCATCAGTGCCAAGGCCAATGCAGCTAGCGATGGCTTGGCGACAGATGGATTTGTCAGTGCTACGACACCTGATAGCACTCTCACCACTGCCGCGGGTGCAGCGCTTGCTGGTGCGGCAGCAGCCGGGCTTTATGCGGCCAACAGCCAAGAGCAGCAAGCAGGTAGTGAAAATGCGGATGGCAGTGATGAAGTGGATCAAGATGCATTCAAGGACAATACATTTGATCAAAACCTGTTAGGTGCTGAGAGCAATGCGCTTGAGCCTGATTTCGGCGCGCCCGAATTTGGCAATACAGCAGAGCGCTCAGAACTGGCTGACCTGGAACTGGGTGATTTGTCTTCTGACCCACAATCCTTCAACGCACAGCCTTTCTCCACCCCTGATGCTGCGGACGAACTGCCCAGCCTGGACTTTGATCTGGGTGGGCTAGGGGATAGCACCGCACAGCCTGCAGATGTGGACGCGGCTGCACATGGCGGCAACGATATCGAATTTGCGCTGGACCTGCCTGAGCCACCTGCCAAAAATACCTTGCAGATGGATATTGCTGAGCTTGATGCTGAGATTCCGGATTTTGACCTGCCTGAGCTGGGTGTTACGGATGAAGGTGCAGCGCTGCCTGAGTTGGACTTGCCTGAATTCTCATTCCCTGAGAGTTCAGCTGAGAAATCCATAGATGAAGTGGGTAGTGCTCAGGCCGCAGGCTCTGAAGCTTCAACATCTGATGCTGAGGCATTAGCTGGCGATGCATTAGCTGGCGATACAGCTGCCTCACTGCCTGAACTGTCAGTCCCTGATTTCGATTTGTCTGAGGATTTAGCGCCACCAGCAGGCTCAGTAGTTGAAGATGTTGATTTCGGCTTACCGGAAATCGAACTGCCCGAAATTGAGTTGCCAAGCCCTGCTGCAGAAGTGGAAGCAGACAGCGACTTGCCCAATATTGATTTCGACCTGCCAGAAATCAGCTTCGGCGAAAGCAATGACTTAGGCACTGAACAGGAGTTGCCAGCAGCTAATGTGAGTGACGATCATACTGCTGATGCTGACAATGCGGCGATTGAAGACTTCCTCGCCAGCGAGTCTACTGCGGCAGAGCCTGAGGTGGGAGTGCTGGATTTATCTGATCTTGAGTCTGAGTCTGATGCAGACGCAAAGGTCGAAGCCAATGACAGTGTGCCGCACTTCAACTTTGAAGACATTGATCTTGCAGGTGGTGAAAGTGTAGGCAATAGCGCTGCCGTTGATGAAAGTGAGATCGCGCTGCCTGATTTTGACTACCCGGCAACTGAACCCGCTGCACCGCTTTCGGTTGAGATTGATATTTCAAATATTGATCTGAATGTCGCGGACAATGCTTCTGGCACAACAGGCTTGGAAACTGGCAGCCTGGCTGACGAATCGCCAGATGTGGATACCAAGCTTGACCTCGTGACAGCGTACATGGACATGGGCGATAACGAGGGTGCGCGTGAGTTGTTGGAAGAAATCCTCAAGGAAGGTGGCCCCAGGCAGAAGGCCAAGGCCCAAACCATTTTGGATGATCTTGCCTAACAGCCGCTGTTGATTGCAAAAGCCGGGTTAAAGCCCGGCTTTTTTATTGCCTGCTCATCGCAAGCGCATCAGGGTTTGTGCTGCTCAGGGTAAAATACACACATGAATAATTTTCCACAGCAGGGCAAACAAGCGTGAGGCTGGCATTAGGGCTGGAGTACGATGGCGCAGGCTTTCATGGTTGGCAAAGCCAGCCGGGTGGTAACACCGTGCAAGACACGCTGGAGCAGGCCTTGGCCACCCTGGCCGGGCATGAGATCAGGGTGGCTGCTGCGGGTCGTACCGATACCGGGGTGCATGCTTTGTCGCAGATTGTGCATTTTGACACCACGGCAGAGCGCCCGCTCAGTGCCTGGGTGCGCGGCGTCAATGCGCGCATGCCGCGCGAGGTGAGGGTGCTGTGGGCGCAACAGGTTGATGAGCGTTTCCATGCGCGCTTCGATGCCTTTCAGCGCAGCTACCAATATTGGCTGGTGAATCAGCCAGTAGCGCCAGCGGTGCTGGCAGGTAAGGCGGGATGGTTTCACCAGCCGCTAAATTTAGCCATGATGCAGGAGGCGGTGCAGTACTTGCGCGGGCAACATGATTTCACGGCCTTTAGGGCGGCAGAATGCCAGGCCAAATCGCCGATTAAAACCATGCATCAGGCTGAGGTGAGGGCGGTGGGCAGCAGCCTGGTATTTGAGTTCTGTGCCTCGGCGTTTTTGCACCACCAGGTACGCAATATGGTGGGTGCCTTGATTTATATCGGCAAGGGCAAGTATCCTCCCGCTTTTATGGCTGAGTTATTGCAGAGTCGCGATCGCACCTTGTCCCCGCCGACCTTTTCCCCTGATGGCTTGTATTTGACTGGGGTAGGCTATGACGCCCACTGGGGCTTGCCTGTCACCGAGCGAAGATTGCAGCTGGGCGTGGGCTGAGGACTGGCGTTTTTGTGATACCCTAGCGCCTTTCATGACAGGCTTATTGATGTGAGAACCAGGGTCAAGATTTGTGGCATTACCCGAGTGAGCGATGCCCTGGCCGCGGTGCAGCATGGCTGTGATGCCATAGGTTTGGTGTTTTACGCGCGCAGCCCGCGTCATGTTGAAATCGCCGCAGCGGCTGAGATTGTGCAAAGTCTGCCGCCTTTTGTCAGCGCTGTAGGCTTGTTCGTCAATGCCAGCCAGGCAGAGCTGGATGCCGTGCTGTCACAAGTCAGGCTGGATCTGCTGCAATTTCATGGCGACGAGTCTCCAGAGCAATGTCGGCAGGCAGGCTTGCCTTATATGAAGGCAATTCGCGTCCGCAGCGAGACAAATTTGCTACAATACGCCACCCAATACCACGACGCCCGAGCACTGCTGCTGGATGCCTATCAAGAAGGTGTGCAGGGCGGAACCGGGCAGGTCTTCGACTGGGGATTGATCCCCGCCGCGCTGCCAGTGCCGATTGTGCTGGCAGGTGGTTTAACCCCCCTGAACGTGAGTGCCGCCATAGAACAAGTCAGGCCATATGCGGTCGATGTGAGTGGTGGTGTGGAACAGTCCAAAGGAATCAAGGATGCTGGCAAGATCGCCGCATTCATGCAAGGAGTAAACGATGCAGCTTTATGATATGCCCGATGCACGCGGTCATTTCGGTCCTTACGGCGGTACATTTGTGGCCGAGACCTTGATCGAGGCTCTGGAAGAATTGCGCGTCATGTATGAGCGTTACCGCCATGACCCCGAGTTTCTTGCCGAATTTGCCTACGATCTCAAGCATTTTGTCGGTAGGCCCAGCCCAATCTATTATGCCGAGCGCCTCACCAAGCAGGCCGGAGGCGCGAAAATCTTCCTCAAGCGTGAAGATCTTAACCACACTGGTGCTCACAAGGTTAACAACACCATAGGCCAGGCCTTGCTGGCCAAGCGTATGGGCAAGCCCCGTGTGATTGCCGAAACCGGGGCTGGTCAGCACGGCGTGGCGACTGCCACCATAGCCGCCCGCCTGGGTCTGGAATGTGTGGTGTACATGGGGGCAGAAGACGTCAAGCGTCAGGCGCCCAATGTGTTCCGCATGAAGCTGCTGGGTGCCACTGTGGTGCCTGTGGAAAGCGGCTCCAAGACACTCAAGGATGCACTCAATGAAGCCATGCGCGATTGGGTCACCAACATCTCAGATACCTTCTACATCATAGGCACCGTGGCTGGTCCTCATCCATACCCCATGATGGTGCGTGACTTCCAGGCTGTGATTGGCATTGAAGCCAAGGAGCAGATGCAGGAAATGATAGGCCGCCAGCCAGATGCCGTTGTGGCCTGTGTAGGTGGTGGCTCCAATGCCATGGGTATTTTCTATCCTTACATCGATGTGGAAAACGTACGTTTGATTGGTGTTGAGGCTGCAGGCCATGGCATTGAAAGCGGCAAGCATGCGGCACCGCTTACTGCCAATAGCCCGGCTGGTGTATTGCACGGCAACCGTACCTACCTCATGCAAGATGAAAACGGCCAGATCATAGAAACGCATTCGGTCTCTGCAGGCCTGGATTATCCAGGTGTGGGCCCTGAACATGCGTGGCTCAAGGATATCAAGCGTGCGGAATATGTCGCCATCACCGATGATGAAGCCATGGAAGCCTTCCACACCTTGTGCCGCACAGAAGGCATTATCCCTGCGCTGGAGTCCAGCCATGCGATAGCCCACGCCATGAAACTGGCGGCAACCATGTCTCCCGATCAGGTTGTGCTGGTTAACCTGTCCGGTCGTGGCGACAAGGATATCAACACCGTGGCCAATCTGGCCGGTATCACCTTATAAGCTGGTTTTTTACATGTCCCGTATTCAAGCAAGATTCGCCGCGCTGAAAGCGCAAGGCAAAAAAGCCCTGATTCCCTATATCACGGCAGGCGACCCGCATCCCAAGTACACCGTAGGTTTGATGCATGCCCTGGTGCATGCAGGCGCTGATATCCTAGAATTGGGTGTGCCGTTCTCTGACCCTATGGCTGACGGCCCTGTGATTCAGCGGGCCACTGAGCGTGCCTTGGCGCACAAGGTTGGGCTCAAGGATGTCCTGGAGATGGTCAGGGAGTTTCGTGCCACCGATGAGCAAACTCCGGTGGTGTTGATGGGTTATGCCAACCCGGTGGAAGCCATGGGCCAGGCCGCATTTGCCCAGCGCGCCAGCGAGGCGGGTGTGGATGGCGTTTTGACTGTGGATTATCCGCCTGAGGAGTGTCAGGAATTTGCCCAGTTGCTGCAATCGCATCAACTTGATGCTATTTTCCTCTTGTCGCCTACCTCAGATCGCCAGCGTATCGATATGATCACGCAACAGGCTTCAGGCTTTATTTACTATGTGTCGCTCAAAGGTGTTACAGGTTCCAAAAATCTGGATATTGAAGAGGTTGGCAGCAAGGTCGCCAGCATACGTCAGCAGACAGATCTGCCTATAGGGGTTGGATTTGGCGTGCGTGATGCCGCGACAGCCAAGGCCGTGGCCGCAGTGGCTGACGCCGTGGTGGTGGGTAGTCGCATGGTGCAGGAAATTGAAGGTTCCAGTGAAGATCAGTTGTTGAATAATGTGGTCAAGCTGACTCAGGAGCTACGCGCAGCAATAGGCTGAGCATAGCCGGAAACAAAACAGGCGGAGTCTCCGCCTGATCAGATGAGAAAAGCAGGCAGGGCGGTTATAGCCCGGTCTGCAAAAAAAGCAGGGCGCGCGTTGAAGGCCCGACCTGCATTTTTCAGAGTAAAGGATAAACCATGAGCTGGTTGCAAAAACTGTTGCCTCCTAAGATCAATCGCCCAGTCGGGAATAATCGCAAGACCGTCCCCGAGGGTTTGTGGAGCAAATGCCCATCCTGCGAAGCGGTGCTTTACCGCACAGATCTGGAGAGCAATGCCGAAGTCTGCCCCAAGTGCTCTTATCACAATCGTATCTCTGCGCGTACGCGCCTGAATCTGCTGTTGGATGCCGAAGGGCGTTCTGAGATCGGTGCTGAAGTTCAACCTGTGGATCCGCTCAAGTTCAAGGATAGCAAGCGCTATGTCGATAGACTGAAAGTGACGCAGACTGAGATGGATGAAACCGACTCACTCATCGTCATGCAAGGCAGCATCAAAACCATAGGTGTGGTAGCTGCCGCCTTCGAATTCAAGTTCATGGCTGGATCCATGGGTTCTGTGGTGGGTGAGCGTTTTGCGCGCGGTGTCAATGCGGCTATCGAAAGCCGTAGCCCCTTTATCTGCGTCTCTGCCAGTGGCGGTGCGCGTATGCAAGAAGGTTTGTTCTCGCTGATGCAAATGGCCAAAACCAGCGCTGCTTTGAACCGTCTGAGCAATGCAGGTCTGCCGTATATTTCCGTATTGACCGACCCCACCATGGGTGGCGTCTCTGCCAGCTTTGCCATGCTGGGTGATGTCATCATGGCTGAGCCGCAAGCCCTGATCGGTTTTGCTGGCCCACGCGTAATTGAGCAGACTGTGCGCGAGACCTTGCCTGAAGGTTTCCAGCGTTCCGAGTTCCTCTTGGAGCATGGTGCTATCGATATGATTGTTGATAGGCGTGAAATGCGCGACAAGCTTGCCACCCTGATGTCTGGCTTTATGCGTACCCCTCTGAGTGCTGCTTAATCTTCATCCAAGCCTGTGAGTTCTACATCTTCAATGCCGCGTGATCTTGCTGGCTGGCTAGAATATATCGAAGCCCTGCATCCCGCCTCCATCGCCATGGGCCTGGAGCGTGTGGAGTTGGTGCGTCAGCGTCTGAATTTGACGCCAACTTTTCCCTTGCTGATAGTCACTGGCACCAATGGCAAGGGGTCTACCTGTGCCATGCTGGAGAGTATTTACCAGGCAGCGGGGCATAGGGTGGGTTGTTATACCTCGCCGCATTTTGTGCGCTTCAATGAGCGTGTGCGCATCAGTGGCAATGAAGTAGCCGATGATGATCTGGTGCGAGCATTTGCCGCAGTAGAGCAAGCCCGTCAGGATGTGGCCCTGACCTATTTCGAGTTTGGCACTCTGGCTGCAGTCTGGCACATGGTGGCAACCGGGGTCGATGTTGGCATTCTTGAAGTCGGTCTTGGTGGTCGGCTGGATGCAGTGAATGTCTTCGAGCCAGTATGTAGCATTGTCACCAGTGTGGACCTCGATCACATGGACTTTCTCGGCAACGATAGAGAATCCATAGGCCGAGAAAAAGCCGGGGTTTACCGGGCTAATTTGCCCGCCATTTATGGCGATGACGCACCGCCAGCTTCCTTGCTGGCGTATGCCACCGAGTTAAACGCGGATCTGCGCCTGATTCAGCGCGATTTTGGCTATAGCATTACACCCGCAGGTTGGCGCTATTTGGCAGAAGGCCAGGATATTGAACTGCCTTTGCCTGCGCTGGCCGGGGATTTTCAACTCAATAATGCAGCCTGTGTCATCAATGCGGTGCTGGCGCTGAGCACCCAATTGCCAGTGACGCTGGAGCAGATGCAGCAGGGTCTGCTACAGGTTAAGCTCAATGGCCGCTTCCAGCGCGTTGATCATCACCCTGAACTCATTCTTGATGTAGCACACAATCCCCATGCGGCAGCCGCATTGGCCTCTAATCTGCAACGCTTTCCAGCTGCTGGCCGCACGTTAGCCGTGTTTTCCATGCTGGCAGATAAGGATATTGCCGGGGTGCTGCAGATTATTGCGCCGTTTATAGATGCCTGGTATGTCGCCAGGGTGGAAAACGCGCGCGGCGCTGCTGCTGATCAGCTGTTGTCACTAATCTCAGCCCTTGATCATGGCCAGGCTGCTGGCTTTGCTGATCTGGGTGAGGCATATAGACAAGCCTGTAATGATGCAGGCGAAAATGATAGAATTCTGGTCTTTGGCTCGTTCTTCACCGTGGCCGACATTATGCGGGAGTTAATGCGTGGTGCAGCACCTGGCCTGGCACCTGACTCTGCAAAACTCGGTGCTGATCGTTAAGCATAGGCTAAAGCTGATTGCCGCAACGCAACTTGTCATGATGTACGTATTGATTCAACCGCACAGTAGGATTTTTGATGGCTTCCGACCAAACGAGTGAGCAGGAATTACAGTTCAAGAAACGTGCCCGCAGGCGTCTGGTCGGGGCGATAGCCCTGGTGCTGTTGATGGTCACCATATTGCCTATGGTGCTGGATGACCGCAGCAGCACTGCACCGCAGCAGGAAATTGCGATTCATATCCCCAGTCAGGATGGGGAAGATTTCACCTCCAAAGTGGCACCAGTGACTGAACCCACTGAGGAAATTGTTTCCGGCCCGATACTGACTGCGCCTGTAGAGCAAGAGGGCGATGCTGACCCTGAGGCAGACCCGGAAGTGGCCAAGCCTGCCACTCCCAGCCCGGTTGTGCCCAAAGCTGAAACTAAGCCTGTTGCGGCAAAGCCCGCTGCCGAGCCAGCAAAGGAAGTGGCCAAGAAAGAAACACCCAAGCCAGAAGTGAAACCTGCGCCGCCTAAAGCTGAGGTGCACAAAGCCGAGCCGACTAAAGTTGAGACCGCGAAAGTAGAGACTGCCAAGCCGGAAGCTAGCGCAAAATCAGCGGCAGGTGGTTTCCTGGTCCAGATAGGCGTGTTTTCCGACCCCATCAACGTCAAGAATTTGCAGGATAAATTATCCGGCCAGGGTTTGAAGTCGCATACCGAGCTTATTCCCACTGCAGGTGGCGACAAGACCAGATTACGTGTAGGCCCGTTTGCCAGCCGTGAGCAGGCTGATCAGGCCTTGGGCAAGGTCAAGGCTGCGGGTCTGTCTGGAATGGTCATTAGCAATAAATAGCAATGACGGGTTTTGATTATGCAGTGCTAGTGATCGTTGGTATCTCGGTACTGCTCAGCGTGATGCGCGGATTTGTCAGGGAAATCCTGGCGCTGGCGGGTTGGGTCATCGCCTTTGTTGTAGCGCGACTCTACACCGTAGAACTAGCCAGCCGATTGCCCGATGCAATACCGTCTGCGGAATTGAAATTCCTTGCGGCCTTTTTAATTTTGTTTTTGTCCTCATTATTGCTTTGTAGTCTCTTGGCCATTGCGATTGCGCAATTGTTCAAGACCGTGGGCCTGAGTGCCCTGGACAGGGGGCTGGGTGGTTTGTTTGGCCTGGCGCGAGGTTTATTGATTGTTGCAACCATCGTCTTGCTGGCTGGGTTTACTTCCTTGCCGCAGGATGCGCGCTGGCGTAATGCCATGTTCAGTGCGCCGCTGGAGGCGATGGTGCAGGCCGTGCTGCCCTGGTTCCCAGAGGATATTGCAAAGCGTATTAAATACGACTAGATTTGGTCTGACGACTGATCTAGTTTTCCGGATTCATAGTTCTTAAGGCATAAGCTCATGTGTGGAATTATCGGTGTAGTCGGTAAAAACCCAGTCAACCAACTGCTCTATGACGGGCTACTGGTACTGCAGCATCGCGGTCAGGATGCTGCCGGTATCGTGACCTGTGATGGCGATACCTTCTTCATGCACAAAAATAACGGCATGGTGCAGGATGTGTTCCAAACCCGCCATATGCGTAGCCTGATAGGCAACGCTGGTATTGCCCATGTGCGTTACCCGACTGCCGGATCATCATCGGCAGCCGAGGCCCAACCTTTCTACGTCAACTCACCGTTTGGCATTGTGCTGGGCCACAACGGCAACCTGACCAACTCTGCGCAACTCAAGCAGGAAATGTTCAGGCAGGATTTGCGCCATATCAATACCAGCTCCGATTCCGAAGTGCTGCTCAATGTGCTGGCGCGCGAGATCGAAACCTCGGCCCATAATGCCGTACTCAATACCGATATGGCGTTTGAAGCGGTAGCAGGCGTGCACAGGCGTTGCCGTGGTGCCTATGCCGTGGTGGCCATGATTGCCAACTTCGGCCTGCTGGCTTTCCGTGACCCTAACGGCATCCGTCCCCTCGTTATCGGCAAGAATGAAACCGAGAGTGGCACTGAATATATTGTCGCTTCCGAGAGCGTGGCACTGGATGTGCTGGGCTTTACCCTGGTGCGTGATGTTGAGCCAGGGGAGGCCATCTTTATTGATCTCAATGGCAACTTCTACTCACGCCAGTGTGCTGAAGCTCCCAAGCTGGCACCTTGTATCTTTGAATATGTCTACCTCGCGCGTCCTGATTCCGTGATCGACAATGTTTCGGTCTACCAGACCCGTCTGCACATGGGTGAAAGCCTGGCCGAGAAAATCGCCCGCGAATGGAAAGACCTCAAGATAGACGTTGTGATTCCTATCCCTGATACTAGCCGCCCCAGTGCTTTGCAGTTGGCGAATGCGCTCAACCTGACTTACCGCGAAGGCTTCATCAAGAACCGCTATATAGGCCGTACCTTCATCATGCCTGGTCAGGCGTTGCGCAAGAAGTCCGTACGCCAGAAGCTCAACCCCATAGGCATGGAGTTCAAGGGCAAGAACGTCTTGCTGGTTGATGATTCCATTGTGCGTGGCACCACCTCCAAGCAAATCGTGCAGATGGCGCGTGATGCAGGTGCCAGCAAGGTATTCTTTGCCTCGGCCGCGCCTCCGGTACGTTTCCCTAATGTCTATGGCATTGATATGCCCTCGCGTGATGAATTGCTGGCCACAGGCCGTACCGACCAGCAAATTTGCGAGGAAATTGGTGCTGATGCGCTGATCTATCAGGATCTAGATGCTCTGATTGCCGCTGTGCAACTCAGCAACCCTGATATCAAGGTCTTCGATTGCTCTTGCTTTGATGGCAATTACATCACTGGCGATATCGATGAAGCCTATCTGGCGCGTACCGAGAACGCCCGTGGTGATAGCGCCATCAAAGAGCGCCCAGCCAACTCCATCACGCAGCTAGACCTTAACCTGGTGGCATCGCGTGAAGAGGAGTTTGTGGCTTGACGCCAGCGGGGAGGCTGAACTAGACTCTCTCCATGCGCCGATTTGAGTTTATGTAGCACTCAGCTTGCGGGCGCAATATAAATGCAGCTAAAGCGAGTTGATGAGAAACCCGTTTTAGCCCCAGTGCTACAGCGGGTTTTTTTATGCCCGTGCCACGCAATCAAGCCCGGTGACGGGCGGGAAGGAAAAATAAAATGAGTCAGCATGAATGGCATCCTGAAACCCTGAGTGTACGTGCCGGCAGCGAGCACACGCCGTATGGCGAAAATTCCGAGGCCATGTTCCTCACCTCCAGTTTTGTGTTTGAAAATGCCGCCCAGGCCGCTGCACGTTTTGGCGGACAAGAGCCTGGCAATATTTATTCGCGCTTTACCAATCCTACGGTCACCATGTTCCAGAACAAGCTGGCCGCACTAGAGGGTGCAGAGTTCTGCGTTGCAACCTCTTCTGGCATGTCTGCCATTCTGGCTTGCGTCATGGGCGTGTGCTCGGCGGGCGATCATGTGGTGGCTTCGCGCAGCATCTTTGGCACCTCGGTGCAGTTGTTCAGCAACATCCTCAAGCGCTGGGGTCTGGAGACCACCTTTGTCTCCCTGACCGACCCAGAAGCCTGGAAGGCAGCGGTAAAGCCCAACACCAAGCTGTTCTTTGTTGAGACGCCATCCAATCCGCTGACAGAAATTTGCGATATTGGCCTGCTGGCTGAGATTGCCCATGCTTCAGGCGCATTGCTGGCGGTGGATAATTGCTTCTGCAGTCCGGCTTTGCAAAAGCCGCTGGCACTGGGCGCTGATATCGTCGTGCACTCCGCGACCAAGTATATAGATGGTCAGGGCCGTTGCCTGGGTGGCGCAGTACTGGGCCGCAAGGATATCCTGGAGCCAGTCTATGGTTTCCTGCGTACCGCAGGCCCCACCATGAGCGCTTTCAATGCCTGGGTGTTCCTCAAGGGTCTGGAAACCCTGCATGTGCGCATGGAAGCCCATGCGCGCAACGCTCAGGCGCTGGCTGAATGGCTGGAGCAGCAGCCACGCGTGGCCAGGGTGTATTACCCAGGCCTGGCTTCACATCCCCAGCACGCCCTGGCACAACGCCAGCAGAAGAGCGGTGGGGCCATCGTCTCGTTTGACGTCAAGGGTGGCAAGGACGCGGCTTGGCATTTGATTGATGCTACCAAGCTCATTTCCATCACCGCCAATCTGGGCGATGCCAAGAGCACTATCACTCATCCGGCCACTACCACGCACAGCCGTGTCAGCCCGGAAGCCCGTGCTGAAGCAGGCATAGGCGATGGTCTGGTGCGTATTGCCGTGGGTCTGGAACATGTGGAAGACCTCAAGGCAGATCTCGCCTGGTTGAGTACCTAGGGTGATATTGCTGGGGCTGGGTTTTTAAACCCAGTTTCGCGCGTTATTGCTGAGGTATCATGGCTGAGGCACTATAGGCCGTAGGCGCTGTCATATCGACATAGGCAGTTTTTTGTGTGAGTTTCGTAGAGGAGGAACAAGGCATGAGTCTCAAGGATGATTACGTAGAAAAACTCAAGGCACAACTCGATGAGTGGAGTGCTGAAATCGATGTGCTGGATGCTCGCTTGCATCAGGTGGATGCGGATCTGCGCATCAAGTATGGCGAGCAGGTGGATAACCTGCGCCTCAAGCGTGACGATGCCAAGCTGAAATTGCTGGAATTGCAAGCTTCAGCGGGCGATGCTTGGCAGGAACTGAAGAAGGGTAGTGATGAAGCTTGGGAAGTCATCAAACATGCGGTTTCCGAAGCACGCAAGAAGTTTTAATTTAATGTAAAGCCGTGCAGGTATTACCAGCGAGCTATAAAAACCAAACCGTCACAGAGGAGAGCAAATGAAAACGTCGGTCATTGTTGGAGTGCTGTTGATTGTGCTGGGTGCTGCCGCCCTGGTGTATAAGGGCTTTAGTTTCACCACTGAAGAGACGGTGGCGCAAATCGGCCCACTAAAGGCCACTGCCGAGGTGGAAAAAGACGTGGCCATTCCCGATGTGCTGGGCATTGTTGCCATCGTGGCAGGTGTGTTGGTGGTTGTGGTGGGTGGCCGCAGAAAATAAATAAGCGCTGGTTTGCAGCAATAAAAAAAACGGGGCTTAAGCCCCGTTTTTTATGATGGCGACCGGGATTGTCTATGACATCGCGTTACAGGACATCCCGGTACAGCGCACTGCAATTACAGTGATGCTGCGTTGTCAGCCAGGTACTTGGCTACACCTTCAGTGGTAGCGCTCATACCAGCCTTGCCTTTTTTCCAGCCAGCTGGGCAAACTTCGCCGTGCTCTTCAAAGAATTGCAGCGCGTCAACCATGCGCAGCATTTCGTCGATGTCACGACCCAGTGGGAGGTCGTTGATGACCTGGTGTACCACTACGCCTTGCTTGTTGATCAGGAAGGAACCACGGTAAGCCACGCCACCGTCAGCTTCAACATCGTAAGCCTTAACGATTTCGTGCTTGATGTCAGCGACCAGTGGGTAGCCAACCTTGCCAATGCCACCCTTGTCTACAGGGGTGTTCTTCCATGCCAGGTGGGAGAAGTGGGAATCGATGGAAACACCGATCACTTCAATGCCACGGGCCTTGAACTCTTCCAGGCGGTGATCAAAAGCGATCAGCTCGGAAGGGCAGACAAAGGTGAAGTCCAGTGGGTAGAAGAACACAACAGCAGCCTTACCCTTGATGTGCTGGGCAAGATTGAAGTCTTCCTTGATGGAGTTGTCACCGAGCACTGCAGCAGCGGTGAAATCTGGAGCTGGTTTGCCAACTAGAACGGCCATTTACTTTCTCCTAAGTTTTGGTTTTGAATTGGGGGTTGAGTTTTGAATTTGCAGGACGCAATAGCCTAAAGCAACTAAAGTGAAATTTCTAATTAATTTTTGCTATCAATGGCGCAACCGGTCGGCAATTCAATGAGCTTGATTGAGGGCTGATGGAGGGTAAAACCAAAGGCATGCGCATTGTCAGGCTCAGCAGGCGCGGAAGGCTTGGTTTCAAGCGCTGGGCAGGGTAAATCCGTGCATGCTTAGTGCTACGTATCGTGCTAGAATCGCAGACTTTAAGCCCTTTTAAAGCCGATAGTAAACAATGGATCAGTTCGCTAAAGAAACCCTCCCTATCAGCCTCGAAGACGAGATGCGCCGTTCCTACCTTGATTACGCCATGAGCGTGATCGTGGGGCGCGCACTGCCAGATGTCCGCGATGGATTGAAACCAGTGCACCGTCGTGTGCTCTTTGCCATGCATGAGCTCAACAACGACTGGAACCGTGCCTACAAGAAATCTGCCCGTATTGTCGGTGACGTCATCGGTAAGTACCACCCTCACGGTGATACTGCCGTTTACGACACCATAGTGCGTATGGCGCAGGATTTCTCGCTGCGCTACATGCTGGTTGATGGTCAGGGTAACTTTGGCTCGGTCGATGGTGATAATGCGGCGGCGATGCGTTATACCGAAATCCGTATGGCGAAGATTGCCCACGAGTTGCTTGCCGATATCGACAAGGAAACCGTGGATTTCGGCCCCAACTATGATGGCTCCGAACATGAACCGCTGATCATGCCAGCGCGTATCCCCAATCTGCTGATTAACGGCAGCTCGGGTATCGCCGTTGGTATGGCCACCAATATCCCGCCGCACAACCTTAACGAGGTAATTGCTGGCTGTTTGACCCTGTTACGCAACCCCGAAACCACCATTGATGAACTGATAGAGATCATCCCGGCGCCGGACTTCCCGACCGCGGGCATCATCTACGGCACCGTAGGCGTGCGCGAAGGTTACCGCACTGGCCGTGGCCGTGTGGTCATGCGTGGTCGTACCCATGTGGAAGATCTGGAGCGTGGCAATCGCCAGGCGCTGATCGTCGATGAGCTGCCGTATCAGGTCAACAAAAAGACTTTCGTCGAGAAAATCGCCGAGCTGGTCAACGAGAAAAAGATAGAAGGCATTTCCGACCTGCGCGACGAATCGGATAAATCCGGTATGCGCGTGGTGATTGAGCTCAAGCGTGGTGAAGTGCCGGAAGTGGTGCTGAACAACCTCTACAAGCAGACCCAACTGCAAGATACCTTCGGTATGAATATGGTGGCCTTGCTTGACGGCCAGCCACGCCTGCTCAACCTCAAACAGATGCTGGAAGCTTTCCTGCGTCACCGTCGTGAAGTCATTACCCGCCGCACTGTATACGAATTGCGCAAGGCGCGTGAACGTGGTCATGTGCTGGAAGGTCTGGCTGTAGCGCTGGCTAACGTCGATGAAATGATTGCCTTGATCAAGGCAGCACCAACACCACCAGAAGCCAAGCGTGAATTGATGGCCCGCACCTGGACTTCGCCAGTGGTGGAAGAAATGCTCAAGCGCGCGGCCATGGAAGCCTCGCGCCCAGAAGGTCTGTCTGTCGATTTCGGCATGACGCCTAATGGCTACCGATTATCTGATGTCCAGGCGCAGGAAATTCTGCAGATGCGTCTGCAACGCCTGACTGGTCTGGAACAAGACAAGATCGTCAATGAATACAAGGAAGTCATGGATGTTATCGCTGACTTGCTGGATATTCTGGCGACCCCAGGTCGTGTGACCCAGATCATCGTTGAAGAATTGACCCTAATTCTCAACCAGTTTGGTGATGAGCGTCGCAGTGAGATTGTGCACAATGCGCAGGATCTTTCGCTGGAAGACCTGATCACGCCACAGGATGTGGTGGTGACCTTGTCGCACACTGGTTACGTCAAGTCGCAACCGCTGGAAGAATACCGCGCGCAGCGCCGTGGTGGCCGTGGCAAACAAGCTGCTGCAACCAAGGAAGACGATTTTATCGACAAGATGTTTGTCGCCAACACGCATGATTACATCCTATGCTTCTCCAGCCGTGGCCGGGTTTACTGGCTCAAGGTTTATGAAGTGCCACAGGGCAGCCGTGTCAGCCGTGGCAAGCCTATTGTCAACCTGTTCCCATTGGAAGAGGGCGAGAAGATCAACGCCATCCTGCCAGTCAAGGAATTCGACGAGAACCACTTTGTGTTTATGGCTACCGCCAAGGGCACAGTCAAGAAGACTGCACTGACCGAGTTCTCCAACCCACGCCGCTCCGGCATCATCGCGCTGAATCTGGATGATGGCGATTACCTGATAGGCGCGGAAGTCACCAATGGCGTCAACGATATCGTTCTGGTGTCCAACGGCGGCAAGGCGGTTTGGTTTGACGAAGAAGATGTGCGTCCCATGGGCCGTGCCGCTCGTGGTGTACGTGGCATGAAGCTGCAAGCCAAGCAGAAGGTGATTTCCCTGCTGATCGCCGATGATGACAAGCAGACCGTGCTGGTTGCCACCGAAAATGGCTTTGGCAAGCGCACTGTGCTGGCCGATTTCCGCCATTCCGGCCGTGCTACCCAGGGTGTCAAGGCTATCGCTACCAGCGAGCGTAATGGCATCGTGGTGGGCGCACGTCTGGTCAATGACGACGACGAAATCATGCTGATCACCACCGGAGGTGTGCTGATACGCACCCGCGTCAAGGAAATCCGTGAGCTGGGTCGTGCCACTCAGGGTGTTACCTTGATCAACCTGTCTGAAGGCGAGAAGCTCTCAGGTCTGGAGAAGGTGGTTGAGACCGACGACGACGGTGAAGCCGAGACCAGCGAAGAATAAAAATCATCATTAAAGCACTCTACTCATGACGCAAATCTATAATTTTTCTGCAGGCCCAGCCGTATTGCCTAAGGAAGTTCTGCAACAAGCCAGCGCCGAAATGCTGGATTGGCAGGGCTCAGGCATGTCGGTCATGGAAATGAGCCACAGGGGTAAGGAGTTCATGAGCATCGCAGCCGAGGCTGAGGCCGATCTGCGTGAGCTCATGGGTATCCCCGCTAATTACAAAGTGCTGTTTTTGCAGGGTGGGGCACATCAACAGTTTTCCATGATTCCGCTCAACTTGTTGCGTGAGAAGAAAACTGCGGATTATGTAGATACCGGCATCTGGGCGCAGAAAGCCATAGAAGAAGCAGGCAAGTATTGCGAAGTCAATGTGGTGGCGTCTTCGGCCGCACAACAGTATCACTCGGTGCCGCAGCAATCCCAGTGGAAGCTCAACCCTGATGCGGCGTATGTGCATTACACCTCGAATGAGACCATAGGCGGTCTGGAAATGTTCTGGACACCAGACACTGGCAAAGTGCCATTGGTGGTGGATATGTCCTCACACATCCTCTCGCGCCCTGTAGATGTCAGCAAGTTCGGCCTGATTTATGCGGGTGCGCAGAAAAATATAGGCCCGGCGGGTCTTACCATTGTGATCGTGCGTGAAGATTTAATCGGCCAGACCTTGCCTGGCACGCCCACCATGCTGGATTACAAGATACACGCCGATAACGACTCCATGTACAACACGCCACCCACCTATGGCATCTATATTGCCGGGCTGGTGTTCAAATGGCTGAAGGCGCAGGGCGGTTTGGCGGCCATAGAAAAGCGCAATATCGAAAAGGCTGCCTTGTTGTATGACTATCTGGATAGCTCGGACTTCTACACTTCTCCTATCGCCGAGGAAAACCGCTCGCGCATGAACATTCCGTTCACGCTCAAAGACAGCGCGCTGGATGCTGACTTCCTCAAGCAGGCGCAAGCGCGTGGCTTGCTGCAACTCAAGGGCCATCGCTTGCTCGGTGGCATGCGTGCTTCCATCTACAACGCCATGCCCATAGAAGGGGTGCAGGCCTTGCTGGCCTTCATGCAGGAATTTGAACGTAGCCACGGCTAAGTGAGGACCCATGAGCGATATATTGAAACACTGCAGGGATCAAATCGACGCGATTGACGAGCAGATACTCTCCCTGGTCAATGCCCGCGCCGCTTTGGCGCGTGAGATTGGCACGCTCAAGGGCGAAGGCCCGATTTACCGTCCTGAGCGTGAAGCGCAGGTGCTACGGACGCTGATGGAAAAAAATTCCGGCCCCTTGTCTGGTGAGGCAGTGGCTGGCATTTTCCGCGTCATTATGTCTAATTGCCGTGCGCTGGAGCGCGAGCTGGCTGTGGCCTTCCTCGGTCCGCAGGGTACGTTTAGCGAAGAAGCTGCCATCAAGCAGTTTGGTGGCCTGAATCTGCCCAAGCCCTGTATCTCCATCGATGAAGTATTCCGCATGGTGGAATCTGGTGCGGCGGATTATGCCGTGGTGCCAGTGGAAAACTCTACCGAAGGTGCCGTTGGCCGTACGCTGGACTTGCTTACCACCACCAGTTTGAAGATCTGTGGCGAGATTACTTTGCCTGTACATCACTGTCTGCTACGTAGCAAGGCAGCCGGGAATGCTGGTGAAATCAAGCGTGTTTATTCCCATGCGCAGTCCCTGGGCCAGTGCCATGAGTGGCTCAATCTAAATCTCACAGGAGTTGAGCGTGTCAGCACTGGCAGCAATGCCCAGGCGGCAGAGCTGGCGGCCCATGACCCCTCATCGGTAGCGATAGCTAGCAGCCGGGCTGCTGATATTTTTGATCTGGCCATACTCGCAGAAAATATTGAGGATGACCCCAAGAATGTGACGCGCTTCCTGGTATTGTCCCAGCACGAAGTAGCCCCATCTGGTCAGGATAGAACCTCTTTGCTCATGGCAGCGAAGAATGTTCCTGGTGCCGTGGTTGGTCTGCTGGCACCTCTGGCGCAGCATGGCATAGACATGAGCAAGTTTGAGTCCAGACCTTCCAAGCTGGGTATTTGGGAGTATGTGTTTTTTGTCGACATTGAAGGTCACCAGCAAGACCCCAAAGTGGCCAAGGCGCTTTATGAGTTGGAGCAATGCGCTTCTCTGGTCAAGGTGCTTGGTTCCTACCCTATCTCCGTAATATGATGCAAACGCGCCGGGCGTAAGCTCGGCCAGATATGCAATTCACATTGCATCTATAAGCTGTACTACGCGCAAGCTGAGTCCATATCACTGGGTAACATCCAAGGTTGATATGGCGCAGCCGCCATGATGGGCGTGGTGTTCTAGAGCTGTATTTCTGAGGGTTGTATGCCAATTAGTCAGAATTTGTTGTGGTCTGCTTCACTGAGAAAATGGACTCTCAGTTTCCAGAATGAACGTCTGGAAGCGCTCTACCAGCTCTATGCCATGCCCAGCCTGCGCAGGCATTCCCGTCTGGCTTTGCTGGTTGGCGCAGTCATGTACATGCTGTACAGCTTGCTGGACCCCCTGTTTGTTACGCCGGAAGCCATCGTCAGCGTCTGGTATATCCGTACCATGGTGGTCATGCTGTTCTTCGCGGTGCTGGGCTTATCCTTCTACCGCCAGTTTGTGCGCTATCACCAACTGTTATTGGCACTGGTAGCCTTATTCAGCAGTTTAGGCCTGCTGGCGCAGCTGACGTTTATGCCGCTGGCGGCAATCAACTACTATTTCACTGGCCTGGTAGTGATGGTGTTCTGGAGTTATACCTTCTCTGGTTTACGCTTCTTCAATGCCTCTTTGGTTGGGCTGTGCGTATTTCTTATCTTCAATATCATGTATCTATACTTGCGGCCCTTGCCGCAATTGCAGGTGCTGATTTATGACGTATTTTTGCTTTCGGCCAATGTCGTTGGCGCTTTTGCCAGCTATGTTTCCGAGAAGCAAAGCCGCGAGCTGTTCCTGCGCGAAAAAGACCTCGATAACGAGCGCCATAGGCAGCAGGAAAAAGCCTTGCATGACAGGCTGACTGGCTTGCCCAATCGTGAGCTATTGTTGGATCGCATAGAGCAGGCCATCAATTTCTCGGTGCGTAACGATCAACTCTGTGCGGGCCTGTTCATAGACCTAGACAAGTTCAAGCCTATCAATGACACCTACGGCCACCTGATCGGCGATGTGGTGCTCAAGGAGGTGGCAACGCGCTTACGCTTCACGGTACGTGAAACTGATACCTTGGCGCGCCTGGGGGGGGATGAATTCTTTGTGTTGGCGCGTGATATAGGCTCGCCTGAAGCAGCGGAGTTGTTGGCCAATAAATTGCGTATGCAACTGATCTCGCCCATCATTCTGGATGGCTTGCCGCCGATCAAGGATTTGTCTGCCAGCATAGGCATATGCGTGTTCCCTTATCGGGATGTGTCTGCCGTAGACGTGATACGCCGGGCAGACCATGCCATGTATGACATCAAGCGCCAAAGCAAGCAGGAGCAAAGTTACTAAGCGTAGTCTGAGCATAAAATCTGCCAGTACTTGGTGTTAGCCAGCTATTTCATTCCCTGCTACAGAGTGGCAAACCAACCTTCATTTATTTGCAAAGGATTTTCATCGTGAGCAGCCCCTGCGACCTCGCGCCTTCCAATATACATGCCATTGCGCCATACCAGCCTGGCAAACCCATTACCGAGCTGGCCCGCGAAATGGGCCTGGCACCTGAGTCTATTATCAAGCTGGCCTCGAATGAAAACCCTTTGGGTGTCAGTCCCAAGGCCTATGAAGCCATGCAAGATGCCTTGCTGGATATCGCTCGTTATCCTGATGGCAATAGCTTTGCCTTGCGTGATTGTGTCTGCCGCAAGTTTGCAGTCAACCCTGGGCAGTTGGTTTTTGGCAATGGCTCCAATGACATTCTGGAGCTGGCAGCGCGGGCTTTCCTGGCTCCAGGTACAGAGGCTGTGTTTTCGCAGCATGCGTTTGCGGTCTACGCGCTGGTCACCCAGGCCACGGGTGCGCAAGGCGTAGTGGTACCCGCGCGTGATTTCGGCCATGATCTCCCAGCCATGCTGGCGGCCATCACGGATAAAACCCGTATCGTATTTATCGCCAACCCCAACAACCCCACGGGCACTTTGCTGGGCAAAGCAGAGCTGCGTGACTTCCTCTCCAAAGTCCCTAGTTCGGTGCTGGTTGTGCTGGATGAGGCCTATGATGAATACCTGAGTGCGGAATATAAATCCGAGGCCATAGGCTGGCTGGCTGAGTTTGACAATCTGCTGATCTCACGCACCTTGTCCAAGGCCTATGGCCTGGCTGGTTTGCGCGTGGGCTTTGGTTTGGCAAGTACTGCGATTGCCGACCTCATGAACCGCGTGCGCCAACCGTTCAACGTTAATAGTGTGGCGCAGGCGGCTGCGGTGGCGGCACTGGAAGACGAAGCTTTTGTTGAGCGCAGCCGTGCGCTCAATCAGGCTGGTATGGTGCAGATCACACGCGGGTTGGAGCAACTGGGCCTGAGCTATATTCCTTCCTACGGCAATTTCGTCAGCTTTAAAGTCAGTGAGGCAGGCGCGGTATATCAGAAGCTGTTGCAGAACGGCGTGATTGTGCGTCCGGTTGCGGCCTATGAAATGCCGGATTATCTGCGCGTGAGCATAGGGCTGTTTGAAGAGAATGCGCGCTTCCTGCAAGTGCTGGGTGAGATACTCAACAAGGGCTAGTGTATTCAAGCGTTTAGCTTGGGAACTAACAGGCTGAGGGATACCTCTTTACAAGGCGACAGGTGTAAACCTGTCGCCTTTTGTGCTTTATTTCTGGCCATGTACTAACTATGCTCACTTGCTCTGCAAGCTTGATCTGGCGCGCTGACTCATGAAAATCATGACGGGTGTTTGGCGATTTTTGCCCTGTCGGTAGCAGGGGTATCAAGGTGATAATTTGTTCACGTTGCATTCAGTCCAAGTCTTGGTGTTAATGCGATCTCAAGCCGGGTTGAAGCAGCGTTCACAATTATCATTATCTTAGGAGAGTATTATGTGGACCAAGCCAGAAGTTACAGAAATGCGTTTCGGTTTTGAAGTCACTATGTACGTTTGCAATCGCTAATCAGCTAGTGACGGTCACAGCCGGGGATACTCCCGGCTGCCACCTGACAGCAAACTAGTTTCAACAGTCATAATCCAACAGCAATAAACTGTTCTTAATACAGGCATAACAAAGGCTGATAATGCATATTCATGTTCTCGGATCTGCAGCTGGCGGTGGCTTCCCGCAGTGGAACTGCAATTGCCAGAACTGCGATGGACTGCGCAAAGGCACCATACTCGCCAAGAAGCGCACACAATCCTCCATCTGCGTCAGCGCTGATGGCATCAACTGGGTGCTGTTCAACACCTCCCCAGATATCCTGCAACAAATTCAAGATTTCGCTCCTTTGCAACCTGGCCGTGCCATGCGCGATAGCGGCATCGTTGGCATAGTGCTGATAGACGCACAGATAGATCACACCACAGGTTTGCTGATGCTGCGTGAGGGGCAGGTCAAGCGTGAGCTGTACTGTACCGATATGGTTTATCAAGACCTCACCACGGGTAATCCCTTGCTGAATATTCTCGGCCATTACTGTGGTGTGAACCGCCACGATGTGCCCACCGATGGTGAGCAAAGTTTTACAGTGGCTGGCGCACCTGGCTTGCGCTTTACTGCAGTCGCGCTCAAGAGCGCCGCGCCACCATATTCACCACACCGCAATGACCCGCACCCTGGCGATACCATAGGCGTGCTGATTGAAGATACCAATAACGGCAAAAAGGCCTTTTATGCGCCTGGCCTGGGTGAGATAGAACCCCATTTGCCCGCGCTGATGGCGCAGGCGGATTGCATCATGGTTGATGGTACTTTCTGGACCAATACTGAAATGCTCGATCTGGGCCTGATGAGCAAGAAGGCCAGAGATATCGGCCATAACCCGCAATCTGGCCCTGGCGGCATGATAGAGGTGCTGGATGAATATCCGCAGGCCCGCCGCGTACTCATACACATCAATAACACCAACCCCATACTGCGTGAAGATTCAGAACAGCGCGCAGAATTAACCCGTCATGGCATAGAAGTGGCCTATGACGGTATGGATATCATTCTTTAGGAGCGGCCTAGATGAATACCGTGACTTCAGCAGTAGAAAACAATATTCCCTGGACACGGGAAGAGTTCGAGCAGCAGCTGCGCAACAAGGGCAGGGGCTATCATATCTATCATCCTTTCCATGTGATGATGTATGAAGGTAGGTTGAGCCGTGAGCAATTGCAATGCTGGGTAGCCAATCGCTTTTACTACCAGATCAGCATTCCGCAGAAAGACGCGGCCATCATGTCCAACTGCCCAGACAAGGAAATCCGCAAGGGCTGGATACAGCGCATCATAGACCATGATGGTGATGAAAACAGCGAAGGTGGCATTGAAGCCTGGATCAAGCTGGGCCAGGCCGTGGGTTTGAGTCGTGAAGACGTTACCTCGCTTAAGTTGGTGTCGCCAGGCGTGCGTTTTGCGGTGGATGCCTATGTTAACTTTGCGCGTCAGCGCCCCTGGCAAGAGGCGGTCTGTTCCTCCCTGACCGAGTTGTTTGCGCCACATATTCACCAGCAGCGCATTAGCTCCTGGCCTGAGATGTACCCTTGGATAGACGAACAAGGCCTGGTGTATTTCAAAAAACGCCTGACCGAAGCCAGACGTGATGTGGAGCAGGGCCTGGCCGTGACTCTGGATTACTTCAGCCAGACGCGCGAGCTACAGGAAAAAGCGCTGGAGATCCTGCAATTCAAACTCGATGTACTGTGGGTGGTGGCAGACGCCATCATGCTGGCATCAACGCAAATCAAGGTGGAAAACGATGTCGACTATCTCAGACAACCAAGATAATCAGCAAGCCGTAACTGGCGCAGAAAATGGCGTGGCCCAGAGCGATGTTTACGCCATCGCACGTCACTACCGTTTTCAGTGGGAAGAAGCACAGCAGTGCTATGTGCTGCTGTTTCCCGAAGGCATGATCAAACTCAATGGTGGCGCAGGCGAGGTCATCAAGCGCGTGAACGGCAGAGCCAGCGTGGCGGACATCATCCAAGAGGTCAGCCAGGCTTTTCCCGATGTGCCGGAAATTGCCGCCGATGTCCTGTCCATGCTCAACCTGGCCGTAGACAAGGCCTGGCTGGAAAAGCGCAATTAAGCTGAAAATGCGCAGTTAAATGGTCCAGGCGGCCTGTGGCAGGCGCACGACATGAAGGAGCAGATATGAGTACCGCGATTGAACAGAAGCCAGCTCAACAGCCAGCGCAACAGAACAACGGCGTTGCGGCATCAAAAACCAACACCCAGCCTTTATGGCTGCTGGCCGAGGTTACTTATCGCTGCCCGCTGCATTGCGCCTTTTGCTATAACCCAACCGATTACGACAAGCACACGCAAAACGAGCTCAGTACCGAGCAGTGGATCAACGTGCTGCGCGATGCGCGCAAGCTGGGTGCGCTGCAACTAGGCATATCCGGCGGCGAGCCCTTGCTGCGTGACGATATCGAAGAAATTGTTGAGGAAGCCGGGCGGCTGGGTTATTACACCAACCTCATCACTTCCGGCGTGGGCCTCACCGAAAAGCGCATCAGTGCTTTCAAGGCGGGCGGCTTGGATCATATCCAGCTTTCCATGCATGACATCACTGAGGAGATCAACAACTTCATCACCAACACCCGCACCTTTGAGCTGAAGAAAAAAGTGGCTGCCATGATTAAGGATCACGGCTACCCCATGGTGCTCAACGTGGTGATACACCGCTACAACATCAAGCACGTCAAGGAAATCCTGGAGATGGCGGAAGCCCTGGGGGCTGATTTCGTTGAACTGGCCAACACCCAGTATTACGGCTGGTCACTGGTGAATCGTAACCAATTGATGCCAACCAAGGAGCAGATAGACGAAGCCGAAGTCATCACCAATGAGTTTCGCCAGCGCGTAGGCAACAAGATGAAAGTGTATTTCGTGGTGCCGGATTACTTCTCCGAGCGCCCCAAGAAATGCATGAACGGCTGGGGCGAGGTATTTATGATCGTCACCGCCAATGGCGATGTACTGCCATGTCACTCGGCGCGCGTGCTGCCTAATATGGTATTCCCAAACGTCAAGGCCAATGGCTTGGGCTGGGTATGGCAGGAATCTCCCGCTTTCAATAAGTATCGCGGTGATGACTGGATGAAAGAGCCTTGCCGCAGTTGCGATGAAAAGCATAAAGACCTGGGGGGGTGCCGTTGCCAGGCTTTCTTGCTCTCTGGCGATGCCGAAGCCGCAGACCCAGTGTGCACCAAGTCACCACATCGGCATTTGATTGATGAAGCCATTGCCAATGCGCAAAAACCTTATTTGCAGGCCCAGCCTATCTTATTCCGCAATGACAAAAACTCGCGCAAGCTGATAGAAGGTGAAAACCGAGAGCTGGTTGCAGACTTTCATGCTTTACCCTAAAACCGTTTGTTGATTCGAATCCATTTTTCGTGAATATAAAAGCGTGCTCTAGCTCACTTTTACATCGCTCACAGGTTTAAATAACAGATAGGTTTAAATAATGTAAAGGTGCGGTCATTGCGTGGCCGCATCAACCTGCCAATAGATTTAATTGCTGCAATATATTGTTGTAAAAACAGCAGTGTTGGCTGGCGGATTGCGTAATAAAAATATCGATATGACTAGGGGAGCGTATTGAATACTACTGCCACTTCATACCCAAAACTTCTGGAGAATGTTCGCCAGGCGATGATACTTTCATCGCGCAGTACCTTGGCGATTCTGGGCGTGCTGTACTTTGCCTGGCTAATCTGGAACCTCTGGTATTCCATACCTTCTGTAGATGATTTCTGTTATGGCTATGGCGGCCATCTTCACGGAATATTGGGTAATGTAGCAGTCATATATCAGGAATGGAGCGGTCGCTATCTTGCAACATTCTTCATTTCACTATTTGCGCATTCTGAGCAGATATTACTGCATCACTATTACCTCGTCCCCTTAAGTATTTTACTGTTCAATCTGTACGCTCTCAGGTCTTTCCTGCAAGCGCTTTCTGAAAATAGTGTCATTGTTTTGCTAGGCATGTCGGCCTTGCTCATGAGCTTTTTTCAGGTGCGCCAATCTTTATATTGGTTGTCTGGGGGTGCTACTTATGGGCTTGCCTGTGGCATATTCCTGCTGTTGATGGCAGAAGAGTTCAAGGTATTTTCAGCTAAGGTGCCATTGACGAAAGCTCGGGCCATTGCCATCACCCTGGGCTCGCTTTTACTTGCAGGGTGCAATGAAGGCGCTGCACTCGGGCATCTGGCACTGCTGGGGCCACTGACGCTGCTGCATTATTATCACAGCAAGCAAAAGCGCATTTTCTGGTTATTGCTGGGGGCATTGTTCGGCGTATTGCTCTCCAGCATGGCGCCCGGAAACTTTGTGCGATTATCAGGCATGCATGAGCATATGGGGATATTGAATGCGGCTTGGGGGGCGCTGGTATTAATAGGAAAAAGATATCTTCTGGCGCTGATCATCCTAGTGCTGCTGCTCAACATCTTAATGCGCTTATTCCCAGCACGTAGCATTAAAGCGTCAATTTCTGCGCCGCATATCATCGCGTTTGCCGTCTGTATGTTTTTTGCATTGTGGGCAGGTACATTTGTCAGAGTTTATGTCATGGGAGATTTAGGCCCCAGCCGCACCAGAACTCAGGATTTTATGTTGGTGATCATGATGGCATATTGTATCGTCAGCTACTTTAATACCAGGCGTGTCACAGGGCAAAGCACCCAGCCATTTATTGCTCCGGCCCAAGCTTTCGGCATGTTGATGGTCATCATGTTTTCTACCTGGTTATTGAGCGCTTTCCACTTATATCCTTACCAATCCTGGAGTCAATTAATCACCACCACCAGAAGTAGTGCAGACCTGCATCAGTTTATGAGCCAGCGTTTTGATCTAGCGCTTAGTTCAAAAGGCCACAGTCTGGAAGTGCCAGCCTATCCAGAAAAAAACCTCATGCCTATCACTTACTTCAGTGACATCACCGCGGATGAAATGCATTGGGAGAATATTTGTTTTTCTAACTACTTTGGGCTGAAAAGCATCATTAAAAAGCCCCAGTAATTAGCGCAAAAACAAAGCCATACTGTGCTGCTGCATCAAGACGCTACACAAAAAAATAGCCCCATTATCAAATGGGGCTGGCCTAACAGGGCTGATATCACTTAGTGGGAAAGGTGCAAACCGCATTCACGGTTTTCTTCACCTTTGGTCGGGTCCACATAATCAAAGTTGTTAGGCAGATTGTGCGCTGTCAGATACTGATACAGATCTTTGGAACTCCAGTGCAGCAGTGGCGCTACCTTGATTAAGCCATCTGGATTGATACTGACAGGCTCCATTTGCGCACGTACTGCAGTATCGGTGGCACGCAGCGCGGTAAACCAGACCTCGGGCGCAGTCTCGCGCAGGGCGCGGGCAAATGGCTCCAGCTTCACCTCTTCGGTGAAAGCGGCATGCCTGGGGTCATCCAGGCCAGGCACCTGACCGTCTATGGCTTCACGGTGCGCGCGTGAGCGCTTGGGCAGATAAATCTGCAAGTTCAGCTTGAGCTGCTCGCTAACCTCATTGGCAAAGCGGTAGGTGGCTTCGGTATTGTAGCCATTGTCCATCCAGATCACCGGAGTATCAGGCTGAATACGCGTGACCATATGCAGAATCACTGCCTCGAAAGGGCGGAAGTTAGTGGTGCAAATCGCTTTCTTGTTCAGGCTCAAAGCCCATTCCACGATTTTTTCCGCATTGTGGCCTAATTCGGCGTTGATTTCGGCAAGATTCAATTGCATTGCATACTCCAGATGGCCTGCGTGTGAGGTGGGCAGAGGTTTTAAGATATAGAAGGTTATTGTAACAAATGGCAGCGCTTGCCAGTATTTCAAGGGCCAGTATTTCAAGGGGTAGACGGTGGGGGCAGACTGCTAATTGCTGCAAGCCAGGACTTTTGCTGCTGGGTTGGATGGCTTATTGTTTTGCTTAAGCGGGAGTAAGCCTGGCTGGCCTGCAAGCCCTGTGCTTAGCCCTGAATCGCTGATTTGATGATGAATACCCTGCATGCAGAGATTTGCCTGTGCAGGGCCAGTCGGAGGCCGCATGATTACCGCCTTACTAAAAAGCAGAATCGCTAGCAGCATTGCGGATTTACCCATAGCCGTGAGCCTGAATGACAGCTTGCTCGCAGGGCATCCGCAAGCCAAGGTAGAGTTGCGGGCGCACAAGGCCAGCACCTTGGCGACCTTGGCCAAGCCCACCCTGGGCAGTTTGGCGCGCGCCTATGTGGAAGGGGATTTGGACATCATAGGCTCAGCACCTGACATCATGAGCCTGGGCCAAGCCTATTGCGCCACCGATGCCAGCGCCGAGGCGGAAAACCGCATACAGTGGCGCTTCTGGCAGCATAATCTGCGGCGCTCACGCCGAGATATTCACTACCACTACGATGTATCCAATGAGTTCTATGCCTTGTGGCTGGATAGCCAGCGCATCTACTCCTGCGCCTACTACGCCGATGGCGATGAAACTCTGGAGCATGCCCAGCAGAAAAAGCTGGCGCATATCTGCCGCAAGCTCAGGCTTAAAGCTGGCGAGCGTTTTCTCGATATAGGTTGCGGCTGGGGCGGGCTGGTGTTTTACGCGGTGGAACATTTTGGCGTTAAAGCCGTAGGCATTACCCTTTCGGAAAACCAGTACCAGCATGTACAGCAGGTGATACAAGCGCGCGGCTGGCAGGATAGGCTGGAAGTGCGCCTGATGGATTACCGCACACTAACTGCCAGCGAAACATTCGACAAAATTGCCAGTGTGGGCATGTTTGAACACGTGGGCCGCCGTCACCTGCGTGAGTATTTCGACAAAATCTACAGCCTACTCAAGCCAGGTGGGCTGGTGCTCAACCATGGGATTACCCCAGTGGCGGTCAAGAGCAGCGGCCTGGGCAATGGCATTTCCGAATTCATAGACGACTACGTTTTCCCTGGTGGTGAGCTCAACCATATTTCCAAAGTGCTGGCGGAATTATCTTCTTCCGGGCTGGAGCCGCTGGATGCAGAAAATCTACGCCCACACTATGGCCGTACCCTGTGGGATTGGGTGAGCAGGCTGGAGTTTTATGCTGATCAGGCCATAGCACTGATAGGGGAGCGTAGATACCGTATCTGGCGTATTTATATGGCAGGCTCGGCCTATGCTTTTGATCACAACTGGCTGGCCCTGTTTCAGGTGTTGGCAGGCAAACCAGATGCGCAGGGCAAGCTGGATTATCCATATAACCGTAGCTATGTTTACGCTTAATCTATATGCTTGCCGATTGCTTTAGTTACAGCCAACCCTTAATAACAACACATAAAACATCAGCCTACATCACTCTCAAAACCCTATGAGCAATTCCCGATTAACTGTGGGCGTGCTGGCTGGCCTGACCGCGCTGGCTCCGCTTGCTATTGATACCTATCTGCCAGCCTTTCCTGCCATGGAAATGGACTTACACACCAGCACCGCCCATGTGCAGCAAAGCCTGACCTTCTACTTGCTGCCTTATGCGCTGATGACCTTGTTTCATGGTGCTATCAGCGATGCGATAGGGCGCTTGACCACCATACGCTGGGGTTTATCACTATTTATCCTAGCTTCCATAGGCTGTGCGCTGGCGCCCAATATCGAAACCTTATGGGCTTGCCGCGTGCTGCAAGGGCTTTCTGCCGGGGCGGGCAATGTCGTGGCGCGGGCCATGGTGCGTGATTTGTATCAGGGTATACAAGCACAAAAAGTCATGGCGACCGTACAAATGCTGTTTGCAGTAGCCCCGGCTGTAGCGCCCATATTGGGTGGCTGGTTGCTGGGTATACACTGGCAGGCCATTTTTATATTCCTGGCACTTTACGGCATGGTGATTGCCTGGGCGGCGCAGCATTATTTGCCAGAAACAATGCCGCTGACGGCGCGCACTCCGCTGAATGCACGCAGTGTATTGCGCAATTATCAGCAGCTATTTGCCCATCGTGAGTTTGGTCTGCTGGTATTCGGCATAGGTGCCAATTTTTCAGCCTTCTTTCTTTATGTACTCGCTAGCCCTGTGTATCTGATTCAACATCTGGGCTTGAGCTCGCAGCAGTTTGCCTGGATGTTTGTACCCACGGTTTGCGGCACAGTGCTTGGCTCCTGGCTGGCCAGGCGTGCCGCCGGGCGTTATGCCCCATCAGAGCTGCTCAGGCGTGCCTATTTCTGGATGCTGCTGATGACCCTGATTAATGTAGTGGTGAGCGCCTTGCCGCTGATACACCCTGCGCTCAATATCGCCCCGGTAGCCTTGTTCAATATGGGCATGGCGGCAGCCGTGCCAGTGATGTCCCTGGCGGCGCTGGATTGCCACCCCAAGATTCGTGGCACCGCAGCCTCGGGCCAGGCTTTTATGCAAATGCTGTTTTCCACGCTATCCGCAGGGCTGTTGGTGCCTCTAACCTGGCACCACCCGCTGTGGCTGGCATTGGTGATGCTGGCTTATTTGCTGCTGGGTTGGTTGAGTGTCAGCCGAACTCAGCTTTATAAAAACCAGCAGCCTTAATAAAGCGTATAGCGCAAAATCAATAGGCAGCATTTAACGCCAATAAGCTGGGACTGGTCAGGCGAGAATGGCCCGGATTTTCTCGCGCCAGCCGCCAGCCGCCTTTATAATACGCACTTTGCCCGGCCAGCCTGGCCGGGAAACAGCGGCCTAGTCCCGCGTCCAGACTTCTGAGAGGACTCCATGATCATCAAACCCCGTGTGCGCGGCTTTATCTGCGTCACTGCTCACCCCGCTGGCTGTGCTGCCAATGTGCAGCAGCAAATTGATTACGTTAAGGCCCAAGGCCCCATCGCCAACGGCCCCAAGCGCGTACTGGTGATAGGTGCTTCCACAGGCTATGGCCTGGCTGCCCGCATCAGCGCAGCCGTTGGCAGCGGAGCTTCCACCGTGGGCGTGTTCCTGGAGCGCGCAGGCGAGGCGAGCAAGCCTGCTTCAGCAGGTTGGTACAACTCTGCTGCCTTCCACCAGTTTGCCGAGGCTGAAGGTCTATATGCCAGCAGCATCAATGGTGATGCCTTCTCTGATGCCGTTAAACAGCAAACCATAGACACCATCAAGCGTGATCTGGGTCAGGTGGACCTAGTGGTTTACAGCCTGGCTTCACCACGCCGCACCCACCCCAAGACTGGTCATGTCTATAACTCCACGCTCAAGCCTATAGGCAAAACCCTGCATCAACGCGGCCTGGATACCGACAAAGAAGTGATCAAGGACAATGTGATTGAGCCTGCCAGTGATGAAGAAATTGCCAATACAGTTGCCGTCATGGGCGGTGAAGATTGGCAAATGTGGATAGAGGCACTGGATGAGGCGGGTGTGCTGGCTGAAGGTGCCAAGACCACGGCCTTTACTTATCTGGGTGAGAAAATCACCCATGATATCTATTGGAACGGCACTATAGGCGCCGCGAAGAAAGATCTGGATCAACGCGTGCTGACCATACGTGAGCGCTTGGCCGCCAAGGGTGGCGATGCGCGCGTGGCCGTACTCAAGGCCTTGGTGACACAAGCCAGTTCGGCGATTCCCATGATGCCTTTGTATCTCTCGCTGCTGTTCAAGGTTATGAAGCAGGCTGGAACCCACGAAGGGTGTATTGAACAGGTAGATGGGCTTTACCGCGACAGCCTCTATAACGCCCAGCCTATCCTGGATGAAGAGGGCAGACTGCGTGCAGACTACAAAGAGCTGGCTCCGGAAGTGCAAACCCTGGTTGCTGCGCAGTGGGATCAAGTCACCAATGAAAACCTATACGACACTACCGACTTTGCTGGTTACAAGGCCGATTTCCTACGCCTGTTTGGCTTTGGCATAGAAGGGGTGGATTACGAGGCCGATGTTAATCCTGAGGTCGGTATCAAGCACATTGTGCAAGTTGCCTAACTCCCTGCAGTTAGTTCTGTAGTTAGTTTGATCCAATAGAAAAAGCCGCAGTCATGCGGCTTTTTCTTTGCCTATGCATCAGGTTTATTCTCACTGATGCACGAATGAATCCGCGTTAGCGGTTCTTGTGGCTTTGTTGACCAGCTTTGGATTGTTGAGAATGCTGATCCTGCTGGCTGCCGCGCTGATTAGCTCCGGCTGATTGTGGCTGGTTTTTATGGCTTTGACTGCCTGCCTTGACATGCTGCTCGTGAGAACCGCCTTGTTTCTGCTGATTGGTATTAGCCATCGTATTATCTCCTTTGGGTCCCTGAGCCAGACAATACGTTGCTGATTGTGTCACTGGTCTGGCTGCTGAGGATCATTGGTTGAAGCAACGTGAACCCACTTTATGCCTGCTCGTGGCACCCCTTCATCCGTCACTGACTGATTGCTGTGTCAGATTATCCATACGGTATTCAATTGCGTTTGCTGTTCTCATCCCTATTAGTCATGCTTTCCGACAGCAAAATCCGACAGCCGCTTGTAGTCGCAAGATATCAATTACTTACATCATGACGGTTCGCGGGTTTACTTATCATGATGAGAGACTGCCATGCACACCAAACACACTGTTACCCCTACCTATTCAAGTTCTTCCATCAACGCGGAACCACTGCTGGTTCATCAATCCCAGCTCAGCAATATGCAATGGAAAGGCTTGCTCGAAGTGAGTGCCGCAGAGCGGGCAGGGCGCGAGGCGGTGATTGCCGATGGTATACGTGATTCGCTAGTAGAGCTGGAGTTAATTCTTCCAGACATGGAAAGACATCACCGTATTACCGAAAAAGCCAAAAGCCTATTGCAGCAGATACCTCTAGAAAGCCATTGAGCTAGATGGCCATGCAAGCTGGGCTAATCCACCGAATAAACCGCATTGAATGACCTAGGCATTTCAACCTTCAGGGAAATTGCATGAGCATACACAGCAGCGCAGCATCACTAAAAAATAACCCTGTACTGTTCCATCCTGGCGTGGAGCAAGCCGCTGAAGATGAAGCAGAAACCATACAGGGCTTGATCGCGGCACTCAGGCAGATCAGCGAAACCACAGCAGAGGATTATCATCATGGTTTACGCAGTGTGCATGCCAAATCGCATGGTTTGGTAAAAGGTGAGCTCTGCATTGCAGATAATTTGCCTGAGCCTCTGGCCCAGGGCTTGTTCAGCCGGGCGGCCACATATCCGGTGGTGCTGCGATTTTCTACCAGCCCGGGAGATTTGCTCAGTGATCGTGTTTCAACACCGCGGGGCTTGGCCATCAAAGTGTTGAATGTGACTGGCGAGCTGCTGCCAGATCGCACAGATCATCTCAGCAGTCAGGATTTTCTTATGGTGGATGGCCCGGCTTTTCTCGCGCCTGACCCCAAGTCATTTCTTGCCAGCCTGAAGCTGCTGGCGCTAACCACCAACAAGGCCGAGGGTTTCAAGCAAGCCTTGTCTGCGGCATTGCGTGGCACTGAGCGGGCCATAGAGGCCTTGGGCAGTGAGAGTGCCACGGTCAAGAGCCTGGGCGGGCATCCCATGCATCATCTATTGGGCGAAACTTACTTCACGCAAGTGCCCATGCGTTACGGCAAATACATGGCCAAACTCAGCCTGGTGCCAGTGTCTGCGGAATTGCTGGTACTCAAGCAACAGCCATTGGAGGAGCCGGAAAATCCTGATGCCATTCGTCAATCGATAATCGATTTTTTCAACCAGAACAGCGCACGCTGGGAGTTGCGGGCGCAACTTTGCACTAATCTCGACAGCATGCCGATAGAAGATGCTTCTGTTATCTGGCCTGAGGAGGAAAGCCCTTATCTCACGGTGGCGACCCTTGATATTGAGCCGCAACTGGCCTGGGATAATGAGACATCACAAGCGCTGGACGATAGTTTGCGCTTCAGCCCCTGGAATGCGCTGGCACAACATCAACCCCTGGGAGGTGTGATGCGCGTGAGGCGAGAAAGCTATCAATTTTCTGCCTCATTCCGGCAGCAGGTGAATGGCTGTCCGTTTGCACATAACGGCAATTCCACTTCAATCAATACTGCCGCAAATCCGGCGGATTAAACCCAGCTGATTAAACCTATAAGCAACCAAGCAAAAGCCCGCAATTTGCGGGCTTTTATGATCAGCTTGCTAAGGTATATCGCCTAAACTCATTAATTTGGGCGGTATTTCTCCAGCCAATGCGCATAAGGCGCAGGCAACACCCAGCTTGGCTTTTCCTTTTTCAATTGCTGCGCCACAGCATAGGGCCAGTGCGGATTGGCCAGATGCGCTCTGCCCACCATCACCAAATCCATCTGCCCGTCTTCCACCACCTGGTTAGCCGTCACTGGGTTATCTATGCCCCAGGAAGCGGCCACGGGTAATCCGGCTTCACGGCCCACACGTTCTGCGATAGGCGCCAGGAAAGGCGTGCCCCAGGGGATTTGCGTTTCGGCAATGGTGAAGCCTACGCTGACATTGAGCATATCCAGACCCAGGGCCTTGAGGTCTTGCACCAGGCGTATGGATTCAGCCAGGGTGGCTTCGTCATTGCCATCGTATTCAATCACGCCAAAACGTGCCGTCAGGGGCAGGTGCTCAGGCCAGACTTTGCGCAATGCGGCCAGGGTGTCACGCAGGAATTTGGAGCGGCCCTGGTAATCACCACCATAAGCATCGCTTCTATGGTTGCTGTGTGCGGAGAAGAAGCTCTGCGCCAGATAACCATGGGCAAAGTGCAGCTCCAGCCATTCAAAGCCCGCCTGCAAAGCGCGGCGCGCAGCGGCAACAAAGGCATCTTGCACGCGCGCGATATCTTCCAGGCTCATCTCGGTAGGCGTACGGTTCAGATGATGACCATAGGCAATGGCGGAGGGCGCAATTGGCTGCCAGCTACGTGGGTCTTCTGCAGGGATATGATCATCACCTTCCCAAGGGCGATTGGCGCTGGCCTTGCGACCAGCATGGGCGATCTGAATGCCAGGCACGGCTCCTGCCGCCTTGATGGAAGTGGCTATCTTGCTCAAACCTTCGATTTGCCCGTCTTCCCACAAGCCTGTGCAGCCTGGGGTAATGCGGCCTTCCGGCAATACGCCTGTGGCTTCTACTATCACCAGCCCGGCACCGCCGCGTGCCAAGCCTGCGTAATGGTGTTGGTGCCAGTCTGTGGTATAGCCATTCTCGGCGCTGTACTGGCACATGGGCGGCACCGCAATACGGTTACGCAAGGTAACCGATTTCAGGGTGAAGGGGGTAAACAATGCAGTCATTGATGCAGCCTTTACTGATATTAATAAAATGATAAGAGCTGCTGGCGTCAAGCTGGCAGCAGCCCTGGAATCCGGTTGATTTATCTCAAGCTAGCATGATGGCTGGCTAGTAAACCCAGGCTGTACTATATTCATAACGCATAAAACAATAAACTAGCTGATAATCACAATACTTGTTACATCAGGTAATAAGTTGGCTAATCAATAAATGCGGTCACATAGGCATTTTGCAAGGGGTTTTCATGCGTAGTTTTGAATCGGTCAAACTCAATAGCATAGAGTTATTCTGCAAGGCAGCTGAGCTGGGCAGTTTTAGCGCGGCGGCGGAGCAGCTAGGGCTGACCCCGGCCTCGGTCAGCCGTTCCATCGCGCGTATGGAAGAGCGCTTGGGCGTGCGTCTGTTTACCCGTAGCACGCGCAATGTGCGCCTCACATCTGAGGGCAACTGCTACTGGCAAGAATGCCAGCGTGCGCTGGAGCAGATCGCCGAGGCCGAGCGGGCGATTACCGGCAATCAGAAAATTCCCAGCGGCGTATTACGCATTACCGTAGGCACGCTATACGCCAATTATCGCTTGCTGCCCTTGCTGCCCAGTTTTCAGGCAGCCTATCCACAGATTGAGCTGGAAGTCAGCCTGAGCAGTCGCAATGTGGATTTTGCCGATGAAGGCTTTGATCTGGCGATACGCCTGGGTGAGCCGCCTGATTCAAGATTGGTGGCCCATAAGCTGGAAGATGCCAGTGTGGGGGTATTTGCTGCCCCGGCTTATTTAGCACAACATGGGGAGCCCAAGACCCTGGCCGAGCTACAGCAACATGACTGCCTGGAGTTTATTTTGCCCAGCACAGGTAAACCCATGCCCTGGTTATTCAAGGACGCGCAAGGTAAAGCCATAGAGCAATTGATACGTGGGCGTATGCGTGTGCTGGATGATGCCCAGGGTTGTATCAGCTGGGGCAGGGCTGGCGGTGGTATCTTCCAGACCTACCATTTCATTGCCAATGAGATGCTGCAAAAAGGTGAGTTGGTGGAAATTTTGCAGCCTTATGCTGGGCGCTCTCGGGTGTTTCATATTCTTTATCCGCAGAACAGGCATTTATCGGCCAGGGTCAGGCGCTTTGTGGATTTTATGACCAACCAATGCCAGCATCGGGAGTGACCATGTTCAGCCTGACTTGCGCTGATATACCCGATAGATTGTCCAGCACAACAGGTTGAGTAAAAACATGGCCAGCATGGCCATGGCATAACGTAAGCCACTGCCTAGCACCAGAGGCACCACCAAGGCCGAAAGTAGCACAAATACCAGCATCTGGATAAATGCCTGTATCGAGGCGGCAGTGCCGCGCTTTTCCGGAAATAAATCCAGTGCCAACACCATGACGCCTGGAATGAGGAAAGTCAGCCCAAAGGTATACACCAGAACTGGCAGTACTTGTAGCACTGGCCAGCCTGGCCAATGTGAGTCTGTGTTTATCAATAACTGGTACAACAGGTTGAAGCTGGCGGCTAGCCCCATTAGCACAAAGCTAATGTTAATCAAGCGGCCATTGCTCACTTTACCAGTCAGGCGAGTGACAAGTGCAGAGCCTGCCATCAAGCCAATCACAATAGGAATGAACAACCAGCCAAATTGCATGGCCGACAAGTGCAATACTCGAAACACAAAATCTGGAGCACCGCCGACGTAGATCAAGAAGCCGCCAAAACCTGCGGCAATACAGCCCGCCAGTGCCAAAAACCTGGGCTCACGTGCAATTGCGCCGTAATTGGCGAGCAGGGTTAGCAGCTGGAAAGGTTGGCGTTTGCTGGCAGGTAAACTCTCGTCCAGACTGAACAGGCATACCAACAACAGCATCAAACCCAAGCCTGCCAAAAGATAAAAGCTCGATTGCCAGGGGAAAAACGCATGTAGCAGGCCGCCAGCCAGTGGCGCAATCGCGGGTGCCAGCCCAAACAGCATAGTCACCTGGGCAATGATCTTCTGCGCGGCAACGCCTGAGAAACGATCACGAATCATGGCCTGACCAACCACAGTGCCTGCACCGACAAATAACCCTTGCATGGCACGGAACAGCAGCAGGCTGTTGTAATCCTGCACCCAGGCACAGGCCAGGGTGCTCAGTACAAATCCTAACAGCGTCCACACAATCACAGGTTTGCGTCCCCAACTATCCGAGAACGCCCCGTGGAATAGCATCATCAAGGTAGAGGTCAGCAAGTAGACGGTTAGGCTCAACTGGGCCTGAGTTTGGCTGATGCTGAAATAGGCTTCCATGTCTGGAAAGAACGGAAAGTAGGTATCCGTGGTAAATGGCCCCAGCATGGCCAGTGCCGACAAGGTGAATAACAGCAGCAATGAAGCTGAAGCAGCAGGGGATTTTTCAGACACTGACAACCTTAGGACGAGTAGCGGCGGGCCATGATCATACCTGCTTGCGGAAAAGACTGCTGATGGCTTTTGGTTTCAAGTTGATAATTCATGTGTAACGACAAGAAATGTAAATAACACAATGAAATGATTGAGAGATTGAAAATTAAGACAAAGAAAAACCAATTTAAATAAGCAATTAATTAATTTATTTAACAATATATGATTGCTAATAAAAATATTTAATTGTAAAATTTGAACATACTTGTCATTAATAGGAACTTGGCTTGTCATGAAAATCAATCTTCCCTTGTTGTTCATCATTGCCCTAGTGATAGGCCTGAGTATGATGGCTGGCCATGCACGCGCCGCAGTCAATCTAAGCGAAAGTTACCCCATGGTCTGTGATGCACCCTGGGTTTTGCAGGGTTTGCAACAATCCATAATCAAGGTCAACAACTTAGGCCCGGGTTTGCAATTCCAGTTTGACCACGTGCAGGAATACAAGCCGGGAAATCAGCAAAGCCAGAGCGGCAAAATGTTTTGTATCACCTATCTCAAGCTGGTAGAAGCGCAGAGCCAGCGCATTACTGATAAAGTCAGACTGCGTTATCAGGTCAAGCTCAGCACTGATAAACCCAGTGCCGGGGCCGCCTACAATATTGAGTTTGAGCCATTACGATAAGCTCGTCAGGCAACGCACTTTTCATCGACTTTCCTTGCATACCACCACGTTATCTGTGGTGGTATGACTTTTCTGCGGCATGCTCAGCAAAGCAGCATTGCTGGGAGCCTGGTATGAGGTATTCAACCCTCAGCCATGGTGGCGTAAGATGGTGCTTATAGGTGTGAGTGTTGAGCTGTTGCAGTTCAATGCGCACACTTTCCATTGCTAATTTTGCCAATGCATATTTTGCTTCGGGAGGTCAGCATGATTCTCGACATTTTTCAGCGCAGCCAGGGCACCACACACCTGGCGCTGTTTTCTACTTATCCTCTGGAAGCCGAGTTGGGCCATGGCGTGCGCCAGTTGCTGGCCCATCATCTAGATTCCCGCCGCTTTCTGCTGGAGTTTCGAACCAATAATAATTTGGCCGAGCAAGAGCAGGAGTTATTGCGCAAAAACGGTGTGCGTTTTTACGATGTGCGCCATCTGGAATCAGGCCGCATGCTGGTGTCTTTCAGGCCAGTGTGTGTGTTTGATGCTGAGCTGGAGCGCGCACGACAGGAGATAGTGAAGGGCTTTCATCGTGCATTTCAGCCACCCATGTTTGAGGTAATCGAGCGTAGCGGCAGCGATGGAACGATTGGATTTACGCTGCGTTAAGCACAGCAGAGGAGTATTCACGCAGCATCAAGCCGAGGAAAGGCTGGAGTTGTTGCGTATCATATTGCTAATCACTTACAACAACAGGCCGAATAACGCAAAAACCGCTTTGCAGCGGTTTTTTTATAGCAGGTGGGGCTGAGGATGCAATCTACGCTTGTGCGCAGTATGCATCCTAATCTGGCTAAATCAGCGGACGATTACTCAACCAGCAGTTCGCGCTTGCCTGGGGCGCCGTTATTGGCATCGGCATCGGCCATAGGCGCTTTGCGCGCAGTGATGGCTGGCCAGATTTCTGCCAGGCGGGCGTTCAGGGCAATGAACTCCTGCTGATCTTCAGGAACGTCATCCTCAGAGAAAATCGCCTCGGCAGGGCACTCGGCCACGCACAAGGTGCAGTCGATACACTCGTCGGGGTTGATTGCCAGGAAGTTAGGGCCTTCCACAAAGCAATCCACCGGGCAAACATCGACGCAGTCGGTGTATTTACACTGGATGCAATTTTCAGTTACTACGTATGCCATTTATATTCCTCTAACAGGCTCTGCACTTAATTTGTGCAATAGTGAATTATAAGCGATATTAAATACAGAATTTATTGATTATATGAATATGCGATTTTGGTTTCACAGATGATCAGGTGCTGAATTTAAACAGCGGCCTGTATCATGCCAGCGCCCACGGTGTTGTTGCTGGCTTCATCAATAATGATGAAAGCCCCGGTTGCACGGTTGTTTTCATAGCTATCCACCATCAAGGGCTGGGCCAGCTTGAAGCTGATGCTGGCAATATCGTTCATGCCTAGGCTGCCTTCTGCGGCCAGTTGTTCTGTGGTGTTCACATCAATTTTGTAGGCAATCTCACCCACCTTGGCCTTGGTTTCGCGTGTGGTATGACGAATGATGTAGGTACGCGCAGGCGAAAGCGCGGTTTCTGACAACCAGCACACCATGGCGTTGATTTGCTTGACCGGGCTTGGTGCCTCGTTCTTGCGTACTATCATGTCGCCACGCGAGATGTCGATTTCATCGGCCAGCAGCAGGGTCACCGATTGTTCGGTAATCGCTTGCTCCAGCTTGGCTTCACCTAATTGAATAGCTTTGACGCGCGAACTCAAGCCTGAGGGCAGGGCGGTCACTTCATCCCCTACCTGGATATCGCCAGATTCCACACGACCCATGAAACCACGGAAATCGTGCAGTTCTGGATTGTCCGAAGCTTGCGGGCGGCAAACGAATTGCACCGGGAAGCGGAAAGGCTCTGCACGTTCAGAATGCGCCGCAGGGGCGGCTTCCAGCAGTTCCAGCATGGTGGGGCCTTGATACCAGGGCATGCTATCACCACGGTCCACAATCATGTCGCCATTGAGCGCTGACATAGGCACAAAAGTGATGTCACGGCCACTGCGTTGCAGGTTGATCTGCTCGGCAAATTCCAGATAGCTAGCGCGTATGCGCTCGAATTCTGCTTGTGAGTAATCAACCAGATCCATTTTGTTGATGGCCACGACGATATGCGGAATGCCTACCAGTTGCGCCAGGTAGGAGTGCCTACGGGTCTGGGTCAATACGCCTTTGCGTGCATCAATCAGAATAATCGCCAGGTTGGCGGTGGAAGCAGCCGTCACCATATTGCGTGTGTACTGCTCATGGCCAGGGGCATCGGCAATGATGTATTTGCGCGTGCCAGTGCTGAAGTAGCGGTAGGCTACATCAATGGTGATGCCTTGCTCGCGCTCGGCTTGCAGGCCATCGGTTAGCAGGGAGAGATCCACGGCTTCCAGGCCGCGCTTCTTGGAAGTGCGTTCTATCTGGGTCAGGGTGTCTGCCAGAATGGTCTTGGTGTCGTAAAGCAGGCGACCAATCAATGTGCTCTTGCCATCATCAACACTGCCGCAGGTCATGAAACGCAACAGGCTGTCATTGTGAGCTGGAGTCTGCACTGCAAGGTTTTCAATTTGGGACATCTGGGTACTCTTATAAATCGTCACTGTTAAGCTGCTACTTGGTGTAGACCAGCCATCGTTTGCGAGCTATATGGGTTATTACTCACCCATATTCAGGAGCCGTCAGGCCTAGAAGTAGCCTTCCTTCTTACGCTGCTCCATGGAGGCGTCAGAAGTCTGGTCATCCAGGCGGGTAGCACCACGCTCAGTGATGGTGGTGGTCGCGGTTTCCAGCACGATCTTGCTCAGGGTGTCAGCATCGCTGGGCACTGGGGCTGTGCAGGTGATATCACCTACAGTGCGGAAGCGCACCAGCTGGCTTTCCACGGTTTCGCCTGCCTTGGGCTGGTTGATGATGTCACCATTGGCCAGCGGCACGTTAACCGGGAAGATGGCACCGTTACGCAGGACGACATCGCGGTTGTGCGCGAAGTAAATGCTGGGCAGACCCAGTTGTTCACGTTCTATATATTGCCAGACATCCATTTCCGTCCAATTGGAAATAGGGAAGGCGCGTATGTTTTCGCCCTTGTGGCTGCGAGCGTTGTAGAGGTTCCACAATTCTGGACGCTGGTTCTTGGGGTCCCATTGGCCAAACTCATCACGGAAGCTCATGATGCGCTCTTTGGCGCGCGCCTTTTCTTCATCGCGTCGCGCACCGCCTATGCAGCAATCAAAACCAAACTCTTCAATCGCCTCAAGCAAGGTCACGGACTGGTGCTTGTTGCGCGACTCATCGGCCGACTTCAGCACTACGCTGCCGCGCTTGATGGAATCTTCAACCGAACGCACGATCAGGCGCTCTCCCAGTTCTGCAGCACGTTCGTCACGGAAGTTAATGACTTCCTGGTAATTGTGGCCAGTATCGATGTGCATCAGCGGGAAAGGGAAGCGACCAGGGCGGAAGGCTTTTTCTGCCAGGCGCAAAATGCACAGCGAATCCTTGCCACCCGAGAACAGTAACACCGGGTTGGCGCACTGGCCTGCAACCTCGCGCAGGATGTGGATAGCTTCAGCTTCCAACCAGTCAAGGTGGGAGAGGGGTTGTTGGTTCAGAGTGGTCATATTGATTTTTGTCCTGAATTTGTTGCTGGTTTTCAGCTCACATTTCCAGTCAGTATTCCTAAAACGAAAAGCAATCTCGCACGGCACAGCTTGGGTGGTTGCTGGCCGCAATCATTTTTTTCCAACCTCTAGTGTGGGGCGGTACGGTTAACGCGACGCCATACGGGTTGATTATTATCTACTGCACCTTGGTAAGGCTGGGTGAAATCACCCAGGCTCGCCAAAGCATCTTGCGCCGAACGATCGCCGCGAATCAAATAGCTGTTGAAGCCGCAGCGCTTGAGGAAGAACAATTGGTCACGCAGTACATCGCCAAACGCACGTAGATCATTTTTATAGTGGTAGCGCGTGCGCAGCAGATTGCCTATGGAGAAAATCCGGCCATCGGCAAAACGCTCAACGTGCACAGCAATCAACGGCAGGCTGTTGATATCGACTAGGGAAGCTGCCAGGGTTTCCAGCAGCTCGTGTGTATCCAGCCAAACGCCCACTTCACCTGCGGCATGGCGCGCGGCAAGTTCAGGCTGACGTGCTACCCAAACCGATAGCGGCACCAGGATTTTTCCGCTGGCTGGAATTTCGGTGTTGGCAATCTGCTCAGGCGTGGTCGAGGCTTCGCCAGTCAGCTTGAACAGCACAACTTTACCCGCTTGTTTTTTGACGACTTCTTCACCTGCAGGCAAGCTCACCAGTGTCCATTCGTCTTCGACGATAGCCTGATTGAGGATCAAATTAGATGACTTAGGCATGTGCAACCTCTTTTTTCTTTTCGCCATAGACATGTGTCTTGAACGGCGCTACGCCTATGCGACGTACCGTGTCAATGAAGCGCTCTTCAGCAGTACGCTCACGCACATAAACATCAATCAATTTCTGTACCACGCCTGGCATTTCATCAGCAGCAAATGAAGGGCCAAGTACGGTGCCCAGGCTGGCATCATTACCTTGCTTGCCGCCCAGGGTGACCTGGTACCACTCGGAACCGTCCTTATCAACGCCGAGTACGCCAATATGGCCAACATGGTGGTGACCGCAAGCATTCATGCAACCCGAGATGTTAAGTTCCAGGTCGCCGATGTCATAGAGGTAATCCATATCATCAAACTGCATCTGGATCGCTTCTGCAATCGGGATGCTTTTGGCATTGGCCAGCGAGCAAAAATCGCCGCCTGGGCAGCAAATAATGTCGGTCAACAGGCCAATATTGGCGGTTGCTAGGCCATTGGCCTTGGCTTTTTCCCATAGCGCATACAGATCACTGATCTTGACGTCAGCCAGAATCAGATTTTGCTCATGCGCGACGCGTAGCTCGCCAAAGCTGTATTCGTCGGCCAAATCAGCCACGGTATGCATTTGTTCAGTGCTGGCATCACCCGGTGCTTGACCATGGGTCTTGAGCGAAAGGGTAACGGCACGGTAGCCGGGCTGCTGGTGCTTGTGCACATTACGGCGTACCCAGGCGGCAAACGCTGGGTTGCTGGCAACTGCACTGTCAAAACCAGCGTCATGGTCGGGCAGGGTGTCGTACGGCATTTTGGTGAAATGCTGGGCCACACGGTCTAGCTCGGCCGTGGTGATGGTGTTGGGGCTATCCTTGAGGTGTTGCCACTCTTCTTCAACCTGACGCGCAAACTCTTCCACGCCCAGGGCTTTCACCAGAATCTTGATACGGGCCTTGTAGGCGTTGTCGCGACGACCATGCAGGTTGTAAACGCGGATCACGGCTTCGCAATAGGTCAGCACATGTTGCCATTCCAGATGCTCGCGCACCACGGAACCCAGAATAGGAGTGCGGCCCAGACCGCCGCCTACCCAAACGCGGATGGCGATTTTCTGTTGATCGTCATGGTAGAACTCCAGACCGATATCGTGGGCCTGGATAATGGCTCTATCTTCCTTGGTGCCGGAAACCGCAATCTTGAACTTGCGGGGCAGCAGGGCAAACTCAGGGTGGAAGGTACTCCACTGACGAATGATTTCGGCGATGGCGCGTGGATCAATCACTTCATCCGGCGCAACCCCGGCAAACTGGTCGGCGGTGATATTGCGTATGCAATTGCCTGAAGTTTGAATGGCGTGCATTTGCACGGTAGCCAACTCAGCCAGAATGTCAGGCACATCTTCCAGCTTGGGCCAGTTGAGTTGCAGGTTTTGACGTGTGCTGAAATGGCCATAGCTACGGTCATAACGCTTCGCGATATCACCCAGCTTACGCAACTGCTTTGATGACAGCATGCCGTAAGGCACAGCGATACGCAGCATGGGGGCGTGACGCTGGATGTACAGGCCATTTTGCAGGCGCAGCGGGCGGAATTCTTCGTCGGTCAGTTCGCCGGCGAGAAAGCGGCGTGTCTGATCGCGGTACTGCTTGACGCGCTCATCCACGATAGCCTGGTCAATTTCGTCGTATTTATACATGAGCTCACTTTTATGCTAAAACAAATTTGAAACCAATCAGCAACAAGATCAGGGCCAGTATTGGACGCAATACCTTTTCCGGAATCTTGGCGCTGACATGGCTGCCTATCCAAATGCCTGGCAGGGAGCCTATCAGCAGGCTGCCCAGCAAGGTGAAATCAATATGGCCCAAGGTCCAGTGACCTATGCCTGCCACTGCGGTGAGTGGAATGGCGTGGGCTAAATCGGTGCCTACCACTTTCAGCGTGCTCATCCTGGGGTAGAGCAGCAGAATCGCGATAGTGCCTAGCGCGCCTGCTCCAACTGAAGACAGGGTAACCAGCGCACCGAGTACGGCGCCGACCATGACGGTAGCCGCAATCTGTGTATTGCCATTGAATCGGCCAATACTAATGACATCATCTTCCACCGCAGCCACCTGCTTGCGCAGCAGAAAGCTACGGATCAGCAGGGCACAGGCTGTAAGAATCAGGGCGATACCTAATGCATAGGTAATCAGGCCTGTGGTGTCCTTGCCTACTGCGATCAAATGCTTGATCACATATATGGTAGCTATCGAGACCGGTAGACTACCTGTCGCCATCAGTGCGACAACTTTCCAATCTACGGACTTGTGTGTACCGTGATGTACCCAGACCCCACCCGTTTTGGTGATGGCCGCAAATAACAGATCGGTGCCAACGGCTACCATGGGCTTAAAGCCAAACAGGAAAACCAGTAACGGGGTCATCAATGAACCGCCGCCTACCCCAGTGATGCCGACGAGAAAACCAACGGCAAAGCCGGAGAGTATGTAGCCTATGTCCATGAAGTGATTGTTGTTTTCTTACTGGACATGCGTTTAAGGCGTGAACAGCTTAAAAAATATAGCCCGAAAAAGCCTTTTATTATAACAGGTTAAATAAATAAATTAATAGTATGTTATTCTATGCATATGTGATTTTGTTATAAAACAAAGGCCAAAAAGCATAATGAAAATACATCAGTTGCGATACGTTCGTGAGGTAGCTCGCCAGGGCTTGAGTGTTTCACTGGCCGCAGATGCTCTGCATACCTCACAGCCCGGGGTGAGCAAGCAGATACAACTACTTGAAGAAGAACTTAATCTTCAGATTTTCAAGCGTAACGGCAAGCGGCTGATCGGTATAACGGAACCAGGCAAAATTATACTAGACTTGGCTGAACGCGTCATGATGGAGATGGACAACATCAAGCGCGTGGGTGAGGAATTCACCCATGAAGACACTGGTGCCCTGACCATCGCCACTACCCACACCCAGGCACGTTATAGATTGCCAGCGGCGGTTAAATCCTTTATGGAGCGTTACCCTGGGGTCAAGCTGACCATACATCAGGGCAACCCCACCCAAGTGGCCGAGCAAGTGCGCCGGGGTGAAGCCGATATCGGCATTGCCACTGAGTCCATCAGCAGCTTCGAAGACTTGCTTTGCCTGCCTTGCTATCAATGGAATCGCTGCGTGGTCACACCACAAAATCACCCCTTGATGGACGGCAAGCCACTGACGCTGGAAAAGATTACCCGCTACCCGCTGATTACCTACGATTTTGCCTTTACTGGCGGCTCACTGGTGAGTCAGGTATTCGAGAAGGCGGGCTTGACCCCCAATGTGGTGCTGACTGCGATTGATGCCGATGTGATCAAGACTTATGTCAATCTGGGCTTGGGCGTCGGCTTGCTGGCGAATATGGCCTATGACCCTGCGCGCGATAGCCATCTGGCCATGCGCGATGTCAGCGATCTTTTCCCTGCCAGCACCACCTATATAGGCTTGCGCCGCGATGCTTATTTGCGTGGTTACGCTTACGCCTTTATTGAATTACTGGCCCCGCACTATGACCGCAAGGCAGTGGAGGCTGAATTGAAAAACGGGCCTGGTGAATAAGCTGCAATGAAGCCATTGCTGCGCACAGGCTTATGCTGGCTGTTGTTGATGCCATTGCTAGCCCAGGCCAGGGATGTGCCGCCCATGCCTGCCGTTAATAGCGAAAGTGGTTTGTATGAGGTAGAAGTCGAGCCTGGTGTCAGCTATGAGGATGTGATTGATAGCCTCAAGGTGGTGTCCGCCGGGGAGAATTTCGTCAACCCAGCCAATCTGCCCATAGGCGAGCATTTGCGGGAACGTGGACAGATTCCCGAAGGGCCGTTGGAAGTGCGGGGTTTTTGCAATCTGGGCCTAGGTGCGGAAATCATGCTGGATCACCCCGAATTTGTCAGTTTTGCACCTTGCCGCATAGGTATCTACCAGCGCAAAGGCAAGCTCTACCTGGGACTGGCGCGGCCCACTTATGATTTACGCAGCATTCAGAACCCCACCCCGCGTGCGCGCAAGGCGGCGCAGCAGCTAGAAACCATTTTATTGCGCATTATGGACAAGGCCAGGCAAGGTGATATTTGACGCAGGCCATGATAGAACATAGCGAGAATCTCTGATGACCAATCCCATTCCCTTAGCAAAAAGCGCCGATTTTCTTTACCTCTTGCCCAAGATGGCCAACCGCCATGGCTTGATCGCCGGGGCCACAGGCACAGGCAAAACCGTCACCCTGCAAAGCATCGCCGAGAGCTTCTCGCGCATGGGGGTGCCAGTGTTTATGGCCGATGTGAAGGGCGATCTCAGCGGCATCAGCTTGCCAGGTGGTGGTAATGCCAAGGTGGAGGCGAGGGTGGCCCAGCTTGGGATAGAGGGTTTCACCTTGGCGGGTTGCCCGGTCACGCTATGGGATGTGTTTGGCAAGCAAGGTCATCCAGTACGCACCACCATCGCCGAGATGGGGCCATTGCTGTTGGGGCGCATGCTCAACCTCAACGAGGTGCAGTCTGGCGTGTTAACTGCCGTATTCAAGATTGCCGATGACAAGGGCTGGCTGCTGCTGGACATGAAAGACCTGCGCGCCATGATTCAGCATGCGGCTGAGCATGCAGGCGAATACAGCAGCGAGTATGGCAATATCTCCAGCGCCAGCGTAGGGGCCATCCAGCGTGCCTTGCTGCAGCTGGAGCATGAAGGTGCAGACCAGTTGTTTGGTGAGCCTGCGCTCAATCTCGATGACTTGATGCAAACCGATAGCAAGGGCTGGGGCGTGGTGAATATTCTTGCCGCCGATGCCTTGTATAACTCGCCGCGGGTATATGCGACCTTATTACTGTGGTTGCTCTCCGAGTTGTTTGAAAAGCTGCCCGAGGTAGGCGATCTGGAAAAGCCCAAGCTGGCCTTCTTCTTTGATGAAGCGCACTTGTTGTTCAATGATGCGCCCAAGAGCCTGATGGACAAGATAGAACAAGTAGTGCGCCTGATACGCTCCAAGGGTGTGGGCGTGTATTTTGTCAGCCAGAACCCGCTGGATATTCCTGATGTGGTGCTGGGCCAGCTGGGTAATCGTGTGCAGCACGCTTTGCGTGCTTTTACGCCACGAGATCAGAAGGCCGTCAGAGCGGCAGCGGAAACCTTCCGTGCCAACCCTGCAGTCAAGGTTAGCGAGGTGATTACCGAGCTGGGGGTAGGGGAGGCGCTGGTATCTTTCCTTGATGAGCAAGGCAGGCCTACCCCAGTAGAGCGCGCTTTCATCTGCCCGCCTGGCAGCCGCATAGGGCCACTCAATGCGCTGGAGCGTGAGCAGTTGATCAAGTCGTCCATCGTTTACGGACATTACGAAAACAGCGTAGATCGAGAATCAGCGTACGAGATTCTCAAGGGTAGAGCGGCCGATGCACCCGAGCAGGCGGCTGAAGAAGGCGGCTTTGATTGGGGTGATCTGTTTGGTGGCGGCAAGTCAGAACCTGCGCGCAAGTCTGGTGGACGCCAGCCGCAAGGCGTGCTGGAAACCGCAGCCAAGAGCGCAGCACGTGCGATAGGTTCTGAATTGGGCAGGCAAATATTGCGCGGCGTGCTGGGCTCCATACTCGGTGGCGGCAAGCGTGGTAAATAATAGTTAGGACATGAGCATGCCGACCATGCTCATGTTGATTCACATGGTTTATAGATAGTTACAGCAGGTTATTCAGCAGTGCAGATCATTACTCAATCCGGTCAGGCAGAACAGATCATCACCAAATCCCGTTTTGTCGCCAGTGCAGACTATTGCAGCGACGAGCGTGCCGTGGCCATGGCTTTGCGCCGCCTGGCCAGCGCCCATCAATCCGCACATCACTTGGCTTACGCTTATAGGGTTAAAACGCCACAAGGCATAGTGCAGCGTTTTAGCGATGCTGGTGAGCCTTCAGGGACTGCAGGCAAGCCAGTTTTGCAGATGCTGGAAGGCCGTGACCTCATCAATGTTTGCGTAGGGGTAATACGTTATTACGGTGGCGTTAACCTGGGCACTGGTGGTTTGGCGCGCGCTTATGGCGGCACAGCCAAGCTGGCATTGGACAATGCACGCTTTGGTGACTTTGTGGAAATGCAAACCATGCGTTTCACCCTGGATTACAAACGCCTGGATCAACTGACGCGCGACCTGGCGCGCATGAATGGTGAAATTCTTGACAAGGCTTTTGGTGAACATGTCACAGTGCTGGCTTCTGTGCCTGCACATGAGGTGGCGAATTTGCAGCAGAAGTATGCTTGAGGCTGAAAGCTGATGTACCTTTGATGCCAAAGTTGAAAACAAAAAAGCCAGCGTAAGCTGGCTTTTTGCTAGTGCTTGCAACAGCGTTATTTACTGCGGAGTTGCAGGCTCTGGCTCGGCGACAAAGATCTCTACGCGGCGATTCTTGGCGCGATTGGCAGCGGTGTCATTGGCTACCAGTGGCTCATGTGAGCCACGACCATTCACGGTGAAACGACTTGCAGCCACGCCGCGCCCGGTGAGGTAATCACGGGTATTGCTGGCGCGGTTCAGAGATAGCGGGTTGTTGATGGCATCACTACCGGTATTGTCAGTGTGGCCAGTAATCGTTACTAGAGTGCGTGGGTTGCTATTGAGTGTGGAAGCAAAGCTATCAAGCACAGTACGGAAGTTAGGCTGGATATCAGCCTTGCCTGAGGCAAAGGAGATATCGCTGGGGATAGCCAGCTTGAGGCGATTATCTTCGGTCTGGGAAACTTGTACCCCTGTGCCCTGGGTGGCTTGTTCCATCTGGCGCTTTTGTTCTTCCATGCGCTTGGACCAGATATTGCCTGCAATGGCACCTGCGCCAGCACCTACCGCAGCACCAATCGCTGCTCCCTTACCCTTGCCCGCAATGGCGCCTATGACGGCCCCGGTGCCCGCACCTATGGCCGCACCCTTGGTCGTGCCTTTTTGGGTTTCTGACATATTGGCGCAGCCGCTAACGGCTAGGGCCATGACCAATGCGCTTACTGTGAGTTTGGCTTTCATAGAGTTTCCTTTTTTGCTTTTGGTAATGAGGAGTAAGGCAAGTAGATTGGCTGGAAGTTCTGCGCCCAGTGAGTCCAGGTGACTATCCAGGCCAGATGCCAACTCTTCATGCTCACTCTGGCACAACTGCCAGCAGGATAATGGCATAAAAAAGCCCACCTGGGTGCAGGCGGGCTTTCAGTATTTACTGCAGGACAAACCACTGTACTTGCAGCGTTTTTGTTTTAACAGCCTATTTCAAAACCAGAATTTCACCCTTGCCGTCGTTGGCAATATCGCCAGCGTAGCGTTGTACGCGGTTCTGTTTCAGGTTGGCAAATTTGCTGGGCAAGTTGGCAAATGATTTGAACATCAGGCTGAGGAAGGGCAGGGTGTGGGTGCCGCAATCCTGCAGTGTAGCGTGCAGCTTGGGTTCTTGTGTCAGCAGCAAGGTGCCGCGGCGCATGCCGTAACCCAAATAATCGCCTACCGTACCCAATACGCCTATGGTGCCAGCCAGCATGCGCGATGCGCAGTAGGCACCGACATTGCCTTCAATCAGGATAATGCCGCGACGCATCTGGTCACCCGCGCGCTCACCTGCATTGCCAGTGATGATGACTACGCCACCTTTCATGCCTTTGCGGTCGCCAGGCAGAGCTGCGGCGAGAAAATCACCCACACTGCCATTGATATGCAGCGTACCACCTGCCATGCCGCTGGCGGCAAAGGCATCGGCATCACCGTTCAGCACAATTTCACCCTTGCGCATCTGCAAGGCCAGGTAAGAGCCTGCGCCACCATTGATGGTGATGCGGCCACCGTTCATTTTCTGGCCTATATAGTCCAGCTTGCGGCTGGCCTGAGCAAAGACGATGTCGTTGGCGTCATCGCCGCTGATATCGAAGACTTGATCTACACGCAATTGCTGGCGGCCACTGACTAAAGTAATGGCTGCAATCTCCGCAACGCTCTTGTCAGCGAGTTGGTCCGGGGTCAGCGGCGAAACATCCACGCGCTGCTGTAAGGGGGCTTTGAGGGTAAAGGTCAACGCGCTCATGCCATGATCTCCCTGAGTTTGAAGTGATAAGGGCCGAGCTTGCCGCCGTAGTTACCTGCGGAAATACGCTTGATGCCGTTCTTGGCACCCAACTCGCAAGCCGCGGCTATGCCCACACGCATGGCAACCCGGATATCAGGATCGGTCAGGCCATCAATCACGATTTCCATTACGGATTCGATCTCGGGGGACAGCTCGGTCTTGGTGATGCCTTTGAGAGTAGGGCAGAAGGCATCATTGGTCGAGGCGATCAATGCCTTGTACTTGGAGCCTACCTTGGAGCCTGAGCGCACAACGCCGCCAGGGAAAGGCATGATGACATTGGGCACCTTGCTCATGGCATCAATTGCGGCTTCACACGCGGCCAGCGCCTGCGGTTGCGATTCCGCCAGAATGAGGAAATTGCCACCGCCGACGGAGCGAATCATGCCTGTGCTTTCCTCAGTGAGGAATTCACCATCCATGACAGGCACGCGCCAGTAGCGCTTGCCGTTGAATAGCTTGGAAGTCTGGAAGCCATCGCCGAAGAAGCGCAGGTTTTTGCCGAGGTTGATCTTGGTGATCTCGGCATAGCCTTCGTCTATGCCGGAGAATGCTGCTGCGGTAGGGCAGGTCAGCACACATTGGCCCATACGGGTTTCCAGTTGCTTGATCAGCACTGCGCTGCTCATGGCAAACATCAAAATGGAGACGCCGGGGCGGCCATCCGGAGTTTCTTCCGGGCTGAGTTCACGCTCTATGCCTGCTTCCACGCCGCAGGCAATCACCGAGGTCGCAAAGCCTGTCATGGCGCGGGCGGCATTGTAGGCCCAGCGCAAATTCTGCGCGGTGATGATGACACGCGTGCCGCGCATGCCGAAGGCTTCGGCAAAGGTGTCGTCTATGGTTACGCCGTTGATAATCATTATGCTGTTTTCTCCCTGCGGCCCTTGCACTCCTGGACGATCACGTTGCCGCGACCATCTTCTTCCAGTTCGGCTGCATTGACCTTGAAGTTTTCCATATTCATGGTGTGGTAGCGGTCAAAGTATTGCTTGAGGTCTTTTTCAATAGCCTTGTCGAAGTCGGGCTTGACCGTATGCGTGCTACCCCAGGTGACCTTGACCACTTCACCGTTGCGCACCACCAGTTGACCATCCTTGAACACATAATCTGGCTTGGCAAACATCGCTTCGCGATCCGGATTATCGGTATAGACGGTAATGTCTGCACCCGCGCCCACGCCCAAATGACCACGGTCATGCAGGCCGACCAGCTTGGCGGCACCCGCACGCGTCATGATGGCAATCTCGTACAGGCTGTATTCACGCTCAATAGAGTTCAGCGTGCTCATGGCCTGGGCATCCAGATTGAGCTTGGTGAACATATCGTTACGGAAGCTCTTATCCATCAGCAGGCGAATCAAATGCGGATAGCTGGTGAATGGCGCACCGTTAGGGTGGTCGGTGGTAAGGAAAATACGCCATGGGTCTTCGCTCAAAAGGAAGATTTCCAGGCCTATTGCCCATTGCAGTGCGTTGACGAAGTTTTGATCCTTGTACTTGAACGGCACTACGCCGCAGCCGGAATCACATTCAATATCCATCAGCACCGACTTGCGTGGTGAGCCGTGGCCGGAGTTGGCGTACTGGCGCATATTGTCGCCAGAAGCGGTCACGGTTTGGCCAAAGAGGATCTGGCCTACGTCAGCCGAGACGTTCTTGTGCTTGTTGAGTGCTTCGGCAATCGCAGCAGCGCCGGAAGAAAACTTGCGGTCACCCTCGGTACCATAGCTGTGGAACTGGATATGGGTCAGGTGGACTGGGTAGCCTTCAACCGCACCCATGGTCTTGAGTGTGGTTTCCACATTGCCTGGCACACCGAGGTTGTTGCCGTGTACGTGCAGCGGGTGGGCAATGCCCAGCTCATAAACCGCACGCGTCAACGATTGCAGCACTTCACGCGGCGTGACCTGGTAGTGCACATTTTCTTCATCCAGGTTAAGCGCGCGCTGGTTGAACTTGAAGGCATTGATACCGCCCGGGTTCACTACCTTGATGCCTATGGCCTGGGTGGCATGCAGTATCCACGCCACATAATCGTTGATGGCATTCTGGTCTTTCTTGGCGGCCAGCATGCGCAGGAAGTAATCGTCACTGCCTATCATGGCGTAGCCACCCTTATCGATAATAGGGGTGTCGCACATTTCCAGATGCGATTGGCGCGCATTGACCGGGGATAGTGCAGGCTCGAAACCTGCGGTGTAACCCATCTCGGCGTAGCGATAACCTGTGGTGAGTGTCGAAGGTGCGGCATGGCCACAGCCAGAACGGCACGCATCGGTATGCTGGGAAGGGTGGGCGCGGTGATCTTCAGGCAGCATCAGGCGGGCAATATTGACCTTGCCGCCGCCAATGTGAGTGTGCATATCAATGGCACCGGACATCACCACCTTGCCACGCAGGTCATATTCCTGGTCTATGGGTTCGGCATCACTGGGACGTTCTACGATGCGGCCATCGCGGACATAAATGTCCATGACCTTGCCATCGATCTGGTGTGCGGGATCGTAAACCCGGCCACCGGTAAGTTTGATGAGCATGTTGCTGGTTCCTTATTCTTGCTTAAGCGGTCTTGAGCGTGGCTTCGATGGCAGACAGCACATCAGCCAGGGTCGGCAGGTCGGTTTCCCTCAGCTTGCGCAGTGGCAAGGTGACCGAGCTATCGCTGCGGAACTGCGCACCATTGGCTTCCAGGCCAGGCACGGCGATCGGGATAAACACCTCAGCGGGTTTTTCCAGAGCAGAAGCCGGATGGCCGATCACAACCGTGGGTAGTGTGGTTGCGGGTGGCTGGCGCTCAGGGTTGAAGCTATTGATCCAGATCAGTGCGTCAGCCTCACCTTCGGCCAACAGGCGCGTGGTTTCATAGTGATAGGGATCGTAATCCGGCAAACCTCTGCGGTAGGAGCTACGGAAAGGGTAGCCGCTGATCCAGGTGCTGACGTTATAGGCGCTGACGTCACCATCATTGCCGCTCAATGGCAGACCAGCGCTGCGCGTGGTCTTGTTTAAATGTTCAACAATCCCAACCACATTCTGGATGGCCAGTTCGGCATGGGGGAAATCGAGTGCGCTGCCAGTCCAGGCCAATACGCTGTACTTGGCGGCTTGCAGTCTATCGGCGAGCTTTTGCAGGTCTGCAGTGGCAATGCCAGCGACATTTTCTGCCTTCAGTGGCTTGCCAGTCAGCAGGGCGCGCAAGGCAGCTAACACTTCAGGCACCCGGTCAATATCACAGGGCAGCACATCGGGCTTGCGGCCAGAGGGCGAAACGCCAGCGCTGGTGTCCAGGTTACGGCCACCCAGATACACGACTTCACGTGCATCGGTATCGGCAGTGAACATGGCTTCCTTGTTCCAGATCATGCGCTCAAAGAAGCGTGGGAAATAGCTGACCACATCGGTGCCTATGACGACCAGCAAATCAACGCGATTCTTCACCTCGCTCAGCGTGGTGACATACCAGCCAGAATTCTGCACTACCAGAATATTCTTCATGGAACTCTTGGAGTTCATGTGATCTATGGTGGCCCCTGCGCTTTCCGCCAGATTCATTACTGCGCGCATGCCGTAGACATCGGTGGCCAGTCCGCTCAGCAGCGGGTGCTTGGCCTTGGCAAACAGCTGCGCTGCATGGGCGACGGCTGCTTCCAGTGTGGCTGGCTTACCTTGTATGCTGGGGGTGCTGGCAGCGCGTGGGCGCTCGAAGAAGGCTTGGCTTTTGGCGCAAGTGGGGGATTGCAGGGAGAGATTGCCGTCGGCATCGCGGTTGAGCGTGAGGTCATCGCTAAGAAGACCATCGCTGGGAAGCGCGACGGCTTCCAGAGTTGCGGCCGGGAAGTGGGTTGCTTGAGTCATGTTCTCCATCCGAAAACTGTTAGTTCCTCATAGTACATGTCTTGATCAGACATGGTGGAAGCCTATGAATTGGCTTCTGTGCTCGCAAGCTTGTAGATTGCAGGCCGGATTATACCTCTTGATAGAGGCGCAATGTAGGCCACTAAAGCGCAAGGGGGCAATTTACCGCAATCTTTCATATCTGTCCTAGCATTCATTTCTAGCATTCATGCGCATGAGTTTTTTGTTTGCGCATAGTGCGGATTCAGCTATGCATATTTTCTTGTCGCCTGTTTGGCAAAAGTGATACACGGCTTTTTAAAGTGGCACCCGCTGGGCTACAATATCGGCTTGAAGCATGGGGGATAGCCATCACCTGTGCTACTAGGCATCAAAAATGCCGCTCACCCGCAAGCTGAAGGAAATGATCATCGTTAAGCAAGGCGTCAGTGTTGTTACCACAGCACGTTTGCACATGGGGTTTTTTGACCTTAATGGGGACCTGGGACGCCGATTTGGCAGTATAGGGGTTTCACTCAATCAGCCCGCCACCGCATTACATGCCTGGCAAGCTGCGCAATTCAGTGCGGAAGGGCCAGGTGCTGCCCGCGCGGTCAAGATTGCCGAGCGTCTGGCGGCATCCCTGCAACTGGAGGGTGCTATGCATATCCAGCTCCAGCATATTATTCCCGAACATGCGGGCCTGGGTTCGGGCACGCAAATGGCGTTGGCCGTGGGCCTGGCCATGAACCACCTTTATGGCCTGGGGCTGATGGTGAATGACGTAGCCCAGCTCACAGAGCGTGGCGCACGCTCAGGCATAGGTCTGGGTACCTTTGCCAGTGGCGGCGTGATTATTGATGGGGGTCGCGGTGCCAATACCGTGGTGCCGCCCGTGATTGCCCGTGCCGAATTCCCTGCGCATTGGCGCATTATCCTGATTTTTGACCGCACCGAAGTCGGTGTGCATGGTGAGGCCGAGATCTCGGCCTTCCGCAATCTGCCACAATTTCCGGCGGAAGCCGCGGCCATACTCTGTAGACATGTACTGATGCAGGCGTTGCCTGCGCTGGCTGAGCACGATTTGCCTAGCTTTGGCACTGCCATACGCGAGCTGCAAGCCCGTACCGGGGATTACTTTGCTCCGGCACAAGGCGGGCGCTATGCCAGCCCACGCGTGACCAAAGTGCTAAGCTGGCTGGAACAACAAGGTGTTGGCTGTTTCGGCCAAAGCTCATGGGGGCCTACGGGTTTTGCCATTGTTGAGCATCAATCCGAGGCGCTGGCCTTGCTTGCGCAATTGCGCACAGAATTCTCATCTTATGACGCGTTGGCGTTTGAGTTGTGTGAAGGACGTAATGAAGGTGGTGTGGTAAGCGATATTGCAGGCTAGCACTTTATAGCTTGAGTCTTTGAGCCTCACAAACAGGCGCGCAAACTGGCTGATGTCTTCTAGGCTAATGCATTTGCCATGTGTGCCATGGATAATCAATAAACTGGATTTTAATAAAAAGGTGGATATATGGAAAAAGTCTCGATTCTGCATCTGATCACGGCAGCAAAAAATGCTAGCCCATTTGATGTCAACATGGCGTTTGACGCAGGTTTTGACAAGATTGTGCCTTATACCAATGTAGAGCTGAAAGAAGTGACAGGCCTGGTGCAGGACGCGATTTTCTCGCGCAGCCCCAGCGGCGTGAAGCGTGAAAGCGTGTTCATTGGCGGTCGTGATATTGATGTGGCCATGGATATGCTGGACACCGCACGCAAGGCTATGGTGCCTCCGTTTGAGATTTCCGTGTTTGCTGATCCTTCCGGTGCTTTTACCACCGCTGCTGGCATGATGGCCAAGGTGGAACAGCACCTGATCAAGAACTTTGGTGGTGATTTGAGTGGCCGCAAGGTTAGCGTGTTTGGCGCGACTGGCCCTGTGGGTGGTTGTACTGCCGTGATTGCTGCCAAGTACGGCGCTGAAGTTGAACTGGTTGCCCACCGTGCGGTAGCCGATGTAGAAGAAAAAGCTGCGGCCTACAACCAGCGCTATGGCATCAAGCTGGGTTACACCGACGGCAGCACCGATGAACTCAAGCACAAAATCCTGCACCGCACCGATATCGCCCTCTGTGCTGCTGCGGCTGGCATACAAGTGGTGAGCCTAGCACAAATGGCGGGTTCGCCCACCCTTAAGGTAGTGGCTGATGTGAATGCCGTACCGCCTACTGGCGCTGAAGGTGTGGATGTATTCGCTGATGGCGTGGCCATCCCTGGCACCAATGCCTTTGGTATTGGCGCGCTGGCGATTGGTAACGTCAAGTACACCACCCAGCACAACCTGCTCAAGCAAATGCTGGAAGCCACCGAGAAGAAGGTTTACCTGGACTTCCTCTCCGCCTTCGAGACTGCACGTAATAGCCTGAAGTAATTCTGACCGCTGCATTCACGGGCTGGCCGCAATGACGCGCAAGCTAATTGTGGCCGCAGTGTCTGCCCGCCCTTATGTGGCGCTGGCAGCCAGTGCGGCTTTTGATGTGATTGCGCTGGATATCTTTGCCGATGTCGATACCCAGGCTCTGGCGCAGCAAGTGCTGCGCCTGCCTTATCAGGATGGTGGTTTTGAACCCAAGGCATTTGCTAGCGCGCTGGCTTCACTGGCAGCAGAAGACATCATGGGCATGGTCTATGGCAGCGGTTTTGAAAGTCGTCTTGGGTTATTGCAGATTGCAGCGCAACAGCTAGCTGTGAACACCCAGCATGGCTTGATAGGTAATAGCGTGGATAGTGTCAGACGCGCCAAGGATGGGCTGGTGTTTTTTGACTTATTACGTCATTACAACATTCTGCACCCGGAAACCCGCACCCAGGCACCAGATCAGTCGCAAGGCTGGTTACGCAAGCGCATGGGCGGCTCGGGAGGCACGCAGGTGCACAGAGTATTTCAGGATGGCGCGCCGGATACCAAAACGCTTAAGCCGTCTGAATTTGTCTACCAGCGCGAGTTATCTGGCACCCCGGTTTCATTGTTGTTTTTGGCCAATGCTCAGCGTGCTGAAGTCATAGGCTTTAACCAGCAGTTTTGTCAGCCAGGGCAGGGCATGCCTTTCCGCTATGGCGGTTTGGTCAGTCATGCGGATTTGCCTGCAAGTGCCAAACTGGCATTGCTAACTGCGGCAGCGCAATTGACCCAGGCTTTGTCGCTCAAGGGCTTGAATAGTCTGGATGCCATATTGGCGGAAGACGGCAAGGTCTATGTGTTGGAAATCAACCCCAGACTGACCGCAAGTGCGGGCTTGTACGCTACTGATATTCCGCTGATGGAACTGCATCTACGAGCTAGTTTGGATGGCGAATTGCCATCCTTCCAGGTGCAGCCAGAAGCCAAAGCCTTGGCCGTATGCTATGCGCACCATGGCATGGAGATTGGTGATGGCGCGTGGCCGGAATGGGTGGCGGATATTCCGCCAGCAGGTACGGTGCTTGCTCAAGATGAGCCTTGTTGTACGGTACAGGCGCAAGCCGTGCATGCAGCTGATGCCTGGGCGCTGGCGCAGGCTAGAGTGGCTGCGGTGTTAAAGCAGTAACAATGGCTATATATATTTAAGTCGCCCCAAGTTTAAGTCATGTATTAACAGGCTCATGCTTAGGCGGTATAGTGCGGCAAAAACTGCGGCAAAAAACTGCGGTAAAAACCAAATTCTATTAACAGCATGACCTCCCCCCAGCAATGCTCAGGCATTGCCCCAAAAATTGAGTAATTAGGAAAGAAAAATCATGAGTGAAAACAAGCTGGACGTGAGTCTGTGGCCCAGTGTCAATCAATTGACCAATCCCCTGGTGCAGCAATTGATCAACAATGCCAAGGCCTTGCGCGTCAAGGTTGAGAAGCTGGATAACGGCGCGACCATTATTGATGCAGGCATCAAGGCCGAAGGTAGCCTGGAAGCGGGTCGTTTGATTGCAGAAATCTGCATGGGCGGTCTGGGTCATGTGCAATTGCAAAGCTCTACGACTTTCCCGCACTGGCCATGGGCTTTGTCTGTGCATTCCAACAACCCTGTGCTGTCTTGTCTGGGTAGCCAGTACGCAGGCTGGAGCCTGTCGCATGAGAAATTCTTCTCGCTGGGTTCTGGCCCTGGTCGTGCGCTGGCTGGCCGCGAAGAGCTGTATAAAGAGCTGGGTTATAAAGACCAGGCCGATGCCGCAGTGTTGGTGCTGGAAAGTGACAAAGTGCCGCCAGTGGAAGTGATAGAAAAAGTCGCGCGTGATACTGGTGTGGCCATAGACAAGCTGACTTTTATCCTCACACCTACACGTAGTCTGGCAGGTACCGTGCAGATCGTGGCACGCGTGCTGGAAGTGGCCCTGCATAAGATACACACCCTGCATTTCCCGCTGGAGCATGTAGTGGATGGTATTGCCAGCGCACCGCTGCCACCGCCAGCGCCTGATTTCCTCATTGGTATGGGCCGCACCAATGACGCCATTCTGTTTGGTGGTCATGCGCATATCTTCGTTATGGGTAGCGATGAGGCCGCTGCCAAGCTGGCGCAAGAGTTGCCCAGCAGTGCCTCGCGTGACTATGGTCGCCCATTCGCCGAAGTGTTCAAGGCAGTGAATATGGACTTCTACAAGATAGATCCATTACTGTTCAGCCCAGCTGCTGTGACGGTGACTGCACTGGAATCTGGCCGTAGCTTCACTGGCGGCAAGCTGGATGCAGCCTTGCTGGATCAATCCTTTGGCTATAGCGCTTAATCATTGAGTGTAGTTGGCAAGTTGAATCCCCGCATTCCCGTTTTTACCGATGATCCAGGCTGGCATGGCAAGCGTCTGCAAGAGGCGTTTGCCCAGCGTGGGCGCGAGGCCGTGTTTATCTCGCTCAAGGATTGCGCGCTGAATCTAGGCGCTGCAGGCACGCTGCCTGTGCATATTCCTGGCTTTGAACAGGGCCTGCCCGATGGTGTATTCGTGCGTGGCGTACCTGGCGGCAGTTTGCAGCAGGTGATCGCCAGGCTGGATATTCTGCATGCGCTCAAATTATTAGGTGTGACCGTCTATAACGATGGTCAGGCCGTTGAGCGCACAGTAGATAAGGCCATGACCAGTTTTCTGCTGCATCTCAATGGGGTCAGTACACCGCATACCTGGGTCTGTGAGTCACGGCATCAGGCACAAGAGATCATCACGCGTGAAACCATGGCGGGCAGGCAGTTGGTGATCAAGCCCTTGTTTGGCTCTCAGGGTAAAGGGGTGCGCAAGCTGCAAGCGGGCGAGCGCATGCCTGCACCCATGGAAGAGCATGTTGATGGGCTTTATTACCTGCAGTCTTATATAGATAGCGGCGAGGGCGCCTGGCATGACCACCGGGTGTTTGTAATCCGTGGCCGCAGTGTGGCGGCGATGATACGCCATGGCAGTCACTGGGTTAATAATGTGGCCCAGGGTGGCCGTTGCGAGTTGGTAGCCGCTGAGGGTGAGCTGGCGCAATTGGCAGAAGCTGCTGCCCATGCAGTAGGCGTGGATTATTGTGGCGTGGATGTGATTCGTGACCGCACTGGCAAGCTGTATGTGCTGGAAGTCAACAGCATTCCGGCCTGGAAGGGTTTGCAAGGCGTGGCAGGCATGGATATCGCGCTCAAGCTGGTGGATGATTTTCTGGCGCAGATACACGCCAGGCCAGTGTTGGCCGTTGCTTCATGAGTGAGCTTGTGACTAACGAAGTAATTGCGGCCGTCTTCAAACAGGCTTGCATGGCCGAGTTGACGGCGCTCAAGCCTGGCAATGTACATATCTTCTCTGATGGTCATGGCATGGTGGTGCAGCAGTTTATCCAGAGTGCCGACGCTGTGGCCGCCGTGATTGCGCAGCCTGGGCTCAAGGTGGGGGAGCGTATTCTCGCTGCCGTAGAAGCCACCTGGAGTGTGGTGGACTGCAATACCAATCTGGGTATTGTGCTGTTATGTGCGCCCTTGGTTGCAGCGGCTTTGGCCGGGCAGGGCAGTTTGCAGCACAGGTTGCAGCAAGTCTTGCAGGGCTTGGATGTAGAGGACGCCAATCTGGCATTCAAAGCCATCGTGCGCGCCAATCCGGCTGGCTTGGGTGGCAGCAATCAGCACGATGTGCATGCGGCCTCACAAGTCAGCTTGCTCGCCGCCATGCAAGCGTCAGCCCAGCGTGACCGCATTGCCTGGCAATATGCCCATGACTTTGCCGATATCTTTGGTCTGGGCCTAAAAACTTATCAGCAGGCCTTGGACCGCTGGCAGAACGAGGCCTGGGCTGTGACAACACTGTATCTCACGCTGCTAGCCACTTACCCGGATAGTCATTTGCTGCGCAAATATGGGTTGGCGCAGGCAGAAGAGGTGAGGCTGCAGGCGGCAAAGCATCTGCAGGCCTGGCTGGCACAGGACAACCCCAAACTTTATCAGCGCACCTTGTTGCAATTTGATGCTGATTTGAAGACAAATCGCCTAAATCCCGGCACTAGCGCTGATCTTACTGTTGCAACATTGATGGCCCATGCTCTGCAGTGATCAGGGATATATGGATAAGTCGTATTTTCAGTTATACTAATTCGATTAAGTAGCCGCGGGGCGTAGGTTAGCTCGTTTGAGCCTGTGTTTATCAGCCAGTCTCAACCATGCAGTCTAAACCATGGCCGTTCAGCCCCAACCCTGGCTTCATAGCTTCATCATATGCATGCTTAATATCTTTCACGCTTAATTTCTGTATCTATTTCAAGGAGGAGCAATATGGCTAATTTATTCGATCAACTTAAGGAAATCACAACCATTGTGGCCGATACCGGCGACGTGGAAGCCATCAAGAGCGTTAAGCCCTATGATGCAACTACCAATCCTTCTTTGCTGCTGAAGGCTAGCACACTGCCACAATACGCTCCGCTGATCGACGAAGCGATTGCTTATGCCAAGGCTCAAAGCGGTGACAAGACCCAGCAAATCGAAGACGCAGCTGACAAGCTGGCTGTGCTGATTGGTCAAGAAATCCTCAAGCACATCCCAGGCAAGATCTCCACTGAAGTGGATGCACGTCTGTCCTTCGATACTGATGCCATGGTGCAAAAGGGCCGCAAGCTCATCAAGCTGTACCAAGACGCTGGTATCAGCAAGGATCGCGTACTGATCAAGCTGGCTTCCACTTGGGAAGGCATCAAGGCTGGTGAAATTCTTGAAAAAGAAGGCATCAACTGCAACCTGACACTGCTGTTCAGCTTTGCGCAAGCCCGTGCATGTGCTGAAGCTGGCGTGTTCCTGATTTCCCCATTCGTTGGCCGTATTCTGGACTGGTACAAGGCTAAGACTGGTGAAAACTACACTGCTGAAACTGATCCAGGCGTGTTGTCCGTACGTAAGATCTACGCTTACTACAAGGAACACGGCTACAAGACTGTTGTGATGGGCGCTTCCTTCCGTAACATTGGTGAAATCACTGCGCTGGCTGGTTGCGATCGCCTGACAGTTTCTCCTAACCTGCTGGAAGAGTTGAAGGCTACCGAAGGTAACCTGCCACGCGTACTGGTAGACAACGGTGCGACTGCACAACGTCCTGCTCTGCTGAGCGAAAAGGAATTCCGTTTCGATCAGAACGAAGATGCAATGGCGACTGAAAAGCTGGCCGAAGGCATCCGTGGTTTTGTAGTAGACCAAAACAAGCTGGAAAAGGCACTGGCTGAAAAGCTGTAATGCCGATTTGACCGGATGTCATGCCGATTTTGCGTTGACATCCGGCGCGTATGGCGATTACCATTGCCGTTCCGCTTTTTGCACAAAAAAGTAGTAATGATTTTAAGTGGTATTCAATTTGTAACCCTTTTGGAGGAAGTATCGTGGCATTGACACAAATGGCATTAGATTCATTGGATTTCGACGCGACTGTTGCGCTGGCTGAGAAAGTTGCACCTAACGTTGACATTCTGGAAATCGGTACACCATGTATCAAGCACAACGGCATCAAGCTGCTGGAAACTCTGCGTGCAAAGTTCCCTAACAACAAGATTCTGGTTGACTTGAAGACTATGGATGCTGGTTTCTACGAAGCTGAGCCTTTCTACAAGGCTGGTGCTGACATCGTTACCGTTCTGGGTGTAGCTGATCTGGGCACTATCAAGGGTGTAATTGACGCTGCTAACAAGTACGGCAAGAAGGCTCAAATTGACCTGATCAACGTTGCTGACAAGTCCGCACGTACCAAGGAAGTTGCTAAGCTGGGCGCGCACATCATTGGCGTTCACACTGGTCTGGATCAACAAGCTGCTGGCCAAACTCCTTTCGCTGACTTGGCAACTGTTACCGGCCTGAACCTGGGTCTGGAAGTTTCCGTAGCTGGTGGTGTTAAGCCTGCTACCGTTAAGCAAGTTAAGGACGCTGGTGCTACCATCATCGTTGCTGGCGCTGCTATCTACGGTGCTGCTGACCCAGCTGCTGCTGCTGCTGAAATCACTGGCCTGGCTAAGTAATTCAACTAGCTAGCTAGCAAGGCAAGAATCCACCACACGTAGCTCCTAGAGCTAGTCTGGTGGATTTTTTTATGACATCACTTCAACGAGACACGTTTAAAGGTGAACGCTATGAATAAATATCAAGAACTCGTGGTCGGCAAGCTGACCAATGTATTGAATAGCACTGCTGAAGGTTTTGAAGACAAGATTCTGAACCTGGTGGCTGCTGCTGGCCGTACCTTCATCGGTGGCGCTGGTCGCTCCCTGTTGGTTTCCCGCTTCTTCGCGATGCGTCTGGTACACGCTGGCTACCAAGTGAGCATGGTAGGTGAAGTTGTAACGCCTAGCATCCAGGCTGGTGACCTCTTCATCGTGATTTCTGGTTCCGGTGGTACTGAGACCCTGTTGCCTTTGGTAAAGAAGGCCAAGAGCCAAGGCGCCAAGATTGTGGTGATCTCCATGAAGGCACAATCGCCCATGGCTGAACTGGCTGACCTGGTAGTTCCGGTTGGTGGCAATGACCCACAAGCCTTCGACAAGACTCACGGTATGCCTATGGGCACCATCTTCGAGTTGTCTACACTGTTGTTCCTCGAGTCCGCAATTGCCAAGCTCGTAGACGACAAAAACCTGACCGAAGAAGGTATGCGTGCTATCCACGCTAACCTGGAGTAATCCTTAGTTAGGCATGAATAAAACCCGGATAAACCAGCTTTGGTAATCCGGGTTTTTTATTTGGATTTGGCGTGAACTTTTACGGCCGTGCTTATGACTAAAAGCCCGTCAGCAGATGATTGCAGCCGAATTGCAAAAAATAGTGGTATGGAAGCAAAGTATTGGTGTGACAATTCACATAGTTTTAACAAAACTATGTATAATGTTTAGCAAATTTTTAAGGCTTGACGTTAAACAGACGTAAGGCACTTTATGGCATAGCTAACCCGGCAATGTCAGGCTTGTTTCTACGGAAACTTTATATTGGAGAATGAAATGGCAGTTATTGATCGCGTTTTAGTAGGTGAAGCTCTTGTTATCGACAATCGTCCTGACGGCAGCGGCCTCGACCTGCTGAACGTAGCTCACATCGATCTTATTATTGGGCCACGTGGTAGCGCTGCAGAAGATGCTTTCTGCCGTACCCTGACTGACCAGAAGGAAGGCGTTAACGGCCTGCTGGCTATCGTTGCTCCTAACCTGATGGTTAAGCCAGCAACCGTGATGTTCAATAAGGTAACTATCAAGAACGGCAAGCAAGCTGTTCAGATGTTCGGCCCAGCACAGCGCGGTATCGCGATGGCTGTAATGGACTCTGTTGCTGACGGCACCATTCCACAAGAAGAAGCTGATGACGTGTTCATCTCCGTTGGCGTATTCATCGACAGCCGTGCTGACATCGATGAGCGTATCCAAGAGTGGAACTACCAAGCTACCCGTCAGGCAATCAAGAGCGCAGTTGCTCGTGAGCCTAAGGTTGCTGACATCCTGAAGGTATACAAGGAATCTGCTCACCCATTCCAAGCTAAGTAATTAGCCGAATGTGATGCTGACCTGAAAACTTCAGGGCAGCACTAGCAGAAAACGCCCAGTTGCATATGTGACTGGGCGTTTTGCATTTTGGTGAGCAGGGTTTTTGATGGGGTAAATTTAGAGTGGTATGCGCGCTAGCCCTGGCCTATGTTGCTCAGTGCTTGAGCGTCCAGTCTGCCATCATGCAGTGCGCTAGCAATGAGCACCCCTTTAATGCCTAATTGCGCCAGTACCTCAATGTCTGCCACATCACGCGTGCCGCCAGCGGCATAAAAAGCCTGTGCGCTATATTGCTGCTGCATGCTTTGCAGCTTGCTGAGATCAGGCCCCAGATTGCTACCGACGTGCGGCAAGCTCATCACAATCACATCTTGCGGCCAATACTGGGCAGTATTCAGCAAGGGCAGGGGGCCTTGGTAACCTTGCTGGGTGAAGTCCAGAGAAAGTATGTGTTGCTGTGTGCAGGCTTGAGCCATGGCCAGGTAGGCTTCCATGTCAGCGATACTCTCTGAACCCAGCACTGGTCGTACGCGCAAATCCAACCAGGGCTGCAGTTCAGCCACGGTGCTGAAACCCGCATCTATCCATATTTCCAGCTCGGGGTGGGCGAGCTGTAACTCAGCGACCACGGACAAGTGCTGACCACGCTTTTGGATGGCGTCGAGGTCGGCGATATAGAGGCTGGTGAACGGGTATAATCCGCGTAAGCCATTCACGATATTGATGGGCTGGCTGTCGCTGCTCAAACGGGATTGTATGGGGTGATAATGCTCACGCTCTCCCTTTCTGGCATGGACAACCTGCCCATGCATAAGGTCTATCACCGGTATGATCTGCATTACGCCTCCTTCTCCCTATCCTTCAAATTCTACTGCCGCGATCAGTGCTAGCGCACGGTCTGAGATTGCAGCGCGCCGCGTTTTTGTCTGTGAATACGTAACAGGCGGGGGATTATACCGTGAGGCTATCCCCCCAGCGCTGGCGCAAGAGGCCTTGCTGATGCGCAATGCCATGCTGGAAGGCATGCTGGCCTTGGGTATGCAGGTCAGCGTGGTGCATGATCCACGCCTGCCTAAGCCAGCCCTATCTGAGTTAAGGCCTGCTTGCGATGTTCATATCTTGCAGTCTGGGGAAGATCCTTGGGCGCTATGGCAGCAGGCCGTGCAAGACTGCGACTTGGTCTGGCTGGTTGCGCCCGAGAGCGGCGGGGCACTGGAACGGCTTAGTGCCATGGTGCTGGCAGCCAACAAAGGCCTGTTGTCTTGCCCGCCAGAGGCAGTGGCACTGGCGGCGAGTAAATACGACACTTATTGCCGTCTGCAGGGGGCTGCATTGAATGTGCTTCCAAGCTGGCGTGCACAGGAGTTTTTTGTTCAACCTGCAAGTTCGAAGGAATCGTCTCTATGGGTCGCTAAGCCAGATGATGGCATTAGTTGCGAGGGTACTGCCTTGTTTCAGGACATAGACGCTATGCGTACTTGGCTTAGCGCAGGCCGTATGGAATCCTATGTGATACAGCCTTATATCGTCGGTGAGTCTGCCAGTTTGTCCATGTTGTGTAGAGATGGGCAGGCTTGGCTGCTTAGCTGCAATACCCAGCTTATTGCTCAGCAGCAGGACACGATCACTAGCTTCCAGTACCAGGGTAGTGTGGTCAACGGCATGGCGCAGCACTGGGCGCGCTTTGCCGAGATTGCTGCCCAGGTGACCGCGGCCATGCCTGAGTTGTTTGGCTATGTTGGGGTGGATTTACTCATGGATGAAGCGGGGGAGTTGCATATCCTGGAGGTGAATCCGCGCTTGACTACCTCGTTTGCTGGCATTGCTAAGGCCATAGGCTATAACCCCGCGTGCTTGTTAATCGACTTGTTCTATAATGAACACTTCACGCTGCCGCCTGATTTGCAGCGCAACAGGATTGAAATCAAGCTGAATGACTGAATCACACCCGATTGCCAAACGCTCCTTTATTGGTTGGGATATAGGTGGTGCCCATCTCAAGGCGGCCCTGGTTAGCCCCGCAGGCATTGCCATCAAGGTGGTGCAAGTGCCTTGCCCGCTGTGGCAAGGAATAGGCCAATTAGACCTGGCGCTGAGCGCTGCCCTGGATTTACTCGCAGCCCAGGAAGTCCAGCATCAGGTCACCATGACTGGCGAGCTGGCTGATATTTTCCCCGATAGGCCTACAGGCGTAAAAGAAATCGCCGCTCGCGTAGTGGCCAAGCTGGGTGCCCATGTGCAGTTTTTCGCCGGGCAATCCGGCTTTGTGGCCTATCCACAGATTGATCAATATGCCAATGCCATTGCTTCAGCCAACTGGCTGGCCAGTGCTGCTTATGTCGCCAGCAAGCTGCAGCAGGGCTTGTTTGTGGATATAGGCAGTACCACGGCAGACTTTGTGCTCTTGCAGGCAGGCAAGCCCGTCAATCTGGGCAATAGCGATGCCGAGCGCATGCAATATGAGGAGTTGGTCTATACCGGGGTGATACGTACCTCCTTGATGGCCCTGGCCTCCAGCATACCCTTTGCCGGGCAATGGCAAAACGTTGCCGCTGAGCACTTTGCCACCACAGCTGATATCTACAGGCTGACAGGTGATCTGGAACCGGAAGAGGATATGGCCGCCACTGCCGATAGTGCAGGCAAGTCCTTGGCGGAAACCAGTCGCCGCCTGGCACGTACCGTAGGGCGTGATGCCAGCGATGCCAGCCAGACGGCCTGGATACATCTGGCCCAGGCTTTCAAGCAGCAACAGCTTAATCTCTTGCGCCGTGCCGCCTTGCGTAATCTTTCCAGAGACTTGATCGGGCCAGGTACGCCGTTTATCGGTGCCGGGGCAGGGACCTTCCTGGTGCGCGAACTAGCCCAACAACTAGGCCATGAATTCATTGATGTGAGCTCGCTGATCAAAGCTGAGTCAGATCATGTGCGTAACTGGGCGGGCGTATGTTTGCCTGCTTATGCTGTCGCCAATCTTGGCCTTTTATCATCCGCTTCGAAATAAGCCACATGCTCAGACAAGAATTACCATACCAGGCCGATAGCTCCACTTTATTTGCACGCATTGCGCACAAGCCCTGGGCCATCTATCTCGATAGCGGCAGGCCGGGCAATGATTTCGGTCACTACGACATCATGGTGGCGGACCCCATCAAGACCTTCACCACGCGTAATGGTGTGACTGATGTACAGGATCAGCATGGCGTGCAAAGCCTGACTGAAGACCCTTTTGCTTTACTCAAGCAAGCCTTGAAGCAGTACCCGCGCCTGAGCTCGGATTTACCGTTCAGCGGTGGAGCGCTAGGCTACTTTGCCTATGATCTGGGCCGCTGCCTGGAAGCTTTGCCCAACCAGGCGCTGGATGGCGAACATATACCGCAGATGATGGTTGGTATCTACGATTGGGCTGTGGTGGTCGATCATCGCAAGCAGAAAACCTGGCTGGTTTCCTGTGCCGTGGCAGAAGGCCCCCATCAGGATTGGGCGGCTTTGCGCGCCTTGTTTCTCGAAGAAACACAAGATAATGTAGGCACCAATCCACTGCCTGACACCCCATTCACTATCAACTCCGCCACCCAATCCAATTTTGATCTTCCGGCTTATCAGCAAGCATTTGACCGTATCCAGACCTATATCCACGAAGGCGATTGCTATCAGGTTAATCTGGCGCAGCGCTTCAGCGCCAGCGCCAGCGGTGACGGCTGGCTTGCTTACCAACATTTGCGCAAGACCGGTTCAGCCCCTTTTATGTCATTTATGAACCTGCCAGACCTGCAGATATTATCAGGCTCTCCCGAGCGCTTTTTGCAGGTCAGTGGCCGCCATGTTGAAACCAGACCCATCAAGGGCACACGCCCACGTGGCGCGACTGCGGCAGAAGATCAAGCCCATGCCGAGGATTTGCAAAGCAGCCTCAAGGACAGGGCTGAGAACCTCATGATTGTCGACTTGTTGCGTAACGATCTGGGTAAGAGTTGCGCAACGGGTACTGTGCGTGCAGACCGCTTGTTTGCCTTGGAAAGCTATACCAATGTCCATCACCTGGTGAGCACCGTGACTGGCAAGCTGGCTGATGATCAGGATGCATTGGATTTGCTGCGTGGTGCCTTCCCGGGTGGCTCTATTACAGGAGCGCCCAAGCTGCGCGCCATGCAAATTATCGAGGAGTTGGAGCCGCATCGTCGTGGTGTCTATTGCGGCGCAATCGGTTACATTGGCTTCGATGGCAATATGGATACCAATATTGCCATCCGTACCGCTGTTTATTCCCAGGGCGAAATACGCTTTTGGGCCGGAGGTGGTATCGTAGCGGATTCCGAGATGGACAAGGAATACAGGGAGACCTGGGATAAAGCGTCAACGATGCTGCAACTTGTAGACTATTTTAGGGGCCAAGATGTGGGTAATTAAACTGGGTGGCAGCTTACTGGGTTCTCCGGAGCTGAATATATGGCTGGACACCATTGCGCGTCATGGCGATGGCAAGGTAGTGATAGTGCCGGGCGGTGGCATGTTTGCCGATGCGGTACGCGATGCCCAGACCGTGTGTGGTCTTGATGATGCAACCGCACACCGCATGGCCGTGATGGCCATGGATCAATATGGCGTGCTCATGAACGGGCTTTGCCCACGCCTGGTGACAGCGCGCAGTGAGCTGGAAATTGCCGAACGTGGCTGGCAGCACAGAGGCATTATCTGGATGCCCAGTGATATGGTATGCGCAGATGAAAATGTGCCCATGAACTGGGGCATTACGTCAGATAGTCTGGCAGCCTATTTGGCTGCCAAGCTCAATGCCGAGCATCTGATCCTGGTGAAATCCTCACGGCCTGAAGCTGATCAGCAAGTCTCGCTGGAAAAACTCACCAAGGAAGGCTTTGTTGATACCGGTTTTGGTGACCATATTGCCGGACGTGATTTCAACACCTGGGTGGTAGGCAGGCAGGACTGTGTGGCTTTCAGCGAAGGCTTCAATGACGCAGACTTGGCAAGAGTGGGCTTGCCTGTGCGCTGTTCCTGGAATTAATACTGCTGCGCTGGCGAGATGTGCTGCGCTCGCGCACTTGTAGCAGCACCCTGGCAATTTTGAGGAGACCCAACCATGGCAGAAGCCACAGAACGTACCTATAGTGAGGCCGAGATTCAGGCCAAGCTGCAAGCGGAATTACCCCACTGGTATTTTGAAGATGGCTGGATCAGGCGCAAATACAAGACCAGCGGCTGGAAAGCGACCCTGATGGTAGTCAACACCGTAGGGCATTTGGCGGAGGCAGCCTGGCACCATCCTGACCTCACGGTTTCCTATGCTTTTGTCATCGTCAAGTTGTGCACGCATAGCGCCAAAGGCATTACTGACAAGGATTGGGCACTCGCGGCCAAGATAGAGTCTGTGATTCAATGGCAACCCGCAACAGAGGGCGGGGCGCTCGAGGGTACACCCAACGAGGATGCCCGCTTTAAATACCTCAAGTACGACAGCGTATAAATTTTTCACGCAAGATAAAAAAAGGCCAAGCTCCAGCTTGGCTTTTTTTTTGCCTCTAAGCCTGTCCTATATTGCTTTGCACGCATTTGGTGCTTGACGAGCATGGAAACTACGGAATATCATATTTTTCATATTTAGTAGATTTTACAAATTTCATGCTGAGCTTCAGGTTCAGGGTATTTCAATCAGGAGAACGTCATGCTGACTACAGTAAAAAAATGCCTGTTGGATTTTTATCAGGATGAAGAAGGCGCCAGTGGTATTGAATACGCCTTGATTGCGGCCATGGTGGCTGTGGTGATTGCCAGCGTATCCACACCAATTCGCACAGCGGTCTCAACTATCTTTACCAAGATCAGCACTCAGCTGACTAACGCAGCAACTTGAGTACATTTACTTGAGCATTCAAGGATTAGGGTGCTCAGTAACTTATGACCGACAAGCAGTCTTGAATGTTGAATAGCCTCTGGATTCTGGCGCTATGCATGTGGGCGGGCATGATTGTGTTTTATGACCTGACCCAGCGCCTGATACCGAATGCGCTCAGTTTGGGGGCAATAGTGTTTGCCTTAGTCTTCATGCTGCTTTTTGGACAGTCTTACTACGGCCCACCCATCTCCTCTGCCTTTGGGGGTTTGGCCGTAGCTTTTCTTCTCACCATCCCAGGTTATGCCACGCATAGCCTGGGTGGGGGCGATGTCAAGCTGCTGATGGCTATCAGCTTGCTGTGTGGGCTTAAGGTGGTACTACTGACCTTTGTTTTGGCCTCACTCAGCGTTCTGGCCATTGTGTTGCTGGTGTGGTATTTCAGCCCACGGCTTGCCAGCCCAAGCTGGATGAATTACCTGGAGCGTGGTCGGCGCAATATTCCTTTCGGTGCTGCACTGGCGGCCTCCATGGTGGTAGTCGTGCTGTTTCCTGGCCTATGGGAGATTGAATCATGGCAAATTTAAACCGCGCATTGAGACGCAAGCAATCAGGGGCTGCCGCTATCGAATTTGCCATGTTATTCATGCTGTTCTTCGTGCTGTTCTATGCCCTGGTCACCTACGCCATCCTGTTCCTGCTGCAATCCTCCTTTGTTTTTGCCGCCACTGAGGGTGCCAGATCTGCCATTGCCATTGATCCCATGGCGTATTCAAGTACTGCGCAATACACCACCCAGGGTGTGACCAATCAGGTTAAAACCACGGTGGGCAAGGCGCTGAGCTGGATGCCAGATCACATACGTACTCGTGTGCTGGGTACCAACAATAGCAATGTGGTGGTGAACGTGGTGGGCAATAGCCTGACCGTGCGTGTGGTGTATAGCAATTACAACAGCACGCCCGTGATTCCGATTCTGAATATTCCCGGCTATGGCCCCATGCTGCCTATGCCGCTGGATTTGCAAGGCAATGCAACAATTAACCTGGTGTGATAAAGCGGATTTGCCCCGGCCATTTGCCCGGCTTGAATGTATGACATAACAAACGAGACATCATAAAAATGAGCGGAAATGCACTGAGGATCACGGCCATCCTGCTGTTTGTAGGCGCAATCCTGATCGGGCTTTATGGCCTGCGGGCCAGTCAGCCAGCCCCTGAGCTTAGTGCTCCGGCTCCGGTAGCGGCTATACGCTATACCCATGTAGTAGCAAGCACTGATCTCAAGGCCGGGCATGTGCTGCAAGCCTCAGATCTAGAACTGCAGGAAAGTGAAACACCGCAAAACCTGGCCTATAGCGCTACTAACGATCTGATAGGGCGTAGCCTGGATTCCGATATCAGCAAGGGTAGCATCCTGTTACCCAATCATTTCCCTCAACGTGGTGCTGCCGCCCAATTGCTCAAGGCAGGTGAGCGCGGGGTGGCACTCAAGGTCGATGAAGTCGTAGGCGTGGGCGGATTTATCCAGCCTGGCGATCATGTCGATGTGCTGCTGTATATCAGCACCAGCAATGGCGTGAATGTGGATAGCTCGGCGCAGTCCATTATCAAGGATGTGCGCGTGATCAGCTACGGTGAAAATTTGCAGCAGGTCAATAGCCTGCAGCAAGCCAATGCTGAAATAAGCAAAGGGCCTCTAGCCCCTAGTGCCGCTAGTGTGCCTGGCATCAATCCCACCGTGGGCGCAGGCGGCGGCCACTCTGCCGTACTGGCCGTGCGAGAAGAAGAAGTGGCCAAGCTGATGCTGGCTGCTAGTGGCGGTACGCTGCGGCTCTCACTGCGCGGCGCTCATACGGAGCAGGATAGGGGCAGCGATCTGATACACCTCAGCGATATTGCTCAAGGCAAACCTGCCACCGTGGCTGGGCCTGTATCTCAAGCAACTGGCCAGGCGCGAGGCCCTGCCAAGGTAGCACCCGTTACCAGCGTGATTATTCACGCCGGGGACAAAACCGAATCTGTCAGCTTCAAAGGACAATAAATGACAGCGCTGAAAGCATGGGCAAAGCCGGGCTTATCGCTAGCCTGGTACATAGGGAGTTGTGTCTGCCTGCTGGCTGGGCAGGCCTGGGCAGAGGACATCAGCATCAGGCAGGGTGAGCAGAAAGTCTACGAGCATCCACTGAGCCTCAAGCGCGTGGCGATTGCCAATCCGGAAATCGTCGGCGTGACCTTGACCAGCCCCAAGACCGTATTGCTGGTACCCAAGGCGCTAGGCGCTACCGATGTGAGTCTCTGGGATGACAAATCCAGCCAGCCCAACAAAGTACTGCATATCAACGTCACCCAAAGCCTGGCGCTTGAAGGCCAAAGCCTGGAGGCAGTAGATGTAGCCGAGCTGCATGCCGAATCTGCTGGCGCTGGTGTGGCGCTGATTGGTGAGGCTGATTCACTGGAAGGACATGCGCGTGCGCTGGAAGCGTTGCAAAAAGACAAAAAAGGCCCGGTAGACGTTAGTAGTGCGGCTTTTGACAGCCATGTGCAGATTGATATCAAGGTAGTCGAGGTCAGCCGCCAGAATGCCATGCGCTTTGGCTTTCTGATCGGGCGCAATGGCCCCAGCAGCAATGGCTTTGGCATAGTGTCGCCGCCGGGCGCCTTCAATGGGCTGGAGAGTGGAGAAAACGGCGGGGTGAGTTTTGTCAGCGGTTCAGGTTTTCTGCCCATACTCAATGCCTTTAATGTGGCGCTGGGCAACCATGGCTCAGGCTTGCTGGGCACCTTGAGCGTGCTGGAAACCAATGGCTTTGCCTATACCCTGGCTGAGCCTTCCTTGTCCGCCATCTCTGGCCAAACTGCCACCTTCCTTGCCGGGGGGGAATATCCGGTGCCTATCCGCACCGGAGGTGGTTCTGATAGCGCCATCACCATACGTTACAAGGAATATGGAGTCAGGCTGATGTTGACCCCCACCATACTCAGTGCCGACCGTATCTTTCTCAAGGTGGCACCTGAAGTCAGTGAGCTGGATTTCGCCAACGCAGTACAAACTGGCGGGGTGTCAGTACCTGGGCTCAAGGTCAGGCGTACCGAAACCAGCGTGTCACTGGGCAATGGCGAAAGCTTTGTCATCAGCGGCATGGTGAGCCGCAGCACTGTCAACAATATAGATCGCATGCCCTGGCTGGGCAGCTTGCCGATTATAGGGGCTTTCTTCAGCTCCAAACGTTTTGATCGTGAAGACAAGGAATTACTCATGGTGGTGACCCCACGTCTGGTCAGACCTATCTCCAGGGATGCCGCGCTACCGCCCATGCCCGGGCAGGAGCTCAAGGACTTCAAGCCCAGCTTTGGCGAGTTCTTCCTGTCGCGCGATGCCTACCCAAAACGCAGTTCAACCGGGATGTCACGCTAATGCCAGATAGTCGCAACTATATCGTGATCAGCAATGGCGAGGATTGCATGCGCTGGCTGCGCAATGTCAGTGACCATGCCACCAAGTTCATCTTTGTTGAAGACCAGAACATTCCCAAGGTGTTGCAACTGGTGGATGCCGTCAAAATCAATGCCGTGCTGGTACACCTGCGCTCGCAGGATTACCGCCAAGAAGTCGCCATGTCGCCTGCCTTCTTGCAGGAAGTGGCATTCATAGAAGAAATCAGCTCCACCAGACCGGATCTGCCTGTGCTGGCATTGGCAGATACTGCCGATGAACAACTGCTGCTGACTATCATGCGTGCTGGGGTGCGCGATTTTATCCGCATAGGCAGCAAGGAGAACGAGTTACTCGCCATTCTTGGCCGCCACAGTGTGCGCAATATGCTCAAGCCGGAGATGACGCTGAATACAGGGGCGGCAGCGGGCAAGATCACCGCCATCATCAATGCCAGACCTGGGCCTGACACCGTCATGCTGGCTATTCATTTGTCACTGGCCATGCAGGAGCGGGAATCTACCTTGCTGGTAGATCTGGGTACACCGCATGCCGATAGCCTGCTGTTTATGGGCATGACCTCCAAATATACCTTTGCCGATGTCATGCGCAATCTGGGGCGTGTGGATGCCACTTTGATTGACACGGGCTTTGCCAAGCACAAGAGCGGCCTTACCGTGTTATCCATGCCGGAAGACCCTGAGGAAGATTTTCAGGTAGCCCCGGCCGATATCTATACCGTGCTGCGCACCCTGCGCAAATACTTCTCGCAGATTGTCATCAACCTGGGCGGTGTTACCCGGGTGGATTTCCTGCAACTGCTGCTGTCGGCGGTAGATAGAACCATCGTCGTGGCCGAGCAAAGCGTACCCAGTTGCAAGCGCAATTATGAATTGCTCAAGGCTTTGCGCTCGCAAAAGCTGGAATTGCAAAACACCGGGCTGGTGTTGGATCACTATCTGAGCCGCATGATGCCAGATGCCGATAGCATCTCCAGCTCGTTCGAATTACCCATACTGGGTCTGTTACCGCCCTCTGGCATGATACGGCTGGCGGCCACCAATACAGGCGACAGCATTTTCGAGCAGAGCGCCAAAAGTCCCTATGCTTTGCGGGTGCGCGAACTGGCGCAGATAGTGCTGGAAAATCGCGAACAGCCACCGCAGCAAACCGGCATCATGGCGGCGCTACAGCGCATGCTGGTCGAGCTACGGCTGGTCAAATCCTAGGAATGTGCCATGAGAATTTCTGACAGTCGCTACGATATCAAGCCTGCCGATCAATCGCAGGACACCAAACTCTTGCTGCATGGTTACCTGATAGGCGAGATTGAGCAGGATAGAACCGACTTGCTGGGCATGTCGCGGCAGCAGATGTTCACCTACGTCAATAGCAAGGTTTATCGCTATGTGGCAGAAAAGAAACTGGTGGTCAGTGCCTTTGACCTGGAGCGACTCACTGAAGAAATGGTGGATGAGCTGGCAGGCTTCGGCCCGCTGGAGACCCTGATCCGCGATGAAACCATCAACGACATTCTGGTTAATGGTGCGCGCGATATCTTTATAGAGCGCAAGGGCAAGTTGGAAAAAACCTCATTACGCTTTATCGATGACGAGCATGTGCTGCGCGTCATACGCCGCATTCTGTCACCACTGGGGCGGCGAGTGGATGAAGCCAGCCCGACCGTTGATGCGCGATTACCTGATGGCAGCCGCCTCAATGTGATTATTCCGCCGCTGGCGCTGAATGGCCCCTGCATGTCGATACGTAAGTTCCGCAAGACGCCTATTCTGGGCAGTGATTTGCTGGCTTATGGCACGCTCAATTCGCAGATGCTGAGCTTTCTCACCAATGCTGCCGAGCGCCGCGTCAACACCATCATCAGTGGGGGTACAGGCTCAGGCAAGACCACCATGCTCAACTTCATGAGCCGCTCCATCCCGCAGGGAGAGCGCTTGGTGACCATAGAAGATGCCGCTGAATTAAGGCTGGTGCACGATCACGTGGTACGTCTGGAAACCCGGCCCAATAATCTAGATGGGGTAGGCGAGGTGAGTGCGCATGATCTGGTGCGCAATGCACTACGTATGCGGCCAGACCGCATTATCCTCGGCGAAGTACGCAGCAAGGAGGTCATGGATATGCTGATGGCCATGAATACTGGCCACGAGGGTTGTATGAGTACAGTGCATGCCAATAATGCCAACGATGCCTTGTTGCGCTTGGAGACTTTGGCAGGCCTGGCTGGTTTTCAAGGGGCTGAAATCACCATGCGCAAGATGATAGCTGCCGCGATTGAATTGATTGTACAAGTGACGCGCATGGCGGACGGCAAGCGCAGAGTGACCTCCATCGTTGAAGTGGTGGGCATACGTGATGAGCAATTTGTTACCAACGAGCTGTTCAGCTACGACGCCGATAATGAGCAGTTCACCCATTTGCAAGTGACGCCTAGCAACCCCAAGCTACGCGGCGCATTGGCCTTCAGTTAGGAAAGCACATGAACCGCTGGCTGCTGATGTTGATGGGAATGATGCTGCTACTGCCAGCCTGGATGCTGTGGCAGAGCAGCAAGCAACAGCGTGTGCAGGAAAAAACCCGCAAGAATCTAGAGCAGGCCCTGCCGTTCTTCGACAAGACCCAGTCCATGATGCCGGGCAAGCAGGATAGCTGGCTCAAGCGCCAGCAACTACGCTTGTCAGTTCAGCTTGGGTTTGAGTTGGCCATGTGGCAGATAGTCGCCATCGCCATGCTGTTGCTGATCATGCACATCATTCTTGATCAGTACTTTATTTTTTGGCAGGCCGGGGGGATGACCCTGGGCTTGGCCCTGGTACTGCTGTTTTTTGTACCCTATGTGCGCTTGCGCCGCCGCCAGCGCAGGATAGTCACGCAAATACCCATGTTCATAGACCAAATGGCCAGAGCACTTTCCACAGGCAAAAGTGTGGAAGGAGCAGTACGTGGCGTGGTGACCGATATCCAGATGCCATTGCGCGGGGTTTTGGACCGGGTGATACGCTCAACTGACCTGGGCGTGAGTTTTGCCGAGGCCATTTACAGTGCGGCGCAACTGCACGGCATCAAGGAGCTGGGCCTGATTGCGCTGGCAATCCGCATCAGCAGCAATTACGGCAGTTCACCACAGGAGTTGCTCAAGAGCGTGGTGCATATGATCAGGCAACAGGAGCAGGCGCAGCGTGAACTGGCGGCCATGACCGGGGAAACCAAGATCACGGCCTGGGTGCTGTCGCTGACGCCCTTGCTGATCCTGGGCTATATGTATGTCAGCAATCCCGGATATCTCGACATGATGTTGCAGGATGCCAGCGGGGCCATGATTTTCAAGGGCGCGCTGATCATGCAGGTGACGGGTGTGCTGATTTTCTGGCGCATGATGAAGAGCATATAGGATGAAGCCCAACCCATGAATATCTGGCTGATTATGAGTATGGTGGGCTTGCTAGCAGGGGCCATGCTACTGATGTTTGCCGAGCTGTCGCGCATGCGCAAGCTGGATGCCCATGCACGGTTTGAAGATGTGCTGGGGCGCAAGAAGCGCCTGCATCTGCCTTCACCCAAGCGCGGGGTAGAGCGTTTCATAGAGCGTTTGTCCGTGCTGCCCAGCAGCAAAGACCGAGAAGTGCTCAAACTGCTGGTGCAAGCTGGCTACCGTGGCCGCACTCGTGTCATTTTCAATGCCATGGTACGTCTGGGGCCTTTGACCACGGCGGGGGTCACCGCCTTGTTTTTCCTGATTGAGGGCGAGAGCCTGGGCAGCAGTTTGCTCAAAGCCTTGTTTGGTTATGCAGGCTTTTACGTGGTAATACGCTACATCCTGCGCAATATGGCGCAACGTAGGCTCAAGCGTATTACTAAGGAGATCACTACCTTTCTGCATTTGCTGGTGATGCTGTTTGATTCTGGCCTGTCCATGGAGCATTCGCTACGCATCATGGTAGAGCAGGCTGATGAAATCATGCCTGAGCTGGCGCAAGAGTTGCAGCGTGTTTTGGCGCGTATTGCCGCCGGGCAGGACAGGGGCGAGGCCTTGCTCGGCATGAGCCAGATGCTGGATATCCCCGACCTCACAGAAGTAGTCGCCATGCTGAAGCAGGTTGCGACCCAGGGGGGCAATGTGCGTGAATCCATCATGCGCTATGCCGCACTGGTGGAGGAGCGGCAGTTTTCTGCCTTGCGTGAGCGAGTGGGCAAGCTCTCCGCCAAGATGACCATTGTCATGATGTTGTTCATGTTCCCGGCCTTGATGGTATTTATTGCTGGCCCTGGCTTTATTGGCCTGGGACGTGCATTGAGCTCTATGGGGTAAAAGATGAAACACTTAAGCGCGCATCAAGTTTACTTCTCATGGTTCAAGCTGCATGCAAGCCGTTTGGCAGGCGCTGTGTTGCTGGCAATGCTGCTGCAGCAAGGCTTGCCAGCCTGGGCCGAGAGTTCAGATAAAGCCGCCAAGGAAAATGCCGCCAAGCTTTCCTGCCAAGCAATCTCGGCGGAAGACAAGACCCAGCTGGAAATGATAGGCAAGGTAATGGCAGATGGTAAGGCCTACGCCGCGATTGCTTTCCTAGATGCCTCCAAGCTGGAGCTGCCGCAGGCCAGACTCTACCGCGCCCATGCCCTGCGTCAGACCGGACAGTATGAGCAATCAGCGCAGTATTATCAGGCGCTGCTAGGCAGTTGCGTTTCTGGCCTGGCCTATCAGGGCATGGGGCTATTGGCCGAAATGCAGGATCAGCATGAGGCGGCCATCAGTTACCTCAAGGTGGCCAGCACCTTGTTGCCTGTGGAAAGTCGGGTACGTGGCGATTATGGCTATGCGCTCATGATGGCTGGCGATAACCGACAGGCACTGGCCGAGCTGCTCACCGCCATAGAGCTGGATGGCAAGAACCGCCTGGCCATCAATAACCTGATTCTATTAATGTTCAAGACCGGGCAGGATGAAAAAGCCGCACAGATTGCCAGTGACTATGGCATCACCGAACAAAACCTGGCCGAGATACGCGACAGCTTAGGCCAGTCGTCGCTCAACCCCGCAGCCAAGAGCGGCCAGCGCCAGCAATATATGTTGGGCAGCTGCAATGGTAATACCCAGCTATGCACGGGGATACTCAGTCCAACTCTGGAGCTTGTTCAATGAAAACTGCCCTTATCATCAGCTTGCTGGCAATCTCGCTGCAGGCAGCAGCGGAAGAAAGCGCTGCCGCCAGAGTCGAAAATGAACCATCGCTGACCGAAACCTGGCTCAAATTGCAGCGTGAAGGTGAGCTGGCTTCTGTGAAGCGTCAGACCTTGTCCGGGCCAGCCATGGAAAATATCCACAAACGCTATCTGGATAGTTTCACCCGACCTATCCCCGAGCGTTTTGATCCAGGCAGTTTCAACAATCCAAGTCGGTAATCATGCCTAGGCCAGTCTCGACGCGTCAGCAACAGCACGGTGCCATAGGCGTATTTGGCGTCATCGTCTTGCTGTTGGCTGTCATCTTTACCGCAGTGGTGGTCGATAGCGGCAGGCTATGGGCGCAAAAGCGCAAGCTGCAAAGCATTGCCGATATGGCGGCAATCGATGCCGCGAAAGAGGTGGGGGGCTGCCCCGCAGGTACGACGGCCGTCATGAAAACCCGTGTTGCCAATGCGGCCCAGGCTTCTGCTTTGTCCAATGGCTATGTGGGCAGCTTGTTATCTACGCCCAATGCGGTGGATGTGGGCATGACCCAGCCGGATATGACGACAGGCGTGCGCAGCTTCTCTGCTAGCAGTGCCCAGCGCCAATCGGTGTGGGTACGTGCCACGCGTGAGGTACCCGCCAGCCTGTTTGCAGGCGGTTTGTTCACGGGCAATATCGTCATCACGGCAGATGCGGTGGCGCCTTCTCGCAGCTCTTATGCCTCGTTCATGGTGGGGAGCACAGCGGCTACCCTCAATACGTCTGATTCCAACCTGCTCAATGCCTTGCTCGGCAAGGTGCTGGGCACTACGCTGACACTGGGCCTGGCGTCTTATCAGGGCATCGCCAACAGTCAACTGACCTTGCTCAATCTGGTGCAGGCCAGGGGGACCTCGGTGGGATCGGTCAACGACCTGCTTAATCTCAATCTCTCGCTCAAGGATTTTATGCAGTTGCTGGCGGTGGCAGCCGGGCAAAGTGGGGCCACTTCCAACGCTCAGGTGGTGGCAGATCTGGCGAATTTAGCTACCAAAACCGTCAACACCACCAATATCAAGATAGGCGATGTGCTCAAGGTGGTGAATCCAGACCCTAATGCGGTGCTGGGAGCAGGTATCAATGTGCTGCAATTGCTGAATACGGCGGTATTGGTTGCCAATGGTAACAATGCCATAGGCTTGCCGCTGGGGATTAGCATCCCCAACCTGACTTCTATTGATATCAAAGCCTTTGTTGTGCAGCCGCCGCAACTGGTGATAGGGCCGGCAGCGTTTACAGGTGGCCCAGCCTGTACCGTGGCAAGGACAGCACAGGTGCGTGTGGAAACTAGCGTTAACCAGCCTGGCATTCTCGGTCTTATCGCCGCGATAGATTTAAAGCTGGTGGTGGAGGTGGCACCGGGGCGTGCCGAATTGATGGGGATTACCACGCAGAGTAATGGGCAGACCAATGTACGCATTGATGCTTATCCCGGGCTAGCCAGTATACGGCTGACCAATAATGCAGTCTCTGGCCCGGCGGAGCTCAGGGTGGTGGGGCCTTTGGCTTATGCCGAGCTTGGCCTCAATGCGCCTATCACTCAACCCGCCCCTAATACCATGACCTTCAACCTTAGCCATCCTGTCAGTAATAGTCTGCCTGTCTCAGCTAATAGCTATGGTTCAGCGGGGCAAAGCATGGCGGGTCTGGCGACTGGGGCCAATCTCAATATCAATGTCTGTGTTGCCGGAATTTGCTTGGGTAACGTTGTCAATGCCATCCTGACCCCCACGATCAATAACATTGTGCTGCCACTGCTGGCTGGGGTGACCGCCAATGTAGTCGACCCCTTGCTGAAGATGTTGGGCGTTAATATTGCCGGGGTAACAGTGATACTCACAGACGTCAAATCTGGCACTAGCCGTACGCTGGTGCGGTAAGCACCTAGCTTGGCAAGTGTGCTTGATGCCGCAGACAGTTGTAATCAGATCAGTGACTGAGCTTAAGCCCTATGATGCCGCCTATGATCAGGCACAGGCTGGCCAGCCTTAACGCGCTGGTGGGTTCGTCAAATAGCCAGATCCCCATGATGACAGTACCCACCGCACCTATGCCCACCCACACTGCGTAAGCCGTGCCTATGGGCAAGCCACGCATGGCCAGGCTCAGCAAGCCAACGCTGCACAACATGGCCACCAGTGTGCCTACACTGGGCCAAAAACGGCTAAAGCCTTCGGTATATTTGAGACCTATCGCCCAGACCACTTCCAGCAGTCCAGCGATGATCAGGGTAAACCATGCCATGGTGAATCGTCCTAATGTAGATATATAGAGAAAAGATGGAGATAGCTTCAGGGGCGGCAGTTATCCTGCTGGAAAGGCCCTTGCACTCTATACCAGCCGGGGCCGGGTGAGTGCTGTAAACAAATAGTCTGGCCATTCAGCTTGCTCTGCCAGAGATACCAGGGCGCAGGGGCGGCCTGGGCAGCGGGTGAGCAGAGCAAGATGGCCAGCAGCATGGGTGCCAGCAGCAAGGCTGGTAGCGCAGGGCGAGCCAGCGATATAAGCCAATTCAGTGACATAAGCCAATTCATGCTTTTGATTCTAACCCACCACTGACGCTGTGGTTGACAGAAATAAAGCCTTAAAGCTCTTGCTTCTCGAATTTACCCAGATGCAGCATCACCGCTGGCATCACCAGCAGGTTGAGCAGGGTAGAGGTGACCAGCCCACCGACAATAATCATGGCCATAGGCCCTTCGATTTCGCGCCCAGGCTCACCACTGCCTATGGCCAGCGGCAACAGGCCCAAGCCAGTCACCAGGGCCGTCATGAGGATGGAGGGTAAGCGCTCCGAGGCACCGCGGATGGCGGTTTCCAGATTCCACTCCAGGCCTTCAACATCCACCAGATGCTGGTAGTGCGAGATCAGCATGATGGCATTGCGCAGGGTGATGCCAAACAGGGTGACAAAGCCGACCATGGAGCCTATGGAAATCCAGCCACCTGCCAGCACGGCGGCAATAATGCCGCCTATGAGCGCAAACGGCAGGTTGAGGAAGGTAAGGGCCAGATTGCGCAGATTACCCAGCGCGATATACAGCATGAGGAAAATCCCGGTCAGTGCCAGCAGGGAATGGACCAACAGTTCCTGGCTGGCCTGGTTACCAGCTTCCGCCTCGCCACTGAAGGCCAGGTAATTGCCCGGAGATAAATCCACTTCGCGGCGGAGTTTTTTCTTGGCTTGCTGGTAATAGCTGTTGATATCGCCTTCTTTGAAGTTGGCAGTAACCGTCTGAATACGCTTGGTGCCCTGGTGCAGAATCTTGGACTGGCCATTTTCCTGACGGATATCCGCCACGTCCTTGAGTTGCAGCATGCGGCCCTCGATATTGCGCAGCGGCAAACGGGCGGCCTGCTGGATATTCTGTCTGGCTTCGGGGGCCAGCACCACGGCCACCCCTATGACGCGGTTATCCTGATACACCTGGGTGACCGGGCGGCTTTCATAGGCAAAGCGTATGGTATCCAGCACATCCGTGGCATGCAGGCCGTATTGCAATAGTTTTTCCGGCAATAGGCGGATTACCAGTTGCGGTGTGCCTGGCGGCGATTGCACCATGACATCTGTGGTGCCGGGGGATGAGGCAAGTGCGGCTGCAACCAGAGTGGCATCACGGTTAAGGCTATCCAGATCGCGGCCATAGATATTCACCACCAGCGCTGCGGCATAGCCGGAGATGGTTTCTTCTATGCGTTCGGTGAGGAAGGTGTTGATGGCAAAGTTGACGCCGATAAAGCCTGGGTAGCCAGGGCCGTCATCATCCATGCCCGAGAGTTTCTCGCGGATTTCTTCCAGAATGCGTCTTTGTTCGGCGCCAGACAGCGTGCCTATCTCAATCTCGAATTCACTGTAATGCGTGCCAAAGGTATCGGCCCCATTGGGCGCACGGCCTACCCATTGTGCGACTGATTGCACGCCTTCTATCTGTTGTAGCACTTCGGTGACCTTTTTGCCTATGCGCAGGGATTCCTGCTCAGAGGTGCCGGGTACCGCAGTCATGTGCATGATGTAATGGCCTTCGTAGAGGCTGGGAATGAACTGGGTCTTGAACAGAGGCAGGGTGGTGAGGCCCAGCGCAATAAACAACAGGGTCACCCCCAGCAATATCTTGTAATGCTGCTCTATGCGATGTAGCAGGCTGACGTAATGGCGCTTGATCCAGCGGATTACCGGAGAATCGGCGGTATCCAGCTTGGCTGAATTGCCCAGCAGCAGGTAGCACAGCGCTGGCGTTAGCGTCAGCGCTACCACCAGCGAGGCCATGATGGCGCTGATATAGGCAAAGCCCAGCGGGGCAAACAACTTGCCAGCAACTCCGCCTATGGTGAGCAGCGGCAGAAACACCAGGGCCACAATAAAGGTGGCGTATACCACGGAGCTGCGTACCTCCATAGAGGCATTGAACACCACGGTGTGCAGCGGCAGGGGCGTGGGTAGCAGGCGATTCTCGCGTATACGGCGGAAGATGTTTTCCGAATCTATGATGGCATCATCCACCACTTCACCCAGCGCAATCGCCAGGCCACCCAGCACCATGATGTTGAGGCCCATGCCAAACTGCTGTAGCACCAGAATGGCAGTCAACAGCGAGAGGGGAATGGCGGTGGCAGAAATAAAGGCTGCGCGTACATTGAACAGAAACAGGAACAGAACAGCGATGACGAGGATGGAGCCGATCAGAATATCAATCTGCACGCCGTCTATCGCGGTCTCGATAAAGTTGGACGGACGGAATAGCTTGGGATAAACCTGGATTTCCTTGGCGTCCAGCACCGGGCCTAGCTCTTCCAGTGCTGCTTCTACTGCCTGGGTGACGCCATCGGTATTGGCCCCGAGCTGGGATTGCACGGAAAGATAGATGCCTGTCTTGCCATTAATGGCGGCCGCACTGATGGAAGGCGCTGCGCCTTCTACCACTTTGCCTATATCGGCAATGCGCAGGGTCTGGCCTGCGGCATGCAGCAGGGTGGTGCGGGCCAGTTGTTGCGGCGTTAAGGCCTGGCCTTCGGTATTGAGGATAATGCGCTGGTTGCTGTTTTCTATAAAACCAGCACCGCGTATGCCAGTGTCACGGCTGACCGCATCCACGACTTGTTGCATGGAGAGGTTGTAGCGTACCAGTTTGGCCGGGTCGACCTGAATCTGAAACTGCCTGACCTCACCGCCAAACACATTGACATCGGCTACGCCCTGCACCGCCATCAGGTGTGGCCGCAGCGTCCAGTCCACCAGGGTACGTAGCTCAGTGAGGGTGCGTACTTCAGAAGTCAGCCCTATGCCGAGCACGGTGCTGGCAGAGGAGGTCAGCGGTGTGATGTTGGGTACTATGCCGACTGGCAGCACATTGCTCAGTGTGGTCAGGCGCTCGGCAATTACCTGGCGGTTGCGGTAGATATCGCTGCTGTCGTCAAAAATGACGGTGATGACCGATAGGCCGGGGATGGATTGTGAACGCAGGCTGCTGATGCCCACGGTGCCCGCAATGCTGTTTTCCAGTGGTTGTGTGACTAGGGACTCCACCAGTTCGGCAGATAAGCCTGGAGATTCGGTCTGGATCACCAGTTGCGTGGGGGCGAATTCCGGGAATACATCCAGATGGCTATGCGTGGTTTTGTATAGACCATAAAACACCACCAGCAAGGCCAGCGCGATCATGACGCCGCTTTGGCGTATGGAGAAACGGATCAGGGCAGACATCATGGCATCAGTTCCTAATCGTCGTTTTCGTTCTTGATCTGATACTTAAGCTCCTCGGAGAGCAGTAGCTGCGCCCCGCTGATGACGATGGTGTTGCCGGGTTCCAGGCGTTCGTGGTTAAACCAGCCGTGTTCACTTTCCACCTCGGTGCTGATGGGCACTCGTACAAAGTCTTCGCTGCCTTGTTTGCGATACACCCAGGCCTTGCCACCAAACCAGACCACAGCGCTTTGCGGAATATCCACCCCGGTTTTGAGCTTGGCGCTATCCATTTCACGGGTGCTGAGGCGCATGCCTGCACGTAATTCACCTGCGGGCGCGGCGTAAAAGTAGGTGCGGCCCTGCAAAGTGGGGTCGGCCTGCGGCGCGCTGGCAATCAAACGCGCGTTGATGCCACGGGGTGTGCTGCCTACCGGGGTAACGTTCAACACCTTGCTTGGGCTTTCCTGATCGGCAGGCAGCACAATACGTATCAGCACCTGCTGGTAATCCAGCAAGGCCTGGATTTCAGGCTTGGCATTGCGTTCCAGCGCGGCCAGGCCCAGGGTTTCACCCCATTGCTGGCGCGCGGTGTAGCGTAGATTATCCAGCGCGGTCTCCGCGGCTTGCAGCTTGGCCTGGTCACCCTTGTAAACCGCCTCGGCTGCCCACAGCATGCGGTCGGAAATATTGCGGTCATGGCGGTTGAGCTGCGCCAAGCGCTCATAGTCATTCTGACTGTTGCTGAGGCTGGCTTTGATGACTGCCAGATCACCCACTGCGCTTAAGTAACGGCTGCGCAAATCCAGCAGGCCATCCAGCGGCATCACCGTACCCAGGCCTTCCAGCGTGGTCAGGTGTTTAACCTGGACCAGGGTCTGGGTATGAATATCACTCTGTTGCTGGGTTTCCGGGCTGAGGGTAATCAGTGAGGCACCATTTTCGGTGTGCACACGCACTGGGCTTTCGATTTCCTCGTCCTCGTTAAAAGCCTCGAACTCATCTTTGCTGAACAGCACCAGCAACCAGAGCAATACGACAATCAGGCAGGCCTGGATGATAATGACCGCGGCGGTTTTCTTGTTCATGGCTGAGGCTTCCGTGGCGACTGATCTTGAGATTGCGTTGATAAGGATTGCTGAGCGCTGAGATATTGCTGGGATGTGGCATCTAGCTGGCGCGGTAAAGCACCCAGGTTTTCCAGCGGTAGCTGCATGCTGTCTTCCAGTGCCGCAGCGGCACGTTGCACCTGATATTCCGCGCTAATGAAATTTTGCTTGGCCAGCAGGCTTTCCAGTTGTTGGGTGACTAGCTCCAGCCTGTCGGCATAGCCCAGCTCAAAGCGCTGTCCGGCCAGCACGGCTTGCTGTTGCAGGGTCTGGTAAAGCGCGCCTGCCTGGGTTAAGGCCTGCAAGGCAGCAGCGTAGCGGCTGCGCGCGCTGTCCATGGAGGCAATTACTCGGGCTTGCAGGGCTTCAAACTGCGCAGCCTCATTGGCACGCAAGGCTGTGGCTTCGGCAATCTGGCCCTGGTTGCGATGCATGATGTTGAGCAGGCTGTTAATGCCCAGCGACCAGATATGGAAGCCTTCCTCATAGTTGTAGGCAGGGGAGAGGCTGATATCCGGGTATTGCCGCGCAATTTCCAGCCGCAGTCTGGCCTCGCTGGCCGCATAACGCGCCAGGCTGGCGCGGATATCCACGCGGTTTTGCAGCGCGGCATCTTGCGCTGTGGGGTTGAGGCTGTGGGCGATATCGATATTGTGTTGTGCCTGCATCAGCGTGGCAGCGTCATCAGCTTGCAGGGTGAGGCTGGTGAATTTGTTCAGAGACAGCCCGGCATTGCTGGCCAGCTGGGTTTTCAGTTCTTCTATTCTGCCTTGTTCCAGCACCAGGCTTTGCTGTATGCGCTGCCATTGCAGCCTGGCGTTGCTGAGTTCCACGCTAGAAACCATGCCGGCTTCCAGCCTTTGCTGCAGCATGGTGACGATATGCTCGCGCAGGCGGTTTTCCTGCTGCAGTATGAGCAGATTCTGCTGGGCGGCGTTGAGTTCTATCCAGCTCAGTAACAAGCGCTGTCTGAGTGTCCAGGCGGTCTGGGCGATATTGAAGCGGGCATCGTCTGACAAGGCTGTGGCCATATCTATGCGCGCCTGGCGCTTGCCAGCGGTTTCTATGGGGATATTAAAGCCCAGGCTGTAGACCTCGGGCACATCGGGTTCATTGCGGCGTCCGGCCCCGGCAGAAATGCTGGGGTTAGGCCGTTGACCTGCGGTGGTGATGCCAGCCATGGCGACTTGTAATTGGCTGCGGGCCACATTGAGGTCAGGGTGGAAGTAGAAGCTGCTGTGCAATAGCTCGCGCCAGCCCCACTGCGCTGGCAGGTCGGCATAGCCTTCCTCGCGCATATAAGCCTGAAACCCCTCATCTCCCGTATCGTGCATCCGTAACGAAACCATGCCATCACGCGCCTGTAGTGGCTGCGCCTGGTATTTCTGGTAGCCGCAGGCTGTAATCAGCAGGCTACACAACAAAAGGCAGGGTATTCGTCCGGGCGCTGATTTTATTGTATTCATTGCGCCGCCGTTGTTCACTCCATGCGCGATAGTACAGCCAGCCTTCAATCTGGGCAATCTGCGCGCCAGATGCTGCGCTGTCAGCAAATCTGCTGCGCATGAGACAGCATTTTTTGTTGCGCTGGCATCACTGGTTAAGGCCCTAACTAAATTGTAAAGATCATCTTTACAAGGGCTTATCTACTTTCTTGCTGAGTTTATTCAAGCGCTTGAGTCTATTTTTACCCCTTTCTTGATATTGCCTGTGAGGGATAGCATGGATGTTGCCACCTCTAGCTCTGCGTTTAACGCAATTCCAGGCTGACAGCCTGGGTGAGAAGTCATGGAAATTAGTTGATTGATTAGGGGAGTAGTAATGAAAAGAATTCCAATGCGTACCAGAAAAATCGGCACTGCCGTGCAGTGTGCTCTGGTGCTGTTATATGGCCATGTTGCGCTGGCAGAAGACACAGAGGCTGAGCCTTCTGACCTGGGCTCGGTAGTGGTGGTGAGTGACAAGAAAATTAGCGATAACTATCTGGGTGACACCAAGGTGGAGTCCGCTCCTAGCTCGCGTGCCACCCTGACCAAGTTTCAGCTGGAAAAACTCGGCGGCATAGGCAGTGTTTATGATTCGCTGAAATTCCTGCCTGGCGTTAACTCCCAAGGCGGCAATGCATTTGGCGCTGGTGGCGCTGGCTTTACGGTACGTGGTTTCAGCGGTGGTCAGATTGGCATTGTGCGGGATGGCCTGCCGCTTAATGATCCCTTGTTCCAGACTGCGGTGGGCAGTGTGATTGGTGACCCGGAAGACTATGAGTCCATCACTCTGGTCTATGGCTCGTCGGCCATTTCAACGCCCAGCGTTACCGCCAGCGGCGGTAGCATCATCCTCAAGACTGTTGCGCCGACCAAAGAGGCAGGTGTGTTCGTTAAGCAGACCTTTGGTAACTACGATGTGCAGAAAAGCTACGCCCGTATCAACTTCGGTGAGCACAATGGTTTCTCCGGCTGGATTTCGGCTTCGGATAGCCGCTACGACAACTGGCAGGCCAGCCGTTTGCGCGCACAGACCAAGCGCGTTGGTGCCAACCTGCAATACCAGTGGGATGAAAACAGCATCAACCTGATTGTCTCGCATCAGGAGCTGGAAAACTGGAGCACCTTGCCTAAGAGCAAAGCCCAGTATGACAGCCTGCCTTACAAGAGTGGTTATGCAGTGACTGGCTACCCAACTTATAGCGGCACCAATGGCGTGGTGGACAATCGCAGCGGTGGTACCAGCCAGCTGTTGTCATCGACCAGCTTCCATGTGCAGAACTATATGATCAACAGCCATTTCAAGTTGTCGGAAAAGCTTGATCTTTATATCGACCCTTACTTCCAGCGTATTCGTGGTGGCGCATTATCTACCGGGCCGTTCTTCCTCAACGAAACCCTGTTGAACAGCGACCTTAACCGTGATGGTGACACCCTGGATACCGGAGTACCGTTTGCACGCCAGATGCTGCCCGCGCAATATCGTCCTGGTATTACCGCCAGGCTGGATTGGCAGCTGACCGATAGCAACAAGCTGCAATTGGGCGCCTGGTATGAGCGTATTCATTCACGCCAGACCTTCTCCTATGTGCCAGTCAAGAATAGCGGCAAGCCTTATACCACTAATGGCGAGAGCAATATCGCGGTGGATGGCCAAGGCAACTCCATCTACTTCTCTGATCAGCGCACCGATATGCCTACCTTCAAACTGTGGGCAGAAGATGTCTGGAGCGTGAACCAGAAGCTCAAGCTGACCACGGCGCTGGCGTATCACCAGACCAAGGTTGAGGCGAACAATATAGGCCGCGTATTACGTGCAGGGGCGATTGATTACAACAATCCTGGCTATCAGCGCGACAAGACCTATGACCGATTCCTGCCTGCGTTCTCTCTGGATTATCAGGCTGACCAGAACAACCAGTTCTACTACAGCGTGTCATCCAATCTGCGCGTTCCGGCAGCGGCTTCGCTTTACACCACTGCCAACACCTCGCAAAAGGCTGAAACCACCATCAACCAAGAAATTGGCTGGCGTTACCGTGATAGCCAGATTTCCACCAGTGCGGCTTTCTTCTTTGATAACTTCAAGAACCGTCAGGTTTCCTACGTCACGCCAGACAACATCACGGCTTACTACAACGCTGGCAAGGTGGAAACCAAGGGCCTGGAATTTGCACTGAATGGCTTGCTGCCACACAACTTTAACTACAGCGCTTCTTACGCCTATGTCCTGGCAACGCAACAGGAAGACTTCTTTGTTGAAGGTGGCAATGGCAGTGGCCCGGCAGCGCTGGATACCAAGGGCAAGCAGTTGTTCAACACTCCCAAGCACCTTGCGAGCGTGGGCCTGGGTTATGACAACGGCAGCTTCTACAGCGATATCCGTGCTTACTACAAGAGCAGCATCTACGGCGATTTGACCAACAAGGAAAAAGTGGCGGGCGCGACTACGGTCAACCTGGCTCTGGGCTACCGCTTGAACGACTTTAGCCAGTACTTCAAGAATGCGGTGCTCAGCCTTAACGTCAACAACCTGTTTGACAAGGAATACCTGCAAGGCGTCTCTGCCGGGCAGTTCTCCTCAGACCCGGCAGATGGCCGTCTACGTGGTACGCCAACCTATGTGCTGGCAGAGCCGCGCAGCATCATCGCCAGCCTGCAACTCAACTTCTAGCACTTAACTTTTAGCACTCAAGCTCGAGTACCTGCCCTGGATCGTGGCTTAGGCCGCGATTTAGAGGCAGCAAAGTTTTTTCCAGTTTTTTTAGCAAAGGTAATCCAACCATGATCAAGAAAAACCAGCTATTGCTCAGCGCGCTGATCAGCAGCGTTTTAGCCCTGCCTGTGCAAGCAGGTACGGCGACCACTACCGCGCCCGCTGCAGCAGCCCCGGCAGAACTGCCAGCAGCACTGCGCGTGCCACCCAGCATCAAAAGCGAACGCCAATTGGCGGGCACACAGCTTGGCCCCATCCATGTCACCAAGGTAGCCGAAAAACTCTCCCACCCATGGGCCTTGGCTTTTTTGCCTGACGGCAGCTTTTTGGTCACCGAGCGCACAGGCAAGCTGCGCCGCATCAATGCGCAAGGCGATGTTTCCGAGCCTATCGCTGGTGTGCCCAAGGTCTTCGTCGGCGGCCATGGTGGCTTGCTAGACGTGGCGCTGGCCCCTGATTTCAAGCAAAGCCAGACCATTTTTCTTTCTTATGCCGAAGGCACAGATGGCGAAGAGCCAGTGGGCTTGACCGTAGGCACTGCCAAGCTGGGTGAGAATAGCCTGGAAGACTTCAAGGTGTTTTACCGCCAGGAACCCAAGCAGGCCGTAGCCCCTTACTGGGAATACGGTGGCCGCCTGTTGTTTGATAACAAGGGCCATATCTTTATCAGCCATGGAGATAACCATGCCAACCTGGCACCGCAGCAGCTGGACAAGCTGGCGGGCAAGGTGGTGCGCCTCAACCTTGATGGCAGTGTGCCCAAAGACAACCCCTTTGTTGGCAAGCCAGGTGCCAGGCCGGAAATCTGGTCTTATGGTCACCGCAATGCTGAAGGCATAGGCTTCCACCCAACTACAGGCCAAATCTGGAGCACAGACCAGGGCCCACGTGGTGGCGATGAACTCAATATTGTCAAGCCCGGTAAAAACTATGGCTGGCCTATCGTCAGCTATGGCGTGGATTACACCGGACAGCAAACCGTGGAAACCACAGGCCCGCACCGCAAGGGCGATGGCTTTGAGGCACCAGCTTACTACTGGGCCAAATCGCCAGCGCTTTCCAGCCTGGCGTTTGCCACTGCGGACAACGCCTGGAAGGGCAACTTGCTGCTGGGCTCACTGGCAGATAAGCAGTTGATACGCATCGTGCTGGATGGCAACAAAGTGGTACACGAGGAAAGACTGCTTTCCTTCCTCAATCAACGCGTACGTGATGTGAAGCAAGGCCCGGATGGCAATATTTACGTGCTGACCGATGACCCTAGCGGCGCGCTGTACAAGATAGAACCACCCAAGAAGTAAATACACTGGTCGTGATTGCAGGCGTCAGTTCTGGCGTCTGCAATCATCAGGCCCGTATTGGATATTGAGCAAACCAAATGGAGATTCGCATGTTGAAAACACGCTTGATCACTACCTTAGTATTAGGTTTAAGCAGCCTGCCTGCCTTGGCCGCCGAGCCCGTCAAGGCAGAGCTGACGTTTGAAACCATACACGCCAAGCAGGCGACAGCCTTGAAACTGGAATCCAGCGCTTTCAAGGATGGCGGCTTGATTCCCTTGCAGAACTCCAGCTATGGCGCTTCACTTTCACCAGACTTGAGTTGGAGCGCAGGCCCAGCAGGCACCAAGAGCTATGCCTTGCTGCTGGAAGATGAAAACGGCGTACGTGATGGCAAATCCATCGTGCATTGGGTGCTGTACAACATCCCGGCCAATGTCACGGCAGTACCTGACAACCTGCCCAAGGACGGGCAGCTGAGCACTCCGGCTGGTGCGCGTCAAGGCATTACCATCAGCGGTGCCACAGGTTATCTTGGCCCCAAGCCCAGGCCTGCCACAGGCACACATCATTACCACTTCCAGATTTATGCGCTGGATCAAAGCCTAGACCTGGCAGCAGGTGCCACGCGTGAGCAATGGGCGCAGGCAATCGCTGACCATGTATTGGCCAAGGGCAAGCTGGTGGGAGTTTACGAAGCGCCCAAGGAATAAGCGAGCGCTGTTTCAGGCAATAAACTACTCTGCAATGGCCGCCTGGACTGAGTCCAGCGCGTCCTGCAGGGTTTCGTCTGGTAGGGTATTGATACTGCTAGCCAACAACTCGGCGGCTTCTTCCGTACCTACGGGCAGGTCGTGACTATCTAGCTCGGCTATCAGGCCAGCGGCTGCCCCAGTCACCTTGAGCAGATCATTACGTTCGCGCATCAGAATTTCCACCTCAGCGCGCAGCATATGGATTTCGTCCTGATTGATAGATATTTGCATGGTACTTTTTTACTTTCGTGATACGGGTTGATACTCAGCCACCATATTGGCTCGTATGGCATGGGGTGTCAAATCGGAATTGGTAGCAAGACTTGAGAAATGATTGTGCTTGAAGTGACCGCTTCTGTGACAGCAGCCGACTTTAGGCTTGGCCACAACATCTTTGCAATCAAGCTACAGGGCTAGGTCACTCAGCCCACACTCAATGCAGCTCTAGCTTGTCTATGGTGCGATCTAAAGTGTTGATAATGTGCTTTTTGGTCCTGTCACGTATAAACAGCTTTTCTCTTTCGCTGTATTGCTCAAGCTTTTCTTTCATATCATAGGTTTCTTCCGTGCTAGGCTCGCATGGGCGGCTATGATTACTTACCCATTCCCAGGCCATTAGCTTTTCCGAATGCACGTCATACACTTCAATTACGTACAGGGCATAAATGCAGGTCATAGAAAGATTGAAGAAATGACGGGTGTACTGACCATAACCTGCCTTAAAAAATGGCGCTTCATAGGACTCTGATGGCCTGATTAAAATCAGATGATCAAACCCCATAGGCTTGACTTTTTTTAAGACGGATTGCGGTAACTCATCAATGACACTTGATGCCTCATCTTGAATTGCCGGGAAAAGATTAGTTTCAACCACGGTGCCATACAAAGTCTTGCCCTGAAGCCGCTCAAGAACATAGTTGGCAGTCAGTGTATTGATTTTCCAATCTGTGACATCTGAGTTGCTAAATTCATTATTGAATACCGTAGTCCCGACCACATTATTACGGAAGCTATTGCCCATATCGGAAACAACCGCAATTTTTTTCTCTCTGAGTGAATGCCCTTTTTTCATCGGCCCAGGCATCACGCATGCCGTAACGGATAGACTCAGCCCCATAATAAAAACGATTAATAATGTTGGCATTGGTTTTATTCTGAAATAAATGAACCCTGGCTCAAGATTATTATTTAAATTTCTTTATCTGTCTTGGTGAAATAAAGCGATTTTTATCCCAGCATTGCCCTGGGCTTGTTGCGTGCAATTGAGCATGACCTCCTGCGCCAATAACCACGATAGCGCCACTGGGTAATTTTTCGATTGGTACTCATGCTGTAGCGGAAAATTAAGCGTAATTCTGCGTAACGAGAAGGGCTATAACATACTAGAACCGCATGAAATGGGGTACTTGCTTAGGCAATAAAAAAGGCGCTAAACCGTAGTTTGCGCCTTGATTCTATTGCTGTTTACACCAGCATAACTGGTGCGGAAGGAGAGACTCGAACTCTCACACCTTGCGGCGCTGGAACCTAAAACCCTAGTTGATTTATATTAATCCAATTAAAACAGCTGGTTAATAAATTGTGGCTAAATTATTTGGTCAAATATGGTCAAGTGGTATAGATTTGAATCTATACACTGAGAATTGCCTGGATATCTAACACATTATGGATACAAGAAATATTACAAAACGCGGTGAATACAGCTTTCGTGTGCGTGTTTACGCCAATGGTGAATACCAAACAGCCACCTTCGATACGCTTAAAGATGCTCAAATTTGGCGTGACAAGAAGAAAGCGGGTAACGATCTAGATTCTGATAAGCAGCAAATCCGTAAAGCTCGTTTACGCCAGCGAGAGGCCAAGTCATCGACTGTGCTCAAGGCGTTGGAAAGATATGAGGAAGAGGTAACTCCGAAGAAAAAGGGGGCGGCGGTAGAAATTACCAGGATAGGGAAGTTGAAAAAAACATCTCTAGCAGCAAAAAGTATGTATGTCGTTAATCCTGATGATGTTTTGGCTGCTCTTCAAGAGATTGGGCATAGCGAAAATAATAAGCGAAAGTACGCCTCTCTCATTTCTCACCTGTTTAGAACTGCCAAGCGAGATTGGCGAATGGATGTACATAATCCTGTGGCAGGGGAAATCACATTACCTAGTAATGGAAAGCCGCGAGATCGTCGTTTGCGTGAGCATGAGTTAGAAAAACTAGATCAGTTACTTACGGGGCAGCTCCGGCAATATGTCTATTTAGCTATTGAAACCAGCATGAGGAGAGGGGAGTTATTAAGCCTTCGTTGGGATCAGATTGATCTAAAGAAATCCACAGCTTGGCTATCGGACACGAAAAATGGAGAGAGTCGAGCAGTACCGTTATCAAGTAAGGCTCGCAGCTTACTTGGAGAGCAGCAAAATATTGATCAACATAAAGTGTTCACCATCACCTATTCCCAACTTCGTAAAGGCTGGGAAAAGGTTTGTAATGAAGCTGGACTTGAAGATCTGCGTATTCACGATCTTCGTCACGAGGCTACGAGTAGATTTTTTGAGAAGGGGTTAAATGTTATTGAGGCTGCGAGCATAACTGGCCACAAATCACTTACTATGCTGAAGCGATACACTCATCTAAACCCTACAGACCTTGCTAGAAAATTGGACTGACGGACATAGAGTCATGACGGCGTTTCGTACGTTTGCACCTAAAACAGAGTTTAGTGGTCGAAAATGATCGTGAAGAGTATTTAAATGAGGATGGGTCTGACCAGATTGAAGGTTATACCTCGTTGCTGACAGTTTTACATCTTTCGCTGTTTCGGGGTTAACCCGTACAAGGACATGATACCGCGCTTGTGGTTATAGCTCCTATCCATTCGGTTGAAATCCTCCTTGGGCTTCCTAACTTAGCGATAACAAGCCTCGCTTATTTGTGTGATGCGGGCCCGTCCATTCCGCTGAAGTCGGTAGTACCTGAGGACGCAAGTGCGACGAAGGTCTGGATGTCAACGTAAGATACCAATCCCTCTTTGGTCTTGGGGTCGTATTTCATAACTCTCCAAAATTTCATTTGCGGACCAAAGTCGATGAAGACAGGTTTTTTCCTATGCCAGCCGCTCAAAAGGGTTCCTCGCCCAACCCTCCTCAAGCGTGCGGTTCCGTCAGAGTTGATGCCAGCCAGCCCTAAGCGGAAGTAGGTAGGGTCGAATTGATTTGCGAAGCCTGGGATGATGCAATGGTTGCGCTTGAGGTAATATCAGGCGATTGAATCCAAAGGAACGCACATGTCAGACACGTACCAGGTAAGAACCAGTGACTATTCCGGGATAGGCATGGTCGCTACCATTATTTACCTTGTCATCGTGCTCGTCATCATTGTGCTAGGTCGCGAAAAATTTCTTGAAATGGCCCCCAACTCCTGGGGCGATTTTCTCGCCGGTGTGTTTGGCCCGGTGGCGCTGGGGTGGGTGGTTATCAGCACATTCCAACAAAGAGAAGAGCTGAGGCAAAACACTAGGGCGCTTAATTTTCAGGTTGAGGAGCTCAAGGCGTCCGTGAAGCAGCAAACGGAGATTGCCGAAGCCAATAAAAAGATGATTGAGCTGGATATCGAAAAAACTAATCAAACCAGAATGCCAAAACTGGTTATGGCCATTCTCTTAGGTAGGCATGAACCTGACAAAATAATGTTCAAGTTAGAAATATTGAATATCGGATATACCGCTACCAACGTCACAATCAATCCTGTAGGCCTGGCTTACACCATTGGCAACAATCAGTTTGCCTATATTGCTCAGCAAGAAAAGAGGCATTTGGACTTTGAGCTTCCTGATCTAACAAGACCTGTGAGATTCCATGTGCACTACCGGGATGGTTTTTCAAAAGGTAAGCAACAGATATTTAAAATGATTAGGGGTGAGGGGAATGCACTTGTGATCTTTGAGATCGAGGAATTTGAAGCGATGTTAAATTATTAATCAACATTTTATGAACGCCTTTCTAATTTGCTGTCAGTACCATGTTGGTGATATTCCCAACCCACGCAGCCACCATTACTGGCCGCGTGGTGAAAGTGGCGGATGGTGACACCATCATCATCCTGGATAGTACGACACAGCACAAAATTCGCCTCAAGGGCATTCTATAACAACGAGCGACCGCACCAGGCAATTGGCATGAAAACCCCGGCTCGAGCATTTGCTTTAGCCGCATAAAGTGAGCAGGTTTGGCTGGGTCATTACAGGAGAGCTCAAGGCATGGTACAAGGGCCAGGTGGAATTCTATTTGCGTTGGCTCGACAAGCACGAGCGGGAGCCGGACGAAGCTTCGCCGCTTGGCATCATTCTTTGTACTGGCAAGAAGTCTGAGCAGATCGAATTGCTGGAACTGGACAAGTCGGGCATTCATGTGGCCGAGTAGCTCGCTGCGCGCTGTACTAGTGCAGCGGTTGCAACAGGCGACTCGCCGAGCTCAGTTGCAGATTGAGCAGAGCGCAGGTGATTCGGCCAACGCTGAATAACGCTACAACGCATCCCATTAGGATGTATGGGGGCATTATCCCTGATTTCTATGGAATTTGATCGTATCCAAAACTGCAAGCAGCAAGCTTGCGAGTTACTTGGTACTCTTCGCCAGAAAACTGGCGAACTCGATCTCGTTCCGAGACAAGGTGCAGGTTCTTTCGTGCGCGCGAACCGATGACATACAGCAATTTCATCGCACTTTCCTGACCATTCGGATCATTGAAATGCGGCACCATATCCTCTAACAAGGCATAAGCGATCACAGCGTCGAACTCGGCCCCCTTGACTCCGTGAATCGTCGAGATTGTGATTCCAGTCCTATGCTGAAATACCTTCCTGAATGTCTCAATATCTCCTATAAATTCACTGCCTTCACTCTTCAATCGATTTACCCGGGCTTGCGAACTGTTGAAGAACGCAACGTGATGTTCTTGAAGCAATGTGAAAAGGCGAAAGTCGATGGCTAAGTTCTCAAACAACCGCTCAAAGAATACGCTCAAGTAGGTAAGACCATCTGTTTCATCGATCTTAATTCTGTTGCACTCCCTCAACAACGACCTCCGCGTGAGTTTCGACACGCTCGCCCCGGTCGCCTCCAAGTCATTCAAAATCTCCCCAGCCCATCGCAGTCTGCGCACATACATTCCCGGCGATGCCTGAGTAAGTGCAATCTTCGAAAGCTTGTACCAGAAATTCTCTGTGTCCCGTGCAAAGGGGACCATGCCGGGGCCATCGAATGAATACTCTGGCATGCTGGCGACCAAACGACGCGTCATGCTTGCGAGATGCGTCCACTGCGGCGCGAGAACGCATACTTCGTGAGGTGAGATGCCCATAGTTTCAATATTGAAACGGATAAGCCGGATTAGCTCTGCGTCCAGATCATTCTTGCTCACCCTGTCGTCGAATGAAATAAGGCTTGGGTACGCCTTGTCGTCTGATGCGGCTTCGATGCGAGTGTCGTGGACGTTGTAATTTCCGAAGTATTCAATGATGCGCTCGGAGGAACGGTAGTTTCTCGACAGTTCGAGTTCGTCTATCTCGATGCCCGTCATCGCCTTGAAATCCTCGAAGGCAATCGGATATCCGCCGAGCGATTGATAGATCGCTTGGTTAGGATCGCCGACAATAAAGGTCTTGGTCGCACCTTGACCGGCTTTCAGGATGGCTGTGATGATCGAATACTGAATTCTCTTGGTATCCTGATATTCGTCGATCAGCACGAAGGAAAACAACTGCGCTAGGAGGGTGCTGATTCCAGGATGACGGGCGATCAGCTGGTACGCATAGTAGAGAATGAGTTCAAAGTCGAGTTGCCGACTTTCGTGCAGTATTTCAAAATATTTGCCTAGTATGACGTGCAGACCCGAGTGCTTCCAGTCCTGAGGGCAGGAGAGCACATAGCCAGTTTCGGTGTAATAAAACTCGCAATCCCAGAACGTTATTTTTGGTTTCTGATAGGGCTTGCACAAGGCCTCCAGGATTTTCTCGCGCTCATGCTGATCGATCACACGAAATCCTCGATCTAACGCCTCGTGATAGATACCGTACGGTTTCAATATCCATTCAAGACAGAACGCGTGAATTGTTCCTATCCATAGTCGGGATGTGTCCACCCCAAGGCTCTCAATACGCTCGTGGATCTCGTCGGCGGCACGGTGCGTATATGTGATGGCAACAACGAACTGTTTGTTCGACTTAAGTCTGGACAACTCATAGGCAATTTTGTAGGTCAGCGTGCGGGTTTTTCCACTGCCAGGGCATGCGATGAGAAAAACGCTCCCTGGATTCAGAATGGCCGCTTCCTGCTCGGGATTCAGATCGTCTTTGTTCCACATGAGCATGATCAGAAGGCTGCAAGCACGTCGTTGATGCGATCATCGGGGAACGTGGCAAGCATCTCGTTCCGGATACCGACGAAATCGATTTCTCCATTTCGAAAGGCCAGCAGCTTGGTTCTGAAGTCGGCGAAGACGGTAGACGCAGTGAAAATATCCTCGGCATCGATGTAGTTGACGCGGTAGCTAAGGACGTTGAACCAGACTTCCTTTGTGACTACCGGATGCGCAAAAGCGATGGCGTCTATGATGTACTTCGGGATGGCGGTCTGCGGATCGATTTTCTTACCCAGCAAGATGGCGAACCATCCTTTCCCATAGTTGTCTGCCATGGTCAGCGCGCGTTGGCCGAACACCGCGATGTCCGCTGACTCCAGCTCCGCCTTGGCCGTCGCGATGGTTGGAGCGTCCTTGTAGACATCAGGCAGGATGCCGACAACCTTTCGCGAGTTACCTGCAGCAACGAAGTCGACCTCGAAGGTATGGGGAGCAAAGAATGGAAAGACCCATGGGTTGTCTTTGAAGGTGTCTTCCAGTAACGCTTTTCTGGCGACCCCTTTTTCTTGGGATGCCTGGTACTTGGTCTTGCGCCGGAGCAACCCTTCCGAGTCCCCTGCCGCCGACGTTGTGTCAATGATGGACTTGTCGAGATCGGTGATGATGCTGCATCGCTTCCGAATGCGGTCATCGTGAAAAAGAACCGCGACGTTCTGAAAACCAGTGCTACGGATATTAATCAAGCTGATGCCAAGTTCATCAAGGCTGATGCCCAGTACGTTCTTGATTAGGATCGGGACGAGAATTTCTTCGGCATCGCCCTCCACCAGAAGGACACTTTTGGCAAACAACAAGTTGCTGCGGACGGCATCCAGGTAGCGTTGAATGTTGCCGATCTCTTCTGGGTTGAGGCCAATTGCGGGTTGATAGGCCTCGCATCGATCACCTTCTCTGCCGAGGATGTTCACATTCTGAACATTGCTGACTTCAGAAATGTGCGTCGAATGGGTCGAATAGATAATCTGCGTGTCGTCGTATTTGAGTTTGTCGAACAGTGTCTTCTGGATGTGTGTGTGGATATGAGCTTCCGGCTCTTCAATCAACAGGAAATTGGCGATCGACTGTTTGGCCTTCTGATACTTGAATTCGAGCAGCTTCAAAGTTAAGAATATCAGGTTCGCGCCACCCAGGCTCAGTTCGTGGATCGGCCCTTCGTGTCCCTCTCCTGACTCGCCGACAAACAACTTAAGCGACTGAAATAGCTTGTCAGCTTCGTCCGGCAAATCAGACTTGATGGTAAGGGAGGACGGCGAGTACGCCTCACCCGCCGCGTCCTTGATGGTATCTCTAATATCCGTTCGGACTACCTGCACGTCCGGCAACGCTTCGATGGAGTCGTTCAATGCCTGTACTCCGTCGGTGATGGCCTTGAATGCCACGGGGTCGATATCGCCGCTCTTACCCTTCAGAAGCGAAAAGAGCGGATTGGTCCGGTTGTTATGAAATTCCGAGACGACGTCCCGTAGTGCCTGGACGAAGGTAAAAGAAATTTCCTTAGAGACAGACAACACGTTCGGAATCTTCGCGCCGATAACACGAAATTCAATTTCCTCATTAAATCGAACATTCTCGAAGTCTCCGACAATATCCTTATAGACGGCCTCGTCGTTGAAGTCGGCTTCACTCCGACCCGTGAAGATGGTTTCATAGTCATCGATGGTGAGTGGATTCACGATAGCGTCGAGACCTGCTTGATCGCCATCGTCTAGCTGAGCAAGTCGCAACCTGATTTCCTTCTTCGGACGGAAGATCAGGTTGTAGGTGGCGTTACCGTTTGTGTCATCCTCAATAACGCCCGTCCCATGTCGGAAAAGCGCCTGCACAGATTCATCCGCCGAGATTTCTGCGAACTCAAGACTGATGATGATCCAATGTCCCTGCCAGCGTCCCAAGCCGCGGTGGAAGTCAGTTTGCTCCAGGCGGTAGGCAGAGCGAATCATGTTGTCATCAAGCAGCAGTCTGATCGCGCGAAAGAGATTTGTTTTGCCAGATCCATTTTCGCCGATGACGGTGTTGATACCTTTCTGGAACAGCAGTTTCGTATTCGGAAAATTCCTGTAGTTGACGAGGCTGAGTTTGGATATATGCATTAAATTCAATCTTGTTGTTGAAACCCGCATGGCCGATCGGCTGACGGATTGGTTGAACACTACAGCCATTGATCCCAACTACGGGAGGGTCAACTGCCAGTTGGTTTCAGAACGGCACCGTGTCTACGGGATGAGTGGGGTGCAGAGCATTTTTAATCTCGGTTAGCCTTGCAAGTAGTTCGTCAAAAGTCACGATCACGATCTCTGCGAACGCATTGCGAACGAGCTCGAATGACTTTCTTTGCTGATGCTCTTGTGGCGTCATGCCAGCGACAACTATGCAGCGAACCGAATAGCTGTGGATATCGTATCGGTTCATGTTATTTTTTATTGCGGGTAGCTCGCCCTGCAATTTGAAACGCTGATCGAGAATTTGAGCAATCGCCCCACCCAATTCTGTCGACGGACCAAAAACATCATCTCCACGATAGGGAGATTTTCCTAAAAGTTCGGTTTGCGGCTTTTTAATCTCAATAAGGCCGAGATTTCCCGTGGAAGCGGACGCGCATAGAAAATCAGAAAATTTTCCGCCGGTCCCGTTAAGTCGCTTACCACCTGCATAAGCTTGCCCTTGAACCAGTATCGCTGGAACAGCAAATGCAAGACTAAGTATGAAAGGATTTTCGAGAAAGAAGCTTTGCCACTTGCTTTCCGCCAGTCCTTTCCCAAGCATTTCCTGGTATCGCTCTATGAGTTGATTCAGTGTGATGAGCTCAATTTCATTCTTGAGCGTTAGCAGCGAGCGCGGCTCAGATTCCGCCAGCGCTTCTATATTGTCTTGAACCATGCGAACAGCCGCGCGTCGGTCACGCTTGGAAAGCGTCACATGCTGCCGCCCACTATCGGTCATTTCCGTTAATGTATCAGGTCGCACACTCTTCTTAAGTGCGGGAAACTGTGTTGGGTCAGCAGCATGTAATAAGGTCTGGTAGACATGAAATTGCTTGTCCTTGCGCGCGTCTCGCTGGTGGCGAGAGGCAATGCGATTTAATTCTTTTCTTAGTTCGTGAAATCTTTTTATGCCGAGAATAAAGAATGGCGAATCAACTTTCGCGTCATTTCCTTTGTGGACGATCATTATGCTTACGTTTTCTAAGCTGGCGGCTGTTTCGCAAATTTGTCGGTATTCCCGCAGAAGCCCCAAACCGAATCGAAAATTTTTGGCAAACCCATCCGGCAGTTGCTCAAGAAGCGCAACAACATCGTCAGTGGTCTCTGGCAATATGTAGGGTTCGATAATAGGACGAGCGACGACGATGCGTTCCAGGCTGCCGTATTTCGGTTGCAGGTAATCATCCCGATCTTCCCGAACATTAAGAGGCCAAATGGTCAATCTGTCGGGACACACATTGAGCAGTATCGCTATCGGCGAATCGGACTTGCGCTCTGCTGCGGGAATATCAGTGAAGAAAACGTTAATGCCTTCCGCTTCAGGTTCGGCTGCTTCGATGACAAGGAAGGGACCGCCGTCCAAACGCTCCCGTTGATTGAATGCCGAAGGTCTAATAGATGCCATGAGCTTTTCTTGATCCCTACTTTCAGAGAAACGGTTTGGGGGCCTTACTTCACTGTAACCTTATAGTGTCTTCCGATCAGAATCGGACGCCCCACGATTGATATCAAAGGGCAGTGCCTTATCTGCCGCGACTCGAGTTAGCAGCATCCGAATCGCATCCGAAATTGATAATCCCATTTCAGCCAGAACAACAGCTGCAGCTTCTTTAATCTGCCCGTCAATCCGGGCACGAACTACGTCATTACTTGCCATTGCCGCGTACCAACAATAATTGTAGCTACATTGTGGCCCATAAGGTCTAGCGCGTCACTTACATTTTGTTGTTAGAAGTAGAGCATTACGGCGTGCCGCCGTCGGGCTCGCGGGCGTTGCCCCGCGCCTCGTACCGAGTCGCGGCGATGCGGCTTTAATCCCTGATGCCTCCGGTAGTCTTTTCGCTCCTAACCTGCGCGCGACGCTTGTCCTCCAAGGGGTCGGCTCGGCAGACCGACATTGCAAGCGAAGCCGAATGGCTGGCCGGTGGCTCCGGCTGGATGCCCGCCATCTTCCGAGTCGAAGCATTAGCCGGTTGATCGTCAACTGCGAGCAAGCGCCCCGGTTCTAACCGGGGTACTTCGCTCCAGTCAACAACGGCTCCAGGCCATTCCGCCTTGGGGCCAGTAGTCAAAGATCCGATCATGGCATTGACCGTGCCCGATTGAAGATTCAATATTTGCTACCATGAGTTAACTAGTTAGCCCCCAGCATCTTTACTAAAGAAGTAATCAGACCCTGTGAGTGATCTTCATCGCAAAGAGCAATGGCATCCATTTCAGCATCTGTCGAAACTTTGTAGAGGTTGTCTTGTGCGGTCAATACTCCGGTCTTGCACATGACATCAATAAAATCCTCATAAGATCTTTCTGAAACCAAGCTACTATGAGCCTTAATTTTATTAAGACTTAATGGAGCAAAGCCAAGTCCTTGTCGCATGGACTTTAAGACTTGTTTAACATCAGATTTTGAACGCAATAAAGTCTCCGATCTTTTGTCTTCTCCTGCGTGAAGGAGATGCCTCATTCCTTCATCAAGATTGCAATTCACAAAAATTTCAGACCTCACATTTTCCCTCTTAAAGCTAGATGAACAATTTGAGAATGAGCAGTCTATAAAACGAGTTCTGTCGTTAGTCTTGCAATTGAAAAAACCTTGGAAATTTCTAAATACACTTCCCTCTACTGTGCAGTCAGAAAAATCAATGGATGCAAATTCGGATAAAATACAAATTCCAGATATTTTATTTTCACTATGAATTTTTTCAATAATAATACGTCTCTCTGAGGCCGTTTTCGGGCTCCAGTACCCGATCATAAATGCATGAAGCTCATGGATAGCCTTTTCAGAAGTGATATTCCTACCACTCTTTTTTACTTCATCGAAAATAAATTTTACTTTGCGTTCAATCTCTATTTCTGATGCGTCGGACTTGTGTAGTTTTGAGCACAGACGTTCGATCAATCCAAAGTTCTCATTTCTTGCATTTCCCAAAATTGACCTGACAATTATTGCGTCAGCGCTGGTTGCTGAATCGCTCTGGGAAAATATACTGTAAAGTTTATTCAAAAGTATGTGAGAAACATATTCTGAATGAGAGACGGATGTGAGGAAATTTTTATTTTCAAACAGAAAGAACTTTAAATATGAAGTTCTACGCGGAGGCGAAGTTTTTCCATTTTTCTGAAGGAAAATTTCAATGTACGTCTCAAAGTATTCATCATCCATTGAGTTTTCTTTTTCTACAACTATCTCATTCAATAAGTCGTAATAATCATCAACGGATATGTGCAGTGATTGCTTCTCTATTTCGCGCAGCAGTGCCCTGGCCAAGCAATAGTCAAATGGCTCATCAACTTTTAATCTTTTAGACTCTATTACTTGAGTCTCCCAAGGCTCCTTCTTGGTGGAAACCAAGAACTGACGTACCACATGAAGGAGGTATGGGTTAACCAATCCATCTTTGTTCTTAATCTGGACAGAAAAATCTTTAATTTTTTTCTTTATCTCTTGCCCATCCTTTTCTGTGTATTCATCAATGTCTCTAGTAGAAAATCCCTTTATAAAATGTGTTTCCGAGCCCTTTGTCTCAATGAACCTTGATGCATTGGAGTCACGCGAAGTCATCAAAACTCTGCATGAGTTCAAGGACTCGTTTAGATTTCCGATCGAGTCAAGAAAATCCTGCATCTTGAACTTCTCTCCTAGTGCTGACTCAATCTCGTCAATGCCATCAATCATTAATATGATTGAGCCGCAGCTTAGCGCAAGTGAAAACGTCTCATGTGATATAGGGCGCATTTGCCCAGTAATATTTTTTGCATACTCGATGTATAGCTTGGAAATTGAATCAACCACTTCGCCGCTGTAGTTTTTTAGAATATCTGCCTTAGTAATTAGCAACATTCTTCTTTCTGAACTTTCGCGCTTATTAATTATTTCTGCAAGCCGCAGACAGAATGTTGTTTTTCCTATTCCCCCTTGCCCCAATATTATAGATATTGGGCTTGACTTTGATTCTTGACCATCAGTGCTGTAAATAAAAGCCCTTGCATATCTGCTACTGACAAGCGCTGCTCCATTGTCCCTGTAGATCATCTGATCTACATAATTTTCCGGCGGGGATATCAGGGATATTGCCGTATGCTTTTTGACGACCCTATTAAAAATAAAATCTCTGATTTCTGCGACGAAATATTTTTGGCAGGGAAATCTGTTCAAAAGCTCTTCATAAGTTTTCTTTTGGGATTCACTGATGCCTCCTATCGAGGCAATGCATACATCAACTCTGAATGGCGAGTGCGGCAGCCCCTTTAGAGTGGATCGTATTACCTCTGGGATGCTATGCGCTTTCGATATATATATAATAATCCAAGATTCACCCATTTCGGGATGCTTGTGGATGGAATACTGATCGCGTGCTGTCGAGTATTGCGTTTTATCTATTGAGGCGCTATTAAATATTTCCTTTGATATGAGGTCAAAATTTATTTCTTTTGAGAAATTCACGTCATAAGTGGGATGGAAGTAAGAGTCCAGATCTTCGCGACTCAAGACGAAGGACTCGAAAAATGCAACGCTATTCTCTGCTGCGGCTACTTGGAACTCATCGCCCTTATTAACTCCATCATCGGAAGATCCTTTTATCAACGCCCATGGCACGCCGGCATTTTGACAGGCGACTCCAAAAGGATATGACTCCATATCGCCACATTTGGCATCTGGAATCGAGGATAGGATTTTATTTTTCAGATCCGAACTATTTACAACTTTGTCTCCGCACGCATAAATTGCACCGTTGATTTTGAAGTCAAATTTTCTTGATGTTGAGTGGCTTAGCAGTTTGGCGTAGATTGTGGAATCAGATTGAATTGTTCGGGTTCTGTTGGATATCTCATTCTCATTAACCTTCTGCAGCTCATAGTCTGCCGAATGTTGGCATATGCCAACACTCCCTATCGGAAAATCATCCTTCAGGCCGAAGCAGATGCCTAGCTCAATAACCAATGTTGGTTTTAAACTCCTAATCAATAGGGGGAGTCGCTGTGGAACAGTATCTCTCCCACGTGATCCCATCTCCATGAACCTGGCTATTGAAAAAGGTTTTCCTCCAAAGTATCCATGCTCTACGATTATTGACTCTATAGTTTCATTTGAGGTTGCAGAGAATCTAGATTTTAAAGACTGGTACTCCACATCTGTAATACAGATGATCAGTGGTTTTTTTTCTTCATGGGATTTCATAATTTCAGTCCTTGCTCAATTTCTATTAATTCCATATTCATTTGATTCGTGAGGTAAATAATTTTCTCAGGATCGCCCTCTGAATAAGATATAACTAATAAGGTTATTGGATGAACTTGCAATACCTTGCATAGTTCTTCCAGCTTATTCAATGTGGGACTCTTTAAGCCACGTTCTAGGGGGCTTAAATAGGTGCGGCTGGATACATTTGAGAACACCTCTTGGCTCAACCCGCGAGCTTTCCTGACTTTTCTCAGCGCATCGGGCAGTGATGGCTTGAATGTCGTCATGCTGGACTTTCCCCAAAATCCAGAATGACAACCTGTTGCGCCCTATAGAGCTACAATCTATGGTGTTCATCTTGTTTATTTTTGCACATTTGTGCTTCTACTGAAATCTGCACCGGCGGCTTTCTTCAAAAGCGGTGAGCCTGACCTCTGTCTTTCCTGACTTCCGTGCATGTGCCTTCGTGCTTCTACGCTTCTGCGGAAGGGTGGGCTTGCTTATCTGTGCTTTCGTGGAAAGGCGTGTAAGCACATCGGCGACTTCGTGAATCCGTGGCCGAGTAGCCATGCCCCCGCTCATCTCTGCAGACGAGCATCCCAACCGTTAAATCGCCGATAAAGAGCAAATAAAACACCCTAAGAAAAAAGCACGTATCAAATATCCCGCAAGGATGTATCAAATAGCGCGCTCCGCTACAACGGCCTCTTGGACTTCACCTGCTTTACTAGACGACCTCTACTTTCACTTATGGGTCTCGGGGCGAAGCCCTGAGTGAGGGAAGGGGCGTAGCATCTACCTCAATCTAGATGTGTGTACAAATAAATTTGTACACACATCTGGCATCCTGTCCCGTACATAGGTTCTATTTTTTGATGGATTTTATATAAAACTCTCATTGATATTATAGATAAATAATGTAGAAAATTAAAAATAATAGATAAAAACTGTTGATTAACTGATTACAACTGTTGATTAAGTGTTTACAAAGTGTTGATGAGTATGAATTTAGAATGAATTCATAATTATATTAATTAAATATTGTATTGACACTAAAAATAATGATGAATAAAGTTGACTCATATATTTTTTTGCGAGTCATTTTGATGGTGTGGAATATAAAAAATATTAAGCTTACTGAAACCCCGAGGGTTTTGAATGGAAGGTCAAAGTTAGCAAGTAAGCTAAAAGATATCCAAGAGCTAAGGAGCTCAGGATATACACTATCTCAAATCCGAAAATTTCTGTTAGATGATGGGATTGAAATAACCATTTCAGGCTTATCAAGTTATCTGAAAAGAAAATCAATCAATATAAATAGATTAAATATTTCAGAATTAGAGGTTCAACCTAAACCTATGGAAGAGCCAATGGTGAAGAAAGAAACAAAACTACCTTTGAGTTTAAGTAAGTCGAGGAATGTTGATATTAACTTAGATGATTACAAGGATTAAAAATGAAAATTGCTATTCTTAATTACACTGGCACAGTAGGTAAAACAACTATTGCTGCCCATTTGCTTTCTCCGAGAATGACTGATGCAGAGGTATTCGCTGTTGAAACAATCAATGAAACGGCAGAGGGGCTTGGTGTCTCAGTCGAAAGTATTAGAGGTGATAAGTTTAGGGATCTTTTTAAAAAATTATTGATATTGGATGATGCAATTATTGATGTCGGCGCTTCTAATATAGAAGATTTTTTGAATGGACTTTTGAGGTTTGAAAGCTCATCTATAGAGATTGATCTGTTTTTAGTTCCAGTCACACATGGAACTAAAGAGCAAAGTGAAACTATTAAGTTTGTCAAAACATTAAATTCAATTGGAGTGCCACAGGAAAAGATTCACATCATATTTAACAGAGTCAATGCAGATTCTGAAATCGAGTTTCTTCCAATATTTAATTTTTCAAATAGAGAGAAATTGTGCTTGGTTCATCCTGATGCGTCAATTTATGAAAATGAGGTATTTGATTTGGCCTCAATGAAAAGAATGACTATTGCAGCAATACTTGATGATGAGAATGATTATAAGGCCTTAATAAAAGAACTTGGAAAAGACGGTGATAAAAAGCTGTTATCTCATTATTCTGATATGCATGCTATGAAAGCATTGGCTAAAACAGTCTCAAGAAATCTGGACAAAGTTTTTCAGGTTGTTACAGGAATAGCTTAGTCATGGTAGATGCTAGGACTAAACTAGACATAATTTATGCGGATGTTCTTGGAGATATCAATGATCTTCTAAACCGCTTGGATAAACTAAAAACTGATTTACCAAAAGCATCTGATGATGTTACAACGAATTTTGATAACCATGCAAAACGACTAATTAATATTAGTAGTAAGCTTGAGGTCAATATAAATTCTGCAATTACGCATCTGCATGAACATGCCGCTTTAGCAGTTCTTGAAGCAGAAAAAAAAGTACACGAGGAGGTTAGGCAATGTATCGTTGAAACTATTGATGCTTCGACGATGAGTTTGTTCAGTTCTAAATTCCTAGAAATGGAAAGTAAACATACGGCTGAAATAAAAAGATTGAATAGCGCAATTAGCGAGGCTAGGAAAAATCTGCTCGCAACAATTGAAGAAATGAAAATCGAAAGGGCGTGGTCATTTTTTTATTGTTTTGTAGGTAGTGCCTTTGCTACCCTTTCTATGGGGTTAATTTTTAAGGTGATTAAATGACGGCGAGGAAATTTTGACCGATACACTCGCCGACGCTTCAATACAACGATTAGGAGTATAAAAATGGAAATTGATTCTACCACCTTGATAAGAATGAACGAACCATTAGTTTTTCCATGCCCTGACATGCATAAACAAGCTGGAATCATGTGGAGGAAAGCAATAGCTATAGATGCTGAACATCAAGCTAGCTTAACTAATAAAAAAACAACTTCACCTTTAATTGAAAATAAGTAAATTCATGATTTTTATATATAAAAGGTAAAAATTATGTATAAGCAATTTCTGATGGCAGGTGTAATGCTACTCATTGCTCTTCTAATTATCTATTTACTCACAAGTGGATATATGAAATTAGGGATGGGAATTTTTGCAGTGTTTTATTTTATAAATTTTGTTTATCAGTATAAAAAAACAGGAAAGATGAAATTCTTATGAAAAAGAGAATACTGTCTTTGATAATTCTTTCACTGTTTTCAACAATATCTAATTCTGAAACAGTATTTTGCGTTAACTGCTCCAATGAAGTCATGGATATGATGAGACAAGCTCAAAACTTTGCTCAATTTACAGCACAGACTTCCAATATGATTAATCAGTTAGAGATCCTTCGCCGGCAAGCTGCTACTTTATCTAGTTCAACTCCTGATTCTATTTCAAATGCAGTATTGAGTCAGGTGATGGGAATTGCCAGAGAAAGCAATGTTCTTGGTACCAACTTACAAAATTTTGAAAGAGATTTTCAAAAACTCTATCCGGGATCTGGACAAGGTGATGGTAACTACTTTGATAAGTATAAGAATTGGACAGAAAACACTTCTAATACAATCAAGGCTGCTTTAAAAACGGCAGGTCTGCAAATAGAAAACTTCTCAAATGAGGCTAATACCGCTGAAACACTTCGAATAATGACTCAAAGAGCAGGTGGAGCAATGCAGGCGCTTCAAATAGGTAATGCTGTCTCGTCAGAGCTCTTAGATGAAATGAGGAAGCTGCGTGCAATCCAAGTAAGCCAAAGCCAGGCACAGAATGCTTATTTACTGGGCACGCAAAACCAATCAGATCAGAAAGAGTACGGACTAAAGAATTTTCTAAACCAGAAAAATTCAGTAGTGCAACCGTACAACTCTTCAAAGAAGACACACTAATGAAAAGCCTAATCATCATTTTGGGTATTTCTTTATGGCTTGTCGGGTGTGGTAATAAAGAAAAGGAGCTAAATGAAAACAGCGTTCAACTTTTTTACATGCCCAAAAATGCAAAAGTACTATCTTATGAGGAAAACCTGAAAATTTCCAAACAAGAGAAAACAGGAGTGTCCAATGAGGAGCAGTAGGTTGTCCAAGTGGGTGCTTGGTTTTAGCCTAGTTTTGATTGCCATAAATGGAGCGGCGGCAGATATCAATACTGGCAGCATTGAGTCCATCACAACTCAATACTCTGAGCTATCATCAAGTTTTTATAATGCAATTACTGGACTAGCTTTAAAGCTATTATTTGGATTGATGGCGGTTGAAATAGCTTGGTTTGGGATTAAGGCTGTTTTGGAAAGGAAGCCATTTGAAGAGTTGCTTTCAGCCTTGGTGGCAACTATTTTCCCGCCATTGCTCTTCGTAACACTTATCAAATTTGGTAACACATGGCTGCCAACTATCATTGATTCGTTTTGGAAGTTTGCTGAAGTAGGAGCGAGTATTGAGAGATTGGAGCCTACCCAAGTAATGATCATGGGGATTCAGCTACAAAATAGTATGGTATCTCAATTTAACCAGGCTACAGGTGCTGATGCGAGTATGGTGGCTGCATTAGAAAACCTGTTTCCTGCAATGATGATGACATTTGTTTGTTTGGTCATTTTGATTTCGTTTGCCATTATGGCTTTGAATTATTTTCTCGTTCAAGTCGAAGCTTTAATCATTATTGCGTTATCCCCAATGCTCATGGCATTTGGTGGGTGGCGGTGGACTAGAGATATGGGTGTTAAGTCCATGAACGCTATGATTGGCGTTGGGGTAAAAATTGTAGTGCTTAGCTTTGTATTAAAAATTGCTATTACTCTTGCGCCTGTTTGGGCGCAATCAGCTTCAGCTTGGAGGATAGATGATTGGACACCGCTATGGCTTGTTGCTTTTTCATCTATTGGTATGGCCATGTTAGCTTGGAAGGCACCTCAAATCGCCAGTAGTATTTTATCTGGTACAAGTAGCTTGTCAGCCGGGGACGCATTGCAGATTGGAGCCACTGCCGCTGCAACAACGGTGGGTGCGGCAGCATTTGGTGTAGGGGCGGCAGGAAAGGCTACAAACACTGCCATGGATATGCTGGAGAAGGGGACTTCTGGATTACCTAACCTTGGTAAGGAGATCGGACAAAAGTTGAGTAGTCTGGATTTATTTGGGGTAGGTGGGGCAGGCATGGATAAAGCAAATGTGCCGGATCCATTGGGCCCTCTTCCATCAGGCAGTGTGGCTAAGTCATCAGTACCAGACTTGCCTTACCGTGCTCAAGGTGATTCAAATCAATCGTCAGTATCAAATACTAGCTCTGCAACTGCTTCAGGTCGTGAAGCAAGTGTAGAGGGTGGTAAGGCACAAGGGGAGATGGCTAAATCTCAGTTAGAGCAGGGGGGGGTAGATAGTTCAAAAACCTCTAATCAGCCTTATGATAATTCTAGTCAGTCTTCTGGAGATTCCACAGGGGCATCTATCTCTGGTGGCTCTCCTTCAGGAGAGACTATTGGGGAGATGTTTCAAAATCTGTCTTCACAAAATGAATATAAAGGATTTCCTGAAAGTGTTCTTGATACTGCCAGTCGGCTTAAGGGCGGCATTGACGAGTTAGGGAGCAGGGCGGTAGGGGATCATGCAGATGTCGGTGGTGATCTAATAAAAATTAAAGAGTAATAATTATAGGATTTCTCATGGTGAATAGTAGAAATGATCGATTGTTATTGTTTGTAGATACAGAGTTTACGGATTTCGTAAAAATGGATCTCATTAGTATCGGTATTGTATCTTCTGATCAACATGAGTTTTATGCTGAAAATACTGATTACCCTCAAGATTGGTGCAATGAGTTTGTGAAAACTACAGTGTTGCCGCAACTTCAGGGTGGGGAATATGCCTTGCAATATAACCAACTCAAAGAGAGGTTGCAGATTTGGCTTTCTGATTTACTCGAAGAGTATGCAACGCTATTGTTTGTGTTTGATTATGCAGGGGATTGGTTGCTGGTGAAGAGATTGCTAGAGGATTATCCAAATTTGGATAAGGTTCAAGGGCGGCAAGACGAGTTAGATGCCGGAATACAATTGTACTTTTTGCATGACTCATCTAATGAGCACCATGCTTTGTATGACGCAAGGGCATTATTTAATGGGTTCAAGGTGAAATACTATGCAATTCCGCTTCCATATTAATGTGGATGGAAAGATTTTTGATAAAGTTAAAGTCACACCCTGCATTGGAGTTTAAACTTTATGAGCACATACGAAGAGAGATGGGAACATTTTCTCAATCCAGATGTTGTTAAACCATCACTCTTCATGGCTACGATGTTTATTACTACCTTTGAAATTCTTAAAAATTCGATAGTCGATCACATTCGAGATTTCTACTCAATTGGCTGGTCAGAGGAGGGGGTGACAGTTTCCCCAGCTTACAAGGAAAAAGTTTTGTCACGTGGTAAGAGTCCAGTCTACGCTTCTCTAAATTGGTTACATGAGAACCAGGTGATCAATGGAGATGACTTAGAAGTGTTTGAGCAGCTTAAGCGCACAAGAAATCTTGTTGTTCATCAACTTTTCGAGGTCGTAACAGGGCAAGTAGAATCTAATCACACGGAGCAGTTTAATATTTTAGTTGAGCTACTACGTAAGATTGAGGTTTGGTGGATTGTAAATGTTGAGCTTGCCACAGATCCTGACTATAACGATGCAGAAGTTGATGAAGAGGGGATTGTTCCAGGATCTATCTTGTCGCTTCAGATGCTTCTGGAGGTTGTAGGAGGTAACACTGAGCTTCTTGATGCTTGGCGCGCTCAAGCAGCTCAGAGTTGTCAGCATAAGGAGTAAACGAGCATGCTTACATTCAGCGTCGTTGCAAATAATTGTAGAGGACAACACGGGGGTGGCGAGCGAGATCCCTCTTTTGATAACAGAGGGGGAGCTTTATCCTCTTACCGACTACCTCCTGCAACATGTTCTTGGTTTTCTCAAGCTGCTCATATTGAATTCAATCTCACTCGCTCTTGTGTCTGTTCCAAAGATTCTTTCCGCTCGCTGTAACGATCTACCAGTAAGGATGAAATGCTTCTGGTCAACAGGGTAACTCATCTATGATTGTTCCTATTCGCAATCATTAGCCGACTGCCATGTCAAAACCTACTCTACCTAGCAAGCTCTACAAGTACAGGGCATTCAACGTGAATACCTTGAGCATGATTACTGAGCTTGAAGTCTTTTATGCAGACCCCAAGACATTCAACGATCCGTTCGACTGTGATCTGAAATTTGCGTTTGATAGAAACCATCCTGTTGATGAGGTTGAGATGATCTGGAATATGATCATGTCGGCTCATCGCTCAGAAAAATTGGTTCATCGAGCTAATAGGAATCACATGTACATGGCAACCGAGCATGGCGGCCATTATCAAGATAATGGAGAGGGAACGCAGATCTACAGAGATTTGCTTCTGCGTGACATAGAGAGCCAATTGCGTGAGGACTTAGGAAGCAGAGGTGTACTTTCCATGGCCAGTAAATGGGACTGCCCTCTAATGTGGAGCCACTATGCGGATGAGCATAGAGGGCTTTGCATTGAATATGCGACAAAGGATCATCGATGCGACAGACTTGGCCCGGTTGATTACAACGCTAGCCGAAACATATCGCTAGAGGACATTGTCAATTGGAAGCTACATGGTTCAGTGGCTGCTAGAACCAAGATTGTCGACGCATATTTCTTTGCCAAGCAAAGGCAATGGAAATACGAAAAGGAATGGCGGGATATACGTCAGAGCGAAGGGATGTATCCGCAGCCATTTAAGCGCATCACAGCAATCCATTTTGGTTACCGTTGCCCCAAACCGGTCGTAGCTGCGGTGATGGGAGTACTAGACCATCACGGAGACGCCATTAAGTATTACGGAATGAATACGACTACCGATGGCTTTGGCTTAAATCGTAGATCGATGTCCCAACTTGTCCAAGATGAAGAGCTTTACTACGAACCAAGAACAGAGTCAATTGCATTTATTTTTGACCGACTCGACCCCTACACAGATGAAGAGCTATTTCGTTAAAAGTTGATCGCACGATATGAATGCCGCTACCTAAATCTAACGTGGCGGCTTTGAGGCGCGAATCAATTGTGGCTTTGAGATGAGAACGTTTGGCGATTTTCGCGAGAATATTCATTTCCATGCATACATCAGGTGCAGGAACAGTTAAATCACACTTGGCAATTAATTCATCTAGGGTGAGGTGTTTACTGTTGATCATAATTTTAACCATTCCTGTAATCACGATGTTGCCCTCTTACCAGGTATCACAATGCCTTGTTGGGCTAAGAGATCATAAAGACTGCCAGAGCGTTTACGAGTTTCCCTCTGAATGTTTTCAGAGCTTTGCTCAATGGCGGCAGTTTTAAGCTCTTGACGCCGTTTCCGATCAAATTGAATGGTTACCCCTGCGGAAAGATTGAATTGTCCTACCTGAGCCTTTTCTACAAGCTTCCGTGTTAAACCAAGGCGACCAGTTTTGATTCGGCCAGCACGATCTAATGCTATGACTTCATCGAGTACAGCTTGCGCTTGATCAAGAGGTAAAACAGAAACTGTTTTCAGCAAACCTTGCCGTTCAGGATCCTCGATCTTGCTTGGAAGAATTAAATCCAAATGACTACTACTGACAGCTTGGCATGCTTCGTCTGCTGTTTGTTTAGGTAGTAGTAGATTATCTGTATTAATTTCTGTTTTATTAGTCTCTGTAATTAGGAATGGAGCTTTCTTCATCTCTAGTAATGGAGGTTTCTTCATCTCTAGGATGGAGCTTTCTTCATTTACAGTAATGGAGGAAACTTGATCTACAGTAATGGAGCTTTCTTTATCTCCTGTAATATGTTGTTTATTATGTTTATTTTTAAAATTATCCACAGAGGGTGCCGATGAGTTACCATTTTTACCATCATCTGGTGTTGTGGATAATTGTTTAGTCATGACGATTTCGTCAAGCTTGGCATCAACCAATGCATGGTTGCGGAAGTAATAAGTGAGGCCTGCGCGTTTGTCTTGGTAACTTGCGTAAAGCATGCCATTGAATTTATCAGAGGCTGATTCAAACTCAGTTTTGGATTTGTGCTTATGGCCAATCTTGGAAAATGCGTTATTGAACTCGTACACGCTAATTCCTAGCTCTTCAGTCCAACTACGACCAGAAACGTATTTGGCGTGGCTGGAGGCTTCCAGAAACTTAAAGAAGCCATCAGGATGCTGTTCAAACCAATAATCAAGCTGCTGCATGACCAGGCATCCAGTAACGGATCCTGTAATGGATCTGATATCGCCAACGTATGGAATACTATTCCGTGACAGTGCTAAAGGTGATTTAACACTGGATAAAGTGAGATCGACAATTGCATGGTTCCTGATGTAATGAGTCAGGTTAGTCTTGCGATCCAGGTAACTTGCATAATAGCAACCTTGGAACTTGTTTTCTGCTTTCTCAAACTCAGATTTGGATCTATAGCGGATCCCAATTTGCTCAAACGCTGAAATGAATTCCAACCGACTCATGAATAGTTCTTCAGTCCATGATTGACCAGGCTTATACAAACCATGCTCAGAGGGTTCCATGAACTTGTAGAAGCCGTCTGGATGACGCTCAAACCAGTAATCGAGTTGCTGCATGATTAAAGCAGCAGTGACGGATCCAGCAATAGGCCTTAAATCGCGGACATAAGGCACTATGTTCCTGGTTATAGATAAGATGCGATTTCTCATTGTTACTGAGCTCGCATAGCTGCTTCAATTTTGGATGCCTTGGTTGGCCTGCCTCTTTTGGGTTTATTTATTACACTATTGCGCAAGCCGTCAATAAATGCCGCGAGGTCGTGAATATGAATAAATCTGCGACCGCCATTCCGGATCGATGGAATAGGAAAGGTGCCTTTGGTTAACTGGTTTCTGGCTGTTTGCGGTGCAATACCCGCAATTTCAGCTGCGTCAGAAAAAGGAATGAGAATTTGACCATTAAATTTGGTCAACAAAATTGCTGTAGTGGTGCTGAGATTTTGCATGTTGTTCTCCAGCGCAACCTTGTTGAAAGGCTGCAGCCAAAATCAAAAAGGTCGGCTTGGCCGAGCGATTTCGGGGCTGGAGAATTAAACAGGGACCTTTGCAAGCGGACTTGCAAGGTGGGATGGCGTGCCTTTGTTAGGAATATTTATTGTCGTAATCAGCAAGCCGCTACCAAAGGCTTGTATTGGCTTAATCGTTTTCTTTACCGCTTTAGCAAAAAGGGAGGCCAAAAATGACATCGCTAGAGTGCTGAGTGCGGATATTCCCAAAATTACAGATAGTAAATCTATACATGGAGTAGATGAGACAAGGCAGAATATAAAAGATACAAGTGCTGCTACCGAAAAGGCGTAAGCCAACCTTAGTCCAGTTTTGGACATGGGAATGACGTCTTCTTTACGGGATAGATTGGTATCCATGCAGCAAACATAACATCCTGTTAGCTACTTGGCAATAGATACAATAGGTCAAATCTGGTCTAAAATTAGGTCAAATTTTAGTTATTGATGGGTATAACTAGATATACCAATTAATCATAAGTTATTGATTAATTATGGTGCGGAAGGAGAGACTCGAACTCTCACACCTTGCGGCGCTGGAACCTAAATCCAGTGCGTCTACCAATTCCGCCACTTCCGCTTACCATGCCTTGCATCTAAGCAAGGGTGCGCATTATAGCCTGATCTTGCGACTGGCTGCTAGCGAATTTCAGTCTTTTCAGCAGGCATTGCCAAGATTATCCGCGACCAGACTTATCTCTTATCCAAGCTTAAGCTGCCAGTGTGTCGCTAAGGTATTGTTCTTGCAAGGTCTTTAGTCCAAGGTCTGTGAGCTTGAGCATGGAGACTTTTTCGATCTGCCAGGGGTGTTGCAAGGAGGCGCTGGCCATAAACCAGGGCTGGGCGATATAGCCCAGTTTGTGGGCTTGTTGCAGGCAAACCACTTCAACCTGAAAGCGCACCATGTCGCGCGCTTCGCCTGCGTGGAATGTGGTTTCACCGTTGTGGATGCGGTAAAGAATTTGCAGAATTTTTTCCATAGCTATTGCCCCAATATATATAAGTTGATGCTGTTTAGTTTTTTGTTTGGTCTTTTGCTTTGTCCTGCGCTGCAGGAGGGTGTTGCTCGGCAATCAGCTTGCCTTCATAAACATAGATAGAGCGTGGTTCAAGATTGATGTCCTTGCCTTGCTGGTCAGGAATGGGCTTGAGCGGTGTATCCAGCAGCAAGCTCCAGTCATAGGTTTCACAGTAGGGCAGTTGGGCAGGCACAGTGACGTGGGAGGCATTGATCATCACCAGCACCGCGCATTCACTTTTGATAGGCGGCACAAACTTGACCATCATGGCCTTGTTGTTAGGGTCGCTCCATTGCTCATTCGTCATGGGCTCGCCATTGACGTTAAACCAGGCCACATCGGAATTGCCATGCTCGTTGAGTTTGCCAGTGACAAACTCGGCCCTGGAAATAGCCCCATGGCTTTTGCGCAGGGCGGCAAGTTGGCCCACTAGGTCTATCAGGCTATCGTCACTATTGGACCAGTCTATCCAACCCTGTGGGTTGTCCTGACAGTAGGTATTATTGTTGCCCTGCTGGCTGTTATTGAGCTCGTCACCAGCCAGTAGCATGGGGATGCCTTGCGAGAGGAATAAAGTAGTGAGGAAGTTGCGTTTTTGCTGGGCACGCAGCGCCAGTATTTCCTCATCATCGGTTTCGCCTTCATGGCCGCAGTTCCAGCTGCGGTTGTCGTTGGCACCGTCCTGGTTGTCTTCGCCGTTGGCCTCGTTGTGTTTTTCGTTGTAGGTGACCAGATCGTGCAGGGTGAAGCCATCGTGCGCGGTAATGAAGTTAACGCTGGACCAGGGGCGGCGATGCTGTTCGTTAAACAGGTCGCTGGAGGCGGCAAAGCGGCTGGCAAATTGCGACAGCATGCCTTCGCGTCCAGTCCAGAACTCGCGTGTGACATCGCGGTAATCGCCATTCCATTCTGAAAACCCGGGAGGGAATGAGCCTAGCTGGAAGCCGCCTGGGCCTACATCCCAAGGCTCTGCAATCAGTTTGCAGCGCGTCAGGATGGGGTCTTGCAGCATGGCGTGGAATAAGGCGTGATCACGGTTAAAGCCGTTTTCGTTGCGGCCCAGGGTCAACGCCAAGTCAAATCTAAAGCCATCAATGCCGTAGACCGATGCCCACAGGCGCAGGCTATCCATGATCATTTGCATGACCTTGGGGTGTGAGGTGTTAAGGGCGTTGCCACAGCCAGTCAAATTGTCGTAGTAACGCGGGTTGCCTGGCAGCTCCTTGTAATAGCTGAGGTTGTCTATGCCTTTCCAGGACAAGGTAGGCCCGAGGTGGTTACCCTCACAGGTGTGGTTGTAAACCACGTCGAGGATAATTTCTATGCCCGCGTCATGCAGGGCATCCACGGTCTTGGCAATTTCTTCCAGGCCACCCGAGCCTAGGTAAGCTGGCTCTGGTGCAAAGTAGGCTAGGGTGTTGTAACCCCAATAATTGGCGAGGTTTTTTTCCAGCAGATATCTATCCTGCGTAAAGGCATGGATAGGCATCAGTTCTATCGCGGTTACCCCTATACGTTGCAGGTGGCTGATGATGACCGAATCACTCAATGCAGCAAATGTGCCTCGAATATCATTGGCAATCAGCGGGTGTTGCATAGTGAGGCCGCGTACATGCGCCTCATAGATAATGGTTTTTGGCCAGCGGATATCGGGCTTGCTGGATTTCACCAGCACATCCGGTGCTACCACAATCGCCTTGGGCATAAACTTGGCGCTGTCCCTGTCGTCCATGTTGAGGTCAGCATCGGTATCATCGCTGATGGTGTAGCCATAGAGGGCATCGTCCCACTGGATGTTGCCTGACAGCTTGCGCGCGTAAGGGTCCAGCAGAAGTTTGTTGGCATTGAAACGTAGGCCGTTGGCTGGGTCCCAAGTGCCTTCTACGCGGTAACCATAAAGTTGCCCGGGTTTGATGCCTTCTACATAACCATGCCAAACGCCATTGGTGCATTCCTTAAGCTGTATGCGTTCAATCTCGGTGCTGCCTTGCTGATCAAACAAACAGAGAATGACTTTGCTGGCGTGGTCGGAAAACAACGCGAAGTTAGTGCCTTTGCCATCAAAGTGGGCACCGCGAGGGTAGGGCTTGCCTTCTTTTACGATGCTCATGGATGTGTGGCCGATAGGAAAGTGAGTGCAATGTAGTGAATTCAGCTCATCCTTGGTATCAGCGCTCATGCCGAGCTTTTGTCAGAAGATTCTGACAGCGGCTAGATTGGGCTATAGGCTGAGAGTTGGGACTGGCTGAATTTTGACGCGGAAAATGAATGAAACCATGTCCTACAACTTTCCCGGTGGGGGCTGACAGATGTTTCTAAGATGAGCCTACATCTCTCAAGGAAACATTCACTTAGCATGGGGACTCCTGCAAAAGTCAATATAAAAGGAGTACGACATGACCAAGATTTATGCTGCCATTCTTTCTGTGTTTCTCGTGAGCTTGGGTAATAGTGTCTACGCTGCAGACCCAACTGCTGATGCGCCACCCGCCCATAAGCAAAAAAAGAATTTGCCTGATACCAATGCCAGTGGCGATTATCTAGAGACCCAGGATAAAAACGCCGTAGGCAACAAAAACAAACATGAAGGTACTACCCCTAGCAGCGCCCAGCAAAAAGGTGAACGCTTCAAGAGCGATCCTGAAAAGGGCGGTACTGAGGTAAAACAGAAATAACTCACGCAGCAATTGCTGTTGATTAAAGCCCGATCACTTCATTAAAGTGATCGGGCTTATTTTATGGTTGATTATCGGATGATGATAATCAGCGGTTGGTGACAGATAATTCCTACACAATTATCAGAGTTTCCTGATCTGACCCGCTACAGCATTGGATTACGATAGATTCACACTATGTTCAAACAATGTCCCAGGCCACGGTTTTACCTGCGGTGCAAGTCATTGGAATTTATTAGTGGATTGAAATTTATCGATGACTTGAAACGGTTAGGAGAATAAAAATGGCACTTGGTACGGTGAAATGGTTTAACGATTCAAAAGGTTTTGGCTTTATCGCCCCGGACGAAGGTGGTGATGACTTGTTTGCCCACTTTTCTGAAATTCAGGTAAGTGGCTACAAAAGCCTGAAAGAAAATGAGCGTGTGAGCTTTGAAATCACACAAACCAACAAGGGCAAGCAGGCATCCAACATCCAGCGCGCCTAAAGCTCTAAACTTATACCTAAGTTTTAGAATGACCGCTTGATTTGCTCTCCAGCATTGCAAGCCTCTAAATCTCCCCAGACATTTTCCCTTTATGCTGCATCCTCACAGATGCAGCATTTTTGTTTTCTACTCCCCCTTGTAATTGTGCTTTAACCTGACCATATATGACCTGAACCAGTGATAGCAGCCTTATGCTCATCAGGCCACAAATGCCAGGCATGATTTTTTATGGCCAGCTATGCTAAAATCAAACGCTTAATATTCAGACACATTCATGGTCATGCGCGTGATATAGCAGGCTGAATGATACGAATGCTGGCGCAAGGCCCGGCCCGGGTTTTGCAATTGATTGATTTTCAATAACTTGGACAGTGTATGCCACGTCGCAACTGCGACCCTACGCTGCCATTTCTCGATTTAAGGAACACAGCAGATGCAAGCAACCGTTGAGACCATCAGCAATCTTGAGCGCAGGATGACGGTTTCCGTACCAGTGCAACCCTTGGAGGCAGAAGTAAGCCAGCGTATCAACCGTCTGGCACGTACTGCCAAGCTGCCTGGCTTCCGTCCTGGCAAGGTGCCATTGAATATGGTGCGTCAGCAATATGGTGCGCAAGTGCGTAACGAAGTGCTGTCTGATGCGGTTGAGCGTAGCTTTAATGATGCTGTGCAACAAAACAAGCTGCGTGTTGCGGGTTACCCCAACATTGAGCACAAGCCTTATGCTGAGGCTGATGAGAAAATCGAATACATCGCCACATTTGAAGTATTCCCAGAAGTGAAAATTGGTGATTTGGCCAAGGTCAAGATTGAGCGCCCAGTGCTTGAAGTTGGCGAAGCCGAAGTGAAGAAAACCATCGATGTGCTGCTGCGTCAACGCGCTACGTTTGACCCAGTCAAGCGCGCTTCCAAGAAGGGTGACAAAATCAACATCACTCTGATTGCCTCTATAGATGGCAAGGAAGTTGAACGTACCGATGCATCTGGCCTGGATTTGGTCATTGGCGAAGGCGGCCGTTTCCCTGCGTTCGAGAGTGAACTGAGTGGCAATAAGGCTGGTAGCAACAAGGTATTTGAAGTGGCTTATCCTGAAGATCACAAGCCTGAGCAACTGGCTGGTAAGACCGTTAGCTACGACGTGACTTTCAACAGTGTTGAACAAGCCAAGCTGCCAGAGTTTGATGCTGATTTTGCACGTAGCCTGGGCGTTGAAGATGGCAACGTGGCACAAATGCAAGAAGAAATTACTGCCAGCCTCAAGCAAGAGGTAGATAAGCGTGTACGTGCCAAGCTCAAGGAACAGGCTTTCCAAGCCCTGATCGAGAACACACAACTGGAAGTGCCTAAGGCATTTGTTAACGCTGAAATTGGCCGTCTGATTCAAAACACCCAGAACAACCTGCAACAACGCGGTGTTGATCTGTCCAACGTCAACCTGGAGCCAGGCTTGTTTGAAGAGCAGGCCACTCGCAATGCCAGCCTGCGTTTGATTCTCTCCGAACTGGTCAATCTGCACAGCCTGCAAGCCAATGCTGACCAAGTGCGCGGCATGGTAGACGTGTTTGCCCAAAGCTTTGAGCGTCCTGCTGACGTGGTGGCTTGGTATTACGCCGATGTTAAGCGCCTGGACGAGCCTGCAGCACTGGCCACTGAAGAAAACGTGGTGGAGTGGGTATTGGGTGCTGCCAAGGTAAGCGACAAGAAAGTCAAGTTTGATGACCTGATGGGAAATAGCTAATGTTCATAAACAACCAAGTTACCGCGCAAAGCCAGTTCGAGCCACAAGGCCTGGGGTATATCCCCATGGTGATTGAGCAGAGCGGCCGAGGCGAGCGTTCTTACGATATCTATTCCCGTCTGCTGAAGGAGCGCATCATCTTCCTGGTGGGCCCGGTGAATGATGTTACCGCCAACCTCGTGGTTGCTCAGTTGTTGTTCCTTGAAGCAGAAAATCCTGACAAGGATATTTTCTTCTACATTAACTCCCCAGGTGGCTCGGTCACTGCAGGCATGGCGATTTACGACACCATGCAATTCATCAAGCCTGATGTCAGCACCCTGTGCATAGGCCAGGCTGCCAGCATGGGTGCCTTGCTGCTAACCGCAGGTGCCAAGGGCAAGCGCTTCTGCCTGCCTAACTCGCGTGTCATGATTCACCAGCCTCTGGGTGGTTTCCAGGGTCAGGCTTCTGACATTGAAATTCACGCCAAGGAAATTCTCTATTTGCGTGAAAAGCTCAACCACATCCTGGCCCATCACACTGGTCAGCCAGTTGAGAAGATTGCTCAGGATACTGACCGTGACAACTTCATGAGCGCTGAGCAATCAGTAGCTTACGGTTTGGTGGACAAGCTTATTGCCAGCCGTGCGGATGCCGCATAAGATACCAAGCAAGATATTGTTAAATTTAGGATATTGAATGACTACTAAAGCCGAGGGCGAAAAGCTACTTTATTGCTCGTTTTGCGGCAAGAGCCAGCATGAAGTGCGCAAGCTGATTGCGGGCCCATCCGTGTTCATCTGCGATGAATGTGTTGACCTGTGCAACGATATCATTCGCGAAGAAATTCAGGATGAAAATGGTCTCAAGCCCAAGAGTGGCAAGCTGCCAACGCCTAAGGAAATTTGCGCCATCCTCGATCAATACGTGATTGGGCAAACCCAGGCCAAGAAAAACCTGGCCGTAGCGGTATACAACCACTACAAGCGTTTGGATCAAGGCTCGCAAAAGGATGACGTGGAAATTGCCAAGAGCAACATCTTGGTAATTGGTCCTACTGGCTCGGGTAAAACCTTGCTGGCGCAGACCTTGGCCCGTCTGCTGGATGTTCCTTTTGTGATGGCTGATGCGACCACGCTGACCGAAGCTGGTTACGTGGGTGAAGACGTTGAAAACATCATGCAGAAATTGCTGCAGAAGTGCGATTACGACGTCGAAAAAGCGCAGCGTGGCATAGTCTATATCGATGAAATCGACAAGATTTCGCGTAAGTCTGACAATCCTTCTATCACCCGCGATGTATCTGGTGAAGGCGTGCAACAGGCTTTGCTGAAGTTGATTGAAGGTACTGTAGCTTCTGTACCTCCTCAGGGCGGCCGCAAGCATCCTAATCAGGAATTTGTACAGCTGGATACCACTAACATTCTGTTCATTTGCGGTGGCGCATTTGATGGCTTGGATAAGGTTATTCGTCGTCGCTCTGAAAAGGGTGGCATAGGCTTTGGAGCTGAGGTCAAGAGCAAGGAAGATGCACGCGCGATTGGTGAAGTGCTGCGTGATGTTGAGCCTGAGGACTTGATCAAATTTGGTCTGATTCCAGAGTTTGTGGGTCGTTTGCCCGCCATCGCTACCCTGGAATCGCTGGATGAAGCGGCTTTGGTTACTATCCTTGTAGAACCAAAGAATGCCTTGACCAAGCAATACACCAAGCTGTTCAAGATGGAAGGTGTGGATTTGGAGTTCAGGGAAGCTGCGCTGAAGCTGATCGCCAAGAAAGCACTCGAGCGTAAAACTGGTGCCCGTGGCCTGCGTTCCATCATGGAGCACTCGCTATTGGAAATCATGTACGACTTACCCTCCATGCCTAACCTGAACAAGGTGGTGGTTGATGAAGGCGTTATTCGAGGTGACTCCCCGCCGCTGTTGATTTATGCGGATGAGCCCAAGCTCGAAACTGCAAGTTAGGTTGTTTTAAAAAGGCTGCTTTGCAGCCTTTTTTATGTGAGAATTTAAGCGCTGGTACTTGAAGCGCCAGTGTAAGCCCCCATAGATGTATATAGCATTTGGCATGTTGCCGCTGCTGACAACACTGAAAGTTTCCACATGACAGAACAAACACTACCGGCTTTCTCCCCAGAATCTGGACTGTTGCCCTTATTGCCACTGCGCGACGTAGTGGTTTATCCGCATCTGGTCATTCCCTTGTTTGTTGGTCGCGAAAAGTCGGTAAAAGCCTTGGAGCTCGCCTCTGAGCAAGATAAACAAATTCTGCTGGTAGCGCAGCGTTCGCCTAATAAGGACGAGCCTGATGCAGAAGATCTCTACGATGTGGGCACTGTCGCCACCGTACTGCAAATGCTCAAGCTGCCTGACGGCACAGTCAAGGTTTTGGTAGAAGGCCTGCATAGAGCCAAAGTACTGGAGTTTGTTGAAACTCAGGAATGCTTTGCTGCCAAGTCTGAACTCATAGAAAGCCCCGCTGGCGAAGATAGCCAGACTCAGGCGCTGATGCGTACTGTATTCACGCAGTTTGACCAATACGTCAAACTCAACAAGAAAATTCCGCCTGAAATCCTGACCTCTCTGGCAACCATTGACGATGCAGGCAGGTTGGCAGATACCATTACTGCGCATCTGACCCTCAAGCTGGAAGAGAAGCAGAAAATACTGGAAATGTTCAGTGTTTCTGCGCGCCTGGAGCATTTGCTCAGCCTGCTGGAAGCTGAAATTGACATCCTGCAGGTAGAAAAGCGCATCCGTGGCCGCGTTAAGCGCCAGATGGAAAAGAGCCAGCGCGAGTATTACCTCAATGAGCAAGTCAAGGCGATCCAGAAAGAACTGGGTGAGCAAGACGAAAATGCTGACATTGATGAGCTGGAAAAGCGCATTGCTGATGCCAAAATGCCCAAGGATGCGTTGGCCAAGGCCAATGCTGAATTAAAGAAGCTCAAGATGATGTCCCCCATGTCGGCGGAAGCCACTGTGGTGCGCAACTACATCGAAACACTGGTAGGCCTGCCTTGGAGAAAGAAAACCAAGATCAGCCGTGACCTAGGCAGTGCTGAAGATATCCTTGATGCAGATCACTACGGTCTGGAAAAGGTCAAGGAGCGTATTGTTGAGTACCTCGCGGTACAACAACGCGTAGACAAGCTCAAGGCACCTATTCTTTGCCTGGTTGGCCCTCCTGGTGTGGGTAAGACCTCTTTGGGTCAAAGTATTGCCAAGGCGGTGAATCGCAAGTTCATTCGCGTCGCCCTGGGTGGTGTGCGCGATGAGTCGGAAATTCGTGGTCACAGACGTACTTATATTGGTTCCATGCCAGGCAAGGTGTTGCAGAGCATGACCAAGGTGGGCGTGAAGAATCCGCTGTTCTTGCTCGATGAAGTCGACAAGATGGGTCAGGATTTCCGTGGCGATCCTTCATCCGCCTTGCTGGAAGTGCTGGACCCAGAGCAGAACCATACTTTTGTCGACCACTATGTGGAAGTCGAGTATGACCTCTCAGATGTGATGTTTGTGGCAACCGCCAATTCGCTGAACATTCCTGGCCCATTGCTGGACCGTATGGAAGTGATACGTCTGGCTGGTTACACCGAAGATGAGAAGGTGAATATTGCCATGCGCTATCTGCTGCCCAAGCAGCTGAAGACGCACGGCCTCAAGGAAACCGAGATCAGTGTTTCGGAAGCCACCATCCGTGATGTTGTGCGCTATTACACCCGTGAAGCTGGTGTGCGTAGCTTGGATAGGGAAATTTCCAAGATCAGCCGCAAGGTGGTGAAGGAAATTCTGACTAACAAGAGCAAAACTGCAAGTGCTCGCAAGATTATTGTGACGCCGAAAAACCTTGAGAAGTACCTGGGCGTACAGCGCTTTGACTATGGTGTGGCTGCCAAGGAAAACCAGGTGGGGCAGGTGACTGGTCTGGCCTGGACTGAGGTTGGCGGTGAATTGCTCACTATTGAATCTGTGCTGCTGCCAGGCAAGGGTAAGGTGATTACCACAGGCAAGCTGGGTGAGGTCATGCAAGAGTCCATACAGGCTGCAATGAGCGTGGTGCGTAGCCGTGCCAAGCGTCTGGGCTTTGCTGAAGACTTCCATGAAAAGAACGATATCCACATCCACTTGCCCGAAGGTGCTACGCCCAAGGACGGTCCAAGTGCGGGTATCGCCATTTCGACCGCGCTGGTTTCTGTGCTGAGCAATATCCCCGTACGCGCGGATGTTGCCATGACAGGCGAAATTACCCTGCGTGGTGAAGTATTGCCTATCGGCGGCTTGAAGGAAAAGTTGTTGGCGGCGCATCGCGGTGGAATCAAGACCGTATTGATTCCTGAGCAGAACGTTAAAGACTTGAGCGATATTCCTGCCAATATCAAAAATCACCTAGATATCCATCCAGTGAAATGGATTGATGAAGTTCTCAAGCTAGCGCTTGAGCGCTTGCCTGAATCAGCTGAGGGTGAAGAAGAGGTAGCTGAGGTTAAGCCCAAAGGTAAAACCACCAAGTCCTCTTCGGTGACAAAACATTGATCTAAAGCGCATGTTATCGGGCGGGAAAAGCTTGACACAGGCTTTTTCCGCTTGATATAAAGCTTGCACAGGGTCTTTTCGCCCCTGTTCTTAAAACAATGTCGAAAGGGGATTACAGGTGAATAAGTCTGAATTGATTGATCAAATCGCTAAAGCCGCTGGTATTTCCAAGGCTGCTGCGGGTCGTTCGTTGGATGCAACAACTGCTGCAATCACAAAGTCGCTGAAAAAAGGTGATGATGTGACCCTGATTGGTTTTGGTACTTTTTACGTTGGTAAACGTGCTGCACGTAATGGTCGTAATCCTCGCACTGGCGCCACTATTAAAATCAAGGCTGCTAATTCTCCTAAATTTAGGGCTGGTAAAGCGCTCAAAGATGCAGTAAACTAGCGGTCTTCGTTGATTAGCGAATGGGTGCTTAGCTCAGTTGGTAGAGCGTCGCCCTTACAAGGCGAATGTCGGCGGTTCGACCCCGTCAGCACCCACCATATAATCAATGAAAAAGACGTTGAGTTTTGGAGAAAGCAACGCGAAGTCAAGGAGTGGTAGTTCAGTTGGTTAGAATACCGGCCTGTCACGCCGGGGGTCGCGGGTTCGAGCCCCGTCCACTCCGCCAGAAAAAGCGAACCTTAGGGTTCGCTTTTTTATTGCCTGTAAGTTCTTGGCTGCCATTATTCATGCATGAATTTGCGCGATTTTCCCGTCATTTAATTTCCCCGCCTAGTTGTATCCCCCAGCTCACTTTTCCTATTGATTCAAGCCATGTTTTAGCCTGTGAGAGGTAGGTTTGAGGCCTGCAGGTGTGGTATATTCGAGAGTTAGGTTTACCAGTCTGTATTGCAGACTAACAATTTCCTACATTGAAAATAAAGAAGGCGTCTTTTGTATGTTGGATTCAATTCGTGATCGTTCCAAAGGCTGGTTGGCCAAAGCTATTCTGGCACTTATCACCGTGCCATTCGCATTGGTTGGTGTAGATAGTTATTTGCGTGATGCCGGGTCTAATGTGGCGGTGGCCAAGGTCGATGGCAATTCGATTACCGTGCAGGAGTATCAAGCGGCGCTAGAGAATCTGCGCAATCGCTTGCAGAGTGAAGGTAAGGTTGATCAGTCCGTTCTTGACGGCCCTGAGCTGAAGCAGGCTGTGGTAGATCACTTGGTTGATACCAAGTTGTTGGCAGCAGAGGTTAAGCGTGCCAATTTTGTCGTCAGCGATGAGCAGCTTTCGCACTATATTACCTCCGAGCAAATCTTCCAGCAGGACGGCAAGTTCTCGCAAGAGCTCTATGACCAGTTCCTCACAGAACGTCGCCGTACCCCTTCGCAATTCGAGAGTGAAGTCAGATCTGACTTGCTGACCATGCAGGCGCGTGATGGTCTGGGTGCTCTGGCATTTGTGCCCAATGGCCTGGCCAATCATGTCATCAAGGTTGAACATCAATCGCGTGAAGTCAGTGTGGCTGAATTCAAAACTGCTGATTACATTCCCCAGGTCAAGGTAAGCGAGAGCGAAGTCCAGGCTTATTACAAAGAACATCAAGAAAAATTCAAGGTGCCTGAGCAGGTTAAGCTGCAGTTTGTGCTGTTGTCTGCCAACAGCCTGATTGCCAGCCAGCAGGTTTCAGAGCAGGAGGCACGTGATTATTACGCGCAGAATGCAGCTCAATTCCAGGGCGATGAGCAGCGCCGAGCTAGCCACATCCTGATTGCCTTTGGTGTTAGCCCCACAGATGAAGCCAAGCAAAAGGCCAAAGCCAAGGCGGAAGAAGTGCTGGCTTTAGTGAAGAAGAACCCTGCCCAGTTTGAAGAACTGGCCAAGCAGTATTCGCAAGACCCTGGTTCCAAGGATAAGGGTGGCGATCTGGGCTTGTTTGGCACGGGTGCTATGGTCAAGCCTTTCGAGGATGCCGTGTTCTCCATGAAGCCAGGCACCATCAGCGAGCTGGTTGAATCTGATTTTGGTTACCACATCATCAAGCTGACCGAAATCAAGGGTAGTGGCCAGGCATTTGCCGATGTACAAGGCCAGATTCGTGCCGAGTTGATGTACCAGAAAGCATTGTCCAAGTTTGCTGAGCAGGCCGACAATTTCAGCAATATGGTGTATGAACAGGCTGATAGTCTTGACGCTGCTGCCAAGGAATTCAACCTGCAAGTGCAAACCAGCGCCTGGTTGAGCCGTGCGGAAGGTGCCAAGTTCTTCAAGAACGACAAGCTGATGGATATGGTATTCAGCGATGAAGTGCTGAAGGACAAGCGCAATACCGAAGCGGTTGAAGTTTCACCCAACAACTTGCTCTCTGCACGCGTGCTGGAATACAAGCCTGCTGCTGCACGTACTTTTGAGGAAGTAAAAGCTGGCATTGAGGATTACCTCAAGCAGGAAAAAGCCGCCAAGCTGGCGCGGGAAAAAGGTGAAGCAGCTCTGGCTGACTTGCGTGCTGGCAAGACAGTATCTGCCAACTGGACTGAGCCTGTTGTGGTGGATCGCAAAAACCCGCAAAGTCTGACCGATCTTTCCGTAACGACCGCGTTCAAGGCCAACGCGACTAAATTGCCAGCTTACAACGCGGTTGCTGACCGCAATGGCTACTTGCTGGTTAAGGTGAGCGATGTGAAATTCGCGGTGGAATCGGAAGAAGCCCAGCGCGAAGCCAAGGCCGAGTTGCAAATTGCTTTGACCTCTGAGTACAAGCGTGCATACATGGCATCGCTCAAGCAAAAGAGCAAGGTCAATGTAAACAAGCAATTGTTAAGCCCAGAGCAGAACAATCAATAATCATCAGACCACAGTCTGAAATAAAAAACGGCTGAAGATTCAGCCGTTTTTTTTGCCTGTTTTACAAACTTATCAAGTTCTCAGCGTTCATTTTGCTCCATCGCTGGTTTCTGAATCACTGACCTCTCAATCACTGATTTTCAGCCGACGATATTCATGCCGCCATCAACATAGGTAATCTCTCCCGTGATGCCGGAGGCAAGGTCGCTGCAAAGAAACGCCGCGGCATTGCCAATTTCTTCCAGCGTGATGTTGCGACGCAAGGGCGCATGGGCTGCATTGTGCTGCAAGATGGCGTCAAAGCCTGTGATGCCAGACGCAGCCAGCGTGGCGATAGGGCCAGCAGAAACCGCGTTGACGCGTATGCCCTTGGGGCCCAGGCTCTGCGCCATATAGCGTACGTTGGCCTCCAAGCTAGCCTTGGCCAGACCCATGACGTTGTAATTAGGCATGGCGCGTTCAGCACCCAGGAAACTCACGGTGAGCAGGCTGGCCTTGCGCCCTTGCATCATGGGCAGGGCAGCTTTGGCAAGGGCGGCAAAACTGTAGGCACTGACATCATGGGCAATCTGGAAATACTCGCGGCTGACACTGTCCAGATAATCCCCAGCAAGTGCTGCCTTGGGCACAAAGGCCACCGAATGCACCAGAATGTCGAATTGTGTCCAATGCTTTTCTAAAGCCTGCAACATGCTGGCGATGGATTCATCGCTGGCCACATCGCAAGGCAGGATGATATTGCTACCCAATGCTTGGGCCAAGGGGGTGACACGTGGCAGAAACTTGTCTTTCTGATAGGTGATGGCGAGTTCAGCACCTTGAGCGCGCATGGCCTGGGCAATGCCGTAGGCAATGGATTGTTCACTCAACACACCAATAATAAGGGCACGTTTGCCTTGTAGAAAGCTCATGCAATGCTCCTGAGGGAGGGGTTTTACATCAGGCTAAGATAAGAGGCAGATCCGTAACAGTAGGAGAACGCTGCTTATTTCTTGGCCGAGGTTCTAGGGTCGTAAACGTCGCGCAGACCTTCACCAAACAAGTTATAACCCAAGACTGTAATCAAGATGGCCAGGCCGGGGAATAAGGATAACCACCAGGCAAACTGGATGTATTCCTTGCCATCAGTGAGTATATTGCCCCACGATGCCTGAGGCGCTTGCACGCCCAGCCCCAGGAAGCTTAAGCCGGACTCAATCAGCACTGCGCTGGCGACACCCAGCACGGAGCTAACTATGATCGGTGTCATGCTATTGGGCAGTAAGTGCATAAAGATTAATCGCTTATCACTGGCACCCAGGGCTTCAGAGGCCATGACAAATTCGCGGTTACGCAAACTGAGAAACTCGGCACGCACCAGGCGTGTCACGCCCATCCATGAGGTCAGCCCGATCACGACCATGATGTTGACCACGGAAGACGATAGAAAGGCAATCACGGCCAGAATCAAAAAGAAGGTAGGGATGGAGAGCATGACATCGACCATGCGCATAATCACCACATCCACCCAGCCACGGTAATAGCCCGCAATCGCCCCCAGTATGATGCCGATACTGGTGGCAATACCCACAGCCACCAAGCCAACCAGCAGCGATATCTGCGCGCCAAACAGCATGCGCGAAAACACATCGCGCCCCAAGGCATCCGTGCCCATGAGATGTGTGTAGCTGGGTGAGAGCAATATCGCCTTTACGTCTATCGCATTCGGGTCATAAGGCGCCAAATACGGTGCCAGCACGGCCAGCAGGAAAATACCAACAATGATGATAAAGCCCGAGAGGGCGAGCGGATTGGCAAGCGCACGTTTCATTGCATCACTCCCCGGCGTACACGCGGATCAGCCCAGGCATAGGCCAGGTCAGCCAGCAGGTTACCTATCAGTGTCAGGGCAGAACCTATGGTCAGAATACCCATAATGGTGGGGAAGTCCCGCATCAGCACCGCGTCGTAAAACAATTTGCCCATGCCAGGAATCGCAAAGATGGATTCTGCAATCACCGAGCCGCCAATCAGACCCGGAATGGACAAGCCAAGAATGGTGATCAAAGGTAACAAGGCATTGCGCAAGGCATGCTTGTACACCACGCTGTTCTCAGGCAAGCCCTTGGAGCGGGCAGTGGTGATGTAGTCCTGATGCAGCACATCCAGCATGCCATTGCGCACAAATAGCGATATGCCTGCCAATCCGCTCAAGGCGGATATGAACACAGGCAAGGCCAGATGTTGCAGGCTATCCCAGGCGTATTGCCACCAGGCCAGTTTTTCTGCGCCCTGGCTGTGCAAGCCAGAAATTGGTAACCAGTCATGCATGACCCCGGTCCAATACATCATCAGCAATGCCAGCCAGAAGCCAGGAATGGCAAAACCAAGGAATACAAACAAGGTAATCGAGCGGTCAGGCAGACGATTTTGCGTCAGTGCCGATATCACGCCCAAGGGCAGGGCAATCAGGATAATCAGCCCCAGGCTTAAAACATTGATCAACAAGGTAATTGGTAAGGCTTCCTTGATCATGCCTGGGGTGATATTGCCTTCCTTGTCTTTGCTATCCCAAAACACTGGGCGCTGATGTGAGGCAAAGGAATTACCAAAATCAAGCTTGACCATGCGTTGCAGCCACAAGCCATATTGCACAATCACAGGCTTATCCAGGTTGTACATTTCACGTAGCTTCTGGCGGGACTCCTCACTGGATTTAGGGTCAAAGCCAGCTTCGCTGGTTGTGATATCCCCTGGTGCCAGATGCATGATCAGGAAGGAGATCAGGCTGATACCCACCAGTAGCGGCACCATCCAGAACAAGCGTTTGAGCAGATAGCTCAGCATGAGTGAACCTCGCACCACAGCGGATAAACAACATAATGGCAAGCAACACAATGGCAGGTAAACGTCATGGTGTAATCTCCGTACGTCTCAAGGGCTGAGGGATGTACCACTCATGAGTGTTATTGCCCAAGCCCGCAGGCGGGGCAGGGTCGGGTATGCCCTTGACGCGTTTATGTATAGCTTGCAGGCCATAGCCCGCTGACAGATAAACTATCGGGCTTTCCTCTAGCAGTATCTCCGCCAATTCATGATAGATGACGGTGCGCTTGTCAGCATTAAGCTCCATGCGGCCACGCTCCAGCAACCTGTCCACGCGTGGGTTGTTATAGCCTATGAAATTGAATTGACCGGGCGCTTGTTGTGAGGAGTGCCAGATGCTGTATTGATCCGGGTCCAGCGCCAGAGACCAACCCAGCACTACCATATCGAAATCACTAGTCTTGATGAAACGGCCAATAAAGGTAGCCCATTCCAGCACCCTTATGTGTATTTCTATGCCCACTTCCTTGAGTCTGCGCTGGATCAGCACTGCACTCATCTCACGTTGCTTGTTCTGACTGGTCAGCAGAGTGAAAGACAAAGGCTTGCCATTGCGCGCGAGGATGCCATCGCCTCTATCTTGGTAGCCAGCTTCTTGCAGCAAAGCCCTGGCTTTGGCTGGGTCATAGGCATAAGGCTTGAGATTGGGATTGGCCCAGCGGGTGCCAGGCTTGTAAGGTGAGGCGACTGGTTCACCCAGGCCTAGCAAAACGCCATCAATAATCTCTTGCTTGTTGATGGCGTAATTAATGGCCTGGCGCACACGAATATCGTCAAATGGCTTGCGCTTGAGGTTAAAACCCAGATAGGTATAGCTGTTGCCTAGTTCTTTATATAAGGCGAATTTCTTTTGTAATTCAGGTCTGGCCGGGAAGATGCGCGCATATTGCACAGGGGAGAGCGTCATGGCGTCGATATTATTCGCCATCAACTCAAGGAACTGTGCGGCTTCATCTGGTATGAAGCGGCTGGTCAGGCGTTCTATATGTGCTTGTCCCTGGCTAGAGAGCGGATTACGCGTCAGGGTGATTTGTTCGCCTGGACGCCATTTTTCCAGCTTGTAGTAATGACTGCCTACCGGATTGCGTGCGAACGCCGTGGTGTTGATGTCTTTGCCTTCCAGCAGATGCTTGGGCAGGATATCCAGCCCAGCCCAGGAGTTGATGGCAGGGGCGTAAGGCTCGGCATAACTGACGCGGAAGGTACGCGCGTCTGGGGTTTCCGCCTTGATCACCAGTTTATAGTCTGAACCATAAGGGGTGCGGGTTTTGTCATCAGTCACCAGCTTCCAGGTGAAGAGCACATCGGCACTGGTCAAAGGCTTACCATCTGCCCATTTGAGGTTGGGCTTAAGCTTGAAGGTAATGATTTTTTGGTCTGGCGATACTTGCCAGGACTCGGCAAGCTGCCCTTCAAATTCCAGATTTTTATCGAACCGTAGCAGGCTGCTGAAAATATGCTGGGCTACTTCTGATGCCGCAGATTCACCAGCAATCATGGGAATCAATCCACTGGGTTCGCCGCGTGTGGCATCAATCAGTGTGCCGCCATCTTCTGGCGCGTAGTCAGCATCGTAATTGACGCTGGTTTTTACCGCAGTATCACTGCTTTGGCTGCAAGCGCCCAACAGGCCTGCAAGCAAAACCATAGTAAGGCAAGAGGTGAACGATGAAGATGGAAAACGCTTGCGCATAGTAGCTGGTGTCAGGCTTCGTCTGGGCCTGATACCGTGAGCTTGTTGCCCGGGGCGATATGCGAGCCAGTCAGTTTGTTCCAGCGCTTCAAGTCCTTGCTTTGCACATCAAACTTGCGCGCTATGCTATCCAGAGTGTCGCCACGTTTCACCACATAATGCTTGTTGGCTACTGCTTTTTTGACAGCCGCAGCATGGGTGGTGCTGACGCTAATGCTGAGTTGCTGGCCAGGTTTGAGCTGGCTGGACTTAAGGCTATTCATGCTCATGATCTGCTGAGCAGTAGTGCCATGTTTTTTGGCAATCGCGTGCAGGGTTTCACCGCTACGCACCGTGTATTGCAGCTTGTTGCTGGCACTGGGGTTGCTGATAGTGGCAACGCTGACCTGACCGTGATCATTAACGGCAATCACTGCTTCGGCGTCGCTACTTTCCTGGGTAGGCACCAACAGCGGCATATTGCTCTTGATCTGGGTGCTGCCGCTCAAGCCATTGACGTCGCGCAACTTGCTGGCATCAATACCAAACTTGCGCGCGATGCTGTCCATGCGCTCGCCACGTTTGGCATGATAGGTCTGCCAACTGACCAGGGGCTTGTCGTAAGCAGAAAGGTTATTGGTGAAAATCTCAGCGGCGGTAATCGGCAATAGGATTTCATGCACATTGCCATTGGCAGTCAGTACCGGGCGGTTATATTCTGGATTGAGTGAAGAAAATTCTTCATAGGATATTTCTGCCAGCTCTGCCGCCAGCCGTGCATCAATCTGCTGTGGCGCGGTGACCTTGGTGAAATAAGGCCGATTGGGAATACTTTGGATATTTAAGCCATAACGTTGCGGATTGGTCATGATGTTCTTGACCGCTTGCAGCTTGGGCACGTAATTCTTGGTTTCGTCGGAAAGATCCAGGCTTTGGTAATCAGTGGGCAGGCCACGGCTACGGTTGCGCTCTATGGCCCGGCCCACTGTGCCTTCGCCAGCATTGTAGGCTGCCAGCGCCAAATCCCAGGTGCCAAACATCACATAGAGTTTTTGCAGATAAGTCAGCGCGGCATTGGTGGCAGCGGTAACGTCCCTACGGTTGTCCATCCACCAATCCTGCTTCAGGCCAAAGTTTTTGCCAGTAGAAGGAATGAATTGCCAGATACCCGAGGCGCTGCTACGCGAAAGCGCCTGCGGATTGAAGGCGCTTTCTATCATGGGTAGCAGGGCAATCTCGGTGGGCATGCCACGCTTCTGTACTTCTTCAACAATATGGTAGAGATAGCGCTGGCTGCGATCGACCATGCGTTTGACATAGTCAGGGCGCGTTGAGTACCAGTTTTCGTGATTTTGCGTGTAGGGAGATTGCAGTTCGGGAATGGCGTAGCCATCTTTGATGCGTTGCCAGAGATCAAGCGCAATCAGATCTGAGGACGTTCGCGGCAATCGACTGGCCGCAATGGTGTTATCTGGCAGGTAATTGACGAATTCTTCGCCGGGATAGTCATTGAGGATAACAATTTCATCACCTGCAACATTGCTATCAGCAGAGGCCAGTGACGCAGCAAAAACAGGGGAGGCCAGCAATAGCAGCTGTAGCAGGGACCTGACAGTCATTCGGACTTCTCGGAGGGCTCTAGAGTGCTAGGATAGTAGCTAAACTTGCAAGCCAGCGTCAAGTGCGCAACCAATCTGCAAGCCGCTTGGAGGTGAGTTGTAAACGTACTTCTCGCCATCAAAAACTATTACGCATCTGCCTGAGCTGTGTAAACACTTCCAGTGGCTCCTGCTTCTTGGTGACGTCTTGTAAACCTGGCTCATGGCAGCGCAGGAAGGGGTTGGTGGCCAGTTCCAAGGCCAGACTGGTAGGTAGGCTAGGTAAACCTTGCGCACGCAAGGCCGTAGTTGCGACTTGGCGCGCTAGCAGGTTGGCATGAGTGGGCTGCAGGCTGAGCGCAAAGCGTAGATTATGGGCGGTGTATTCGTGGGCGCAGTAAATAGCGGTATTTACCGGTAACTGAGCGAGCTGCTGCAGTGAGTGAAACATCTGTGCAGGCGTGCCCTCGAACAATCTGCCGCAACCTGCACCAAACAAGGTGTCGCCGCAAAATAACTGTTTTTTATCGTCAAATTTGCTCTCTCCAACATAAGCCACATGATCCAGGGTATGCCCGGGTACGCTCAGCACCGTGAGCTTCAAGCTATCACCAAAGAATCTGAGGCTGGTATCAGCGTTGACGGTTTGATAATCAAAGCTGAAGCGCGGGTTATGCGGGGAATAGACCTGTGCAGAAGGGCTATGCTCAAGGAGGGCGGCAATGCCATTGGTGTGGTCGCCATGGTGGTGGGTCACCAGAATGGCATCCAGAGTGTAGTTACCCTGTGTTAGCGCGCTAAGCACAGGTGCGGCATCGCCTGGGTCAATCACCACGGCATGGCCTTGTTGCACCAGCAACCAGATATAGTTGTCCTCCAGGGCGGGAATGGGGATAATTTCTAGCATCTCAACGTCACTCATTTTGTCTGCCGCCTATTTATGTCTATTGAGCAAGGGATGTCAACAATAAGCGCGGCACATTGGCTGGCGAGTCCTTTAGGGCTATACCTGCAAGAGCAAGAGCAAGCCTTGTTCGATAACGCCGTGCACGATATTTTCGGTTTCAATGCCTTGCAGTTTGGCATGCTGGAAATGCCTTTGCTGCGTAACTGCCGCATTCCCTATCAATATCGCGCGGATGTCAGTGCCGGACAGCTACAGTGTGAGTCCCACCGATTACCATTCAGTGCCGATACGCTGGACATGTTGTTGTTACCCCACACGCTGGATTTCAGTGAACATCCACATCAAACCCTGCGCGAAGCGGCGCGCGTACTGGTGCCAGAAGGTCATCTGATCATCACGGGTTTCAACCCCGTCAGTGCCTGGGGCTTGCGCCGATTGGCCAATGACAAGGGCACTTACCCCTGGGACGCCAATTTTCTCAGCCTGATGCGGGTCAAGGATTGGCTGACGTTGCTGGATTTTGAGATTGTCGATAGCCGCATGACCTGTCATCGCCTGCCATTCCAGCACAAGCGCTTCTGTGGTCGTTCCAACTTGGTCGAGCGGCTAGGCGGGCGTTTGTGGCCCATGATGGGTGGGGTATACTTCGTGCTCGCCAAAAAACGTGTGCTGGGCATGCGCCTGATCAAGCCTGCCTGGAGCAAGGCCAAACTCAAGGCCAACCTGATTCCCACACCGACCCAAAGAACGGACGTACAAAACAAGCATGAGCAATCAAGTCGTTGAAATTTATACAGATGGTGCCTGCAAGGGTAATCCTGGCCCGGGTGGCTGGGGGGCATGGCTGGCGATGGCCGGGCATGAGAAAGAGTTGTATGGCGGTGAACTGGTAACCACCAATAACCGCATGGAACTCACTGCGGTGATTAAGTCACTGGAGGCACTCAAGCGCCAGTGCGAAGTGAAAATCTATACGGATTCTTCTTACGTGCAAAAAGGCATTACCGAGTGGGTGCACAACTGGAAAGCTAGAGGCTGGATGACCAGCGACAAAAAGCCAGTGAAGAATGTGGATTTGTGGAAGGCACTGGATGCCTTGGTGCAGCAGCACAGCATACAGTGGGTATGGGTCAAGGGTCACGCTGGCAATGTTGGCAACGAGCGTGCCGACGGCTTGGCAAATCTGGGGGTGGACCAGGTGCTGGCCAAGTCGGTAGCAAAATCCTAATCACCCCAACCATCAATCCAATACAGCCCGAGAATTCAAGCCATGCGCCAGATTTTTCTAGATACTGAAACCACAGGCCTCTACCATACCCAAGGGCACCGCATCATCGAAATTGCCGGGGTAGAGCTGGTCAATCGCCGCCTTACCAACAATCATTTTCATGTCTACCTCAACCCGGATCGGGATATCGATGCTGGCGCGCAGGAAGTGCACGGCATTACCTTGGAATTCTTGCAGGATAAGCCGCGTTTCCCAGAGATTGTTGATGAGTTTTTGCAGTTTGTTGCTGGTGCCGATCTGATTATCCATAACGCGCCTTTCGATATTGGCTTTCTTAATGCCGAGTTGGGCAAGATAGGCAGACCCAATATTGAGCATGGCGTGCTGGAGATTATAGATACACTCAAGCTGGCCAAGGAAATGCGGCCTGGGCAGCGTAACAATCTGGATGCGCTGTGCCGACACTTCGGCGTGGATAACTCCACCCGTACTTTGCACGGCGCTTTGCTAGATGCCGAATTGCTCGCTGATGTCTACATGGCTATGACGCGCGGCCAGGAAAGCCTGATGATAGATATGCTGGATCATCACGAGCAGGATCAGGGTAGCGAGATGGAATTAGGCAGCAACAAGCCTTTGATAGTGCTGGCGGCCAGCGAGGCAGAGCAGCAGGAGCATGAAGCTTATTTGCAGGGTTTGCTCAAGGGTGGTAGTTGCATCTGGGCGCAGTAGCTCTTTAATTAAGCGCTGCCGTAAAAATAAAAAGAGCTTGCTGATGCAAGCTCTTTTTATTTTTTGGGTGATGACAAGCTAGCCTGCTTAGCCCAGCGCATCAGCCCAGCTGTTGGGGGTTTCATACAGTCTGACACGTTCCAGCTTGAGGCTGTTGCCATAGGTATCAGTGTATTCGGCTTGTAAAATTCTGAACGCTTCAGCCGCCATGTTCTCGGCGGTTGGCACGGCCTTGAAGATCACGGTTTTGTGGTCAGGCAGGCTGCGCAAAAACTCCAGCACCACTGTATCTTTCTCATATACCAAAAACGCATGATCCCAAACGTCTACCACAGTGCGTTTGGCAATGGCTTTAACATCGGAGAAATCCATCACCATGCCGTTATCGGATAGACCATCCTGCACAATGATGTTGCCGGACAGGGTGATCTCCAGTGCATAGCGATGACCATGCAGGTTGCGACATTGGCTTTTATGGCTGGGAATGCGATGGCCAGCATCGAATTCAAGGCGGGTGGTAATTTGCATGGCGCAGATTATAGCAGTAACGTTAGAGCTGCATGTGATCTCAGCGCGGCTGTCATTGCCATTGCAGCAAGACTGGCCATGCAATCAAACGCTATAACCCAGCTAGGGTGCGTACATGACTAGTCGCTGCTTGGCCCAGCGCAGGCAGATGATAGCCGCCCTCTAGCAGTGAGACTATGCGGTTTTCCGCATGGCGCTCAGCCACCTGCATGGCAAAGCTGGTGACCCAGGCGTAATCCTCATTTTGCAGTTTGAGTTGCGCCAGCGGGTCTTGGGCGTGGGCATCAAAGCCTGCAGAAATAAACAGCATCTGCGGTTTGAAGCGCTCTAGCGCAGGGGCAATTTCAGTCTGTACCGCAGCGCGGAAACCCTCACCGCCAGTGCCTGCCGCCAGCGGCACATTGATCATGCGCTCAGTCCTGCTATCTGCACCCCGGTGTGGATAGTGCGGATGCTGGAAGGTTGAGCACAGCATCACGCGCTCATCATTCTTGAAAATATCCTCGCTACCATCACCGTGGTGCACGTCAAAATCCAGAATCGCCACGCGTTTTAAACCATGCACAGCCAAAGCGTGTGCCACGCCAACGGCGATATGGTTAAAGATGCAGAAGCCTGCCGCGCGGGATTTGCCAGCGTGGTGGCCAGGTGGCCGTACGCAACAAAAGGCATTGCTTGCTTTGCCTTGCATTACCAAATCTGTAGCCAGCACCGCAGCACCAGAGGCATGCAAACAGGCGGATAAGGACATAGGGCCCATGGCTGTATCCGGGTCTAACCGTACTAGCCCCGCGCGCGGGGCCAGCTCACGGATTTTTTGCACATAGGCAGCGCTGTGTACGCGCAACAATTGCTCATCGCTGGCTTCAGGCGCTATATGGCGTTGCAGGCTAGCGAGCAGGGTGTTGGGGCTTTTGTGTGAAGAGATTTTTTCTTGCGCTAGCGCGTCAAGAATGGCGGTAATGCGGGCAGGAGACTCCGGATGCTGACCATCCATAACGTGAAGCAAGGTGTCGGGATGTGTCAGCAGCGCGGTAGTCACGAGATTTCACCTCTTAGCTGCTGGTAATAATCCAGCCGTCTGGCGGCGATGGCACCAGAGGCAACGGCCTCGTGGATGGCACAGCCTGGCTCCTTGAGGTGGCGACAATTGGCAAATCGGCATTTGCCAAGGAAAGGGCGGAATTCCCTGAATGCCAGTTCCAGCTCATCTGGCCCCAGATGATGCAAGCCAAATTCCTGCAGGCCAGGGGAATCTATCAAGGCACTTTCAGCATCCAGATGGTAAAGATGGGCGGCGGTGGTGGTGTGCTTGCCACTATCCAGCACGCTGGAGACTTCCTGGGTACGCACCTGCAGCCCTGGCAGTAATTGATTGATGATGGTGGACTTGCCCATGCCGGATTGGCCTACCAGGACGCTGACCTCACCCTTGAGCCATTGCCGCAGTGGTGTGATGTCCTGGTGTGCTGATAACGCTTGTATGGTGTAACCCAGCGCGGTGTAGGGTTCCAGTCTGGCCAGCACAGCCTCGGCATCGCCGAGATCGCATTTATTCAGCACAATCACGGCCCGGATATTGGCGGTTTCTGCGGCCAGCAAACAGCGGTTGAGCAGTTCTTCATAAAAGCTCGGGGTGGTAGCCAAGACGATAATCACCTGGGTGACATTCGCCGCCAGCATTTTGCTGCGCATGCTGTTGCTGCGATAGAGCAAGCTTTGCCGGGGCTTGAGTTTTTCCACCACGGCTTCATTGGGGCTGGTCATGCGCACCTGCACCTGGTCACCGCAGGCAAGATCGGTTTTCTTGCCGCGGGTGACGCAGCTGATGACGCGGCTTTCGCCGTCATCGCTTTTGATTTCTACGCCAAAACGCTTGCCATAGGAGGCAACCACCAAGCCATCTAGCAAGCTAGTCATCTAGCTTAACGTGCAGTAAAGGCATTAAGGCGGGCAATGCGTATGCTGGCAGGTGGGTGTGAATCATAGAAGGCCGAGTGCAGCGGGTCTGGCGTCAGGGTAGAGGCGTTGTCTCGATAAAGCTTAACCAGGGCTTCCACCAAATCATCGGCATTGGCATTGGTGGCGGCGTATTCATCAGCCTCAAATTCATTCTTGCGCGAATATCCTGCCATCAGTGGACGCAGCAAGAACAAGAATACTGGACTGACCAGCATAAACAACATCAGCGCCATATAGGGGCTGGCTTGATTGACGCCCAAGCCAAGATAGAACCATTCTTGTTTAACCAGCCAGCCCAGCAGGGCCAAGCCCAGGAAGCTTACCAGGAACATCAGCGCAATACGCTTGATCACGTGCTTGTGTTTGAAGTGACCCAGTTCATGCGCGAGCACCGCTTCAATTTCATCACCATTGAGACGCTCAAGCAGGGTGTCGAAGAACACCACGCGCTTGCTGGCACCAAAGCCCGTGAAGTAGGCATTGCCATGGCTGCTGCGTGTGGACCCATCCATCACAAACAAACCCTGGGACTTGAAACCGCACTTGGTCAGCAGCGCTTCAATGCGTGTCTTCAGCGATTGATCAGCGAGAGGCGAGAACTTGTTGAACAGCGGGGCGATGAAGGTAGGGTAGATCGCCAGCATCAAGAGATTGAATACACTCCATACTACCCATAGATACAGCCACCAGTAATCACCAGCGCCTTGCATCAACCAAAGTGCGGCAAACAGCAGGGGTGCACCCAACAGCAGGCCAACAATGCTGTGTTTGACCATGTCCATAAAGTACATGCCTGGCGTCATTTTGTTGAAACCGAAGTGCTGATCGACCACAAAAGTACGGTAATAATCAAAAGGCAGGTCGAGAAGACTGCTGACCACCAAGGCACTAAGAATCACCGCAGCACCACGCAAAATTTCCTGATCTGGCAGAAAGCCGCGCCAGATATCATCTATTAACTGCAAGCCACCACCTACGGTGAGGGCTGCCAGCAGTGCGGCCTGGAACACGGTTTCGAGCAGGGCAGTACGGGTCTTGGCCGAAGAATAATCGGCAGCTTTCTGATGCGCATCCAGGCTGATGCTGGGATTGAAAGCGGCAGGAACCTGATTACGATGTGATTGGATATAGCTTACATGACGCCGACCCAGCCAAACACGGATCAAAGTGGTGGATACCAGCAGCGCAAGAAACAGGAAGGTAAGATTGGTCGCCATCATTTTTATGCTTTATCGGTTAAAATATTGTGTTTATTTTGAAGCATGAAAGCAGTGTAAGGTTCACCTGTCTTTACATGCGGTCACATTTTAATGGAAATCATGATGGCACAACACAACGACAACTTAATCTGGCTGGATATGGAAATGAGCGGCTTGCTCCCTGATAGCGACCGTATTCTCGAACTTGCAGCAGTTGTCACAGATGCTGAGCTTAATGTACTGGGCGAATCTCCAGTGCTGGTGATCCACCAATCTGACGCTGTGCTTGATGGCATGGATGCCTGGAACAAGGGCACCCATGGTCGCTCAGGCCTGATTGATAAGGTGAAGGCTTCCACGCTGGACGAAGCCGCCGCGACCCAGCAAATGATTGCATTCCTGCAAGAATACGTGCCAGCGGGTAAATCCCCTATGTGCGGTAACTCCATCTGCCAGGATAGGCGCTTTATGGCGCGCTACATGCCAGAGCTAGAGTCTTTCTTCCATTATCGCAATCTGGATGTCAGTGTATTCAAGGAACTGGCGCGACGCTGGCGTCCTAGCCTCACAGGTGGTTTTAAGAAAAGCAGCAAGCATGAAGCCTTGGCGGATATTTATGAATCCATCGATGAACTCAAGTACTACCGCGAGCACTTTATCCGCCTGGAATAGATCCGCCTGGAATAGGCTGTTGCGAAAGTGACAGGCAAAAAAAAGGTGCGCAGTGCGCACCCTTTAAGGGAGGAGAAGTATAGCTTTGGAGAAAGCTCGCATATAAATAAGCATTAAACATGCCATTTATCCTGCGTTGGTATCCATAATAGGTGGCAAGTGTTAATTAAATATTGCGGAAAAGGCTGGAATGGTTAGCAAACTGTTAAAAAGATGTAACAGTTTGCTGTTTTGCATGGAGTTTCTAGCAGGATATGAGATAGCGTCGAGTAAAACCCGACGCTATTTTGCTATTTGATTCAGCTGGCTGCCAGGCTTTGATATAGCTGTAGATAAGCCTGGGCACTGTGATTCCAGCTCAAGTCGCGGCGCATGCCATTGCGCTGGATTTTGCGCCAGGCGCGTGGGTCGTGGTAATACACCAAGGCCCGTTCTACCGCATTAAGCAACTGCTGGGGTTCTGCCTGATCTATGACAAACCCAGTGGCGGTGTTGTTTTTCATGCTGGCACTGTTGCTATCCTGTATGGAATCGGCCAGCCCGCCAGTGCGGGTGACTATAGGCGGCGTGCCATATCTTAGCCCATACATCTGGTTGAGGCCGCAAGGTTCAAAGCGCGAAGGCATGATAAACATATCCGCCCCTGCCATGATTTGGTGCGAAAGTGGCTCTCTATAGCCTATAGTCACACTGACTTGGTGCGGGTGACGCTTGGCCAATTCCCTGAAGCCTGCCTCCATGCTGGCCTCGCCATTGCCAAGTACGGCTATCTGGCAATTCTGCTTTAATAATTTATCTGCAATCGACAAGAATAAATCCAGACCCTTTTGATGCGTCAGGCGGCTGACAACACCGAGCAAGGGTTTGTGCGGCGCGGCTTCCAGCCCCAGTTGCACTTGCAGGGCTTTTTTCACTATTTTCTTATCTGCCAGGTGTTCGATATTGTAGGTTTTTGCCAGGTAAGGGTCGGTGGCCGGGTTCCATTCTTGGGTTTCTATGCCATTGAGTATGCCGTGAATCTCATGCCCTCGACTTGCCAGTAAACCTTGCATGCCAAAGCCATATTCGTCGGTCTGAATTTCGCGGGCATAGGTGGGGCTGACGGTGCTGATGCTATCAGCATAGAAAATACCCGCCTTGAGGAAAGACATCTGGCCATAGTATTCCACGCCGTGCATCTGATAGCTCTCAGCGGGCAAGCCCAGCCTTTGCACCCAGTCCTGAGTGTAGCTGCCCTGGAAGGCCAAGTTGTGGATGCTGACCATGGATTTGGCATGCGCTAGCCCGGAATAATGCAGATAGGCTGGGGTCAGCCCGGTCTGCCAGTCATTACAGTGCACAACATCCGGAATCCAGTCGCGTAGCGGGGTATCGTGGCTGCTGAGAATGGCGGCAACCTTGGAGAGAATGCCAAAGCGCAGCGCATTGTCATCCCAATCATTACCCTGACTATCGTTATATAGGCCGCCTGGCCTGATATAGAGGCGGCTGTTTTCTATCACCATCACAGGTACTTCTGTGTCTGGCATAGTGCCCAGCAATAGATTGACCTCGCCGACTTCGGGCAAGCCACTGACGCGCGTCAATAAACGCGTATTTTGCAGCTTTTCCAGTACCGGGGCATAACCAGGCAGCAGGATACGAATATCAACACCCAGCTCGCTCAGTGCCGCGGGGAGTGAGCCGCTGACATCGGCGAGACCACCGGTTTTGACCAAGGGATATGCTTCTGAACTGACAAAGAGGATGCGCAAGGGTGACGGTCTTTGCTGGTTAGGGTTGATAAAGCCACAAGGCCCGTCCCAGGCGGTTTGCAGCACTGGTAAGGGGGTTTTTGCTACAGCATATCAAATAACGATGACAGGGAAAATGTTGTTGCTGATAAACCCATAAACCTCAAACTAAGTGCGTAGACAGATGAGCTTGGCTCAAGTTGCCTTTAGAGAGCCTAAGCCTGGCTTTGGTAACTTGTTCTAGATGGAAATGGTATCCGCGTTGCCACCCATGGGGATCAACACCATGCCCTGGCTGGGCAAGGCCCACTCGATTAGGAATGCCAATATTGCCATGAAAATGCTCGCAAAGAAGGCGGTCCAAAAACCGGAAAGCTCAAAGCCTTTGATCAGCTTGGCGACTAGCATAATCATCAGCGCATTAATCACTAATACAAACAATCCCAGACTGAGCAAAGTCAGTGGGAAGGTAAGTATCACTAACAGCGGCTTGATCACCGCGTTGACAAAGCCCAGCACTAGCGCCGATATCAGCAGAGAGTTGCGCGAGGAAAACTGGATGCCGGAAAATACCAGGCTGGCGATCCATAAGCACAAACTCATAATCGCCCAGTGTAAAATAAAATCATAAATATCATTGAATATCATAATATTAAATATCTTTATTTAAGTAAGTCAATAAGTTCAAAAGCCGCTAGTTCACCACTGCGTATGGCACCTTCTATGGTGGCAGGGTAGTCCTGCAAAAGATCTGGGCTGGCCACATAATCCCCGGCCAGCCAAAGATTTTGACTGAGTTGGTGCCCGGGGCGTTTCAAGCCTGCGCGACATGCAAAGGTGGCGCGTTTTTCCGCAACCACTTTGTGCCATGATAAAGGGCTCAAATCCGGGAAGTGTTGTCGCAACTCCTGATCAACCGCCAAGGCCAGCGCTGCCTGGGTCATGGCTTGGTGCGGGCCAGCCGCGCTGATGACAACGGCCAGCAAACCAGCTTGCCCATATAGTTGTCCGCGGTCAAATACCCATTGCCCCAGGCTATTGGCTAGGCCGCACATGGCATCAGGTAATTGCGTCGCGGCTTCATATTGCAGGTACACCGTGTAAATTGGTTGATAATCCAGTGCGGCACACTGGCTTGCAGTCTCTGCCAGCTCAGGCAGCCCAGCTAAGAGAGGAGCAACGCGGAAGGGTGAGGTGGCGATAATGACATGGCTGAAATGTGATTGTTCATCCCCATGCTGCAATACCCAGCCTGAGCCTTCTTGCCGTAGCGAGTCTATAGGCCTATTGAGCCTGACCGAGCCTGCATGTTGCTGGATGTAAGCAACGGCCGGATCAACCAGTAACTGCGACAGATCCTGGCGCGGCAGCAGCAGATCGTTATCGGTCTTGCTGCGTGCAAAGCTATCACGCAATACATTGAGGAAGACCTGAGCACTGGCCTCAACCAGAGGAGTATTAAGCGCCGCCAGGCACAATGGCTCCCACAACATCTGAATCAAGCGTGGTGGCTGATCTTGCAATAGCTGCTGTAGGGGCATGTCCTGACTGAGACGAAATTGCCTAAGTCTGAAACCCGCCATGATGCGCACAGCGGCAAAGCGTTCTTGCCAACTTAAGCCCTTGGCCTGTAGCAGACCAGCAAGAATGTGCAAAGGCGCAGGCAGTGCGCTTTGGCTGCGTAGCGAGAATTCGCCTGCCATGTCCAGCTTCAAGGGCAGGCGCAGCAAAACCTGTTCTGGAGCCAGGCCGCAGGTTTGCAAAAAGTCCAAAGTGCGGGCATAGGCACCCAGCAGGATATGCTGACCGTTATCCAGCGTTTGCTCTTGCCACGTGATGCTGCGCGCACGACCGCCTAGCTGGTGACTGGAATCAAACAGGGTGACAGGCACGCCAGCTTCACTCAGCCTGACTGCTGCAGCCAGCCCGGCACAACCGCCGCCTATGATGGCAGCGCTAGGTGCAGATTTAGGGTCTGGCCCATGCTCTAGTTGAGAATGGGCTAATTGCGTACCCATGTCAGCCAGGCGAGCCAGAGTTTGCGCAGGGGAGTGAGGGATACGCGGGCATTGAGCACCACCTGGATATTGTCTGCCTGGATTTCATTGAGCAGGGTGCGGTAGATGGCTGACATGATGAGGCCAGTACGCTGCGGTTTTCTGTCCTCTGCTGGCAATTCTGCCAGGGCTTTATCGTAAAAACTCTGCGCACGACTAGCCTGCAGTTCCAGCAACTGGCGCATGCCTGCGGATTCGCGCCCATAAAGGACATCGTCCTCGCTGACGCCAAACCGTTGCAGCTCATCCAGCGGCAGATAGATGCGGCCACGGCGCGCATCTTCACCGACATCGCGGGTGATATTGGTGAGCTGGAAGGCCATGCCCAGGTCTTTGGCATATTGCAGGGTTTGTGGATTGGAGTAGCCAAAAATGCTGGCAGAGAGTAGGCCCACAACACTGGCAACGCGGTAGCAGTAAAGCTCCAGCTCGGCAAAATCACGATAGCGATTCTGCTCCAGATCCATCTGCATGCCCGCGATAATTTCCAGCAGGTGTTCCTGCTTAAGATGATATTGCTTGACCGGGCCTTGCAAGGCCTGGGTTACGGGATGTTGCGGCTTGTCTTGATAAAGATTGGCGACTTCGCCACGCCACCAGTCCAGCTTGATCTGGGCCACACCCAAATCCTGCACCTCATCGGCCACATCGTCGACTTCACGGCAGAAAGCATAAAGCGCGGTAATTGCCTCACGCCTGGGCTTGGGCAGAAAAAGAAAACTGTAATAAAAACTTGAGCCGCTGGCTGCGGCTTTCTTCTGGCAATATTCTTGCGGACTCATTTCTTCCTCACCGCGCGGTAACACATATAAATCCAGTCCCTGGGTTTGAGCACTGGCCTATGATTGAACACATCGCCTCTGTGCTGGTGCAGCTTTTTAAGAATGCGCTCGCCTCCGGCGATAATCATACGCATTTCCATGCCTATGCGGCCCGGCAAAATAACGCCCAGTGGCGCACCCGATTGTAACAGGCGTCGCGTACGGTTGATCTGGAACTCCATTAACAAGCTCCAGGTGCCTTGAGGGTCATGTGCCATGATCTGCGCCTCGCTCACCTTGTACTTCTGCAATTCATCCTGTGGCAGATAAATTCTGTCCTTGCCAGTATCGATGGCCACATCCTGCAGAAAATTGATCAGTTGTAAGGCAGTGCAGATGGCATCTGACAAACCAAGATTACGCGGTGTGGCTTCGCCATATAAATGCAGCAACAGACGACCTACCGGATTGGCAGAACGGCGGCAATAATCAATGACCTCACCAAAATTGGCATACCGGGCTTTAATGACATCCTGACTGAAGGCAGAAAGCAAGTCATAGAAAGGCTGCAAAGGCAGGCCGCGCTCTTCTATCATGACTTTCAGCGCCTGGAACAAAGCTACCCCTGGCTGCTGGCCCTGGGCAATCAAATCCAACTGCTGGCGAAAGCCATCAAGCAAGGCCAGACGTTGCTCTGGCGTTAAATCGCCCTCATCGGCAAAATCGTCTGCCTGCCGCGCAAACGCATAAATCAGCCCTATGGGTTCGCGCAAATGCCTAGGTAGCAAAATGGAAGCGACCGGGAAGTTCTCGTAATGCGATTGGCTGAGTGCCATGCTCTGCTGGATGGCTGCGTGCGGGGAGTTAGTCATAAGCGACCTAGAGTATGCCATAAAACCCATGCAGCGCGGGCCTTGTGGCAAGACTCGCGGCTTGCGCTACAATGATACGGTCTAACCTCGTGGAGTTTTCATGCTCGGCATCATCGGCGGTACTGGCTTGACCAAATTGGCCAATCTCAAGATCAAGCGCAGGCAAATCATACGCACCCCCTATGGTGAGCCCTCGGGGCCACTGACCTTTGGTGATATTGGCGGGCACGAAATCATCTTTCTACCCAGGCACGGCAATGGTCACACGCTGCCACCGCATATCGTCAATTATCGCGCCAACATTTGGGCACTGCATTCAGAAGGCGTGCAAGACATCGTCGCGGTTGCCACGGTCGGTGGCATACAAGAACATTTGAGTCCTGGCACCATCGTTGTGCCTGACCAGATCATTGATTACACACAAGCGCGCAAGAACACCTTTTTTGATGGCGGTGACCTGCCCGTGAAACACATAGACTTTACCCAGCCCTACAGCACCCAACTACGTAGCCTGTGCCTGGAGGCGGGGAGAGCAAGCCAGGAAACCCTGATTGATGGTGGCGTCTATGCCTGCGTACAGGGCCCCAGGTTGGAAACCGCAGCCGAAATCAACCGCCTGGAACGTGATGGTGCCAACATCGTCGGTATGACCGGCATGCCAGAAGCCGCATTGGCACGCGAGCTGGACATGCACTATGCCGCCATCTGCCCAGTAGTCAACCATGCGGCAGGCCGCGCCAGCAGCCAGCACGGCATCAAGTACGAGAACGTGGGTGAGGTGCTGGACCAGACCATGGAACGCGTACGCAAACTGATAGAAAGGTTGGTGATAGCCCATGCCTGTTAAGCCCGTACTGAAAATGGGTGAGCCTTTATTGTTGCAAAAGGCTGAGCCCATCACGCAATTTGACACCCCTGAGCTGCATGCCTTGATCAAGGATATGGAAGACACCATGGCGCATATGAACGGGGCGGGCATAGCTGCACCGCAAATTGGAGTGAGCAAGCGCGTGGTGATTTTTGGCGTAGGCCATAACCCGCGTTACCCCGATGCAGATCAAGTGCCTTATACCGTCCTGATCAACCCGGTGCTGACCCCGGTGGGCGAGGATCTGGAAGATGGCTGGGAAGGTTGCCTATCCGTGCCCGGCATGCGTGGCGTAGTGCCCAGATACCAGCGCCTGCAATACACAGGCTTTGATCAATACGGCAACAAGATAGATAGGCTGGTCAGCGGCTTCCACGCCCGCGTGGTGCAGCATGAGTGCGACCATCTGGACGGCATACTTTACCCCATGCGCATACGCGATTTGGCCCAGTTTGGCTTCACAGAAGTATTATTCCCTGGAATGGTCGTGGACGACGACTGAACTTCTTTGCTAGAATGCCGTTCTTCCAGTCGCTCGACTGGTTGTCAGAACGGAAGTGTGGCCGAGTGGTTGAAGGCACCGGTCTTGAAAACCGGCGACCCGCAAGGGTTCGTGAGTTCGAATCTCACCGCTTCCGCCATCAGAAGCCCGTCATAATGCGGTTTCCAACGGTTCAGTAACTTCTTGGGCATTTTTGGGACACTTTGTGTTTCATTGACCTTTGCCAGTTCTCCCAGTTGTTCTGCCTAATGTGGTAAACCTCCAGCGTCTAACTCGTCTTGATGATGCAACTTGCGCAGAAGATATGAATATTCCAGGTTGGAGCCTGCATTCATTGGACGGAGATTTGCTTGGGCATTTCGCGGTATCAGTAAACGGGAACTGGAGAATGACAGATGCAATTCTCGTGGATTATCAGGACTACCATTAGGAGGGCTTAACATGGCTCGCATACATCAACCTCCACACCCAGGTGAAACGCTGCGTGAAGATATTCTGCCTACACTGGGCGTGACTCCTGCTCAAGCGGCAGAACAGTTGGGGGTCGATCGTTCCTCATTATCCAGACTGCTAAATGAGCAGTCTGGGATATCCATCACCATGGCATTGAGGCTAGAGGCTTGGCTTGGGGTTGAAAATGGTGGACGCGCTGATCTTTGGCTGTCTCAACAAACAGCCTATGACCTTTGGAAAGCCCGTGAGGAAAATCCCAACATACAGGTAAAACGTAGTGTCGCGCTTAGCGAGTAAAACTCAGCTATTGCGTGGGGTATTCATTTCAAACCTGCTTCAACATACTCTCTCGCAGGCATTGCAACTTCAATCTTAAAATATATAATTAATATATATTTGAGGAGGGTGTACTGCATATGAGTGACAGCCTGTTAGTAAAATTCAAAGATACTGATTCTCCCTATAGCGTTACAAGAAAGACAGTCAAAAGCTTAGCCAAACATTTGGATGTCAGCGAAACCATGTTGGTCAATATCGCTTTGGCTTCTTTTGCGAAAGAGCACTTGCCTAACTATGAGGCAGACAATGCAGCTCTGACAGATCAGGATATTCATGCGATCAAGCAAGCTGCAAAACCAAAACTGCCTAAAGGTAAGTTGTTACGTAAAACATCGCTATTTGAGATGTAGGCCATGTGGGAGTTACCAAGCGTTGGAGATATTGTTTGGTGCAAGTTTCCACAAAAGCCCAGGGATGAACCTGGTTCCAAGCCAAGGCCAGCCTTAGTTGTTGCCGTCAATGAATATGAAGATGGCGTAGGTATAGAGGTAGCCTATGGCACTACACAAAAAGTAGGCCAGTTAAAAGCTGGGGAGTTTTTAATCTCCAAAGCCTTGCACAAAGCCTCTTATGCTCAATCTGGTTTATCTTTTGATACCAAGTTTGATCTCAATCGAATATTGGAATTGCCCTGGGGCGTAGATTTCTTTGACGTGCCCCCAAAACCTCAGCATGGACTGCATCCCAAATTAGGCAGCTTGCATATAGAAATGGCACGCGCCCTCAATGCTGCCGCTAAAGCCATCCAGCTAATATAAAAGCAAAGCCTCTCCATTAAACGCCTATAGCTACCTTAAATTGCCTTTGCAGAATTTATTAGGATATATTGATAAAAATATCAGTTAATCTAATTCTTTCTCAAGTGGCTCAAGGAAAGCATGGCGAATGATCTGCAGCAACGTATAGAGGCCGTGGAGCGCATCACGGCCTTGTTCCGTACCGAACGTCTGGTTTATCTGGTGGCTACTTCCATTGCATGCGTCATGGTCTTGGCGTCCGCCATCAGAATCTTGCTGCAGGGGCAGGCGGGCTATGGCGAGTTAAGCCTGTTGTTTGGTAGTTCAGGGTTTATCGCGTATCAATTGGGCAGGCTGCTGCTGATGTGGACAGAAGCCATCAAGCGGCTGATTCCGATTGATGAGCCTGTGGAGAAAGCCAAATGATGCCTGCTGATTTGCAAGAAATTGAAAGGGCATCAAAACGGGCTGCACGAGTGAGCGCGATTGGCGGTTTGATCGTGCTGGGTTCTATCATTTATTCGTTCATGCATATCACGACGATAGAAAAGGAAGTCCAGGCAAAAAAGGCGGAAATCCACGCGCTGAATAATGAAGTGACTGCCTTGCAAGCGCAGATCCCGCAGTTGACCCATCAAGTGCATGATCTGGGGCAAACTCAGGATGGCATTCTGGATTTTCTTACCACGGTGACAGACAGCAAAAGCATCAATATCCTAGACCCGGATGTTGATTGGGCCAGCGTCAAACAAAGCATAGAAAAAATGCCGCATGGCATGCGCAAGCAAACGCTGTTGAATGCCATTCTGCTGGCGTGGAAAGATATTCCCTTCACCCTAGGCGGTAAATCTGTCACCGCTGGCTTTGATTCTCCTTCTTTCATGGCTTTTGTGCTCTCAAAGAGCAATGTGCCAGTTGAAAGAACGCCGGGTGTGCGGCTCTCTGATAGCTTGATGCAGCAGTTTCAAAAGGTGGATCAACCCAGGCCTGGGGATCTGGTGTTTTATAAAGGTCAGGTGGGGAGTTTTGGCTTGATCTATCTCGCAGATGGAAAGCCAGGTAGTGCAGGCGTTGGGGTAGGCACATTGCAAGCGGCATCACCTTTGCAGATCATGAGTTTGGATAATGTGAATACCCGATACTTTCCCAGGATAGGGTATTTCCGGGTGAATTATCCAGACGAGCTTGAGTGATCACAGCTGTGCATCATGTCATGCGCGTGGCGATGGGTTTATTTACAATAAAGCATTAAATACTATTCATTGATGACCTATATAGCTCAATAGGTTATATTCGCGGCTTAAATTAATAATCACATTTAGCAAGGTGGCATGATGTTGAAGCGTTCCGGAATATTTGCTCTCTTGCTTATCCTACCCATATTTGCGAGTGCAGATGAGGCACAAGGTTTGGCCAGGCAGTCTTTCAGTCTGGTAAAAGAGAGGGACGCAGTGTTGATGCAGGTGATTGCGGCGGGTACGGCCAAGGATTATCGGCATAACATTCACCAGCCTATTATTCAGATGGTGCGCAAATGGCCGCGCTTTGGCGATCAGCGTTACGATGCTTTCAGTCCATGCCGCATCATGTTGGATTCATTCAGGCATTATTCCGATGCGCAGTTCAAGGCCAAGGGGCATTTAACTGCGGATTCTCCGCTGGCCAAGGTTTACCACAGCGATCTGCGTTCTTGCCAGGCCATGGTGGGAGAAGCCTGAGCGGCTTAAAGCGCTAGCCTAGAACATTGCCGAGATAGCACCTCACGGCCAGGCGATCGCACTGGCCGCGGTATAACTTAGCGCTAGGCTTTATGTTTAGAAGTGGTAGCCAATGCGAATTTCATTGAAGTTGATGCCAGGATTGGTGCTGGTGATGCCCGCGTTGGAAAAATGCTGTATCCGATAGCTCACATCAAACTGCTGCCTGTCACCAAAGGTCATGCCCAGGCCAATATGAGTACCAAATTCAAAGCGTGAACCCATGCTTTGCTCACCGTGGATTTGCTTGCCGGAAAATTGATACGCGCCCACCCCAACTTCTGCATAAGGGCTGATGCTATTGGCAAAGGCGTTACGTTGAAAACGGAACACGGGTGCAATGCCTATGCCGTAGAGTTCTTTTTCAGGTCTGGGGCCATCACCTTTCCAGGCGGTGCCGCTCAGTTCCCAATAGCCACCCAATGACCAATCGCCTTCGGTAAACCAGCGTTTATCCCAGTTCCAGGTGAGCGAGACGGTAGCCAAATCAGCATCTGAACCTGAGCCTCCCGCAAAGGCAATGCCATCAACTGCGTAGGCAGGCGCGCTGACCATACAGCACAAGAAAAAAATACCAGTGATGCGTTTCATGAGTTCCCCTGAATATGATCTGTTGAATGCCAATAAGGCACGCTGAGATTAAGGCTTACAGGGGTTTTGCTATATCAGCCAAAGCAATATCTTGCTGTAGGACTAGGACTACATATCTGCGAGGCTGTTGATTATGAAAACGGCGCCATTGGCGCCGCTTTAATTAACTATGATAGTAAATGCGTTTTAAGCGCTGGCGGCACAAAACTGCTGATATTCCTGCGGGTCATCGCTGAATACCGAGTTCTTGTCGACAACCTTGGCGGAAAAGCCTTTGTAACCTACGTATTCACCTTGCGTATCCTTGACGTTGTATTCGCCGCAGACAATGGTCAAACCCTCGTGCTCAACCTTGCGCAGATTTTGGAATTCCACACTCTCGGCATTGGCTACCGAGCGTAGCACTGCGGCCTTGCCATTGAGAATGTCGCGATCAAGGTAATTGGGGAATTGTGTAAAGGCTATCCAGAGAAACACAATGACGATGCCTGCAATCAGAAACTTCTTGGTGGTTTTTTGCATGATGCTTCCTGTGGGGGGGTAGATGGCTGGTATGACATAGCGGTGGCGCTGGAGTTCTATCCCTGTAAAGGTGCACTACACCCATCTGTTGCTAGTGCAGCAACAAAATTTCCAAATGTTGATTTTCAGTCAGTCAGCCAGCATTTAAGTTGCTATAGCAGCAATTAACCTTGATCGTTTCTGGGGTTAATATTGTTTGTACTTGATTTATAATCAATTTTTTATGGCAGCATTCTTGGCATTTTTATTGCTGAAGTCATTTATTGGCATGCTTGCATAGGTGTGCCCGCAAGGTTTGAATCAATCATGTTTTGTAGGAGTAGGTATGGCAAGAATAGTAGGTATCTCGGGTAGCCTGACGCAACCTTCAAGAACCAAGGCTTTGGTGGAAGAGATTACGGCCAGTGCATCGCAAAAACTGCATGCGCCCGCCGAGATCATAGATATCGCCCAGATCGCCACTGTGCTGGGCAGCACCATTTCATACAACAACTTCCCCGAGTCCTTGACCCAGATTTACAACAAGGTACAAGAGGCTGACCTGCTGGTGATTGCCAGCCCGGTCTACAAGGCTTCTTATACTGGCCTGCTCAAGCACTTCTTTGATTTGCTCGACCCCAAGGTATTAGTGGGCAAGGTGGCCATTTTGGCTGCCACTGGTGGCAGTGATCAGCACGCCTTGGTGGTGGATTATCAGCTGCGTACATTGGCAAGCTTCTTTAATGTTTACACCACGCCAACCGCGATTTACGCCAAGGATACCGAGTTCACCGATTACAAGCTCACCAGCGAATCCATCAGCAAGCGCGTGGAAGTGGCGGTAGAGCAGGCCTTGTTCCTGTTGAAGCAAGAGTCACCACAGTCTTTAGTCGCCTGAAACGGCAAGAAAGATAGTGAAGTGCCTGACAGTAAATGACTGAACATAAGTCAGGCACATAATAAAAAAAGCGGCTTCAAGCCGCTTTTTTGTTGCACTGCATTCAGCCGCTTACCCCATCAGGCAATCAGCTTTAGCTCCTTCAGGCGCGCGCGCAGAATATTGCGGCTAATGCCGAGTAACTTGGCGGTATGCACCTGGTTCTTGTTGCTGTACTCGTAGGCTTTTTTCACCAACACCGAATTCACCAGCTCAAACAGATTGGGCGGCGGCGATTCAAACAACTGGCCGAGTATGCGCTCCAGCTGATAGGTTTCCAGCGTAGTGGTGCTGGAGTTAGCCACCTCAGCCTGGGTCTGATAGCTGGGCTTGCTGCCTGCCAGGCTGGTCAAGCTTGGGCGTGGTTCTGATCTCTCTGTCAGGGTAGTGATTGCGGGCAAGCCCAAATCACGTGGATACAGCACACCAGAGGTTGAAATCAGCAAGGCACGGTGAATCACATTCTCCAGCTCGCGGATATTGCCTGGCCATGGGTATTCCAGCAATTGCTGTATGGTTTCCGGTGCCAGCTTGGGAATATTGGTATGCAAGCGGCTCTTGTAAACATTCAGGAAATGCTCCACCAGCGGCAAGATATCACCCGGACGCTCGCGCAAAGGCGGCAAATCCACGGGCACAACCTTGATGCGGTAGTAGAGATCCTCACGGAAACGACCAGCGCGTACCGCTTCTTCCAGGTCCACATTGGTGGCGGCGATCAAGCGTACATCAATCGGCGTAGCCTTGCGCGAACCCAGGCGTACCACTTCACGCTCCTGTAGCACACGCAACAGCTTGACCTGGGTGGATTGTGGCAAGTCGCCAATTTCATCGAGGAATAAGGTGCCGCCATTGGCCGATTCAAACCAGCCAGTCTTGGCAGAAGTGGCACCTGTAAATGCACCGCGCTCGTAGCCAAACAGCTCACTCTCAACCAGCGTCTCAGAAAACGCACCGCAATTGATCGCCTGGAAAGGGCCGTCGCGACGCGTGCTCAAGGCGTGAATATGGCGGGCAATCAATTCCTTGCCTGTGCCAGTTTCGCCAATCACAAGCGCAGTGGCGTTGCTGGCTGCGATTTTCTCAATGAGATTAAGCAGGTTTTGCGAACGGGGATCGCTGAATACCAGCGCACTAGCGCGTACAGACAGGCTGACTGCGCTAGGGTTGGGGTGGGTGATCACATGATCCGCGCTTTCGAAAGCGCGTTCATAGTTCCATAGTTCCGCGTGCATCGGGTAAGACTTTCCTTGGTGAGGGGTGAGGCCAATATACGCACAATTCTTTAGCTGGTCTAAAACTATATTTATATATTTATATATTTTTATGGAATATAGCTTGTTAATGACAAGTTATCTTTGTTGCAACCAAGGCAACTGCTGGTGTTGCAACAACAGCACGGCCTTGATCAACTGTTTCAATAGCAACAGCTGTTGCCTAATCAGCACTTGCTAGTGATATTGGGAGTATGGGTGTGACTACTTAAGTTGATGTAATAGAAGATTTTATTTTGCTTTTGCCAAGCCAGCCTCAGCTTGGCACAGCTCTTGCCACTCTCTTGGTCAATAGGCACCCGGTGATAGCCGGGTATTCAGGGCAAGCTTGCAGCTGCCCATCATTGACTGCGGGAAATTTTATGACCATCACCAAGATTGAAACCGAGAACGATCTCGAAGCGTTTGCCGCCCAAGTGCTTGCCGATGCCAAAACAGCATTTGCCGCATTCCGCCTCACCAACACCATCACCGCCAACGGAACCGTGGGTTTTGTTGAGCGCGTGCCGGGTGAAGAAAAGCTGGTGATTGTGAATGATCCAGGCCCGTTCAACTGGGAAGGCCGTGAGCTGAAGGCGATTGTGGTGGATTTTGAAGGTAACCTGGTGCTGGGTCAGGGGAGCGCAGCCGGATCTGGCCGCTACACCAAGCTGTTCAAGGAACATGCCGACATCACCACCATCTCCCACGTGCATTCACCTTACCTTGGTGCCTGGGCGCAAACCCACCGCACACTGCCTATCCGCTATGTGCCTGTACAACGCTATAACCTGATCCGCGAAATTCCTATCTATATAGATAGACGTCAGCAAGAAGTTGATTTCATTCTCGATCAAATCAAGCTCAACCCACACAACACAGCCATCCTCGAAGCCAATGGTGGTTCCACCGTCTGGGGCAAGCAAGGCTTGCGCAAGACAGCAGAATTCATCTTGTTGCTGGAAGAGGGCGCGCAGATTCAAACCCTGGCCGATGCCATTGGTGGTTCGCGTGATTACGGTCCTGGCGTGCTGGCGCAGCAATGGCGCATGGCCAAGATATTTGATCAGGCCAAGGCGCTCAACCTGCTGCCTGCCACTGATCTGCCAGCGGCTCACTAGTAGGTACGAGGGGAAACATGAGCGATCAACTCGACCAAATCTGGTTTACGCGTTGCCCAGTACCAACAGCAACTGGCCTGGCTTACAAGCTGGGCTGGCTGACTGAAGAATTTGCCAAGGACGGCATCACCGTCTCCACCTTGCAGGGTGGGCCACGTGAGTACAACCGTCATCACTACGATCACCAACTGCCTACACTGATCCGCGAAGGCGGCAACCTGCTGGCAATTGCAGCACGTGCACAAGCAGCGCCAACCCGCCTGATAGGCCTGACCTGGATAGACGAATGGCAAGCCATACTGGTGCGTCCGGATTCCGGCATTAGCGAGCCTGCTGCCCTTAAGGGCAAGCGCCTGGCACTGCCTGAGTTTGTTGATCACCCAATCAAGGATCATATCCGCGGCAGCAGCATTGCCCGTGGCATGAGCTTGCATGGTTACAAGGGCGCACTCGGCCTGGCCGGGCTAACACTGGATGACGTCAAACTGGTGGAAGTAGCTGCTGGTCGTGGCCGTGGCGATGCCACGCGTACCCGTGATGTGCTGGGCGGTCTCTGGGCCGGGTTGGATGATCTCATTACTGGCAATGTTGATGCAGTCTACGTCAAGGGCGCTTCCGCTGTTGAAGCGGCCAAACGCCTGGGCCTGGTGGTTGGTATAGATCTGGATACCTATGGTGACCTGGCATCACGTGTGAATAATGGCACGCCGCGTCCTATCACCGTGCATGAAGATTTGCTGGAAAACCATTTTGATCTGGTTGTGCGCTTCCTGCACCAGACCCTGCGTGCAGCCGAGTGGGCCAAGACCAATCTTGATGGCGTGCGCAGCATTCTGCAGGACGAAACCTTTGCCGGGGCGGAAAGTGTGGCCGAAGCCTACCGCAATGATTTCCACCTGCACCTGGAGCCCACGCTGGATAGCGAGCGGATTGAACTGTTCCGCAAGCAGAAGGAATTCATGTGGATACATGGCCTGCTGGATAGAGATTTTGATCTGGATGCCTGGGTGGATCAACGTCCGCTACAGGAAGCCCGCAAGTGGCTGACAGAAAAAGCCGCCTAGGCCCGCATTACCGCAAGTTCAAGCATTACAGGAACGACTAATCCTTCCCAAGAAAACTGTCTCGTTTTCAGCGTCCTTTACCCGTCAACGGGCGAGGCGCTGATTTTTTCTCGGATTTCACAGAGTGTTCAGATACCCCCAAACCGGATTTTGAATCAGACCGGACACGCTTTTTGGAGTAAATATGTTGAGAAATAAACTACTGGGCCTGGCATTGAGTGCCTGGCTTGCCGTACCTACTGCGCTTTCCATCGGTATTTTGTCCAGCTCAGCCTGGGCAGAAGACACCCCCAAGGTGGTACGCATTGCCGCCGTGGTCTACAACATTGCGGGCAAAACCACTTACCTCAATGGCGCTGCCGTGCTGAAAGAGGGTGGCCTGGAAAAAACCCTGCTCGACAAAGGTGTCAAGATTGAATGGGTGCCAGCCTCGCACTCTGCCGTCGGCCCCATCATCAATGAAGGCTTCGCCAGCGGCAAAATAGACTTTGCCTCCTATGGTGATTTGCCGCCTGTAATTCTCAATGCCTCACGGCCTACCGTACAACTGGTTTCCCCCTGGGGCCGCAGCGGTAACTCCTATCTGGTCGTACCCGCCAAATCCAAGGCCACCAGCATAGAAGACCTCAAGGGCAAGCGCATTGCCTTGCACCGCGGCCGTCCCTGGGAAATCGCCTTTGCCAATCTGGTGGAATCCAAAGGCCTGAGCTTCAAAGACTTCAAGATCGTCAACGTCAACCCGCAAGTGGGTGCAGCGGCCTTGGCGAGTGGCACTGTCGATGGCTTCTTTGGGCTTAACGACGCGCATATCCTGGAGCAGCGTAAAGTCGGCCGCATTATCTGGTCCACCAAGAGCGCGCCACCAGACTGGAAACTCATGGGCGGGCTCTGGGCCAGCAATGACTTCATCAAGAAGTATCCTGAGCTGACCCAGACCATAGTCACTGCCTATGTCAAAACCAGCTACTGGACTTCGCAGGCGGCCAACAAAGATGAGTACATCCGCGAATACGCCACCAATGCCTTGCCAGAAGACGTTATCCGCAAGGATTACGATAATGACATCGTCGCCTGGAAAGACCGCTGGTCACCTTTGTATGACGATGCACTGCTGACGCATTACAAGCGCGTCACCAGCTATGCCAAGCAATCTGGCCTGGTGCGTAATGACGTAGACCTGCAACAACTGCTCAATCCCAAATTTGTGGAACATGCGCTCAAGGAGCTCAAGCTGGAGCACTACTGGGAAAGCAAGCAGGTTCAGGCTAGTGCCAAGTAGTAAATAGACCACGTAGTTCACTGGTCAGGCTATCAATTTACTCCTGCGCTGCATCTGCCAAGTGATGCAGCGCAGGAGCACCTCATTAGGACATCATATGAAATTCAAAAACGCTCTCGCACTACTGGCATTGGGTGCCTCAGTAGTCTTCCAGCCTGCACAGGCAGAAGAAGCACTCAAGGTAGTGCGTATTGCCTCGGTAGCCACCAATGTGGCTGGCAAGACCGTGTATACCGGCAGCGCCTCGCTGGTGGTCAATGGCACTTTCCCCGAAGAACTGAAAAAGCAGGGCATCAAGGTGGAATGGGTGCCTGCGGCCATGGCCTCGGTAGGCCCGGTGATTAACGAAGGTTTTGCCAGCGGCAAAATTGATTTTGGTATTTATGGTGACCTGCCGCCGATTATCCTGAACGCCAGCAAACCCACAGTGCAGTTGGTAGCGCCCTGGGGCACCACCGCCAACTCTTATCTGGTAGTGCCCAAGAACTCCACAGCCAAAAGCATTCAGGATTTAAAGGGCAAGCGCATTGCCCTGCATAGAGGCCGCCCATGGGAGCTGGCCTTTGCTAATCTGCTCAAGAGTCAGGGTCTGAGCTTCAAGGATTTCAAGATCGTCAACGTGAATCCGCAAGTGGGGGCCGCAGCCCTGGCCAGCGGCACCGTGGATGGTTTCTTCAGCCTGTTTGATTCTTATATTCTCGAAGATAGAGGCGTAGGCAAAATCATCTGGTCCACCAAGACTGCCCCTGTGGATTGGAAGTTGATGGGCGGGGTGTGGGCGCGCAATGAGTTTGTGCAGAAAAACCCTGAGGTCACCCAAGCCGTGGTCACTGCTTATCTCAGAAGCGTGCACTGGGTAGCGCAGGATGAAAACAAGGCCGCTTATATCCGCGATTACTCCAACAAGATCTATCCTGAAAGCGTTAACCGCCGCGAGTATGAGCAGGATAACGTTAGCTGGCGTCAACGCTGGTCACCGCTGTATGACAATGCCTTGAAGGAGCATTACCGCAAGGCGGTAGCTTATGCCAAGGAATCAGGCCTGACACGTCAGGAGCCTGATCTGGCGCAGATGCTCAATCCGCGCTTTGTGGAGCATGCGCTGAAGGAACTCAAGCTGGAAGATTACTGGACTGCCAACTAATGCTCATGCTCAGCATTCAGTATTGACGGGCGTTTCAGCCTTATTCCTGAAAATTATTACACCCTCACAACAGCACTGCCCAGGCAGTGCTGTTTCATTTGCACCAGCACAAACTGTTTCTATGGCAACACTTTAATCCAGGCTAATGGTGGCTGGGCAACAGTTGCTACCAAGTGCTGCCTTGAGATTTGGCGGCTAAATGGATGAATCTAAAGCGTTATGGCGATTGCTTGCTGGCTTTGGCATAGCAATTGCTCATATATAACCAAATTAAATGATCGCCCGTGTCTTATATGTTTTTTGTAAGACATTATGGCGACAAAGTATTTAGATACCGCATATGCAAAAGGTATTCTGAGACAGCCGTAAACAGAGAAAGAAAGAAGTATGAGCGCATCTAACACAGTGCTGAATTTCAAGCGCGATCCAGCACTGCAGGACGAGACGGAAGCGTCAGTCCACCAGTCTTCAACTGCCAGTCAGCCAGTTACGCTGACCATCAAGAATGTGGAAAAAAGCTACCAGCTCAGCGGCGAGAGCTTGCAGGTGTTGTCCGGCATTAACCTGGACATACGTGCTGGTGAGTTTATTTCCATTGTTGGCGCCAGTGGTTGCGGCAAGTCCACCTTGCTCAAGCTGGTGGCAGGCCTAGACACTCAGTATGGCGGTGACATTGTTTACCAAGGCGCACGTATTGAAGGCACCGATCTTTCTCGCGGCATTGTGTTTCAGGAACACCGCTTGTTTCCCTGGCTGACGGTGGAAGGCAACATCGCCCTGGCGTTTTCTGCCACCGATGTGCCCAAGGCCGAACGCAAGCATAGAGTACAGGAGCAGATCAACCTCGTTGGTCTGTCCGGTTTTGAAAAAGCCTACCCACACCAGATTTCGGGCGGCATGTCGCAACGTGTTGCCATTGCCCGCGCCTTGGCGCTGCGTCCGCAACTGCTGCTGCTGGATGAGCCGTTTGCCGCACTGGATGCGCTGACCCGGCTTAAATTGCAGCAAGAGTTGCAACGCCTTTGGGAACACGAGGGGCTGACCACTATTCTGGTCACCCATGATGTCGAGGAAGCGGTCTTCCTTGGCGATCGCGTTGTGGTGATGCAATCCCACCCCGGGCGCATCAAGCGCATCGTGCCTGTGGATTTGCCACGCCCACGCCTTCGTTCAACCATTGAATTCCAGCGCATCAAAGAGGATGTGCTGACCGATTTTGCCTAGCGCATTCTGGAATTAGCTAAAGGAGGATATTGCAATTGTCTACTTCTGCCTTGAAGCCTTCTGGTGGCCTGCTTGATAGCGCTGATCTCTTGCCTGGCAAGGATCAGATCTCCAAGCGGGTGGCCGAAGCCACAAAGCGCATCGATCACGCCTTTGCCGTGCGGCAAAGGGAACTGCAGGCCGAGGCGGGCACGCCAGGCGCTGGCAGAAACTACCTGGCCTTGGGGCTGGTAGTGATCGCCGCCCACGTTGTGGGTGCTTATTTCTACATCAACAGCCAGCATGTGCCACTTGCGCCCAAGCCCAAGCGTGTAGAAATCGAGATCATCAAGCCGGTGATAGAGCCACCACCCGAGGTCAAGCCGCCACCACCACCTCCGCCACCACCACCGAAAAAGGTAGTGAAGCAGCCGCCTAAGCCGCCTCCTGCCTTGAAGACGCCAGTGGCCGAGCCGGATATCAAGCCTGACGATATTGTGGTACAGGAAAACCGCGTGGCAGAGAAAACCACTGCCCCGGTTGAGGAAGCGCCACCTGCGCCGCCAGCTCCACCTGCGCCACCGCCCAAGGAAGAGCCAGTGACAGAAGCCACGGGTTATGCCGGTTATCTGAATAACCCGGCGCCTAAGTATCCGTCATTCGCCCAGCGCCAAGGTTGGCAGGGCACGGTGATATTGCGGGTCAGGGTATTGGCCAATGGTCGTGTAGAACGTGTAGAGATCAAGCAGTCCAGCGGTCGCAAGACGCTGGATGAGGCGGCGATTGAAGCCGTCAACGGCTGGGAATTCGCGCCATCCAAGCGTGGCAACAAGCCGATTGATGGTTGGGCAACGGTGCCCATCGAATTCAAGATCGCCTCCTGATTTAGTAGCACTCAACTCATTTTGTAAGGAAAGAAAAATATGTTCGATATTGCAAACTCCAACTCTCTGATCGTGGATAGCGTGCTGTATGCGCTGATTGCCTTCTCCGTGGTGACCTGGACTCTGTTGCTGGTGAAGGGTTATCAACACTGGCGTGCTGCCAGCCAGACCAAGCGTTACAAAAAGGCTTTCTGGAGCGCACCTAATATTCTGGCTGCGGCTGATATTCAAGACGTTGACGGCCCGGCTGCCCGCGTAGCCCAGGCAGGTTTCAACACCTTGCATGATGTAGATGCCCACACCAGCAACGATCTGGAGCACACCGGTGACCGTCAGGACTTGTTGGAGCGTTCCCTGCGTCAGCAAATCCTCAAGGAGCGTCGCAGTCTGGATAGTGGCCTGGCTGTGTTGGCCAGTATCGGCAGCACATCACCATTCGTCGGCTTGTTCGGTACGGTATGGGGCATCATGAATGCGCTGACCAATATCGGCGCGCTGGGCTCTGCCAGCCTGGAAGTTGTGGCTGGCCCAATTGGTGAAGCGCTGGTAGCCACTGGTCTGGGTATTGCCGTAGCGGTGCCTGCCGTGTTGGCCTTCAACTTCTTTACCCGTCGCCTGAAGCTGATCAACGGTGATCTGGACGATTTCGCGGCAGATTTGATCCGCCTGTCACGCAAGGCCAACTTTGCCAGCAAGCAGTTAGATACTTCTGCTGCCAAGCACCAGGCTGATAACGCATCTTCTGTTGTTAAACTCAAGAACGAGGCATACGCATAATGGCTTTTTCCTCTACCACTGAAAGCGATGAAGTATTAAGCGAGATCAATATCACCCCCTTGGTGGACGTGATGCTGGTATTGCTGGTGGCTTTCATCGTCACTATCCCGGTGCTTAACAACGCCATTACCGTCAACCTGCCCAAGACCGCAGCAACCCAGCCACCCGAGCCTAAAAAGCCAGTGACTGTCAGCGTTGATGCCCAGGGCAAGGTGTTTGTAGACAAGCAGGAACTGGCGCTGGACAAGCTGGAGCCAGAACTCAAGGCTCGTCAGGCCGCCAACCCTGATCTGGCGCTGCACTTAAGCTCTGATGAGTCCGTCAATTATGGCGTGGTGGCCAAGGTCATGGCCTCGATTGAACGTGCTGGCATTACCAAGCTTGCTGTATTGACCCAGGCTGAATAGCCAAAGGCCGGAGAACGTTACGTCATGAGTATAGGCATCCGGGTCGCACTTGGCATCAACCAAGCCGACCCCGTTTTCCGCCGCCGCAGTCGTTTGCGGTTGGCGGCCCTGATTTCCCCGCTGCTGTTCCTGCTGGTCTGGGCCTGGGTGACCAAGCTGGAAATTTTCTCGCCACAGTTGCTGGTATCCCCACTGGAGGTGCTGCGTAGCCTGCATGAGTTGCTGGATTCCGGCGAGTTGTGGGATCACCTTTCGGTGAGTCTGTCGCGCTTAGGCCTGGGCTTTGTGCTCGGTGCCAGCTCTGGCTTGCTGTTCGGCATACTCATGGCCTTATCGCGCACGGTAGAAGATTTCTTCTCCCCCTTGTTCCAGGCGCTACGTCAGGTGCCCACCATCGCCTTGATTCCTATCTTCATCCTGCTGTTTGGCATTGAAGAGCTGTTTAAGATTGCGATTGTTACCAAGGCAGCTTTCTTTACTGTGGCCTTGTCATCGTATGAAGCCACCAAAGGTGTGCCCAAGAATTATTTCGAGGTGGCGCAGGCTTACAAGCTGCCCACCTGGACTTTGTATTCCAAAGTGGTGATCCCGGCGATTTTGCCGCCTATACTCACTGGCTTCCGCATTGCCTTCTCACGCTCCTGGACCATACTGGTGGCGGCAGAGTTGCTCGCGGCCGATAGTGGCCTGGGCCATATGATGCAGATGGGCCGTGAAGTGTTCCGCATTGATATTGTCATGGTTGGCGTGGTGCTGACCGGGCTGATAGGCTTTGGCATAGACCGCATTTTCAAATGGGGTGAAGCCAACCTCATCCCCTGGCGCAAGACTGAAGGAAAGCAATAAGCCATGAGCCAGAATACTGTTTCAAGATTCCAGTTCCTGCGCAGTGCGCGCGGCTGGGTGCTGCCAGTGGCGCTGCTGCTGGTGTGGGAGTTTATGTCGCGCCAGAGTGCCGAGCATTCTTATGCGTTTGCCTCTATTTCGCAGATTTTCCATGGGCTGGTTGAGATTATCTCCACCGGAGAGTTGCAGCAGGGGATAGCCGCCAGCGTGCAGCGCGCCTTGCTGGGCTTGCTGATTGGTGGCTCGGCTGGCTTCGTGGTCGGTGCCATTATGTCTTCATGGCGCGTGGCCGATGTGTTGATAGGCCCCCTATACCACATGCTGCGTCAGGTGCCGTTGATGGGCCTGGTGCCACTGTTCAGCCTGTGGCTGGGCAATGGTGACCCTTCCAAACTCACGGTAGTGTGCCTGTCGGCGTTTTATCCGCTGGTGTTGGCAACTTATGAAAGCTTGCATCAGGTTGAAGGCAAGTACCGCGAAGTAGGCGATGTCTACAAGCTGGGCAAGTGGCGCACTTTCTACAAGATTTTGCTGCCTGCGGCGCTGCCCAATATCTTTACAGGTATTTCCTTTGCGCTGGCGTTTGCCTGGCTGGCGACCATAGGCAGTGAAATCCTGTTTGCGGCGGGGGCGGGTCTGGGCAATATCATGATGAATGCCCAAGCTGCCTCGCGCATGGATATCCTGATTATTCTCACGGCGCTGATAGGGCTGCTGGGCTTTTTGATGAACTTCTTCATCAATCGTGCCGGGCGCTATTTGTTCCGCTGGCGCAATCTGCGGTAGTCTTTAGCCCTGATTTGTAATCCGCTGACGGCAGCGCTTGCGCTGCCGTCAGCATGTCTGCGTTCTGATATTGGTGATGTTGACCTGCGAAAGTCTTGTGTGAATATTCGTTCCTATCCCTTGCTGCGTTGTCTTTTGCTCTACAAGCGCACCCCGGTGCGCTTCTGGCTCTCGGCGGCCCTGTTTGCCCTGGCCAACCTCATGCTGGCGTGGCAGCAGGGCATGATTGCCAAGGCCGTGCATGACGTAGAGCAGGGCGTGGCGGTGGTGGTAGATAGCACGGGGGGGCTGGATGTCAGCGTGGCACTGCACTGGCTGTTTATTATCGTGGGTATCGCCACTGGCCGTGCGCTGATCATGTATTTTGTCGGCTGGCTCTCGCTGGTGATACAGCAGGATTTACTCGGCCATTTGCGCGAGATGATTTTGGTGCAGGTGCAGCGCCTGGATTTGGCTTACCACTGGCTGCACGGCGCGGGGGAGATAGTCACGCGCACCACGCGTGATGCCGACAAGCTGCGCGATGCCTTGATCAGCTTCTGGCGGCAGGTGGTGGATACGTCTTTTATCGTGATCGCCGCGGTAGGTTTTCTGTTCTGGTATCACCCTTTGCTTGGGCTTGGGCCTTTGCTGCTGACGCTGACGGGTTTTTATATTCTGTTCCGCCAGACCGATCATCTGGTGCAGCTGGATAGAGCGGTGGGCCAGGCATTTGATGGTGTTAATCAAGACCTGACCGAAGGCGTGAATGGCGTGCGCGTGATCAAGGCGTTTGGTCTGGAAAGCAGCCGTGTGCAGCGTTTTGAAGGTCAGGTGCGCTTCTTTGTGCAGCAGGCTTTGGAAGCCCTGGCATATTCATGCAGCCGTATTCCCATTCCTCAGTTTGTCGTGGGCCTGGGGCAGGTCTGGGTGCTGGGCGTGGGGGCTTATCTGGTTTCGCAGCAGCAACTCAATTTTGGTGAGCTGGTTGCCGCCTTGCTGATGGCCACCACCTTAGTGTTCCGCGTTGAAGGCGTGGGCCGGGTGATGCAGGTGTTTGCCGATGCACGTTCATCCGCCGGGCGTATCTGGGAGCTGCTGGATGCGGTGCCGGAAATCACAGGCGGCAATGCCGCGCTGACCGAGCAACGTCCGCTAGGCATCAGCCTGCACAACATCAGCGTATTGCCCCCAGGCGGTGGCAATGCCGTGCTGCAAAATTGCAGCCTGCAACTCAAACCTGGTGAGGTGCTGGCGCTGGTTGGTGCTACTGGTTCGGGCAAGAGCACGCTGGCCAGCCTGCTGCCCAGGCTGGCAGATGCTGATAGCGGGCATATCACACTGGATTCTGATGTTAATGGCATCAACACCCAGCAAGCCTTGAATGAACTCCAGCTGGAAGATGTGCGCAGGCAAATTCATGTAGTGCCGCAAGAAGGCTTTTTGTTCTCGGACACTCTGGCAGCCAATCTGCGCCTGGGTGCAGAACAGGCCAGCGATGAGGATTTGCTGTGGGCCTTGCGCATGGCCGCCGCCGATGATGTGCTGACGCGGCTTAGCGATGGCCTGCAAACCAAGATAGGCGATAGAGGCGTCACACTCTCTGGCGGTCAGCGTCAGCGTATTTGCCTGGCGCGCGCGCTGGTGAGTCATCCTGCCATTCTGGTGCTGGACGATGCCACCAGTGCGCTGGATGCCGTGACCGAGCGCCGGGTGTTGAACAATATCCGCAATCTCAAGCAGGAGCGTGGGCAGGCGGTCTCGGTGCTGATGATAGCGAGCAAGCTTTCCACTATTTTGCTGGCCGACCGTGTGCTGCTGCTGGCTGGCGGCAAGATTATTGCCAATGGCAGCCATGCGCAGTTGGTGGCAGAAAGTGCTGAATACCGTGAATTGTTGGGGATAGAAGATGGCGAGTAATCCAGTACCGGCAATCCGGGTGATGTCTGATATTGAGCTGGAGGAAATGCTCGCCAAGCAAAAGCTGCAACGCAGCATGTTCTGGCGTTTATTGCCGCTGCTACGTCCGGTCAGGCATTTTGTGCTGGGCGCGGTGCTGGCCGAAATTGTGCTGGTGACGCTGGTGTTTGCACGGCCCTTGCTGATAGAGCAGGTGATAGATCACGGCCTGGTGCGTGACCTCACAGGTGCTTACAGTCTGGATACGCATATTCTGGCCTGGGTGCTGGCGGGTATGTGTGTTTCCTGGGCCGGGCGTTTTGGTCTGGCTGGGGTTTCGCAATATCTCTCAGGTTCCGCTGCCATACGCGTGCTCAACAGCTTGCGCGTCAGCGTGTTTAATCATGTGCAGCATTTGAGTGTGGGGTATTTTGACCGCACCAAGTCTGGCCGCATCGTCTCGCGCATAGATCGTGATGTAGATGCGCTGGAACCATTGCTGATTCAGGGGCCGCCCGAGTTTCTCTCGGCCATGCTGCGCAGCGTGCTGGCGGGCATATTGCTATGGCTGACTTCACCTGTGCTGTTCTTTAGCCTGGCCTCTATCATCCCCTTGCTGCTGCTTTCTACCTGGTTATTCAAATACCTGGCGCAAAGCAATTACGCCCGTGTGGCAGAAAACCGTGCGCGCTTTACCGCGCATCTGGTAGAAACCGTGGCCGGGGTGCGCATGATCAAACAGACAGGGCAGGAAGACAGCAACCGTGACCGTTACCGCGTATTGATCCGCGACTTTATCAATGCCTTGATCCGCAACACTTTAATGTCAGGCTGGTTTACGCATTTCACCAGCATATTGACCACACTGGGCATGATGCTGCTGATTGTGTTTGGCGGACGTGAAGTGGCGCTGGGGCATATCAGTTTTGGTCAGATGGCCGCCAGCATGTTTTATGTGTTTATGTTCCTGGGGCCACTGCAAGAACTGGGCGATTTGTTTGAGCGCTATATCAATGGCGTGGCCTCGGCACAGCGTATTTTTTTGATGCTGGATACCCAGGCTGAGATACGTGACCCGGAACAGCCGCAGCCGTTTGAAGATATCCGCGGTGAGGTGGAGTTTAAGGATGTGGTGTTTTCCTATCACCCGGAAGCGATTAATCCGGTGATCAGAAACCTCAACCTCAAGGTCAATGCAGGCGAGGTGCTGGCGATAGTGGGGCCTACCGGGCATGGCAAAAGCACGCTGGTACAACTGCTGACGCGCTTTTATGAAGTGCAGGGCGGGGCGGTGCTGGTTGATGGCAAGGATGTGAAATCAGTGAGCCAGCATGCCTTGCGCCGCCATGTAGGCGTGGTGCTGCAAGACAATGTGCTGTTTAGCGGCAGTATCTTGGATAATCTGCGTCTGGCACGGCCGGGCGCGAGTGAGAGTGAGTTAATTGCAGCGGCAGAAGCGCTGGGCGTGCATGACATCATCAGCCGCTTGCCGCATGGCTACCATACCGAGGTGGGGGCTCTGGGCAGCCACTTGAGTCATGGTCAGCGCCAACTGGTGTGCCTGGTGCGGGCTTACCTGGCGGACCCAACGATTCTGATTCTGGATGAAGCCACTTCGGCGGTGGATATCCAGACCGAGCGCAAGATACAACATGCGCTGCGCCGCCTGTGCGAAGGCCGTACCGCCATTATCATTGCGCACCGTCTAGCCACCATACGCGATGCTGACCGCATAGCGGTAATCCGTGAGGGGCAGGTGGTGGAGCAGGGCGCGCATAACGCGCTGATGCAGCAAGGCGGGCATTACGCCGAGCTTTACCATGCTTATGAGGCCGGGCAGGAGTTTTAGCGTTGGGCGGGTAATCCAGGTTTATAACTTAAAAGCTATAACCTAAAACCTAGAGCTGCAACAGTTTGAGTTTGGACTTGCTGATTTGCTTTTGCAGCAGCTTGTAGGTATCCAGGTCAAAGCTGAACTGCAGCCGGGTTTCGCGCAGGCTTTCCAGCCCGGCTTCATCGCTGACGCTGCCTAGGTAGCACCAGTGCTCAAACACATGAATCACGGATTTATCCTGGCCATGTTCCTGTATACCGAGCTTGCCAGGGTAAGGCCAGGATTTGAGCTGATGGCTGATCAGCGCCTGCTTCAGCCGCAGATAATGCAGCGCTGGTGCCTCCTTGCCGCAACACACGCCTTTGCAGCGTTTTAACTGCTGTGAAAAACACGCCCCAGTGCCCGGTTCCAGCCCCAGCGCCTGGGGGCATAATTGATGCGCCTCGGCTATCTGCCGCAGCGCGGCTATTGCCTGGCGCTTGCTGCGATAAGTGCCAAATAGCTCACCCAGCGCTTCCGGCTGGGTTTCGTTGAGGTCTGCCAGGCTTAACAAGGGCTGAGCCGCTGGGTCAGGGCTTAGCTGCCAGGCGCAAAGCTGGCGCTCGCGGCGCAACTGACGGTTATGAATAGGCTGGCGCTCCTTGATCAGCCGCGCTTCCAGCAGCAAGGCACCAAATTCACCTGCGGTTTCTATCCATTCCACATGCTTGATTTCCTGCGTGATGCGCATGCCACGCGCACGGCTATGGTCGCTATTGAAATGCGAGAGCACACGGGAGCGGATATTGGTGCTTTTGCCCACATAAAGAGGCAGCGCATTCTCGCCATAAAACAGATACACCCCAGGCTGCTCGGGCAGCTCATCAAGTAGTTGCGCATCCAGCCCCAAAGGCAGGGACTGGCTCTTGAGCAGTTCCGCAGCGGTGGCCTCCAGCTTCACCATGCCATGCTCACGCGCGGCTACTTCAAGAAAAGCCTCCATTACCTCCACATCGCCCATGGCCCGATGACGCGCCGAGCAATGAATGGCGTGGCGCGCAATAATCGCATCCAGCCCATGGCTTTTGTGCTCAGGGTAAAGCAGGCGCGAGAGCTTCACCGTGCACAACACCTTTTGCCGCAGCGTAATGCCCAGGCGCTTGAACTCACTCTTGAGAAAGCCATGATCAAAACGCACGTTATGCGCGCACAGCACCGCGCCATGCAGATGCTCCAGCAACTCATGCGCCACATCCTTAAACAAGGGCGCATCTTTCACCATTTCATCATCAATGCCGGTAATGCGCTGTATGAAAGGCGTGATATGCATTTCAGGGTTCACCAGCGTCTGCCAGCGCTTTACCTCTATGCCGTTTTCATAACGCACCAGACCTATCTCGGTAATTCTGTCACTGACGGCAGTGGCACCAGTGGTTTCAAGATCTAGCAATACATAAGCAGGCAACATGGGCAGGGCATCAAAGTGAGTTGAACATCAGGGCAGGGGTGATTAGTAGAGATTAAACCACGGCATAGCTAAGCATTTTAAAGCATGCTGTACATCTGTACAGCATGCTAATGGGGGCAAGATAGCGCGTCTATGTTAAATCGCTACTTAATTTAATCACTGCTTAGTTGAATCACTGCTTGGCCAAATCGTTACTGACCATCTCTTAGAGATATCTGCCAGAGCGTTGAGCGCAACTGCCAGCCCTCAATGCGGTTCAACCTTGGGTTCCGCCAGCGGGGTTTCATCAGGCTCTACTTGCTTGGCATCCACCCCATCTTTCACCAGCGGCGCAGTCATCCACTTGCTGGTGTTGTTATCACCATCAGCCTTGGCCTCTGCCGCGCGTTGCTCCAGGTGGCGCGCCTGCGCTTCTATATCGGTGCGTGCAGGCTCAGGCAAGGGTGGCTCCGGGCCTATCACGCGATAAATCCCCACCCCGGCCAGCACCGCAAGCAACAAGGCCAGCAAGGTGCGCTGTAAAGGGCTAAAACGGCTTTTTGTGCTCATGCTAGGCTCCTTATATTGTTTCATCGATAGTCATCTGCAAACTTTTACGACCATCAAGACAGCACAAGGTGCCCGTTTATTCAGAGGCAGGGTTTTGCAAGCATGGGTGAGGCTGAGGGTGTTAAGCCAGACTTAGGCTGGACATGGCAGAGCACTGACAGCAAATTCGGCTTATACCTAACTACAGGTGGGCAAGCATAGGCTTAAGCTGAAACCGTGCTAAACAAACTTAAGGAAACATCATGCCAGCCAAATCACAAGCTCAGCAAAAAGCCGCAGGCGCAGCGCTTGCAGCCAAGCGTGGGGAAGTCAGCAAGAGCAGTCTTAAGGGTGCCTCTAAGACTATGGAGAAATCCATGAGCCAGAAAGAATTAAAGGAGCTGGCTTCTACCAATCGTAAAGGAAAACCAAAAATACTTGGTAAGAAAAATAGTTAACATTTACCTGGAAGGTGCATATTAAGCCCACTTAAGTGTGGGCTTTTATATCTAATCAGGGGGAGCGTGAGATTAATTTTAAAAAATAAAATAATTAATCGTTATTAATCTAATATTGTACCTAATCTAACCCACATCATTGGGTGAACATCTACAGTTGAGTTTGGTTTTATTTGCCCATCCGTTGGTGGGCGTGTATCAATATAACTCCACATTTGCTTAGTAAATCCATCTGGTTTCAAACCTAAAACCCCAATTGTGTATAGTGCTTTAACAATTTCAACAACTACAGCATGTTGAGTTGCATTGCTATTAATAAATTTATTAGCAGTATTAATCACTGGATCTGGAGTGCCTGTTATTTCCATACAGCTCAGACAAAAATCTTCAATTGTTTCTTTTGAGATTTGAGATAGTTTGAAATGCGCAGGCATTCTCTCTAAAAGTTTTAAGTATTTTAAAAACTCAGGATATTGAGCCATCCATTCATAATTCAGATATTCAATTCTTTGTGCAGAATACTCAATCTCTGCTTCACGAATGGTAGTGGCAGTTACTTTTCCTGCGCCAGTGGAACGTTTGAGGCACTCATTAACAAAAGCTATGGCATCTCGGGGACGATAGAGAGTTCTTGTAAATAAGTAGTCAAGAAATCTAATATTACCTACATTTATGGGAAAGATTTCTTTTAAGGGTATTGAGCGAGAGGTGTATTGCTCGCTAATCAATTTCGAAATTCTAGTATTGATAAGGTTTTCAAGTGATTTGCTATCCCAAGAAATATTAAGGAATAAGTTTTGATATTTTTCTTCTTGGAATCCTGAGTCTCTTGTGTGTTCGAAAACACTTCTAACTAAATCTTGCCTAAGCGCAATAACAATTTTTACATTGTGAATTATTTTAAAACTTTTAATTGTTTCAATTAATGCTCTTATTAATCGATATCTTAAATTATCTTCGACCCAATTCTCATCTAATTTATCTATGACTAGATAGTATTTCTCCTGAGGATCATTGAAGACATCGTCTGCTAAAAAATGTAATACGTCTGATAGTGCTTTAACTTGTATTTCGTTAACAATTTTTTGGGCTCTATGGATAACCTCAATTTTCTTTTCTTGAGGCGCTCTGTCAGAGTTTGACTCATGAGCTGAAAAACTTTTGACATCTAAACCTAATTTTTCTGAAATTTCAGTTTCAAGTTTCTGTGTGATTTCTTTAACACGATATTCTGTTTCATGCCAAAATTTACTTCCCCAGTCTTTGAGATATTCTAAAGCTCTTTCTTTTGATTGATCTTTTTTTCTGAATGTTGCAAGGATTTCACTAACCCATCCTTGGGTTTTTTCTTGACTGCTCAATTTGAATTTGTATTTTATTAACTCTACTGCAAATACGTGCTTCCATAGTAAATTATAGAAAATATCCATTTTCACACCGGAGTTTTCTAGATTTTTAACTATGTCTGAATTTGAGATGTAATTTAAGGATAGATTTTCTGGTTCAATTTCAATGACATTATCTTGATTTTGTTTTAAATTGAAAATTAGCGCGCTTTTGCCAGCACCAGTTCTTCCTACTATTATGCGTTGCGGATTTTTGCAATCTTCTAAAAGATTGTAGTCACCTGTATCAATAAAGCATGAGCTAAGATAATCCTCGTCAGACTCTGCATCTGGTTCACCAATGGAAGCCCCTCTCCTAATTCTAAAAGTAGTACCTTGAGATTCAATATGCTTTTGAACAGCCTTGCTGTCATGTTTCATGAGTCCCCTCCCTGAATTAGATAGTGAGCATTATTATTTACATGTTAGTGAAGCGGTGTTGATGTTTATATGCAGTGTGACAATGATTAGCAAAATTATGATGGATGTACGATATTTTTTGCAATACTGTAAGGAATTCATGTCCTATGAATAGCTTTTAGGATGGATGTTGCTCGATTGCTAGCCAAATATGCAGTTGAGAATGTTGCATTCTTCGAGGAGAAGAAATTTAGCGCAAGATAGGAGGGGTGTTGTTTAAGTGCTGCGACTGAAAAAGAAAAAAGGCCAGTGCATTTGCACTGGCCTTTTTTTATCTGGCTCCCCGACCTGGGCTCGAACCAGGGACACACGGATTAACAGTCCGTTGCTCTACCGACTGAGCTATCGGGGAATCGATGAAGGCCGTACTATAAAGGCTCTCAGGGGTATGGTCAACAAGTTTCGCCATTTTTTTATGATTATTTTAGGGCGCTTTTTCAGCTGATTTTGACGCGCTGAATTTTTCCTTTTTGAATCAATACTTCTCGCTAATGTCGGGCTTGAGTTTGGCTGGCGGGCCATGTGAAAAATTTTTCCGGTTTTTTCTCGCATACCCTTATGCGCGCCCCACGCGCCCACCCACGCCCGGCAAAAAAATGCCCGCTGAAGCGCGGGCAGGGGGGGTTGCAGTTTATTTATTGGGCTGCGGGGTGAGGCGCAGGTAGGGTTTGACGGCCTTATAGCCCTTGGGGAATTTCTCTTTCAGCACTTCGGGGTCGGTAATCGACGGCACTATCACCACGTCATCGCCATCCTGCCAGTTGGCGGGGGTGGCCACGCTGTGGTATTCGGTCAGTTGCAAAGAATCAATCACGCGCAGGATTTCATTGAAATTGCGGCCTGTGCTGGCGGGGTAGGTCAGGGTCAGGCGGATTTTTTTCTTCGGGTCTATGATGAATACCGAGCGCACGGTGGCGGTGGTGCTGGCATTGGGGTGTATCAGGTCATACAGCTCTGCTACCTTGCGATCCTGATCGGCGATGATGGGGAAGTTGACTTCCGTGCCCTGGGTTTCATTAATATCGCTAATCCAGCCCTTGTGTGAATCTACCGGGTCTACCGACAGCGCAATGGCCTTGACGTTACGCTTTTTGAATTCGCCAGCCAGTTTTGCGGTGGCACCCAGCTCAGTGGTGCACACCGGGGTGTAATCGGCAGGGTGTGAGAAGAAGATGCCCCAGCTGTCACCCAGCCATTCGTGGAAAGATAGTGTTCCTATGCTGGAATCCTGTGTGAAGTCAGGCGCGGTATCGCCTAAACGTAATGTAGCCATGTTGATCTCCTGTTTTTGTTCCGGGGGTAACAGGCCTGAGGTCTGGCGTGCCGCTCAGGCCCAAAAAATAAGGCAGTCCCAGATGTAGGACTGCCTTATTTAACCACATGAAGTTAAGGCTTGATATGGTTGTTTGTTATAAGCTTATTAGGCGGCTTTTTTAGCAGCGCCGCTCAGCACAGCAGCCAGTGGTGCTGGGTCTATCCAGGCTTTAACGTCAAAGTCTGCCTTGATGAAACCCCACTCCAGCAGGAAGTTTTTGTAGCCTTCCAGTGCTTCTATGGATTCAGCGCTGAGGTCTGTACCCTGGCGCAGATGAATGTCGTTGCCGTAGGCCTTGCGCACGTATTCATCATTAGAGCCGCTTTCCTTGGCGATATAAGCCACGGTTTCGGCTTCATGGGCGGCAGCCCAGTCACCTGCATCAACAATACGGCTGAGGAAGCGTGCTACCAGGTCAGGGCGTTGCTTGAGGAACTCGGCATCAACCGTGATAGGACGTGGCGCGCCATTGTTGGCACGTACGCGGGCATCAGGGTGCTGGCGGACATCGTAAATAATGGTCAGGCCATTGGCTTCAGCGGCTTCATAGCCACGTGCGCCCTTGGTGAAGATCACATCTACCTTGCCGCTCTTCAGCGCTTCCAGTTCTGTGGCATAGGCGGTGCGTACACCTGCGCCCCAGCCTGCGGTTGGTGCGGATTGTGGCACTTCAAAATCAATCAGCTCAACGTCTTTGTGAGTCAGGCCTGCGGTTTCCAGGGTGACGATAATGCCGCGCAGGGCGCTGGCACGTTGGTGATCAATGCTGATGCGGTTGAGCGGCAGCGCAATGCGCTTGCCTTTCAGGTCTTTGGGTTCCTTGATGCCGGATTCTGGCAGCGCCAGTATCAGCTGGGCTTCGTCTACCCAGTTGAGGCCAATTACCTTGGTATCTGTACCATTGGCACGCGCCCAGATGGCGGGCACATTGCCGCCCTGGCGGAAGGAGTGTGGCAGTTTGTGATCGTAGTGGGATTCACGCAATGCTGCGTCCTGGGTTTCTTGCAGGGTGTTGATGGTGATGCCATCGTTGGCGAATTCCTGCTTGAACCAGTCCTGACGCGCAGCCAGGCCCAGCGGAGTAGGAACGGGGCAACGGGTGTACCAAATGCTGTCTATGCTTGAATCTTGTGACATGAAGTTCTCCTAAAGGGGTGAGGCATAAATCCAAAGTACGGAGCCAAGCCATGGTGCTTGTATCCTTAAACCATCAGTGCCTGCCGGGGCGGGCGAGTCTGGAGCCATATCTTTTGCAGGATTTATGCCAGGCTGGCATTTCTGCTGCTGTTTGTTTAAGTGATTGCTTTTGCTAGGGAAAATGAGGAGTTTGCTACTGTTGCCACAGCCACACCAGGCGGCTATCTGCTTTTTTGGCAACAGTGCAGGCAGGCACTGTTGCCAAATAAACAGAAGATTGCTTAAACCGCAGCGGTGGAGGTAGAGGCTTGTTCATAAGCCTGATACAGCCTGGCGTAAGCGCCACCCTGAGCGATCAATTGTTGATGGTTGCCCAGCTCCGCCACTTCACCATTCCAGATCACGGCAATACGGTCGGCATCGCGTATGGTGGCCAGACGGTGGGCGATGATGATGGCGGTGCGGCCTTCGCACAGGCGGCGGAAGGCGGTTTGTATGCGGCGCTCGGTGTGGATATCCACCGCAGAGGTGGCTTCGTCCAGCACCAGCACGGCCGGGTTGGCCAGATAGGCACGCACCAGGCACACCAGCTGGCGCTGACCATGGCTGAGAAAGGCACCCATGGGGCCAACTTCAGTGTGGTAACCCGCAGGCAGGCGTTCCAGCACTTCATCCGCGCCCAGTTCACGCGCAGCGGCAATCAAGGCATCGTCGCTGGCAGCGGGGGAGGCCAGGCGCAGGTTATGCAGCACAGTGCCAGAGAACAGCACGTTGTCTTGCAACACCACGCCCACCTTGCGGCGCAAATCCTGCTGCGCGTATTCGCGCACGTCCTGGCCGTCAATCAGCACCTGGCCTTGCTGCACTTCATAAAAGCGCGTCAGCAATTGCACCAGCGTGCTTTTGCCATGGCCAGTCGGACCTACAATCGCCAGCACTTCACCCGCAGGGATATGCAGGCTGAGATTTTTGAGCACGGGTTGTGTGGCCTTGGGGTTATAGGCAAAGGACACATCGCGGAATTCCACCTCACCCTTGGTCACAGCCGGGCTGCGTGGCTGTGCGGGGTCGTTGATTTCTGGCTGGGTATCCAGCATCAAAAAGATACGTTGCGCGGAAGAAGCGCCCGAGGTGTAACGCTCAAACAAATCGTTCAACTCCTGCAATGGCCCCAGGAACAATTGCACATAGAACAAACTTTGCGCCAGTTGGCCCACGGTCATTTCCTGATCGGCAATGCCTATGCCGCCTGCCGCCAGCAAGAAAGCCATGCCCACGGTGCTTAATACCTGAGTCAGTGGCAGGAACCAGCTAGAACGCATGCTGCCGCGTATCAATATATTGTTGAAATCATCGAGCAGGGCGCGGTAACGGCGCTCGTTAGGGGCCTCGTTGACGGTTTGCTTGATAATGCGCACGCCGGAAACGGTTTCAACCAGATGCGCGGTAAAGCGCGCTCTGGCTTCTGCCACCCGACCCCAGATTTTCTCGGAGATGCGCTTGAACAGCCAGGTGCCCAAAATCAAAATCGGCACTATGCTGGCCAGCGCCAAGAATAGCTTGGGCGATATCCACCACAAGGCCAATGAAGCCACCAGCAGGCGCAGCACCGCAGAGAACAGTTCTGGCGGCCCTTGAATCAGCAGCGGCTCCAGCATATCGATATCACGGTCGGCACGCGAGATAATGCGGCCAGCCTTGGTTTGATCGAAATAGCGGATAGAAAGAGCCTGCACATGGGTAAACACTTGTATGCGCAGATTGTTGAGTATGGTGATAGCGGCGGTGCCCGCCAGATACTGCGAAGCCCCGGCCACACCAAAGCGCACAGCCCAGCTGGCGGCGGTGGCAATGGCCATCCATGCCACTAGCGGCGTGTTGAGAATCACGCCTTGCGCGGTCTGGATAAAGCCATTGTCTATGACTTCACGCAAAAACCACGGGCGTATGAAAATCACGCCTACCAGCAGCATTTCCAGCACGATTACAGTCGCAATTTTGCCGCGGACCTGACGCAGCAAGGGCAGCAAGCGCCAGAACATATTGCGGTCCAGGCTTTGCTTGGCGAGGGATTGTTCGAGTTCTATATCATTAAGCGGCTTGTCGCCGCGAATATCATTGGCCATGTTGGACTCCTACCAGGTCGCGGTATGCCGCGCTGGTCAAGACTAAATGTTCGTGGGTGCCTGCGGCGCTGATGCGGCCCTGATCGAGCATGGCTACGCGGTCGGCCAGCAGAATGGTGGAAAGCTTGCTGGCTATCATCACCACGGTCATGGGGTGGCCGGAATGCGTGCGCAGCTTGCGTATGCTGTCCAGCACGCGGCGCTCGGTCATGGCATCCAGCGCACTGGTGCCATCATCCAGAATCAGAATGTCAGGCTGGGCCAAGAAGGCACGCGCCAGGCTGATACGCTGGCGCTGACCGCCAGAGAGCGTAATGCCACGGTCGCCAATGCGGGTTTGCAGGCCATTCTCTAATTTCTCCAACACTTCGGTGGCGGACGCCAGCTCCAGCGCCTGCAGCAATTCCTGCTCCGTGGCATCGGGCTTGGCCAGCCTGAGGTTGGCGGCCAGAGTGTCTGAGAACAAAAAACTTTCCTGCGGCACCACATTGACGCGGGTGCGCAGCGCATCCAGTTGCAAGTTATCTACATTCAGCCAGCCCGCCCAGGCCGAGCCTATCTGCACCTCGCCATGGTCGGCCTCCAGCAGGCGTGGCAACAAGCCTGCCAAAGTGCTCTTGCCCGAGCCTGTGGCACCGACAATGGCAATCACTTCACCGGGCGCAACTTCCAGGCTGCAATTATCGAGAATGGCCGAGCCACCGCCAGGGGCATGCACGCTGACGTCATTAAGGCGCAAGCCCAATGCGCCTGCTGGAATCTCTTGCGTGCCGGGCAGGATTTCTGGCTCTTCATCCAGCAACTCCCAGATACGGGCAGCAGAAGCGCGGGCATCGGCAAAAATCTGCATCACGCGGCCTATGCCTTCAATGCGGAACACCAAGGTGTTGGCCACCAAGACCGAAGCCACCAGTTGGCCGATGTTGAGCTGGCCCTGCTGCACCAGCCAGGCACCCAGCGCCAGAATCCAGACATGGTTCAGGGCCACCACGGTTTGCGGCACAGGGATGCGTGAGGCCGCGTAAGCCAGCGCCGTGCGCGCGTGGCCTATGAATACCTGCACCAGACGCGTAAAAATCTCGATGCGCTGCTGTTCCAAGCCAAAAGACTTGATCACGCGCACGCCATTCACGCCTTCGCTCAACTCTTGATTCACAAAGTCATAGGCATTGCCCACGGCTCTATCCAGAGTCACCAGACGCTCGGTCTGGCTGACAAAAATCCACATACCTGCCAACGTAAAAGCCAGCGTGCCCAGGCCCAAGGCCGGGTGATACCAGGAAAGCAAGGCCACCGAGACAATCACCCAAAGGCTGGCTTCAAACACCTGCCGCCAGAAGTTGATCAGCGCATCGCGCACCTTGTCGGCATCGCGCGTGGTGCGGGTGACAATTTCACCCATGCCATGACGCCAGTGATAGGCGAGGTCAAGGCGTTGTACCTGGCGCAAAATGCGGTCACGCAGAATGGTGAGCAAATCCTGGCCTATGATCAGCGACATCAGGCCGCCAAAGTATTGCAGCACGCCACGGCCCAGGGCCACTGATACCAGCAGAATAATCCAGGGCAGCAACTGATCCAGTGCCAGGCTGCCATCGGCCAGCCGGGTCACGGCATGGCCGCTTTGTACATCTTGTACCGCCTGGCCGACTATCCATAGCTGCCAGGCCATGCCGATATTGACCAGCGTGAACAGCAGGGCGGTCAGGGCAAATTTCCAGGGCATAAAGCGATAGAGCGCCAGGCAGCGCAATAAGGGAAAACGGTTGTTCATGTGAGAGTTCCGCAAGTCTATGTATTTATGGCTGTTGTATTTATAGACGTTAACTGGCCGTGTGGCCTGGTGCAGGCATGTGATTGCCCCGCCTTACAAAAATCTGTTGCAGTAAAGAAGGCAGGACAGCCTAGAAATCCAGACTGTCCTGCCGGGTACTACCATGCTGTTAACTGCTTGAGCATGTTGGCTTTAAGCCAGATTTAGAACCTGAAGGTGAGGGAAGCACCAATCGTGCGTGGGTTGCCCCAATACACTGTGTTACCAGTGGCTGCGCTGGCTGGCAGCGCGTGGTAGCGGTATTCCTTATCAAACAGGTTGTTGACGTAACCCGTCACCTCAATCTTGTCGTTAGCTGTGCTATAGGTCGCACGTGCGTTCACAACGGTGTAAGGGTCTTGATTCAGCAGCGGATTATCCTGTGGCACAACAAAGAAGAACTGCTTGCCAACGTAACGTGCATCGGTAGCGAGAATCACCTTGCTGCCATTAGCCAGGGGGATGCGGTAATTGGCACCCACCAGCGCATTGACGTGAGGCGCACGTACAAACTGGTTGCCGTCATAGTTGCCGCCGCCATTCTGTACATCAAACTTCTCGAACTCGGTATCCAGCAGGCCGATATTGGCGTTCAGGCGCAGATTGTTGGTAGCCAGGGCTTCAATTTCAAATTCCGCACCCTTGACGCTGGCCTTCTCCACATTTTGCAGGTAGGAGATAGGCACGTTTAGATTGGTACCTACCACGTTGACCTGCACATTGCTGTAGTCATAGTAGAAGGCGTTAGCGTTGAAGTTCACGCGACCATTGAGCCACTCGGACTTGTAACCCAGTTCGAAGGCATTGAGTTCCTCTGGCTTGAGGGTATTCAGTGCCAATGGGTTGGCGGCTGCTGTGTTGTAGCCACCAGACTTGATGCCGCGCGAGAACTTGAAGTAAACACGTTGGTGATCAGTAATCTTGTACGAAGGCGTAATGTCGTAGGTAAACGCATTCCAGCGCTTGCTACGGCTGTCGGCAAATGTACCTGTACCACCAATACCGCCGTTGTAGCTGCTCCACCACTGACCGTAATCAGACCAGCTGGTATCGGCGCCAGTTTGACCCAGGGCATTGCTGCGACGGTTAAGATCGTATTCCTTCTCTTCCGTGGTCCAGCGTGCACCCAGTGTGGTATCAAACTTCTCAGTGAAGTTATAGGTGGTGCTACCGAAGATGGCATAGCTTTCGGTTTCATGCGACAAATCACTGGCATTGAAGCTACGTGCCTGCTGGGTGCCACTCAAAGGTGTGAATTGCGGCACAGCGCCATTGGGCAGACGAGCTGCTGCGCTGAAGGAGTTGATATCTTCCTTGAAGTAGAAGAAACCAGTTAACCAGTTCCAGCGGTCTTCACGTGGTGAGGCCAAGCGGAATTCCTGGCTCCATTGACGGCTCTTGGCATCGGTATAGCTACGGCCAATTTCCAGTGGCGTGTTGTCTGAGTCTTGCAGGGTTTCCTGCTTGAAATCGGCAAAGGCAGTGATCGATGTCAGGGTGAGCTTGCCTACCTGCCAGTTGACGTTCAGCGAGACACCATTTTGTGTGATATCGCTGCTGTCTTCAGCATTGCTGCTGACATGGTTGATATCTGTGCTGGGCACATAACCGTTACGGAACTGCCCGGTTGGGCTGTTGCTCTTGACGGTACCGACGTTACCCTGAGTCTTGTATTTGCGATGATAGACATTCAACAAGGCATCCAGATCTGGGGTCAGCGCAAACAGCAATTGACCACGAATCACGGAGTCTTCCACCGCGCCTGCAGTCTTGCCGTTGAACTGGTTCTTGAAACGGCCATCGAGATCCTGGTTGTAGAAGGAGATACGACCAGCGACACGTTCATCGACAATGGTGCCGCCTACCGCGCCCTGAATCACCTTATCACCAAAGCTACCGTAATCGACCTTGGCATAACCTTCAGGCTTGTCAGAGAAGGTAGGCTTTTTGGAAACGATATTCACCGCGCCACCTGTGGTGTTCTTGCCCCACAACGTGCCTTGCGGGCCGCGCAGCACTTCTACGCGCTCGATATCAAAGATAGGGATACCAGTCGCAGTGGCGTTGCTGATGAATACATCATCCAGATAGAAACCAATCGGGTTAGGGAAGTCCAGCTGTTGCTGACCTGCACCCACACCACGAATCCACCAACGTGGGCGACCATTCTGAATCGTGCCAGCGGAGGAGTTGGGTACGCTGTTGAGCACTTCACCCGCAGAGCGGCCTACGCCACGGTCTTGCAGTTCTTTGCCACTCAATACCGAGATGGCGGTGGAAACTTCCTGTGCGGTTTCTTCACGGCGCTGCGCAGTTACTACTACGCTACCGAGTGAGGATTCAACTTCCTTAGGCGCGGCAGGGGTGACGGCATCGCTGCCGCTTTGCTTTTGCGCTTCTTCCTTGTTGCTGGTAGCGGCATCAGTGGCTGTTGCTTCTTCAGCAGCAAATGCGGGATGGATCAAGAGGCTGCCAACAAAGGCGGCGGCTACAGCGCTAGCCAGTGGGCTTCTGATGAATAGCGCGGCTTGGTGTTTGTGTCTGGACATAAATCTTCCTGCTTAGAATGAATGATTGCCTTGCGAAAACGCAGCGACATGGCAGAGCTATCGGCATGATTCATGCCAAGCGGTTTAAATCAGCATGTAATTTTTTAAGGCTATGAAAGTAAAGGAATAAATTTTTGGCTGCGCCAAGGGTTGGAACCAGGTGTTGGTTTTTAAACTGGGTGAACTGTTTCTAAATCAACAGCTGTTGAATGCAGAACAACAGCACTGGGTGGAAAGCAACAAGTGTTGCCAATACAGCAGTGAAATCTGGCGCGCTATCTAGCTTGCGTATATAAGAAGGAAGGTTTGAGACTGATTATTATTTCAATTTAATCATGTTGTTAATTGGCTTAATTCAAGCACTTTGGGTATTTGGCTCAGTGATTTGTCCACCTTGAATCCCACTTGGCATGGTGTTTGCAAACTTATCAGCATCCTGAACTGGATGGCGTGGCCTGAATTGATATCGTTTAATCAATATTCAGCAATACCCACATCCAATCATGGTCTTGCAAGGTATATTTAATCTATTAGTGGAGAATATGTTATGAGTGAAAATCTCGCAGAAGTCGATTTGGTGTCTTATGTGGATGAAGCCAAGGCCGATGCTATCCATGCATTTAATGTGTTGCGCGAAAATGGCACTCTATCTGCCAGCCTGACTTTCCATATCTCCCACAAGATTCCCGGTCACGACAAGCTGCTGCTGATTCGCTTCCCTGGCGGTCTGGCGCGTGACCATACCCCCAGCATTGCCATCAAGAATTTTTCTGATGAGCCTGGCCATATATTGAATGAGGCACGTCTGGATGCAGATACCGCCATTCATATTCACACCAACTATCTCTCGGCCTGGTCACTGGCACACAAGCCATTCCCTATCCTTTATGTTGCGGCTGCACGTCATTTGTTGGCGCGTGAAATCCCTAACCATCTGGATCGCACCCGTAGCGTATTGGATGTGATTAAAGAGCGTCTGGACAAATACCCAGAGCTGGCACCACCACCAGCCTTGCTGGAATCCAATGGCGGCGTCAATTTCTGGGGCAAAGGCATTATCCGCACGTCTGAGCTGATTCTGTTTGTAGAAGAAGCCGCGCGTTACCAGGCCATTGCCGAGCAAATCGGCGGTGCCCAGCATTACACCCCAGGTGCTCTGGAAGTGCAGTGGAAGCGTACTGGCCTGCTAGACAAAGCCAAGGCTTATACTGGCCGCTATCTTGAGGATATTGTTTAGGCAATTTAATGCCGTGATGTGCGATTGCAGTTTCATCCTCGAAACTGCGCGCCACGCCGATATGGCTGGCAGCTAATCAATAGCGCACTCATTTCTCAGCGTACGGGCATGGATAACTCCATGCCCGTATTTTTTTTGCGCGTTGTTGATTTTCACGCACATGCTGTTTTTGCAACAGTTGAAAGGGGTTTGCTGTTGTTGGGGAAACATTTAACGGTTTAAGGCCAGCGATGTTTTACTGATGATGAAAATGCCTAGCCATTTAAAAATGTAATAAAGCCATAGATTACAGTGGCTTGAAAATTCACCTAAAAAATTTAGGGATATTGTGTGCGGCTGGCATGCTTTCTGCGATAAGCAAGGGACTAATCTACATTTGAACCCTTGGTCTACATTTAAACCCTTGGTTTTCATTTAAACCCCTGGCGAGTAATCCTTGCATGGGGTGCAAGTGCGCTAGATCAGGAATTATTTCCAGCATTTATTCCCAGCATGTGGAGAGCAGCAGCATGACAATTCAGTTTTTCTGGCAGGTGCCTACAGCGGGCGATGGCCGCTATGCCGATGCCAAGCAGCGCATACGCGGTGAGCGTAGCGACCACAAACCATATTTCCAGCCTGGCGTTACCGACCCACGCGGCAGGCGTTTCAACTATTTCGATCATCTGCACCAGATTGCCAAGGCGGTTGAGCTGGCCAAGTTTGATGGCTTGCAGGTACGTAATGATCCTGAGGGCGATGAATCCTGGATAGTGGCAGGCTATTTAAGCCGTGCCACCCGCGATATCACCGTGCTGGCTGAGTTTGATGCCTCGCGTGGTTCTGCCGTCTATGCCGCCAAAAACGCAGTTAGTTACCAGCGTTTTACTGGCGGGCGTTTTGCCTGGCAGATAGGCGTAGAGCGGAATGAGCAGCGCCGCAAGCAGCAGGGCGATTTTGTGGCGCAGCAAGATTTGGATGCCAGAGTTGAAGAGTTTGTCACTGTGGCGCGCAACGTGATTACCAGCACTGGTTATGACTTTGAAGGTCGATTCTTCCAGGTGCTGCAAGGTGGTTTCCAGGGGCCATTGTCTGGCCAGAAAGTACCGCCGGTTTACCTCACTGGCAACACTGATGAAGCCTATGGCATCTCGGCACGTCTCGCCGATGTGCATGTGCTGGAAGCGCAGCCTGTAAGCGATGTGCAGCAAGCGGTTGCGCAGCTGAAAACCCTGGCTGAGCAGGCTGGGCGTCCGCTGCAAATAGGCTTGCGCATAGATGTGCTGGCGCGTGAAACCGAAGAAGAAGCGATTTTTGATGCGCGGCGCCATGCTGAGCAAACCCAGCATCAGCCTAGCCTGAGCCAGGCTGGCTTGTGGCGCGGCCTGACAACCTCCAGCACAGGTGCCGCTGGGGTGTTGGTTGGTAGCTTTGCCCAAGTGCAGCAGCAGTTGGCAGATTATGCCGCTGCCGGGGTGTCGCAATTCATTCTGGGCGCTGTGCCCAGCCTGGAAGAAGCTTACCGAGTTGGCGAGAATGTCTTGCCTGCCTTGCGTGCGCAGCTGGGTTTGTCCACCAGATTAGCCGCCTGATTGAAGCTGCACGAATTAAAGGAGTAGAAGTATGACGATAGATGTGTTCTGGAGAATTCCTACCCATGGCGAGCCCAGCTCGCTGCGTAACAAGCTGCATCATAGAGGCGACTGGTCGCAGCAGCAGGGCGATCATGTAGTACACAAAGGCCTGAGTGGTGGCCATGGCGATGGTTTCACCAATCTGGACTATATTGCCGAGGTGGCACGTGCAGCCGAGATTTCCGGTTTTCAGGGTGGTTTGATTCCATCCTTCCCCATGACGGACGAGCCTTGGGCGATTTCATCCTTCCTGGCGCGTGAAACCAGCACCTTCCGCTTTATGATTGCCTTTCAGCCCGGCTTCCTTAACCCGGTAGTCGCTGCGCGCATGACCGCCAGCCTGCAACGCGCCACAGGTGGCCGTGCGCTGTATAACGTCATCACTGGTGGCGGTGGCCCGGCTCAGCTTTGGTGGGGTGATGTAGCGGGTCACGATGACCGCTATGCACGTACCACCGAGTTTCTGGATGTGTTGCGTGGGGTGTGGAGCGGCGAGCGCTTCTCCTACCAGGGTAAGTTCTACCAGGTGGAAGATGCCGCCTTGCCAGCGCAGTTGCTGGGCCAGGAATTCCCTGAGATTTATTTCTCCGGCTCCTCAGACGCCGCCCTGGCTTCGGCCTCAAAGCATGCGGAATATTATCTTTCCTGGCTGGAGCCTTTTGACCAGCTGCGCGAGAAGTTTGACCGCGTTAAAGAGCGTACAGACAAGCTGGGCCGCAAGATTAAATGCGCGGTACGTGTAGACATTATTGCGCGTGCCACCGAGGAAGAAGCCTGGCGTGAGGTGCGCCGTGGCTTTGAAAACCTCACGGATGCCGAGCGAGAGCGCTACAAGCGCTTTGCCCAGCAGACTGGTGATTCAGTTGGTGCCAGCCGTCAGCGCAGCAATGCGCCCAAGGAGTTGAGCGATTACCGCGATTTCATTATTCATCCCAATGTCTGGTCGGGCTTAAGCCTGCTGCGTGGTGGTCAGACCCAGGGCATAGTCGGCAGTTACGAGCAAGTAGCGGAGCGTCTGGATGATTTGGTGAAGCTGGGCGCAGATGCCTTTATTCTCGCCAGCACCCCGCATCTGGAAGAAGCTTACCGCGTGGGCGAGGAAGTGTTGCCGCTGGTGCGCGGGCATGATGCTGCACCAGCACTGCGTGCTGTCGGCTAAACAGTTTTAATACTGACGCTGATAACCCCGTGTGGCGCAAGCTGCATGGGGTTTTTGCATGTTGAAACCGCAATCACGTCATGGCTGAAATTCTGGCCGTAACTATTTAAAATGCTTTACTACAATAACAAGTTTGCTGCTGCGCCCGAGTGTGCACCTCACTTCACACTCAAAAGCGCCAGCGTTTAACGTGAGTTTCCCTTATGCATCCCTTAATACGCCTGTTCAACCATGCGCGCCAATATAGACGCGACGCCTGGATAGCTTCGCTATATTCCTTACTCAATAAAATCTTTGATGTGCTGCCCGAAATCCTCATTGGCGTTGCTGTCGATGTGGTGGTGAATCAAAAAGCCTCATTCCTTGCTGGCCTGGGCATAGCCGAGCCGCGTGACCAGTTGGTGTTGCTGGCACTGCTAACGGTGATTATCTGGGTAGGCGAATCGCTGTTTCAGTATCTCTACGATGTGCGCTGGCGCAATCTGGCGCAAAACCTGCAGCATGATTTGCGCATGGAGGCCTACCAGCATGTGCAGCAACTGGAGCTGGCCTATTTTGAGCGCAACCGCAGCGGGAATCTGCTAGCCATACTCAATGAAGATATCAACCAGATGGAGCGCTTTTTCAATGGCGGCTTCAACAGCGTGATTCAGGTATTCTCTGGCACCTTGATGGTAGGCGCGGTGTTCTTCTTTCTCACCAAGGAGTTGGCTTTTCTGGCCCTGATTCCGGTGCCCTTCATTCTTTATGGCGCGTTCTGGTTTCAATCACGGCTGGCAACGCGCTATACCTCGGTGCGTGAGGCCGCAGGGGCTTTGGCCACCCGGCTCAACAATAACCTGCAAGGCATTGCCACCGTGAAGGCCTATGCCGCCGAGGAGATAGAAGCGCGGCATATTGCTGAAGCCTCGGATGATTATCGTGGCAAGAATGCAGAAGCCATACGATTATCCGCCGCCATTACGCCAGTAATCCGCATGGCGATTCTGGCGGGCTTTACCGTCACCTTGCTCTATGGTGGTTTTATGACCCTTAATGGTGATCTGGGCGTGGGTAGCTATTCTGCCTTGGTTTACCTGACCCAGCGCTTGCTGTGGCCGCTGACCGGGTTGGCAGAGTTGACCGATCTTTACCAGCGCTCCATGGCATCAATCAACCGTGTCATGAATCTGCTGGATTCTCCGGTGGCGATTAACTACGCAGACAAGAGTTTGACCTTGAGCAATGTGCAGGGCGATATCCGTTTTGAGCAGGTAGGCTTTGCCTATGAAGGGCAGGGCGGCAGGCCTGCATTATCCGGGTTTGATCTGCATATCCCCGCCGGGCAAACCATCGCCCTGGTGGGGGCAACTGGCGGCGGCAAGAGCACCATCACCAAACTGCTGCTGCGTTTTTATGAGCAGCAACAAGGCCACATACTGCTTGACGGTGACAATATCGCCAGCCTGAATCTGCAGGATCTACGTCGTGCCATAGGCTATGTGGCGCAAGATACCTTCCTGGCCGATGCCAGCATTGCCGAGAATATTGCCTACAGCCAGCCCAATGCCAGCCAAGAGGCGATAATCGCAGCCGCACGTGCTGCCGAGGCGCATGAGTTTATAGAACGCTTGCAGGATGGCTATGCCACCCAGGTGGGTGAGCGCGGCATGAAGCTTTCCGGCGGCCAGCGCCAGCGCCTGGCCCTGGCCCGTGCCATTTTGAAAAACCCGCCTGTGCTGATTCTGGATGAAGCTACGTCCGCGGTAGATAACGAGACCGAAGCGGCAATTCAACGCTCCTTGAACAAACTGGTGGTAGGGCGCACCAGCATCATTATTGCGCACAGGCTCTCTACGGTGCGGCATGCGCATACCATCCATGTGCTGGATCAAGGCCGTATTGTGCAATCGGGCACGCATGAGGAGCTGCTGGCGGCAGGTGGGCCTTATGCTGAATTGTGGCGCTTGCAGACTGGGGAGCTTTAATTAGCTGGCTCAGAGAGGATTGAATTGCTTAATGTGGATGAAAGCTGTTATGTGCATAGCAGCCTAGGTTTAAGCAACACTTCTGAGCCATGCGTGTTTGGATTCGTATATGTTTATTCAGTGAGTTGACATCAGTTTTTCTCCTTAAGCGATTGAATACGGTCTGACAAAAACCAAATTAAATGTACGGAAAAGCGTACATATTTTTAGTTTTTATTTGAAAATGTGATTGACTCCAGCCATTGCTCTGTCTAATCTGCTAGTGATTGATCTGGCAATGTGCTTGGGGGCAAACATGAATAAACTGGATTTCATCTCGCAGTTAACCACCTTGCTCAAGGCGAGAAGATTGAAGACGGGCATGACGCAGGAGCAATTAGCCAAAGAGCTAGGCATGCGGCGTGCAACTGTAGTGGATGTTGAAAACGGCAAGAATGCTACCTTGCATAATATTGCGCGGATTGCAGACTTCCTCGACATTCAGATATTAAGCGTCGATAAGTTGGCTGAGTTGAGAAAAAAGCTACCTGAAAAAGACAAACGCCCTCGCAAAATCAACGCCAGGCAATATCCTCAGTTGCTGCAGTTGTTATGGGATAGGCAGCATGACTTCGATATCAACGCCACCCAGCCGCTTCTGATCACGCTTGAGGAAGCCTATGGCTTATATGAAAAACATGCGCGCTTCGTTCAAGTAAGCCAAATGACAGCAAAAGAGCAGCGCTTTTTCACCCAGCTAAAAAATACGCTAGGAAACGGGGTTTATCTTGCTGCGTGAATATCAACGAGAGCACCACCAAAGAATTGCCCGCGTTTTGGCAAGTATGAACCCTGAGTTTTTATTGCGGAATGAAGCATTTTTTGGCGGCGGGACCGCGATTGCCTTGCTACTGGATGAGTATCGTATTTCGGTCGATATTGATTTTATGGTGGCGAGCAAAGCAGGCTATAAAGCGCTGCGTGAATCAGTGTTTGACCATGGCTTGAAGGAGTTTTTTGTCGATGGTTTGGTGCCGGATCAGATACGTGAGCTCCGGGCGGACAGCGATGGGGTGCGCACCGCTTTTGTGATTGACGGCCTTAATATCAAGTTTGAAGTAGTGCGGGAAAGCCGTATAGCGTTGACTGGCGCTATAGCCGATTTTGCGGTGCCTAGCCTGAGCCGAGTGTCATTGTTTGCGGAAAAACTGCTGGCAAACGCGGATAGAGGCAATGCCGCAGATTCACAAAAAAAGGATATCTTGGATCTCCTGACCATGCAGATGGCCTGGGGTGCAATCCCTGATGAGTCCATTCAATTGGCGGCAGAGGCCTATTCTTACAAAGTGATTCAATCGGCATATGACAATGCCATGAGCGCGATTGCCGATTACCATCTGGCTGAGGTATTTGTGAGTCTGGGTATTCAGGGCAGGCAGCGTGGCAGAATCATCTCAGCGATTGAAAGTGGTGTATATGCCCGCTTGCTACCTGCGGGAGCAAGCCAGACCTGAGTGTGACTGGCATGCGCTTGTGCTGTGCTGTGGGTATGCGGCTATTAGCCAAAACGAAAGGGGGCTTGCGCCCCCTTTTTTTTGTTGCCTGGGATTGTTAAAGCTTACCAGTCATATTGCAGTGATGCGCCTATGGTGCGTGGTGCGGCCATGGCACGGCCTACTGTGCTGTTGGCCCCTTCCTGCGTTGCCTGCCAGTAATCCTTGTCGGTGGCATTATCGACAAAGGCAGTCAGCTTGATGCGCTCATCCGGGAAGATGTAGCTGGCACGCAGGTTAACCAGGGTGTAACCGCTGTGTTGCTGCAACGGGTTGTGAGAGTCAATGGCAGTGAAGTGGAAGTTGCTGCGGGTATTCACATCCCCACCCAGTACCAGCTTGCCCTTGGGCAGCGCAATCTTGTAATTGGCACCCAGCACAGCGCTGATATTAGGCGCGCGAGCAAAGTTGGCGCCTGAATAATCATTGCCCTGACCATCGTTATACTCCTTGTACTCGGTGCTCAGGAGACCAAGCGAGAAGTGCAGTTGCAGATTATCAATTGGCAAGGCCTGTACGCTGAACTCTGCGCCCTTGACCTTGGCACTACCTGCATTCTGCATGCGCGATACCGCAGAACCCACGGATGGGTCAAAGCGGAAGACGTTGATCTGGATGTCATCGTAGTCATAGAGGAAGGCAGAGCCATTCACCAGCAAGCGACCATCCAGCCATTCTGACTTCAGGCCTGCCTCATAAGACAGAATGAATTCAGGGTCAAAGCTGCCTGCCTGGGTTTGGGCAGTGGGCGAAGTGATGTAACCACCGCCACGGAAGCCTTTGGCTACGCGCACATAACCACGCAGATTATCGGTGAATTTGTATTCCGGGGTGACATCCCAAGTCAGCTCGCGCCAGGTTCTATCGTTTTGGTAATTCACAGTTCTGGTTAGCGGGGTGCTGATATTGCTCAAATTCCACCAGTGATTACGGCTGTAGTTTTGCGAGGCCGCACGTTGACGTATAAGGTCTATATCCTTGCTTTCCTCGTTCCAACGCACACCCGCAGTGAGGTTGAATCTATCCGTGAAGTTATAGGTGGCACTGGCAAAAATACCCAGGCTTTGTGTCTCTCCGGTCCACGCATTATGTGTGTAGGCGGGTGGTGGGGTAGTGCCAGTGGTGGTATTGCTGATGCTGACAGAATCCAGATCAGATTTGTAGTAATGCAAACCTGTGATCCAGTTGAATCTGTCTTCACGTGGCGAAGCCAGACGCAACTCTTGCGAGAATTGCTTGGCTTCCTGTGAACCAAAGCTGCGATTGTCTATGGTGGGGCCATTGTCGCTATCAGCCAGCGCTATCGAACGCACCTGCTCAAAACCTGTGATGGAGGTTAAGGCATAACCTGCCAAATCCCAGTTCAAGGTCAGCACCGCGCCGCTTTGTTCATGCGTGGTTTCTGAGGGGCCATTGAATGTGTAAACGCGCGAAGGGAATTGCACACCGCCTGTGCCTGGTCGGTTGTAATAGGTGTAGGAAGTCTGCTCGTCCTGAGTGTATTTACGGTAGTGCACACTGAGCAGGGCTTCTAAGTTGTCGCTTAACTGCCCCAGCAATTGCCAGCGTATGGATTGATCTTCCAGCTCACCGCGTTTGCCCTTGGTGATGTTCTTGGCCCATTGATCGCGGTTTTCCTGACTGAAGGAAATGCGCGTAGCCAGCTTGTCTTCTATCAACTGCACATTGATGGCACCTTGCACCAGCTGCTGATTAAAGCTGCCCACCGTGGCCTTGACCCAGCCACTGTTGTTGAACTCAGGCTTGCGGCTCACCACGCTGATGGCACCGCCTGGGCTGTTCTTACCCCAGAGCGTGCCTTGCGGGCCTGGCAGAACTTCCACACGTGCCACATCAAACAGCGGGCCACCGCTCATGAGAATAGGGCCTAGATAAACTTCATCGACGTAATAGCCTATGGGGCTGACGTTATCCAGAGTGGGCTGACCTGTGCCTATGCCACGCAGGAACCAGCGCGGGAAACCGTGGTTATCCAGAGTGGCGGCCGAGGCGTTGGGGATAAAGCGCACAATTTCACCCGCTGTGAGGCCGACATTGGAGTCTTGCAAAAGTTGACCGTCAATCGCGGTGACGGTGATCGGGACATCTTGAATTGATTCCTCACGCTTTTGCGCGGTGACCACCACGGATTGCAAGGTAGAAGCCTTGCTTTCGCGTTCTTCCTGGCTTGTGCCTTCCTTGCTCTTGCGTTCGGCGCTGTCGGTAGTGGCTGTCTCCTCAGCAGCCAGTACCGGGGTTAGGCAGCCGCTGAGAGCGAGTGCCACGCTGGTTTGTAGGGTTAATCTTTTTAAGTTTAATTGCATTGTGTAATTCCCATGCTGATGGATGAGCTGGCATGAATGCCGCATGGAAAATGGCAAATACCATGCCATGGTTTGCCGGGAAAACATGACATGAAGAAATTAGCGTTAAGTGATTGTTAGCTAATGTAAAAATACTTTTTTCACAAATGCTTGCCTGGGATTTGATGCGCAAAATTTGCTGCATATGCAGCAGAAATATTTTGCTGTTGTTGCCACAGCCACAATGCTGGCGGCTGTTGAGGCTCCCTGCCTTGGGCTCAACATCAATTTAAAGGGCAGCCAGCGCATGCAGCACAGGGGCTGCATGAAAATCATCTCCGTGATCACGCGGGGTGGAACAGCTTTTGCTGATTAGCCTGCCGGGACGGCCTAAGGTCGTTAACCGTCATCTAACAGGAGAAGCAAGATGCATATTTACAAAACCAAAACCTTAAGCAGCCTCGCTGCATTACTGGCGTTTTGGGCGAGCACTGATTTACAGGCAGCACGCGTGCCTGCGCCCGATCCATTGCAAGGCGATGGGCGGATATCAGACTTCTATTACTGGAAACAGGAGATTCCCAGCCAGCCAGGCAAATGGCTGCGTAGTGAGCCGCTGGAAGCAACATTAGGGCTGAGCAATGCGCAGCAGCAATATCGCGTGCTGTTTTCATCGACGGATGGCGTGGAAGGCAAAGCGCCCATCGTGGTATCCGGCGCTGTATTTATCCCCAAAGGGCAAGCGCCCAAGGGCGGCTGGCCTGTGGTGTCATGGGGTCATGGCACCTTTGGTGGGGCCGATATCTGCGCCCACTCTTGGCATGCGCGCTCCTACCGCGATGTGCGCTACCTCAACACCTGGCTAGAGCAAGGCTTTGCCGTGGTGGCTTCGGATTATCAGGGGATAGGCGTGCCTGGTTTTAACCCGCAGTTTAATAATCGCTCCAATGCCTACACCATGCTGGATATCACACGTGCCGCACTGACGCATTTCAAGGGTCAGAATAAGCAAGCCTTGCTGAGTAATCAGGTGGTCTTGGTAGGGCAGTCGCAGGGTGGTTCTGCCGTGGTGGCAGCGGGCGGTTATGCGCCGCAATATGCGCCTGAATTGGCCATCAAGGCGATTGTCGGCACTGGTATTGTCTATACCTCAGCCAATCAAGCCCCGCGTAGCCCCAACCCTGAGCGTGACAATGTGGTTGACCCGACGATTGCCTATAACTTCTACCATGTACTGGCAGCGCAGGCATTAGACCCCAGCCTAAACCCGGCCCAAATCTATAGTGAGCTTGCTTTGCCTTTGCTGGAGCAGGCGCGCACCAGTTGCCTGGCGGAGTTATCTGCGGATGTGGCGGGTGTGGGCCTGACCCGCGCCAATACGTACAAACCTGGCCATGAAACCATACTGCAACAGGCTACGCAGCGCTATGGCGATGATGTGCAGCGCAGCTTTCCGACTGTGAAATTAGCGGCGCCTTTGTTTATAGGCGTGGGCGAGAAAGATGCGCTGCTGGAACCAGGCAAGCTATTGGCACAAGATGCCTGCGCAGCCGGAAGCACTGTGGAACTTCACGTCTATGAAGAAAAAGACCATAGCGGCGCCGTTAACCAATCGCTGCAGCATTCACTGCCATTTGTGCGCAAGGCACTGGCTGGAGAGGCGATTAGCCCAGTCTGCAAGCCTTGATGCTGTGCAGCTATCATGGCGGCGATTGCAGCGTAGAGCTTGTTGGCGCTGAGGCTGAAGGAATAACTTCACCCGAGATTATCGGGTGAAGTTATTTGCTGATGCGAGTGCGCTTTAGGCTGCGAGAGCAGCTGAGATAAGTTAGCCAAGTAGCCTGCGCTAGCTTATTGCATCAATGCCCGGTAACACTGGCGGCAAAGCGCGTGGCAATGCGCGCTGCCAGCGCTAGCGTTTCTGCTGCGGCAGGCTGTTTATCCTCAGTGGCCAGAATATGGTTGCCATCCACCACACTGATACGCGCCGGGCTAGCTTGTTGTCCCAGATAGTTATAAAGCTCATGAGTGGCACACACCGGGTCTTTATCTCCCAGTAGCCATAAACTGGGCCTGGTTTCATTGCTGGCCCTGGGGTATTGCACCTCCAGCCCGGGAGGGTTGCGGCAGGCTGGCGTTAACAGGATGGCAGACTCCAGCGCCGGGTCAGCAGCAAACACACGCCAGGCTATGATGGAGCCCAGCGATTTGCCTGCGGCGATGATATGGCGCTGATCGGCCCAAGACTGTTGCCGTGCATAATGCAGCACGGTTTGCATATCTTCGATTTCAGCTTGTCGGTCTGCCGACGGCTGACCGCCTTTAGCTGCCACCTGATAAGCCCAGTTGAAGCGCAACACGGCAAAGCCTTGCTGCTGCAATTGTTTGGCCAGCTCAAGCTGCAATGGCTGGCGCGCATCATAACTGGTGCCAGAAGCCAGAATTACCACTGGAAACTGGCCCGCCCCATTAGGCTTGTCACTAATGACTTCTATCGTAGCCCCTCTGGGGGTAGCTAGCGTGAACGTGGTTTCCGCAGAAAGGGCAGGGAAAGTGCCTAGCCCAGCCAGAACAGCAAGGCTCCAAGATAAGTATTTTTTAAGTGGTGTCAGCATAAGTATCATGAGCATCAGGCGCTCAATTTGGCCGCATCCTGGCTACGCAACTGACTTTCCGCAGCGAGCGCAGCCTGAACCGCAGGGTGAGCCAGCCAGCGCTTGAGGTAGCCATGAATGGCAGGGTACTTCTCCTCTGCGCTGATATCGGCACGTGGCAACCAGCTGAGAAACACGCCTACATACGCATCGGCAATCGTGAAATGCTCGCTTACCAGCCAGTGACTTGCTTCCAGGGTTCCCAGACGACGCTCGACATGGCCCAGCAACAGGTGCAACCGTTCCAGGCCTTTCTTGCGCACTTGCTGCTGCGCTTCTGGCTGATCGGTAAATAACTCAGGCCGGGTAACAGGGCGGAAAGCAGGGTGCAGGTCTGAATTGGCAAAGCCTATCCACTCCTGAATACGCGCGCGCAGTATGCTGCCAGCCGGGGCAAACAGCTGGGCTTCAGGTTTTAGATCACCCAGAAAAGGCAGAATCGCGGCGTTTTCAGTGATGATCTCGCCGCCATCCACTTGCAGGGTAGGGACGCGGCCAAGAGGGTTGATGTCATAAATAGGGGAGCCAGGCTGGCGCAATGCCACACGCACCAACTCGTGTGGAATATCCAAAGCCTTGAGCGCGACAATAGCCCCCAGCGAACAAGCACCAGGTGAAACATAAAGCGTGGTCATGCAATATCCTTATCTGAGCGTTAAATCTACAAGGCAAACGCAGAAAATATGCCAGCGCTAAGTGCTTGATATGGCGAGGCTGTGCTGTTGAATTTCACACCATGATGTTGCATATGCAGCAGTTGAGATGGCGGGTGTGGCTACAGGCGCAGTTTCGCAGCCTGGGTATGCCGCAGCGGGGTAGCGTGCTAGAATCTGCCGCATGCCGGGTTCCCGGCTGCTGTAAATACCCCGAATTTTTTGATTATCAAGGATGTTACATGAGCCAAATTACTGTTGAACACAACCCTAGCGAAGAAAAACTGAAGCAACTGGGTGTTGCTAGCTGGTCTATCTGGGAAAAGGAAGTTTCCAAGTTCCCACTGGATTTCGGTATCAAAGAAACTGCCTACGTTCTGGAAGGCGAAATCATTGTTACCCCTAAGGGTGGCGAGCCAGTACGCATCGTTCCAGGTGATCTGGTTGTGTTCCCTGCTGGTCTGGATACCAACTGGGAAGTGGTTAAGCCACTGCGCAAGCACTACAAGCACGGTTAATCAACGCGCTGCCGAAGTTCTCGGCGCTTGATTGAAAAAGCCACACCTATGCAGGTGTGGCTTTTTTTATGATTCGCACATGCCTGGGCTGGTGCTTGATGCTGTTTTTGCGTTTTGTATCAGTGCTGCATTTTGGGGCTGCGTTTTGGAACTGGCGTGGACTAGAGTTGTTCTCGCAATAAGTTATCCAGCGCATGTAGGGTGCTTGTGTCTAAGCGCTCGCCAGATTGGCCTGAGATGAGGAAAGTGTCCTCTGCTCGGTTGCCCAGGGTATTGATCTTGGCGTTGTGCAGGCTGATATTGAGTTTAAGCAGGGTATGGGCGATCAGGGATAGCAAGCCCGGCCTGTCATTGGTGGCGATATCCAGCATGGTGTAATGGCTATCGGGTTCGGCCTTGAGTGTGATCTCTGGCTTGATGGGCATGTGCTTGACCTGGCGGCTCAGTCTACCTTGCAGCGGGGCATCTGGGGGCTGGGAGCTGGTCAGTTTTTGTGCCAGTTCAAACTCAATATAATTTAATAAATCACGGTAACTAACGTGTTTATCTGATTGATCAAGAACTAAAAAATTATCAAGCGCGTAGCCGTGTTGGGTGGTGTAAACCTTGGCTTCAACAATGTTGTAGCCCATGCGTTCAAAACCGCTGCAGATGCGCGCAAAAATATCTGCATGGTCGGGCATATAGATCATGGTTTGTATGCCGTCACCAGCCGGACTGAGTCTGGCGCGCACGATGGGGTTGCGGGTGTTGAGGTGTGTCAGCAGCAAGCGGGTGTTCCAGGCAATCTGCTGGGCATCATGGCGCAGAAAGTAAGCAGGCCCCAATTGTTGCCAGAATGGTAGATAGCTTTGTTCTACCACCCCGTAATGACTGAGCACTTCCTTTGCTTGCTCTTGCCGGATTTTTAGCTCGGCAAGAGGGTTGCTGCCACGCAATATGCGCTGGGTGGAACGGTATAGGTTTTCCAGTAGCGCGGCTTTCCAGGCGTTCCAGACTTTGGGGCTGGTGCCGCGGATATCGGCTACAGTCAGTAAATACAAGGCCGTCAGCCGATATTCATTGCCGACAAATTGGGCAAATTTCTCTACCACGGCAGGGTCTGAGAGGTCGGATTTTTGTGCGGTGCTCGACATCACCAGGTGAGCTTCTACCAGCCAGGCGACCAGTTTGCTGTCTTCCAGCGGCAAATCATGCTGCTTGCAGAAGCGTAGCGCGTCTACCGCGCCCAGTGTGGAGTGATCACCGCCGCGACCCTTGGCAATATCGTGGAACAAGGCACCCAGGTAGAGCAGATGCGGCTTGGGGAACTCCAGAAAAATACGGCTGCACAGCGGAAACTCGTGCGAGAACTGCGGCAGGGCAAAACGCCTGAGGTTCGCCAGTACATTGAGAATATGCTCGTCTACGGTATAGACGTGAAACAGATCATGCTGCATTTGCCCCGAGACGCGGCCAAAAGCTGGGATGTAGCGCGCCAGGATGCCGTAGCGGTTCATGCGTTTCAGGGTGTGGGTGATGCCTTGTGGTTGCTGCAATATCTGCATAAACACGCGTTTGTTTTGCGCGGCATGGCGGAATTGCGGCGTGATCAGGCTTTTGGTGCGGTGCAGGGCACGCAGCAGTTCCGCGCCCATGCCTTTCACTTCAGGGTGCTGCTGTAGCACCAGAAAACATTCAAGGATGGCATTGGGGTCATCATAAAGCAGGGTAGGGCTTTTGGTTTCTAGCAAGCCATTCACCGCCTCAAAGCGGCTGTTGATGCTCTGCACACTGTGCTGCTCAGGGTAAATGCGCTCGCGTAGCACTTGCAGCATGATTTCATTGATCAGGCTGACGAATTTGGCGCTCTGGTAAAAGCTGTGCATGAGCTGTTCGCTGGCACGTTTGCGCTTGGTGGTGACCAAGCCCAGCTGTTTGGCCAGTTCATTCTGAAAGTCAAACAGCAATCGGTCTTCACGTCTCTTGGAAAGATAATGCAGTCGCGCACGCAGCATTTGCAAATTACGCTCGTGACGCCGGGTTTGCTGGGCGGCTTGCTTGGAAATCACACGGCTTTTAACCAGCTCGCTCCAGGTGCTGCCAAGATTGCAGGCGCGCGCAATCCAGATGATGTTTTGCAGGTCACGCAGGCCGCCTGGGCTTTCCTTGATGTTAGGTTCAAGGTTGTAGGCGGTGTCATTGAAGCGCGCGTGACGCTTGTGCTGTTCTTCTAGCTTGGCTGCCAAAAAGGCCTTGACCTCCATGCTGTCGCTGATCTGCTGTTGAAACTGGCTATAAAGCGCAGGTAGGCCGCTCAAATGTCTGGCTTCCAGCAAATTGGTTTGTACCGTGACGTCGCGTTTGGCTTCGTCCAGGCATTCAGGCAGGGTGCGTACGCTATGGCCTATTGCCAGGCCTGTGTCCCAGAGCACACCCACCAGTTCTTCTACGCGCTGATTGGCGGCTGTATCTGCGTCATTCTGCAACAGAATGAGGATGTCTATATCTGAGTAGGGGAATAACTCACCGCGGCCATAGCCACCTACTGCAATCAAGCTGGCGACATCATCCAGCGCAAACTCTTGCCAAAGGGCGCGCAAGATGCGGTCGGCCAAATCGGCCTGCGCCTTGAGCAGGCGCTGGATATTGGGCTTGTGCTGAAAAGCCTGGTGCAAGGCTTCTTGTTCAGTTTGTAATTCCTGGCGCCATTTACGCGCCAGGGAATCGTGTGCTCGCAGGCCAGCTTGAGTCATTATTGCGTTGATTCAGTGGGTTGGTTCAAGGCTGCTTGATAAAATCAGGCGCAGCAGGGGTGTCCGCAGAAACTGTCAGCACCTCGTAACCACTTTCAGTGACCAGTACAGTGTGTTCCCATTGCGCAGACAGGCTGTGATCCTTGGTGACTATGGTCCAGCCGTCACCCAATTGCTTGATGTCGCGCTTGCCGGCATTGATCATAGGTTCAATAGTGAAGATCATACCTGGCTTAAGTACGGCACCGCGACCTGGCTGGCCGTAATGCAGCACTTGTGGGTCTTCATGGAAATTTTTACCTATGCCATGGCCACAAAACTCGCGCACCACGCTAAAACCGTGTTTTTCGGCGTAGGTCTGAATGGCGTGACCAATATCACCCAGCGTGGCGCCAGGTTTCACCTGATCTATGCCTAGCCACATGCAATCGTAGGTGATTTCAGACAGGCGCTTGGCCTGAATGGAGATATCGCCCACATGGAACATGCGGCTGGTATCGCCGTAATAGCCATCCTTGATGACGGTGACATCTATATTAAGCACATCGCCATTCTTGAGAATTTTTTCACCCGGAATGCCATGGCAGATCTGGTGATTCACCGAAGTGCAGATGGATTTGGGGTAGGGTGTGTGGCCGTGAGGCGCATAGTTCAACGGGGCGGGAATGGTCTTCTGTACATTCACCATATAATCGTGGCACAGCTCATCCAGCTTGCCTGTGGTTACGCCCGGCTTCACGTGGGGCGTGATAAAATCCAGTACTTCTGCGGCGAGCTTGCAGGCAACGCGCATTTGTTCGATGTCTTTTTCGGTCTTGATATTGATTGCCATGAAGAGGTCGGGCTGTGGCCCACGTTTTCCTTGAGTTCGTACAAGTGCTTATGTTAGCATACTGCACCCGTTTGACAGGCATTGTGCCTGCCATGCGAAATCCGTGGTTTGAAGTTAACGCTTTAGGCCGCAAATCTGCACATACCGCCCCGTACAGGGTGTCCGCGCAAGTGGATGTTGTTGGGCGTATGGAAGCATAACCCTTACTGGAGACTTATCAAATGTCCGTTACTATGCGTCAAATGCTAGAAGCTGGTGTGCACTTCGGCCACCAGACCCGTTACTGGAACCCCAAGATGGCTGAGTACATCTTCGGTGACCGCAACAAGATTCATATCGTCAATCTGGAAAAGACCCTGCCGCTGTTTGAAGATGCCGTTAAGTACGTCCGTCAACTGGCTGCAAACAAGGGCCGTGTTCTGTTTGTCGGTACCAAGCGTCAAGCACGCGATATCGTTAAAGAAGAAGCTCAGCGCGCTAACTGCGCCTATGTTAACCACCGCTGGTTGGGTGGCATGCTGACTAACTTCAAGACAGTTAAGCAATCCATCAAGCGTCTGAATGACTACGAAGCCATGCTGCAAGACGGCGGCATCGAGCGTTTTGGCAAGAAAGAAGCCCTGGGTTACAAGCGCGAAGTTGAAAAGCTCGAGCGCTCCATCGGTGGTATCAAGGAAATGGGTGGCTTGCCTGACGCTATCTTCATCATCGACGTAGGTCACGAAAGTGGCGCGGTGACTGAAGCTGCTAAGCTTGGTATCCCTGTGATCGGTGTTGTTGATACCAACAACTCCCCAGATGGCGTAGCTTACGTGATCCCTGGTAACGATGACTCCAGCCGTGCAATCCGCCTGTATGCGCGTGGTATTGCTGATGCGGTTCTGGAAGGTCGTAGCCACAGCATCAATGAAATTGTAAAGGCAGCGTCTGAAGAAGAGTTTGTCGAGGTTGAAGAGACCGCGGCAGAGTAAGACCCTGTTGCAAGGGGGCTATGGCCCCCTTTTTTTTGTACCTGAATTTGGTTAAATGAATCCTGGTGGCGGCAAAATGCCGCGTGCCACACATAATGTTCAAGGAGTAAAAGATGGCTGAAATTACCGCAAGCATGGTGAAAGAATTGCGCGAGCGTACCGATGCGCCAATGATGGACTGTAAGAAGGCGTTGACCGAAGCTGAAGGCGATATGGCACGTGCGGAAGAAATCCTGCGTGTGCGTTTTGGTAACCGTGCCAGCAAGGCTGCTGGCCGTGTGGCTGCTGAAGGCGTGGTTGCAGTTAGCATCAGTGCTGACGGCAAGTCCGGTGCTATCGTTGAAGTAAACTCCGAAACTGACTTCTGCGCCAAGAACGCTGATTTCATCACTTTCACTGGTCAAGTTGCACAAGTTATTGGCAACGAGAAGCCTGCTGATGTGGCTGCGCTGGCTAACCTCAAGATTGAGGGCGGTAGCGTTGAAGAAGTACGTACCCAATTGGTAGGCAAGATTGGTGAAAACATCACTGTGCGCCGCTTTGTGGCTGCCGAAGCTCAAGGCAAGCTGGTAAGCTATATCCACGGTGCCAAGATTGGCGTGCTGGTTGATGTGGTTGGTGGTGATGACACCCTGGCTAAGGATATCGCCATGCATATCGCTGCTGCCAAGCCTAAGTCTCTGGATGCCAGCGGTATTGCACCAGAGCTGCTGGACGCTGAGCGTCGTGTAGCGATCGAGAAGGCTAAGGAAGCTGGCAAGCCAGAAGCCATGCTGGAAAAGATTGCTGAAGGCACTGTGCAAAAGTACCTAAAAGAAGTCACGCTGCTGAGCCAGCCTTTCGTTAAGGATGACAAGCAAACCATTGAGCAACTGCTCAAGGCTAACAATGCCAGCATCGCTGCTTTCACCATGTATGTGGTAGGCGAGGGCATTGAGAAGGTTGTAACCGATTTTGCTGCTGAAGTTGCTGCTGCAGCAAAGGTGTAAACTAATACGGCTTATGCTGCAACATAAGCCGCTGTGACCGGAACGTGAATCGTCCCTGCTGGGGGCATTCACGTTTTGTACAATTTGCATAACAATAAGGAGCCCCATGAGCACTCCCGCCTATAAACGCATTTTATTGAAACTCTCTGGTGAAGCCCTGATGGGCGATGATAGTTACGGTATCAACCGCGCAACCATTACCAGAATTGTCGAAGAGATCAAGGAAGTGGTTGATCTTGGTGTGGAAGTCGGTGTGGTGATCGGTGGTGGCAATATCTTCCGTGGCGTAGCCCCTGCAGCAGAAGGCATGGATAGAGCTACGGCAGACTATATGGGCATGCTGGCCACAGTGATGAATGCGCTGGCGCTGCAAGATGCCATGCGTCATGTCGGGCTGGTCAGTCGCGTGCAGTCTGCGCTCAATATTGAGCAAGTGGCTGAACCTTATATCCGCGGCAAGGCTATCCGTTATCTGGAAGAAGGTCGCGTCGTCATCTTTGGTGCTGGCACTGGCAATCCCTTCTTTACCACCGATACTGCCGCTGCGCTGCGTGGCATGGAAATCAATGCCGAGATCGTGCTCAAGGCCACCAAGGTTGATGGCGTTTACACGGATGATCCCAAGCGCAATCCAGATGCCATGCGCTACAAGACCGTTACTTTCGACGAGGCCATCGTCAAGAATCTCAAGGTCATGGATGCCACAGCGCTGACGCTGTGCCGTGACCAAAAACTTCCAATTTCCGTTTTCAGCATCTTCCGTCAAGGAGCGCTGAAGCGAGTCGTGATGGGTGAGGATGAAGGCACACGCGTGCTTCCTTAACCCAGCTACAGGTAGCAGGAGAAAATATGATACAAGACGTAAAAAGCACTGCAGATCAGAAAATGCAGAAGTCTATTGAAGCGCTCAAGACCGATTTGAGCAAAGTGCGCACAGGCCGCGCACATACTGGCTTGCTCGATCATGTGATGGTTGAGTATTACGGTTCCATGGTGGCGATTAATCAGGTGGCTAACGTCAGCCTGGGTGATGCGCGCACGCTGAACGTTCAAGCTTATGAAAAGCCCATGATAGCCAAAGTGGAAAAAGCCATCCGTGATTCTGACCTCGGTCTGAACCCCGCCACCAATGGCGATATGATACGTGTGCCCATGCCTATGCTGACCGAAGAGCGCAGACGCGATCTGATCAAGGTGGTGCGTGGCGAAGCAGAAAATGCCAAGGTATCTGTGCGCAATGTGCGCCGTGATGCCAACGACGCCCTGAAAAAGCTGGTCAAGGACAAAGAGGCCAGCGAGGATGATGAGCGTCGTGCACAAGATGATGTACAAAAGCTCACCGACAAGTATGTGGCAGAGATAGAAAAGCTGCTGCAGACCAAGGAAGCGGAGTTGATGGCGGTCTAATTATGACCCCTGGTTTCAAACGTTTTATACTCACGGAGCATTGAGTGGCACTTTTTTCCAGCTCCACACAGACTATCCCGGTCACGGGAGAAATTCCTCAGCACATTGCCGTCATCATGGACGGCAATGGTCGCTGGGCAAAAAAGCGCTTTCTGCCGCGCGTGGCAGGACATAAGCGCGGCGTAGAAGTTGTGCGCGAGATGGTGCGTCTGTGCGCCAATAATGGCGTCAAGTTCTTGACGCTATTTGCCTTTAGTAGTGAAAACTGGCGGCGTCCTGCTGATGAGGTGACTTTCCTCATGAGCCTGTTCATGGAAGCCCTGCAGCAGGAAGTCGGCAAGCTGGCCGAGAATAATATTCGCCTGGTCATGATAGGGGATAAGTCACGCTTTGAACCCGCACTGACCGCCAAGATTGCCGAAGCCGAAGCCGCAACCGCCAATAACGATGGCCTGACCCTGACCATTGCCGCTAACTACGGTGGCCGTTGGGATGTGATGCAGGCATTGCAGCGTCTGATTCAGGATAAGCCCGAGGCTGTGCAAGGTTTCAGCGAAGAAGAATTGGCTGCTTACCTCAGCATGCACTACGCGCCTGAACCTGATCTCTTTATCCGCACGGGTGGGGAGCAACGCATCAGCAACTTCCTGCTCTGGCAACTGGCCTATAGTGAATTGTATTTCACAGAAACCTTATGGCCAGATTTTGACGAGGCCGAATTCAAGCGCGCCATTGCTTCATACCAGCAACGCGAGCGTCGCTTCGGCCGCACCAGCGAACAATTGGCAAGTAACTAAATATGCTGAAAACCCGCCTGCTGACGGCAGCTGTCCTGATTCCACTCTTTTTGGCAGCGCTATTCCTTTTGCCTGAGCCTTTCTGGTCACTGCTGATGTTGGCAGGTAGCCTGATCGGCCTGTGGGAATGGTCCAAGATGGCCAGCTTTAAGCCAGCTGTGCGTTATCTTTATGTGGCAGCCGCAGGTGTTGCTGGGGTGTTCTTCACCTTCTGGCGCGGCCCTGAGTATGCTTATATGCAGGAATACGCGCTGTACTGGAGCCTGATTGCGGCCGTGGTGTTCTGGTTTGTGATTATTCCGCCCTGGCTCGCAACGCGTTTTCAGTTGCGCAATGTCTACTTGATGATGCTCACGGGCTGGCTGTTGGTTCTGCCGCTCTGGCAATCCCTGGTTAGCCTGCGTGAACGCAGCCCCTGGCTGTTGCTGGGCCTGATGCTGCTGATCTGGATCGCTGATAGTGCAGCTTATTTCAGCGGTAAGCGTTTCGGCAAGCGCAAGCTGGCGGTCAACATCAGCCCAGGCAAAACCTGGGAGGGCGTGCTGGGTGCCTTGGTGGTGGTCAGCCTTTATGGCCTAGCGCTATGCTATTTCCTCGATATCCCTCTTTGGCTAATCCCTGCCTTGTGGTTGTTGACTGTGCTCAGCATCATGGGGGATTTATTCGAATCCTTGATCAAGCGTCAAGGCGGACTTAAAGACAGTGGCGCTTTGCTGCCAGGTCATGGCGGTATTTTGGATCGCGTTGACGGCCTGACTTCCAGCCTGCCGATTGCCACCTTCATGATTTACCTTCCTCTCTATTATCAAGCGTGGATGCAATCCGCGTGAGCTCCCCCATGCCAAGCAATGCAGCAAGTCGTCCACAAAATGTCACCATCCTGGGCGCCACTGGCACCATAGGCCTTAACACGCTGGACGTGATTGCCCGTCATCCCGGGCAATACCGCGTTTTTGCCCTCACCGCCAATTCACGAGTTGCTGAGCTGGCAGCGTTATGCCAGCAGTATCAGCCGCGCTTTGCCGTGATGCTGGATGCGGATGCAGCAGAGAACTTGCAGACCTTGCTGGCTGGTAGCGATACCGTGGTGCTCTCAGGCCTGGCTGGGCTGGAGCAAGTGGCAGCACATCCAGAGGTGGATGTAGTGATGGCGGCGATTGTTGGTGCGGCTGGGCTTAAGCCTGCCATGGCAGCAGCGCAGGCTGGCAAGCGTATTCTGCTGGCCAACAAGGAAACCCTGGTGATGGCGGGCAGCTTGTTTATGCAAGCCGTGCAAGCGGGCGGGGCAACCTTGTTGCCTATAGACAGTGAGCACAATGCCATTTTTCAGGTAATGCCCCCTGGGCGTCTCGCGCATCTGCAAGATGGCGGTGTGCGGCGTATTTTATTAACGGCATCCGGCGGGCCGTTCCGCAAGGCAAGTGCCGAAGAACTCAAGGCGGTCACCCCAGCACAGGCACTGAATCACCCAAATTGGGTGATGGGCCCCAAGATCACCATAGATTCCGCTACCTTGATGAACAAGGGTCTGGAAGTAATAGAAGCCCACTGGCTGTTTAACGCGCCAGCGGACAAGATAGAAGTGGTAGTGCATCCGCAAAGCGTAATCCATTCCATGGTGGAATATGTCGATGGCTCAGTGCTGGCGCAGTTGGGTAACCCTGATATGCGCACGCCTATTGCCTATGGTCTGGCTTACCCACAGCGCATTGATGCTGGTGTGGGTTCGCTTGATCTATTCAAAATTGCGCGTCTCGATTTCGAATCGCCTGATAGTGTACGTTTCCCCTGTTTGCGTCTGGCATTTGATGTTTTGAAGCAAGGGGGAACTGCGCCAGCAATTCTCAATGCGGCTAATGAGGTGGCGGTTGATGCCTTCCTCAAGGGCGCAATAGGCTTCCAGGATATTCCTCGTTTGATAGAAGGGGTGCTGGAAGCATCAACGATTACTCCTGTTACTTCCATCGCCCAGTTGGTCGAGGTTGACCAGCAAGCCAGGTTGCAGGCGCAGGAATGGAGACAATTGGAAACATGCTGACACTCGTCGCTTTTGTCGTCACTCTCGGTATATTGATTGCCGTTCATGAGTACGGGCATTTTCAGGTAGCCCGCTGGTGCGGCGTTAAAGTGCTGCGATTCTCCCTGGGGTTTGGCAAACCTATCTTCTCGCGCCGTTTTGGCGCGGATCGCACAGAGTTTGTTGTGTCTATATTGCCTTTTGGTGGCTACGTCAAAATGCTGGACGAGCGTGAGTTGCCCAATCCCCATGCCTTGAGCGAGGCTGAGTTGCAGCGAGCCTTCAATCGCCAGTCGGTCTGGAAGCGTATAGCCATTGTCTCTGCTGGCCCTGCGGCCAACCTAATACTGGCTGTGTTGCTGTACTGGGTACTGTTTATGCAGGGCGTGGCTGGTATGAAGCCATTGCTAGGCGAGATTGAGGCCGCCACTCCCGCAGCCCAGGCAGGGTTTAAAACTCAGGATTTGATTACCGAAGTGGCGGGCGAGGGCGTGTCCAGCTGGACTGATGTGCGCTGGATATTGCTGCAGCAAACTATCAAGACCCCTGAAGTGACGGTCAAAGTTGAGGATCAGGCCCGTCAGACTCGCTTATTGAATCTGCGCCTGGACAGTCTGGGTAAAGATGATTTTGAAGACGATTTTCTTGGCAAACTGGGTTTGACGCCATACCGCCCAGCCATGCTGGCGCGCCTGGGAGATATCTTGCCTGCTAGCGTTGCAGATAGGGCAGGCTTGCGTAGTGGCGACGTGGTGCTGGCCGTGAACGACAAGCCCATCACCGAGTGGGAGCAGTTTGTCACGCTGATCCGTGAGCAGCCAGGCAAGCCCCTTGCATTGCGCCTGCAACGCGGTAGCGAAGAGCTGGATGCCATGGTGACGCCGGATGCGGAAACCGAAGATGGCAAGACCATAGGCCGCATAGGTGCCGCCTTCCAGCCTGATGCTGCGCTGATGGAAAAGCTCTCTGTGACCGTCAATTACGGGCCTTTGCAATCTTTTACCCGCGCCATGGACAAGACCTGGGAAACCTCGATATTCAGCCTGAAAATGCTGGGGCGTATGGTGACGGGAGAGGCTTCCTGGAAGGGTGTGAGTGGCCCTGTGACCATCGCCAGCTACGCCGGGCAAAGTGCCCATATCGGCTGGAAGTCATTCATCGGCTTCCTGGCCTTGATCAGCATCAGCCTGGGCGTGCTAAATCTCTTGCCTGTGCCAGTGTTGGATGGGGGGCATTTGCTGTATTATACGGTGGAGATTTTCAAGGGTAGTCCGGTCTCCGAAGCCACCATGGAAGTAGGGCAGCGCATCGGTTTGGCCATTCTGGCATTGCTGATGGCGGTCGCTTTTTACAATGACATTACCAGGTTTATAACAGGTTGATTTAATGAAGTGTGGCATGAAGCTTAAATATATCCCCTTATTGATCCTCGGACTTTACTCTACTTCAGCACTGGCTCAGGACCCATTCGTCGTCAAGGATATTCGCGTCGAAGGTTTGCAACGTACCGAAGCTGGCACCGTATTCAATTACCTGCCCGTACGCGTGGGTGACACCATGACGGACGAAAAAGCCACGCAGGCCATTAAGTCTTTATATGGCACAGGATTCTTCAAGGACGTCCGCATAGAGTCAGAAAATGGCGTCCTGGTGGTCATGGTGCAAGAGCGTTCAGCCATTGCCCAGATTACCTTCAACGGCAATAAGTCTTTCCCCAGCGACAAGATGAAAGATGGCCTCAAGCAGATCGGCCTGGCCGAAGGCTTGATCTTCGATCAGTCCATGCTGGACAGGGCAGAGCAGGAAATCAAGCGCCAGTATTTATCCCAAGGTAAATACGGTGCCTCGGTGAAAACCTCTGTTAGCCCACTCGAGCGTAACCGCGTTGCGGTGCGCTTTGATATTGAGGAAGGCGCAGTCTCCAAGATTCGCAATATCAATATCGTCGGCAACAAAGAGTTTACCCAGGAACAATTGCTGGAAAAACTCACGCTGACCACGCCTAACTGGCTGACCTGGTGGAACAAGAACGACCAGTACTCCAAGCAAAAGCTCACAGCAGATCTGGAAGCGCTGCGTTCTTTCTACATGAACCAAGGTTATCTCGAATTCAATATCGACTCCACACAGGTGTCGATTACGCCTGATAAGCGTGATATCTACATCACCGTCAATGTCACCGAAGGTGAGAAGTACACCGTCACCGATGTCAAAATGGCAGGTGAGATGCTGATCCCGGAATCAGAGGCACGCAAGCTCATTTCTGTTGCTCCTGGCGAAATATTCAATCGCCAGCGTGTGACCGAGTCCAGCAAGGCGATCAATGACCGTTTGGGTAATGACGGCTATGCCTTCTCCAACGTCAATGCCATTCCGGATGTAGACAAAGACAAGCATACGGTTGCGTTTACCTTCTTTATCGACCCAGGTCGCCGCGTCTATGTACGCCGTATTAACCTGACGGGTAACACCCGTACGCGTGATGAAGTGCTGCGCCGTGAAATGCGCCAGCTGGAATCTGCCTGGTATGGTGCCGACAAGATTGAGCGTTCCAAGCAACGCCTGGAGCGTCTGCAGTTCTTCTCCGACGTTAACGTCGAGACACCTGCGGTTCCTGGTACGACTGACCAGGTTGACCTCAATATCAACGTGACTGAGCGCTCCACTGGTAGTGTGATGTTTGGTGCTGGTTTGTCCAGCTATGAAGGTGTGGTACTGGGCGTTACCGTTAACCAGAATAACTTCTTGGGTACGGGTAATCGTGTCGCGGCACAGGTGAATACAGGTCGTATCAATACCGTGTACTCGCTGACTTATACCGATCCATACTTCACACCAGATGGCGTCAGCCGTGGCTTCAACGTCTACAGACGTGATGTGGATACTACTTATCTGCGTACTGGTGACTACAAGACTTCATCCTTCGGTGCAGGTGTGAACTTCGGCATGCCGCTCAATGAGCGTGACTCCGTCAATGCAGGCCTGACCTTCGACTACACCGATGTTGAACTGACCAGCAACAGCCCACCGCAATTCCGTCGCTATTGCGGTAATGACACCACCAGTACTGGTTGCAGCAACACTTCATGGTTCACCAGCTTGTCCTGGGCGCACGATACGCGCGATAACATCATGTTCCCGAACAAGGGCGTACTGCAACGTATCAGTTCGGAAATTGGTTTGCCTGGGCTGGATCTGCAATACTACAAAGTTGAGTACAAGCACTCTTGGTACAAAGATGTCAGCAAGAACGTGACCTTTATGCTGAATGGTGAAATTGGCTACGGCAACACCTATGGCGACAAGGACTTCCCGTTCTTCAAGAACTTCTATGCCGGTGGTGTGAACTCGGTACGTGGTTACGAACAAAGCTCCATAGGCCCGCGTATTTATGACGTGAATGGTAATTACCGTGACTTTGCTGCCGGTGGTACCAAACGTCTGCTTGGCAACGCTGAGTTGTATTTCCCTATTCCGGGCATGAAGGATAACAACGCCTTGCGCTTGAGCGCCTTCGTTGATGCAGGCTCGATTGCGGGTGACGGTATTGATGAGTCAGGCCGTAGTTACTCTACCAGCCTTGGCGATATTCGTTATTCCACTGGTATCGGTGTAAGCTGGCTGTCACCATTTGGCCCGATCAAATTGGTGCTGGCCAAGCCGCTTAACAAACAAGACGGCGATAGAACCCAGATGCTGCAATTCCAGATGGGTAATCAGTTCTAAGGGGTTTAGGTTTAGAAGTATAGGATTTGTTGCCTAGCCAGCAGATCCATGATGGCAAATATTAAAGCTTAAATATTGTAGTAAAAGCGTGAATTTCAGGAGAAAGTCAATTGAATAAGTTGTTGAAAAGTCTGTTGGTTGCCAGTCTGTTTACTTTTGCAGCCAATACACAGGCCGCAGAGCTGAAGATTGGTTATGTGCAGGTCGACAAGATCCTGCAGGAAGCGCCTCAAACTGCCGAAAGCGGCAAGAAGCTGGAAAAGGAATTTGGCCCGCGTACTTCCGAGCTGGATAGGCTGCAAAAGCAGATCAAGGATCTGGAAACCGCGCTGGACAAGGACAGCCTCACCATGTCTGAAGCTGACCGTCGCAACAAAGAGCGTGATGCTTCTAACCTCAAGATCGAGTTCCAGCGCAAGCAACGTGAACTGCGTGAAGATGTGAACCTGCGCAAGAACGAAGAGCTGGGCGTGTTGCAAGACCGTATCAACAAGGCTGTGACTTCGGTTTCTGAAGCTGAAGGTTATGATCTGGTGGTATACGGCGGTGTTGCCTATGCCAACAAGAAGATCGACATTACCGACAAGGTTCTGAAGTCTCTGGGCAAGAAGTAATTCAATTTTTGCATGAGCACCAGTTACACCCTGCAGGAAATCGTATCCAGGCTGGGCGGTGAAATACAGGGAGACGGCACGCTGCAAATCAGCCGTGTTGCCTCCCTGGCTAATGCCCGCTCCGGTCAGATCAGCTTCCTTACCGATACCAAGTACCGCTCCGTATTGGCCACTACTCAGGCCAGCGCAGTCATCCTCAAGCCCGAGCATCAAGCTGAGACGACATTGCCACGGATACTGACTGACAATCCCTATGCGTATTTCGCAAGACTTTCAGAGCTGCTGAATCCGGTAGCTAGCTATACCCCTGGAGTTGCAGCGAGTGCAGTGATTGCCGCCAGCGCGCGCGTACCTGCCAGTTGTACCATCATGGATAACGTCGTCATTGCCGAGCATGTAGTGCTGGGCGAGCGTGTCGTGATTCACGCTGGTAGCGTGGTAGGCGAGGGCACTGAGCTGGGTGATGACGTGGTGTTGCAGGCCAATGTCACGATTTACCACCATTGTCAGATAGGCGCGCGTTGCACGATATTCTCTGGCAGCGTGGTTGGTGGAGATGGATTCGGTTACGCGCCCGACAATGGACGTTGGGTCAAGATTCCGCAAGTGGGCCGCGTGGTCATTGAAGATGATGTCGATATCGGCGCCAACACTACGATAGATCGTGGTGCGCTGGATGACACCATCATCGGCCAGGGCTGCAAGATTGATAACCTGGTGCAAATTGGTCACAACTGCCGTATTGGTGCGCACAGCGTGATCGCTGGCTGTGTGGGCATCGCTGGCAGTGCAGTGCTGGGGCAGCATTGCCGCATTGGCGGAGCCGCCATGATACTGGGACACCTGGAAATCGCTGATGGCGTGACCGTGTCGCCAGGGAGTATGATTACACGTTCGCTGAATAAGGCGGACACCTACACCGCCTTGATGCCGTTCCAAAGCCATGATGAATGGCTCAGGACCGCCGCCAGCATCCGGCGACTGGGGGAGCTTGCAGATCGCGTCAAGCAGCTGGAAAAACAGCTTGATCGCTTGCAGGCATCGACCTCCCAGGGAGATAAACAATAAATTGAGGTTGAGAGACGAGAAAAGCCATGACTGAACAAGCCACTACGAGCATGGATATTCATGAAATATTGGAATACCTGCCACACCGCTATCCATTTGTATTGGTAGATCGTGTGCTTTCAATGGAATTGAACAAGGAAATCGTCGCCGTTAAAAACGTCACGATTAACGAGCCTTTCTTCCCAGGTCACTTTCCCTATCATCCCGTCATGCCCGGGGTGTTGATCGTGGAAGCGATGGCGCAGGCCGCCGCCATTCTGTCTTTCAAGACCATGGACACCAAGCCTAACGACAAATCGGTTTACTACTTTGCCGGTATGGATAACGTACGCTTCAAGAAGCCGGTTTCCCCCGGTGATCAATTGATACTCAAGGTCAGCATAGACCGTATCCTGCGCGGCATCTGGAAATACAAGGGCCAGGCCCTGGTGGATGACGTAGTGGTGGCTGAGGCCGATATGATGTGTATCCTGAAGGCAATAGATTAAGCATGACAGAACCCAAGATTCATCCTACCGCCCTGGTGGATGCCAAGGCCGAGCTGGATTCCAGTGTTGAAGTTGGTCCGTTCAGCATCATAGGCCCGGGCGTGCGCATTGACGCAGGTACCCGTGTGGCCAGCCATGTGGTGATCAAAGGCCCTACCACCATAGGCAAGGATAACCAGATTTTCCAGTACTCCTCGCTGGGCGAAGTGCCGCAGGACAAGAAATACAAGGATGAGCCTACGCTGCTGGAGATAGGCGATGGTAATACCATACGCGAGTTCTGTACTTTCAATCGCGGTACGGTACAGGACAAGGGCACGACCAAGATAGGCAATCACAACTGGATCATGGCGTATGTGCATATTGCCCATGATTGCCAAGTAGGCAACCACACCATCTTTGCCAACAACTCCTCGCTGGCTGGTCACGTCGATGTGCATGATCATGCCATACTCGGTGGTTTTACCCTGATCCATCAGTTCTGCAAGATAGGCTCGCATGTGATCACGGCCGTGGGCTCGGTGGTGTTCAAGGATATCCCACCGTATGTCACAGCGGCTGGCTATGATGCCAAGCCTCATGGCATCAACTCAGAAGGCCTCAAGCGTAGAGGCTTTACTGCGGACAATATTCTGCAGATCAAGCGTGCCTACAAGACGCTATATCGTAACGGCCTGACGCTGGAGCAAGCCAAGCAGCAGTTGGGTGAGCAGCAGCAGAGCCATCCTGAACTGACGCTGCTGGTTGATTTCTTGCAGCAGTCCACGCGCGGTATCGTGCGCTAGGCGTTTGTTGCACCATGCCAACTATAGGTATCGTGGCTGGGGAGGCCTCCGGCGATCTATTGGGTAGTCACCTGATCAAGGCGCTTAAGCAGCAAAGGCCAGATCTCAAGTTTGTCGGTATTGCCGGCCCCAAGATGATTTCAGAAGGGGCGGTCTCACTGTTCCCTATGGAGCGTCTCTCGGTGCGCGGTTATGTCGAGGTGTTGCGCCATCTGCCCGGCTTGTTACGCATACGCAAGCAAGTGGCCGAGCATATGCTGGAGCAGCGCCCGGATGTATTCATAGGCATAGACGCGCCAGACTTCAATTTTGCGCTGGAGCGCAAGCTCAAGCAGCATGGCATTCCCACCATTCATTACGTCAGCCCTTCAATTTGGGCCTGGCGCAAGGGCAGGATCAAAAAGATACAGCAGGCGGTATCACATATCCTCGCCTTGTTCCCGTTTGAGCCTGAGCTTTACAAGAACGCTGGCGTATCGGTTTCCTACGTAGGTCATCCGCTCGCGGATATGCTGCCCATGGTGCCTGACCGCCAGGCAGCGCGCGAACATCTAAAACTGTCATTTGCCAGCCTGGTGATTGCCATGCTGCCTGGCAGCCGCCAGAGTGAAGTACAGCAACTGGCTGATCTTTATGTGAAAGCTGCCTTGTTGATTGCGGCTGAGCGTCCAGATACCCACTTTCTGGTGCCCCTGATTACCCGTGAGACCCGCGAAATTTTTGAGCGTGTGCTCTATGCCAATCAAGCCCATGAGCTGCAACTGAAGATCTTGTTTGGCCATGCGCATCTGGCCATGGAAGCCGCTGATGCGGTGATTGTCGCTTCAGGCACGGCAACACTAGAGGCCGCCTTGCTGAAGCGACCCATGGTGATTACTTATCGCATGCCTGCCATTAGCTGGCAGATATTAAAGCGTATGAATTACCTGCCTTATGTAGGCTTGCCCAATGTGCTGGCCGGGCGCTTTATCGTGCCTGAGTTGCTGCAGGACGATGCCAATCCAGAAAAGCTGGCGGCGACTACCTTGCAGATGATCAATGACAAGAGCCAGCTTGCAGACATTGAGGCTGAGTTCACGCGCATGCATGAAACCCTGCGTCAAAACACCGGGGAAAAAGCCGCGCAGGCGGTGCTGTCTTTTATCAAATGAGTGCAATCAAGTGAGTGCTGTCATTCTTTGTGGCGTGGATGAGGCAGGGCGCGGACCATTAGCAGGCGCGGTGTTTGCAGCTGCCGTGATACTCAACCCCGCCCGACCTATTCCTGGCCTGGCTGATTCCAAAACCCTTAGTGAAAAAAAACGCGATAGGTTGGCGCTGGAGATCAAGCAGCATGCGCAGGCCTGGGCTATTGCCTCATGCAGCGCCGCCGAGATTGACGAAATCAATATTCTGCAAGCCAGCCTACTGGCAATGAAGCGGGCAATTGAGCAGTTATCCATTGTGCCTACCGAAGTGCAGGTCGATGGCCTGCATTGCCCGCGTATCAATATCCCGGCGCAAGGCATCATCAAGGGTGACAGCAAAGTGCAGGAAATTGCCGCTGCTTCTATACTCGCCAAGACCGCGCGTGACCTGGAAATGCAGCAGATGCATGTGCTATACCCGCAATACGATTTCGCCCGCCACAAAGGCTACCCCACCGCGCAACATCTGCAATTGCTGGGCGAACATGGCGTTTGCGAAATACACCGCCGCAGCTATGCGCCCGTGAGACGGGCGCTAGGCCTGGCTTGAGCTGCTGCTTGCAGCAAACTCCTTAAATCTCATCTTTTAAAATTCAATTGTTCTAAAATTCAATTGTTCAGTGATTGCTGAAGCAAGAGTCTAGGCTTGCAAGAGGAACACCGTGGGCTGCTTATGCAACTCTGGCAACTCTTTTAGCTTGGCCCAATCTGCAATGCGCTTGCTGATAATCAACTCGGTAGGCAGGCTGATATTACGCGCAACGCATAGCGTGGTTTCAGGTTTGCAGTGCGCCAGCATATCTTCCAATAAATGCTGGTTACGGTAAGGCGTCTCAATAAAAATCTGGGTTTCACCATGCTGCAGAGACTGGCGCTCGATTTCACGCAGTCGATTGATACGCGCCTGTTTATCGCTGGGGATATAGCCCAGAAAACTGAAACGCTGACCATTCATGCCTGAGGCCATCAGAGCCAGCAGTATGGAGGAAGGCCCGACAAGAGGGGCCACGCGGATATCACGCTTATGCGCCAGCGCGGCCAACCTTGCCCCAGGGTCGGCAATACCGGGGCAGCCTGCCTCAGACATCAAGCCTACATCTTCACCAGCCAGCAAGGGCTGGAGCAGGGCGGGTAGTTCGGCATCACTGGTGTGCTCATTCAGCAGATGCAAAGTCAGCTCGCGCACTGGTTTGTCGGTTTTGAACAGGCTGAGAAAACGCCTGGCGGTTTTTTCGTTTTCTACAATAAAGGTAGAAAGTTTGCGCGCCTGGGCGATGACCTCGGCAGGCAGAACCTGCTCCAGGCCATCACTGCCCAGGGTGACTGGCAGCATATAAAGTGTGCCTTTTTTGCTGCTGCCTGGCTTTTTGTTTTCTGAGGTTTGAGTTTCTGCTTGGCTCACTAGTACTTTACCTGCGCGCGATAATTGAGGGTGACGCTGCTTTCAGCGGGTATTGTAATGCTCCAGCTGGCCGTGTTGCTGCTGGCCTTTTTGCTGGGATGGCTTTGCGACAATAGCTTCCAGTCGCCAGGGATAGGCTCCAGCACATTAACTGTCACCGCCTGCGATTTGGCATTTTTCAGCACAATTTCATAGGCGCTCTCGAACTGACTATTGCCTTTGGCCGGATTAGGTAATTTCTTGAAGTCAGTCTGCTTTTTGTCTGCGGTGACATCAAAAGCTTCACCCAGCTTGAGGCGTACGCTTTCATTCTTGGCGGTATGGTCTATCTTGTCTTCACCGACAAACTGCGCATTACCCTGGCTGTCTTTTTTGTAGACGCGCATGATGCCCTTGGGCAGTGGGATGCCTAAGCGGCTGGCTTCTTTGTTATCAAATTCGACAAACACGCCCACCTTAAGCTTTTGCCCAAGCTCGCCCTGGCTGGCCTGGTAATAGTAACTATCTCCACGCAACACCAGTTCCTTGCGCACAGGCACGGCCTGCGCATTCAATAGCGCCACTTGCTTGGTCTGGTTCTCGGCGATGGTCGTCGGTCTTTCCAGGCTATAAAGGTGATATTCCAGCAAGGACTCTTCGGCCATGGGGGCGGCATCCGCCATCATCATTTCATTCTTGCGCATCATGGCTACAGGGGCAGGGTGTGGTGGCAGTACACGATTAACATCGCCTGCCACCAGTTGCAGCTTGGCGTTGCGATAGCTGGTACCGCTGGTATTAGACAAGGTGACCCAGCCGGATAGGTCCAGCTTGTCTTCGGTGGCATTCAACTCGGCGACATAATCCGCTTTCCAGCCCAAGCCACCAGTGAGGTAGCTCAATTCTATATCCTGACTACCAGATTGCTTGCTGTTGATCTGGGTGACCAGGGTAGGGCGGTCACGCAGATTGTCAGGCACATCGGGGTAGACAATACGGCCTGGCACACCCGTTTCTATGCGGTTGCCTATCTTGAGTACCGTGCCATTGTTGGCGGCCAGTACCGTGGCTTGCTCTGTAGTTTCAGCGCCTGTGGCGGGATTGGTGCGTATGACCTGCACTTGCTGGCCTATATATTTCTCCAGCAGCTTGTCCGGGCTTAATAAATCGAAATCAAAGTTCTGCTCCAAGGTCTGCAGGCTGCCATTAAGGCTGCGCAGCAAGGCGGTTTCTGCACGTATCTGCGCGCTGACATCGCGTAGCGCCAGCGCGTTAAGGCCAGACTTGAGCGTGACCTTGCGCTGATCTTTGACCAAGGCCAGGTCACCGTTGTAAATGGTTACGGCTACACTTTGCTGGTCGGCCAGGGTGCTGCGTATCTCGTCTGCTTGGGCGTAAGCCTGCTGGCTAAGCGCCAGCATCAAGCCTATTACCAGCGGCCTGGGTTTGATAAGAGTGCTCAGTGCTTTGCTCATTACTATGCTCCTCGATGTTCTGGCTAAAATGCCGATCTGGCCTAAATAACGCTGACGCCTTGTTGTTCCAACATATCTATCAACCGGATCAAGGGCAGGCCTATCAAGGCATTGGGGTCGCTACCATGCATGGATGCAATGACGGCTATCCCTAAGCCTTCAGATTTGGCGCTGCCAGCGCACTGATAAGGCTGTTCTTTGCGTAGATAGTTCTCAATCTGGCTATCGCTCAGCTGGCGAAAGCTTACCTCATAAGGCACAACCTCGGCCTGCATCTGATCCAACTCAGCGTTATACAGGCAAAGTGCGCTATGGAAAACCACGCTGCGCCCGCGCATCAGCTTGAGTTGCTTGACAGCATTTTCATGGGTAATGGGCTTGCCTAATTGCAAGCCATCCAGGGTGGCGACCTGGTCGCAACCTATAATCAAGGCCTGTGGGTGTTGCTCAGCCACTTTGCGTGCCTTGGCCTGGGCCAGGCGCAAAGCGGTCTGTTCTGGTGCTTCTGCGGACAATGGGGTTTCATCTATATCGGGGCTGATCACGCTAAACGGCAATTGCAGTCGCTCCAGCAGCTCGCGTCGATAGGGGGAAGATGATGCCAGAATCAGGGTAGATGATGGGCTGGGTGAAGACATGGGTTTGTTAAGATTGGACGTTATTAGTATGGGATTGTGGCATGGAAGCGCCCTAAGTAAAAAGCCGGCAGGCGCCGGCTTTTTACAAAGGCACTGGTGTAGCGTGCTTTAGTCTGGCTGAATTTCCAGCAAGGTTTCATCAGGGGTAACAGTGTCACCCTTTTTGATATGCACAGCGACTACCACGCCAGCCTTGGAGGCCTGGATTTCGTTTTCCATCTTCATGGCTTCAATGACCAGTACGGCATCACCAGCGCTGACCTTGTCACCAATGTTGACCTTAACATCAACAATGGTGCCAGGCATGGCGGTGGTCACGCAGCCAGGGTGGCTAGGGCGTGGACGGCCACTGCCAGTGTTGCTGCTGGCCTTTTTCTTGGCTTCGCCATTGCCGCTGGAGCCACCGGAGACTTCGATTTCGTTCAAAGTCTCGACCACAACTTCTTCCGCCACGCCATCTACGGAAACGTAGAATGGACGTTGCTCTTCACCATGGTGACCGCTACCAGTCAGCTTGATATGGAAGGTTTCACCGTGCAGGGTGACGTTGAATTCGCTAGGCGCGTAGCGCGAGCGTGATTCGCTGGAGGTTACCGCATCCTTGCTCAGCAAAGGCTCAGGCTTGAGGGTGCCAGCATTGCGCTCTTGCAGGAAAGTCTTGGCCAAGTCTGGAAACATGGCATAAGTCAGCACATCTTCTTCGCTCTTGGCCAGGCCTTCAACTTCATTGCGCAGCTTTTCCATTTCCGCACTGAGCAGGTCAGCAGGGCGGCACTCAATCACTTGAGCATTGCCTACTGCCAGATTGCGTACATCAGCATTGACGGTAGAAGGTGCCTTGCCATAGTGGCCCAGCAGATAATTCTTCACCTCATTGGTGACGGACTTATATCGTGCGCCTGTCATGACGTTGAGCACAGCCTGGGTGCCAACAATCTGCGATGTTGGGGTCACCAGCGGAGGGTAGCCCAGATCTTCACGCACACGTGGAATTTCATCCAGCACTTCATCCATGCGGTTGAGCGCACCTTGCTCCTTGAGCTGGTTGGAGAGGTTGGAGATCATGCCGCCTGGCACTTGGTTTACCAGTACGCGAGTATCCACGCCTGTGAATTCGCTCTCGAACTGCCAGTACTTTTTCCGCACTTCACGGAAGTAGGCAGAAATTTCCTGCAATAGGCCAATGTCGAGGCCGGTATCGTATTCAGTACCCTTGAATGCGGCGACTATACTTTCTGTGGTCGGCAGGCTGGCGCCTTCAGCGAAGGAGGAGATGCAACCATCGACAATGGAAACACCATTGTCTACCGCGCGCTGTATGGACATGCTGGCCAGGCCAGAGGTCGCGTGTGCGTGCAGATGGATAGGCAGGCTGACGGCTGAGCGCAGGGCCTTAACCAGTTCGCCTGTTACCTCAGGGGTCAGCAGGCTGGCCATATCCTTGATGGCGATGGTGTCGCAGCCATAGCTTTCCAGTTCCTTGGCCATGCTGACAAAGTAAGGAATGTCATGTACTGGGCTGGTTGTGTAGCTGATGGTGCCTTCGGCATGCTTGCCCACGGCCTTCACTGCCTCAATCGATACCTTGAGGTTGCGCAGATCGTTCATGGCATCAAAGATGCGGAACACATCAACACCGTTGTCGGCGGATTTTTGCACAAAGGCACGCACGACATCATCGGAGTAGTGACGATAGCCCAAAAGGTTCTGACCGCGCAGCAGCATCTGAATGCGCGAATTAGGCAGGGCCTGACGCAATTTCTTCAGACGCTCCCAGGGGTCTTCACGCAGATAGCGTACGCAGGCGTCGAAAGTCGCGCCGCCCCAGGCTTCCAGCGACCAGTAGCCCACAGCATCAAGTTTGGAACAGATGGGCAGCATGTCTTCAGTGCGCATGCGGGTCGCGATCAGCGACTGGTGACCATCACGTAGAACTACATCGGTTACATGTACTTTTGCCATAATCTTTATCTACCACTTCAAGGTGTTAATGTGAGCCTCAGATACCCTCGTGGGCAGCTATGGCGGCAGAAATCGCCGCAGCGATCAGTTCCCGTGGGAACTCTGTCGCGTAATTGGCAAGCTCGGGATGCGTTTCGACAAAACTGGTGTCGAATTTGGCGTTACGGAAATCCGGGTGCTTCAGAATTTCCTGATAATAAGGAATCGTGGTCTTTACGCCATAAACCACAGTGTCGTTGAGGGCGCGACGGCCACGTTCAACCACACTTTCCCAATTCAAGGCCCAAACCGTGAGCTTGGCGCACATGGAGTCATAGTAAGGCGGAATGACATAGCCGCTATACATGGCTGCATCCATACGTACGCCGGGGCCGCCCGGTGAGTAGTAACGCGTGATCTTGCCAAAGCTGGGCAGGAAATCGTTCTTGGGGTCTTCCGCATTGATACGGAACTCCATCGCAAAGCCGCGATACTGCACCTCAGCCTGTTTGTACTGCAGGCGCTGACCATCGGCGACACGTATCTGCTCTTGCACGATATCAATACCGGTGATGGATTCGGTCACTGTATGTTCCACCTGCAGACGGGTGTTCATTTCCATGAAATAGAAATTGTTGTCGGAATCCAGCAGGAACTCGACCGTGCCTGCATTCTTGTAACCCACAGCCTTGGCTGCCTTGACCGCCAGGTTACCTATATATTCACGCTGCGCTTTACTCAGTTGAGGCGAGGGGGCAATCTCAATCAGCTTCTGGTTGCGACGTTGTATGGAGCAATCGCGCTCAAACAAGTGAATCACGTTGCCATGGCCATCCGCCAGTACTTGTACTTCTATATGGCGTGGGTTGACTACGCATTTTTCCAGAAAGACTTCAGGCTTGCCGAAGGCCTTGCTGGCTTCGGAAATCACACGGTCATAATTGCTGAGCAATTCTTTCTCGTCATTGCAGCGGCGTATGCCACGGCCGCCGCCACCATTGGTGGCCTTGAGCATGACGGGGTAACCTATCTTGCCTGCCAGTTTGCGGGCGTCTTCCAAACTTGCAAGATTGCCCTCGCTACCTGGAACGCAGGGTATGCCAGCCTTGATCATGGCGGTACGGGCCTGAATCTTGTCACCCATCTGGCGTATGACCTTGGCATCTGGGCCTATGAACTTGATGCCGCGACGCGCACAGATTTCTGCCAGCTCAGGATTCTCAGACAAGAAACCATAGCCAGGATGCAGGGCATCACAGCCAGATGCCACAGCAAGATTAACGATATTGTGCGCGTTCAGGTAACCCAAAACAGGGTCAGAGCCAATGTTATATGCTTCGTCAGCCTTTTTGACATGCAGGGCATGTCGGTCAGCATCCGCATAGATCGCCACAGACTTGATGCCCATCTCTGAGCAGGCGCGTACGATGCGCACGGCGATTTCGCCACGGTTGGCAATTAGAATTTTTTTGATCACGGAGTAAACCTAAACCTGAAAAATAGCGGTGATTTTTGACACGGAAACCGACAAATTATATCATGCGCGGCTTATGACTGCACAAGCAATCAACGTACCTGTCATCAATAGCCAAGACTTTGCGCGAAAAGCGCTGGAGTTTCATGATATACTCCCGCTCTTGCGATTTTCTCGCCTGGTTGAGCTTCTTGCCGATACTGATGGTTCGGTGAATATTGACCTAATCGGTAGTGTTAACAAGTCTTCTATGCCCACGCTGCATCTCAAGGTGCAGACGACGCTGAAGCTGACTTGTCAGCGCTGCCTGGATTCATTTGAATATCCGCTGGATTTGACTTCTAGTTTCATCATAGTCCCCAGTGAAGCCGCGATTCCATCGCCAGATTCAGATGAATATGACGATGAGGTGGATTATCTGGTGGCGGAAACGCAGATGCCAGTGATAGACCTGGTTGAAGATGAGATATTGCTTGCCTTGCCGCTGGCACCCAAGCACCCGGATGGGGCTTGTGCTGATGTGAGCAGGGTGGAGTTGGAAAAACCAAGTCCTTTTGCTGTATTAAAGGGTCTTAAAACTGGCAAAAGCCAAAACGATTAGTTAATTAGGAGTAAATTATGGCCGTTCAACAGAACAAAAAGTCACCATCCAAGCGTGGTATGCACCGCTCCCACGACTTCTTGAGCAACCCACCGTTGGCAGTTGAGCCAACCACTGGCGAAACCCATCTGCGTCATCACGTTAGCCCTAACGGCTACTACCGTGGTCGCAAGGTCTTGCCTGCCAAGGGTGAGTAATTCTTCCTGTATCGCAGGAACATGCGCCAGCCTTTATGGCTGGCGCTTTTGTATCTAACGTCTGATTTTGAGCATGGATATAACTATTGCTATTGATGCGATGGGAGGTGACCATGGCCCTCATGTCACCGTTCCCGCCGCCCTAAGTGCTATCAAGCAAGATAGCCAATTAAATATTGTTCTGGTTGGTCTCAAGGATGTGATTGAGGCGGAGCTTGCCTCCCATCACGCCACTACCGGCCCGCGCCTGAGAATTCATCACGCCAGTGAAGTCGTGGCCATGGATGAGTCTCCGCAAAGCGCGCTCAAGAACAAAAAAGATTCTTCCATGCGGGTTGCCATCAACCTAGTCAAGAGTGGCGAGGCCAATGCCTGCGTCAGTGCCGGTAATACCGGGGCGCTGATGGCAACTGCACGTTTCGTCCTCAAAACCCTGCCTGGCATAGACCGACCTGCGATTGCCGGGGTGTTGCCTACGCAAAAGGGTGCCATCTATATGTTGGACTTGGGTGCCAATGCGGATTGCACGCCTGAGCACCTGCTGCAGTTTGCCATTATGGGTGCCATGCTGGTCTCCTGTGTCGAGCATAAAGAGCGGCCTTCAGTGGGCTTGCTCAATATAGGCTCTGAGGACATCAAGGGTAATGAGGTGGTCAAGCAGGCAGGCGAGCTGCTCAGGGCCAGCCATCTGAATTTCTACGGCAATATTGAAGGTAATGACATCTATAAGGGCACGACAGATGTTGTGGTCTGTGATGGCTTTGTCGGCAATGTGGCTTTGAAGACCTCAGAAGGTCTGGCGCAGATGGTGAACCGCTTCCTGACGCAGGAGTTCAAGCGCAGCTGGTTGACCAAGCTAATGGCCATCATCTCCATGCCTGTACTCAAGGCCTTTAAACGCAGGCTGGACCCAAGGCGCTACAATGGAGCTACCTTCCTGGGGCTTCGTGGCATTGTGGTAAAGAGTCATGGCGGGGCGGATAGTCTGTCATTCCAGTATGCCATCAAGGCGGCTTGCGAAGAGTCGCGGAATGGCGTGCTGAGCCGCATTACCAAGCAACTGGAAATAGAACACCTTAAGCCACAGGCAGACCCAGTGGCAGTGCAAGCTGAAAGTGAGAAAGAAGGCTTATGAGCTATTCGCGCATCGCGGGTACTGGCAGCTATCTGCCAGAAAAAATTCTGACCAATGCTGATCTTGAACGCATGGTCGAAACCACGGATGAATGGATTTTCAGCCGTACCGGCATCCGCGAGCGCCACATCGCTGCCGATAATGAATTCACCAGTGATCTGGCTTTACACGCGGCAAAAAATGCGTTGGAAGCTGCGGGGATCACGGCCCAGGAGTTAGACCTGATTCTGGTGGCCACAACCACGCCCGATCGCGTATTCCCCAGTACCGCCTGTTTGCTGCAGCACAAGCTGGGAAATGCAGGCGCGCCAGCGTTTGATATTCAGGCGGTATGCAGTGGCTTTATCTATGCCATGGCGACAGCTGATCAGTTCATCCGCAGTGGTGCTGCCCGCAAAGTACTGGTCGTTGGTGCTGAAACCATGTCGCGCATTACAGACTGGACAGACCGTAGCAACTGCATACTCTGGGGTGACGGCGCTGGCGCGGTAGTGCTGGAAGCCAGTGATGAGCCAGGCATTATTTCTACACATTTACATGCCGATGGCAGCTATGCGCGCTTGCTGAATGTGCCCACGGGCGTATCCGAACGTGAAGGCGACAAAACCATCCATATGGAAGGTAATGCGGTGTTCAAGATCGCGGTCAACACCCTGGATGCGATTGTTGACGAAACCTTGGAGGCCAATGGCCTGCAAAAGTCCGACATCGATTGGCTGGTGCCGCATCAGGCCAATATTCGCATTCTGCAATCCACAGCCCGCAAGCTCGGGATGGATATGGACAGGGTGGTGGTGACCGTAGACAAGCACGGCAATACCTCGGCGGCTTCAGTACCGCTGGCGCTGGATGTTGCGGTGCGTGATGGCCGCATCAAGCGCGGTGAAACCGTGCTGATGGAAGCCTTTGGTGGTGGTTTCACCTGGGGTTCTGTGCTGGTTAAATACTAAGTGTTGCATACCCGATCAAGATTAATTTGCTTTCTTATAAAGAAGACATGATGAAATTTGCTTTTTTCTTCCCCGGTCAAGGCTCTCAGTCTGTAGGCATGATGCAAGGTTTTGGTGATCTTGCTGTCATCAAAGACACGTTTGTCGAGGCGTCTGACGCCCTGGGCGTGGACTTCTGGCGCATGGCGACCGAAGCCAATGAAGTGCTGAACCTCACTACCAATACCCAGCCGCTGATGTTGGCTGCTGGCGTGGCAACTTGGCGTGCCTGGCAAGCCCAGGGCGGAGCTGTGCCCAGCTTGCTGGCAGGGCATAGCCTGGGTGAATACACAGCCCTGGTGGCTGCAGGTGTGATTAGTTATGAGGCAGCATTGCCTCTGGTGCGCTTCCGTGCCGAAGTCATGCAGCGCGCAGTGGGTGAGGGCGTTGGTGCCATGGCGGCAGTGCTGGGTCTGGATGACGATGCTGTACGTGCTGCCTGTGTAGAGGCTGCCCTGGGAGAAGTGCTGGAAGCCGTTAACCTGAATTCCCCCGGCCAAGTGGTGATCGCTGGTAACAAGGCTGCGGTTGAGCGTGGCATAGAAGTGGCTAAAGCCAAGGGTGCCAAGCGCGCCTTGTTGCTGCCTGTCAGCGTGCCATCGCATTGCGCACTGATGAAGCCAGCCGCTAATGAATTACAAGATTATCTCAAGGATGTCAGCCTGGCAGAGGGCAATGTGCCCGTGCTGCACAACGCTGATGTCGCGGCTTATAGCAATGCCGAACAAGTCAAGGATGCGCTGGTGCGTCAGCTTTATAGCCCGGTGCGCTGGGTTGAGACCGTACAGGCTGTGCATGCGGCTGGTATTAGCGCCAGTGCCGAATGTGGCCCAGGCAAGGTATTGGCTGGTCTGGTCAAGCGCACAGTGGCCGAATTGCCATGTATCGCACTGATCAATCAAGAAGCGCTCGCAGAAGCTCAAGCGCAGTTCAATCAGTAAAAGAGGAGACGCTTATGTATGAAGGACAAGTAGCCCTGGTCACTGGCGCAAGTCGTGGCATAGGTGCCGCCATTGCCCTGGCTTTGGCCAAGCAAGGTGCCAAAGTGGTAGGCACTGCCACTACAGAATCTGGCGCAGCGCAGATTACCACCGCCCTTGAGGCACATGGTGGTCAGGGTCTGGCTTTGGATGTCAATGATGCGGCACAGGTTGAGTCCGTGCTCAAGCAGATTGCCGAAAAATTCGGCGATGTCAGCATTCTGGTCAACAATGCTGGGATTACGCGCGATACCTTGCTCATGCGCATGAAGGATGCTGATTGGGATGCAGTGATTGCTACCAATCTGACTTCAGTTTTCCGCATGTCACAAGCCGTGCTGCGCCCCATGATGAAAGCGCGCTTTGGTCGCATCATCAATATTTCATCGGTAGTGGGTCACATGGGTAACCCTGGCCAGGCTAACTATGCTGCAGCCAAGGCGGGCATGGCAGGCTTTACGCGCTCACTGGCAGCTGAAGTTGGCAGCCGTGGCATTACCGTCAACTGTATCGCCCCAGGCTTTATCGATACCGACATGACACGTGAATTGCCGGAAAACGTGAAGGAAGAACTGATCAAGCGCGTGCCACTAGCTCGCTTTGGTGATGTGGAAGATATCGCGGCTGCCGTGACATTTTTCGCTTCGCCCTCAGCAGCTTATATCACAGGCGAAACTCTGCATGTGAATGGTGGCATGTATATGGCCTAATGGCCGCAGCAAGGCTGTTCTGGCCGTTAGCATTCAGTTTTTGAATTCCTAGCGACTTTTGATAGAATAGCCCCAGCTTTTTTAAGCGACTTAAACTTTAAAAGGAATATTTTAGATGTCTGACATCGAACAACGCGTTAAAAAGATCGTTTCCGAACAACTGGGTGCCAATGAAGCTGACGTTAAGCACGAGTCCTCTTTTGTTGACGATCTGGGTGCTGATTCTCTCGACACCGTAGAATTGGTCATGGCGCTGGAAGAAGAATTTGACTGTGAAATTCCTGACGAAGAAGCCGAAAAAATCACTACAGTTCAGCAAGCGATTGACTACGTCAACGCCAACCTGAAGTAAGCTTTTCCTCAATATTGATTTCTTATTTTTCTTGGAGTTGCCTTGTCCAAGCGTAGGGTAGTTGTAACTGGTCTGGGCGTGGTTTCACCCGTAGGTATCGGTGTTGAAACAGCCTGGGCCAACCTTGTTGCCGGCAAGTCCGGTATCACCAATATCACCAAGTTCGATGCCTCGCCATTTGCTTCGCAAATCGCTGGTGAGGTTAAAGAGTTTGACGTGTCGCAATTTCTTCCCGCCAAGGATGCCCGTCGTATGGATACCTTTATCCAGTACGGCATGGCAGCTGCTATTGAGGCGGTGAAGGATTCCGGCATTGTGGTTACTGAAGAAAACGCCGAGCGTATTGGCGTTTCCATTGGTTCTGGTATTGGTGGTCTGCAACTGATCGAGGATACAGACACGGTTTATCACGAGTCCGGTCCACGCAAGATCAATCCATTCTTCATCCCAGGCACCATCATCAACATGATCTCGGGTAACTTGTCCATCCTGTATGGCTTCAAGGGACCGAATGTGGCGATAGTGACTGCTTGTACCACAGGTACGCATTCCATCGGTGATGCTGCACGCATGATCGAATATGGCGATGCCGACGTCATGGTGGCAGGTGGCGCTGAGGCTCCCATCACCAAGTTGGGGGTAGGGGGCTTTGCTGCTGCCCGGGCATTGTCTACACGCAATGATGATCCTGCTACCGCAAGCCGTCCTTGGGATAAAGACCGCGATGGCTTTGTGATTGGTGAAGGTGCTGGTGTTCTGGTGCTGGAAGAGTATGAGTCAGCTAAAAAGCGCGGCGCCAAGATTTATGCCGAGCTGGTTGGTTATGGCATGAGTGCCGATGCATACCATATGACCGCCCCTAATATGGATGGTCCACGCCGTTCCATGCGTAACGCCCTCAATAATGCGGGTATTAACGTGGATCAGGTGCAGTTCGTCAATGCGCATGGCACTTCAACACCTCTGGGTGATGCCAATGAAACCAATGCCATCAAGGCTGCGTTTGGTGACCATGCCAAGAACCTGGTGGTGAATTCCACCAAGTCCATGACTGGGCACTTGCTTGGTGGTGCAGGCGGTCTGGAGTCATTGTTTACAGTGCTCTCCATCCATCATCAGGTTTCGCCACCAACCATCAATATCTTCAATCAAGATCCAGAGTGTGATCTGGATTTCTGTGCTAACGAAGCACGTGATATGAAAATTGATGTTGCTGTCAAAAACAACTTTGGTTTCGGCGGCACCAACGGTAGCCTGGTCTTCCGCAAAATTTAATCTAGCCCTAGCTAGGGTGAAATCCTGAAGGCGTGTGCACTAAAACTAAGTGCACACGCCTTTTATGCACAGATTTGGTGACTGTGACATTTTTAAGTCACTTTCAGCCGTTGATTTAAAACGTGTTTTATAAGTAATTGAAAATTAATTAATTTTTATATTGCTCAAAAACAAGGCGATTCCAGCTTATTCCAGTGTTTACGGTGGTTTACGCCATCTTTCCTGCGTCAATCCACAAAACTATCCACAGCTTCTGTGGGTAAGACAAGTCCTACAGCTTTATAAGCCTCCCACTATGCTTTAGGATGGCAGGCATTCTTCATTTACCCCAGCCCCATGAGCTCATCACCTCTTACCTTGATCAACGGCCAGCCAAGTAATGCAATATCTGTCATGGACAGAGGTTTTGCTTATGGAGACGGTGTTTTTCGCACCATCAAGGTATTGAATGGCGTGCCGCTGAATTGGGATAGGCATTTTGCAAAACTGCTTGATGACTGCGGCAGACTAAAGCTGGATTGCCCTGATGCCAATGTGTGGCAACAAGATATTGCCCAATTGTTTGCTGATGCAGGCGACGGTGTTGCCAAATTAATGCTCACACGCGGTATTGCTGAGCGTGGCTATGCCATAGGACTGTCGCCAGTCACGCGGGTCAGTCTGCGCAGCAATTTGCCCATTTACCCGGCAGATCACGCAGAGCAGGGCATACAAGTGCATCTATGCCAGACCCGCCTGGCACATCAACCATTGCTGGCGGGTATCAAACATCTCAACCGTCTGGAAAATGTGCTGGCACGTATGGAGTGGCAAGACACGGATATCAGTGAAGGCGTGATGCTCGATCACCAAGGTTTGGTAATCGAGGGCGTAATGAGCAATATCCTGCTGCGTTCCGGTAAAATCCTCAGCACGCCAGATTTACAGCAGTGTGGTGTTGCTGGCGTTACCCGCCAACAGATCTTGTCATTGGCACCACTTCTAGGGTTACAGACCCGGGTTGCTGATATTGCTCTGGATGAGTTGATGCAGGCAGATGAAGTGTTGATGTGCAACAGCCTCTATGGTGTGTGGCAGGTAGTAAACTTCAATGGGCGTCGTTGGGTCAGCCAAGACCTGGCGGCGAAATTAAGGCAACTTTTGCAAGGCTAGCATGCGTTTTCTGAAGTATCTGTTTTTATTGCTGACGTTATTGGTGATCTCTTTTGCGGCCTGGATGGCGTATTTCGTCACCACACCGCTGCAGTTTCCCAGCGAGACAGTTGCGTTTGAGCTGCGAGCCGGCAGCAGCCTGAGAAGCATTTCCCAGCAACTGGTGGATCAAGGCATGTTGCAAGAGCCATGGAGCTTTATTGTGCTGGTGCGCGCCATGCGCATGGCTGGCGGCATCAAAGCCGGGAATTACCTGCTTGAGTCTGGCCAGACCCCTTATCAACTGTTTATCAACCTCAGCAATGGCAATGTCAGCCAGGACAGCATTACCTTCATTGAAGGCTGGACCTTCGCGCAGATGCGTCAGGCGCTTAATAACCACGAATCGGTACGCCACCTGACCATGGCCTACACCGATGAAGAAATCATGCGCAATATAGGCGCTGCTGGCACCTTGCCTGAAGGCATGTTTTTCCCTGACACCTATTACTTCAGTCGCGGCATGAGTGATCAAGATATCTTGAAGCGCGCCTACACTGCATTACAGAACCGTATGGAAGCCGCATGGCAGCAGCGCGATCCTGCCGTGCCCTATACTTCATCCTATGAAGCCTTGATCATGGCCTCCATTGTGGAAAAAGAAACGGGCAAGGCCAGCGAGCGACCTCTGATCGCTGGCGTATTCCTCAACCGCATGCGCATGGGTATGCGCCTGCAGACAGACCCTACCGTGATTTATGGCATGGGCGAAAGCTTTGATGGCAATCTGCGTAAGCGTGACCTGATCAAAGATACGCCATTCAATACCTATACACGCTCAGGCCTGCCACCAACGCCAATCGCGATGGCAGGCATGGCAGCAATCAATGCGGCCCTGCATCCCATGCAGACCGATGCCGTTTATTTTGTTGGCAAGGGTGATGGCAGCCATCATTTTTCCCGCACCCTGACCGAGCATAACCGTGCTGTGGTGCGTTATCAGTTAAGGGGCGGTAATGCGCGGTAAGTTTATAACGCTGGAAGGTATGGATGGTGCGGGCAAGAGTTCGCATATCGCCGCCATCCTGGAAACCTTGCAGGAAAAAGGCGTAGAGGTTGTAGCCACGCGTGAGCCTGGCGGCACCAGCCTGGGTGAGCGGCTACGTGAATTGCTTTTGCATGAAGCCATGCATGCAGAAACCGAAACCTTGTTAATGTTTGCAGCCAGGCGTGAACATATTGCCCAGGTCATTGCCCCGGCATTAGCGCGTGGTGCCTGGGTGGTTTCAGATCGCTTCACTGATGCTTCCTTTGCCTATCAGTGCGGTGGCCGTGGTGTAGATCAGACCAAAATGCAGCAGCTTGAGCACTGGGTGCAGCAGGGCTTACAGCCTGATTTAACCTTGCTGTTTGATGTGCCAGTAGAAATCAGCGTTGCCAGATTGGCCGCCGCGCGTACCCCAGACAAATTCGAGCGTGAAAGTGCAGAGTTCTTCCACAAAATACGCGAGGGTTATTTGTCCCGAGCCAAGACTCACCCCACACGCTTCCGCATTATTGATGGCAATCGCCCACTGGAAACAGTGAGGGCGGAAGTGATTGCCCTATTGCAGGCACTTGCATGAGCGAGCGCTATCCCTGGCATGCCCCTAGCTGGCAGCGTCTGCAGCAGACACGGCAGCGCCGACATCACGCCTTGCTGCTGAAAGGCAAGGCGGGTACAGGCAAGTTGGATTTTGCCGTCACCCTGGCCCAGTCGCTGCTATGCCATAAGCCTGTAGCGGATGGCTATGCCTGTGGCCAATGTGCCAGCTGTGGCTGGTTTGAGCAAAATAGCCACCCGGATTACCGTCTACTGACCCCTGAGCAAGAAACGCCGGACGAAAATACCAGCAGCAAAAAACCAGCACGCAAGAGCACACAGATATCCGTGGCGCAGGTGCGCGAGCTTGGCGGCTTTCTTGAGCTTTCCAGCCATCAGAATGAGGGCTTACGCGTGGTGGTGATTCACCCTGCGGATGCACTCAATCAAACCTCGGCCAATGCCTTGCTTAAAATGCTGGAAGAGCCGCCACCCGGCGTCATGTTTATTCTGGTGACCAGTCATCCGCAACGCTTACTAGCCACCATCATCAGCCGCTGCCAACAGGTGGAAATGCCTGCGCCCAGCACCGAACAGGCACTCTCATGGCTAGCGCAGCAGCAACTTGCAGACGCTGAGCAATGGCTGGCCTACACGGGTGGCTCGCCCTTGCAAGCAAGAGAGGCGGCCAGTGCAGGCGGTATGCAGGCATTGCCAACGCGTTTGGCCCAAGGGCAGAAGCTGGATCCTTTCCAGGCCGCCAGTGAGTTTGCGGCTTTAGGTATGGAAGAAGTGATGACAGCGCTGCAAAAATGGATTTACGACCTGCTGGCAGTCAGGCTGGAGGTGCAGCCACGCTACCACTTACGGCAGCAAGTGGCTTTGCAAGCCCTGGGCAAGAGCGTAGACTTGAGCGCGTTGTTGACGTTCCAGCGCCAGGTGGATGATGCACGGCGTTCTGCCACCCATCCCCTCAATCATGAGCTGCAACTTGAAACGCTGATGCTGCAATACAGCAAGCTATTTCCCGGATAATCTGACGCCAGCGAGCAGGAAAACCGCACCATGCAGGATACTACTGATCTCCCCCAAGGCCCGAAACCTAGTGTCATGTCGCTTGCCATTAAGGAAAAAGCGGCTTTGTATGCGGCCTATATGCCTTTTATCAAAGGTGGAGGCCTGTTTGTCCCAACTAATAAGCCATTCAATGTCGGCGATGAAGTGTTTATGCTGATCAGCCTGCTTGATGACCCCACCAAACTCAAGGTTGCTGGGCGCGTGGTCTGGATTACCCCGGTTGCACATGGCAATCGTCCACAGGGAGTAGGGGTGCAGCTCAGCGACAAGGATGGCGGCGTGGAAGCCAAGAACAAGATTGAAGCCTTGCTGGGCAATGCCCTCAAATCGCAACGTCCAACGCATACCATGTGAGACTGCAGTCTCACTTTCTCTAACTCCAGAACAGAATTGAAGTTTTATGCTGGTCGATTCCCATTGTCATCTCAACTTTCCTGAATTTCGCAATAATATGCCCGCGCTACGTGCTGCCATGCAGAGCGAGGGTGTGGGCCACGCCTTGTGTATTTCGGTAACCTTGCCAGATTTTCCTGAAGTATTGGCGGTGGCAGAAGCCCATGACAATTTCTTTGCCTCGGTCGGGGTACACCCGGATTACGAAGATGAGCCTGAGTATAGCGATGAGCATCTGTTGGCTCTGGCCGCGCATCCCAAGGTCGTCGCCATAGGCGAGACTGGCCTGGATTATTTCCGCTTGCAGGGTGATCTTGAATGGCAGCGTGAACGCTTCCGTAGACATATCCGTGTTGCCAGGCAGGCCAACAAACCCTTGGTGATCCATACCCGCAACGCCGCCGAAGATACACTGCGCATCATGCGTGAAGAACATGCTGATGAAGTGGGCGGCGTCATGCACTGCTTCACTGAAAGCCTGGAAGTGGCACAAGCTGCCATAGAGCTTGGCTTCTATATCTCGTTCTCGGGCATTCTCACCTTCAAGAACGCGCTATCCATCAAAGAAGTGGCCAAGGCAATACCCTTGGATCGTATCCTGGTGGAAACCGATTCACCTTACCTGGCCCCTGTGCCTTACCGTGGCAAAACCAATCAGCCCGCCTATGTGCGCTATGTGGCGGAAGAGCTCGCTAATTTGCGTGGCATCAGCTATCAGGAAGTTGAGCAGGCCACCACCGCCAATTTCTTCCGTCTGTTCAAGGATGCGCGCCCATGCGCCTGACCATGCTGGGGGTGGGCTCCAGCGCTGGCACGCCAGTGATAGGCTGCCAGTGTAGCACTTGTACCTCAGCAGACCCCCGCAACCATCGCACCCGTTGCTCCTCATTGCTGACGTTGAGTAATGGCCGCAATATCCTCATCGATACCGGGCCTGATCTCAGGCAACAAGCCTTGCGGGAAAAGTTAAACCAGGTGGATGCTGTGCTTTACACCCATACCCACGCTGACCACCTGCATGGCATTGATGATCTGCGCGCTTTCTGCCAGCGCCAGCGTACCCAGATTCCCCTCTATGGCAGGCCTGATGCCATGGAGCATATTGTTGCCAAATTTGGCTATGCTATCCGTGAACCTAGCGATTACTGGGATTTACCTATACTGAGCGTCAACCCGGTGCAGCAGCCATTTGAACTGTTTGGCGCAACGATCACACCTATCCCCATTCTGCATGGCCGTTTGGAGATGTATGGCTACCGTCTGGGCAAGCTGGCTTACCTAACGGACGCTTCGGCTATTCCTGATAGCTCCTTGCCTTTGCTTGAAGACCTGGATGTCTTGCTGCTGGACTGCCTGCGCTACACCCCGCACTACACCCATTTCAGCCTGGAACAAAGCCTGGAACATGCCGAAAAAATCGGGGCCAAGCAGACCTATCTCATCCATATGACGCACGAGATGGAGTATCAAGCCGTGAGCAAAATGCTGCCACCTAATGTGCATGTAGGGTATGATGGCCTTCAGCTAGACATAGCTGAATCTTAATGACAAGAGCCTGTCACAGGCTTGGTAAACCTTGAGGAAGAAGGAGTAGCAGTAATGGTGTTGCACAAGAAATTCTGGCTGGTTATCGGCGCCTTGTTGGCCTGTGTTGCGTTTACTGCCCCAGTGGCAGCCGAGTCCAAGAAAACCACTTATACCGAAGATGAGTTCTTGCGAACCTTTGGCAATAAAACCCGTGAGGCAGTGGCCAAGCAGCTTGGTCAACCCTTGAAGAAAGAGCAGTCCGTCAAGCCCAGCAATGCATCCAATGTCATTGGCCGTCCGACTGAAAAACAGGGTAAGCCTGACGAAGTGGAAATGTGGTACTACAAGGACTTGGTGAAATATGATCCCAAGCGTACCTACAAAACCATAGAACTGACTTTTGTGAATGATAAGTGCGTCAATATTGCATTCTTCAATAATCGTTAAGTCATTATTCAGTATTAAATCAAAGCCGGGATTCCCGGCTTTTTATTTGCCTGTAACAGTGTGGTGGCTCCTGATATAGCAGCGCTGCAACTCCTCAATCCAATTTGCCATACCAGCGTATCTGAGCCGTCAGCAAGCAAGCGCCAAGCGCCTGTCAGGGCAACTCTGGTTTGCATAAAGCAGGGCTAAGCGGTAATAATCCAGCATGGGCTATCAGTTTCAATCAATCAATTTCACAGGGGCTGCACCAGGCAAACGCCTGATCGTGCTCGGCGGTGTCCACGGCAACGAGGCTTGCGGTACCGAGGCTATTCAGAGAGTCATCGCCGAATTGCAACAAGGTCAACTGACCATCCGCCAGGGGAGTGTGACCTTTGTCCCGGTTTGCAACCCCAAGGCGCGGCAGTTGCAGCAACGCTGTGGCGATCGCAATCTCAACCGCAAACTTTTCCCCACGGCCACACCTATCGAGTTCGAGGATCATGTGGCCAACTGGCTATGCCCCTTGCTGGCCCAGCATGAAGTCTTGCTGGATCTGCATTCATTCCATACCGCAGGTGCACCTTTTGCCATGCTGGGCCCCAAGAACAACCAAGGCCAGCTAGAACCTTTTACCCATGATGCCGAGGAGGAATCCCTGGCGCGGCATCTAGGCGTGTCTCTGTTTGTGGATGGCTGGCTGGATACCTATGCGGCTGGCGTCAGGCGCAGACAATCAGCAACAAGCACAACTGCGCAGCACGATGTGGCCTTTGGCGTAGGCACCACCGAATACATGCGTAGTCAGGGTGGTTATGGTCTGACGCTGGAATGCGGCCAGCATGATGATGCGGCTGCGCCTGAGGTGGCGTATCGCGCCATACTCAATACCTTAGCCTGGCTAGGCTTGATTGATGACTATGCGCCAGCAGCGGTTAGCGAGCGTCAAACCCTGCGTTTGTTCTCGGTGGTCGATAGACTCAGTGCCGGGGATCAACTGGCCCAGGAATGGCAAAGTTTCCAGCAGCTAGCGCCAGGCACACTGATAGGCACGCGCGCCGATGGCAGCGAGCTACGCACGGAAGAACTGGCCTATATCGTTTTCCCCAATCCAGGCGCAGAGCCGGGCAGTGAATGGTTTTACCTTGCCCGCCCTGTGGAGCGAGTCTAAAAACCTGAGTGATTAGCGTGACTGTATGAACAAAATACTCAAGCAGATACCAAGCCGAGCCAAAACCCTATTGCTAAGCCTGCCTGTCATGATGACGGCAGGTTTTATCGTCTCTTATTTGTTGCTGGGCTATTTTGCCGTCAACCCTATAGCGCAGCGTGTGCTGCCCTGGGTGGGTGAAAACAAGCTGGCCAGCAAGCTGAGCGCAAGCCGTGTCAGCTTTGACCCGCTGCGTTTGGCATTGACGGTGGAGCAATTGAATCTGACCACGCCTGAGGGAAGCTCGCTGGCAGGCTTGGAGCGCTTGCATGCCGATCTGGAAGTCTCAGGCATCATGCGCTGGTCCTGGCGCCTCAAGGACGTGCAGTTAAGCAAACCCCACCTCACGTTTGAAAGCCGCAAGGGCGGAGGCAGCAACTGGTCAGCCCTGATTGCCAAGCTCAATGAAACGCCGGACGACGAGCCCAAAAAAGGCATGGCGCGGCTGCTGATAGACCACCTGCTGATTGCGCAGGGCGATATTGAATATATAGACAATAACCGCGCCGAGACCTTCCGCGCGGTACTTGAACCCCTTGATCTGGAGCTGGATGGCTTCTCCACCTTGCCTGAAGATTTAGGTGATTACGCTATCCTGGCCAAATTGCCGGAACAAGGCGGCACGCTGAAGTGGAAGGGTGAGCTTGGTCTGAATCCTTTATTCTCCAATGGCAAGGTAGAGCTGGAAGGCTTGCGCTTGTCCAAGCTGCTGAAAGTATTGCCACCTGGAACCCTGCCCATCAGGTTGAATGAGGGTAGCCTGAAAACCAGCCTGGATTACGAGTTTGCGCTCAAGGATGACCAAGCACATGTCAAGGTCAGCAAGCTGTCCATGCTGCTGGAAGGCTTGACGGCAACGCTGCTGCAATCGCGGGATCAGGCAGGGGCATTGCGCTTGCAGCAGGCGCAATTGAATTTACCCAGCCTGGAATACCTGGGCACGCCACAGCCGCAACTGCATTTGCAAGACCTGACACTTGAGTTGCACGAGCTGGGCTTGAGCCAATCCGGTGTGGCGCTGCTCGAGCTGCCCAGTGTGCAATTGGATGGCCTGGGTTTTGATTTGCAAGCGAGGCAGCTAGATATTGCCAGCGTCAAGCTTGCCAGTGGCAATCTGCATGTAGTGCGGGATGCCAATGGTGAAATCAATTGGCAGTGGCTACAGCAGGCAGTGCAACCGCCTGAAGAAGTGCAAGCGACAAAGTCTGATACCCAGCCAGAGCAACATCAAGCCGCGGCGGCGGATCAAGCAGGCTTTAATGTTGTGCTGCATGAATTGGCGCTGCAAGAATTTGCGCTGGATTTTGAAGATAAAAGCTTCAAGCAACCTTTAAAACTAGCAGCGCAGGATTTCCAGCTTAATCTGCAGTTGGCGGCGAAAACCGGCAATGTAGAAGTCAGCGAACTCAATAGCTCGCTAGGCCCGCTACAAGTGCGTTCCGGCCAGGAGAAAAAGCCTGTTGCCGCATTGAGCAAGATAGACCTGAGTGGCGGCAAGCTGGATTTGTCACAGCGCAAGCTAGATATAGCCGCCATCATCTTACAAGGCTTGCAGTCCGATATCATCAAAAGCGCCAATGGCATCAACTGGCAAAATCTGCTGCAGACAGCGAATGCAACATCACAATCTGCCGAGCCTAAATCTAGCAATACGGCAGACCCAGCAGCACCTGCCTGGAATGTAGAACTGGCACGCCTTGCCCTGCAAAATGCCGCGCTACATATCGAAGATCAAACCCCGCAGCAAGCGGTGAAGTTAGACCTGGATAACCTGGGCCTGGAGCTAAGCAAGCTTAGCCTGGATACCAAGCGCGCCTTGCCAGTCAAGCTGGGCTTTAAGGTGAAGCAGGGCGGTAGTTTCAATCTGGATGGCAAGTTGACGCCAGCCACGCTCAATGCCGATTTCAAGCTAAAACTAAGTGAGCTATCCCTGCTGCCGTTTGCGCCCTATGTTAATCAGGCGGCTTTGCTCAAGCTCAATGCCGGACAATTCAATAGCGCTGGTCAGCTCAGCCTCAAGCAGGCTAAGGATATGGAGTACAAGGGCGGCTTTAGTGTAGACAAGCTGGATATCACCGAAGAAGAGGGCGGCCAGCCTTTCCTAGCCTGGCACAGCCTGCTCAGCAACAGCCTGACCCTGAGCACTCACAGCTTGCACATGGCGGAGCTACAAATACATCAGCCCAAGGGAAAGTTCATCATTTATGAGGATAGAAGCCTCAACATCAAGCGCATTATGCGAGATCAGGGGCAATCTGCCGGGCAAGCTCCACTAGCCCAGGCAGCAGCGCCATCAACGGCACAAGCTCAAACTGAAAAATCCCAGGCTAAAAAAGCGCAGTCTCGCACTGGCAAGCCTGTCAAAAATAAGCCTAGCCAGGCTGAGAGTAAGCCTGTTGTGCCTGTAGAGCCGGCGGCTGCCAAGTCTGACTTTGCCATCGCCATAGAGCGCATACGTGTAGATCAGGCGCAGCTGGAATTTGCTGACCTCTCACTCAGGCCGCAGTTTGGTACTTATATCAACAGCCTCTCTGGTGTCATCAACGGCTTATCCAGTGAGCCACGCGCTACCGCGCAGGTAGAGCTGGATGGCAAGGTAGATGAATTTGGTTCTGCGCGTATACGTGGCGCTGTACAGCCGTTCCAGGCAACTGAATTTACTGATCTCAAGCTGGTGTTCCGCAATCTGGAAATGAACCGCCTGACGCCTTACTCGGGCAAATTTGCGGGTAGGCGCATAGATGCGGGCAAGCTATCTGTCGATCTGGAATATAAAATCAAGCAGCGCAAGCTGGCCGGAGAAAACAAGTTTGTCATCAACAAACTCAAGCTGGGTGACAAGGTTGAGAGCGAAGATGCGGTGAATCTGCCGCTGGATCTGGCGATAGCCTTGCTGGAAGACAGCAATGGCATTATCGATCTTGATCTGCCAGTCTCAGGCAGCCTGGATGACCCTGAGTTCAGTTATGGCAAGGTGGTGTGGAAAGCCCTGGTGAATGTCTTGGGGAAAATTGTGACCTCGCCTTTCCGTGCCTTGGGCAATCTGCTGGGCCTGGGTTCAGACAAGCTGGAAGCGCTGGTGTTTGATACTGGTAGTGCCAAGCTGGCACCGCCAGAGCAGGAAAAGCTCAAGGCCCTGAGCACCGCCTTGGCCAAGCGCCCCAATCTGCTGCTGTCGATTGCCCCGGTGATTGATGAAAAGCGTGATGCCCGTGCCTTGCAAGAGCAATCTGTGCGCAATCAGGTCATCGCCAAGACCGGGGTCAAATTGGCCCCGGGCGAGCAGGCCGGGCCCGTTGATCTGGGTAATAGCCGTATACGCCTGGCTTTAAGCAAGCTGGTGCGTGAGCAGCTCAGCCATGAAAAAGTAGCGGCTTTGCGCAAGCAGGCCAAAGACTATGCCAAGGATAAAGACGAGCAAGAGGCGCAACAATATGAATACGCTCAAATGCTTGAAGCCCTGGTCAGCAATACCAAGGTAGAGGCAGCCTGGTTACCCACGCTGTCCCAGGCCAGGGCGCAAGCCGTGCAGCAATATCTGCAAGTTGAGCAAGGCTTGCCTGCCGAAAGGCTCAAGCTGTTGGAACCCAAGCAAGTGTCTGCCTCGGGTACAGAAGTCTCCATGCCGTTGGAGTTGGGCGTAGCTAAACACTAGTTACAATATTTTCGGCACTTCTCATCACTGTTGCGGTCGTATCAGGGCGAGTACCTTAATCTTGCCCGGGGAAGACATGACATTTAACCCCGGGTCACTTAACCTGAAGTGAGGATGGAAGTCATCATGAAGATCGATATCTACAAGAGCGCCACCAGCAGCAATAAGTATCTTTCGGTTCTAGCAGGCAGCGATATCAGCAAGGTCGATATCCCAGATCCGGATTATGCCAAGTTGATTCACCAGGCATCCGCCATAGATGTTGAAGGCGATGTGCACCAGCCGGGCTATGATTCTGGGCTGATTCTCAAGGATATTCAGCAGCACGGTTATCACTTGCATCATGTAAAACGCGCTTTCAGCTAGCGTTTGTTCATCAGCAATCAAAGCTGCAAGTGTGAAAAAGGGGGCATAGCCCCCTTTGTTTTCTCCAGTTTTGCCACTGATCAGCCGCAGTGCCAATCCAGGCTAACTGCAACTAAGCCAATTAAAGCTCACCAAAATCTGGCCCAGTTTCCTCAGCAATAAAATGCCCCAGCTTATCGCGCTTGGTCAGTAGATATTGCACGTTATCCTGATTGGGTTGTATCAGCAGCGGAATACGCTGCGTAACGACCAGGCCAGCCTCTTGCAGGCTGCTGACCTTGTCTGGGTTATTGGTCATTAACTGTAATGACTGCACGCCGAGGTCACGCAGGATATCGGCGGCAGCCTCATAGCTACGCTGATCTATAGGCAAGCCCAGGTGCAGATTGGCATCAACGGTATCCAGCCCCTGATCTTGCAGCGCATAAGCGTGTATCTTGTTAGCCAGGCCTATGCCACGGCCTTCATGGCCCTTGAGATAGAGCAACACGCCCCGGCCAGCCTCGGCAATCAGGCTTTGTGCCAGTACCAGCTGTTCACCGCAGTCGCAGCGGTTGGATGAAAAAATGTCGCCAGTCAGGCATTCAGAATGCACACGCACCAGCACATTTTCATTGCTGAGCACATGCCCGGCCACCAGGGCTACGTGCTCCTGCCCGGTTTTTTCGTCTTGGTATACATGGATAATGAATTGGCCGTACTTGGTGGGTAGGGCAGAGGAAGATATTTTTCGGATCGTGCTCATATCGGTGATGCTTTATGCTGAAGCCGCGCTTGTTCCGCGCAAGGGGGCAGATTAAATTAAAACTGCCAGGGATGCTACCTATTTCATGTCTTGATCAGCTTCGCTAGCCGTGTTTTGGCGCGCAGTTTTGGGAAATGTTCTTTAGCAGCAATTGTGCCATCGCCAGACAAGGCTATTGGCAAGCGCTGCGGCGGTTATTTTCAGCTGTCATCGCCAGCATCAACTGCTGCTGTGGCAGCAAAATCGGCCAATATAGCCATTTTCAGCTGTTGATTGGGCAACAAAGCCTCGCTTGCATGCTGCCAACGCAACAGAGATTTGCCTGGAATGAATACAGCCTCATGTAAAACAAAGGCTTGCGCTGTGGCATGGAGCTTGCAGAACTTCTGGATTAAACGATACAAGATTCAGGGACTGCAGGATGGAGATTTTCTGGTTTATTCCCACCCACGGTGATAGCCGCTATCTGGGAACCAGCCATGGTGGCCGCGCCGTCAGCCACCACTATTTGCGACAAGTGGCCCAGGCTGCGGATGAGCTGGGTTTCAAGGGCGTGCTAATCCCGACAGGGCGCTCTTGCGAAGATGCCTGGGTGATTGCTTCCTCGCTCGTCAACTTTACCCAGCGGCTTAAATTTCTGGTGGCAATACGGCCTGGCGTAATTTCACCCACGGTGTCGGCTCGCATGGCGGCTACACTGGATAGAATTTCCAATGGACGTTTGCTGATCAATGTGGTCAGCGGAGGCGACCCTGACGAACAGCATGGCGATGGCAATTTCCTTGACCATGCTGAGCGCTATGCCGAGGCGGATGAATTTCTCAAGGTCTGGCGTGGGGTTGCCGCAGGCGAGACGGTGGATTTTGATGGAGAGTACATCAAAGTCAGCAATGCCAAGACCATGTACCCCCCGGTGCAAAAACCTTACCCACCCCTGTTTTTTGGTGGCTCCTCGCCTGAGGCGGTGGAGCTGGCAGCGCAGCAGATTGATGTTTATCTGACCTGGGGCGAGCCTCTGGCCGCAGTGGCAGAGAAAATCGCCACAGTGCGCGCACGAGCGGCGGCTTTTGGTCGCCAGCTTAAATTTGGCATACGTCTGCATGTGATCGTGCGTGAAACCAGCGAGCAAGCCTGGCAAGCGGCCGATAGCCTGATCTCGCATCTCAGCGATGACACCATCAGCAAGGCGCAGCAGGCGTTTGCACGTTTTGATTCAGAAGGGCAACGCCGCATGTCGGCCTTGCATGGCGGGCAGCGCGACCGCTTGCTGGTAGCGCCCAACCTTTGGGCCGGGGTAGGGCTGGTGCGCGGCGGTGCTGGCACTGCCCTGGTGGGTAACCCTGAGGAAGTGGCGCAGCGCATACAAGAGTATGCGGCCTTGGGCATAGAGTATTTCATCTTCTCCGGCTACCCTCATCTGGAAGAGTCTTACCGTGTTGCAGAGCTATTGTTCCCGTTGTTGCCAGGCTATGGTTCACAAGCCGACAAGCAACTGGATGGCCCTATAGGTGAGATGGTGGCCAATGATATTGTGCCGCCCAAACAACAGCAGCAAACGCCTTGATGCAGCATGATCACAAAATGAAATGGCCAAAGCGGCCATCTCATATAGCCGTCTAAAAGCACGGCAATTCATAAGAAAGGAAGGGCGATGGCAAGCAATACCTTACCGCACTGGTTGATACACCATGCCGAAACCCAAGCTCGGCGTATTGCCCTGCGGCATAAGCAGCAAAGTGTCTGGCATGAGCAGTCATGGAAAGCCTTGCAGGCCGAAATCGTCAAGCTGGTTGATGCCCTGGCAGGCTTGGGTTTTGGTGTGGGCGATACTCTGGTTTTGTTGACCCACCCCAGGCGCGAGGCCTTGCTGCTGTCCCTCGCTGCCCAATGGCTGGGTGGCGTGGCTGCCCCCATAGACCCCTCGCTGGAGAGTGAGACACTCAGCCTGCTGCTGGATCATTTAAAGCCTGGGTTTGTCTTTGCTGAAGCGCAGCAGCAGGTTGAACAGGCGCAGGCCAATAGCCGCGCCAATGCGCAGATTATTCATGCCGAGCCATTGCCAGGCCATGCCAGCGCCCGCGTGCAGCATTATCAGCGCCTGCTGGACCAAGCCCGGCCTGCGAGCCGGGCGCCGCTGGCAGAGGCCGAGCATTCCGCGTTTGCGCTGTATAGGCTCAATGGCTTGCGGCAGGTGCAAGTGGAGCATTTCAGACATGAGGAATTGGTGAAAGAGGGCAGGCAGCTGGTGTTTACCGAGCGCCTGGGGCGGCATGAGCAAGCCCTGGCCGCCAGAGTTTTCGCCACCAGTGGCTATTTGCGCTATGTGCTGGCACCTTGGCTCACCGCAGGTTTTACCCTGAACTTCCCGCAAAGCATAGACACACGTGATGATGACAGGCGTGAACTCAAGCCAACCCTGGTGGCAGGCACACGCGATACCTATGAACGTCTGGAAGGGCTGATCAGGGCACAATTGCCCCTGCCGGATAGCCTGGCTGGCAGGCTGGTGACTTATGCACTGCGGCCAGATGGTACGGTGTTACAACGCTTTTTGGGTTATTGGCTGGTGAAGCGGCGTTTACGCAATGTGATTGGCTTTTCTCATATCCGCGTGCCCTTGCTGATAGGCCCGGCCTTGCCTCAGGAGTCTTTGCAGTTTTTCCGCAGTCTGGATATTCATATCCACACCTGGGATAAAGTGGCCAACTGGCGCACATTGGCCACCATGACCTACAAGCAAGTGCCTGCAACAGCGGCTACGCCTGACAGCGAGATCAAACGCGCATCTTAAGTTGGGATATAAACTTAAAGAGATATAAGGCTTGCTACTAGCTTAACCCGCGCCCATCAGGTGTTTGTGCAGTATCAGCGCACCTATGGTGATCAAAATCAAACCGCCTATGACTTCCACCGTGCGGCGCGAGGCACCGCCCAGAATACGGCCCAGCATCACCCCTATGGTGACCATGACAAAAGTCACCAAGCCTATGGCAATGGCAACAGGCAGAATCTCAACGTCGAGGAAGGCCAGGCTGACGCCCACACTCATGGCGTCTATGCTGGTGCCAAAAGCGGTCATCGCCAGCAGCACAAAGGAATGGCTGCGCGGCTTTTCTTGCTCCTCGTGGCTGGGCCTGATGCCAGACCAGATCATGCGCAGGCCCAGTGCGGAGAGTATGGCAAAGGCAATCCAGTGATCCCATGCGGTGACGTAATTGGCAGCAAAGCGCCCGGCGCTCCAGCCCACCAGTGGCGTAATTGCCTCTATCACCCCAAAAATCAAACCAGTACGCAGCGCCTCCAGCAGGCGTGGCCTGTGCAACATGGCACCCTTGCCTATGGCAGCAGCAAAGGCATCAGCCGACATGGCCAATGCAAGAAACAATATAGATAAAAAACTCATGGATAAACTTCAGACTAGGGTTGGGCATACGCAAAATGGAGATCAGGCCGCCCAACCGCACTGCTGATCACCACTTTGGTCTCGCCAACCAGACAGGCTGCCCGTACCACGACCTAAGCCGAGAATGTTGATACGGGCGCTTCACTTGGAAGCAGGCTACTCCCCAAAAGGAGGGCGCATTTTACAACAAACTTGAATCTACTGTCATGCGCGGAAAGTGGGAAAGTACTCTGGAGCCGTCGTGGACTGTTATGCGACTAACTCATGCAGCAGCTATGAGCTAAAGCAAGTCAGCCACACGCTAATGCGGTATAGAAACTCTGCCACCCGCTAATGCGTTATAGCAACTCATTCTGAGCGCGCGTTGCATCTTTGGATTGCTGCGCTTGCTGAGGCTGCGCCTGCATAGTGATTTTGAGCTCCTCTTTCATCTGGTCCAGCAGTTGCTGCTTTTCGTCATCGCTCATCGCCGCAAACTCCTCTGGCGTGACGCCATGGCTGTGCAGCCAAATCCATTGCATACGTTCGGCTTCAGACATTTTCATAAACGCCTCCAGCTCACTGGCGGCACTGGAAATATTCACCACACTGGAGGCGCCAGCTGCAGCACCCGTTGCCCCTGTGCTGCCGATAGCCTGCGGCAGGGGACGGTTTTGTGCGGCAATGGCGTTTAAATAGCCAGCATTGAATTGCGTGTTGATCTGCATTTTTGCGCTCCCTTGTTAGTCCTTTTCACGGACTAATGCCGTGGCTTTTTAGCCTAGCATTGAGAATGCAAGGCTAAACTGCAGAACAAGGCAGCTTATTGCGACTTATTCATTTGAACTTATTCATTTGAAATAGAGGTGACATGCGCTAAGCTGAGTTGCCATAGCGTGAACTCACCCGCCTGCCGCAGCGGCAATGCGGTGATTCCAGGCAGGGTAGGCTGTTGCGTGCCTATCACCAACAAATGTCCATCATGTGCCAGCCTTGGCGCAATAGCTTCTGGTTTGATCACTGCCACTATGCCTGGGCTATAGAAAGATAAAGCCCCATCCCCCGGCGCTAGCTGCAGTAAGGGTTGAGATGGCAAATGCTGGGTTTGTAAATTCTGGGTTTGTAAATTCTGGGTTTGTAAATTCTGGGTTTGTAAATTCTGGGTTTGTAAATTCTGGGTTTCTAAATCATGCCCCTGCATGATGGACAGCATCATAGTGCGAGCATCCCACTTGTCGGTTTGCTGGCTGCGCTGTAGTTCACTGACGTTGTAGAGCAGACAGGTGAGCATGCTGATCAGCAACACTGGCGTGGCCAATGGGCGTATGACTACGCGCCAGTTAAGCACTGCCAGCAGCAACATGATGCCCGGCATAAGCACCAGCCAAAGATTGTTCGAGAATACTGATTGAGCGTGCGCTGAGTTAAAACTCCAGCCCAGGGTTTTTCCCAGAGCAACAATCAGCGCAATGCCTAAGCCCAATACCGCCAGATACAAGCTCCAGCGCAGCCAGCGCCTGTGACTGAGCGTGGCAAGAAAATACCCCAGCACAATGGCCAGTGGCGGTGCCAGCAGCAAGGCATATTGCGTTTGCTTATTGACGGTGAGGCTCAGCAACACCAGTACGACCAATAACCAGAGCGTGGCAAATTTCAGCGGCAGCGGTATTGAGGCTTTACGCTGGACAAAGTAATCCTGATACAGGCAATACAAAGCCGCGGGCAGCAGCAATATCCAGGGCATGAAAAACTCCCAGATATGCGCCAGATACCACCAGGCAGGCTGCGCGTGATTGCCGCTGATAAAGGTCTCATCTACCTGCTTGCCAACATAACTTTGCAACAGATCAGGCATGGTCAACCAAAGCCAGCCATACCAGGCCCCGGCGACCAATAGCAACAGCAGCAGACAACGCCAGTTGAGCAAAGCGACTAAGCGCCTGGGCTTATGCTCAAGCACAGCAAATCCAGCTGTCACCAGCAGCGGGATAGCCAAGCCCGCCGGGCCTTTGCTAAGAAAAGCCAGCCCGCTGAACAAGGCCAGGCCCAGCGCAGGCCAGGGTTTTGCCTGATTCTGTGTTACCACCTGATAACCGCACAAACAGGCGGCACTAATCCACAACATCAGCCCAGCGTCTGCTTCCGCACTGCGGCCATAGCGCAGGGCAAGAAAGCTGGTGGCCAGCACCAGGGCGCTATTGATGGCGGCAGCATAGTGCGAGCTTGCTTGTGTCTTGGCATCGTTGACCGAGCCTGACGGCAGCGCAGCATTGCGCCGCAGCCATTCAAACAGCAGCAAAGCCGTGAGCAGGCTAGCTAGCACCGAAGGTAAGCGCGCAGCCCAGGCGGAGACGCCAAACAACTGATAACTGGCGGCGCTCAGCCAATAGGGCAGCGGTGGCTTTTGCAGCCGCAACTCGCCATTGAGCCTGGGGATGGCGTAATTCCCGCTCAGCAGCATTTCGCGCGCAGTTTCTGCCACGCGTACCTCCTGCACCTTATACAAAGGCCGCGCCTGCAAGCCTGAGAGCAGGCTAGTGCCCAGTAACAGGCTGAGTAACAGCCAGGCCCAGTAATGTGGTGCTAGCTTGAGGGTATTAGGCATGGGCTAGTTGAGGCTGCGCTGTAGCGTAGTAATCCTGATACCAGTCACAGAAGCGTTGCAGCCCGCTGGCCAGGGGCGTTTGCGGACGAAAACCTACCCATGCTTCCAGCGCGGCGGTGTCGGCATAGGTGGCAGGCACATCCCCGGCTTGCATGGGCAAAAACTCCTTGGGCGCAGTTTTCCCCAGGTGCTGCTCCAGCAGGGCAATAAAGTCCAGCAAGGGGGCAGGCTGGCTATTGCCTATATTAAAAATGCGATAAGGCGCAGTGCTGGTGAGCGGGGTCGCTGGCTTGTCCAGAACCTTAAGTACCCCTTGAACAATATCATCTATGTAAGTGAAATCACGCAACATTTTACCGTGATTAAATACCTTGATCGCCCGGCCGTTGAGGATGGCATCGGCAAAAAGAAACGGCGACATGTCCGGGCGGCCCCAAGGGCCATAAACAGTGAAAAAGCGTAAGCCCGTGGTGGGGAATTGATATAAATGACTATAGGTATGCGCCATCAATTCATTGGCTTTCTTGGTGGCGGCATAAAGGCTGACCGGGTGGTCAACCACATCCTGCTCAGAAAACGGCAGCTTGGTATTGCCGCCATAAACGCTGGAAGAACTGGCGTAAACCAGATGCTTGATACTGCCATGCCTACAGCCTTCGAGGATATTGGTAAAAGCCAGCAGGTTATTGTCTACATAGCTAAGCGGGGCCTGCAATGAATGCCTGACCCCGGCCTGCGCCGCCAGATGAATGACCAATTCTGGTTGATATTGCGCAAACATGGCCGCTGTCTTTTCTGCGTCACGTAAGTCCAGCTGGGCAAAGCTAAATCCCTGATACCCGGGTAGCGTTTGCAATCGGGCCATGCGGGCCCGCTTCAGGCTGACATCGTAATAATCATTGAGGTTGTCTACGCCCACCACCTGCTCGCCACGGGCCAGCAGGGCGGCCGTTACATGGTGGCCGATAAAACCAGCCGCACCCGTCAGTAGAATGCGGCTCATGATGCAAGCTCCGTTTGCAAGCCAGCCTTGCGCTGGCGGTGTATCAGCATCAGGTTACGGCTATAAACCAGCGTGCCCGGCAACTGCCCCAGAATAATGACTGGGTCTAGCCTATGCACACCATAAGCCAGCACTATCAGGCCGCCGCCCAGGCTCAAGTACCAAAAGCTAACAGGGATCAGGCTTTGCCCATGGCGCTCGCTATAAATCCACTGCACGATAAAGCGCATCATAAACATGGTCTGGCCTGCCAGGCCTATTGCCAGCCATACCAAGTCATAACCTGCCATACCGTTGAAATGCTGGTAGAGGCTATCGCCCAGCTGTGAAAAGAGATTACCCAGCATAGTCTAGATCTCCGTACGCTGTGGCAGTTTGGCCCGTCTTTGCAGCCAGGCCACACCTGCCAGGTCAACAATACCCACTAACAATCTATCCAGCGTGCCGTAGTTGGATGCACCATGTTCGCGCTTGCGATGGCTGACGTGCACCGAAACCACACGCCCGCCACGGCGCTTGATCAGGGCTGGCAGAAAACGGTGCATATGGTCGAAATAGGGCAGGTCGAGAAAGGCCGCACGCTGAAACAGCTTAAGCCCACAGCCTGTATCTGGCGTATCGTCACGCAGCAGGCGCGAGCGCACGCCATTGGCTATCACTGATGACAAGCGCTTGACTGGTCCATCCTGACGGCTTTGACGGCGGTTGCCACCTACCAGCTCCACGCCAGGCTCCAGGGCAGCCAATAGCTTGGGGATATCATAGGGATTGTTCTGCCCATCGCCATCCAGCGTGGCAATCCAGTCATGACTTGCTGCCAATACACCGCTGCGCACGGCGGTACTTTGCCCGCAACTTTTTGCATGACGAATAATGCGCACACCATGCAAAGCTTGCATGGATTTCAAGCTATCCAGCGTGGCATCGGTGCTGCCATCGTCCACATAGATAATCTCGTATTCCATGCCAGAGAGCGCTCCCACAATCTCTTGCACCAGTGGCGCTATGTTGTCCTGCTCATTGCGGACAGGCACCACCACAGACAATGCGGGTATGGCCATATTGGGCAAGTTCAAAACTTTTACTCCTTTTCAGTCTTTGTTAGGAAGAAGTCAGGAGCAAAAAGTTTGCCATGGTTTCATGTCACAAATAAGAGACTTGTCACATAAATATGCTAAAAGAAAAGGCTGGCCTAGAAAATACGCGGTGATGGAAATTGCAGTGGTATGGAAACTGCATGCGCAGCTTTGATTCTTATCAGTGATAACGACAATGCATCAATACAACATATGCGTGGTGGGCACAGGTTATGTGGGGCTATCCATGGCAGCACTTCTGGGGCGGCAGCACAAAGTGCAGGCCCTGGATATCGCTCAAGCGCGTGTTAACCTCATCAATCAGCGCTTAAGCCCAATACATGACACCAGCATCAGCGCCGCCCTGAAACTGCCAGACATGAGCCTGAGCGCCACACTGGATGCCGCCCAGGCTTACACAAATGCAGACTTCATCATTATCGCCACCCCCACCGATTACGATGTCGAAAGCAATTTCTTTGATACCAGTTCGGTAGAGTCATGCATCAGCGAGGCACTACAACATAACAACCAGGCGCTGATCGTGCTGAAATCCACTGTGCCTGTGGGTTTTACCGAGCGCATGTGCCAGCAGTTTGCTACCCGCCGTATCGTGTTTTCTCCCGAGTTTCTGCGTGAGGGGCGGGCGCTGCAGGATAATCTACAGCCATCCCGCATCATTGTGGGCAGTCATGAAGGGGAGCAAGCAGCCTCGGCAGCGTTTGCCGAGCTGTTGCGGGCTGCGGCCAGCAAGCCGGATGTGCCTGTGTTATTGCCCAGCAACACCGAGGCCGAAGCCATCAAGTTGTTTTCCAATACCTATCTGGCCATGCGTGTGGCCTACTTCAACGAACTCGACAGCTTTGCGGCCACTCATCAGCTAGACAGCAGGCAAATTATCCATGGTGTAGGGCTGGACCCGCGCATAGGCAATCATTACAACAACCCTTCATTTGGCTATGGGGGCTACTGTTTACCCAAGGATACCAAGCAGCTATTGGCCAATTACCGAGACGTACCACAAGTGCTGATACAGGCAATTGTGGATGCCAACCACACGCGCAAGGATTTCATTTGCAGCGAAATCCTCAAACGCAAACCTCGCGTGGTGGGCATACACCGCTTGGTGATGAAAAAAGGCTCGGATAATTACCGGGCTTCCAGCATACAAGGCATCATGAAGCGCCTGAAAGCCAAGGGCGTTGAGGTGATTGTTTATGAACCCAGCATGCAGCAGGAAGAATTTTTCCGTTCACGCCTAGTGAAAGATCTTGAGGAATTCAAGGCCGCGGCAGACTTGATTGTGGCCAATCGCATGGCTGCAGAACTGCAAGATGTGCGCGAAAAGGTCTACACCAGAGATTTATTTGATCAGGACTGAGGCGGCTCAGCCTGATCTGACAATCTATGCTTGGTTTGCAAGAGGTTCTAAGCCGGGTTAAAAGCTCGGTTAGAAACCATGAAAATAAGCAATGTAGTAAAAAGCCACCGGGCACAGCAGCAGATTGGAAATACACAGCAGGTCGGTCAACTGGTAAATCCGGAACAATGACTTGTTGCGGTCAAGAAAACGCTGGCGGAACTTGCTGCTGTTCTGCTTTTTCAAGGTTTTAACATCAAGAATGTGGCGGTCGATAACAAAATTCAGGCCCATGGAGCATGCCGTGCAGACGATGGTCAGCCCCAGGCTGCTAAAGAACAGCTCCGGGTTATCCATCACATCGGTGAGGGTCAGGGCAAGGATGGGGAAAAGATAGCCTGTCAGCAACAGATAAAAGCTGGAATAGACATAACGCCTGGCTACGGCACTATATTCACTCATTGGATTTACTCATCGGGGGGATGGCGGATAAAAATAAGGTGCGAATATATCATTTTTATTGTTTCCCCGCTGCTATTCCTGCTCAATCAGGCCCTTAAACCAGAACTTTAAATCTGGTCTTTAAATCTGAGCCTCAAATCTGAACCTTAATTTTGAATCTTAAAGCCAGCCTAGCACCCCCAATGACGGCTCAGCTTGGCTGATGTTGCAAAATAATGCCGCCCAAGGGGGGTAGGGTCACCAGCAAGGATTGCGCTTGTCCCATCCATGGCAAGGCTTCGCTCTGCATGCCCTGGCCATTACCCTGATTGCTGCCGCCGTAATATTCAGCATCGCTATTGAACAGCTCGCGATATTGCCCGGCCTCAGGCACACCCACGCGGTAGCCAGTGCGCAGCACCGGGGTAAAGTTAAGCATCACCAGCACAAAGCTGCCATCGCGCGCGCGGCGCAAATAATTAATGATGGACTGATCACTATCGCTGCAATCTACCCATTCAAAGCCATGCGGGTCAAAATCCAGGTCATGCAAAGCAGGCAATTCTTTGTACAGGCGCGATAAATCCTGAGTCAGGCGCTGTACACCCTTGTGGCATTCGCGCTCCAGCAAGGGCCAATCCAGGCTGCTGTTAACGTTCCACTCGCGGCCCTGGGCAATTTCATTGCCCATAAAGTTGAGCTTTTTGCCAGACATGGTCATCTGGTAAGTGTGCAGCAGGCGCACATTGGCAAACTTCTGCCAGGCATCGCCAGGCATTTTATCCAGCAAAGAATGCTTGCCGTGTACTACCTCGTCATGAGAGAAGGGCAGCACAAAATTCTCGCTATAGGCATACACCTGGCCAAAAGTCAGCTTGTCGTGATGAAAGCGCCTATGTATTGCGTCATGCGCCATATAAGCCAGCGTGTCATTCATCCAGCCCATATTCCACTTCATGGAAAAGCCGAGGCCACCTAAATACACAGGCCGCGAGACCATGGGCCAGGCGGTGGATTCCTCGGCTATGGTGAGCGCGCCGGGGAAATCCTCATGCACCATGATGTTGAGCTGCTTGAGAAAATCAATCGCCTCCAGATTCTCCCGCCCGCCATGGCGGTTGGGCAGCCATTCACCCGCCTTGCGCGAGTAATCCAGATAAATCATCGAGGCCACGGCATCCACACGCAAGCCGTCGATATGGAACTCCGCCAGCCAGTAATGCGCGCTGGCCAGCAAAAAGTTTCTTACTTCATTGCGGCCATAATTGAAGATATATGTACCCCAGTCCTGATGCTCACCCAGGCGTGGGTCTTCATGCTCAAACAAGGCCGAGCCATCAAAACGTGCCAGCGCCCAGTCATCCTTGGGGAAGTGCCCTGGCACCCAATCCAGCAACACACCTATGCCAGCCTGGTGGAATTGGTCTACAAAGTAGCGGAAGTCATCCGGGCTGCCAAAGCGGTTGGTAATGCCAAAATAACCTGTGGTCTGGTAACCCCAGGACTCATTGAGCGGGTGCTCAGAGACTGGCAGCAATTCAATATGGGTATAGCCCATTTCCAGCACATAAGGCAGCAACTTCTCGGCTAACTCGCGATAACTGAGAAAGCCGCCATTGGCATTGCGCCGCCATGAGCCTAAATGAATTTCATAGCAGTTGAAGGGCGCATGCAGCCATTCTGCCTGGCCACGCTTTTGCAGCCAGGCACTATCTTGCCAGGCGTAATGGCTGGCCGGGGTTACCTTGGCGGCGGTGCCGGGCAGGTGCTCAAAGCTGAAGCCATAAGGGTCGGTCTTGGTAAACACCTGGCCGCTATGGCGATTACGAATCTCAAATTTATACAGGCTGCCAGCATCCAGCCCAGGGATGAAAATCTCCCAAACGCCGCTGCCACCATGTGCGCGCATGGCATGCACGCGGCCATCCCAGTGATTGAAATTGCCCACCACACTCACACGCTCGGCATTGGGCGCCCACACCACAAAGCGCACGCCTGCCACACCCTGTTGCTCGCCAGCATGGGCACCAAAGGTTTGGTAAGCCTGCTTCAGCCTGCCTTCGGCAAACAGATAAAGCTCATCGCTGGAAAGCGCAGTCCAGAAAGAATAAGCGTCATGGGTTTCCCAGCTATGGCCGTTGGATTCAAGCTTCAGCCTGCAAGGCACAGGGGGCGCAACACTGCCCATCCACTCAAACAAACCGCTTTCATGCACGCGTTGCAACGGCTGCCAGGCCTGGCCATCATGCACCCAAACATTGGCCACATGCGGTTGAAACACGCGCAGCACGTATTGCTGCCCACTTTGATGCAAGCCTAAATAAGAAAATGGATCATGGTGGCGTGCGTTGAGAATGTGGGAGAACTGAGGGTCTAATCTTGTTTTCGCCAATCTGAATATCCAGTCTTGTGAGAGCACGCAGTTATAGGGGTCATGCCGGGTAACAAGGATTTTTCCATGCTGGTAATAGCGAGTAGGAACCTTCGTGCCTATAATGGTTCAGAGCAAGCAGTATAAAGGGGATACGTCTGTTCCGCCTCGCCCGTCAGGGCATACAAAAAGCGAAGCACCAACTATAAATCAGGAGGAGCCAAAATGCAGCAGCCAGAACTAAGTTCTTCTCGTTTCGTAAGTACCTTAACCAAGAATACTGTGGCCCTGATACTCGCTGGCGGCAAGGGTAGCCGCCTCAAGGACCTCACCAACTGGACGGCCAAGCCGGCCGTGCCGTTTGGTGGCAAATTCCGCATCATTGATTTTCCGCTGTCCAATTGCATCAACTCTGGCGTACGCCGCATAGGCGTGGTGACGCAATACAAGGCGCACACCCTGATTCAGCATATCCAGCGCGGCTGGGGTTTCTTGCGTGGTGAGTTCAATGAATTTGTTGAGCTGCTGCCCGCGCAGCAACGCGTGCAGGAAGAATGGTACAAAGGCACGGCCGATGCCGTGTTTCAAAACTTAGATATCCTGCGTCAGACCAGCGCCGAGTTTGTGCTGATTTTGGCGGGCGATCATATCTACAAAATGGATTACGGCCAGATGCTGGCCGCCCATGTGCGCAACAAGGCCGATATGACCGTGGCTTGCGTGCATGTGCCCGTGAGGGAAGCCAGTGCTTTTGGCGTGGTCAGCGTGGATGAGCAAGACCGCATCAGAGACTTCAAGGAAAAACCCAAAGACCCAGAAGGCCTGCCCGGCGACCCTGACCATGTGCTGGCCAGCATGGGCATTTATGTCTTCAACGCCGCGTTTTTGTATGAACAACTGATACGCGATGCTGATGACCCGCACTCCAGTCATGATTTCGGCCATGACATCATCCCTTACCTGATCAAGAAATACCGCGTGTTTGCGCATAGATTCACCGATAGTTGCGTGGGTGCAGCCGATGGCAACTACTACTGGCGCGATGTAGGGACAGTGGATGCCTATTGGGAAGCCAATATGGAGCTAACCAAAGTGGTGCCCGAGCTTAACCTCTATGACAGGCAATGGCCGATCTGGACTTATCAGGAGCAATTGCCGCCAGCCAAGTTTGTGTTTGATAACGAAGAGCGGCGCGGACATGCCACAGATTCACTGATTTCTGGTGGATGCATCATCAGCGGCGCCAATATACGAAACTCTGTGCTGTTTTCCGATGTCAGGGTTAATAGTTATAGCAGCATTGAGCACTCGGTGCTGTTGCCCAAGGTAGATGTAGGCCGCCACGTCATATTAAAGCGGGTGGTGGTGGATAACGGCGCGCGGATTCCGGATGGTATGGAAATAGGCGTAAATCTGGAGCAGGATAAAAAACGCTTCCATGTCACAGAGTCAGGCGTGGTGCTGGTAACACCCGATATGCTGGGGCAAAACCTGCACCATATACGCTGAACAAGCGGGTAACACAGGCGGTACCGCACGTTGATTGAAAAGCTTGGCTGAGAGTTTTTAGTTTAAAGCGTTAAATTAAAAAATCCAGCCAAGCCATTGTTTAAGCAAGACTGTTTAAGCACTAAACGTAAAGGTGGATATGACTGCTCCAAAGCTTTACCTCAACCTGTACTGGCACATGCATCAGCCCGATTACCGCGATACCTTAAGCGGTGAATACGTGCTGCCCTGGACCTATCTGCACGCCATCAAGGACTACACCGATATGGCGTATCACCTTGAAAGCAACCCCAAGGCCCGCGCCAGCTTCAACTTTGTACCCGTATTGCTGGATCAGCTGGAAGACTACAGCCAGCAATTTGCCCAGGGCCACCTGCGCGACCCCTTGCTGGCGCTGCTAGCCAAGGAGGACATGAACACCTTGAACGAGGAAGAGCGCTACCTCATCCTCGATAGCTGCTTCAAGGGCCATCACGAAAAAATGCTGGCACCGTTTGCCTACTACCAGTGCTTGCACAATATGTACACCAAGCTCGAGCCGCTGGGCCAGAGCATGTTCAACTACCTTTCCGGCCAATACATGGCCGATCTTATTGTCTGGTATCACCTGGCTTGGACCGGGGAGAGCGTCAGGCGCAACAGCACTGACATACAAGCCCTGATGGAAAAGGGCAGCCAGTTCACGCTGGAAGACAGGCAGACACTGCTGCAGGTAATTGCCGAGTTAATCAGTGGCTTAATCCCACGCTACCGCGCCCTGGAAACCAGCGGCCAGATTGAAATATCCAGCACCCCGCATTACCACCCCATATTGCCGCTGCTGCTGGATTTTCGCTCCACGCGCGACGCCATGCCTTACGCCCCCTTGCCACATACCCTGCAATATCCCGATGGCCGCCAACGCGCCCGCGCGCATATAGAAGAAGCGCAAGCCTCGCACAAACAACGCTTTGGCAAACTACCCAAAGGCATGTGGCCCGCCGAAGGTGCGGTATCGTATGAGGCGCTTACCTTGCTGGCAGAACACGGCGTGCAATGGGCCGCCACCGGGGAGGGCGTGCTGGCCAACAGCCTGTATAAATCCTTTGATACCAGCGAGCTACCCCCACGGCAGGAATACCTCTACAAACCCTACCGCGTCAGCAGTGGCCTGCAAGACATCATCTGCTTCTTCCGCGATGATCACCTCTCAGACAAAATCGGTTTTGAATACTCCACCCAACATGCTGACCAGGCCGTGGCCGACTTTATTGCCAGCCTGGAGCAAATCCATGCGGGCAATGGCAGTGAAAAATCCAGAGTGGTCAGCGTGATACTCGATGGTGAAAACGCCTGGGAATACTACCCCTACAACGGCTATTACTTCCTGAGTCAACTGTATGCCGCCTTGAGCGAGCATGAGCATATAGTGCTGGCCACCCCCAGCGAAATTGCCAGCCAATGCCGCAAGCCCAGCTCTAACCTGCCGCTGGGGCATTTGCCCACCATAGCGGCGGGTAGCTGGGTGTATGGCAGCTTTAGCACCTGGATAGGCAGCCCAGATAAAAACCTGGGCTGGGATTTGCTGTGCGAGGCCAAGCAAGCTTATGACGAAGTATTGCGTGAAGGCCTGCTCAATGATGACGAGCAAGCGGCTGTGGCGCGCCAGCTTGCCATATGTGAAGGCTCAGACTGGTTCTGGTGGTTTGGTGATTACAACTCCGCCATCAGCGTCAGCAGCTTTGACCAGCTTTATAGACGCAACCTGAGCAATCTCTACCATTTACTCAACCTGGAACCGCCTGCCAACCTGCAGCAATCCATTAGCAGTGGTGCCAGCACATCATCGGCAGCCAATGCAGGCACCATGCGTAGAGGGCAAGAAACTCCCTAACCCCCCTGAGATAGGAGCAAGACTTGGCTAAAACCGTTGCGTTACTACTGGGCGTACACGCCCACCAACCCGTAGGCAACTTCGAGAGTGTGCTGGACGACGCACATCAGCGCTGCTACGGGCCTTTTATCCGCGTGTTGCATGAATACCCGGATTTTCACTTTGCCATACACCTCAGTGGCTGGCTGCTGGAATACATGCTCAAGCACTTTGCTGAAGATATGGCCCTGCTGCGCGAGATGGTAGAGCGCGGCCAGGCCGAATTATTTGGCGCAGGCTTTACCGAGCCGGTGCTGGCCTCCATACCCTCGGTCGATAGAGTAGGGCAGATCAACACCCTCTCCAAATACCTCAAGCAAGAGCTGGGGCAGCAGCCCGTGGGTGCCTGGCTTACCGAGCGCGTGTGGGAATCATCCGTAGTGCCAGCGCTGGCAGATGCAGGCATACGCTACGTCACGGTAGATGACTACCACTTCATGTGCAGCGGCAAAGAAAGCAGCGTACTCAACGGCTTTTACACCACCGAAGAAGACGGCCGCAAGGTAGACCTGTTCCCCATCTCCGAGGCCTTGCGTTACCGCCTGCCGTTTTCACCCGCGCATGAAGTTGTGGGCTATCTGGAAAGCCTGGCGCAAGAAGATGGCCAGGCAGCGGCCGTATATTTTGATGACATTGAAAAATTTGGTATTTGGCCAGAAACCTACCAATGGGTGTATGAGCGCGGCTGGCTGCGCCAATTCATAGAAGGCGTGCTCAACTCCGACATTATCAAACCCATGCGCTATGCCGATTATCATCAGCAGTCTCGCACCAAGGGCGTGGTGTACCTGCCCACCACCTCATATATTGAAATGAACGAGTGGACATTGCCAGCCGCAGCGGCACATGAATATGCCGATTTGGTGAGCCGTGAGCGCGATGGTCATCGCTATGAACAAACCAAGCCCTATGTGCGCGGCGGCATCTGGCGTAACTTCTTTATGCGCTACCCAGAGTCAAACTGGATGCACAAACGCATGCTGGAGCTTTCCAAGCGCTACCACGCCTTGCCCAAGGCCAAGCAAACCGCCGCCATGCTGCACGCCCTGTATGAAGCCCAGGCCAACGATGCCTACTGGCACGGCCTGTTTGGCGGCTTATACCTGCCGCACCTGCGCCGCGCTATTTACCAGGCCATTATTCGGCTAGAGGCCCTGCTGGATGAAGTAGAAGCCAGGCCGCAACAGCAAATACTGGATATAGACCTGGACGGCCATGATGAGCTATTCCTGCACAACGGTAGCCTGCAAGCCATCATACTGCTGGATGGCTCTGCCGCCATTGCCGAGCTGGATAGCTACCAGCACAAGCACAACTTTGCCGATAGCCTGACGCGGCAGGCCGAGCATTACCACCGCAAAGTGCATGCCGCACAAGCCCCGGTGCACAGCGGCGAGGGCATAGGCAATCCGCATGACCACATGACCTCCAAGCACGAAATATCACCCGAAGACCTGGCCACCGATAGCCGCCGCCGCGCGCTATTCAATGATAGCTGGGTAGATGGCGGTGGCAACCATCACCCGCTGCACTATGGCCGTGATGATCACGGCGGGCCAGATTGCGAATTTGCCACCATCTTGCCCAGCCAAAGCTCTGCCTTGCTGCGCAAGCGCTACAGCCTGGATAAACAGCGCCTGAGCGTGAGCTACAGCCTGGCGAATGAACAAGTGAGCGATGGTTACCTGCGCGTGGAAATCAACTTGGCCATGCCCAGCTGCGATGGCCCGGCCGGGCGCTTCCGCCAGGGCGATCACATACCCGGTGGCTTTGGTCAGCCTTTGAATCAAGACAACCTGGATAAAATCATTCTGGAAGACGAAGTACTAGGGGGCGCGGTAGAGCTTAAAACCAGCATTCCTTGCCAGTTCAGCAGCGCGCCGCATTTATCCGTTTCTCAATCTGAAGCCGGGTTTGAGAAAATCATGCAGGCCGTGACCTTAACCCTGCAATGGCCAGTTTCTGCCTTGAGTCAGGAGGTGGTGGTGACATTGAAATTCAGTTGAATATATATTTAAATCAGCTTGTTAAATAATTAATTTAAAGTAATGAATTAATAATAAAAGGTGATAGGGATGAGCACAATAATAGAACGTCTGGGAGTGGATATCGGTGGCACCAACCTGCGAGTTGGCGTGGTGCGTGGGCTGGAGGTTGTGCATGAGCTGCGCTTTCCGGCGGATTTTTCCAGCATATGCAAACAACACGCCCCGGCCACCGCCTGGCAAGAAATATTGCGCATCACCCTAAGTGCATTACAGCAAGTAGTGGCTGAATACCCGCGCGTGGCTGGCGTGGGCATAGGCTTTCCTGGGTTTATCAGCCCTGAGAGTGGGCGGGTAGTGCAATCACCCAACCTGCCTGGCCTGCGCGATGTAGACCTGGCAGGCGAGCTATCTGATTTATTAGGCCTGCCAGTAAAGGTTGAAAATGACGCGCTGGTGGCCGCCTTTGGTGAATACATGCTGCTGGCAGAAAAACCCCGCAGCATGGTTTACCTGGGCCTGGGCACAGGCGTGGGCGGCGGCCTGATACACGGCGGCCAGCCTTACCCGGGTGATCACGGCATGGCCATGGAAGTAGGGCACATCATTGTCAGCCCCCATGGCAGAAAGTGCGGCTGTGGCAACCTGGGCTGTCTGGAGCAATACGCCGCTGCCACAGGCGTAATTGCCAGCTATGCCGAGGCCACAGGTGAGCAGTTATTGGCGCATGAGATTGCCGCCAGAGCCAAAGCAGGAGATAGCCACGCCCAGGCGGCCTATGACCTGGCTGGCAGCACACTGGGAATCGCCATTGCCCATTTGGCTAAAACGCTAGACCCAGCCCTGGTGCTGATAGGCGGCGGCATGAGCCAGGCCTGGCCGCTGATGCAGAAGGCGCTGAAGGATCAACTGCATCAGGATTTAATTCCGGTGTTGAGGGATAAAACCCAGATTGTGGTGTCTGGGAGTGGCGATCAGGCGGGGATAATTGGGGCGGCTTATTTGACGGCTTAAAAATGGCTGTATATATGTTCTAACTCGGTTTGAAAAATTTATGCTTCACTTACAAGAGTGAGTTGTCTTCAATATGGAATGCATCAAATTTATGTTCGGCTGCTAACTTTGATAAATACGTGTTTGGAATCGGTGTTTTTGATTGAATTTCAATCGCTCTGGAAAAATTACCTTTCAGAGAGCTTCCTATCTGACTGACAATTACATCAGTTAGGTTTGATAATGAATTTATATAATCCTTAAATTGAGCAGCATTTGCTTGTGCCGTAATTACATATCTAAAGATATATGGGTTTGAACTTATATCAAAGTTAGATGATATTGATTTATTAAGTTTAAAATCTTTTAAGTTTTTATCAATGTTGTCAAGTCGATTTAGGATAAATGCCTGAACATCATTTCCTTGTGCGGTAGCTGTATCAATCATGATTTTAGATGTCGCTACCCTGTAGATAGGGTTGTCTGGATTTTGTTCAGAAACTGCTGCTTCAATTGCAACCTTGAGTTTAGGTATTAAATCTACAGCTCCGTGCATGTCATTGTGGAAAAATATTGTTCTTTCATCGGATATGTCAAACGGCAATTTTGTGTTGCTATCTGCAAGTACTACAATTGGCAGTCTCACACAGTGTCTAATTGCTAATTCATACATTACATTGGGATTAAGATCAGTAAGATTCGCAATCACCAACTTATCATAAAGGACATGCTCAATCACTTGCTTGGTAATCGAACCGGGGTTGGAAATTTCATGCGCCACATATGTTTCATACCCAAGTTCTTTTAATACAGGTCGTATAACCGCGCTTATCAATCCATCAGCAGCCCTTCTTGTAGGTGAGTTTTCCGTACCAATTGGGGTGATTATGAAGCAGTTATTATTTGAAGACTGTGACTCTTTTTTTTGTTGTGACATGCTAAGGCCCGTATTTTTTTAAAAGGTAATAAAGTTGGTTAAAGGCTTTCATATAATATTTCCATCACTACTATTTGGAAATCTCCAATGCCAATAGGATGTGTGGATTAAATTTGCGTGATATAAGGGCAAAATTTTTAGGCATCCAAATTCACTAGAGACTCTTCCTCTGAAGTTAATTCTAACTCATTGACCCCCACCCTGTTTTATCATAGGGTATTTCATCCTCAGCTGGGGAAAACTGCCACTCTAAATGCTTAGTCAAACCTGACAAATCTGGAAATAATGACATTGAATTTACTCCACAAAGAGATAAATCCTCACGAATTCCTGAAAAGTAATTAAAAGGAATTTTGAATTTTATTAATTTACTTCTCTGTTCAGGAATTAAATGTAATGAGCTAAATCTTAATTTATTCGGCATGTAAGCATGAACAGTAAACCATCCTGATTGGGCGATAATTCTTGAGTCATGATGCTTTGGACGAAACACCATAGTTTTACCAATTTCATTAGGTAGCTGTCTATTTATGTCAACAATATCTGTTTCTGAGGTTTCATAAGCCCAGACTACTGCACTTCCTTTTTCTTCTGGAATGTGTTGAATTGCAAACCATAAAGCAATTAATGGGTTTGAAGTCCAATCTAAAAGACGTGTTGGTAGGCCATGGTGTTGAGCTAAGGCCAATTGATCCCACTTTGTTAATAATTTATTTCCTATGAAAGGAATTGCCAACCTTTCAAACTCATCTAGCATTAACTGCTCAACTTCAATAACGGATCTTGATTGATATCTTTGTCTTAAATATGTTCTACCTAATCGAGGGGTCAAGTCCCATTTTATATTGCGCTGCCCTCGGAATAAAACCGTTGGCTTACCGCTAAATTGCTCAACAATTCTTTGTATAAGGTCTGGCACTGACGCGACCTCTATTACAGTTATTGTGTGTGCTGCCACAAAAACTCCTCTTACCAAATGTCCCAGTAATCCCGTTCAGTCTTATCGGCTGCAAGCTTACTTTTCTGGATTTTGTTGTTTCACTTCGATTTTGTCTGTAAGTAAATAAGCCGCAAACTCTGGCCAGTGGCTAGCAACTATTTCAAGTATTCCTGCCTTTGGCTCATGCCTACCTTGTTCTATGCCAATCAATGTGCCTTTAGCGATGCCCGTGATATCGGCGAACTCTTGCCTGCCCATGTCCAGGCTTTCTCGTATTGTTCTTATTTTTCTTCCAGCAGCGCTTGACATGTGTGCGTGAATGTCCTTACAGTGTGTTTTGAGGTGTATGTGAAATCACATATATTTATAATGATATGCAAAGGAGCCTTGTGCGATTATGGACACCCCAATCAAAACTAGTCAATTACCTGCTGTGCCTGTGATGTCTCGTAGCAAATTTGCTGATCTGGTTGGGGTATCTATTAACACCGTTACCGGATGGATTAACCGTGGTTATTTGCCTGTGGTAAGAATAGGTAAATATCGCCTGGTGAATCTGGCGCTGCTGCACAAGCTGGCTTATGAAAATGCTTACCCCTCTACTGATGTATTCAAGCCGCGCGCAGCAGGTCAGCCCCAGAGGGCTGATAGGCAGGCAACGCTGGAGCAGGGCCATGAAGACTTTGATTGATTAAACAAGATTTAAACTGGCCTTAAGGGCAGGGCTGGGGAAACTGCAAGGTTTTACCAGCCCAAAATTGAGCGCCGTGCCGGGCGCTGGCAAGCGCACGCAATCTGCATTAAAATAATAACTATTCTCGTTTAATGCCTGTTTAAGCCTGCGTTTTCATGAAACCCCAGCCAGCCCTCAGCCTTTCTCTGATTGGTCAACTTTATCAAGAGCATCATCGCTGGCTGGTGAAGTGGCTTTATCAGCGCCTGGGCTGCCCGCATGATGCAGCGGATTTGGCGCAAGATACCTTTACGCGCGTGCTCAGTGCACGTGAGCGGCTTTACCTCACTGAAGCCAAGGCATTACTCACGCTGATAGCCAAAGGTTTGCTCATAGACCATTACCGCCGTGCGGTGCTGCAGCAGCAGTTTATGCAGGCGCTGGCCAGTCTGCCGCCTGCGGAAATTCCCTCACTTGAGGCGCAGGCACTGGCGCTGGAGGCTTTGCTGGCGGTGGATAATATGTTGGCCCGCCTGCCAGATGCAGTGCGGCAGACGTTTTTGCTCTCGCAGTTGCAGGGCTTGAGTTATCAGCAGATTGCCCAGCAGTTGGGGGTTTCACTCAGCTCTGTGCAGCAGTACATGACCCGTGCTTATGCTGCCTGTTATGCCGCGGCTTACCCGGCTGAATCTCTTTAGCTTTACCCCGCCGTATGCACCCTGATCAACGCGTTGTTGAAGAAGCCATTGCCTGGATGGTGACCTTGCAGTCTGGCCATGCCAGCCCTGAAGACCACGCCGCCTGCCTGCGCTGGCAGGCGCAGCACCCACAACATATGCAGGCCTGGGAGCGTTTGCGTGATTTATCGCAGCCCATGCAGCAGGTGGCACCTGCACCCGCCATTAAAACCCTGGCCATGCAAACGCTGTCAGATAACGCCCGCACCGAGCAAAAGGTACAGGCTTTGATGCAGCGCCGTCAGGCACTTAAGTTGTTGTTGCTGGTGAGTGGCAGTGCCGGGTTGCTGGGCCTGGGTTATAAGCAATTACCCTGGCAGCCCATGCTGGCGCAGTACATTACGCGCGTGGGGCAAAACAAGCGGGTGATGCTGGCTGATGGCACTGAGCTGCTGCTTAACACCGCCACCGCGCTGGATAGTGATTTTGATGCCAGCACCCGCCGCCTGCGTTTTTATCATGGTGAGGTTTTGCTGACTACCGGGCATGAAGCACATGCGCAACAGGCCAATACCGCCCACAGACCCTTTATTGTAGAAACCGCGCAGGGCAGCCTGCGGGCGCTGGGCACGCGCTTTTTGGTGCGTCAGCGTGAGCAGGGCATAGGGCTGGCGGTGTTTGAGGGGGCGGTTGAGGTGAATAACGGTGCGCAGCGGCAGATTGTGCAGGCGGGGCAGCAGTTAGAGTTCAGCCGCGCCAGCATAGGCGCAGTGCAAAGCCTAAACCCAGATGCCAGCGCCTGGGTAGATGGCCTGCTGATTGCCAGGGCCATGCCGCTGGGGCAGTTTTTGCAGGAGTTAAACCGTTATCGTCGTGGCCATATCAGCTGTGACCCGACGCTGGCCCAGCTGACTATTTCTGGCGTTTTCCCCTTGCAGCAGCCAGAGCGGGTGCTGCAAGCGGTGCAAGAGACTTTGCCTGTGCGCGTGGTGCAATATTGGCATTACTGGGTGCGGGTGTTGCCGCCAGCGGCGCAGGCTTGAGATGGCTGAGAATCAGGCATTAGCTAGCAGGCATTAGCTAGTTATTTTTTGCGCGCTTAGGTGTTTTTTTAAATATGGCTCAAATTTTTCTGCAGTTTTTGTTTTCTGCTTCGGTATATCAGGTGCAAACCCGCTAATTGTTAAGGAAGCACCATGTCTCACCAGCCGCAGAAGCTTTCTGCATCCGCATTTTCATCATCTATAACGTCATCCCCATTTTCCGCCAGCAGGCTAAAGCGCGCCTTGCAGCAGGCATCGCTAGCTGCTGCCATCACCGTGCCGCTATTGCAGCCTGTGTGGGCGGCTGAGGCGCTGGCAGATGCCAGCCTGAGCCAACATCATTACCAGGTAAGCGCTGGGCCGCTGGAGGCCGCGCTGACTGAGTTTGCCAAGCAGGCGGGCATTCTGCTTTCTTTTGAGCCAGAACTGGTGGCAGGCAAGCGCAGCGCCGGGCTGAGCGGCAGCCATAGCGTCAACCAGGGCTTTGAAAAGCTGCTCAAGGGCAGCGGGCTGGATGTGGTGGTCAACAGCAATGGCAATTTTGGCCTGAAAAAGCTGCCTGAGTCCGCTCTGCATGGCGGCAGCCTGCCTGAAGTCAAGGTGGCAGCGCAGCGCCAGACCGCCTCGATTGATACGCTGATGCCCAGCTATAGCGGCGGTCAGGTAGCCACAGGCGGGCGCGTGGGCCTGCTGGGTAACCGTGATTTTATGGATACGCCATTCAACATCACTGCTTATACCAGCAGCATGATACAAAACCGCCAGGCGGCCACCATTGCCGATGTGATTGATAACGACCCTTCAGTACGTAACGGCAACCCACGTGGCGGACGCTTTGATCAGTTTTCTATCCGCGGTGTGACGTTTATGAATAGCGATGTGGCGTTCAACGGCTTGTTTGGTATTTTGCCCACCTATGCCGTGGCGGCGGAATCTGCCGAGCGGGTGGAGGTGCTTAAAGGTGCCAGTGGCATGTTGAATGGCATGGTGCCCAGCGGCGGCGGGGCAGGGGGCATGATTAACATTGTACCCAAGCGCGCGGGTGATAAAGATATCACCCAGTTTACCGTCAGCCATGCCAGTGAATCGCAATTTGGCGGCCATATGGATGCAGGCCGCCGCTTTGGCCCCGATAAGGCCTTTGGCATACGTTTTAACGGTGTTTACCAAGACCCAGGCGAGCTGGCCTTTGACCATCAATCGCGTGAAAGCGCGCTGGGTGCGCTGGCGCTGGATTTCCGTGGTGAAGCGCTGCGCCTCTCGCTGGATGTAGGCCACCAAAAGCGTAATATCAATGCACCGCCAGAGCGTGTAACGCTGGCCAACACCGCCGGGGTGCTGGCGCAAGTGCCCGATGCCAAGCGCATAGATAACAACTATGAGCCATCCTGGACTTACACCAACACGCAAGATAACTACAGCGCCGCCCGCGGTGAATATGACCTCAACAGCCAGTGGACAGTGTTTGCCGCCGCAGGCGCACGCCAGGGCGAATATGAGTTTTTGCGGGTTAACCCTGTGGTGCTCAGCAACGGCAATTTCAGCAATGTGCGCGGCCGCTTGTTCAGCCGCTATGAGCGCGTGCGCTCTTTAGAGGTTGGCGTGCGTGCCAACCTTGAAACTGGCCCGGTGAAACATGCGCTCACCCTGACCGGCAATCGCTACCGTATGGAGTACGGCAACCTTGATCACCGCCTGGGCCTGGTTAACTCCAACATCTACGCGCCCGCGCAGGTGCTCAGCCCCAACCTCAATGGCCTGGCCGATGACATCAGCAAAACCAATACCAGCGATTTAGGCAGCATTGCCCTGGTGGATAACCTCACCATGCTCGATGGCAAGCTGCAACTGGTGCTGGGTGCACGCTCGCAACACGTTAACTCGCATAACTTTGAAGATGTCACGCGCTACAACGAAAAGACGCTAACGCCGCTGGCGGCTTTTCTGATTCGCCCCAACCGTCAGGTGTCAGTCTTTGGTAGCTATATCGAAAGCCTGCGCCAGGGCGATGTTATCCCCACAGGCACAGGCTGCAATGGCCTGGAATGCGCCAATGCAGGCGGCCTGCTGGCCCCGGTGAAGTCCAAACAGCTGGAAATTGGCACCAAGCTGGATTTTGGCAGCTTTGCCACCAGCATCAGCCTGTTCCAGCTTGAGCAACCCACGGCCTATGCCGTAGGCCAAGTGTTTGGCATCAACGGCAAGCAACGTAACCGTGGCCTGGAGCTGAATGTGTTTGGCGAGCCATGGACGCATCACCGCGTGCTGGGTGGCTTGATGTTGCTGGATACCGAAATGGTGAAAAGTGCAGGCGGTATTAACGATGGCAACCGCATCTTTGGCACCTCACGTGCTAACTTCAACCTTAACTGGGAGTGGGATACGCCCATGGAAGGCCTAACGTTGACTGCACGCAGCATCTACAGCAGCTCGCAATATTACGATGCTGCCAATACGCGCAAGATTCCTGCGTGGACGCGTTTTGACATAGGTGCACGCTATGCCACCACTGCGCATGGGCAGCCTTTGACCTTGCGGGCCAGTGTGGAGAACTTGTTTGATCGGCAGTATTGGTCTTCTACCGCTGCGGCGTCAGGTTCTATGGGGTTGAGTATAGGCACGCCCAGGATGTTGCTGATGTCGGCGACTGTGGATTTTTGATGGGTTAAGCTTGAGTTGAGGGTGGAGAGAACGGGGGCCTGTGGGTTCCCGTTTTTTTTATAGGATGTGAGGTGGGGAGTCTTGCCATTTGTTTGCGCTGGCGAGAGGCTTTGTTTCGCCTTGTCGGGCGAGTGCCTTTCTTTTGCTTCGCCAAAAGAAAGATCACCAAAGAAAAGGCGACCCGGATATCCCCGCCCCGGCTTACAGCCGGGTAACCTGCGTTGCTCGCGTTTCTCGGGGTCACGCTCAAACTCGCTGCGCTCAGACAGTCGCGCGCCCTGATCCGATAAAC